>Ga0187854_10000004_pt1 | contig 395306 bp, 312 predicted proteins | sample June2016WEW_6_15_FD_132445 | JGI IMG/M metagenome (GOLD analysis project Ga0187854, IMG submission 132445) | Peatland microbial communities from SPRUCE experiment site at the Marcell Experimental Forest, Minnesota, USA - June2016WEW_6_150 | ecosystem: Environmental > Terrestrial > Soil >... | reverse complement strand
GAGCCATTCTTTCTCTCGAAGAGGTTCCCCATGGAAAAGATCAAACGCATCGCCCTCGTGGCCCATGACAATCGCAAGCGAGACCTGAAGGAGTGGGTCGAATACAACTATCGGACGCTCGTCCGCCATAAGCTGATTTGTACGGGAACGACCGGCCGGCTCGTCGAAGAGACGATTCAGAGCAAATTTGACCAGGATGGGATCCCCCAAGAGGAGTTGAAGATCAAGAAGCTCAAATCAGGGCCTTTGGGCGGCGACCAGCAGCTCGGGGGAATGATCGCCGACGGCAAGATCGATTTTGTCATTTTCTTCTGGGACCCCATGGAACCCTTCCCACACGACGTCGACGTCAAAGCTTTGCTCCGGATCACCGTCCTCTACAACATCCCTATCGCCTGCAACCGGTCAACCGCCGATTTCATGATTTCCTCACCCTTGATGAACGAGGCCTATGAGCCCGTGACCAAGGACTATTCAGATTACATCAACCGGCGCATCCCTTGAGCCCGAGCGATCCCACGGGAATAAGTCTCCTGATGCCTGGACCGGAAGACCCGACAAGCTGATCCGGACAGAACCCTGACCGCTAACTTCGGAGCGCCTTTTTGAGTCGTCCATAATCACGAATCCTACGATTCTCCTCTCTAGTCTTAACCAAAATTTGAGCCGTTCTTAATCCTGCCTTAACTTTCTCCGATTATTTTATACGTGGACCATCCGAGTTCCCTCCCAAGAAAGCCAAGCCGAGGGAGGTCAAGGTGCACCGGATCTTGGCAGAAATGCAAAAACGAGGATTTTGAAAGGAGACACAAGTATGGGTATGAGACAAAAGTTGATCCTGGCCCTCGTCTTCGGCACGCTGGTTTTGCCCCTGGCCAAAGCGCTGGCTCAGACGACGACCCCCTCGACGCAGACCTTCAGCGCGACGGTCTACCTCGACTATAGGTTTTATCTGAGCGATGCCGGCCCGATCACCCTGAAGCCCACGGACCCGACCGTTGCGTATCTCAGCAACCAATTCATCTTTAGGCGGGCCTATTTCACCTACGAAAACAAGATCAGTGACAACCTGAAGTTCCGGTTCCGTCTGGATGCCGACAACACGGCCAATGTCACCGGGGTCGCTCTGACCGGCACGCCGGTGTCGGGGACGACCTTGAGTAAGGACGACAAACTGAGGCCCTTCGTCAAGAACCTGTATTTTGAATGGTCGAATTTCCTCATCGAGAATCAGACCTTCAAGGTCGGCATGGAGGAAACGCTGACCTTCAGTCTGTCCGAATCAAAGTGGGGCTACCGGAGCGTGGCGAAGACTTTGCTCGATGGCTACAAAGACATCACGGGAGTTGACATCAATGCCTCGAGCGCCGACATCGGGGCGAGTCTGCAGGGATCCGCGACGAAGTATCTCCGCTATGGCGTTCAGGTCGTCAACGGCGCCGGCTACGCCCACTTAGAAAACGACCAGTATAAGAAGTTCAGCGGCCAGCTCCAGCTCATCCCCGTTCAAGGGTTCTCTGTCGTCGGCTACATCGACTATGCCCGGCAGCTCCCCAAAACCGCCTACCCCCTGGAAACGGCGCCCGGGGCCACAACCTACAAGCTCGACTCCTCTTTCGAGATGGTCAAGAACCTGGTTCTCGGCGGCGAATGGTTCGTCTACAAGAACGACCTCAACCAGACCTCTTCGTTCGTAAAGTACAACGTCTCCGGCTGGTCGGTGTTCGGCCGCTACGGCCTCATCCAGGACAAGCTCAGCGCCTTCGCCCGCTACGATAGCTATGTCCCGAACAGCGAGAACCGGTTGAAAGACATGAACCTGACGATCCTGGGTCTCGATTGGGCTCCGTTGCACAGCAGCCTGAAGTTCCAACCGAATATTTGGTTCTATCAATATAAAGACGGGACGCAGTATAAGGCGACGGCCACCTCGAATTCAGATATCGCCTTCAACATCACGTTTTTCCTGTCATTCTGACAATCGAAAAAGCTATAGCAAAAACATCCACAAAAAACGGAGGAATGAAATGAAAAAGACACTCACCATCGCCCTGGCGGCCATCGGCCTCCTGGCGACCGTCCTCATGGCCGCCCCGGCCAAGAAGATGATCCAGATCAAGGGCTCGGATACCCTGGTCAACCTCGTCCAGATCCTGGCCGAGGAGTACATGGGCAAGAACCCCGGCACGGCCATCGCCGTCCTCGGGGGCGGGTCCGGCACGGGCATCACAGGCCTCATCAACAAGACCTGCGACATCGCCGACCACTCCCGGGAGTGGAAAAAGAAGGAAATCGAGCAGGCTTGGGAAAAGGGCGTCTCGCCCCGGTTCTTCGTCATCGGCGTCGACGGCCTGAGCATCGTCGTCAATGAGAAGAATCCCATCGAGAGGCTCACGATGGCCCAGGTCGGCGCCCTCTACCGGGGCGAGATCAAGAATTGGAAGATGGTGGGCCCTTATGACAAGGCCGTCTCCCTCTACGGCCGTCAGTCCAACTCCGGCACCTACGGTTTCATGCAGGAATTCGTCCTCGGGAACAAGAATTTTTCGACCGACGTGAAGGAAATGAACGGCAACGCCCAGATCATCGAGGGCATCCTCCAGGACGAGGCCGGGGTCGGCTACGTCGGGGTAGGCTACCTCTACGACAAAGATGGAAAGATCCGGAAGGGCCTCAGGGTCCTGAACATCTCCAAGACCCGCGACGGAGAGGCCTTCGCCCCGACGGACAAGGCCGCCATCGACTCCGGCAAATACCCGATCTCGCGGCCGCTCTTCCAGGCCACGAACGGCAAGCCGGGCGCGGAAATCGCCCAGTTCATCGCCTGGGAAATGGGCCCGGAAGGGCAGGCGATCGTTGAGCGCGAAGGCTTCTTCGCCATCAGCGCCGGCCACAAGGCCGAGAACGATAAGAACCTCAAGTGATTTGACGGGCGCCAAGGTAATCACATAGATTAGAGCAGGTGAGAGAGGGCCCTGGTTGACGGATGAAAAAGAGGACATGGGCAAACCTCAAGGAGTCCGCCATCAGGGCCTTCTTCTTAACCTGCGGCATTCTGGCCATTTTGGTCCTGATCGGCATCTTCGTAACTCTTCTCTACACCGCCATCCCCGCTTTTAAAGAGATCCGTCTTTCCGAATTCCTCCTGAAGAAGAACTGGGACCCCACGTCCCCGGAGAAGGGGGAGTTCGGCATCCTGTCCATGATCGTGAGCACGCTCATGGTGACGGGCGGCGCCCTTCTCCTAGCCGTTCCCATCGGCATCGGCGTCGCCGCGTACCTCTCGGATGTCGCCCACTGGCGTGTCCGAGAGATCGTCAAGCCGATCGTCGAAATCCTGGCAGCGGTCCCCTCGGTCGTCGTCGGTTTTCTGGGGATCGTCCTGTTCGGACCGGCCATCGCCAGGATCTTCCACATCGGCAACGGACTGAACGCCATCAACGGGAGTGTCCTGCTGGCGATCATGTCCCTGCCGACGATAATCAGTATCTCCGAGGACTCGTTGAACGCCGTGCCGCCCGCTTACTACGAGGCCTCCCTGGCCCTCGGCGCCTCGCGGTGGCAGACGCTCTTCCGGGTGAAAGTCCCGGCCGCCCTGTCCGGCATCATCGCCGCCTGCATGCTAGGGATGGGCCGGGCCATCGGAGAGACCATGACCGTCCTGATGGCCACGGGCAACGCCCGCACCTTCCCGCACAGCTTCCTGAGCTCCGTCCGGACCATGACGGCCAACATCGCCATCGAGCTCGGCGAAGTCCCGTATTATACGACGCATTACTACGCGCTCTTCGCCATCGGTCTCGTCCTGTTCATCATGACCTTCATCGTCAACATGGCCGCCGACGTCATCCTCCACAAATACCAGGAGCGCGAGCAGTGAAACAGGCCACGCAGAAAAAGATCGCCCAGTTCCTGGGCTTCTTCATGCTCCGCGCCTGTCTCTACGTTGTCCTGGCCGTCCTTCTCCTTTTCCTTTACGACATCGGGCGCAAGGGCGGCGGCGCGATCAGCTGGGAGTTCCTGACCCAGGCCCCGCGAAAAGGGATGACCCAAGGCGGGATCTTCCCGGCCATCTTCGGGACCTTCCTGGTGACTCTCATCACGGCGATCCTGGCCGTGCCCTTGGGTATGTGCGCCGCGATCTACCTCAACGAATATGCCAGGCAGGGCCGCCTGACCCGCCTCATCCGGCTGTCCATCCGGAATCTGTCCGGCGTGCCGTCCATCGTCTATGGCCTCTTCGGAGTCATCCTGTTCGTCAACATCATGCGCTTCGGGACGTCCGTCCTCTCCGCCGGACTCACCCTGGGGCTCATGACGCTCCCCTGGACCATCACGGCCAGCGAGGAGGCCCTGAAAACCGTCCCCAATTCCTACCGCGAAGGCGCGTTGGCGCTCGGCGCGACCAAATGGCAGTCCATCCGGACCAACGTCCTGCCCTACGCCGTTCCCGGCATGCTGACGGGGACCGTTCTCGGCCTGGCCCGGGCGGCGGGGGAGACGGCGCCCATCCTCTTCACGGGGGCGGCCTTCTTCCTGCCCTATCTTCCGAAATCCCTGGGAGACCAGTTCATGGCCCTCCCGTACCACCTTTACATCATGGCCACTCAGCATCATCAGATCGAGCAGGTCCGGCCGCTAGCCTACGGGACAGCCCTGGTCCTGATCGTCCTGGTGCTCGGCATGAACATGACGGCCATCGTCATCAGGTTCAGACTGAGAAGGAAACGCTGATGAGCGACGGAACGACGCCCCCGAAGATCGAAACCAAGGACCTGAATTTTTTTTATGGTCCCGCGCGGGCCCTGAAAAACGTCAGCATCGCCTGCGCCGGGAACCGGGTCACGGCCATCATCGGCCCCTCGGGATGCGGCAAATCGACCTTCATCCGGACTCTCAATCGGATGAACGACGTGATTCCCGGGATACGGATGGAGGGGACGATCCGCCTCGATGGGAAGAACATCCACGATCCGGACGTGGACGTCGTGGAGCTCCGGCGCCGCGTGGGCATGGTCTTTCAGAAGCCCAATCCCTTCCCCAAGTCCATCTTCGACAACATCGCCTACGGCCTCCGGATCAACGGCATGAGGGAGCGACGGAAACTGGAAGATGTCGTCGAGAAGAGCCTTCGGGGATCGGCCCTCTGGGATGAAGTCAAAGATCGGCTGGACAAAAACGCTTTTGCCCTGTCGGGCGGGCAGCAGCAGCGGCTGTGCATCGCCCGGGCCCTGGCCGTCGAGCCGGAGGTCGTGCTTTTCGACGAGCCCTGCTCGGCCATCGACCCCATCGCCACGGCCAAGATCGAGGACTTGATTCAAACGCTAAAAAAAAGCTACACTGTCGTCATCGTGACCCACAATATGCAGCAGGCGGCCCGAGTTTCGGACTTCACGGCCTTCATGATGCTCGGGGAGCTCATCGAGTTCGACGCCACAGAAAAAGTGTTCACGAACCCGTCAAGCAAGCTGACCGAGGATTACATCACCGGCCGGTTCGGATGACGCGGATTGACGCGGCGCCAGGGAGGATCCATGCCAACAACAGAACGCCCCTTTGATGAGGAGCTCAAGGACCTCAAGGAAAAACTCCTGGAGATGGCGTCGCGGGCTGAAGAGCAGATCGGCCTGGCCGTCCGCGGGCTCAAGGACCGGAAGGAAGAGATGGCCTGCGAAGTCCTGAAAAAAGAGGAGGACATCAACCGCCTGGACATCGAGATCGATGAGATGGCTATGCGGCTCCTGGCCCTCCGGCAGCCCATGGCGGCGGACCTCCGGTTCATCACCTCGGCCATGAAGATCGGGAGCGACCTCGAACGGATCGGCGACCTGGCGGTCAACATCGCCGAGCGGACCCTCGAGCTCCTCAAGTTCCCTCAGCTCAAGCCGCTCATCGACATCCCCCGGATGGCGGAGCTGGCCCAGGGGATGGTCCGGGACGCCCTCAACGCCTTCGTCAGCGGCGACGCAGACCTGGCGAAAAACGTCTGCCAGCGGGACGACCAAGTGGACCAGCTCAACGGTCAGATCTTCCGGGAGCTCCTGACGTTCATGATGGAAGACCCGGAGACCATCACTCGGGCGGTGGACCTGATCCTCGTCGGCCGCCATCTCGAGAGGATCGCGGACCACGCGACGAACATCGGCGAGGACGTGATCTACATGGTCAAGGGCAAGACCATCAAGCACCACATCGAGGAAGGCCGGTTCACCGGCCTCAAGGGCTGCCCCGGGAAAGAATAGCTGGGAGAAAAGCGGCCGGGCGCTCAGCTCATCTTCCGGACCCGGACCTCGATCCCCTTTTCCGCCTGAAGGAGCTTCACGAGCTTTGACGTGTCCGTTTCCCCGAAATGGTAGGGATAGAGGATCCTGGGCCTGAAGGCCTTGGCGGCGTCGGCAACCATGCCGGGGGTCATCGTGTAGGGGAGGTTCATGGGGAGGAAGGCGACATCAATGTTTTTCAGGGCCCTCATTTCCGGGGTGTTCTCGGTGTCCCCGGCGATGTACACGCGCTTGTCGCCAAAGGTGACGATATACCCGTTGCCGGCGCCCTTCGGATGGAACGGGTTCCCGTCCGGCCTCTTGTTGACGATGTTGTAGGCCGGGACGGCCTCAATGGCCAGATCCAGGTCGGTCCGGGAATCCCCGTTGCCCATGATGACGGCGTCCTTGACCTTGCCGGCACAGGCTTTGGACGCGACGATGATCGTCTCCGGCTTGAGAATGGCCTGGAGCGCCTTGAGGTCAAGATGATCGTAATGGTCATGGGTGATGAGGACGAGGTCGGCCTTGGGCAGCTGGCTGTAGTCCGCCACCTGGCTGAATGGGTCGACCTGGATGATCTTTCCGCCGAAGCCCATCATCAGCGAACCGTGGCCGAGAAAGGTCAGGACAAGATTCCCTTTTGAGGTCGGGATCGTGTCTTCCTCGAATTTCCCTTTGGCCGCGGCGAGGCCCGCGAAACCAAAGCCTAGGACGAGAACAGCCAGGACAAATTTGCTCATGTTCTTAACCCTCCGATCGTCATTTTCATTATATCCTTGTTCGGAAGCCCGGGCAACCGAATGCAGCATCGGCTACGGGACGAAGGCGGGCGAGACGGCTCGTCATGGGACCAGAGGCGGAGATAGAAACCAATGGCAGGCCATGACGATGTTCAGCGACCCGGCCGCGAAGAGAAGGGATGGCCCCAAACGAAATCCCGACAAGCCCCGATAGCTCGCCACGATCGAGAGGAATGAATCCACCGACGCGACGAGCGAGACGATGACGATCATAACGAATACTGTCCGGCCTCGGCCCTTCAGCGCCTCCCAGACCATGGGGCCGGGATCGGCCATTTTCAGGAATAAAAGGAGAAGGGGGAGAAAGAGGAGGGCGGTGGCGATGCGGGCGACCTTTGCGAGACTGCGGAAGGCCGAATGAAAGCAACGGCGCGCGGCTCGAAAGTCCTCCATGGGTCTTCTCGGCCTTGATCATGGAGGTCCTCTGTTAGCCGCCGATTAAGGAATTGTCCGGGACCAGTTAATATTTCCCCGGGGCAAAAAATTCTCTATATCCCAAGGCAATTTTCTTTTATAATGAGTCCGGCCGGGATGGCCGAAACGGGCCCGAAGATGTCGCTGCTGATCGCCGCTCTGGATGATGAATCCGACATTCTCGAGCTGCTCAGGGTCAACCTCAAGAAAGCCGGATTCCGATTCGAGGGCTTCCAGGAAGCCGAGGGACTCTACCGTTTCCTCCAGAGGGAGAGGCCGGACCTCATCCTCCTCGACCTCATGCTGCCCGACATGGACGGACTCGACGTCTGCAGGCACCTGCGGCAAAGCGAAGGCCTGTCCCGGATCCCGGTGATCATGCTGACGGCCAAGGATCAGGAGACGGACAAGATCGTCGGGCTCGAGCTGGGAGCCGACGATTATGTCACTAAGCCGTTTTCCGTCAAGGAGCTCATCGCTCGCATCCACGCTGTCCTCAGGCGCGGGATCCAGGCCCCCGATGGTCGTCCGCTCGACGTGGGGCCGCTCGTCATCGACCCGGCCGGGCACCGCGTTACCCTCGCTGGCACCGCGATTGACCTCACGGCCACCGAGTTCAGGATCCTTCATCTGCTGGCCTCCCGCCGGGGCCGTGTCTTTACCAGGGACCAGATCCTGGACCACCTTTGGGGCCATGAAAAGGCCGTCGTGGACCGCACCATCGATGTCCACATCCGGAATCTCCGTGAGAAGCTGGGCACCGCGGCGTCGCTCATCAAGAATATCCGCGGCGTAGGTTACAAGATCGAAGAATGAGACCATCGCTTTTTCTGCGGGTCTTCCTTGGCTATGCGGTCGTCATCGTCTTCCTGGCGGGCGGCATCGCCCTTTTCGCCCCGCGATTGATGCGGACGCACTATATCCAGGAGCAGGCCGCCGGCCTGGAGCATCTCGGCTCTCTCCTGGAAGAGCCCGTCCTGCCCTATCTCCTCGGAGAGGGGAAGGGGAATCTTGAAGAGTACGTCTTGACCGCCGGCAAGAAGACCGCGACGCGGATCACAGTCATCCGCAGTGACGGCCAGGTCCTGGCCGACTCCGAGAAAGAGCCGAAGGACATGGAAAACCATCTCTACCGGCCGGAGATCTTCGAAGCCCTCCAAGGCCGGCAACACATGTCCCTCCGCCGCAGCTCGACCCTCAACCGGGAAATGATGTACCTGGGCTTGCCCCTTGTCTCGGGAGGAAAGGTCGTGGGCGCCCTCCGCCTGAGCTTGTTCATGACGGAGCTGGACCTGCTCTTCGACCGGCTCCGGGCCGACCTCCTCAAGACGCTTGGCCTGGTGACCCTCCTGGCCCTCGGGGCCGCTTTCTTTTTCACCCGCAGCATCGCCCGGCCGGTCAGGGATTTTGTCGATGCCTCCGTCCGGGTCGCGGCGGGGAATTTCGACGCCAAGGTCTCCGAGAGGCAGCGCGGGAGAGAGTTCAGGTCTTTCGCCAGGAGCTTCAACACGATGACGGCGGAGCTGAACGCCCTTTTCCTGGAGACCCGGCTCAAAACCGAGGAACTCGACAGCATCCTGGCGTCCATCAAGGAAGGGCTCTGCGTTCTCGACAGCGACGCCAGGATCGTCCTCAGCAACGCGAGCTTCCGGCGGATCGTCCAGAACGACCGGCCGGAGGGCAAGCCCTATTGGGAGGTCGTCCGCAGCTCGAAATTCGCCGAGATCATCAAGAGAGCGGGCGCTGCAAAGTCCGGGGTCGACGAGGAGCTTAACTTGGCCGAGAGGGTCTTCTCCTGCAGCGTCACGCCCCTGCCGTCCCGCGAGCGGTACGTGGTGATGCTCCATGACGTGACCGACTTCAGGAACCTTGAGAAGGTCAAGAAGGATTTTGTCGTCAATGTTTCCCATGAGCTCAAGACGCCCTTGACGGCGATCAAGGGCTTCGTCGAGACGATGGAACCCTTGGCCGGGACGGAGAACCGCTCCTACCTCGAAATCATCAAGAGAAACACCGACCGCATGATTGCGATCGTCGGCGACCTCCTGGCCCTCTCGGCGCTCGAGGAGAAAGGGACGAAGCTCCAGAAAGAAAAAGTCGACGTACGCGCCCTTGTTGAGAACGTCGTCAAGATCTTCGAAAAGCCGGCCGGCGAAAAAGGATTGACGCTGGCCCTGGAAGCGGCCGAGGGCCTGCCCGCCGTCATGGCCGATCCCTACGAGATCGAACGGCTCCTCATCAACCTCGTTGACAACGCCGTCAAGTATACGGAAAAGGGCCGGGTGACGCTACGGCTCGCGGCCGCGGGAGACAGATTCACGGTCGAGGTCGCGGACACGGGCATCGGGATCGACGCGGAGCACCTGCCCCATGTTTTCGAGAGGTTCTACGTCGTCGACAAGTCGCGGTCCAAGAAGCTTGGGGGGACCGGCCTCGGCCTGTCCATCGCCAAGCATATCGTTCTCGCCCACCAAGGCACGATTTCGGTGAAAAGCCGTCTCGGCGAAGGCACGACCTTCACGGTCTCGCTTCCCGTCGTCTAGGCCTGCCGCCTGGGGCAGGGGGCGAGCTCGGGATCGGAGCAGGGCATGGCCTCAGGGTACTCCGAGAGGCACGTTTCGGGGTCACAGCAGGTCTGGCAAACCCTTTTGAAAGCCCGGAAGCGGACGAGCCTGACACGAGGAGACAAGAACTCGGACTTCAACGGCTCCTCCCGCAGGAGGTCCGTGCTGAGGTATTTCTTGTTGTCGTCGGAGAGGACCGTGACCGCGACGGCGTCCCGCCCGAGCTCGTTCTGGACCATGAGGGCGCCCAAAAAATTGGCGCCTGAAGAGATCCCCGCGGCGACGCCGATCTCGGCCGCGAGCCTCTGGGCCATGACGATGGAGTCTCCGTCGTCGACGGCGACGACCTTGTCGAGCTTGGAGAGGTCAACGATCGGCGGGATGAACTCGTCGGAGATCCCCTGAATGCGGTGCCTTCCGACCTTGTGTCCCGTCGACATCGTCGGCGAATTCGACGGCTCCAGCGGATGGAGCCGGATGGACGGATTTTTCTCCTTGAGGAAGCGGCCGGCGCCCATGATCGTCCCGCCGGTGCCGACGCCGGCGATAAAGGCGTCGGGTTTGAAGTTGTGCCAGCGGAGCTGCCACCAGATCTCGGGTCCGGTCGTGCAGGCATGAGCGTCCGCATTGTCTTCGTTGGAGAACTGGCGCGGCAGGAACGAGTTTTCGAGGGAGGCCGCATACTCCTCGGCCAGGCGGATGCTCCCGAGAAAACCGCCCTCCTCTTTCGAGACCAGCTGGATGCGGGCGCCCAGGCTCCGGATGAGGTCCTTGCGCTCTTGGCTCATCCAGTCGGGCATGAAGATGGTCACGGGGTGGCCAAGGGCCCGGCCGATGGCCGAGAAGGCGATGCCCGTATTGCCGCTCGTGGCCTCGACGATCGTCGCCCCCGGCTTGAGCGTCCCGCGCTCGTAGCCGCGGCGGATGATGTGATAGGCCATCCGGTCCTTGATGCTCCCGGTCATGTTCATGTTCTCGGCCTTGGCATAAAGAACGCGCGGCTCGCCGTCGAACGTGAAATCGATCGCCAGGAGAGGCGTGTTCCCGACCCAGTGCCCCAGGCCATTCAGTCTGTTCCGGAGATTGACGTTCTTGCTCATGTCGGGCTTATTATATCGGAACTCGCGGGGTCCGACAATGGACGGCCCGGAGCTATCGACCGGGCCTGCCGCCCCGGGCTCTCAATGGGGGACTTTGACATTCGGGCCGAAGCCCATAGAATAACCTCATGCTCAACGGCTACATCCGGCAGGCCATCTCCGGAGGAAAAGCCCGGTCAGCCCAGATGACGTACTTCCTATCCCTAGGAAGCAACCTCGGCCGCCGGAGGCGGAATCTGGCTCTGGCCCGGCTGTCGCTCGAGAAAGCCGGCGTCACGATCCTCAGGGCGTCGTCGATCTACATGACCGAGCCGGTCGACGTCCCGGACCAGCCATGGTTTCTCAATCAGGTCCTCAAGGTCAGGACAAAGCTCAGTCCACAGGAGCTCCTGGATCTGGCCAAGTCCATCGAAAAAAAAATGAAGCGCATCCCGACGATCGACAGGGGACCGCGCTCGATCGACATCGACATCCTCCTTGCCGGAGATACGGTCATGGACACGCCCGGGCTGACCATCCCGCATCCCCGCCTCGCCCGGCGCAATTTCGTGCTGGTCCCGTTGAAGGAGATCGCCCCCCGGACCGTTCATCCGGTCCTGAAGAAAACGTTCAGCAGGCTTGCGCGTGAGTCGCGGGACACTTCAGCCGTCCTCAAAGATAAACTTCGGCCTTCACGGGGATAAAGGGGCGCGGTCCATTCGGTAGGCCTCAGAAGGCATCGGCGAAATGGTCGATGGCATAACCCGGGCCGTCATTCTGACTGATGGCGATGACATCGAACCGGCAGGGCACATCTCCCAGCCGGCGCTTGAAGAGATAGCCTTGGGCCACTTTCCTGATCTGCCGCTGTTTGGCCGGTGTCACCGCTTCCTCAGGACGGCCATAGGCTCCGCTCGTCCGCGTCTTGACCTCGACAAAAACAAGAGTGTTCCCGTCGCGGGCGATGATGTCGATCTCACCTCGGAACAGGCGGAAGCTGGTCTCGACGATCCTGTATCTCTTGCGGCGAAGGTATTTCAAGGCCATGGCCTCGCCGGTCCGGCCAACGGCGAGCGAAGTTCTTTGGTGAGCGATCAAATTCCCCCGATCCCTCATGGCGGCTGGGCCCGCCGCTGACCTCCCCGACGGTTTCTCAGGACCGCGCCGGACGGACTTTTTTCCAGCGGACGCCGTCCTTGGTATCCTCGAGGAGGATGCCCTGGTCGAGGAGCTCCTTCCTGATCTCGTCGGCGAGCTTGAAATTCCTCTCGGCGCGGGCTTTCTGACGTTCTTCGACCTTCTTTTGGATGGCGGAATCAAGTTCGCCAGAGACGTCGACCTTGAGCACAGCGTTATCAGACGTTAATGCTATTTTTGCTGAATCGACCTTCAGATAGGCGGATGTCGGCTCGATCATAAGGATCTTCTTGTCGATTTCGGTGACAAAATTCCTCAGATCCATTGCATCCGCCTGGGAAATTCGCGCTTTGGCCATGAGACCGTTCGCTTTCTCGATCAGGCTGAAAAGCGCGGCCAGGGCCTCCGAGATGTTCAGGTCATCCTCGAGGGCGGCCACGAATTCCCCTTGGGCCTTTTCGATCAGCCGGGAGACCTCGGGATTTGCTGCGCCTTCGCGCTTGACGTCCCTGAGGTCGACAAGAAAATCGCGGATCCTGTTGCGGCTCGCCCGGGCCTGGTCCAGCGCCTCGAAGGTGAAATTGAGCATCTTCCGGTAATGGGTCGAGAGGAGAAGGAACCGGACCTCCCTCGGGTCATAGCCCCTGGCCAGGACGTCGTTCAAGAGGTAATAATTACCCTTGGATTTGGCCATCTTCTCGCCGTCCACGACCAGGTGGTGGCAGTGGAGCCAATAATTCACGAACTTGACGCCGTTGGCGGCCTCGGACTGGGCGATCTCGTTCTCGTGGTGCGGAAAGATATTGTCAATGCCACCGCAGTGGATATCGAACGTCGGTCCCAGATACTTGGAGCTCATGGCCGAGCACTCGATGTGCCAGCCGGGCCGCCCGGGCCCGAGCTCGGTCTCCCAGAACGGCTCGCCTTCCTTCTTGGCCTTCCAGAGGGCGAAGTCGTGGACGCTTTCCTTTTCGTACTCGTCGGCGTCGCCGCGCTGGCCGGGCCGCAGGTCCTCGAGGCTTATCTTGGACAGTCGGCCGTAATCCGGGAACTTGGCGATGCTGAAATAGATGGAGCCGTCCTTTTTGTAGGCGAACCCCTTGTCGAGGAGGAGACTGACGAGGGCGACCATCTCGGGGATGTGCTCCGTGGCCCGGGGGTAATCGTTTGCCGGCAGAATGTTCAGGATATCGCGGTCCCTGTAAAACGCATCAATGAACGGCCGGGTGTACTCGTCGAGGGTGAGGCCCCGGGCGCTAGCGCCGCGGATCGTCTTGTCGTCGACGTCGGTCAGGTTCATGACATGCATGATCTTGAAACCGCGGAACAGAAGGAACCGCTTGAGCAAGTCCTCGAAGATGTAGGCCCGCCAATTGCCGATGTGTGGAAAATCGTAAACCGTTGGGCCGCAGGTGTAGAGCTTGACCTCGCCGGGCTGGATGGGGACAAAAGGCTCGACCGAGCCGGCGAGAGTGTTGTGGAAACGGATCATCAGGGTCATTATGAAAATTCCCGGGCCTCGAGTCAACCGATTTTACGGCCCCTATCAGGAAAAGGACGGCGAGGGCCCTGGTCAAGTGTCATGGGCTGGAGAATAAAACGGAATTGGGCCCCCCGAGAGGGGAGAGCCCGCGGGGCTCAAACGAGGGGGGAAAGAGTAGGGGAACCCCACTCCCAGGAGGTTGACCCCTTATAGCTTTTTATGAAATAATTATGCTTCAATCTCACGAAGGCAGTCATCATGAAAACGAAGATCGGCATCCGGAGAGAAGACATCAACAAGTGGGAAAAACGCGTCCCCCTCATTCCCTCGCACGCCCGGGACCTCGTTGAAAAACATCCCATCGAGATCCACATCCAGCCGTCCGACATCCGCGTTTTCACGGACGACGACTACCGCCTGTCCGGGATCCCGGTCCAGGAAAACCTCTCGCCGTGCGACATCGTCCTGGCCCTCAAGGAGATCCCCATCGAGCGGCTGGAAAAGGACAAGGTTTACATTTTTTTCTCTCACACGGCCAAGGGCCAGAGCCACAACATGCCCATGCTCAAGAAAATGATGGAAATGGGCTGTTCCATCATCGATTATGAGAAAATGGTCAACGACAAGGGTCAGCGGGTCCTTTTCTTCGGGAATTACGCCGGCCACGCCGGGATGGTCGACACGCTCTGGGCCCTGGGCCGGCGTCTGGCCTTGGAGGGCATCGCGAATCCGTTCATCTCCCTCCATCCAGCCCACCATTATAAAAGCCTCGTGGAGCTCAAGGAGACTGTCGGCGAAGTGGCTTGGAAGATCATCCGGAAAGGTTTGCCGCGGGAGCTCGATCCCCTGGTCGTCGGCTTCTTCGGATACGGTCACGTGTCCCAGGGGGCCCAAGAGATCTTCGATATCCTCCCGGTGGAGACGGTCCGGCCGCGCGACCTTCCCCGGCTTTTCGAGAGCGGGAGCGAGACGCCCCGGACGATGTATAAGGTCGTCTTCAAGGAAGAGGATATGGTGGAGCCGGTCGTCCCCGGCCAGCCGTTCGAGCTTCAGGATTATTATCAGAATCCGCAGCGCTACAGGCCGGTCGTCGAAAAGCTGGTCCCTTACCTGACGGCCCTCGTCAACGGCATCTACTGGACAGCGAAGTATCCTCGGTTCGTGACCAAGGCCTTTCTGAAAAAGCTCTACGGGGGCGATTCCCGGCCGCGCCTCCGGGTCGTCGGCGACATCACCTGCGACATCGACGGGTCCGTCGAATGCACGGTCGAGGCCACCGACCCGGAGAACCCGGTTTATGTCTATGATCCCTTCCGGGACAAGGCCGTTCTCGGGTTCGAGGGCACCGGCCCCGTCGTGTTGGCCGTCTACAACCTTCCCGCGGAGCTCCCGCTCGAAGCCTCCACGTATTTCAGCGGGGTCCTGAAGCAACACGTCCCGGCCATCGCCAAAGCGGATTTCCGGACGAGCTTCGCACGCTGCGGCTTGCCCGACGTTCTCCGCCGGGCGGTCATCCTCTATCGAGGGGAGCTCGCCCCCGACTACGCCTATCTCAGCGGTTTCCTCCAATAAAGCCTAGCAGGAGGGCTTCATGAAAAGGATCCTCGTCTTCGGCGCCGGACTGGTCGCGGGGCCCCTGGTGAAATATCTCCTCGACCGGCCGGACCTTCACGTGGCCGTGGCGGACGTCGAGCCCGGCCGGGCGGCGAAGCTCGTTTCGGGCCATCCGCGGGGCGAGGCGATGGTCCTTTCCATTGAGGACCGGGCGGCCATGAAGGCCGCGATCGATAAGTCCGACGTGGTCATCAGCATGGTCCCCTATACCTTCCATCCCGTCCTCGCATCGGCCGCGATCGACTCCGGCAAGCCCGTCGTGACCGCTTCCTACGCGAGCCCGGCCATGCGGGAACTCGACGGCCGGGCCCGGGAGAAGGGCGTCATCGTGCTCAACGAGCTCGGGCTCGATCCCGGCATCGACCACATGGAGGCCATGAGGATCATCCACGAGGTCCATGGCGAGGGCGGCCGCGTCCTGGGTTTCACGTCCTACTGCGGGGGGCTGCCGGCCCCGGAGGCCAACACCAACCCCTTCGGCTACAAGTTCTCCTGGAGCCCCAGGGGAGTTCTTCTGGCCTCGAAGAATTCGGCCAAGTACCTCAAAGACGGGAAAGTGGTCATCGTCCCCGCGGAGAAGCTCTTCGAAAGCCCGGAGACGGTCCGCCTCCGGGGGCTCGGCGAATTCGAAGGCTATCCCAACAGGGATTCCGTGTCCTACCGGGAGACCTACGGGATCCCCGAAGCCGGGAACGTCATGAGAGGGACCCTTCGGTATCCGGGCTGGTGCCGGACCCTGAAAAAGATCGGGGACCTGGGGCTTCTGGACGACACAGACATCAAGGATTGGACGGGCCTCACATATCGCGACCTCATGGCCGGACTCGCCCAGGCCCCGGCCGGAGGGGACCTCAAGGCAGCTGCCGCCGCCCGCTTGGGGATCGACGCCGGTTCGGACATCATCGGGCGCCTGGAATGGCTGGGCCTTTTCGAGGCCGAGCGGCTCCCGATCAAAAAGGGCTCGGCCCTCGATATCCTGGCGGCCCGGATGGTCGAACGGCTCAAGTATGCGGAGGGGGAGAGGGACATGGTCATCCTCCAGCACGAGTTTGTGACGGAAGACCGGAAAGGACGGACCGGGAAGATCACGTCCACCCTCATCGACTTCGGCATCCCGGGCGGCGACTCCTCGATGTCCAGGACCGTCGGCCTGACGGCGGCCATCGGCGCCCGCCTTATCTTGGACGGCCGGATCAGGGAAACCGGGGTCCGAGTCCCCGTCACTCCGGACATTTATGAGCCCATCCTTAACGAGCTCGCCCGGCTCGGGATCCGCTTCGAGGAACAGCGGCAGCCGATGTGACCTCCTCCTCATCCATCTCGGTTTGACTTTCGTTCGCCCGACGCCTATTGTTGATAGGGGAGGGCCCGATGAAGAGAAAAGCGTGCGTCGCCGGGACATTCTATCCCGGCCAGAGGGACGATCTTCTCGAAACGATCGAGAAGCTGACCGAGCCGAAGGCCGAGAAGAAGCGGGCCGTCTCGGTGGTCGTTCCGCACGCCGGGTACGAATATTCAGGCCCGGTCGCCGGGGCCGTGTTTTCTTCTGTCGTAGTGCCGCGGGCCGTCGTGGTCTTGGGCCCCGGACACCGGGAGATCGGGTCGCTTTTCGCCATTCAGAAAGAGGGCAGCTGGCTGACTCCCCTCGGGGAAACCCCGATCGAATCGGACCTCGCCGGCCTTATCACGCAGCATTGCCCTCTTGTCACGGAAGATGACAGGGCCCATCTTTGGGAGCACTCCCTTGAAGTCGAGCTGCCGTTCATCCAATATTTCGAAAAACAGGCGGCCCTCGTCCCGATATGCATTTCCTACGAGGCCGGATACGCTGACCTGGAATCCTTGGGGCGGGCCCTGGCGGCTGCGGTCCGTGACTACGGCCACCCCGTCCTGATCGTGGCCAGCAGCGACATGAGCCATTATGTCAGCCAGAAGACGGCGGAAAGAAAGGATTCGCTGGCCATCCGGAAGATCCTCGACCTCGACGCCCGTGGCCTTTTCGACACGGTCCGGGGGGAAGGGATCTCCATGTGCGGCTACCAGCCCACGACCTCGGCCATCGTAGCCAGCCGGGAATTGGGGGCGGTCAAGGCCGAGCTCATCAAATACCAGACTTCGGGCGAGGCGACCGGGGACTTCACCCAAGTTGTTGGATATGCTGGAATTAGGATCGTTTAGAGGACGCCCCCTTAACTCTCAGTCATTTGACAATAATCCTCCATTAGTGCTATAAAACTCGGGTAAGAAGCCGATGGTCAAGTCTGCCCTGCGCGATAAAGACAAGAAGGTCCTCCACCTCATTGTCGAGAGCTACGTGCGGGGCGGCCGTCCCGTCAGCTCGGGCTCGATCGCCCAGACAAGGAAGTTCGACGGCTCGCCGGCGACCATCCGGAATATCATGGTCAAACTCGAGGCGCAGGGATACCTATCCCAGCCGCACACGTCGTCCGGCCGGGTGCCGACCGATAAAGGATTGAGGTCTTACGTCAACACGCTCCTCTCGGAAAAGACGTTCGCCCGGGACGACTTTCCCCTGATCCAGGATGAGTTCACCGCCAAGAAGGCCGATCTCGATTCCCTCCTGATCCAGGCCTCCCATCTCCTGGCCGATTATTCCGACAATCTGGGTTTCGTGATCTCGCCACAGGTCTCCCGGGTCCAGTTCGAGCACCTCCGCTTCATCAGGATCTCCTCCCAACGGATCATGTCCATCCTGGTAACTCCGTTCCAGATGGTCCTGACCGAAACCCTGGAGACCCCGCTCTCCATGTCCCAGGCCGAGCTCGACCTGGCCTCCCAGTTCATCAACCAGAATTTCCGCGGGAAGACCCTGATCTTCGTCCGGGACGTCCTGCTCCAGGAGCTTCCTAGGTACAGGACGAGATATGAGGACATCATCAACAAGATCGCCGACCTTGTCCGGGCCGTCATCAACCGCGAGGAGGATGAAAACCGGATCTTCATCCAGGGCACCTCCCGGCTCCTCGGCAAGGCCGAGCTGTTCGACATGGGCAAGCTGCGGTCCCTGTTCGAGAATTTCGAGGAACGAGCCAGCCTGGTCAAGCTTCTGGCCGATTTCATCAGCCTGGACCGGGTCAAGGTCCTGATCGGGGCTGAGGTCAATTTTCCAAACGTCCAGGACTGTTCCCTGGTCCTGTCCCATTACGGGACGAGCCACCAGGTCCTCGGCTCCCTGGGCATCATCGGTCCCAAGCGGATCCCCTATGCGAAGATCATCCCGCTCGTCGACAGGGTCGCCAAGCGGCTGAGCCAGGCCATTACCATCTACGGCAGAGAGGTCGCGATATGACAGACGACAAAAAAGAAAAGCCGGCCGAAGAGATCGAATACATCGCGGAGCCCGGGGCCCCCGGAGAGGACGGACCAAAGGAGCCAGTGGCTGCCGAACCGGAGAAACCAGAGGCCGCCTTCCATGACAAAGAGCCTGCCCAGGCGGTCAAGCATCTGAAGGAGAAGCTCAAGAAGAGGGAGGCCGAGATTAAGCACCTCCGGAAGGAGACAGAGGACCTCAAGGACCAATATCTGAGGAAGCTCGCCGACGTCGAGAACCTCCGGAAGAGGCTCGAGCGGGAGAAAAGCGATTACTTCCAGTTCGCCCTGAGCGAGGTGCTGCTCGAGTTCCTGGGAATCCTGGACAATTTCGAGCGGGCCCTTCAGGCCTCGGGCGGAGACGCGGACGGGAAGACGTTCAGGGAAGGGATCGACCTCATCTACAGGATGTCCATGAACCTCCTTCTCAAGCGGGGTGTTCAGCCGATCGAGATCAAAGACGATCATTTCGACCCGTCGTTTCACCAGGCGATGGCCATGGAAGAGTCGTCGGAGGTCCAGGAGCCCCGCGTCACGGAAGAGCTCCAGAAAGGCTATATGCTCCACAACCGGCTTCTCCGCCCGGCCCTGGTCAAGGTCATCGTTCCCAAGAAGGATTAACGCCATGGATCGCATCATCGGAATCGACCTCGGCACGACCTATTCTTGCATTGCCTATCTCGATGGGGGCAGCCCGATCGTCCTCCCCAACCTGGAGGGTCTGCCGACGACACCCTCCGTCGTCTCGTTCACTTCGGCGGGGGAGAGGCTGGTCGGGACGCTGGCCCTGAGGCAGGCGATCACCAATCCCCAGAACACCATTTTTGCCGTCAAGCGGCTCATCGGCCGGAAATTCGTTTCCGATGAGATCTCGTCGGCGCGGGCCAGGCTCCCCTACAGGCTGACCGAGGCCAAGAACGGGGATGTGCTTGTCGCCGTGGAGTCGAGGACATTCACCCCCCAGGAGCTCTCGGGCATGATCCTGTCCTACCTCAAGGGGTGCGCGGAGTCCTTTTTCGGCGAAAAGGTCGCGGACGCCGTCATCACGGTCCCTGCCCATTTCAACGACCACCAGAGGCAGGCGACCAAGGACGCCGCCCTGATCAGCGGCCTCGACGTCCAGCGGGTCATCAACGAGCCGACGGCCGCCGGCCTGGCCTACGGTCTCAACAGCAAGAAGAACGGGACCGCCGCGGTCTTCGACCTCGGCGGCGGGACCTTCGATATCACCCTGATGGAGATCCGGGACGGCGTCTTCAACGTCCTCGCCACCAACGGCGATTCCTACCTCGGCGGCGAGGATTTCGACAACAGGATCATCGAGTGGCTGGTCGAGGATTTCCGCAAGGAGACGGGGATCGACCTCCACCACGATAAGCTGGCCCTGCAGAGGATCAAGGAAGCCTCGGAAAGGGCCAAGCGGGAGCTGTCCTTCACCCTGGAGACCGAGATCAACCTGCCGTTCATCTGCTCGGACCAGACAAGTTCCAAGCACCTCAAGAAGATCCTGAACCGTCAGAGGCTCGAGGAGCTGACGTCCGACCTCGTCGAGCGGACGATCCCCCTGATCGAAGAAGCTTTCGGCGCGGCCCGCCTGGACCCCGACAAGATCGACGACGTCATCCTCGTCGGCGGCCAGACCAGGATGCCGCTGGTCAAGAAGAGGCTGACGGAGTTCTTCGAGAAAAAACCGGCCGAGCACATCAATCCGGACGAGATCGTGGCGATGGGGGCGGCCATCCAATCCGGCATCCTCCAGGGCCAGGTCCGCGGGCTAATCCTCCTTCTCGACGTCGCTCCCTTTTCCCTCGGGATCGAGACGGAGAACGATGGCTACGAGACGGTCATCGAGAAGAACTCGACGATCCCCCTGCGGAAGACGAAATCCTTCACGACCGTCGAGCACAACCAGCGCCGGGTCAGGCTGCACGTCCTCCAGGGGGAAAACCCGCTCGCTTCGCTGAACAAATCGCTGGCCGTGTTCGAGCTCGTGGGCATCGAGCCCGCTCCCGCCGGCGTGCCCCAGGTTGACGTGACGTTCGAGATCAACGCCGACGGCCTCGTCAAGGTCTCGGCCAGGGACGTCGCGACAGGGCTGCAGCAGAAGATCGAGGTCAGGCCCTCCTCCGGGCTCGCGCCGAACGAGCTCGAGGCGATCATCGAGAGGCAGAAAGGCGAGGGGGTGAGGTTGGACCCGAATGGCTAAGCGGGATTATTACGAGATCCTCGGAATTCCGCGGAACGCCCCGCCCGAAGAGATCAAGAAAGCCTACCGCCAGATGGCGCTGAAGCACCATCCTGACCGCAACCCCGGGAACAAGGAAGCCGAGGAGAGGTTCAAGGAGGCCGCCGAAGCCTACAGCGTCCTCATCGATGTCGAGAAGCGATCGGTCTATGACCGCTACGGCCAGGACGGGCTGCGCGGCGAAGGCTTTCAGGGCTTCTCCGGATTCGACTCTTCCGTCTTCGAGGACTTCGAGGATATCCTCGGGAATTTCTTCGGTTTCAGCTTCGGGGATTTCTTCGGCGCCGGCGGTAGGCGCCGGGGCGGCCGCGAGCGCGAGAGAGGCCGGGACCTGGCCCTCGAGGTCGAGATCAGCTTGGAGGAAGCCGCGTCGGGAGTCGACAGGGAGATCAAGCTGAACCGGTCCGAGGTCTGCCCGGCCTGTCACGGGTCGAAAAGCAAGCCCGGGAGAACCCCCTCCGCCTGCCCGTCATGCGGCGGAAAAGGCCAGATGCGTTATCAGCAGGGCTTCTTCACGGTGGCCAGGACGTGTCCGAGGTGCCAGGGCCGCGGCGAGGTCATTTCATCACCCTGCGACCACTGCGGGGGGAAAGGCCACGTCAAGGAAAAGCGGGCCCTCAGGGTCCGGATCCCGGCCGGAGTGAGCGACGGCTCCCGGCTGAGGCTGGTCGAGGAAGGGGAAGCCGGGGACGAAGGGATGCCGGGAGGCGACCTTTATGTCGTCACCCGGGTCCTCAAGCATCCGTTTTTTGAGCGGGAAGAAAACGACCTGGTCTGCCAGATCGAGATCTCGTCGACCCAGGCGGCGCTCGGGGCCAGGATCGGGATCCCGACCCTTAACGGGAGTGAGGTCCTGAAGATCCCCGCCGGGACCCAGCCGGGAGAATCCTTTAAGCTCAAGGGCCAGGGCATCCAGGATATCTCCAGCCGGAGAAGAGGGGATCTTTTTGTCAGGGTCCAGGTCAAGACACCCGACGGCCTGTCCAAGGAGCAGAGAACGCTCCTGGCAAGGCTGGCCGAACTCAGGGGCGAAAACGTCGAGACGGTCGACGAGAGTGTCATCCACAAGGTCAAGAACATCCTCCATTAGGCCAGGGACAGATTTGACGTCGAACCAGTTTTATGTTCCCCGGATCGAGCCGGGGGTGTCCCGCGTCACCCTCGTGGGCGCGGAGCACCGCCACTTGGCCAAGGCGGCCAGAATCAAAGAGGGTGACCAGGTCCGGCTTTTCGACGGAGGCGGCCGCCGCGTTTTGGGCCGGGTCCAGTCGGTGAAGAGGGACCGGACGGTCGTCGAGATCCTCGAACGAGCCGATGCCGAGGCCTCTCGCGTCAAGCTGGCTTTGGCGCAGGGGCTCCTGCAGGCCAAAAAGATGGAGTTCATCCTGCAGAAAGCATCGGAGATCGGGATCTCCGATTTCATCCCTCTGGAGACCGCCCGCTCGCTGAAGGCCTCCGTGGAGCGGGAAGCCCGGAAGGCGGAACGCTGGGCCAGGATCGCCAGGGAGGCCACCAAGCAGAGCAAGGGCTGGGCGGCGCCGGCCGTTCATCCGGCCGAACGGCTGGAAGACATCCTCGCCCGGCCGGGTGATGGACTGAGGCTGTTTCTGAGCGAAAACGGAGGGAAGCCCCTCAAGGACTTTCTCCTCGAGGCGGAAAAGAAGGGAGGGCCGCCGGCTCCGGCGGTCACGGTCTTCGTCGGGCCGGAAGGGGGATGGACCGAAGGCGAAGAACGGGCATTCAGAGAGGCCGGGTGCGAGGCCGCCAGTCTCGGGCGGCGGATCCTCAAGGCCGAGACGGCGGCGATCGCCGGGGTCGCGATGATCGCCCATTTTTGGAACGATTGACATGTTTCTCCAGGGCCAGAAGGTCGGAAAATACGAGATCCTCCGCTCGCTCGGCAGCGGCGGCTTCGGCTCCGTCTATCTGGCCAAGGATACCTGGCTCGATATCAAGGTCGCCATCAAGGTCCCCCATAAGCAGTCCGCCGAGCTCTACAAGCTCCTGAAGGAGCCGCGGCTGCAGGCCGCCCTCAGCCATCCGAACATCGTCCGGATGCTGGCCGCCGAAAAAGAGAAGAACGTTTTTTTCATGGTCATGGAGTATGTCAAAGGTCCGACCCTTGAGAAGATCCTGGAGAAGGAGCGGGTTCTCGGCTACGAGCAGGCCCTGGACTACGTCAAGCAGGTCGCCTACGGCATCGACCACGCCCATAAAAACAAGATCATCCACAGGGACCTGAGGCCGTCGAACATCATCATCTCGGAGGACGGGACGGCCAAGATCACGGACTTCGGGACCTCGGCCTGGCTCAACTCCGTGCCGTACGCCTCGACGAGGATCGGGTCTCCGCCCTATATGGCGCCGGAACAGTTCCTGGGCAAGGCCAGCTACGCGTCGGATATCTATTCGATCGGCTGCATCTTCTACGAGATGATCATCGGCCGGCCACCGATCTTCGACCCGGACCCCTTCAAGATCCTGGAAAAGGCCCAGCAGGGCAAGATCACGCCGCCGCGGATCCGCAACAACAAGGTCCCCAAGGAGATCGACACCATCATCATGAAGGCCCTGGCCCCCAAGGTCGAGGACCGTTACCAGAGCGCCGCCGAGATCGTCCGGGACCTGTCGCTTTACAAGGGCAAGACCCCCAAAACATCGGAGATCGACGACATCATGCTCCGGATCAAGGCCCGGGAACAGAAGGCCTCCGGCCAGTGCTGGAACTGCCGCCGGCCTCTCCCGCCCAAGTCCCGCAGCTGCCCCCACTGCGGGGAGAACGTATGAGGGCTTGGGGGGGCCCCGGGGCCCGGCCTCGGCGGTTTGACTTCCCGCCGGCGATTGATATAACATGAGGCCTCGAAAAACCGTGAGGTCCGCTCCGGCAGGAGAGGAGCCTCGAACGAACGATCGAAGGAAGGAGTCGTCGATGAGTCCTTTCCTGGAAAACAGCTTCGTCTGGATGAACGGGCGGTTCGTCCCCTGGAAAGACGCCCACATCCATGTCGCTTCTCACGTTGTCCACTATGGGAGTTCCATCTTTGAAGGCTTCAGGGCGTACGACACGCCCAAAGGGACGGCCGTTTTCCGGCTGCAGGACCACACCCGTCGGCTGTACAATTCGTGCAAGATCTACCGCATCGAGGTCCCGTATTCCCAGGAGGAGTTCAACCGGGCCGTCGTCGAGACCATCAAGGTCAATAAGCTGAAGGCCTGCTATGTCCGCCCCATCGTCTACCGGGGATACAAGACCCTCGGCGTTGATCCCTTCCCGAATCCCGTCGATTGCGCCATCCTCGTCTGGGAATGGGGCCAGTATCTCGGCCCGGAAGCCCTGGAGAGCGGCGTGGACGTCTGCATCTCCTCCTGGTGGCGCATGGCTCCGAACACGTTCCCGGCCCTGGCCAAGTCGGGCGCCAACTACATGAACTCCCAGCTCATCAAGATGGAAGCCAATCTGGACGGCTATGCCGAGGGCATCGCCCTCAACATCCGCGGGCACGTCAGCGAGGGGAGCGGGGAAAACCTCTTCTTGGTCCGTGGGGGCACTGTCTATACGCCGCCCTTGTCCTCGTCGGTCCTGCCCGGCATCACCCGGGATTCGGTCATGACGCTTCTCGAGGAGATAGGCGTCCGGGTCGTCGAAGACACGATCCCGCGCGAGATCCTCTATATTTCGGACGAGGTGTTCTTCACCGGCTCCGCGGCCGAGATCACTCCGATCCGCTCGATCGACAAGATCGTCATCGGGAACGGAAAGCGGGGGCCCGTCACCCGGAAGATCCAGGAAGCCTTTTTCGCCTATCTCAACGGGACGCGGGATGACACTTTTGACTGGCTCACGTATGTGGCCTAGTTTCATGGGAGGAGAGCCTCATGGTTATTGATGAATTCTTGAAAATCGGCATCGAGCGTGACGCTTCGGACCTTCACTTCAAGGCCGGCAACCATCCGATGATCCGTGTCCACGGGACGCTGACGCCCCTGACCGGGTTTCCCCGCCTGGCCCCCGCAGACTGCGAGGAGCTGGCCAACCAGATGATGTCGGATTACCAGAGGGAAAGGCTCCGGGAGGAATTCGACATCGACCTGGCCTACAGCCTCCCGGGCTTCGGCCGCTTCCGCGGCAGCATCTATTATCAGCGGGGATCGCTGGCCATTGCCCTGCGCATCATCCCCCTGGAGGTCAAGACGATCCGGCAGCTCCTTCTGCCCGAGGTCCTGGAGAAGATCGCGTTCTACCAGAGGGGCCTCGTCCTCGTGACCGGGACGACCGGCAGCGGCAAGACCACAAGCCTGGCGGCCATGATCGAATATATCAACACCTTCCGCCGGGAGAACATCATCACGATCGAGGACCCGATCGAGTACCTCCACAAGGACAAGAAGAGCACCATCAGCCAGCGGGAGGTCGGGATGGACGTCACGAGCTTCTCGCGCGGCCTGCGGGCCTGCCTCCGCGAGGACCCCGATATCATCCTCGTCGGCGAAATGCGCGACCTGGACACGATCGAGACGGCGCTACTCGCGGCCGAGACGGGCCATCTCGTCCTCAGCACCCTCCACACTCTCGATGCCCCGGAGAGCATCAACCGCATCATCTCCGTCTTCGCCCCCCACCACCAGAGGCAGGTCCGACTCCAGCTCTCCAGCATCCTCAAGGCCATCATCTCCATGCGCCTCATCCCGAGAATGGACGGACAGGGCCGGGTGCCGGCCGTCGAGGTCATGATCACGACCCCCTACCTCCAGGAATGCATCGCCGACAAGGACAAGTCGGGAATGATCAAAGACGCCATCACGGCGGGCGTTTCCCAGTACGGGATGCAGACCTTCGACCAGTCCATCTACCAGCTCTACCGTGACGGCTATATCTCCTTCGAACAGGGGATGAAATACTCTTCCAACCCGGACAATTTCAAGCTCCGCGTCATGGGCATCCAGTCCACCCTGGACATCGCTACGGAAGAGATGGAGAAGGGGATGGGCAAGGTGGAGCGCGTCGAGGGGGGGGCTGAAGAAGAGCCCAAATGAAGTCCTCCGAGATCCGCGAGACGTTCCTCCGGTATTTCGCGGCGAGGGGGCACAAGGTCGTCCAAAGCTCGCCGCTCCTGCCCAAGGACGACCCGACCATCCTGTTCACGAACGCGGGGATGAACCAGTTCAAGAGCATCTTCCTCGGGCTCGAGACGCGGAGCTACAAACGGGCGGCGACCGTCCAGAAATGCATGCGGGTCAGCGGAAAGCACAACGATCTGGAGACGGTGGGCCGGACGACCAAGCACCACACCTTCTTCGAGATGCTCGGCAACTTCTCCTTCGGCGATTACTTCAAGAGAGAGGCCATCGGGTTCGCCTGGGAGCTCGTCACCGGCGTCTTCGGCCTGCCCAAAGACAGGCTGTACGCGACGGTCTACCTTGATGACGACCAGGCCTTCCGGATCTGGGCGGAGGAGATCGGGGTCCCGCCGGCGAGGATCTTCCGTTACGGCAAGAAAGACAATTTCTGGGCCATGGGCGACACGGGCCCGTGCGGCCCCTGCTCGGAGGTCCACTATGATCTGGGCGAGGACCTTGAGGCCGGCCCTCCCGCCGTCCTCATCGAGAAGGGGAGCGACCGGTTCCTCGAGCTCTGGAACCTCGTCTTCATGGAGTTTGACCGGGATGACAGCGGCCTCCTCCGGCCGCTCCCGGCCCCCTCGATCGACACGGGCATGGGGCTCGAGCGGATGGCCGCGGTCCTCCAGGGAAAGCGGAGCAATTTCGAGACCGACCTGTTCGCCCCCCTCATCGAGGCCGTCGCGGAGCTGGCCCGCCGTGAATATCCTGCGGGCGACGACGGCGACGTTTCCGTAAGGATCATCGCCGACCACGTTCGGGCGGTCTCCTTTCTCGTCGGGGACGGCGTAACGCCGACCAACGTCGGGCGCGGCTATGTCCTGAGACGGCTCATCCGCCGGGCCTACCGCAAGGGAAACCTCCTGGGGATTAATCGTCCCTTCCTGTTCGAGCTCGTCGGCCGCGTCGCCGACATCATGAAGAACGCCTATCCCGAGCTCCTGGCCTCGATCAACTACGTTTCCAGGGTCTGCCTGGCCGAGGAAGAACGGTTCGCGGCCACCCTCGCCTCCGGACTGCGCTTCTTCGACCAGGCCGTCCGGGAGACCCGCGACGAGGGCCGGACAGTCCTTGCCGGCGACAGGATCTTCAAGCTTTACGACACCTTCGGCTTTCCCGTGGACCTTTCCCAGGAGCTGGCCCGCGAGCTGGGCCTCGACGTGGACGAGGCCGGCTTCACGAAGGAGCTCGAGGAGCAAAAACAGCGGGCCCGGCTCACCTGGAAAGGCGGACTCGACCAGAAAGAGAAGAAAGCCCAGGAAGAGCTCAAGGGCGTCAAGATCGTCTCGCGCGTCTACGAGGCGGCCGAGCTCAGCGACGTGACGATCCTGGCCCTGCTCAAGGATGGCCGCAGAACGGGTGCCCTCGGGCCGGGAGAAACCGGAGAGGCCGTCCTGAGCGAGACGCCCTTTTACGCCGAAGCCGGCGGTCAGGTCGGCGACACCGGCTTTTTGAAGGGAGCCCGGTTCTCGGCCCTCGTAGAGGGGACGCATTACATTGCGCCGGAGCTCCCGGCTCACAGGGTCAAGGTCCTCTCCGGCGAGCTGAGGGCGGGCGACACGGCCGACGCGGCCGTGGACCTCGTCCGGCGCCAGGCCGTCTCCAATAACCATACGGCAACCCATCTTCTTCATGCGGCCCTCCGGCAGGTCCTCGGCGACCATGTCCGGCAGGCCGGGTCGCTGGTGTCGGCGGCCCGGCTGCGTTTCGACTTCACCCATTTCTCGCACCTCTCCAAGGAGGAGATCCATAAGGTCGAGTCCCTGGTGAACGAAAAGATCCGGGAGGACATCCCCGTGGGGACCAGGGTCACGACGCTCGAGGAAGGGATCCGGGAAGGGGCCACGGCTATCTTCGAGGAAAAATACGGCGAAAAGGTCCGGGTCATCGAGATCGGCGATTTCAGCAAGGAGCTTTGCGGCGGCGTCCATGTCCACTCGACTGGCCGGATCGGGCTGTTCAAGGTTCTCTCGGAATCGAGCATCGCCTCCGGGATGCGCCGGATCGAGGCGGTCACGGGCGAGGAGGCTTTCCGCTATCTCCGGGACCTCGAAGACATCGTCACCGGTGTCGAAAAGGCGCTGGGCGCATCCCGGAAGGAGCTCATGGCCAGGATCGAGAAGCTTAAGGACGGCCTGGATTCACTGGAAAGAGAGAACCGGGACCTCCGCAAGAAGATGGCGACCGCGGCCGGAGCGGCCGAGACAAGATCACGGACAGAGGGAAAGGGGGCGGTGGCAAAAAGCGTCAAGGGGATCACCCTTCAGGTCCAGAGAATGGACGGATTGACCTTGGCCGAACTCCGGGACGTGGCCGATGTGTTCAAGCAGAAGATGGGAAGCGGGGTCGTCGTGCTCGGAGCGACGGACGGGGAAAAGGTCTCCCTGGTGGCTTCCGTCAGCAGGGACCTCACGGCCCGGATTCAGGCCGGAGCGCTGATCAAGGAGGCCGCCCCGGTCATCGGAGGAGGAGGAGGTGGCCGGGCCGATTTCGCTCAGGCCGGGGGCAACCGGCCAGGGGAGCTCGACAAGCTCCTCGAGATGATGCCGGGAATCGTCGAAAAGCTCTTGGCCTGACCCCTCGATTCACCTCCCGGGGGGATTGCCAAGCGACGGCACCCAGGCCATGATGGGACGCGGAGCAGTCATGAACGCCTGGAAAAGAGGATGGACGGCGGCCCTGGCCATCGTTCTCTGGATCCCGGCCCTTTTTGGGGCCTCTTCCGCTGACCTCAAGAAGCTTTATAACCCCATCGTCGAGCGTGTCGCCGAGAAGCACAGGGTGGACCCGGAGCTCATCCATGCCATCATCCGGGCCGAATCCGATTATGACAACTTCGCCCTGTCGGAAAAGGGAGCGATGGGGCTCATGCAATTGATGCCGGATACGGCCACCCAGTACGGGGTCGGGAACGTCTTTGACGCCGCCCAGAACATCGAGGGCGGGACGAAGTATCTGAAAGACTTGATCCAGCTCTACAATGGCAAGACCCAGCTGGTCCTGGCCGCCTATAACGCCGGCCAGGAAGCCGTTAAGAAATACGGCGGGAAGATCCCGCCCTATCAGGAAACCCGGGACTATATCAGCCGGATCATGGCCAGGTACAACAGATCCGAAATCCGCTCCGCGCGAGCGGTCGTCAAGTTCCGCGATGCGTCAGGGCGGACCGTCCTGACGAACGACCCGGACCTCGCAGCCCAGAAAAAAGAATATTGACGGCCGAAGGCCGTTCGGGGAAGCGGCTTGCCCCGGCCGTCAGTGGAGCTGTCCGAGGAATCCCTTGATGGCCAGGTTCTGCGGGAGGATCTCGAACGTCGCCGGCAAACGCCCGAGCTGCTCGCCGTCGAGCTCGAGAAGGACATCGGTTGTTCCGTCCGGCGGCACCGCCTCGACTTTCCGCCCGCGGATGAGAGAGATCTTCGGGTGGGACAAGTGGCTGCCGTTGATGAGCTTCCAACCGTGGAGGCAGAACTCGAGGAACCTCAGGCTCCGGACGAACACGTTGTCGAAGAGGCCGTCGTCAAGCCGGGCTTCAGGCGCGATCTTCATCCCCTTGCCGAAGATGCGGCCGTTGGCGATGGCCCCGATCAGGTATTCCCCCTGAGGGATATCCTCGCCATCCACCCGGATCTTGACCTTCTTGCTCCGGTACTGGACCATGGTCTCCACGAGGCAGCGGACGTAGGACGAGGCCTTGCGTTCGAGGCGGCGTTGGTTGACCTTCCGGACGACTTCGCCACCCAGGCCGAAATCAGCAACATTCAGGAAAAAGCGCTCCTCGTCCGCGCCCGAGTGATTCTTGAAACGGACCTGACCCACGTCCATCCGGACGGACGGGGCTTCCGTGATGACCTTGAGCGCACCGGCCAGGCCCGGGGGGATGTTCAGGCTCTTGGTCAGGTCGCAGCCCGTGCCCGAGGGGATGACGCCGAGCGTGGCCTCGGGATTGATCATCTTGCGGTCCTCGAAGAACCCGTTGGCGATCTCGTTCATGGTCCCGTCGCCGCCGACGCCGATGACGAGCTCGGTCCCTTCCTTGATAACCTGGCGCGTGATCTCCGTCGCGTGGCAGGGCTTCTCCGTGAACTCGTACTTGTATTCCCGGAGGAAATTCTTCATGGCCTCCCGGATGTCGCCCCAGCGTTTCCGGGTCCGGCCGCGGTTCGATTCCGGATTGACGATGACGTGGGTCTTAAACCGGCGCATCCGTGGGTCCTTGCGGGGGCTGCGGGGAAGCCGCGGTTTTTTTCCGGCCGAAGATGGAAACGCCGATGACGCCGCCGAGGACGCCCACGACGGCGAAGATGGCGGCCGAGAAAAACAGGCTGAAGAGGACTCGGGCTATGGTGAGATGTCCCGGCGCCTCCGGCTGCATCCAGTTCTGCCACCAGGAGGGCATCTGGCTGCGGAACTGGGTCAGGCTTTCGGTGATCCTCCTGAGGAATGCCTCGTTGACGGGCCGGAGGGGGATGCTGATCAGGCTGTCGACCACGGCGGCGGCGATGCCGGTCAGGGCGCCGACGATGGCTCCGTCACCCGCCGTCAGGGGGCCGAGGGTATTTTTGGCGAGGAGGAATGAGGCCAAAATGGCCCCGCCGATGATCCATAGGCAGCACAGGCAGTTGACCAGAGGGATCCCGGAGAGGACGCCGGAGACGGCCCCAGCGATGAGCGCGGGAACGAGGTATTCCGGCTTCCGGTCAGTTATGGAGGCTCCTGGTTCGTTCATGATTCCCTATTCTATGTTTTTTCGCCGGGGATAATCAAGCCTTGGCTCATCAACCCGGAGGGATGGCCCGGCCTTCTTTTTTCCGGCCGGAACGCCAGAGGACGAGCTCTGAGACTCCGGTGATGAAATAAAATGGGAGGAGGACACCCCAGATGGCCCCGACGGCGAACCGGAGGCCGATAGGGGAGGCCCAGAACCGGGCGAATCCGCCAGCGAAATCGAGCCCGACCGGGACAGAGAGAATAAGGAAGAGGCCCGCCGGGGGCAGGGAGATCCTCGAGAATCCGCGAGCGAAGGGATAGATGATGAGGCCGGCCAGAAAGCCGGCGTAGATCCCGAGGCACCTGCCGCAGACCGCCAGCGGGAACCCGCGGAAAAAGAACGAGCGGCTGGGGATCTGGTGGCAGACAGGTGAGAAGAGGGAATAGAGAAAGACGGCCGCGGCGGGAGAGCGGCCTTTTAAGTAGGGCGCAAGATAGATGGCCGAGAGCCAGGCCAACGTCCCCACGAGGGTGAGAGCGAAAACGGGCAGGACGGCCCGGCGGACTGCGGCCTCCGATGTCGGGGGGATCCTGTCTCTCATGGGCCTCATCCCGCAAGCCATATTTTAGTCCTTTCTTTTTTTCCTGTCATCCGGTACCGCCCGCGGCGGTCACGGCTTTCATTTTCGATTTGACAGGCCGGGCGGTCCTTCTGTACATTATGACGTGGCCGCATTCATCTGAACATCCTTGGTTGAGGAGGGCGCACGATGACCGCATTCCGGAAATCTTCCCCGGCCCTGGTCACGATCCTCTTGCTTGTTTCCGCGACAGCCTTCGGCCAGACCGAAGATGCCGCGAAGATCCTGGCCCAGGCGAGCGGCGGAGCGCTGTCGCTCGTGATCTACGGGGCCGACAAGACCGAGGTCGCCAAGGGCTCCGCCATGGCCCTGGCGGAGGACATCCTCGCTACGGCCTACCATGTCATCAGCCAGGCCTATGACGTCGAGGTCCTCACCGTCAAGGGGAAAAAGATCAAGGTCGACGGGATCATCGGGATCGACAAGGCCCACGACGTCGCCCTATTGAAGCTGAAGGGCAAAGTCCAGCCCTTGAACGTTACTGTCCCCGGTCATGAAGCTTTGGCCGCGGGAGCCAGGCTTTTCGCCCTGGGGTCGAACGAATCGGGCCAGATCAGCGTCTCCGAAGGGACCTTCCGTCAGTTCGTCGACATCGGGCCCGAGGAGAAGGTCATGGACGTTTCTCTCACGACCCCCGACCAGTTCTCGGGCGGTCCGGTCCTCGATATCGGAGGCCAGGTGGTGGGGATGGTGATCATCATCGGCCGGGGGGTCAAGGTCGCCCTCCCGGTCGATGTCCTCCAAAAGATCTCCCGGACGGGGAAGGTCGCCGAATTCAAGACATGGACCCGGGAGGATTATTTCGGGCTCTTCGAGGGGGCCTCTTTCGCCGGCCGAGTGGCGGCAGGCCTGGACGAACAACTGGATGCCCGGATGTACCTCGAAAGAGCCGTGAAATTGAACCCCGCCTTCAAGGAGGGCTTCCGGCTCCTGGCCGCCGTTTATGATAAGCAGAGGGATTATTCGGCCGCGATCGAAGCCTATCGACAAGTCACCGCCCAAGACGGGGCGGGGGCCGACGCCTTTTTCGGTCTCGGGAATGTCCTGAAAAGGACGACGAAATACCAGGAAGCCGCCGAGGCTTATGAAAAGGCGATCTCCCTGAATATCGCCAATAAAGAGGTCTATTTCGAGCTCGGGGACACCTACGAGGCGATCCAGAACTGGGCCAAGGCGGCCGACGCCTATGAAAGATACCTGGCCCTCAAGCCGGAGGTGACCTGGATTGGGTTCCTGAGGCTGGGGGCCTGCCGGACCCAGCTGAAACAGTACGACGCCGCCATCGCGGCCTTCCTCGAGGCCCAGAAGGCGCAACCCAAGGATCTGAAGGTGAATACCAGCCTGGCCGATGCCTACGAAAAGGCCGGCCAGCTCGACAAGGCCGAGGAGACATACAATGGCCTGGCGGCGATCAACCCGGCCGACGCGAAGTCGTATTACTCCATGGCCATCCGGATGTACGACGCCGCCGAGAAATACGACAAGGCCATCGGTCCCGCCAAGAGAATCGTCGACCTCGACCCCAAGAACGATACGAACATCTACAACCTGGGCCTCATGTATTTCAAGGCCCAGAAGTTCGACGAGGCCGTCGAAGCCTTCAAGCAGTGCCTGGCCATCAAGCCCGACCTTCCCAACGCCTGGTTCCAGATCGGCTCCGCGTATTTTCAGCAGAAGAAGTACAAAGAGGCCATAACCGCCTACAAAAAATACACGGGCCTGGCCCCCGACGAGGCCAGCGGCTGGCTGAGCCTGGGGGTCTCCTATATGTACGCGAAGGATTTCGAAGGGGCCCTGGAGCCCATGAAAAAGTGTGTCGACCTCAGGCCGGAGAACGCGAGCGCCCAGTTCAACCTGGCCATCGTCTACATCAACCTCAAGGACAACCTCAGTGCCAGGGAGATCTACAAGAAGCTCGCGACGCTGGACCCGGCCTTGGCCGATAGGCTGAAGAAGTTCCTCCGCTAGGCTTGGAGCGGGAATCCGCAGATCAAGAAGATCTGAGACTCGTTTCAGGTATTTACCAGAAATGCAGCTCCGGGCTGCTCCGAAACACTTCTGCTGGCCGCTCCTCAGAATTCGCCCACGCTAAGAAGCGGGACTGCCCCGCCAAGAGACGGGGCTGCCCGGATCTGGACAAATCGGGCGTGAGCCGGGGCTGTCCGCATCCGGACAGATATGGTAAGAGGCGGGACGGCTTCCGGCCTGAGGGCGGTGTGAGGGAGCTTCGGCCCGGCCCGGAAATTGACAGGACGGGCCGTCTGTGTTAAAAAAGAGGCCTGGACATCCACACTGAGAGTCCCCCGCCCAAGGAGGGGGGGAATTCCGGATTCGGCGCCAAATGACCTTTAATTTATTTAAAATGAGATGATTGCTGATAAAGGGCAGGTGGCGGAATTGGCAGACGCGCTAGGCTTAGGACCTAGTTCCTGATGAAGGAGTGCGGGTTCGATTCCCGCCCTGCCTATTCTTGGCGCCCCGGCGTGCCCGCCGGATATCCGGGGACCTCTCCTGCGGGCATGAACCGTGAAAGAGAGCAGCCATGAGCGAACAGGACAAGAAGAACCGCCTCCTCGATAAAAGTCCGAGCCGCAAAGAGATCGAGCTCGAGATCCCGTCCGAGGAGGTCGAGAGGGAATACATGAAGGTCCTCGGCGATTACGCCGGCCGGGTCAAGCTCCCCGGTTTCCGGAAAGGGCATGCCCCCAAGGACATGGTCAGGCGCCTTTTTGACCATGACATCCTTCATGACGTCTACGACGAGCTCGTCCCCAAGGTCCTCGGCGAGGAGCTCAAGGCCCACGGCCTGAATCCGGTCAACGTCCCCGAGATCCGTGACCTCCGCCACGAACACGGCCAAGCCCTGCGCTGCACGGTGGCTTTTGAAGTCCTGCCGGATTTCGATCTCCCCGACTACCGGAGCGTCCAGGTCCAGGAACACCAGGCCGCCGTCGACGAGGCCGAGGTCGAGAAGGCCCTGGAGGAGATCCAGGCCAGGACGGCTGAATATATCCCGGTGGCGGGCAGGGGAGTGGCGGACGGGGATTATGTGGCGGCCGAGATCCATGGGAAGGACCTCAATACCAAACGGTTCCTCCCCGTCGAGAAGGCCGTCGTCGTGGCCGGCCACTCTGATAACGAGCCTGCCCTGAACGAAGCCATCAAGGGCCAGAAACCAGGGGAAGAGCGCGTTTTCCGGGTCTCCCACGGGAAGGACCATGCCAACAAGCGCGTGGCCGGGAAAGAGATCGAATACACCCTGAAGGTCAGCGAGATCAAGGAGAAGAAGATCCCGGAGCTCAACGACGAATTCGCCAAGGCTGCGGGCGATTATGCCGACCTCAGCGACCTCAAGGGAAAGGTCCGGAAGGAGCTCCTGGAAGCCCGGGAGCGGGCTGGCCGGAACGCCACCGCCTCGGCCGTCCTGCGGGAGATCGCCAAGAAGGTCTCCCTGGAGCTCCCCGAGTCCGTCCTCGAACACGAAACCCTGAGTGTCCTCAAGCGGATGCTGAGCGCCGCCCGGCAGCCCCGGATCCCCGCCGACGCCCTTGAGGGACTCAAGGGCCAGGCCAGGGGCCAGGCTGTCGAGCACCTGACGAACCACCTCATCCTGGAGAAGATCGCCCGCCAGGAGGGTTTCGAGGTTTCCGACGAAGAGATCCAGTCGGAGATCAAGGCCCTGGCCCAGGCCAACGGGGTCCCCGAGAAATACCTCGAGGACGTGATCGCCAGGGAGAACCGCCGCGAGGAGATCCAGGAAACCCTGCTCTTCCGCAAAACAGTTGACTTTTTGGTGAAAAACGCTATAATTAAGTGACTTGATCGTTCATATGCTCAGATTTCCCTTGAGCTCAATAGATAACCAATAAAAGCGGGCTCCGATTTGATCTCCTGAGCTCCGCGTCAGAGGCGGTCGGGGGCCCCGGCGGGCCCGGAGCGTAAATCATGCAGGATTCCAGCGAGCATTCCGAGGTCCTCAGGAACATCCCCCTCATTCCCCTGAGGGATCTCGTGGTCTTTCCCGCGACCCTCGTCCCCTTCATCGTCGGGCGCTCCTCCTCCATCCAGGCCCTGGAAAAGGCCGCGGAAAAGGACAAGATGATCTTCCTCGCCGCCCAGATAGACGCTTCGATCGATAACCCGACGGCCAAGGACATCTATTCGGTGGGGGTCACGGCCAAGATCATCCGGACCATCAAATCCGACGAGAAGAACATGAAGGTCATCGTCGAGGGCAAGAGCCGGGCCCGGATCGTTGAATACCTCAGCACCTACCCTTATTACCAGATCCTGGCCAAGGTGATCAAGGAGGTGGACGACCACGCGCCGGAGTCCAAGGACCTCCTGAAAAGGGTCCTGGCCCTCTTCGAGGACTACCTCAAGCTCATCCAGAACGCCAACCTCGACTCGATCATCCCGGCCCTCAGAGAGAATACCCCTGACCGGATCACGGATATCATCGCCTCTCATGTCTATATGCCGCTCGAGGAAAAGCAGAACCTCCTCGAGACGGCCAACAGCCTGGAACGGCTCCGCCGCCTGAACTACGTCCTGGAGAACGAGATCCTGAAGATCCATGCCTCCTACCAGAAAGACCCCCAGAGGGCCAACCGGCGGCGGGTCACCCTGAAAGAACAGGGGCAGAAGGCCTTCCCGCCCGGGGGGGGCCCCAATTTCCGGAAGGAAGACCAGCCGAACGAGATCGAAGAACTCCGCCAAAAGGTCGCCAAGGCCAAGATGCCGCCCGACGCCGAGGAGAAGGCCTACAAGGAGATCGAGCGCCTGGAGGCCATGCCCCCCATGTCCGCCGAGGCGACCGTCAGCCGGAATTACCTGGACTGGCTCATCTCCCTTCCCTGGGTCAAGAAATCACGCGAGAAGCGGGAAGTCAAAGAGGCCGAGAGGATCCTCAACGAGGACCATCACGGCCTCGACAAGGTCAAGGAGCGCATCCTTGAGTACCTGTCCATCCGGCAGCTCGTCAAGAACCCGCGCGGGGTCATCCTGGGCTTCATCGGCCCCCCGGGAGTGGGCAAGAGCTCCCTGGGCAAGTCCATCGCCCGGGCGACCGGGCGGAAGTTTGTCCGCCTGTCGCTCGGAGGGGTCCGGGACGAGGCCGAGATCCGGGGCCACCGCCGGACCTACATCGGGGCCTACCCCGGACGGATCATTCAGATGATCAAGCGGGCCGGGACGAAGAACCCAGTTTTTCTCCTGGACGAAGTGGACAAAATGAGCATGGATTTCCGCGGCGACCCGGCCTCGGCCCTCATGGAAGTCCTTGACCCTGAACAAAATAGCACTTTCCTGGACCATTACATCGACACCGATTTCGACCTCTCCCAGGTCATGTTCATCGTCACGGCGAACATGCTCGACCCCATCCCGAAGCCCCTGCTTGACCGGATGGAGATCATCCGGCTTCCCGGCTACACGGAGGACGAAAAGCTTCAGATCGCCAAGCGCTTCCTCCTGTCCAAGCAGATGGAAGCCCACGGGCTGAGTGAAGCCAACCTGAAGATTTCCGACCAGTCCCTTCTCAAGCTCATCCGCGGCTACACTCGGGAGGCGGGCGTCCGGAGCCTGGAGCGGGAGATCACAACGATCTGCCGCAAGGTCGTGAAGCGGGTCGTCCAGAAAGGCAAGGATTATGCCGAGAAGGTCACGCCCAAGAACCTGGAGTCTTTCCTTGGAGTCCCCAAGTTCCGGCGTTCCGAATTCGATAAGAGGGACGAGGTGGGCGTGTCGACCGGGATGGCCTGGACGGAGTTCGGCGGCGAGCTCCTGAGGTTCGAGGCCAACAAAGTCCACGGCAAGGGGAACTTCACCCTGACCGGGCAGCTGGGCGAGATCATGCAGGAATCGGCCCAGGCGGCTTTCAGCTTTGTCCGCGGCAAGATCTACGAGCTCGATATCGCCCGGGATCTCCACCGCAACTTCGACATCCACGTCCACGTCCCGGAGGGCTCGACCCCCAAGGAAGGCCCTTCGGCAGGCATCACGATCGCCACGGCCATCATCTCCCTCCTGACCGATATTCCGGTGAGCAAGAAGGTGGCCATGAGCGGGGAGATCACCCTGAAGGGTAAGGTATTGCCTGTGGGAGGGATCAAGGAAAAGCTCCTCGCGGCCTTCCGGGAAGGGATCCGGGAGGCCGTCCTGCCTTTGGACAACAAACCCGACCTGAAGGACCTGCCGAAGGTCCTGAGGCTGAATATGGCCATCCACCTCGTCGAAACGATGGACGAGGTCCTCAAGATCGCCCTGACAAGGGAGCTTCCCAAAAAGCCCGAAGGCCGGGAGGCGAAGGCCGCCGAGACCGAGCGAAAAGCCCGGGCAGGGGAGGAGGAGGCGCCCAAGGAGCCGCCCCTGACCAACTGAGCCCGAACGAGTCCCCCCAACCGGCGGCAAGGCCGCAGGTCCGAGCTGAAAATCCATATAGGTTGTTGTAAATAAATATTTTACAGTGAGGTCAACCATGAAAGAGTACAATTTGGTCGAGCTGGAGGAAAAAGACGTTTCCGCCCTGAAGAAGCTCGCCGTCGCCGTGGGGATCGAGGAGCCGGAAACCGAAGAAACCAGCAAGCACCATCTGATCTTCAGGATCCTGGAGGCCCAGGCCAAGAAGCAGGGCCTGTTGTTCTCGGAAGGGGTCCTCGAGTGCCTCGAGGACGGCTTCGGGTTCCTGAGGGCCCCAGAGTTCAGCTACCTGCCAAGCCAGGACGACATCTATGTTTCGCCGTCCCAGATCCGAAAATTCCAGCTCCGGACCGGGGACACGATCTCGGGCCATGTCAGGGCCCCGAAAAACGGGGAAAAATACTTCGCCCTGATCAAGATCGAGGCCGTCAATTTCATGCACCCTGACGTCATCATCGAGGAGAGGCGGAACGTCGTCTTCGAAAGCCTGACGCCGCTCTATCCCTTCGAAATGATCAAGCTCCAGGACGGGAACCCGAAGAACATGAACGCCCGGGTCATGGAACTCCTGACGCCCATCGGCAAGGGACAGCGGGGGCTCATCGTCTCGCCCCCGAGGGCCGGAAAAACGACCATCCTTAAGACGATCGCCAAGTCCATCGAAAAAAACCACCCCGAGATCTTCTTGATCGTGCTCCTAGTGGCCGAACGGCCGGAAGAAGTGACGGACTTCAAGAGGAGCGTCAACGGGGAGGTCGTCGCGTCGACGTTCGACGAGCCGCCGACCCGGAACGCCCAGGTCGCGAACATCGTCCTCGAGAAGGCGAAGAGGCTCGTCGAGATCAAGCGGGACGTCGTGATCCTGCTCGACTCGATCACCCGGCTGGCCCGGGCCCACAACGCGATCGTCCCGCCCTCGGGGAAGGTCCTGTCGGGCGGGATCGACGCCAACGCCCTTCACAAGCCGAAGAAATTCTTCGGCTCGGCCCGCAAGGTCGAGGAAGGCGGCAGCCTGACCATCCTGGCGACGGCCCTGGTGGACACCGGGAGCCGGATGGACGAGGTCATCTTCGAAGAATTCAAAGGCACGGGTAACATGGAGATCAACCTTGATCGGAGGCTTGTCGACAAGAGGGTCTTCCCGGCGATCGATATCAGCCGGTCCGGGACCCGGAAAGAGGAGCTCCTGATCGAGGAGGCCGACTTGAACAGGATCTGGGTCTTGAGAAAGGTCCTCAGCCAGATGAACGAGGTCGAGGCCGTGGAGCTGCTGATCGATAAGCTGAGCAAGACCAAGACGAACCAGGACTTCATGGCGGCCATGAGCAAGGCCCTTTAGGTCCCAAGAGACCGGGAACGGGCCGGCGCGGCGGAGACGACCGTGGCCGGCCTTTTTTTTGGCCAAAAAATCGATTTTGGGGGGCAACGATAAGCCAGGAATGGTTTCAGGGCAGGGTCAGATGAGGAACAGTCGAGATACGTGGTGGGCCAGATAAAAAATATCCTTATAGCGCCGTGATCAAGAGGTGGGCTAGCGCTGATCAAGAAAAAGCTGGCGGGTATTTCCACAAATGCACAAGGATTGTTCAGCAGGGATATCCACAGGGTGTGGAGAATTATAAATGGCTGTAGAGGAAATAATTAATGGGGCCCCGCAAAATGAGTCGCATAAGAATTATTATGTCAACTAATATCCGGAATTGCCCAGGGGCACCATAAGAGCGCACGAACCCATCGCTTTTCCCCATATGAAGCGTGTCCCGGGCGCTTTCTTTAACGGATCGTATAAGAGAAAGATCCCCTCCGAGGCGCTTATCCTGCTTTGGCTTTCAGCCTGCGGATGATGTCCTCGAGGACCTCGATGATATCGGTCTTTGAGATCGATTGCTTTTTGAACTCGAGCCTCAATCTGAAATTGTCCGTGTCATCGGGGACAAAATTATAGACATAATATTTGAGTTTCTTCGTCTTGCCTTTGAGGTGCTTGGAAAGATCGCGGGTATCTTCTCTGGTCAGATGGCGATCGACGATCTCTTTGACGAGCTTTTGCATGTCTTCGTCGGTTTTCTGTTTGGCGACCTCGATGATCGTGCCCCGGCTGAAGGCTCCCGAGGACTTGATGATCTCGCGGACGGACGCGGGGATCCTCGTGATCGACAGGATTTCGGTGATCGTCGAGCGGGCTTTTCCGATCTTCTCGGAGACCTGCTGATGGTGATACCCATAAAGGTCGATCAGGGACTGGAGCCCGTCGGCTTCCTCGAAAAGGTCGAGGTCCTTCCGCTGGAGGTTCTCGATGAGGGCGATCTCCATGGCTTCGTTTTCTTCGACGTCCATCTCGATGCACGGGATCTCCTTGAGGTCGATGTTCCTGGCAGCCATGAACCTGCGCTCCCCGGCGATGATCTCGAACCTGCTACCTTTGGACCGGACAAGGATAGGCTCGAGGATGCCTTTGCTCCGAATGGAGTCCATAAGCTCCTGGATATTGCCGAGCTCGGTCCGGGCTTGATGGGGGTTCGGGTCGATATGCTCGAGCGCGATCATCCGAATGCGGGGCCCCATGGACCTGGACGAGAGCAGGTCGACAAAGTGGCCATCATGCCTCATCGTAACGGTTTCAGGAAGACCGGACCGCTTAGCTTTTTGCACGTTCCAATATCTCCTCGGCGACTTTTCGGTATTGTTCCGCCCCGACGGATTCGGGAGCATATGTAAAGATCGATTCCTTATAGGCCGGGCTTTCTTCGAGCTTGACACTCTTCGAGATAAAGGTCTTGAAGACCTTCTTTCCGAAGACGCGGCGGATCCTCTCCACCACGTCCCTCCCGAGGTTAGTTCTCCTGTCGTGAAGCGTGACCAGGACCCCGATGATCTTAAGGCCGGGGTTGGCGATCCGGCGGACCTTCTCGATCGTTTCCAAAAGGTCATCCGTTCCTTCGAGGGCCAGATATGAGGATTGGATGGGGATCAGGATGGCCGAGGCCGCAACGAGCGCGTTCATGGTGATCAAGCCCAGTGTCGGCGGCGTGTCGATTAAGATGAACTGGTATTTGTGTTTGGTGGATTCGAGGGCATCCTTCAGCCGGAAATGACCGTCGATCTCCCCGAGAAGCGATGGTTCCAGCTTGGCCATGGAAATCTTTGCGATAGCCAGGTCCAGGCCCGGCACTGTCGAACGGACGATGATGTTGTCCATCTTCTCATGCTTATTCATCAGGACATCATAGAGCGATTTTTCATAGTTCGACGGATCGGCCACGGTCGAAATCGTGCTGTGAGCCTGAGGGTCCATATCAATGAGGAGGACCTTCTTTCCCATCAAAGCCAAAGCAGAAGAGATATTGATCGATGTCGTAGTTTTCCCTACTCCGCCTTTCTGGTTCGTGATAGCAATGATCACCGGCCTCTCTCCCTCCAGGACGGATTGATTCGAGAGTACATTTATAACGAAAGAGGGGCCGGAATGCAAGCGAATTATCGTCGCGGGAATAGAATAATGTCGGCACGCCGACATTTATTGTAACTATTTGAATACAAATGAATAAATGTGTGTCCGGAATCCGGTCATAAGGAGTTTAGCAGTATCGTAGAGACGGGATTGGGGTCGTGGGGAAAAACTTGTGGGATTAGGAACGACAATAAAGAGATTTCGTCGACACGAGTGAATTGAAAAAAAAGAAAAGCTAAGTAGGTACGCGGGTTTGCAGAAAATGATTTGCGAAAATCGCTGAGGGGCGTCCGGCGGAGGACGAGTGGAAGCGTTTTATGTATCAATTGGAAGCGAACGAAAAAAAGGCCGAATTGAAAGCCCCAGTTCGAAAATAAATAGGCCAAAGCCCGATCCAAGAATAACCGCAATCCTCTATCATGGAAGCTTGGTGCTCTTGATCAGGAAATCTGCGGTTAGACGGCAGGTTAAACAGTTGGGTTCGAGATAGAAAAGGGGCAATCCGGAGAGACGGCAAAATAAGAATGCGTGAAAAAGGCAGGGTGCAGCAAACAGCGTTTTGAATAAGGGCAAGCCGCAAAAAATATTATAAATCATTGATATTAAATGATATAAGTGGATTTGTGATCAGTATGATAAAGGGCCAATAGGATTTTACGTTGATTTTCCATCGTATCATTCCGCGAGAAACTTTGGCTGGGGGGGGGGATGGGTCGATCCCTTTGATCGCGCTCGGGTAACTGTCTCTCTCGGTATCTTTCGGCATTACAAAAATATTTCTCACTCTTGATCCTCTAAATCCCGTACAATGGGGCCTGGCCGAGACCATGAGCCCGGAAACAATCGAACCAAAATTCCTCAGGCGGCTGAACCTCATGGACACGGCCTTCCTCGTCGTCGGTGCCGTCATCGGGTCGGGGATCTTCATGACGCCGGGCTTGATCGCGGCCGGCCTCCCCTCCCCCGGCCTCCTCCTCGTCGTTTGGCTGGCCGGAGGCCTCGTCACGCTCTGCGGGGCGCTCTCGTTCGCCGAGCTCGGAGCGATGTACCCGAAGGCCGGGGGTCAATATGTCTACCTCCGGGAGGCTTACGGCCCGGGCGCAGCCTTCCTCTTCGGCTGGGGCTTTTTCGGGTTCATCATGTGCGGCGGGCTAGCCGCGCTGGCCGTGGGGTTCGCCGAATTCTTCGGCTCCTTCGTTCCCTCACTCTCCATGGGGGTCAAAGTCGCCCAGTTTTCGGCCTTTGGGCTTTCATATTCCCTGTCGGCCGGGCAGGTGGTCGCCGCCGCCTCCATCGTCGTCTTGACCGCCATCAACTCGCTCGGGATCCGGGCCGGCGTCGTCGTCCAGAACCTCTTGACCGTCTTCCGGATCGGGGCGGTCGGGGCGCTCGTCGTCCTGGGGCTCGTTTTCGGGACCAAGGCGGGCGGGACGAACTTCCACCCTCTTTTCCCCGCAGGGCTGAGGTTTCCGGGCGTCCTGAAACCGCTCGGCCTGGCTCTGGTCGCGGTTTTTTGGACGTATGACGGCTGGTATTCCGTCAACTGCACGGCCGAAGAGATCCGGGACCCGGAGAAAAACATCCCTCGGGGGCTGGCCCTCGGCGTCGTCGGGGTCATCGTTTTATATGTCTCGATCAACCTTGTCTACCTTCTGGCCCTTCCGCTGGAGAAGATGAAGGGGGTCGTGCGGGTCGGGGAGCTCGTCACGACGGCTCTCTTCGGCGGCGGCGCGGGAACGGCGATTGCGGCCGTGATCATGATCTCGGTCTTCGGCTGCCTGAACGCCAACCTGCTTTTCGGGCCGCGGGTCTATTACGCCATGGCCAGGGACGGGAGCTTTTTCCGGTCCATGGCCCGGCTCAGCCCGCGCACCAGAGTCCCGACGCGCGCCCTCTGGGGCCAGGCCGCCTGGTCCGCCGTGCTCTGCCTGTCTGGGGGATACCAATCGCTGTACGAATACATGGTTTTCGCCCTGCTCGTTTTCTTCGCGGCGACGGGCCTGGCCGTCATCGTCCTCCGCCGGCGGCGCCCCGAAGCGAGCCGTCCCTACCGGGCGTGGGGATATCCTATTATTCCTATGGTATTTGTAGTAATATGCCTGGCGATCTTCGTCAACATCCTCTCTGCCCAGCCCCTGAAGTCCGCGGCGGGCCTGGCCCTGCTCGGGGCCGGCCTGCCGGCCTTCCTGATCTGGAGAAGGCGTCCTCCCGCGGGCGGCGGGGACCGCAAAAAAGGATAGGCATGGCCGGGGATTTGGTTTAAAATGAAGCTTCTTGTGGCCGGCTGAAGAAGATGACCGACGTGACTAATACCCTCGAGATCCTCCCTGACGGGACCAAGATCCGGGTCCGGGCCGGGGAGCTCCTGGCCGACGCCCTGGCGACGGCCGGCATTCCGGTCAGCCTCTATTGCCACAAGCGCGGGGTCTGCGGGAAGTGCGCCGTCCGGATCCGGGCGGGGCTCCTGCCCCTCCTCGAGGCCCCCGAAAGGGCCGTCCTCGATAAAAGGGGCCTCGGCCCCGACCACCGGCTGGCCTGCCGGTTCGCCGTTCGGGGCGACATGGTCGTGGAAATCCTCCCGGAATCGCGCTTGGGCAAAGTGGCCGTCCTCGAGACCGGCCTTTCTCTGCCTGTCGCCCTTGACCCCCAAGTCAGGAAACTCGCCGTGACCCTCGAAAGGCCCCCGCTCTCAGCCCCTGCGGCCGTGACGGAAAGCCTGGAGTCACTTCTCGGGGCGCCCGGTTTGGGCTTCCCTCTTCCGGCCCTGAGGGGCCTCAAGGAGTTGGACCAGGGCTCGCCTCGGACGGTCACGGCCGTCCTCTACGGCGAACTGGAGGCCCTTGATATCGAGCCCGGCGACACGTCTGCGCAGACGTTCGGGCTGGCCGTGGACATCGGCACGAGCACCGTCGTCGTCGAGCTCGTCGACCTCATCACCGGAAAAAGCGCCGGCCGGGCCTCGGCCCTCAACAGCCAGGCCTCCTACGGCGCTGACGTCGTTTCGAGGATCAGCTTCGCCTTCCAATCGCCGGACAATCTCAAGCGCCTGAGAAAGTCCATCACCCATCTCCTGAACACGCTCGCCCGCGAATTGTCGGAAAAAAGCGGCGTCCCGACCGATCGCGTCTACGAGGCCGTCATCTCCGGCAATACGGCGATGAACCACTTGCTTTGCGGAGTGAGCGTGGACCCGCTGGCCCTCTCCCCCTTCCAGGCGGTCTTCACGTTCGTGCCGCCCTTCCCCGCCGCGGAGATCGGCCTCGAGCTCAATCCGGCGGCCAGGGTCTTCATCGTCCCCAATATCAAGAGCTTCGTCGGCGGGGACATCACGGCCGGGCTGGCCGCCTGCGCCCTGGCCGATAAGCCGGGCACCGCGCTCTTCATCGATATCGGGACCAACGGCGAGATCGTCCTCAAGAAAGGCCCGCAGTTCGTCGCCACTTCCACGGCGGCGGGGCCGGCCTTCGAAGGGATGAGCATCAGCTGCGGCATGCTGGCAGTCGAGGGCGCGGTCCACCGGGCCGAATGGCGGGACGGCTTCCGGCTCCAGACGATCGGCGGCGGGACGCCCCACGGCCTCTGCGGCACGGGGCTCATCGACGTCCTGGCCCACGGCCTGGCCCGCGGCCTCATCGGCCGCGATGGCAAGATCGCCGGGCCGGAGAAAAAACTCCGGCTGGGCGATAAGCTCAGCCTGACCCAGAACGACATCCGGGAGATCCAGCTGGCCGCCGCCGCCATCAAGACGGGGATCCGGCTGTTGCTTCGGGAGTTCCAGGTGGGGCTGAAGGAGTTGGACAGCGTTTACGTCGCCGGTGCCTTCGGCAGCTCGCTCGACATCCGCAACGCCCAGGCCCTGGGCCTTCTGCCGGGGATCCCGGATAAAAAGATCACGTTCGTTGGGAACTCGTCGCTGGCCGGGGCGCGCAAGCTCCTCCTTTCGGCTCCCGCGAGGGCGGCCGCCGGGTCCCTGGCGAAAAGCGTGACCCATGTTTCGCTGGCCGCGAGGCCGGATTTCCAGGACGAGTTTGTCCGGTGCCTGGAATTCGGCCCTTTCCCCGGAGGTGGATGATGAGCCGTTCGATAATGGACCTGATCCGTCAAAGGACCGTTCTCTTGGACGGGGCCATGGGCACGGAGCTCATGGCCCGCGGATTGCCCCAGGGGAAATTTCCCGAAGAGTGGAACATCGAGAGGCCCGACGTTGTCCAGGAGATTCATCGGAACTATTTCCTGGCCGGATCCGATATGGTTTCCACGAACAGCTTCGGCGCGAGCCGGATCAAACTTGCCCACCACGGGCTTGAGGGCCGGACGGCCGAGCTGAATGGCACCGCAGCCCGGCTCGCCCGGGAGGTTGCGCCCCCCGGGAAGTTCGTGGCCGGGAGCATCGGGCCGACCGGCAAGCTCCTCAAGCCCCTGGGCGAGTTCACGGAGGAGGAGTTCGAGTCCGTCTTCGCCGAACAGGCAGGGGCCCTTGCCGACGGCGCGGTGGATGTTCTGCTCATCGAAACCCAGTATGACCTCCGCGAGGCCCTCTCCGCCCTCCGAGGAGCCCGGCGGGCGGCCTCCAGCCTGCCTGTTTTCGTCACGATGACCTTCTCCGCGAATCCCCGGGGGTACTTTACCAGCATGGGCGACACTGTCGCCCGGTGCCTGAAGGAGCTCGAAAAGGAAGGCGCCAGGGCCGTGGGAGCCAACTGCACTCTCAATAGCGAGCAGATGACGGGCCTCGTCAAGGCCATGCGGCAGGAGACGATCCTGCCGTTGATCGCCCAGGCCAACGCGGGCCAGCCCGTTGTCGGGAGCGACGGCCGGGTGGGCTATTCCCAAGGGCTCGAAGACTATGTCCGGTTCGTTCCGGAGCTCATCCGGGCCGGGGCCAATATCGTCGGCGGCTGCTGCGGGACGGACCCGGCCTTCATCAAGGCCATGGCGGAATCGATCTCAAGGAGGACGGCATGAACAAGGAAGAGCACTACCTGCAGATGCGGGAGGCGATCGTCGAGGGCGACGGCGCGGGGGCCGGACGGCTGGCCGGGGAGGCCGTCAAGGCGGGCCTGGACCTTCTCGAAGTCATTGAAAAAGGCTATGTTCCGGGTATCCAGAGGGTCGGAGAACTGTGGGAGCAGGGAGAATATTTCCTGCCCGAGCTCATCTCCAGCGCCGAGGCCATGAAGGCGGCCATGGCCGTCCTCGAGCCCGAGCTCCAGCGCTCCCGTCTCCAGGCCAGGACGGGCGGAAAGGTGGTCATCGGCACGATCGAGGGAGACATCCACGACATCGGCAAGAACCTCGTGTCCTCCATGCTCCAGGCCGGCGGCTTCGAGGTCTTCGACCTCGGCGCCGACGTCAAGCTCGAGAGGTTCATCGAAAAGGCCGAGGCCGTCGGCGCGGATTTCATCTGCCTGTCCGCCCTGCTGACGACGACGATGGTCAACCAGAAACGGTTGGTCGGGCTCCTCAAGGAGAGGAACCTCAGGAATAGATACAAGGTCCTCGTGGGAGGGGCGCCGGCCAGCCAGAAGTGGGCCGACGAGGCGGGTGCCGATGGCTATGCCGAGAACGCAGTGGCCGCCGTCAAGCTGGCCAAGAGCCTGGCCCCGAAGAGATGACGGGAGGCGGACCATGATCGAGACCAAAAGACCGAAGATCGAGCTTCTGAGCCCCGGATTGGTCGAAAAAATCGTCGATGAGGGCCTCGTGCTCCTCGAGAAGCAGGGGGTCTTTGTCGAGAACCAGGAGGCCCTGGGGCTCCTGGCCGCGGCCGGCGCCGGTGTCGACACGGCCACGCAGAGGGCCCGGCTTGGCAGAAAACTCGTCCTGGACTGCCTGTCGTCGACCCCGCCGTCCGTCACGATGTACGACCGGAGCGGCGAAAAGTCTTACCTCGTCGGAGGCGACGAGATCCACTTCGACCCGGGCTCGGCGGCGGTCTCCCTCCTCGACCACGAGACCCAGGAAGAGCGAAAGGCCGCGACGCGGGACGTCGTCGCGTTCTGCCGGCTCGTCGAGACGCTCGAGCACATCCATTTCCAGAGCACGGGCCTGATCTCCTCGGACGTCCCGGCTGCGATCGCCGACTGTTACCGGCTGTACCTGGGACTCCTCCTCTCGTCCAAGCCCGTCGTCACGGGGACGTTCCGGGTCGAGAGCTTCAAGCCCATGAAGGACTTCCTCGTCGCCGTCCGGGGCGGCGAGGCGGAGCTCTCGCGCAAACCCCTGGCCATCTTCGACGCCTGCCCCTCCCCTCCCCTCAAATGGAGTCACCTGACGACCCAGAGCCTGATCGACTCGGCCCGGGCCGGCATCCCCTCGGAACTCATCTCGATGGGCATGACGGGCGCGACATCCCTCGCCACCATCTCAGGGACCCTGGTCCAGCACGTGGCCGAGAACCTGTGCGGCCTCGTCATCTGCCAGCTGGCCCGCCGGGGCGCCCCGGTCATCTTCGGCGGCTCGCCCTCGAGCTTTGACATGAGGAAGGGGACGACGCCGATGGGGGCCATCGAGACCATGATGATCGACTCGGCCTACGCCCAGATCGGGAAACATCTGAAGCTCCCGACGCATGCCTACATGGCGCTCAGCGACTCCAAGGTCAACGACGCCCAGAGCGGCATCGAGACGGCCCTGGGCGCCGTTCTGGCGGCCCTCGCCGGCGTCAACGTCATCTCGGGGCCGGGGATGCTGGACTTCGAAAGTTCGCAGAGCCTCGAAAAGCTCGTCATCGACAACGAGATCTGCGGGATGGCATACCGGCTGGTCGCCGGCATCGCCCAGAGAGAGGACCCGATCGCCCTGGACAAGTTCGAGGGCTTCAAGGCCGATTTTCAGTTCCTGTCCCATCCCCATACGCGCCAGTGGTACAGAAAAGAGCACACGATGCCGGTGATCATGGACCGGGACCCGTACGAGGCCTGGGTCATGGCCGGCCGCAGAACCGCCCTCGACAAGGCCCACAAGGACGTTGAGGACAGGATCGGCAAATATGCCCTTCCGCCGCTTCCTGACGGTTTACGGAAAGATCTGGAAAAGATCATGACCGGCTACGCGCGCTCCCAGGGGCTTGGAGCTCTGCCGAAGACCGGCTTTTAATCGAGGACGCGGGAGCCGAGGTATTCCGGGGCCTCCGCTGTCCAGCCCCGCTCTTGGTGGATCCTTTCGGCGAAGCGTAGGGCCACGTCCGCATCGCCATGGACAACGAACAAACGGCGAGGCGGAGCCTGGAACGCATCGAGCCAACGGTCCAGGGCCTTCCGGTCGGCGTGTGCGGAAAGGCCGTTGATCTTGGCCACCTTGGCCCGCACCGGGAGTGTCTGGCCGAAGATCCGGACCTGGGGCTGCCTTTCGAGGATCTGCCGGCCGAGCGTTTCCTTGGCCTGGTAACCCACGATAAGGATGGTCGACTCGGGCCGGGCGATATTCCAGAGGAGATGGTGCTTGATCCGGCCTCCGGTGCACATCCCCGAGCCCGCCATGATGACGGCCGACCCCCGGATAGAGTTGATGGCTTTGGATTCCTCTACAGTCCGGACGATCACGAGGCCGGGGAAATCGAAGGGGCTCGTCCCGGCCTTGAAAAGCGCCTGCACGTCGTCGTCGAGGTCGCCCTGATGACGGCGAAACGCCTCGGTGACCTCACGGGCCATGGGGCTGTCCAGGAAGACGGGAAGAGCGGGGATGGCCTTGGCCCGAACGAGACGGCTGAGATAGAACATGAGCTCCTGGGCCCGTTCGATGGCGAAGGTAGGGATGACGATATTCCCGCCGGCCTTGGCCGTCTCCACGATCGTCTCGCTGAGGATCTCGTCCACGGCCTTGGGGTCCTCGTGGTCGCGGTCCGCATACGTGGATTCCATCACCACGTGGTCGGCCCGCTCAAAGACGGACGGGTCGCGGACGAACGGCTTGCCCCACTGGCCGATGTCACCCGAGAAAACGACCCTCTTCGACCCGCCGTCCTCCCGGCAGGTCAATTCGATCATGGCCGAACCGAGGATGTGGCCCGCGTCCCTGAACCGGGCGGTGAGGACCTCGGAGAGGGGGATGTCGGTCTCGTAGGGGATCTCCTCGACGAGGGGCATGGTCCGCTGGACATCCTCGACGGAGTAGAGCGGGACCTCGGGATGGGATCCCTGCCGCCCTTCCTTTTTGTGGCGCTTCGCTTTGAAAGCCGCATCTTCCTCCTGGATACGGGCCGAATCCATGAGGGCGATGGACAAGAGATCGGCGGTGGCCTCCGTGGTCAGGATCGTCCCCGAAAAGCCCTCGCGGACGATCTTCGGGATGAGACCCGAATGGTCCAGATGGGCGTGGGTCAGCAGCAGCAGGTCGATCTCTTCCGGCGGCACGGGGAGCGGGTCCCAGTTCCTTTCGAGGAACGGCCGCTCCTGGTAGAGGCCGCAGTCGATAAGGATCTTCAGGCCGCCGGCTTCAAGGAAGTAGCAGGACCCTGTTACTTGGCGCGCCGCTCCCAAGAAAGTGATCTTCATGGCCGTCAATAATGGCTCATCCGATAAAATTCGGCCTGGGCCGCGAAATAGATCATCTTCGTCCACAGGCGGAAGACGATGAACGTCTGTCCCCAGAGGATACCGACCCCGAGCCAGAAAAGGCCTGAGTCCGGAAGATGCGCCCCGATGAGGAAATAGACGGCCATTCCGCCTAGGAAGCCCGCCCCGATAAGGAGGTAAAGGGACCAGGCCCGGAAAAACCGCGTTCCGAGGAAGGCGAAGGCCGCCCTCAGCGCCCGGAGGATTCTCCTCTCGTCCCCGGCCACCACGAGGATCCTCGCGTAATCGAAAACCATGTGGACGAGGCTGAGAAGGAGCAAAGCGATGACGGTCCTGAGGTCGGATATCCAGAAAACCGTCCATTCCGTCCTGGCGTTTTCCAGGACGGGGTTGAAGAGGACCGAAAGGGCTTCCAGGATGATCCCGAAGGCCAGGGCGTAGAAAAGCAGGGAGACAAGGAAAAGCCTGGCGAACCGCCAGAAGTACCGTCCGCAATCCGCGAAAAACGCCTGAGGGGTCGTCGGCCCTTCCCTGTCGAGAAGGCGGCCGATGATCCCGCCATTGAGGAAGACATAGAGGACCGTGTAGATGAGCAGGGAAACCAGGATCATGGCCAGGGCGGCCGGGGCCATGTCCTGGTACTTGTAGATGAAGTCTCCCAGCCATATGAAGTCCAGGGGCTGGAGGTTGCGCCCGAGCAGGGAATGGCCGAGGTCCGCCTTGAAGAGCGCGTAGAGGGGCGCCGCGATGAAGAGGGAGTAGACGATGTTGATGACCCACAAGTCGATGAGGAGCCTGGGGCGGCGGGTCGCCGCTCCGGCCCCGTTTCCGATCGCTTTGAAGGCTGCCATGACCCGCTCCCCCTTCCTCAGCTGAACGAGCTTGCCAATTGCAGGATATTCTGGACCGCCCAGAGGAGCCGCGAGAGGAGCTTGATCAGGCCTCGCCGGACCGGCTGGACGAGGACGGAGTTGTTGGCGAAATTCGAGTCGACGAGCCAAACGCCGTCGGGGTCGACCTCGGCCCGGACCGCTCGAGAGGGCTTCACGAAGACCAGCCGGGCCCAGCGGTCCTGTCCGTCCCAGTAGGCGGTTTCCCTGGTTCCGTCCTCGAAGGCCACGACGAGTTTGATCCGGGCATCTCCACTCACCCGGGCCTCGCCGAAGCGCCGGAGGGTCACCGTCGTCAGGAATTCCTTTTTCTCCGCCGCCGCCCCGCCCCGGGTCTCGTCTTTTGCCTTGGAACTGAGTTCGCGGATCCTCGCCGACGTCATCTCCTCCTTTTTCCCGCCGACGTCAAAGACGCCCCTGGGATTTTTGGGCGCTTCCCGGGAAACAACCGAGGCGATGCCGTAGTCGAAGTTCAGCGTGTTTCCCATCAGCTCGTCGAAGAACCAGGTCATGTCCCGGCCGGATACTTGGTTGACAACCCTGACGAAATCGTCCGTCTTCGGGTGCTTGAACCGGTAGCGTCCCTGGAAGGTCCGCATGACCCGGGCCATCGTGGGCTCGCCGAGGAAGCGTTCGAGCGTGTTGAGGCAGGTCGACGCCCGCATGTATACGTTCGCCCCGTAGCTCCCGCGGTTATAGAAGCGCCAGGAGAAAGTGAGGACGGGGTCGTACCGGACGGTGTTGATAGCGGCCGCCCGGTCGGTGTCTTCATCGAGAACCTTCGGCATCCTGAAAATCGAGGCCAGGGGGATCCCCAGGACGTGGAGGGAGATGGCTCCCGGCCCGTAGGCGTGGGCGAGGACGCGACCGGTCGAATAGGTGTTGATGCCTTCGTCGAGCCAGGCCTCCTCGAACTCGTTGTTGGCGACCATCCCGTACCAGTAGCCGTGGCCGAACTCGTGGACGATGACGCCTTCGAGTGACAGGACGTCGGCGCTGGGCAGGACCCCGGTGCCGGCGGTGAAGAGCGTGGGGTATTCCATGCCGCCGCTCCCGGTCCGGAAAGGAGGGTCGACCATCGTGACCGTTTCGTATGGATAAGGCCCGTACCAGAGTCCATAATATTTTATGGCCGCGGCGAGGGCCTTGAAATGCCTGTCAACCTGGCCCCTGTGTTCCGGAGCGATGAGGAGGATCATCTTGATGTCGGGGAGCCTCACCTCTTCAACCGAGAGGCCGAGGAGGGCGGCCGTCTCCTCGTATTCACGGGGGGTCACTTCCTTCGAGGCGACGAAGGCCCGCTCGACCTTGAGATAGCGCGGGTCGGCCGTCCAGGCGAAATCGTGGATCATCGTCTGGCGGAACGTGTGGGTGACCCGGCCCGGCGCGGGTCCGGGTTCGAGGCCCGTCTCCCGGCCCGACGCCCCGACGACGAAATTCTCAGGGACGGTGATGTGGACGACAAAGTCGGCGAAATCGGAGAAGAATTCGGAGCTCTGGTGGTACTCGTGGCAATTCCAGCCCCTCCCTTCTTCGTAGACGCCGGGCTTGGGGAACCACTGTCCGATGAAATAGGAATTTCGATAGTAGCCGGAGCGGGCCACGGTCCGTGGGATCTTGCTCCGGAATTCCAGGCGGAGCCGGACGTTGTCCCCGGGCTTGACGGGTTCCGCGAAGCGGACCCTCAGGACGGTCTCGTCTCCCTCGTGGACCGGCTTATCGCGCCTGACGAACTCCTTCGTCGGAGCGAGGTCCCGGCCGTCCGCCAGCCGGATGTCCGTGATGTCGACCCAGCCCCAATCGCCGTCTTCCGGCTCGGTCCCGCTGGCGACGAAGGTCTCCTCGGCGGCCTCGCCGAGGAACGTGCTCGTTGAGTTCTTGAAGGCGTTCCAGTAGAGATGAAAGAGCATGTCGGGCACGGCGTCCCGGGTGCGATTGGTCCAGACGATATCCTCTTTGCCCCGGAGCGTTTTCGTCGCGTCCTCGAGATCGACCCAGATCTCGTAGCGCAGCACGGGCGCGTTCGGGACGGGATCCGCGGGCGCCCGGGCCGCCGCCGCGACGGGACGGGGAAAAAGGCCCCAGGCCGCGCAAAGGAATAGGATTCCGAGACGGTTCCTCATGAACCACCTCCGACAGGGGTCAAGACAGCCACTCTTCCCAGCCCGAGCGGCGCGGAAAGAACATGATGACCAGGAGAATGGACGCGGAAAGGAGGATGTAAAAATCGGTATTGAGCCCGCCAAGGAGGAAGAGGACAAGGCCGAGGAGGGCCGGGACCTGCGCCAGGACGAGGGTCAAGACGGTGGCCCGCTCGAGCCTGTGGAGGGCGGTTTTCCTGTCGTCCCCGCGGGGCCTTTTCAGGAGGGCATGGCGGAGCACCAGGATGAGGGCCAGGGCCGCGGCGGCCAGGCCGAAAAAGCCGTAGCGGAGCGGCTGAAGGTGGGCGATCCCGGCAAACCCGTAGAAGGGCTTGAAACGGGCCCTGATGAACTCCTCGAGGCCGAAGTCAAGGAGGAGGCTCGCGCCGATAGAAACGCTGATCAAAGAAACGGTTCTGAGGTGCCGCCGGAGCTCGTCCTCGAAGTCCATGACAGCCTCCTTCCACGGAGTGGCCGGCCGCGGGCCGACCTCGAAGAGAACGATTATATGTATTTCCAGGGGGCCGCGCAATTGTCTCCCGGCGGGGATTGGATTATACTGGCCGGCGGCGCATGTCCGAAGGCCGCGTGTGAGGTCATATCATGGTAAAAAACTGGTTCCTGACCATCTTGGGATTGTGGTTCTTGGCGATGGGGACTCCCTTCCTCAAGGCCCGACCTCCCGTCCAAGCGGAAGACGAGCTGAGCGTCAAGGCCCGCGAATTCCTGGCGGCTCTCGAAAAGGGCGATTTCAACCTGGCCGTCCGAGATTTTGATGAGACCATGCTCAAGGTCTCGGGTCCTGAGAAGCTGGCAGTGTTCTGGAAAGAGCAATTCCCGAAGCAGGTGGGCGCGTTCCGGAAACGGACGGGAGCCCGGCGCGACAAGCTCGGGGGCTACGAGATCGTGCTCGTCACCTGCGAGTTCGAAAAGGCGACCCTGGACGCCAGGGTCGTTTTCGACAAGGCCGGCAAGATCGCGGGGTTCCAGTTCGTGCCGTCCCTCCCCCCCGCCAAGTACGAGCCGCCGGCCTATGCCGACGCGGCCAGATTCGATGAAAAAGACGTCACTGTCGGCTCCGGCGAATGGCAGCTTCCGGGCACGCTCACCATGCCCAAGGGGGACGGCCCGTTCCCCGGGCTGGTCCTTGTCCACGGGTCGGGTCCCAACGACAGGGACGAGTCGCTCGGCCCGAACAAGCCCTTCAAGGACCTGGCCTGGGGCCTCGCCACGCGCGGCATCGCCGTCCTCCGCTACGACAAGCGCACCAAGGTTTACGGGGCCAGGATCGTCGCCGACCCGAAGTTCGAGGCGGGGCTGACGGTCAAGGAGGAGACGATCGACGACGCCTTGGCCGCTGCGGCCCTGCTCCAAGCGACGGTAAAGATCGACAAGGCGAAGGTCTTCATTTTAGGTCATAGCCTGGGCGGTTTCCTCATGCCCAGGATCGCCCTCGCCGCAAAACCTCTGGGCCTTGCGGGATTCATCAGCCTGGCCGGCCTGACCCGGCCTCTCGACGACACGATCCTCCGCCAGATGCTGTATCTGTCCGGGGGTGATACCTCAGAGGAGACCAGGAAAAGGCTCGAAGGCCTCAGGGCGGATGTCGGCAGGCTCAAGGCCCTTGTCCCCGCCGACAAGGGTTCGACCGTCAAGATCCTGGGGGTCATGCCGGCCTACTGGCTTGACCTCCGCGGCTACAATCCTCCCGAACTGGCCAAGTCGGTGGCCAAGCCCATGCTCGTCCTGCAAGGCAGCCGCGATTACCAGGTGACAACCGAGGATTTCGAGAACTGGAAGACCGCCCTGGGTTCGCGTGAGGATGTCGAGCTCCACCTCTACCCCAAGCTCAACCACCTCTTCTTCGAGGGCCAGGGCCTGCCGACGCCGAATGAATACATTCAGGTCCACGGCAGTGTCGCGCCCTACGTCATCGGGGACATCGCGGCCTGGATCCTCAAGCACTAAGCACCTTATCTCCAGGTCGCGGACTCGGGGAGGTCCCTTCGAAAGCGTGGGATTCCCCAGCGAGGAATCCCACGCTGTGATCGTTCCGCACCCCTCGTCCAAGGGACGAGGGACCGTGCCCGCGTCGTGCTTAGCGTTATCTCCGGGACATCCCCCCTGCGTCCGCATCTCAATTAATAATCGCTTCCAAAAGGCTATCCTCGGCACCTTGCGCTCAGTCGACGTAGAGCAGGAGGCCTTTGAGGTACTCGGTTTCCGGGTGGAAGATATTGACGGGATGATCGACGGCCTGGCGGTGGCGTTGGAGGATCTTGACCCGCCGGCCGGCTTCCTGCGCGGCCTGGAAAACGACCTGTTGGAAGAGCTTCTCGTCCACGAAATGGGAGCAGGAAAAGGTCAGGACCAGGCCCTGCGCCTTGACCTTCTGGATGGCCAGACGGTTGATGTCCTTGTAGCCGCGGCAGGCCTGGACGACGTCCGTTTTCTTCTTGGCGAAGGCGGGTGGGTCGAGGATGATGAAGTCGTAGGCGAGTCCGGGCTCCCGCAAAAACTCGAAGACGTCGGCTGTGAAGAAGACGCCGGAATCCGCCGGCAGGGCGTTAAGCTCGAAATTCTCCTGGGCCAGGGCCAGGGCGCCTTCGGAAGAGTCCACGGAGTCGGCCCGGACCGCCCCTCCCTTGAGGGCGTAGACCGAAAAAGCCCCGGTGTAGGCGAAGGCGTTGAGGATGTGGCGGCCGCGGGCGAAGGCCCTGACGAGCTTCCGCATCTCCCGCTGATCGAGGTAGAACCCCGTTTTCTGGGACCGGACCAGGCTGATTTCGAACGGGAGGCCCTCCTCGAGGATCCGGACTCTCTCCACGGACTCGCCGAAAATCGTCCCTTCGAGATCATTCAAACCCTCTTCCCGCCGCGCCGGGAGGTCCGACCTCTCGCAGACGCTCCGGGGCTTGAGGGAGGAGACGAGGATATCGAGGACGAAGGCCTTGAGCTTTTCCATACCGAGCGTCGCGACCTGGAGGACGAGGACGTCCCCGTAGAGGTCGGCGACCAACCCGGGCACGAGATCGCCCTCGGCGTTGATCAGGCGGAAGGCGTTGGTCACGGCCGGGTCGAAGAACCTGCGGCGGAGGCGGACGGCCTGCTCGAGGCTCTGCCGGATGGCGTCCTCGGGGGCCGATTTTCCGAAGCTGACCATCCGCCCGGTGATCGACGAGTCCCGGTTGAAATAGGCGTGGCCGAGGAGGTCACCGTCGGCGCTCCTGACCGGGAGGATGCTCCCATTGTCGAAATCCGGCATCGACCGGACCGCGCCGGAGAAGATCCAATGGTGCCGGTTCCGGACGGCCTTGTCCTTCCCCGGTTTGAGAATGACGCTATCCATGAGGGCTCCTTGACAGGCCGCTCTCATCGGCCGGGGCCCGGGCCCCCCAGACCCTGAGTCGTATCGCCCGCCTTGAGCAACCGGACCACGGGCCGGTCGGGCTCCGTGAAGGCCGATTCATCCAGCCCGGCCGGCTCCACCCAGCGGATCTCATCGTGGTCGATTGGGATGAGCTCTCCCGAGACATGGGCCACCCTGTACGCCAAGAGCTCGATCGACAGGAATGGAGCACGGTACGGGACGAAGCAAAAGAACGTCTCGACCCGCGCTTGAATGCCGAGCTCTTCGGCCAGCTCGCGTTCGAGCCCGGTCTCGGGGTCCTCGCCGTCCTTGAGCTTGCCGCCCGGGAACTCCCAAAGGCCGCTGAAGCGGATGCCTTTCCGGCGGCGGGCGACGAGGACCTTCCCGTCCCGCTCGATGATCGCGGCCACGACCTTGGGAAGGCCCTCCGTTCCCGTCTTTTTTTTCATCGGATCTTTCTCGGCCCCATCTTATTCCAAGCTGGGATGATTCACAAGCCTCCCTGAAAGGGCCGGATTGTGCTAGAATAACCGAATCATGAAAATAGCATTCCTTGCCTCAGAAGCCATCCCCTACGCCAAGACGGGCGGCTTGGCCGACGTGGCCGGCGCCCTGCCGAAGTTCCTGGCCCGGCTCGGGGCAGACGTCCGGGTTTTCATGCCTTTTTACCGGGAAGTGCGGAAAAAGGGCCTCCCTCTGCGGAACGTCGTCGAAGATCTCTCCCTGGATTGGGCCGGGGCCAGGGCCGGCTTTTCCGTCCTCGAGCATCGGGCGGACGGGTTCTCCGTGTATTTCATCGTCCGGGATGAATATTTCGACCGGGACTGCCTTTACGGGACCCCGGCGGGCGATTATCCCGACAACGGCGAGCGCTTCGCCTTTTTCGCCCGGGCCTCGCTCGAATCGATGAGAGCCCTGGGCGTCTCCCCCGACGTCATCCACGGCCATGATTGGCAGGCGGCCTCCGCCTTCGCGTACCTGAAGTACGTCCACGGCGACGACCCGTTCTTCAAGGACACCCGGTCCCTCTTCACGGTCCACAACCTTGCCTACCAGGGTCTTTTCGAGGAAAAGGTCCTGGCGGCGGTCGGCCTTCCCGGGCGGCTTTTCAACATGAATGACCTCGAGTTCTTCGGCAAGGTCAACTACATGAAAGCCGGCATCCTCTATGCGACGGCCGTGAATACCGTGAGCCCCCGCTACAGCCGCGAGATCCAGACGCCGGAGTTCGGCTGCGGCCTGGACGGGCTCCTGCGATGGCGCTCCCAAGCCCTCTCAGGCATCCTGAACGGCGTCGATTACAGCGACTGGGACCCCGCGACGGACCGGCTGATCCCGGCCCGCTTCTCCCCCGGCGACCTTTCCGGAAAGGCCCGCTCGAAAGCGGGCTTGCTCGAGATGTTTGGGCTAGGAAACGCTGGCGGTTCCCCGGTCGCAGGGATGGTCACACGCCTGGCCGGGCAGAAGGGCGTCGACATTGTCTGCGACGCCCTCGACGAGGTCTTCCGTCTGGGCGTCACGGTCGTCATCCTCGGGACCGGCGACCAGAAGATCCAGGACTTCCTGAAGAATGCCAAGAAAAAACACCCCCGCCGCCTCGGCCTGATGATCGCCTTTGACGAGAAGGCGGCCCACACGATCTATGCCGGGAGCGACATCTTCCTGATCCCCTCACGCTATGAGCCGTGCGGCCTGACCCAGATGTACGCCCTCAAGTACGGGACCGTCCCGGTCGTCCGGGCCACGGGCGGGCTCGACGACACTATCCAGGAGTTCGAGCCGGGCTCGGCCGAGGGGAACGGATTCAAGTTCGAGGCCGCGTCGGTCGAGGCGCTCTTGCTCTCTCTCCGCCGAGCGCTCGACACGTATTCCCGGACGGACCTCTGGGGGGCCCTCATCCGGAACGCCATGGCCTCCGATTTCTCGTGGACGAGATCGGCCGCAGAGTATCTCGGGCTCTACAGAAAGATCAAGGGACTCTCTTAGGGGTGGGGCCGTCACGGGTTCGCTGGCGAGCCCGCTCAAAGGGACAGCCCCTCCGAGGACAGTCCCTATTCTTTTCTGAGGAACCCCGCCGCCGTTTCCGGCGGGACCGGATTGATGTAGTAACCCGTCCCCCACTCGAAACCCGCCACCTTCGTCAGGATCGGGAAGATCTCGATGTGCCAGTGGTAGTTGTGGTCGATATCCGGCCAGTTCTTGAGGGAGAGCGCCGGGTTGGGCGCCTGGTGAAGGACCATGTTGTAGGGTGGGTCGCCGAGCGTCGTCTTCAACTTGGTCAGGACGGTCTTAATGGTCTCGGCCATCGCCTCCAGCTCCTCCCCCCGTGGGGAGGTGAAGGACGGCGAATGGCGGAGCGGGAAGATGGCCATTTCAAAAGGGAAACGAGAGGCGAATGGCGCGATGACGGCGAAGTGCCGGTTCTCAAAGACGAGCCTCTCGCCCATGGCCTGTTCCTCGCGGATGATCCGGCAGAAGGTGCATTCCTTGAGGCCTCGGAACAGACGTTCGGCCCCGTAGATCTCCTCCTTGACCCGCTTCGGGACGATGGGGGTCGCCACGAGCTGGGAATGCGGGTGGCTGAGGGATGCGCCGGCCTCCTTTCCCTTGTTCTTGAACAGTTGGACGTACTGGTAATGAAGGTCCTCCTCGATGGACCGGATCCTCTGCTGGAAGACCTGGAGGACGTCCCGGACATGCCCGGGAGGGAGGTCGCCGAGCTCCTTGTCGTGGTCGGGGTTTTCGATGATGACCTCGTGGACCCCGATGCCCTCCATCCATTCGAATACGCCCTTGGTGTGCTTGGGAGGCGTTGTCCCGCGGTTGAGGGCGGGGAACTTGTTGGGGACGACCCGGACCCGCCATCCCGGCGAGTCAGGCAAGGTCCCGCTTCGTCTTAGGGCAAAGACCTCGGGCGGCGTCTTCCCCTCGTTCCCCTCGCAAAAAGGGCAGAACCCCCTGGCTTCCACGACCGGGGCCGTGCCGCCGGCCGGCCGGAAATCGTCCGGTCGCTTGCTCCGCTCCGTGGCGATGATGACCCAGCGTCCGCTGATCAGGTCTTTTCTGAGTTCAGACATTATTCACCGATGAGTTCCTTGATCTTGAGCTTGAGTTCATCGAGCGAGGACGATTTCACGACGTAGGCGTCGGCGGCCCAGGTCATGAAATCCTCCTTGTGGCTCTGGTAGGCTGAGTTGATGATGATGGGGATGTCCTTGCGGAGCCCCATGATCTGGGTGATGAGCTCGATCCCGTTCTTCCCCGGCATCCGGATGTCGGTGATGATGAGGTCAAAGGTCGTTTTCTTGAGCTCCCTCAGGGCGGCGTCGGCGTCGTAGGCCGTCGTGACGGCGTAGCCGGCTTTGCCGAGCTCCTCCCCGTACAGGAGACAGAGCGCCTTCTCATCTTCGACGACGAGGATCTTCTTCATGGCGAATTACTCCCTTTCACGGCTTTGAAAGATCAGCTTGAACAGGGCCCCTTTCCCGGCCCGGCTCTGGACCTCGATTTTTCCGCCGCAGGTATCCATGACCCTCTTGATGAACGACAGACCCAGCCCCATCCCTTTCTCCTTGGTGGTGAAGAAAGGCCTGAAGAGCTGGCCCTTGTCGGGGTTGGAGATGCCGTGGCCCGTGTCCCTCACCGAAAGGACGAACGATGCCTTGTTCTTCCGGTAGGCCCTCAGGGAAACCGTCCCTCCAGGGGGCGTCGCGTCGAACGCGTTGTCCAGGAGGTTTCGCAGGACCTCCCCGAATGAGGTCGGGTCGCAGAGGACCTGGGGCAGGCATTCCTCGATCTTGACGTTGAGGGCATAGCCCTGGCCTTTGGCCAGGACCTCGGGGCTGCGGAGGACGGATTCGATCGCCGGCCCGACGCTGAAATAGACGGGTTCTTTCAGGCTGACCTTGAGGAAGTGGCCCATCTGATAGACGATATTCTCCAAGCGCTGGATCTCGTCCCGGATGATCCTCAGGTTCCGCTCCCTCTTGTCGTCGGAGACGCCCGGCTGGAGGAGCTGGTCGGTGAAGCCGCCGATGGTCACCAGCGGGTTCCTGAGCTGGTGGGTGACGAACATCGCCATCTCGCCCATGGCGGCCATCTTTTCCGCGTCGAGGAGCCGCTCGTGGAGCGTGGCCGAATAGATGTAATTGCTGGCGATCAGGCCGCAGAGGCTAGCGAGCTTGATGTCCCCCGGGCTGATGGGGACGCGGGTGAAGGCGTTGTCCAGGATGATCTCGCCGAAGACCTCGTCCCGGGCGAGGAGCGGGATGCAGAGGAACTCGTCGACCTGGATGAGGTCGAGGAACTTCTTGTCCACCATCGGGTCCTTCGAAGCCTCGCGGACGAGGTAGGTCTCCTTGTTGCAGGCCGCGCAGGCCGGGATCAAGGCGCAGGTCTCCTCGTCCATGGTGAAAACAAGATTCTTGATGCGGCGGCTGAGGGTGTCCTCGTTCTTGCTGACGAGGGTCCGGTTATGCTCGATGATCTCGACGTAGCCGATCCCCGGGGTCGAGAGAACCTCCCAAATGTAGCCGGCCTCCTCGGAGGTCCGCGGGCCCAGCCAGGTCTCGCCCCGGAGGCTGTCTCCGTCCCGGAGGAAGAGCATGGCCCTGTTGAAACCGACCCCCGAGCCGGAGGTCAGGGCGGTCATGATGACGAGGAGGTTGTCTTCCAGGGAGAACGGCTGGAAGAAGCTCTGGGAGATGATGGACAGGAGCATCATCTCCTTAGGGGCGTTCTTCTCGAAATCCGAGGCCAGGACGCTGTACTTCTCGATCATTCGTCCTTCCAGCCTTTGGGGACGACCCGCACGCCGGACTTGCTGATCTTGAAATTCCGGCCGTCCTTTTCCGCGTCGAAGCCGATCTCGAAGCGCTCGGGGATGACGCTGAACTTGTCGACGATGACCTTCCTGAGCTTGGCCCCCCGGCCGACTTCGACCCCTTCGAGGAGGATCGAATCACAAACCTCCGCCCTGTCACAGATCCGGACGCCCGGGGAAATGATCGAATTCTCGACCCGCCCCCCGGCCAGGGTGACCCCCGGGCTGAGGATCGAATTCCGGATCGTGCCTCCCTTGATGAAGGCCGGAGGGTATTGGGGTTTGTAGGTCCGGAACGGCCAGTCCGGGTCGCGGAGAATGGCCGGCGCGGGGTCGGCCAGGAAGGCCATATTGGCTTCCCAGTAAGCGTCGATCGTCCCGATGTCTTCCCAGTAATCGTCGAAGAGGTAGGCGAAGGTCCGGTAGTCATGGGTCAGGCTGGGGATGATGTCCTTCCCGAAGTCGTGGCTGCTGGAGGAGCTCCGGGCGTCCTTGAACAGGGCCTTGATCAGGACCGGCGTCTTGAACAAGTAGACGCCCATGGAGATCAGGCTCTTTCCGGGATCCCAGGGCGTCGGGGAGGGCTTCTTCGGCTTTTCCATGAACTCGATGATCCGGCGGTCCTCATCGATCCCAATGACGCCGAACCGGTTTGCCTCCTGGGTCGGGATGACCCTCGTCATAATCACGGCGTCGGCGTCCCGCTGCCCCGAGAAAAGGAGGAGCTTCCGGTAATCCGCCTTGTAGATGTGGTCGCCCGAGAGAACGAGGACCTGATCGGGGTTCTCTTGCTGGATGGTGTAGATGTTCTGGAACACGGCGTCCGCCGTGCCCTCGTACCAGTGGTCGCCGACCCGGCCTTGGGCCGGGATGGACAGGATGAAGTCGCCGCTTTCGGCATGGAAGATGTTCCAGCCGTTCATGATGTGCCGCTCAAGGGATAGGGATTTGTACTGGGTGACCAAGGCGATCTTCCGGAGCCCCGAGTTGAGGGCGTTCGAGAGGCTGAAATCGATGATCCGGTAAGAGCCGAGGAACGGGACGGAGGGCTTGGCCCGGTCCCGGGTCAGGGGATAAAGCCTCTCTCCCTTTCCCCCGCACAGGACCATGACCAGCGTTTTCTTAGACAACAGTTCCATCGGGTAACACGATCTCCTCAAAAAGTCCGTCCTCTTTTTCGTAAACCCGGAGGAGGGCCTCCTCGGCGGCCGTGAGGACGCGTCCGCTCCCGAGCCATCCGACGAGTTCCATGGCCCTCGTGAAGTGCTCGGCCGCTCGGTTTTCGGCATAGTCCCGGGCCGTCCACGTCGAGATGAGGAATGGCCAGTCCGAGCTTTCGAGAAGGAATTTCTCCCGGTAGAACTGTTTGAGGACGCGCTTGTCGAGGACGGCCGCGCGCGGACGGATCTCCTCCTCGGCCTCCTCGACCCGGTAGATATCTTTCCAGATCCAGGCCGTCTCCTCGTTGAGCCAGATCCAGTGGAACCCTCCCTGGCCCCATGAGCCTTCGGGCAGAGAGATGATCGCCGTCGGGGGCAGCTTTTCCAGGCATTCGCCCGCCGTCAGGGGCTGGACCGGGCTCCGGGCGAGCTTCTTGATCACGCGGTAGACCCACTCGGGGCCCTCGAACCACCAGTGACCGAAAAGCTCGGTGTCGTAGAGGGCGACGACGACCCCCGCCTCCTTGTCCTTGAGGGCCGACTCGAGGACGGAAACGAAGTGCGAAGCGTGGTCGTCCATCCGGCCCGCCGCGGCGGCCGGGTCATAGGCCTCTTTGAGGGCCAGGTCGGGATCGCTCGAAGTGATCCGCCAGTAGCGCATGCCGCCGGGGAAGTGCTTTTTATGGAACTCCAGGTAGCACCCGTCTCCCGGATAGCCGATTTGGCGGCTCCAGACCTGCGAGCCGGAAACCTCATCGCGGACGAAGAACGGGAGATTCGAGGGATAGGCCAGATACCCGGAATAAGGGTCGCGCTTGAGCTCGTCGGCCGGCCGGTATTCCTTCCGTGATTTTTCCCAGAGGAGCTTCAGGCCCGGGAACCGGTCGATGTAGACACCCTTGGCTTCGCCGCCGTTGAGGAGGTGGGCGTCGACGAAGAAATAGCCGATCCCCTCCTGGCTCAGCATCTCGTCCACCCCGAGGCGGGGGGTGGCTTGAGCGTCACCGAACGGCGACTTCCAGGCATAGGCCGGACGATAGGCGCACTCGGGGATCCAAAAACCTCGGGCCTCCCGTCCAAAATATCGCCGGTAGACGTGACGCCCCTGCTCGATCTGATGGCGGATGCTGGCGTCTTTCTTGAGGAGGGGGAAATAGCCGTGGGTGGCCGCCGACGTCAGGACCTCGATCTGCCCCCGATCCTGGAGCGACCGGAAGCCTTCGATGATGTCGCCGTGGTACCTCTCGTGGAAGTCGTGGAGGAGCTTCCGGTACCATTCTCCCCAATAGACGGTGAGGGACAGGAGGGGGTGCCCGGTCGCCCGGAATGAGGCCCCGTCGCGGTCGGCGACCTCGATCTTCATCCGCAGGTACCCGTCGAAGCCGCGGACGAAATCCGGGTCCTTGAGCTGGGCCATGAGGACCGGCGTGAAGCCGATATTCACCCGGGGAGGGACGGCCTCCGCCGCCAGCCGCTCAAAGACCCCGAGGAGAGGGAGATAGGTTTCGGCGGCGGCTTCATACAGCCAATCCATCCCGTGAGGCCAGCTGCCGTGGTCGAGGACATAGGGGATATGGCTGTGGAGGACGAGGGAGAAATATTTATTGGCCATTCCTCTCCTTCAAGAGGATCTCGAGCCTTTCCTTTTTTTTCCCGGCCAGGGTGAGGGTCCACAACGGCATGAAGCTGAAACCCTGATGTATTATATCAAATCCCTCCTCGGATTGGGAGAGTGTCTCGAGGGGCATCGTCCAGAGCTCGACCGGGTCTTGCGGTTCCAGGGCGAGCCGCCCCCCGTACAGGATGACCCAGCCCCGGCGGTGGAACTCGACTTCCTGGGGGAAGGCCAGGAGGTTCCATTCGGAGCCGAAGCGGAGCCGGAGGTTCCTTTCCGAGAGGTTCTCGACGTCATAGACAACCCTGATCAGGCCCGGTCCGGGCTCGATCCGTTTTCGGACGAGGACCTGGACCCGTTCCCCGTCCACCCAAACCCCTCCCCTTCTCTCGAGGTCGAGGCCGCCGTCCCGGACCGAAGCCTCGTACGGCTGGTTGACGAAATCCCCCTGCTCGCCGTAATTGACTTTCCTGAAGTCCTCTTCTGTGGAATCGGCATTGATGAAGTGGTCGAGGAGCGAGGTGCGGGGATGCCAGTCATAGCGCATGAGATCCTTCGCCCGGGGCGGGAGCTTTTTCTCGATCTCGTGAATGCTCTTCCCTTCGCCGGCCTCCTCGCCACGCGGGAAATGATAGGATTCGGGCCGGCGGGACAGAACGTCGGAGAGATTCCTGGCCCAGGGCACATGGTCGACCTCGACCAGGCTGCCGCCGAAGGACGGCTTGACGAGAAGGTTGAATGTCTCTCCGCGCCAGAACAGCTCCTCCCGGCCATCGAGGTCGTAATCGAGAGTCGCCCAGTCCCCCGGACGCGGGGTCCGTTTCTCGGCCTCGAGGAGATGATGGTAAACGGCCTCCCTGAGGTGAGGGAGATAGAGTCCGCCGAAAACGCCGTGCCAGTACGGGTCATTGCATTGGCCCCGGTAAAGGTCGCGCACAGCCTCCGCATCCCCGGGCGAGGCGTGGACCTCCCGGGAGATCATGATCATCCTCTTGTGGAGGTGGTTGCTCTCGACGTATTTCAGGAAGAAATCGCGGAAGAAGCCGCCCCGGAGGAACCGCCGGTCTGCCTCAGGGACAATGGCCCGGATCTCTTCATAGGCGCGGCGTTCGGCCGGCTCGAGGACCCATTCCATCATCTCTTCGTAGGAGGCGGGAGGCAGGTAGACGCGTCCCGCCGGCGGGAAGGCGTCCAGGTATTCCGAGCCGGTCATCATCCGGATGCCCCGGTCGTCGACGAACGCCAGGAACTTTTCGAGCCAGCCATCGTCATAAACCCATTTCTTCGTCCCGGGCCAGACCCCGAACTTCTCGCCGTCATCGCCCAGGATGGCCGTTCCTCCCGAGGCCTGGATCTCCCTGAGGTATTCCTCGACCCTGTCGAGGGAATGGAAGGGGATCATGTAGCGAAGCTTCTTGTCGATGGGGAAAACCCGCAGGGGCCGGCCCTCGTCCTCGGTGAGATACGTGGTATAAAGGTTCCGGACCCCGGCGTAGTGGAAGTGCTCTTCATCGAGCAAGGTGTACTCGATCCCCGCCGCGGCGAGCGACTTCGGGAGGTGCGGCTCCCAGACCCGCTCCGTCAGCCAGAGGCCGCGAGGTGTCTGGCCGAAGTTCGCTGCGATGAAATCATTCATCAACCGGACCTGCCCGATGCGGTCCTCCTCCGGGATGACGGACAGGATGGGCTCGTAGAAGCCCCCGCTGAGAAGCTCGACCTGGCCGCGGCCGGCCATGGCCTTCACCAGGTCCCAGCTCGTCCGCTCTTTTTTTTCCATGTGCTCCCAGAGCGGGCCCGAAAAGTGGAGGGAGAACCTGAACCGGGGATGTTTTTCGAGACGCTCGAGGAACGGGCGGTAGCAATCCTTGAAGGCCTTGTCCAGGACGTGTTCGAAATTGCCGACCGGCTGATGGTTGTGGACCGCAAAGAGAAAACGGAGTTCCTTCATGCGGGCTCCATTGTCAGGTTCCTTCCTGGGCGAAGATATAACATAGGATCGCCAGGATGACGGCCTGGAGCTCGAGCTCGCGGGGATGAACGCTCTCGAGAACATCATGGGCCGAATGATGGACGTCGAAATAGGGCTGGGCGTTCGTGATGACGGCGACCGGCACGGCCCCCCGCTCGAGGAGGGGCCCGATGTCCACCCCGCCGCCTCCGGGGCCGATGTCCGTGATGCCCAAGGGTCGGAGCAAAGCACTCCAGGCCCGGAGCCTGCGGAGCGCTCCTGGGTCCGAGCCTCCCCCCGCGAGCCCTACGGGCAGGGTGCCTCCCCGGTCGGATTCCATGGCGACCAGGTGTCTCTCCCCCTTTCTCTGGGAAGCGACGGCGTAGAAGCGGCCGCCCGTTCCGCCGAACTCCTCGTCCATGAAGAGCACGGCCCGGATGGTCCGCTTTGGACGGAGGCCGATGGCCTTGACCAGGCGAAGCGCCTCCAGGCTGACAGCGCAGCCGGCCCCGTCATCTTGGGCCCCCGTGCCCAGGTCCCAGCTGTCCAGATGTCCGCCGACGAGGATGATGTCATGAGGCGATTCTGAGCCCGTGATCTCGCCGACGACATTGGCGGAGGGAACGGGAGGAAGGCTTTCGCAGCTCATCTTGAGAAAAACGGAGACCGGTTTTCCATTTTTCAACAGGGCGCTTAGGATTTCGGCTCCGGCAGTGCTGACCGCGGCCGCCGGGATCTTCGGGACGTCGGGGGAATAGCTCATCATGCCCGTATGCGGAGCATCATCGATGCGGAACGTCAACGACCGGACCAGGACGGCCACCGCGCCCAGTCGGGCAGCCCGGACGGCCCCGCCGACCCTCTGGTCGGCGGCTCCGCCATAGGCCGCGAAAGGGTCGACTTGCGTCCTGTCCATGGGCCTGTTGAAAAACACGATCTTCCCTTTGACGCCGGTCCCGAGGCGATCAAGTTCCTCAAAGGATCTGACTTCGACCAGTGGGGCCGTGATCCCCGGCCCCGGCGTCCCGATGCTCCCCCCGAGCGCCGTGACCGACAGGGCGATCCTCCCGGGTTCCCCCGAGTTGATGACCTTGGCCTCTTCCTTGGCCCCCCTGACCCAGCGGTTGACGGTGATGGGTTCCAGATGGACATTGTCGAACCCCATGCCCTCCATGATCTTCCGGGTCAGGTCGACCGCCGCGGCAGCTTCGGGCGAGGCGGTCAGCCGGGGGCCGACTTCCGTGATCCGGCGAAGGACATCGTAGGCCTTTTCATCCATCAGCCCCGTCCTGCGGATCTTGTCCGCGACCTCTCCATAGCGGGCATGGGTCCGGTCCCTCGCGCACGAGATCATGGCCAGGACCAAAAGGAAGCCGGGGAGGACGACCAGGAGCCCGGCGGCCTGAGGTCTTGGGCGGGCAGCGCTCGATGATGATCTTCGCATGAAAAGCAACTTCCATATATCCAATAAACTCCGAGTCCCTGTCAAGGCGGATGTTTCGCGGGCCGGGCGGAGCGGATTCCCCCTCCAAAAGGGCGCTAAGAGGTCGGCTTGGGTTGCTCTTTGAGCTTGAAGAATAGCCAGTTCTTATCCCCGCCTTCCCTGGCCTTGATCCGGATCAGGGCGAACCGCCCGCGAAGCCGCCGACCCGAGATCTCGACGATCATCTTGTCCGGTGCCCTTTCGAGCGGACGGTATTCACCCCGGTCCCAGACCTCGACGGTCCCGGCACCGTATTGGGGTTCCGGGATCTCCCCCTCGAAGTCTTCGTATCCGAGGGGATGGTCCTCGGTCTGGACGGCCAGCCGCTTGACCCCTTCCCTGTTGACCGGGACTTTGGGAATGGCCCAGCTCTTCAGCACGCCCCGTTCCTCGAGCCTCAGGTCGTAATGAAGGCGCGAGGCCTGATGTTTCTGGATGGCATAGATCAGGGTCCTGCCGGTTGTCTTGGCCCGGGATTCCGAGGGCTCGGACGTCCGGCCGAAATCACGCTTCTTTTGATATTCCCTGAGGCTCACGGAAGCTCTCCCCGGCAGCCGTCCGGATTCAGAAAACTCAGCGGTGGAGGAAGCACCTCTCGCAATCGACTTCGCCGGGCTTCCGGGTGACGATCATAGCCAGCCCCAGCTCGTTGGCCCGGGCGATGACCTCCTGGTCCTTGACGGAGCCGAGCGGGTAGATGACGGCCGTGATCCCATTCTTGGCCGCGAGCTCTACGACGTCGGGAAACGGCATGAAGGCATCGGAAGCCAGGACGCAGCCTTCAGGCCCGTACCCGCGGCGCGACAGCCGGATGGCGTCCTCGGTCGAATCGATGCGGCTCCGTTGCCCCGAGCCGATGCCGTGGGTCTTATCGGCTTTGCCGATCACAACGGCGTTGGAGCGGGTGAAAGCCGCCACGGTCCAGTTGAAGATCGCGGCCTGGATCTCTTCGTCGCTCGGTTTCCGGGCAGAGACGATGTCCACGGACTCGGGCGAGACGATTTTCGAATCAAACCGCTTTTGGACGAGGAGACCGCCGGCCACCCGCTTGATCTCGAGCCCGTTGTCGACCGAAGCAGACTCGAGGGAAGCCCCCATCCGAACGACGCGGAGAACCTTCCTCGTGGCCAGGACGTCGAGGGCCTGGGGGGTGATTCCAGGGGCGTAGACGACCTCGACGTTCCGCGGGCTCTCGACGAGCAACCTGGCCAGCGGCTCTGTCACCGGGTAGTTGAAAACGTCGACGCTGCCGAAGTTCGACAGGGAATCGCAGTTCCAGGCCTTCTCGAACGTGCCCACCTCGTCGTCACCGAGGGCAACACCGCTCGGCATCTCGTGCTTGATCAGGACGCAGGCCTTGCGGCCCTTGAACACGTCGGTGATCTTCCTGGCCAGTCTCTGGCCGAGGTCCATGTCGCCCACGTTGATGTAGCTCAGGCCTTTTGTCCCTTCCTGGAGGAGCTCGATACTCCCCATGTTCGGGCCGGAGGCCCCGGCTTCCTGGTAAAAAGCCGCCGGATAGCCGGGGTTCTCGCCGTAGCGCATCGGGAATTTCTTGACGAAGCGGGTCTCTCCGAACGGCAGGACGTCCGGGAAATCTTCCCTGACCTTGGTCTGATATTGGGTTCGGGCGGTGCGTTCGGGCTTGTCCATTCTTTCAGGTCCTTTCCTGCCGGTTGATGATGTGGAGATCGTAGACCGCGGGATCGGCCAGGGAAGCGAAGACGCAGGCGACGGCCACCCGGAAGTCTTTCCCGGGAACCCGTGGCCCGAGCGCGTCATAGACGTTTTTCGCCGTTTCCCAGGGCGCTGCTCCTTCGAGGAGCATCTCCCGGGGCTCCCCTTCGAAGCAAGGGAGCGGGTCGCTGTTGGTCCCCTGATAGGTCGAGATCAGGCCGGCTTTGCCCGGCCGGATCGGGACTTCAAAAAAGCTCCGGAGCGTCACTCCGCCCGGCCCGCGGCGAATGAGGCTCAACCCGGCGGCGCCAACCCGGACGCAGCCGCTGATCCGTGGGGTGAAGATGGGAGCATCCGGCTCAAAATCCCAGCCCTCCAGGGCCCCGGCGAGGACGGAAACGGGATTTGCCTCTCTCGACAGCCCGTCCCGGATGATGGTCGTCTGCTTACCGTTGGAGACGGCGATCCCCGTTTGATGAAAAAGGACAGCGGGATAGACGAGGAGGTCGACGTTGCCTTTTTTGAGGACCTCCTCATCGGTCGGCTGGACCCAGATGCCCCCGGCCCGGAAAACGAGCTTCCGGGCCTGGCTCGACGGCGACCGGCCCGTGATGGCGTAGATGATCACCGCCTTGGCCCCGTCGGGCGCCGTCCCCAGCGAAATGAGTCGTCCCGCGTATTCGAGGGTCGAAAGAACTCCCGGCGTTGGGTTCATGGGCTTATCCTCAAAGTCCTATTGATACCATAGGCCGCGCGGCGAAGTCAAAGAAGTCACGCCCGGCTTGTGACGGCTGTCCGAATCTGTTAAAATCTGGCCGCTTTGAGATTCCGCCGTCAAGTCCAGCCGTGAGGGAACCCGATGGCCAAACTCTTCCATCCCGAAGAATATTATCGTGACCCGGCCTTCCTGGAATCCTTGGAGGGGCGGACCCTCAGGATCCTGAGCGAATATCTGGGGCCCATGACCACGCTGGACAAACACAAGATCAACAGCACCATCCTCTTCCTCGGTTCGGCCAAGGCCAATCCCATCTCCCCGGATTCCATCCTGTATCGCTATTATTGGGAGGTTGAAGAGCTTGCCTACCTTCTGGCGAAGTGGGCGATCTCCCTGAAAAAACCCAAGGGCAAGGATTTCGTGGTCTGTACGGGGGCCGGGCCGGGCATGATGGAGGCGGCCAACCGGGGCGCGGCTCGGGCCGGGGGGAAGACGATCGGCATGAACATCGCCCTCCCCCAGGCCCAGGAGCCGAACCCCTATATCACGCCGGACCTGTCGTTCACGTTCCATTATTTCTTCATGCGGAAGTTCTGGCTGGTCTACAAGGCCAGGGCCGTCGTCATCTGCCCCGGCGGCTATGGAACGCTCGACGAGTTCTTCGAGATCATCACCCTGCTCCAGACGAGCAAGATCTCGAAGAAGGAGATGACCCTCGTTTTGTATGGAGAAGACTACTGGCGCAAGGTGATCAAGTTCGAGAACCTCATCAAGATGAAGGCGATCTGCGCCGAAGATCTGTCCCTCTTCAAGTTCTGCTCCTCTCCCCGGGAGGCCTTCCAATTTCTGAGGAAGCGGTTCTCGGTATTCTTGAAATGAAGGGCCGGCCCGTTTTCTCCGGACGGGGAGGTCTCCGGACGAGCAGGGCTATTCCCTGGCTTGCTCTCGTCCTTCTGGCCCTCGCCGGGTCGTCGTGTTCGCGTCTGAGCTATCGGCCCCCGCCCGGTCCCCGCGGCGGGGTCGAGGTCGGCCTCGCCTCCTGGTACGGGAAAGAATTCCACGGCCGGCCCACCTCGAACCGGGAGATCTATAACATGAACGACATGACGGCGGCCCACCCCACGCTGCCCTTCGGGACGACCCTCATGGTGACCAATCTGGACAACCAGCAGACGGCCGTCGTCCGGGTCAACGACCGGGGGCCTTTTATCGGGGGCCGGATCATCGACCTGTCCTATGCCGCGGCCCGTGTCCTGGGGATGATCGGTCCCGGAACGGCCAGGGTCCGCCTGGAAGTCCTCGAGGGCTACGCCGCAGCCGCGGCCGCGCCGCCAGGCCGTTTCTCCGTCCAGGTCGGCGCGTTCGCCGTCCAGGAGAACGCTTATGCCCTCAAAAGGCAGCTTGAAGCGCGCTACGAAGGTGTTTTTGTCTCGACCTTCAAAACGCCGGACCGCACCTATTTCCGGGTCCGGGTCAGGGCCAGGGACAGGGACGGGGCGCTCAAAACAGCCCGCCGGCTGGCGGACGAGGGCTTTCCCGTCATCCTGATGGAGGAATGAGCGGCCGGTGGCCGGTGCGGCGCGTCTATTTTTTCTTTTTATAGAGCCCGGCGCAGTCCCTGAGCTTGTTCTCGACGCCGTCGTGGGCCGCGTACTTTCCCCCCTCATAGATCCCGGCTGAGCCGAACTCGCCTTTCTTGTTCAGGGCGTAAAAATGGAGACCGAAATTCGGCAGACCATCCGTATCGCGCCAGCGGGGCGCGAGCGTCATCTTCCGGGAGACCTCCTCGCAGACCTTCAGGCAGGCTTGTTCAGGCGAAACTCCCCGGTCCATGAAGTCCACGATCCTGAAACTGGCGCAGGTCCGGAGGTTGGCCTCGCCCAGGCCCGTCGAGCCCGCGGCCCCGATATCGTTGTCCACGTAGAGTCCGGCCCCGATGATCGGCGAATCGCCCACCCGGCCGGGGAGTTTCCAAGAGAGGCCGCTTGTCGATGTGACGCCGGCCAACCGGCCCGCCGCATCCAGGGCGATGCAGTTGATGGTCCCGTAGGTCGTCAGGGCGGTCCGAAGCTCTTGCGGATGCCCGCTCGCCGCGGCCGGTGGCCAGTCGCCCTTCCCGCCCTGCTCCTTTTTCCAGCGGAGCCAGATCTCGCGGGCCTTTTCGGTCAGGAGGTTTTCTTTCTTGAAGCCCTGGGCCAGGGCGAACTTCAGGGCCCCCTCGCCGACGAGAAGGACGTGGGGCGTTTTTTCCATGACGAGATTGGCGACTTTGGAGGGGTTCTTGATGTTCTGGAGAGAGGCTACGGCGCCAGCCGCGTGGGTGGGCCCGTACATGACCGAGGCGTCGAGCTCGACAACCCCTTCGGCGTTCGGCAGACCGCCGTATCCCACGGACATGTCTTCAGGGTCGTCTTCGACGATATTGACCCCGGCGATAACGGCGTCCAACGGATCTCCCCCGCCCTTGAGGATCTCCATGGCCTTTCCCGTCGCCCGGAGCCCGTTCCCGCTGGAGACGACGCGCATCGGGCCCCCTTCCGGAGGTCCGGGAGAGGCCTGGCCGCGCCCGCCGGAGACGAGCGCCGTGGCCCCGATCCCCACTCCGGCCTTGATGAAATCCCTCCGCGTGTAGCTCGCCATGTGATGGCCCTCCTTTAATCGCAATACGTTATCGAGGATAACCTAAAGGATTTCCGGCATAGATGCAACCATCCCTTGAGGCCCTTGAGGAAAATAGCGCAGGGGTGTTCTCGGAGTCGCTCCTCGGAATCCGCTCCCGGCGGGAGGGCCGAACGGGCACGGATCCTCGACCAGCGGGCGAAGAAATTGACAATAGCGGGAGCGTTATTTAACATAGGCCTCTTTTGGTCATGAAAAACAGGATCCTTCTGTCCGCATCCCTCTTCCACGCGCTCAACGACGCGACGACGGTCGTCGTGCCCATGGTCTTCCCCCTTCTCTATGGCCGGAGTCCGCTCCTCACGAGCTATTCCCAGATCGGACTCCTGTCGAACCTGGGGCTGCTGACGACCCTGCTTGTCCAGTTCCTGGTGGTCAAGCTCTCTTTCCACATCGAGTACAAGACGTTGATGCTCTGGAGCTTCCTCGGGATCTGCCTGTCCCTGTCCCTGGTCCCCCTCGCCTCCTCCTTCCTGACGCTCCTCGCGTTCTTCCTCTTCATGCGCGCGGTCACCAGCTTCTACCATCCAGTCGTGATCGCCTGGATCGCCAAGTCGCAGCCCGCCCATGGCCTCGACCAGGCGATGGGTATCCAGTCCGGGTCCGGGAACATCGGAGTCCTCCTGGCTTTTCTCTCGGTCGGCTACCTGGCTCAGAAGTGGGACTGGAAAGTCCCCCTCATCGCCTGGTCTGTCTTCGGACTGGCCCTGGGAACCGTGGCCTATCTCGTCATCAAGGGGATTTCTTCAAAAAGCGACATCAAGCCGTCGCTGCGCGTGACCTCGTGGATGAAGGTCCTCCGCCGGATCCGCCACCTGGTACCGGGTTTCATCTTCGGCGGCATGGGCTGGTCCCTGACCATCTTCTACGCGCCGTCCCTGCTCAACCACCAGTTCTCCGTCCCCATCGGGCAGACGGGGCTTTATCTGTCCTTGTGGATCGCCCTTGGAACCGTTTCTGGATATGGATACGGATATATCAGCCGCCGCCTCGGCCGGCGGACGGTCTTCCTCATGAGCATCGGCGTCACAGCCCTGAGCTTGGCCGCCATCGGCTTCGCGCCGGGCCGGACGGTGGCCGTCGTAGGGCTTTTCATATTCGGCATCTTTCTCCTGATGACGTACCCGTCCCTTCACACGTTCGTGGGAAGCAGCGTTCCCCGCGGGGAACAGACCCAAGCTTTCAGCTGGGTGTCGAACATCCAGACCCTGGCCGGCGCCCTGGTGAGTCTTCTGGCCGGCGTCCTCTCCGACCGTTTCGGGATCAGGGCCCCGTTCCTCCTCTCGGCTGTCCTGGCCGCGATGTGCTTCCTTTATTATTCCCTTCCGGGAAGGTTGTCGGCGTCCTCCCGGGAAGAAACGCCCTGAGCTTTGCCCCTCGGCTCCACTACGAACGGATTTGCGCTCCTGCCGGGCAATAAGCATAAAGAAAGGAGGGCCTGGTCAGCGGGGCGGGCCCTGTTTTGACAGACTCTCCAGGAGCTGGACAAGGACCGTGTGGTTGCCTTCCGGAACTTCGAACTTCAGGGAATCTCCCTTGAAAACGTCCACCTCCCGGCCGTCGATCAGGAGCTGGTACTTCCCTTTGGTCAGGAACCGGAGCTTGAGGACCCGCCTCTTCAGGGTCTTGACCTCGAAGGAGACCTCGGACTCGTTGTAGAGAAAATGGCGGAAGACCGCCCCCCCGTCCGCCGAAAGGATCTCTTCGCCTTCCTCCCGGAGCGTTGTTCCCGATTCGGAGACCCTGACCTCGTATTGCCGCCCTTGGATCGAGACCCGCGAGAGGGTCCCGCTGCGGTCGGGCTTGAGCATGCCGATCCGGAAGCCCTCCCACGGCGTGAAGTCCAGGTACTCTTCGACGGCGGAGAGGGCGAACAGAGGGCCCCAGCTCTGGTAGCGCTGGCCGCCGGGCTCGCCGCTCAGACAATCGAAGTTCTCCGGGCAGATCTGGAAATTGGTCCAGGCCCGGAGGAACATCTCCGCGCTCTTCTTGGCGAATTCCGAGGCGACGGCATCGAAGCCGTAGGTCTTGAGCCCCTGATAGACAAGATAGTTCGTCGGGGGCCAGATCGTTCCCCGCCAATACTGCTGGTTCTCGGGCTTGAAGGCCGGGTCGTCGCGGGAGATAGTCGGGAGCACATAATCGCCCCAGAACTTCTTGGGGTCGAGGAGGTGCCTAAGCATGCGCTGAGCCCTCTTTTCGTCGGGGATCCCGGCGATCAGGGGGAAGAAGCCCGAAGCGGACATGTGTGTGGAGAAACTGCCGTCCCAGAGCCTGTCGAAGTAGAAGCCTCTCTTTTCATCCCAGAGCACGCTGTTGACGAGGGCTTTCAGCTTCTCGTACTGGCTGGCGTATCCCTCGACGTCGCGGCTGAGGCCCAGGATCGCGGCGATCTGGGACAGGCACCAGGAGTCGAGGGCGTAGAGCGAGTTGAGATCGACGCAATTCATCATCAGCGTCCCGCTCTCCTCGCTGAAAGGGACGTCATCCCAGTTGGGAAGGTCGTCCTGACCCGATTCCCAGGCCGCCCGCATCCTTCCCGGGGCGTTCTTTTCCCAAGCCGGGACGTCTTTTCCAAGAAGCTCGGTGTCCGACCCCCACTCGAGGAGGCCGTCGCCGTTGCCATCCCTACGGGCGAGGCCGTTGGGTTTTCGGGCCGTCCAGAATTCGTGCCATTTCTGAAGATAAGGGTAGGCGAAGCGGAGAAGGTCCATGTCCCCCAGCTTCTGAAAGAGCTTCAGGACGACGTAGGCCCCGACAGGAGGCTGCGACCTGTCCGCCGTCCCCCCGAAGCGGCCCCGCCAGTTCGGGATGTTGCCGTTGGGATACTGGGTCTCGAGCACGGCCTTGACGGCGTCGATGGCCAGCTTCGAGCTCTCGAGCGAGAGCTCGAGGCTGTTGAAGAACGCGTCCCATTCGAAGATCGTCCAAGGCTCCTGGCCGCCTCCCGTCCGGGGGAAGACCCAGCCCCGTCCGGCCGGGGCGTACAGACGATGGTTGCCCGGCTGGTAAAGGACCATCCAGTGAAGGTTGTTCGTGATGGCTTCCGGCACCCCTTCGTAGAGGCCCCGGATCTTGACCCGTTTCTGTTCGTAAGCGCGGGACTCCTCGGCGATGAGGTCGTCGATGGCGATGGCGTTCTTGTAGCGGAAGATCCGGTCGCTCAGGTCCCGCGGGTCGTCCCCCGCGCCGGCGACGAAGTAAATGCTCCGGTCATCGGCTGTGAAGAACGTAAGGCTCAGCTCACCCCGTTCCCCGGGCGCGGGTGTGCCAGGCCGGTTCGTCCAGAACAGGTAATGTTGCGCATGGCCCTGGCCGCCCAGGCCCTGGACCTGGTTGTCCGGCAGCAGTGTGTAATCCCCCGAATAATCCCACGGAAAGTAATGGACGATCGTCACCTGGATATCGGGCGGGCAAAGGATGCGGCCAATGACGGTCTTCTCGTCGCGGCGCGACCATTCGATGGTCAGCGTCCGTTTCTTCTGCGGGGGCTTGAGGAGGACAGGCGTGTCCCCCGCCTTGTTGAACGGGAGGCCGAGGTCGAACTTGACCCGGGCGTACTGCCCGTCGGGAGACTGCGGTCCGACCTCGGACGCGAGGTAAAGAAAATCGCCGCGCTCGACGGTCTGCCCGCCCTTCGCCACCTTGAGGACGAAGGCGAACGCGGTCTCCTTGTCCGGGACGATGACGAGTCCGGGCCAGGCCGCGCCTTCGAGGGCGCCGATGTAGGTGTCTTTCCAAGGGTAAAGGACTTCCGGCCTCAGGCATGGGGCAAGGAACATGATGAGGATGCTGAGGAGAGCTGCTCTTCTGATCATTCTATTCGGACCCTGGTCGGCCGGGTTGCCCAAAACGTAATTTAAGGGAAACCGCGGCCGAAATCAAGGACGGCGCGGCCCTCGGTGAGGCGGACAGCCGCCTTCCCGTATGTTTGAATCTTCGTGAAATTCCCGCCGAGGTGTGATAAATTAGTATTTCTCAATTCAGCTGGAGGGCCACAATGGATTTTCCGCTCTATTTCCGTTCCAGGCAGGGGGAGATGGTCCATCTCCTGAAACAGCTCACGTCCCTGGAGTCTCCGACGGACGACAAGAAGGCGGTCGACGCCTGCTCGGCCTTCGCCGCCGGGCAATTCCGCAAGCTCGGCTGCAAGGTCGAGACACTTCCCCAAAAGGATATCGGCGACCTCACCATGATCGAATATGCGCCGGGCCGGGTCAAGGACGCCGACGACGAGATCCTGGTCCTGACCCACATCGACACGGTCTGGCCCGTGGGGAAGATCGCCAGGATGCCTTTTTACATCTCCGGGAACAAGCTTTTCGGGCCCGGCGTCCTGGACATGAAATCCGGACTGGTCATGCTCGTTTCCGCTTTGGCCACGATGCGGAGCCTGAGCCTCAAGCCGCGCAAGCGGATCAACATCTTCATCAACTCCGCCGAGGAAACCGGGCATGGCGCCGCCTACGAGGTCGTCCGCCGGATGGCCAAGCGGGCCTCCCTTGTCCTCTGCCTCGAACCCGCCCTTCCGGGCGGAGCCCTGAAGCTCGAGCGCAAGGGCCGGCTCGTCCTCAGGCTGGACGTCCGCGGGCGGGCGGCCCACGGCGGGACACCTGAAAAGGGGGTCAACGCCATCGAGGAGCTCGCGATCCAGCTCCAGCGGCTGAAAAAGCTGAGGGCCGGCGAAACGACCGTCAATATCGGGCAAGCCGGCGGCGGGGACAAGGCCAACATCGTCGCCGAAAACGCCTGGGCCGTCCTGGACATCCGCTTTTGGAAGGCCTTGGACCGGGAGAGGGTCATGAGGACCGTCAGGGAGATGAAGCCCGCCCTCCGGGGGGCCCATCTCAAGTTCTCGGTCGAGAGCACGACACCGCCCATGGAAAAGACGAAGGCCTCGGCCCGTCTCTTCGGCGAGGCCGGCGAGATCGCCGCCTCGATCGGCCTGTCCCTGAAGGGAGGGAAGACAGGCGGCGGCTCGGACGCTTCGATCGCCGCCGGCCTGGGGATCCCGACCCTGGACGGGCTGGGGCCCGACGGCGACGGGATCCATGCCGAGCACGAGCATATTCTCCTCGGCTCGCTCATCGAGCGCACGGCCCTCTTGACCAGGCTTTTGACGGACCTATGATTGACCAGATGACGGACGTTCTGTTAAATTATAGCCTTCGGGGTTTTATGAAACTATACGCGATGACGGCATCTCCTTTTTTTAGGATGTGCGCAGCCCATTCCAAGGAGGAAACATGATCAAGAAATACTATCTTCTCTCGCCCGGACCGACTCCCGTTCCGGAGAATGTTCTCTCCGTCGCGGCTGAGCCGATCATTCATCACCGGACGCCCGAGTTCTCCAAGATCTTCATGGAGACGACCGAAGGGCTCAAGTACGTCTTCGGGACCAAGGAGGACGTCTACATCCTGACGTCCTCGGGCACGGGGGCCATGGAGGCCGCCGTGGCCAACCTCCTGTCCCCCGGCGACAAGGCCCTGACCATCAACGCCGGCAAGTTCGGCGAGCGCTGGGGGAACATCTGCAAGGCCTACGGCATCGCCCACAAGGAAATCGTCGTCGAATGGGGCAAGGACTACACCAAAGAGGAGCTCGAGGCGGAGATCAAGTCCACGCCGGGCATCAAGGCAATCTTCTGCCAACTGTCCGAGACCTCAACGGGGGCCATCTTCGATGTCCGGGGCTTCGGCGAGGTCGTCTCCCGGACCGAGGCCGTCCTCGTCGTCGACGGCATCTCCGGCACGGGCGCGACCCCCTGCCCGATGGACGAATGGAAGGTCGATGTCATGGTTTCCGGGTCCCAGAAGTCCTTCATGATCCCGCCCGGTCTGGCGTACATCGCCGTCGGCCCCAAGGCCTGGAAGCTTGTCGAAACGGCCAAATGCCCCAGGTTCTATTTCGACCTCAAAAAAGCCCGCAAGAACCTGGCCGACAAGACGACCCCCTGGACCCCGGCCGTTTCGCTCGTCATCCAGCAGAAAAAGGCCCTCGATATCATCCAGAGCATGGGCCTCGAACAGCTCTATGAGCATCACCGGACCCTGGGCGATGCCACCCGGGCAGGGGTCAAGGCCCTCGGGCTGGAGCTCCTGGCCCAGAAGCCTGGCAACATCCTGACCGCCGTCAAGACTCCCGCGGGGATCGAGGGCGGCAAGATCGTCAAGACGATGCAGGCCAAGTACATGGCCTACATCGCCGGGGCCCAGGACCCGCAAAAAGGCAAGTTCTTCCGCATCGCCCATCTCGGCTACATGGGCGGGTTCGACATCATCACGGCCCTGTCCGCATTGGAGATGACCCTGGCGGAGCTCGGCTACAAGTTCGAGGCCGGGAGCGGCGTCACGGCCGCCCAGGCCGTCCTCAAGGAGAGATGGCAATGACAAAGATCCTGGTCGCCGATTCCATGGACAAAGAGGCCCTCGACGCGATGAGGGCCATCCCCGGCTTTGATGTCACCGTCAAAACGGGCCTGGGCGAGGCCGATCTCGTCCAGCTCGTGCCCGGATTCCAGGCGATCGTCGTCCGGAGCGCGACGAAAGTGACGCGGCCCGTCATCGAGGCCGGCAAAGACCTCAAGCTCCTCGTCCGGGCCGGCATCGGCCTCGACAACATCGACGGCGCCGCGGCCAAGGAGAAGGGGGTCGCCGTGGCCAACACGCCGGCGGCGACGTCGATCTCGGTGGCCGAGCACACCTTCGGGCTCATGCTCGGGGTCGTCCGCAACCACGGGAAGGCCGTCCTGTCCATGAAGCAGCACAAGTGGGACAAAAAGAGCCTGGAGGGGACGGAGCTCTTCGGCAAGACGCTCGGGATCATCGGCTGCGGCCGGATCGGGATCGAGGTCGCCCGGCGGGCCATCGCCTTCGGGATGAAGGTCGTGGCCTACGACGTCATCCCGATCAAGACCGACCTGGCGGTCAAGCAGGTCCCGCTCGACGAGCTCCTGGCCGTGGCGGACCTCATCACCGTCCACGTACCCAAGCAGCCCAAGCCGATCCTCGGAGAAGCCGAGTTCAAGAAGATGAAGGACGGGGCCATCATCATCAACGTGGCCCGGGGCGGCGTCGTCGACGAGAAGGCCCTGCTCAACGGCCTCATTTCGGGCAAGGTCCGGGCCGCAGCCCTGGACGTTTACGACAAGGAGCCCCCCGAGGACTTTTCGCTGGTCGACCACCCGAACGTGACCCCCATCCCCCACCTCGGGGCGGCGGCCATCGAGGGCCAGAGAAGGGCCGGGCTGGAGGTCGTTAAGATCCTCAGAGAGAAGCTCGGCTGACGTCGTCCGAACTCACGCAGGATAATCGGGAGTGGGAGGAGCGGCTTGCCATCCCGATCGCGGTTTTTAGGGCCGCGCCGGCCGCTCCCTTAGTTATTAGGAAGGGCGCTATTTTTCTTAGATCTCCCGGCTTCCTTTTACGCGGAGCCGCCGTTCTGCTAAAATGGACCCATGATATATCTCGACCATAACGCCACGACACCGGTCGACCCGGCCGTCGCCGATAAAATGTACTGGTTCTTGAAAGAGTATTTCGGGAACCCGTCCTCACTCTACCCTATCGGCCGGAAGGTCAAGGAACTCCTGAACGAAGCGAGGGAGCGGGTTGCGGAGGCCCTCGGGGCCGAACGCGGGGAGATCTTTTTCACCGGCTCCGGGACCGAGGCCGATAATTTCGCGGTCTTCGGGACCCTGAACGCCCTCCCGGAGCGCGACGAGCTGGTCGTCTCGGCGATCGAACATCCGGCGGTCCTGGAATCCGCCAGGTACCTGGAAAAGAGGGACGTCAAGGTCACGTATCTTCCCGTGGATTCCTACGGGACGGTGGACCTGGAGGCCCTGCGCGACGCCCTGACCCCCCGGACGGCCCTCGTTTCGGTCATGCACGCCAGCAACGAGATCGGGACGATCCAGCCCATTGAGAGGATCGCGGAGATCGCCCACGAGAAGGGCGTTCCGGTCCACACCGACGCGGTCCAGACCTTCGGCAAGATCGAGGTCGACGTCCGGAAGCTCGGCATCGACCTTCTCACGGTCTCGGCCCACAAGGTCTACGGCCCGAAGGGTATCGGCGCCCTTTACATCAAGAAAGGGATGAACATCCACCCCTACTTGCACGGCGGGCACCAGGAGCGGCGACTGAGGGCGGGGACGGAGAACACGTCCGGGATCGTGGGTTTCGGCGAGGCCGTCCGGGTCCTCGAGAACCGGGGAAGAAAGGACAGGCCCCGCATCGAAGGGCTGGCTGAAACCCTCAAGAAGGGCGTCGAGGAGAAGATCCCTCGGGTCCGCTTCAACGGACACCCCACGAACCGGGTCAAGAGCACGCTCAACTTCGCTTTCCCAGGCCTCGAGGCCGAGGCCATCCTCCTCTCGCTAGCCACTAAGGAGATCTATGTCTCGACCGGCTCGGCCTGCAGCGAGGAGTCGGAAGAGGTCTCCCATGTCCTCACGGCCATCGGCCTGAGGCCGGAAATCGCCCGGTCATGCATCCGGATGTCCCTCGGCCGTTTGAACGGCGATGGAGACGTGGCCACGGTGCTCAAGGAGCTTCCCGAGATCATCGAAAAATTGAGGAAGATCACGGCCTTCAACCCGGAGGACTGAACCGCCCGGGTCCTCATTCCCGCCGGCCGGCCACACCGGGCCTTCCGCCCCCTCGAGTCATGGATGGCTCTAGGGTCTCCCTGCGCCTCTCAGGCCCGTCGAAACGTCATCCTGGCAGATCCTTGAGTTGGGCGAGATAAGTTCTCCGGACTTCAAGAAAAAAACGCTTGCAGCCGTCTTGTCTTAGGTCCGGATAGGTCCAATCCAGGAATCGCACATCCGTTTTCGTGAACAGGAACTCGAGGTGGGCGTAGATCCCGAGGGCCAGGGGGATCCGGTGGGAGAAGTCTTTGGCCGTAGCCATGACCAGGGCCGAGGCCGTGAGATAGCCGGGGTCGAGGTTGACCGCCCGGAGCCCCTTCCCCGCCTCGCCCCGGAGCCGTTCCTCGAAGCCGTTGGTCTCGACCTTGATCGCAGCCAGCTTCTCGGGTCCGGTCAGCTTGGCAAAGCTCATGAAGCGCCTTTTCAGTCCGGGGCCCATGTCTTTTTCGTAATAGTCCGTGAAGTCGAAATCAAAGGATAGGCTCTCGAGATCCACGGGACCGTGGACCCCGACGAGAAGGCTCTTCGCCCGCTCATAGAGAGATTCGTCCCCGAAGATGACTCCGCAGATGAGCTTGACGGGCGAAAAAGGCTTCGGCAGAGCCATCATCCCTCTCTTTAGATCTTATAACACATCCCCGGCTGCGCAGGAAGCCACGACCCCCTCCGAGTCTGCGGGCTCCAGATCCAGGTCAGGATGAATCGAAATTGATTAAATGGCCGTATTCTCTTATAATTGACGCATTATGAAATGGGCCTACGTCGAAGACATCGCCCGGTACGACGGCCAGGACGTCGAGGTTCGGGGCTGGGTCTACCACAAGCGCTCCTCGGGGAAGGTCCGCTTCCTCCTCATCCGTGACGGCACCGGGATCATCCAGTCCACGGTCTTCAGCGCCGAGAAAGACCATCCCCTGTTCCGGAAGTTCGACGAGCTGACCCAGGAATCCTCGGTCATCATCCGGGGGCGCGTCCGGGAAGACAAGCGGGCGCCGGGCGGGTACGAGCTCGGCCTCTCGGACATCGAGGTCGTCCAGGTCGCCCGGGATTACCCCATCACGCCCAAGGAACACAGCACCCCCTTCCTCATGGAACACCGCCACCTCTGGCTCCGCTCCGCGAAGCAGCACGCCACTCTGAGGGTTCGGTCCGAGGTCATTAAGGCCATCCGGGATTTCTTCGACGACCGCGGGTTCCGGGTGATGGACACCCCGATCCTCACGCCCAGCGCTTGTGAGGGAACGACGACGCTTTTCGAGACCGAGTACTTCGACCAGAAAGCCTACCTCAGCCAGAGCGGCCAGCTCTACAACGAGGCGACGGCCATGGCCTTCGGGAAGGTCTATTGCTTCGGGCCGACCTTCCGGGCCGAAAAGTCCAAGACGAGGCGCCATCTCATCGAATTCTGGATGGTCGAGCCCGAGGTCGCTTTCGCCACCCTCGCCGACACCATCGAGCTCGGCGAAGACCTCATCCTCTTCATCCTCGAGCGGGTCCTGGCGAAACGCAAACAGGAATTCGAGGTCCTCGAACGCGACACGAAGCCGCTTGAAAATATCAAGAAACCTTTCCCCCGCCTGACCTATGACCAGGCCGTTCCCATCCTCCGGGAAAAGGGCTCGGCCATAGAATGGGGCGGCGATTTCGGAGCGCCCGAGGAGACCATCATCTCTGAGATCTACGATTCGCCGGTCTGCGTCACGCATTTCCCGACGGCCATCAAGGCTTTCTACATGCAGCCGGCACCGGACAGGCCGGACGTCGTCCTCGGCGTGGATTTCTTGGCCTCGGAAGGCTACGGTGAGATCATCGGCGGAGGACAACGCATCCATGACCTCGTCCTTCTCGAGCAGCGGCTCAAGGAGCACAACCTGCCCCGGGAGGCCTATGAGTGGTACCTGGACCTGAGGAAATATGGCTCCGTCCCCCATTCCGGGTTCGGGATGGGACTCGAACGGACGGTATCCTGGCTCTGCAAGATCAAGCACATCCGCGAGACCATCCCCTTCCCCCGCCTCCTCTACCGGATTTATCCGTGACCCGTCGATCGACGGGAGGCGCGACGTCGGGCCGTTCATGAAAAAGATAGCCCTCATCAGCCTCGGCTGCGCCAAGAACCTGGTGGACAGCGAAGTCATGCTGGGCGTCCTCAAGAGGTCGGGCTACTCGTTCGTCGACCGCCCCGGGTCGGCGGATATCATCGTCGTCAACACCTGCGGCTTCATCCAGCCGGCGCGCGACGAGGCCGAGGAGACCCTCGAGAGCGCCCTCCTTCTCAAGCGGAAGGACCCGCGGAAAAGGATCGTCGTGGCGGGGTGCTACGTCGAGAGGGACGAGGCCCGCCTCCGGCTGCGTTTCCCGGAAGTCGATGCCTGGACGGGCGTCCGGAGCTTCGACCGGATCTCGGAGGTGTTGGAGGGACGCCCGGGTTCGCGCCCCGACCGGACGTTCCTCTATTCCGACGCTTCCCCGCGCGTCGTAACGACGCCCACGACGTGGGCCTACGTCAAGATCTCGGAAGGCTGTTCCCACCGTTGCGGGTTCTGTTCCATCCCCCTCATCAAGGGCCGCTATTTCTCCCGGAGCATGGCGTCCATCCTGCGGGAGGTCCGGGTCCTGTCCGGTCTCGGCGTCAGGGAAATCGACCTCGTCTCGCATGACACGACGTTCTACGGCCGGGACCGCGGGACGCGGGACGGACTGGTGAAACTCCTCGAGCGCCTCATCCGGGTGGACGGGATCGAGTGGGTCCGCTTTCTCTACGGCTATCCCGATGAGGTCACGGATGCCCTGCTCGACATCATGAACGAAAAAAAGGTCTGCCGGTACCTGGACATCCCCTTCCAGCACTCCGATCCGGCTTTGGTCAAGGCCATGAAAAGGGGCCTGGACGGGGCGAGGGCCCTCCGCCTTTTGGCGAAGATCCGGGCCAGGGTCCCGGGTGTCGCGGTCAGGACATCCCTCATCGTCGGGTTCCCCGGCGAAGGGCGGAAGGAATTCCGCTCCCTTAAACGGTTCGTCGAAGAAGCACGGTTCGACCATCTCGGCGTGTTCACGTATTCTCCGGAGAGTGGGACGGACTCGTACGGCCTCCCTGAAACGGCCGGGCGCGAGGAAAAAAAAGGACGGCGGGCCGAGCTCATGCTCCTCCAGGCGGAGCTGTCCTTGGAGAGGAACAAGTCGTACGTCGGCAAAGTCTTGGACGTCCTGGTCGAAGGCCCGGCCGGGCCGGGCAGCCGCGCCCTCGCCGCAAGGGCACGGTTCCAGGCCCCGGAGGTCGACGGCAGGGTCCTCATTTCGCCCCCCGGGCGCCGTTTCGGGACGTCGGCTCCGGCCGCCATCATCAGAGCGAGGATCCGGTCGGCTGGCCCCTACGATCTCCAAGGAAGGTTCGTTCCATGAAAATCCTCAGCAGAATCCTGTCCACGTTCTTCGGCATCGGGTTCTTTCCCAAGGCCCCCGGAACGGCCGCGAGCGCGGCGGCCCTCGTCCTCTACCGGCTGGCCATCCACGGCCTTTCCTGGCCCTGGTATCTGCTTTTCCTTCTGGCCCTCTTTGTCGTCGGACACGCGGTTTCCACCGTTTATGCCGCCGAGCTCGGCCAAGCCGACCCGCAGCGGATCGTCATCGACGAGGCCTTCGGGCAGTTCCTGGCCCTCTTCCTCGTTCCTTCGCGCTGGCTGCCGATGGTCCTGGCGTTTGTTTTCTTTCGCTTTTTTGATATCATCAAGCCCGGTCCGATCCGGAGGCTGGAGAAGTTCCCGGGGGGCTGGGGGATCATGGCCGATGACGCCGGAGCGGGACTCGCCGCAGGAATTATCGTCCATCTTCTCCTTATCTGGATCTGAGGTCGTTCGGGGCCATGAGAACCGAGATCATCGCCGTCGGCAGCGAGCTCCTGACCCCTTTTTTCCAGGACACCAACTCCCTATTCCTGACCGAGCGCCTGAACGACCTCGGCCTGGGCGTTTCGTTCAAGACCCTGGTCGGGGACGACGATAGCGACCTTGGACGGGCCATCAGGACAGCGCTCGGGCGGTCGACCCTCGTCATCGCCATGGGCGGCCTGGGCCCGACCGAGGACGACCGGACCCGCGAAGCCTTTGCCCGGGCTCTCGGCCGGAAGCTCATCTTCAATGCCCGGATCCTGGCCGGGATCAGGCGGCGCTTCCACCGCCGCGGCCTGCGCATGTCCGCGACGAACCGTAAGCAGAGCTACGTGATCGAGGGCGCGGAGATCCTGGAGAACCCGAACGGGACGGCTCCCGGCCTCTGGATCGAGACGTCGGGCCGCCGGATCGCCCTTTTGCCGGGCCCCCCCCACGAGCTCAAGCCCATGTTCGACCACCATGTCGTGCCCCGGCTGAGGTCCTTCGTGAAGGGCGGCACCATGCGCCGGATCATGAGATTGACGGGGATCGGCGAATCCCTGATGGAGAGCCGGATCAAAGACGTATACGGCAAGCTGCCTCCCGGCGTCACGGTCACGACGCTGGCGAGCCCGGGCGACCTGGCCATCCATCTCGTTTATCAGGGGAACGCCCCGGCCTCTGTTTCTGTCCCTCTTCTGGACGCCCTTCAGAAAAGGCTCGCCGCCCGGCTCGGGCCATGGATCTATTCCACGGGCGGGGAAAGCCTTGAGTCCGCCGTCGGGACGCTGATGAGGGAAAAAGGGCTGACCTTGGCCTGCGCGGAATCGTGCACGGGGGGACTTCTCGCCCACCGCCTGACCAACATCCCGGGAAGTTCGGCCTACTTCCTGGAGTCCGCTGTCGCCTACGGAAACCGGGCGAAAGTCCGGCGGCTGGGGGTGCCCCGGGCCTTGATCGAGGAACATGGGGCCGTCAGCGCGCAGGTGGCCAGGGCCATGGCCCGCGGCATCAGGCGGACTGCCGGTTCCGATTACGGCCTGGCGATCACGGGCATCGCCGGCCCCGACGGCGGGACGGCGCGCAAACCCGTCGGCCTCGTCTACGTCGCCCTGGCGCGGGCCGCCGGAGTGAGCGTCGAGAAGAACGTTTTTTGGGGCGGACGCGAGCAGGTCAAGTTCCAGTCGTCGCAAAAGGCCCTGGACATCCTGAGAAAAGACCTTATCAAAATATCTAAAAAAAAATACAATAGGACCGGAAGTGCCCGATGAGGACGTTCGCCGCCATCGACCTCGACCCCGAGATCAAGCGTTCGCTCCAGGACCTCATCCTGAAGCTCAAGAGAACGGGGGCGGACGTCCGCTGGGTCGGTTCCCAGGGGATGCACCTGACCTTGAAGTTCCTCGGTGAAGTCGGGGAAGACCGGGTCCCCGCCATCGAGGGCGTTTTGAGAGGGGCGGCGGGCGCGAGCTCGAGCTTTCCGCTTGTCCTCCAAGGGACGGGAACTTTTCCGGAGGGCAAGAGTCCCCGGATCATTTGGGCCGGGTTCAAAGAGGAGCCCGCGCTTATCGCCCTCCAGATGGCGGTCGAGGACGGCCTTGAGCGGGAGGGCTTTCCCCGGGAAGAGCGGGCGTTCCATCCCCACCTGACTTTCGGCCGGGTCAAAAGCCCGTCCGGCATCCGGGAAGCCCTCCTCGAGCTCGAGAAATATCGGGGGGCCTTATTCGGAGAAATGACGGCCCGCAGGCTCACGCTCTTTGAGAGCGTCCTCAAGCCCCAGGGCGCCGAATACAGGGCGATTTCCGGGTTTGAATTCACATGAAGGTCCTCTTCGCGGTCGCCTCTTATCTGCTGGGATCGATCCCCACGGGCTATCTCCTTGTCCGGGCGGCGGACCGGAACGACATCCGCCGGCTCGGCAGTCAGAGCACGGGGGCTACGAACGTCCTCCGGGTCAAGGGACTGAAATATGCCCTCCCCGTCGCGGCCGTCGACGTCGCCAAGGGCTTTCTTCCGGTTTTCTTCGCGATCAGGATCTTCCAGGACCCCGTCTTGGCCGCTCTCTGCGGCTTCCTGGCCGTGTTCGGGCACTGTTTCCCCTTCTCGATCGGCTTCAGGGGTGGAAAGGGTATGGCCACGTCCATGGGGGTATACGCCGCTCTGGCCTGGCCGCCTTTTTTCGCCAGCCTGGCCCTCTTTGTCGTGACCGTAGCAGTTTCCCGTTTCGTCTCGCTCGGATCGATCCTGGCCGCGGTCTCGTTCCCCTTTTTCCTGCTCCTTCTCCACGGCTCGCAGGCCGCCTTCATCTGGAGCCTGGCGATCGCCGCCCTCGTCCTCTTCAAGCACAGGGATAACATCGGGCGGCTCGCCGGCGGGACAGAGAGGAAGCTAGGAGAAAAAGCTCCATGAAAACCGCCGTCATCGGTGGCGGCAGCTGGGGCTCTGCCTTCGCCCGCTACCTCGGCCAGATCAAGATCCCGACCCGTCTCTGGGTCCGGGAGGAGGATATCCACAGGGAGCTCATCGAGACCCGTGAAAACCGGACATTCCTGCCCGGATTCGCTTTTCCCGGGCCCGTGACTTTTTCCACCAACATCAAGGAGACCGTCCTCTTCGGAGACATCCTCTTCATCGCCGTTCCTTCCCAGTTCTGCCGCTCCGTATATGCCAGGATCGCCCCGTTCCTTGAGGACGGCCAGATCGTCGTCAGCCTGACCAAGGGGATCGACCAGAAGTCGCTCAAGCGGATGAGCCAGGTGATGGAAGAAGTCTTCCGGCCTCACGCCCGGCCCCACCTGGCTGTCCTGTCGGGTCCAAGCTTCGCCCGGGACGTGGCGGCGGGGCATCCGACGGCCCTCGTCGTGGCCTCACGGGATCCCGCCACGGCCAGGACCGTGCAGCACCTCATCTCCAGCCTGAAGATCCGGGTCTACACGAGCCCGGACGTGACCGGCGTCGAGATTGCGGGAGCCCTCAAGAATGTCATCGCCATCGCCGCGGGTATCGTCGACGCCATGGATTTCGGCCTGAACTCGCGGGCCGCGCTCATCACCCGGGGTCTCGTCGAGATCACGAATCTCGGCCTCGCGCTCGGTGCCCAGAAGAAGACGTTTTCGGGGCTGGCGGGGATCGGGGACCTCGTCCTGACCTGCACGGGAGAGCTGAGCCGCAACCATTATGTCGGATATCAGCTGGGCAAGGGAAGGTCCCTGGAGGCCATCCTGTCGCGGATGAAAATGATCGCCGAAGGCGTCCATACGACGAACTCGGCCCGCCGTCTGGCCCGGGTCCAAGGCGTCGAAATGCCCATCACGCAGCAGATCTATCAAGTCCTCTATCGGAACAAGCCCCCCCGCAAAGCCCTTCAGGACCTCATGTCCCGGGCTTTGAGGGAGGAATAAAACGGGACCGGGAGCGGGCCTTCGCTCCGGCCAAAGGAGATATGCCATGAGAGCCAAGAGCGTCCTTGTCCTTTTCTTATCCTCGACCTTGGCATTCTGCGCGACTTCCCAGCAGAAATTGCAGCAATCCAGGGCCAAGGACCCAAAGTACCAGTACAACCTCGGGCTTGTCTACCTCAACCAGAGCTACCTCGATCCTAAGAACATCGACGAAGCCCTCAAATGTTTCGTTAAGGCCCTGACCCTCGACACCCGCTATTACCTGGCTTGGAACGCCATCGGCCTGGCCCAGTCCCTGAAGGGCAACCTCGCGGAGTCCGCCAAGGCGTACGAGAAGTGCCTGGAGATCCATCCCGAGTTCACGGAGGCCCACAACAACCTGGGCGCGATCTACCAGGAGATGAACCAGCTGCCCAAGGCCGAAGCCGAGTTCCAGAAGGCCCTCCTCGACATGGCCTACCCCACCCGCGAGCTCCCGTACTATAACCTTGCCCGGTTGTATGTCCTTCAGGACCGTCTCGACCTGGCCTACGAGAGCGTGCAGAAGGCCCTCCAGATCAAGCCCCGTCTGGCCATGGCTCACAACCTGATGGGGATGATCCTCGAGAAGCAGAATAAAATGGAAGACGCCGTGTCGGCTTATGAGCGGGCGGTCAAGCTCGTCCCCGACGACCTCCAATTCAGCTTCAACCTGGGCGCTGCCTATCTGGCAACCGGCGAGACGGCCAAGGCGAAAGAGATCTTTCTGAAGATCTCCCCCAGGGTCACCAACCCGGCCATGAAAGCCAGGCTCGACCAGTTCCTGAAAGTTATCGGGGACAAGAAGTCCCCGAATCCCTGAGGGACTCCTCGGTCCGTCAGGTCCCTTCTTTCCAGTCGGCCAAGTACTTTTTCTGGGCCGGCGTCAGCCTGTCGACGGCCGAGCCCATGGACCTCAACTTGAGGGCCGCGATCTTCTCGTCGATCTCGACGGGCACGGGATAGACCCTGTTCTCAAGTTCCCGGCTGTGCCCGGCCAGATAAAGCGCGCTCTGGGCCTGGTTGGCGAAGCTCATGTCCATAACCATGGCCGGGTGTCCCTCAGCCGCGGCGAGGTTGATCAGCCGTCCCTCTCCAAGAAGGTGGATCCTGCGCCCGTCCCGGAGCTTGTATTCGTCGACAGAATCACGGATGCGTCTCTTCGATCTCGCCAGACTTTCGAGGGACGGGATGTCGACCTCGACGTTGAAATGGCCGGCGTTGGCGACGATGGCCCCGTCCTTCATGCGGAGGAAGTGCTCGCGCCGGACGACCGACTTGTTGCCGGTGACGGTCAGGAAGATATCGCCGAGGTTCGCGGCCTCTGCCATCGGCATGACCTCGAAGCCATCCATCACGGCCTCGATGGCCCGGATCGGGTTGACCTCTGTGACGATGACGCGGGAGCCGGCCCCCCGGGCCCTCATCGCGACCCCCTTGCCGCACATCCCGTAGCCGGCCACCACGAAGGTCAGGCCGGCGAAGAGGACGTTGGTGGCCCGGAGAATCCCGTCGAGCGTGCTCTGGCCCGTCCCGTAGCGGTTGTCGAACAGATGCTTGGTCTGGGCATCGTTGACGGCGATGATGGGATAGCGGAGGACCTTGGCTTTGGCCATGCTCTTGAGGCGGATGACGCCGGTCGTCGTCTCTTCGGTCCCGCCCAGGATCCCCGGCAGAAGGTCCTTGCGCCGCGAATGGGTCGTCGAGACGAGGTCCGCGCCGTCATCCATGGTCAGGGTCGGGCCGTGGTCGAGGGCCTGGAGGATGTGGCGGTAGTAGGTCTTGTGGTCCTCCCCTTTGCGGGCGAAGACCGGGATCTTGTGGTATTTCACGAGGGCGGCCGGGATGTCATCCTGAGTGCTGAGCGGGTTCGACGCGCAGAGACGGACGTCGGCACCTCCGAGCTTCAGGGCCTCCATGAGGTTGGCCGTCTCGCTCGTGACGTGGAGACAGGCCGAGATGCGGATCCCCCGCAGGGGCTTGTCCTTGGCGAAGTTTTTTTTGATCAAGCGGAGGACCGGCATGGAGCGTTCCGCCCATTCCATCCGGAGCCGGCCCTTTGCAGCCAACGTCAGGTCTTTCACATCGTAGTCCATGTTCTGGTTCTCCTTGCGAATTTCGTGGTCGAAAGGTCCCGCCGAGGCCAGCCGGTGACGGCCTTCAGGATAGCCCGGCCTCTTTCCGGAGGGTGTGGGCCTTGTCGATCCTCTCCCAGGTGAATTCCTCTTCCGTCCGGCCAAAATGACCGTAGGCGGCGGTCTTCTGGAAGATCGGCCGGAGAAGATCGAGGTGCCGGATCATCCCCTTGGGCGTCAGCGGAAAATGGGCCCGGATCAGGTCCTTGATGGTGTCCTCCGGGATCTTGGCCGTCCCGAACGAGTCCACCATGATCGAGACAGGCTCCGGGATGCCGATGCAGTAGGCGATCTGGATCTCCAGCCGGTCCGCGATGCCGGCGGCCACGATGTTCTTCGCGACGTACCGGGCCATGTAGGAGCCGGAGCGGTCGACCTTGGACGGGTCCTTGCCCGAGAAACAGCCGCCTCCGTGGCTGCCGACGCCGCCGTATGTGTCGACGATGATCTTCCGTCCGGTGATCCCGGTGTCGGCGAAAGGGCCGCCCTGCTCGAAACGGCCGGTCCCGTTGATGAAGACGTTCTTCCACGACCTCTTGTCCACGAGCCCTTCCGGGATGACCTCGCGGATGACGGCTTCGCGAAGGTCCCTGCGGAGATCCTCGATGTCCACCGCCGCGTTGTGCTGGGCGGCGAGGATCACGGCTTCCACCCTGACGGGTTTCGTGCCGTCGTATTCGACCGTCACCTGGGTCTTGCCGTCGGGCCTGAGGTAAGGCAGGAGCTTGTTCCTGCGGACATCAGCCAGCCGGCGGGCCATCTTGTGGGCCAGCATGATGGGCAGGGGCATGAGCTCGGGCGTCTCCCGGCAGGCAAAGCCGAACATGATGCCCTGGTCGCCGGCTCCCTGTTCGTGGTCGGGTTTGTCATCGACGCCCAGGGCGATGTCGGTCGACTGCTCGTGGATGGAGGAAAGGACGCAACAGGTCTTGTAGTCGAACCCGTAATCCGCCCTCGTGTAGCCGATCTCCCGGACCTTGTTCCGGACGACTTTCTGGAAATCGCAGTAGCCCAGCGTCGTGATCTCTCCCGCGATCAGGACGAGCCCGGTCGTGGTCAGGGTCTCGCAGGCCACCCGGCTCCGGGGGTCCTGCCGGACGAGGTCGTCCAGGATGGCGTCCGAGATCTGGTCGCAGACCTTGTCCGGGTGACCTTCGGTCACGGATTCAGACGAGAACAGGTGCTTGCCGCCTTGACTCATCAGCGACCCTCCGTGCGAATTGCCCTCTCGGGCAGCCCATAAATAGCACAATCCTGAAACCTTTTCAATCCGCCCCCTGATTTGATATTTCGTTTTTGTTTGTGTTATTGTTGTTTGTCTTCCGGCCCGCCGGCCCTAAAGAGAGGCATGAGCAAAAAAACCACCTTCGTGCTGATTGCGATCCTGCTCCTCCCGGCCGGGCCACTGTCCGCCCGGCCGCTGGAGGCCGTCCCGTCCGGTTGGAGATTCGCGGTCGAAGAGTACCGGCTGAACAACGGCCTGCGGGTCATCCTGTCCACGGACGAGACCCTTCCCCTCGTGTCCGTTGTCATGGCCTACGGGGCGGGCTCGATCAGGGAACAACAGGGACAGGTCGGCCTAGCTTATTTCATGGAGAACCTGATGTTCCAGGGGTCCGAGAATATCGGCCCCCTCCAGCACCTCAGATTCATCCAAAGGACCGGGGGGATCGTCAACGCCGAGACGACTCTCGACAAAGCCCTGTATTATCAAACACTCCCCTCGAACGAACTTGCCCTGGCTCTCTGGCTTGAATCCGACCGGATGAGATCGCTCCAGATCACGGGGAGAAGCCTCGAGAAGAGGCGGGCGGAGCTCCTCGCCGAACATCGACGGCGGCTGGCCACGGAACCCTATCTCGAGAGCTATTCAGTTTTCGACGCGTCCCTCTATCCTGACTTTCCCTACGGCCATCCGTTGATCGGCACCGGCGGAGATCTTGAGAGCCTGACCGAGGCCGACATCAAGGCCTTCTACGCCGGCTATTATATCCCCAATAACGCCGTGCTCGCGATCGTCGGGGATATCCAGATCGCCCGGACAAAGGAACTCGTTGCCAGGTATTTCGACCCGATCCCCCCCGGAAGCGCGGTTTCCCCTCCTCCCCGGCCGAATTTCGAGCAGCGCCGGGAAGTCGTCCGGACGATGCATGATTCCTCCCTTCCGTCGCCGGGATTCCACCTCGGCTACCGGCTTTTCCCGCCCCAGACAGGCGACGTCTACACGCTGAAGATCCTCGAGTACCTGCTGTTCCGCGGCCGGACGTCCCGGCTGTACACGCGCATCATGAAAAAGGACCTGACGGCCTATGACTTCTACGGAGGACTGGAAGAGCGCCGGGGGGTTCTGGCCCTGAAGGCCTTCGCCCTCAACACCACCGACGTCCTGGCTGAGCGCTGTCAGAAGGCGGTGCTCTCGGAGTTCGAGAAGCTCAAGGTCGGAGTCGTCTCCGAGGATGAGCTCAACAAAGCCAGGCGACTTTTCAAATTGGATTACCTCCGGAGGCTCTCGACAGGCCTGGACAGGGCCCTTTATCTCGTCGATGTCGCTTTCGCCGACATCCCCCTTAAGGCTATCCCGTCCGAACTCGATAAGTACATGAAGGTCAGCTCCCAAAGCCTGAACCTGCTGGCGAATAGGCTATTCGTCCCGGCCAATAAAGTCGTTCTGAACATCAGGATCAGATGAGGCCATCGTCCCGGTCTTTCCCTCTGGTGATAACCGTTGCGCTGGCGGGCGCGTTGGCGGGAAGCCTGACGGTCCCCGCCGCCGCCCAGGGACGGTTCCGGAGGACGCCGCCGATCCCCGACTCCTTCCGGGAGCTCAAGCTCCCCGAGATCCGATCGATCCCGATGGACAACGGCCTGACCGTGGCCGTCACTCCCCTGCCCGGCTCTCCCCTCCTTACGCTTCAAGTCGTGATCCGGGCCGGCGAAAGCGACTCGCCCCCCGACCTTCCTTACGCAGCGACGCTCGCGGCCCGGATGATCGGCGCCGGCACGAAAGAAATGTCAGGCAATGACGTGGAGAACGTCGTCGAGTCCATCGGCGGCGATTTCTCCGTGACGGTCTCCATGGATTATACCGTTCTGACCCTCCAGGTCCTTTCGGAGTATCTGGATAGGGCCGTGGAGATCCTGAGGCTGATGGTCCTGGAGCCGGAATTCGGGGAGCTGGAGTTCACGTCCATCCGGCGGGTTTTTTTCTACGAGCTCCAAGACCGCAGGAAAAACCCGGAATTCGTGGGGCACCGCCTCCTCCAGCGGATCCTTTTCCAGAACAACCCCTACATGACGGCGACTTGGGGCGAGGATGTGCTCAAGTATGTCACCTTGAAGGACGCCCATGCCTTTTACAGCAGGTTCTACGCTCCGAACAATGCGGTCTTCGTTGTCTCCGGAGACGTCGACCCGACCGCGATCGCCAGGAAGATCGGCCAAAGATTCGCGGCCTGGGCCCCCCGGGTGATCGACAGGCCCGCCGCTCCTCCCGCCCCGACGCCCAATCCCAAAGAGAGGGTTTGTTTCATCGACCACCCGGGCTCCGAAGACGCCGTGGTCTTCGTGGGGAACCTGGTCATGCCGCCGACAAGTCCGGACTATTATCCGTTCCTTGTCCTGAACCAGGTCCTCGGCGGAACGATGAACAGCCGTCTTTTCATGAAACTCAGGGAATCGAAGGGGCTCGCCTATGCTGCCTTCAGCGAGGCGGAATTCTTCCGGACTTGCGGGGTTTTTTGGGCCAAGGCCAGGGTCACGCCCGAAACGATCCCTGCCGCCGTCCAGGAGATCATCAAGGAATTCAAGGCCTTCTCATCGGAGAAGGCCGCGCCCGTCGAGATCGAAGAGGCCAAATCGTTCCTCATCGGCCAGCTCCCCCTGAAGTTCGAGGCGCCGGACCGCTATGCCGAGCGTCTGGCCTGGGTCGCGGCCCTGGGGTTGGATGCCGGCCACTGGACCCGGGCTTCGGACAACCTCATGCTGGTCAACGCGGAGAAGGTCATCGAAGCCGCCCAAAAGTACCTCCCCATGACCCCCGTCGTCGTCATCGTCGGGAAAATGGAATGGGCCGCTGCGGCTCTCAAGGATTTCGATTCCGTCGAGATCTATGACAGCACGGGCGCTTTCCGAAAGATCCTTCGCCAAGGAGTGGATAAATGAAGCTTGTCGAATGCGTCCCGAATTTCAGCGAAGGCCGTGACAGGGAAAAGGTCCAGGCCATCGTCCGCGAGATCGAAGCCGTCCCGGAGGTCCGCCTCCTGGACGTGGACCCCGGCGAATCCACCAACCGGACGGTCGTCACTTTTATCGGGCCTCCGGAGGCCGTCCGGGAAGCGGCTTTCCGGGCCATCGCCAAGGCCGCGGGGGTCATCGACATGAGAGCCCACAAGGGGGCCCACAGCCGGATTGGGGCGACCGATGTCTGTCCCTTCGTCCCGGTTTCCGGCGTGACCATGGAGGATTGCGTCCGCCTGGCCCAGGAGCTGGGCGCCCGCGTGGCCCAAGAGCTCGGCATCCCGGTCTATCTCTACGAAGCGGCCGCCAGCAAGCCTGAACGGAGGAATCTGGCCACGGTCAGGGCCGGCGAATACGAAGGCCTGCCCGAAAAACTGAACGACCCGGCCTGGGCCCCCGACTACGGCGCCCCGGTGTTCAACGCCAAGTCCGGGGCGACCGTGATCGGGGCGAGGGAATTCCTCATCGCCTACAATATCAACCTGAACACCCGAGACCGGAAGCTGGCCAACGAGATCGCCCTGAGCTTGCGGGAGAGCGGCCGGGCCAAGAGGGATAGGAACGGCGAAATCGTCAAGGATGCCAAAGGAAAAACGGTCAAGATCCCGGGCAGGTTCAAGGAGGTCAAGGCCGTCGGCTGGTACATCGAGGATTATGGCCGGGCCCAGATCTCGGTCAATTTCACGAATTACAGGATCTCCCCGCCCCACCTGGTCTTTGACGAGGCTTCGAGGCTGGCGGCGAAGCTGGGCCTCCGGGTGACGGGCAGCGAATTGGTCGGCCTCATCCCGAAAGAAGCCCTCCTTATGGCCGGGCGCCACTATCTTGAAAAGCAGGGCAAGAGCCCCGGGGTCCCAGAAGAGGAGCTCGTCCGGACCGCCGTCATCTCGCTGGGGCTCAGCGACGTGGCCCCGTTCGACCCGGACAAGAAGATCATCGAGAACCAATTCAAGGATCCCGGCCGTCAACTCGTCTCCATGAGCCTCCGGGAATTCGTCGACGATCTCTCCATGGATTCACCGACCCCCGGCGGCGGAAGCGTCGCCGCCCTGTGCGGGGCGCTTTCGGCGGCCCTGTCCTCGATGGTTTCTAATCTGACGGTGGGCAAGAAAGGATACGAGGGAGCCGAGGCCGAGATGAGATCCACCGCGGTCCGGGCCCAGGCCGTCAAGGACGACCTCCTCAGGGCTGTGGACAGGGACTCCCGGGCGTTCAACAAGGTCATGGAAGCCCTCCGCCTCCCGAAAATAACGCCGGAGCAGGCTCAGGAAAAAGAAAAGGCCCTCGAAGAAGCCACCAAGGAAGCGACCCTGGTCCCCCTGGAAGTCCTGGAAAGGTGCGTGGAGGCCGTCCGCCTGGCCAGTGTGGCGGCCTCGAAAGGCTACAAGAGCTCCCTCAGCGATGCCGGTGTGGGCGGCCTGACCGCGGCCGCGGCCGGAGAGGGGGCCTACCTCAACATCCTGATCAACCTTCCGACCATCCGTGACGAAAAGTTCAAGGCCCGGGTCCGGAGGCAGGCCGACAGACTGAAAACGGAGATGGACCGCGCGGGCCGCGTGATCAGGAAGGTCATCGAGCGGGAGCTCGAAAGCCCGAAGGCCTGACCCCGCCTTCCGGGCGGCAGCGGACCGGTCCGTTTACCGGCCGTGAAAGAACGTTCTTTTCTTGACCAAAGAGAAAGCCGCGAAGACGATAAAACAGAGGATGACGATGGCCGCCGAGGCCGGGATGTCAAGTTCGAGGGCGACGGCCAGGCCGGCGACCACGGACAACACCGCGACGCCAGCCGAGATAATGACCGCCATCCGGAAGTTCGAGGCCAGCTGAAGGCCCGCCGCCGCAGGGATGACAATGAGGGCCGCCACGAGAAGGATGCCCGCCACCTTCATCCCCAGGACGATCGTGACCGCCGTGAGGATCATGAGGAGGGCGTCAAGACGGCCGATCTTCACCCCCGAGACGCGCGCCGACTCCCGGTCGAAGGTCATGAACAGCAGCTTGGCATAATTCAGGACCACGGCCAGCAGGACCGCCGCGGCCAAGCCGACGGACAGCCAGACTTCCGCCGGTTCGATGGCCAGGACGTCGCCGAAAAGGTAGGCCATGAGGTCGACGTTGAAGCTCCCCGCAAGGGTCGCGAGGAGGACTCCGATGGCCAGCCCGAGGCTCGAAAAGATCCCGATGGCCGTATCTCCGTGGAGTCCGGCCTTATCCTTGAGCCGCAGGATGCCGAGGCCCGCCAGGACGGAGACCGCCAGGGCCGCCGCCAGGGGAAGGACGTTCAGGAAAAGGCCCAGGGCCACGCCGGCGAAGGCGATGTGGGACAAGCCGTGACCGATCATCGCGTCCTTCCTCAGGACGAGGAAAACGCCCAGCACGGCGCAGGCCACGGCGATGAAGACGCCGGCGAGGAAGGCCCTCTGCAGGAACCCGTAATGGAAGAGCGCGGCCATACTCATCCGTCCCTCAGTGCTCGTGGGAGATCAGGTGGTCTCCCCGGGTGACCATATCCCGGAAGACCTCGGAGCGGCAGAACTCTTCGTGGCTCCCGTGGTAGACCATCCTCTGGTTCAGGCAGGCCACCTGGGTCACGTGCTTGTTGACGATCCCGATATCGTGAGTGACGAGAACAATGGTGATGCCCTCGTCCTTGTTAAGGTGGTCGAGCATATCGTAAAAATATCCCTGGGTCTCCGCGTCAACGCCTGTCGTCGGCTCGTCGAGGAAGAGGACGCGCGGACCCGTCACCAGGGCCCGGGCGATGAAAACGCGCTGCTGTTGGCCCCCGGAGAGCCGGCCGACCTGCCAGTCCCTGAAAGGCTCCAGTCCGACGCGGCGCAGGGCCCGGAGGACAGGCTCCGAGCGGCGTCTGCGGATGGGGCCGAGGACCTGCCTGTTCGAAAGGAGGGCCATCCCGACGACCTCTTCGACGGACGCCGGGAAGAACGGGTCGAAATGGGTGGCTTTTTGGGGGACGTAGCCGATCGACCGCCACTCCGCGAACTCGTCCAGCGGCTTCCCCATGATCTCGATGCGGCCCGACGAAGGCCGCAGAAGCCCCAGCAGGACCTTGACAAGGGTCGTCTTGCCCGAACCGTTCGGCCCGATGATGGCCAGGAAATCCCCGGCCCGGATGGAGAGGCTGACGTCCAGAAGAACGGGGGTCTCATCATAGCCGAAGGTGATCTCGCTCGCCTTGATCAGGTCCATGGCCTCACCGGCAACCCAGGCCTTCCCGGAGGCTCTTCAGGTTTTCTTCCATGAGATCAAAGAACCCGACGCCTTTCATCACCTGGTCCCTGGTCAGGTTGTGTCCCGCGTTAAGGACGAGGATCCGGCCGTGGATCTCGGCGGCGAGCGTCCGGGCCAGGTCGGGCGGGACAGAGGCCTCGAAAAATACCGTCCGGATATTTTCCCGGCGGCAAAAATCGACGACCTTCATCATCTGTTTAGGCCGGGGCTGGGAATCCGGGCTCAGCCCGTAAAGGGCTGTCTGCACGAGTCCGTATTTCTTGGCCAGATAGCCGAAGGCGGCATGCCCGGCGACGACCATCTGTCTTCCGGCGCAGTCCTTGAGGGCTTCCCTGAAACGGGAGTCGAGCTCGCGGAGGCGGACTTTATAGGATTCTCCGTTCTCCCGGAAATGTCCGGAGCCGGCGGGATCGATCGCGGAGAGGGCTTCGACGATCCGGTCGATGACCGTGGCGTCCAGCCCGAAATCGAGCCAGATATGAGGGTCGAGCGGGCCGTGTTCGTGTCTGGCTCCGGCCGGCTCCGATTGGTCGGCGATGGCTGGGAGAAGGGGCAGGCCGCGGCTGACCTCGAGGAGATGGAGCTTCCCGCCGGGCACGGCCTTGACAACGTCCGAGAGCCAGGGCTCAAGGCCCGACCCTACGGAGATGAACAGGTCCGCGGCGGCCAGCCTTAGAATGTCACCGGGGCGCGGCTGCCAGGTATGGACCCCGGCCCCGGGAGGGAGGAGGAGCGAAGCCTCTCCCCTTTCGCCGACGACCGCGGCGGCGAATTCCCTCAACGGAAAGATGCTCGTCAGGACCCTGACGCTCCCCGCGGAGAAGGCCGGTCCCGCCAACACCATGAAGATGGCGAAGACGAGGACGCGGGCCGATTTTTTCATGGGGTATTACGCCCCATTATACGCGGTTCCTCCCCTTGAATCCATCCGATATTTATGGCATCATAATGTGTTGCGATCCTATCGAAAGGAGATGTGACATGCCGTCCTCTTTGACCGAACTCCAGCCTTCCCGCCTCTGGAAGCACTTCGCCAAGATCCTGACCATCCCCCACTGTTCTGGGAATGAAAAGGCCTTCGGCGATTATGTTCTTTCCGTCGCAAAGGGGCTGAGGCTTGCCCCCCAGCGGGACCGGGTCGGGAACGTTCTGGCCAGCAAGCCCGCCACCCCGGGCCACGAGGGTGCCCCCGGGGTCATCCTTCAGGGGCATCTGGACATGGTCTGCGAGAAAAACTCCGACGTGGTCCACGACTTTTGCAAGGACCCGATCCAGGCGGAGATCAAGGGCGAATGGGTCCAGGCGAGGGGCACGACGCTCGGCGCCGACAACGGGATCGGCGTCTCGGCCTGCCTGGCGGTCATGGAAGACGATTCCCTCGTCCACGGCCCCCTCGAATTCCTGTTCACCGTCGACGAGGAAACCGGGCTGACGGGGGCGAACAAGATCCAGAAAGGCTCTCTCAAAGGGACGCGTCTCATCAACCTGGACAGCGAAGAGGAAGGGATCTTCACGATCGGCTGCGCGGGCGGCGCCGACTCGGAGATCGCCTTTCCCGTCGTCCGGAAAAAAACGGCCTCCAGGAACATTTTCCGGCTGAAGGTCCACGGTCTGAGGGGCGGCCATTCGGGGCTCGACATCAACCAGGGGCGCGCGAACGCCATCAAGCTCCTCGCCCGGATGCTCCGGGAAGCCCAGGACTCCGTCCGCTTCGAGCTCATCAGCATGGAGGGCGGGAACAAGAGGAACGCCATCCCGCGCGAGGCTTGGGCGAGCCTGGCCTGCGCTCCGGCCCAGCTGAAGGCCATCTCCTCGGCCTTCAAGAGATCGTTCGAAAGGATCAGCATCGAGTACAAGGCCGTCGAAAAGGAAGCCAGGTATTCCTTCGAGCGGAGCGAGGAGACAAAGGCCTTCGCCCTGATGGCGGACTGCCAGTGCGGGCTCCTGAACTACCTCCTGGCCATTCCTCACGGGGTGATCGCCATGCATCCGGAGATGAAGGAGCTCGTGGAGACTTCGACCAATCTGGCCATCGTCCGGACGGGCAAGACCCAGGCCGACATCGTCTGCAGCACCCGGAGCTCCGTCGCTTCGGCCCTGGAGGCCACCCGGCTCGTCCTCATAGCCGTCACGGAGATGGCCGGGGCCAAGATCGAGCCAAAGTACGGCTACCCGGGATGGAGGCCCAATCTCCAGTCGCCTCTCCTCGCGACCATGAAGGAGCTTTATTCAAAGGAATTCGGCCGCGAGGCCAAGGTCGGAGCGGTCCACGCCGGCCTGGAGTGCGGGATCATCGGGGAGAAGTTCCCCGGAATGGACATGATCTCGATCGGTCCTACGATGGAGCACCCGCATTCCCCGGACGAGCGTGTCCATGTCGAATCGGTGGGAAAATTCTGGCAGTTCCTGACGGCCGTGCTGGCCGGGCTGGCCTAGGGCCGGGCCCATGGGCGGTCCGTCCGAGAACGGCACCGACAGCGGGAACTTGAGATGAACCGAAGGAGATTCTTCCTTATTTTAGGGTCCGTGGGCGCCCTCGTTTCCAGAGTCGTCCCCAGTCCCGCAAGGAGTGAACACATGAAGAAACAAGTCCAGACCGATAAGGCCCCCAAGGCCATCGGGCCCTATTCCCAGGGCATCGTGGCGAACGGCTTCGTCTTCGTTTCGGGCCAGATCCCCATCGACCCGGCGACAGGCGATCTGATCACCGGGACCATCGAAGAACAGGCGCGTCAGGTCCTCAAGAACCTGGGGGCTGTCCTCGAGGCGGCCGGGAGCTCCTACGGGAGCGTGGTCAAGGCCACGGTCTTTCTCCAGGACATGAACGATTTCGGCAAAATGAACGCGGTTTACGCCGAATTTTTCAAAGCTCCCTGCCCGGCCCGGGCTGCGGTCCAGGTCGCCCGGCTCCCCCGGGACGTCAAGATCGAGATCGAGGCCATCGCCCTGGCCAAAGAGCAGACAAAATAATTTCGCCATGCCGATTTACGAGCTCCTCTGCAAGAAATGCGGCCGCCGTTTCGAGTGCCTCGTCCCCATGGGCATGGAAAGAAACGCGGCCTGTCCAGGATGCGGCGCGGCGGGCGCCGAGAAGCTCCTGTCTTCGTTCGGCATCGGCGGCGGCTCGAGCCGCTTGAAGGCCTCATCGTCGAGCTGCACGTCCTGCTCGACGAAGTCCTGCAGCACCTGCCACTGAGCCGGCTCACTTCCGTTTCGGGAAGGCTGAACCGCTCTATCACGGTCCGGCCATTCCCCCGAGGCCTTTTCTTACGCCGGGCCACCTGTTTTTCTTCGCCGTTTAAAATAGATACTGACCGGGCTCTGCCCTTGTCTTGACATGGTCCGGGCAATGACGTTTAAATAGGGACTCGAACATGGGAGAATCACGCCAGGCCAGGAGCCCAAGGTCAGGTCATGCCCAGGCTCCGCTGTCCGTCCGCATCGGAGTGGATACCGGCGGCACCTTCACCGATTTCGTCATCTGGAAAGAAGGCCGGATCTTCAACAGGAAAGTCCTTTCCACGCCCCGGGATCCTTCCCTGGCCATCTTTGACGGTTTGGCTGATTTCCTCGACCTCCATGCTCAGACATTCATCGTCCACGGCACGACCGTGGCCATCAATGCTCTCCTTGAGAGAAAGGGCGGGAGGATTGCCCTGGTCACGACCGCGGGTTTCGAGGATGTCCTTTTCATCGGCCGTCAGACCAGGAGAAAGCTCTACAGCCTCCAGCCCGAGGAGCGCTTCTTCCTCCTCCCCGAGGAGCGTTCGTTCGGGGTTCACGAGCGGACGCTGGCTTCGGGTCGCGTCGAGAAGCGCGTTTCCAGGGACGAGGTCCGGAGTATCCTCCGGAAGCTCCGGGAGTCCGGGGCCGAGGCCGTGGCCGTCTGCTTCCTCCACTCCTATGCCAACCCCCGGAACGAGAGTATCCTGGCCCGGGAGCTCGACAGGGCCGGCATCATGGCCTCGGTCTCGAGCCGTCTCCTCCCCGAGCACCGCGAGTATGAGAGGATGACGACGACAGCCATCAACGCCTACCTGATGCCGGTCATGGACCGCTACCTGTCGGAGGTCGATCGGAGGATCGGCAAAGCCGAGCTCCGGATCATGCAGTCCAACGAGGGCTATATCTCGCCGGCCAAAGCTCGCCTGGAGCCCATCAAGACCGCCCTCTCGGGCCCCGCCGGTGGCGTCGTCGGGGCGCGCCATTTGGCGAAGGCCGCCGGATTCAAGAACGTCATCAGTTTCGACATGGGCGGGACCTCGACGGACGTGTCCCTGATCGAAGGAGCCGTCCGGCGGACCCACGAAAGCCAGATCGGCGATTTCCCGATCCGCCTTCCCATCATCGACATCCATTCCGTCGGAGCCGGCGGCGGATCGATCGCATTCCGCGACCGTGGCGGGTCGATGAGGGTCGGGCCGCAGAGCGCGGGGGCCGACCCGGGGCCGGCCTGTTACGGCAAGGGCGACATCCCCACCGTCACGGACGCTGATCTCTTTCTCGGCCGTCTCGACCCGGGATTCTTCCTGGGCGGCACCATGAAGATCCACCCCGACCGGAGCCGGGATGCGATCGGGCGTCTTGCCCGCTCGCTCGGCAAGACCCTCCAGGAGACGGCCCTGGGGATCGTGGATATCGCCAACGCCAATATGGAGAAGGCGATCCGGGTTATCTCGGTCGAGCGCGGGCACGACCCACGGAACTTCGGTCTTTTTTCGTTCGGCGGGGCGGGAGGCATGCACGCCGTCGAGATGGCCGCCCATCTTCGGATGCCCACGGTCGTCGTCCCCCGGAACGCCGGCGTACTGTCCGCGTTTGGCCTCCTCATGGCCGACTCGATCAAGGATTACACCAGGTCCCTGATGAAACCGGCGTCCCGGGTCTCCCTGGCGGACCTTGAGAGGGAATTCGCAAAGCTCGAGGCCGCCGGGCGCCGAGACATGCGGAAGGATGGCTTCGAGGACGCGGATGTCCAGATCGAGCGGTCCTTGGACTGCCGATATGTCGGCCAGTCCTACGAGATCACGGTCCCCTGCCGGAGGGTCCCGACCGCGGGCAGAGCTTTCCTCGAGGAATTCCACAGGCGGCATCAAAAGCTCTACACTTATCGTCACGCCGGAAGGCCGGTCGAGATCGTCAACCTCCGGATCAAGGCCGTTGCGGCGACGCCGAAAATCCCCCTGATCAAGGCGCCGGGACGCTCCTCTCTTGACCCGCGGCGGGCCTTCGTCAAAAGACAGCCGATCGTCACGGTCCGAAGCGGGGTCGAGGGGAAGGTGTACGATCGGTCGCGCCTGTGCCCGGGAAATGTCATCGCCGGCCCATCGCTCGTCATCGATCCGGAATCCACGGCCTATCTTCCACCCGGATATTCCGCGCGCGTGGACGGGTTCCTGAACCTCATCATCCGGCCGACGAGGCCCGCATGAAACGCGCTGCCGATCCCATCGAGCTCGAGCTTTTCAAGAATGTCTTCATCTCGATCTCGGAGGAGATGGCGGCCGTCCTCGGCCGCACGGCCCTCTCGCCCAACATCAAGGAACGGAAGGACTATTCCTGCGCCCTGTTCGATGCCCGAGGCGACACGCTGGCCCAGGGTTCGTACATCCCCGTCCATCTGGGGGCCATGCCTCTTTCGGTCCAGGCCGCCATCCGGTCACTCCCGTTCGAACCGGGCGACCTGGCCATCCTGAATGACCCTTATCGCGGCGGGACACATCTCCCCGACATCACCTGCATCTCCCCCATTTTCGTCAAGGGAAAATTACGCTTCTTCGCTGCCAACCGGGCCCATCACGCCGACGTCGGGGGCATGTCGCCCGGCTCGATGCCTTTGGCCACCGAGCTTTTCCAGGAAGGCCTGATCATTCCGCCGCTCAAACTCGTGTCCAGGGGCCGCCGGAACGAGGCCGTCTTCAACCTGATCCTGTCCAACGTCCGGACGCCGGACGAACGGCGGGGCGACCTATTGGCCCAGGTCGCGGCGAACGAGGTCGGCCGGCTGCGGCTCCTCGAAGCGGTCAGCCGTTACGGACTCGGGCGGATCCTGACCTACGCCGGGCTCGTTCAAGACTACACCGAAAGGTTCCTGAGATCGACCATCAGGGACATCCCCGATGGGACTTACGGTTTCGAGGACGCCATGGACGGCGATGGCATCACCCCGCGGCCGGTCCGGATCGCCGTCGACGTGACGGTCCGGGGCGACCGGGCCGTCGTCGATTTCAGCCGCTCGGCCCGGCAGGTGGAGGGCGGGATCAACGCCAACTTCGCCATCACCTGCTCGGCCGTCCTTTATGTCTTCCGGGCGCTCGTCGAAGAGGACATCCCGTTCAACACGGGCCTGATGAGGCCGCTCGAGATCGTCGCCCCCAAGGGTTCCGTCGTCAACGCCGAGTTCCCTGCGGCCTGTGCCGCGGGCAACGTCGAGACGTCGCAGAGGATCGTGGACGTCCTTCTCGGTGCCCTGGCCCGGGCGGTCCCCGACAGGATCCCGGCGGCGAGCCAGGGGACGATGAACAACATTGCCTTCGGCGGCCACGATCGGGCGAGGGACAGGCCCTTCGCCTATTATGAAACGATCGGCGGAGGGATGGGCGCCGGCATGTCGGCGCCCGGGCTGAGCGGCGTCCACACCCACATGACGAACTCGCTCAACACTCCTCTGGAGGCGCTGGAGAACTATCTCCCGATCAAGATCACGCGGTACGGCCTGAGGAAAGGCTCGGGAGGCAAAGGCGCCCGCGCCGGCGGCGATGGGATCATCCGGGAGTACGAGTTTCTCGTCCCCGCGGCCCTGACGATCATGTCGGAACGGCGGAAGTTCGCGCCGTACGGCCTCCGGGGCGGGCGGCCCGGCGCAAAAGGGAAGAACACCCTCATCTCCCGCGGCCGGAAAAAAGTTCTGGGCTCGAAGGTCAACGTCAGGCTCCGGCCGGGCGATGTCCTGCGGATCGAAACTCCCGGTGGCGGGGGGTACGGCCGGCCGCGGGGCTGAGCTCTTTTGACACGCCCCGGTCGCTCTTGGTATAACGGGACAGAAATCCGACTGGAGGGATGGCCATGATCAAGAAGATCCCGGCATTCCTGCTCCTGCTGACGACGGCCTTGTCCGTTCCAGCGTTTTCCCAATCAGGGAGCGAGGCGGCGCCGCCCGTGTCCGTCCGTGGCGTCTGGCTGCACCCGGGCTTCTTCGGTCCGGAAAAGGCGACCGCCGTCGAAAAGATCCGGACGACCTTGGATGAATATAAGAAGGCCGGGATCAACACCCTCATCGTCCTGGTCAAGGACACGTCGGGATACGTCTATTTCAAGAGCCGGAACGGCGTCGCCGACCCCCGCTGGAACTGGGACTTCTTCGGAGAGTTCCTGGCGGAGGCCCGCAAGCGGGACATGCAGGTCCACCCCTGGTTCTGCGTTTTCCATGAAACGAGCATCCTCGGCCGGGTCCGGGAGCACCCGGAGTGGCTCATCCAGAGCCCGAGGCGGGAGCTCGTGGGTTCGGTCAACCCCGCCCTTCCGGCCGCCCGCGAATACGAAAGAGGCCTGATGATGGAGGTCGCGGCCCGTTACGAGACCGACTGGATTCATCTCGACTACATCCGTTTCCCCTGCGAGCCGGCGGAACCCTACTTCAGCTTCGACCCGGAGACCGTCCGGCTCTTCAAGGAATATTCCGGGGTGGACATCACGGGCGTGAAAGCTCGCGACTCCGGCAACATGATCTGGAACGAGTGGCTGGAATGGAATAGAAGTCAGGTGACCCAGTTCGTCCGGGAGCTCAGGGAATCCCTCAGGGCCACCGGCCGCATAGTCGGGATCAGCGCCGCCGTCTTCCCCAACGCCGAGAACGCGAAGGTCCTCATCGGTCAGGATTGGGCCGCCTGGGCGAGGGACGGGCTCGTGGACATGCTCTGTCCCATGCTGTACACGAACCAAGCCCAGTTCTTCGAAAAGCTCGCCAGGCAGGCCGTGGAATACGGACGGGGCCACTGCCGGGTCTGCCCCGGGATCGGGATCGGCACCTCCCACAACCAGAACACGCCGGAGGGGATGCTCGAGCAGATGAAGATCAGCCAGTCCCTGGGAGCCGACGGGGTGATCTTTTTTTCGTCCAGCAGCCTGACCGGGCCGTTCCTCGAAAAGCTCAAGGCCCCCAAATGATCGGGCGACCGGCCTGGTTCAAACCTTCTTGATCTTCCTTTTTTCGATGAGCAGCATGCCCTGGTAGGAGACGTAGTTCAGGAGGATCATCACCCGCTCCTTGTCGCCGGCCTCTTTCTTGAAGACGCCCTTCAGCCCCTTGAGCGGCCCCTCCATGACCTCGATCTCGTCGCCGAGGCCGGGCTCCGCGCCGTATTTCTCGAGGACGATCAGCCCGTCCTTTTCCCGCGCCCTGAGGCCCTGGACAACCGCCTCGAGAATGGGGATCGGGCCTTCGTCGTTGCCGACGATCCGCTTGACACCCCGCGTGTATTTCACCATCTGATACTGGCCGGGGAAATCGAAGGAGAGGAAGGCGTATCCGGGGAAAAAGGGCTTGACTTGGCTTTCGCTCCGGTGTTTCGGGCAATAGAGCGTGAATCCGCCCTCCTGGAAAAGCTTCTCCACCTGGGCTTCCTTTTTCGGCTTGGTGTTGATGACGTACCAGCTGACCATGTTCAGCCCTCGTCCGGATCCCCCATGAGCCCGAGTTTTGCGTAGACCTCGGGTCGCCGGTCTTCAAGGAAATGGCGCCGGGCATGAGAGGCGCTGTTTTTCCCCAGATCGCAGTCGGCATAAAGGATATGATCCTCGCCCTGCGGGGCTCGGGCGATGACGAGGCCGTCCGGGTCGACCACGAAAGACTCCCCGGCGAACTCAAGCACCTCTTCCCGGCCGACCCGGTTCACCAGGGCCGCAAAATAGCCGTTCTGGAAGGCCGCCGTCCGGACCTCCGCCTCGAATAGCCCCTCCGGCCATTCTCCGAGAGACCCGGCCTGGGGGATCACGACCAGCTCCGCGCCCCTGAGACAGAGGCCCCTCATGTATTCGGGAAAATGCCGGTCGTAGCAAATCGCGACTCCGACCCGGCCGACGGCCGTCTTAAAGACGAAATCCTTCCCGTCCCCCGGCTCATAATACCCCTTTTCGTGGAACCCGGGGCCCTCCATGATATGGACCATCCGCGTGACACCGAGGAGGCGGCCGTCCGAGTCGATCACCGGCGAGGAATCGTAGGTCCGGTTCCGTTCCCTTTCGAAGAGGTTGAGGACCGCAACGGCCCCCGCTTCCCTGGCTAGGCGAGAGAATAGCTCCGTGGTCGGTCCCGGGACGGGCTCCGTTTCGAGGAGGCTTTCAGGCCCGGCCGGGACCTGCGGGAAGAACCTGGAGAACGCGAGTTCAGCGAACGCGACGAGCCGGGCGCCTGCCCCGGCGGCTTCGAGGAAAGCCCTCTTCCCCCGCTCCCGGTTTTCCTCCGGATCGTGCGTCGCGTGCTGCTGAACGAGAGCGATCTTCACCCGTTTACTACCGGCAGGCTTTCTCGATCTCGGCCACCGTCTTGGGGATGGGCGTCCCCAGGACCCGGCGGCCTTTCTCCGTGACGAGGACATTATCCTCGATCCGAACCCCGCCGAAATCCAAGAACGTTTCCGCCTTGTCGTAGACGATGAAGTCCCTATGCTTCTTTTCCTTCTTCCAAAGGGTCACGAGGGCGGGGATGAAATAGAGACCGGGCTCGACGGTCAGGACGTGACCCGGCCGGAGCTCCCGGGCCATCCTCAGGTAGGCCAGGCCGAACTGGCTGCTGCGCTGCACGGTCTTGTCATATCCGACATGGTTCTCGCCCAGGTCCTCCATGTCGTGGACGTCGAGGCCCATGTTGTGCCCGAGGCCGTGGGGGAAAAACATGGCGTGGGCGCCCTGGGCGACGGCGTCGTCGACGCTCCCTTTCATCAGGCCGAGGTCCTTCAGGCCGGAGGCCATGGTCCGGGCCGTCTTCAGATGGATTTCCTTATACATGACGCCGGGCTTGATCGAGCGGATGGCCGTTTCCTGACCCTCGAGGACGATCTCGTAGATATCCTTCTGCCTCTGGTTGAACTTCCCGCCGACGGGGACGGTCCGGGTGATGTCGGACGCATAATGGAGCCAGGATTCCGCGCCTGCGTCCATGACCAGCATCCGGCCCTTCCGGAGCTCGTTGGCGTGGCTGTGCATGTGAAGGGTCTGGCCGTTGATGGTCACGATCGGCGGGAACGCCATCTTGCAGCCGAGGGCGTTGACGATCCCTTCCATGGCGCCGACGACCTCCCGTTCGAAGCGGCCGGGTCTGGCCAGCTTCATCGCCGCGCGATACATCTCCGCCGAGACCTCTATCGCGCTCTCGATCTCCCTGACCTCTTCCTTCGATTTGATCAGCCGTTGGTCGACGACAGCCTTGATGAAGTCCCCGCAGGCCTCGGCCTTCACCTCCCCGAGAGGGAGCCCGAGGAGGGTCGAGATCGCGACGGCGGTGTCGGACCTGTACGGCGGCAGGAAGCGGACCTTCCTCCCCGCGGCCACGGCCTTGGCCACGTATTCTCCAAAGGCCTTCTTCGGGGCGCAATGCCGGACCCCGACCTGGGACGCCCGGTCCTTGAGCTTGGGCAGCTCGCCCATCCAAATGATGTCCTCAAGGCCGATGTCGTCGCCGAAAAGCAAGTCCACGTTTTCGTCGACGTCGACGATCGCCGCAAGGCCGGGCGAATCCAGGCCGAAGAAATAAAGAAAGGTGCTGTCCTGCCGGAAATGATAGGCGTTGTCCTGGTAATTCATCGGGCTCTCCTCGTTGCCGAAGAAAAGGAGAAGCCCGGACGGGACCTGCTTTTTGAGCAGCTTTCGCCTCTGGAGATAAGTCGTCTCTTTGAACATCTCGCCTCCTCGAATGACTTAGAGAAATGTATAACAGATATCCCGGCGACATTCAACCCCGGACGCTCCCGTCCGGACGAAGGACGTGGATGCCGTGGCCTGAAGAAAAGGCTTGTCATGACGCTCCGGAAAAGCTACTTTAGACTGGTGGCCGGAGTCGAGAATTCGGCCCGATCGAGTCATCAGATCTGACCTGAAGTGATATCATTCATTCAGATTCCCAAGGAGGTTTAAAATGGCAGAACATCCGCTGGCGGCGCTCCAGAAGATCGATCCGAAGATCATGGGTCACCTGAAGGACATGGACGAGCTCATCTATGGCTCCGGCGCCCTCCCGAAGAAGGTCAAGCTGCTCATGGCGATGGCCTTTGACGCGGCCCACGGCGCGGATCAGGGCGTGAAAGCCCTGGCCCTGGCGGCGATGAAAGAGGGCGCCACAAAAGAGGAGATCGCGGAAGCCCTCCGGGTCGCTTATCATCTGTCCGGCGTGGGCGCGCTCTACACGGCGTCGAGCGGTTTGAAGGACGTCGTGGGATAGAGGGGACAGGGCTGGGCGGCGGGCACTCTAGCGGAGGGGCGTCTTTACGTAACGGCGGACTCACCCCCTCTAGGGCCGGATCCAAACTTGCTGGAGACAGGGAAAATAAGGGTAAAAAAATGGTAGCGGGGGCTGGATTTGAACCAGCGACCTCCGGGTTATGAGCCCGACGAGCTGGTCGGCTAGTTGACTGAAAACACATTGTTAACCAGCAACGCTCTCGAGGATGTCACCAAACGGTCACCGCTAGGGGCGTTTTTTCCTACCAAGAGTTCCACCGCTTCGAGCTTTCTCATAGGGTCGGACATCGTATATATCATCGTCGTAGATACAGACGTGTGCCCCAGTAGCTGTTGAACAGTAATGATGTCGGCTCCCCTCTCCAGCAACCGTGTGGCGAACGTCCTGCGGAGGTCCAAGAGCAATAGACCTCCAATCTTGGCACGGCGACAAGCTCCGTAGAATGCACGGCGGATGTCAACAAAAGCCTTTCCCGTATCCGGGTTCTTGAAAACGAGACCGTCATCCTTCCGGGACCGATAAAGATTCTGTAGTTCCTGGACTACTAGCTCGTTCATCGGGACATGCCGACTCCGGAAGGTCTTGGTCTCCTTGATGTACAATTGCCGTCGCTCTATGTCTACGGCGTCCCATGTGAGCTGAAAAAGTTCTTTCCTGCGGAGTCCCGTATTGAGGAGTACCAGAATCATAGACCTCAAGTACCCAGGTCCGACTGCTTCCATCAAGTGGGCTTCTTCCTCCCTGCTCATGACCCGTGTTCTCCTGAAAGGTTGTTCCGGATACTTCTTGACACCCTTGCAGGGATTGACCCGGAGATACCCCCAGGACATACCGCAGTTGAACAGCTTGGAGAGAATCTGGAGGCATCTGTTGACGGTTGTCAGCTTCACCCGTTCCGCCCTTCTCTTGGTCTTGTACTGTTCGATGTCCTGAGGCGTGATCGTATCAGCGTTTCGGTTCTTGAAGAACTTTTTCAATCCCTTGAGATAGCTGGCATCAGTCCGCCAGCTCCGCTTGTTGGTCGCCGCCCAGTCCCTAAGGTACATCTTCGCCAGCTCTTCGAACTTGACCTTCCTGCCGTTGCCACCGTCTCTGCCCAGGTGGGCCTCAAGGACCGCCTTCCTCAATGCCTCCTGAGCTTCTTGCCAGTTGGTCGCCCACTTAATGACTCTCTGGATTCGTTGCCCCGAAGGGCCTCGGAAGTCGATTGTGAAGTGGCCACCTGGTCGCCTTTGAAACGTACACCCATTTGAAAAACGTCGGCGACTCTTTGAAGTCGCCAATGCTTCCTCCTTTCGGCCATAATTATACAACATCGTGCAATCCAAGCGTCCGTATTCAGAACTGATTTTGCGAAGGCGGACAGTTTAGGGAGTAGCCCCTATCCCCTATTTCCTAATCAATGTCAATCAATGCAAACATCTGTATTGCTTGGCATTGTTTATCATTGATTAGTATTTGGGGGAGTACTGCCCATGCTGAAATCACTCTTCCTTATCCGGCATTCGCCAGTATGATTTGCTCTGGAAGCCTGAACGCTCATCCACAATACTCAGGTCTCTCTTGGCCTTCCATAACGCGTTCTTATTGATACCCCGTTCCTCGGCCTGGTCACAGAGCTCTCTTGCCCCCTTTCGACTGTCGCTAAGCTGTCCTCGTAGGAATTCCCTAGCCTTTGCCGTCATGCTCATGGGAGGCTGGGCCTGTGGGCTGACGACTGCCTCGACATCGATTTGAACCGGGGCCTCAAAAACGATTTTGGCGGTGTCCATATCGCCCCTGGCGACCTGATACGTATATGATTCGATAGTAAACGGCAGGCTCTTCTCCGTACGGACGAGGTTTGATTTCTGCGGAACTAGGAATCGACGGTTGGCCAGGTCGCCTTTCTTATGGACTACAGACCATGAGGATTTGACGGCTGCCATAAACTGGACTGACCCCGAGGTTCTATTGACCGTCTTCTGAGATAAATCCTTATTGAAATGCATGGCAACGACAACAGCCACTCCGGTCTTGTCTGCAAAGTTCGAGAGAAGGTCCATCGCTTGTCGCACGTGGCTTGATGAACGCTCATCAATTGTAGGCGGTAAAAACGATGCGATGGGGTCGATTTCAACCAGACGAAGGTCCGAATCTTTGGAGCACTCCTTCTCCAGCTGGGGCAAATGCTTCTGTATGTCGAGCACCGAGAACTCGCCGTCCTTGAGATATACGCCTTCGATAATATCAATCCTGTTAATGTCCGCCCCGGCGGCCCTCATCCGGGGTTTAAGAATCGATTCGGGGACGCCTTCTGAGCTGATGTATATAACGTTGCCTTTGACTGGCGAGCCTCCAGGTTGATAAGGAGGGAAGGGGGTTCCTTGTGAAATCCTGGCAGCGATATCAGCCAAGACAAATGTTTTGCCGACTCCGGGGTCGCCTGTGATAGCGGTGACCATCTTCATCGGGATAATGCCCTTCCAGGCCCAGACAATCGGGGTATCTTCTATATCGACGAACTTACGTCGGATGAATCTCACTTCCTTTGCTGCAGGGTTGGGGTCTTGGAAATATTTCTTCGCACTCTTGATTTTGGCTAGAGCTTCTTTCTCAGGGAACGGCGGCTCACATTTTTTTGCAAGTTCGAGGATTGTCCAGACGACTGCATCCTCGGGAATATCTTGCCTGAACAGCTGAATCGCTATATTGAAAAGGTCAATATCACGGCGGCCCTGAGAAAGAGGCGGGAAAGCCGACAGCTGTCCTAGTGCAACGCCACTTGCCCCCTTCAAGAACTCGAGTAGCGGGAACGGTATTGGCGGACGGCCGGAGATGCTATCGATACCCTTAGATGCACTCCACACATAATCCCCCTTCTCAGTTTTCGATGGGGGACAGAGAATGTAACCACCTTCAGACTTAATATCAATGCCGTCATGGACACCGCTTTTAGACCGGAGTTCCGAACAGCACCTGAAATAGAAGTGCCGCCCTCCCCTGGGTGTAATCACGGTTGGCACCTGAAGTGTTTTTGGCAAGAAGGACTCGATTTTCGTAACTGCTTCGGGGGAATCACAATCAATGACAGTTAGGTCGCTGATGCTGCCTGTTATTATGGCTACGTTAGGCTGGGGTCTCTCTGCCCACCAAGCGTGAACTTCTCCTTCGAGCGGTAATCGCGACTGGTATGGCTTCCACAAAAGCCCTCCGAAAGGCGTCTTATCCTTCCCAACGGGAATAACGGAGAGGCCATGTTTTTTCCAGTAGACCATAGCTATCTCACCTATATTCGGCGGTAGTGCTTTCACGATTTGCTCAAGCTGGAAAATGGGGGACTCATGCCAAATGGCTGGGAGTAGGTTGGACGGGGTTGACATATTTACCTCGCTCAGCGGGCATCACCGGCCGCAAGTCCTTCGGCCTGAAGCCACCAGCCCACGATGTCCGTGGACTATTTAACGGCCCGCTATGCGGGTGAATACCAACCCTTTAGAGGGTTCCAAGATATTTACGGTTGGCCTTTTTTTCCAACCCAAGCATCAGCCTCAAGATGGCTCTGCGGAATCTCGGACGGGGCTTCCTATAACCAAGCTCCCAACGCATCAGAGTCTGGCGGTGGCAATGCAACATCTTGGCCAGCTCCTCTTGGCTGTAGTTCAGCAGGGTCCTAAACTCCCTAAGGTGCAAGGTGTCTTCGTGTAACATCCCAGTCATATCCTGGTCACATTGGACTCGGGTCTTGTCATATTGTCAAGAGGTTCGTCCGATACTTTTACATTTTTTTCGTAGGCCCGCCTGCTTGTCTAGCGTTCGTTGTCTAGGCCCGTTTTTTTGCGGATTGATAATGAGCCATCATGAATCCCAAGTCTTAGAAGACCATGTCAGAGGGAAGGCAATGGATAATGGCCGGCTACTATTTCAACCTGAGCCGGACAGGCGATTTTCTGTTTACTTGACGGTTTTTATGCAGGCTACTGTTTTTTTTGTCCCGAATCCAGGCTGCTTTGTTTCACTCGTCGCTTCGGTTCCTGTATTCCACCTCGTTATTAAAGCAGACTTCGTTGTCTCTAATTCCTCATGGTCAACGGGTGCTGCATTTTTGCCAGTGAGAGTTTCCGCTTCTTGGTGGAGGTTTTGCCTTCTCCCAACCCTCTCGTCGATAGGAGGAGGCAGGGTCCCTGTCAACAACCATGTCCGTGAACGGCATTCAAGGTCTTCTTCCATCGAAATATTGCCAGGCGGGTCATTGGCTCGAGCAAGGGCGTACTCCTGCAAGAGGAAGAAGTCCGTGTCGGACTTGGAAGCAAGAACGCAAGCTCCAGCTGCAGCGACGGCCAAATCGTCATGAGCTCCGGAAAACGCGGCGTGACTGATAAGGCTCCTTCCACCGGGCCTCGTTCTTCTTTCCAACCCCCTCAGCTGGTCAATGAGCCTCCTGTTTTCAAGAAGTTCCACAGAATTGTTCATAATAAGGGGCAAGAACTCCAGATAAATCTCGCTCGTGGTCAGCTCTGAATTCTTCATTGATATTCCATGCTTAGCAAACTCCGAAACAACCCATTCACCCGAAAAACGGTCGCCTTCGATATAGGAAACCCCGTAGTCTTGCAGCTCCTCGCTAAACTCGGCGACAACGCTCTGGGGCGGGAAGGGGGGCTGTACCTCACGGATAAGGTCGAGAACGATATTGCCGCTCTTTTCCTTATGGCAAATAGCCAGGGTAAATGAATCCTGACGGCCGGCCGACGCGTCGATAAACCCGAAGTATTCGGTATCCTTGAGCCTCGAGAGCTCGAAGCGTCCGGGTACGACCGCCGCCTCTATGACCTCAAGGCTGAGGAATCCTTCAATATCCTCTCTCCACTCGGCGTCCCATTCTGACTTCGCACGAGCATAATCTTCCCTCAAATCGTTTTCGATTATCTCGCCGTCAATAGTTGGATTCATAACTCGAGTAGGGGCTTTCCATATCAGCGGGGAACGAGCATCTCCTTTCCCAAAATTGTTCCTGAATTGTTCCCAAAGGACTCCGGACCGCGAATATGGCGTCGAGATGCCTATCAGCATGCTTTCAGGAATCGTCGCCAGAGCAGGTCTTAGAGCAGCAAGGACCTCCTGAGCGGGATTGGCACTGTTTTCGTCCCTCCAAAATGCGATTTCCTCACAGATAGCGGCTAGAACCGTAAATCCACGGATTGTGCGGTAATTACAGGTCTTCACGGCAATTACTATTCCGTTCTTCAACTCAATCTCCCACTGGAGCTCCCGACCAATCAATCTTCGGAATACAGCATTTGAGTTCAATATCCCCGAGATATAATTCATGATTATCTTTGCCTGGTCCTTATCCGTGGCGATAATGAATATCCAGCCCTTTTCCCCTGGATTAAGATAAGGGGACCAGTCTTTGAAGGCAGCTAGGTAAACCGCGATAAGAGAAGAGATAAAGCTTTTCCCTGAACGGCGGCCAGCAATAACATAGGTTTCCCTGGAAGGCCCATTCTTGGGCTTCTTAAGCCCCGTGCACTTCCGGAACAGTTTTCTCTCTGATTTGTCCGTTATTGGAATCCCGAACAGAGCTTTCAGGAAAACTCTCCAAGCCCGCCAACTCTGCTCGTCCCTGAACAGGGGCTTGAAGAACCGCGGGTCATCCATAATATCGATGATGTTCATGTTGTTGCCTCCTCAGCCCTCTTCTCGCGTTCTACAATCTCATAGGGGGTTAGGATAGCCTCCCCCTTCTTCTCGAGGCCCAGGGCCTGCAAATCAAGCCTCAGGCTGTTGTTATAGGCCAAATACGAGGCTTTCAGGCAGGGGGCAAGCTCATTACCCGCCATGACCGAGTTTTCGCGTATATGCTCTTCTACGCAGCGAATAACACCTAATTTCGTGGTAATCCTGTCGATGAGCACAATTTTGGCCGTGCTGAGGTCATTCTCAGTGGGACCGAGGTCTTGGATTAGGCCTTGGCGGACAGCCATCAAGTAGCCGAGGATGTTCGTGCGATGCTCGGCTAAGGCCCCGGTGGCAAGATATGAGTAGCCCCCGTGGGACCGCGGCCTTCGACCGCCCCTCTTGAACCGGACAGCCAGTCTAGAATCCATAGCAGTACTCCTTCGCCGACGTTCTCGGGATTAACCCAACCATGCCCAGAACGGGCACCTAATGGAGCCTTTTCAGGCCGCCTTCAAACCAAATGAAGGACTTATAAGATTATGATGGAGGGGATTTGTTACTTTGTCAACCCTTTTGTTATCAACTCGCTATAATAATACTCGAAGTTCTTGGAGAACTAAGAGAGAAGCATTAAAATGATGGCGACCGATTTGGAATAGTCGCTGAGTGACCGCCTATAATCGCTGCAAAGAACTATCGTAGTCCAGATATGCACGTTTGAGCTGCCCAAAATGGTGTTTCTGTTCTCCTGGCTTTAAGAAGGTAGTCCTTCTTTGACTATGTTTTTCATAGGGATGTGCCTCTGGGATTGAACATCTTCGTTCATGAACCTTTAGAAACACATCGTCTATCAAGCCATACTTTGCCAAAAAACTATTGCCCTTAAGCAAAGCTCCATAATCCACCAGTTTTCCATCTGGGTCGACGAGTTTTTGTCGTATGGCTCTATCTTTTCTTATTAACGCCCTAGTAAGGATTTCGTTGAAAGAATCCATTAAACACATCCAGGACGACCTGTTCATTTCGAACGCCTTATCTGCAAGGGCTAACACCTTATGGGCGTGGTTGTATTCTCTTTTTAAGAACGGCTTCCAATCCGACACCTGTATTTGAAACCGCTTCTGAATAAGCTCCTGAAAAGGAGTAATGTCCGGTAGAACCTTCGATTTTTGAATTCCCAAACCAACCAGGCAATTTCTAACTGGAGCCTTTTGCCTTCGCGGAACAGCCAACTGCTCATATCGTATGTTGTCAATTGCGAGGCGATAGGAGGCTACGAGTCCGGCATCTGGCTTTGTCCGGATGAAACACTGCCTAAGAATCAAAGCATAATGTTCAGGAGAGAAGGTTGAGGCTAGGGTTGGCAACAACAGGGCTAGAAAAACAGGTGACTCTTCATATAGAAACTTGTTAAAAATACGTTTTGGTATATCCTTCGAATATGGGGCCAAATAAGAAAGGAGCCCATACCTTAGATATGGATTAGTTTTTGACGCAGGCAATAATATCCTCTTTTCAGCGATGCTCCTTAGTTCTGAACTCATCTGGTTTTTGTCTATCGAAGCCAATAATAGCCATACATTCCCCTCAACGTATTGATACGGAAAGCGTTTTGCTTTAATGATTCGAACTTCGTAATTGATAATCGTCTCGTTGTCTTGGAACTTTCTGAAGTATTGAGTGAATGCATCGCTCAAGTCAGGATACTTAATGAATAATCTTAAGAGCACGTCTAAGTGTTCAGGGCAAACCATTCCTCTATAGAGAAAATGTTTGAATTTGGTCGTATTTGTTATTGTCTCGCTTTCTATATCGATAGATGAAAGCAGATGTGATTTAGGAGCCGGCTTCTCATCATCCTCGGGAGACAGGCTAATATCCTTCCCAATCGCTTCATTCTCAGTATCCGCATAAAATATGGAAGTCTTTTTCGTTTGGGGTACTAGTCCCTTATTCCTAGATAGCTGCTCAAGATGTATTATCCCATCCCTAACACTATCCTCATCCTTGCCAAAAAGACGAACGTCATCGACATATCTTAAATAGAAAAAGTTATTCTGAGCGTTCATCAAAGGCTTATCTATGTCGAGAAGAATGACTTCACCAACATAGGCGGAAGCAATCGGACCCTGGGGTATTCCGTGGGAATATCGTCCCGATAGTTTTTCTGAAGACCAACAATGTAGAACTTCTCTTAGGAACTCAGCGATATTTGAATGCTTGTTTTTTGGAGTTATAAGGTTGGAAATATGGTCATGAGATATGGTGTCAAAGTAGGATGCGAGGTCGAAGTGAGCTGTCCACTTATTATCCTTATGTATTTCCTTAATGCGGGCAATAAATCCAAGGTATGAATATTTCCAAGGTTCAAAAAAGAAGATAGGATTTGGACCGTGATGATTGCTGAAAACGACCTTTCTTTCTACTTCGGCTCTTTTTGTTTTCCATTTTAACTCTAAAATGTTAGCAATGGCCTGCCATACGATTTGGTCTTCTACAGACAGGAGAGATATTGGTCTTTGAAATCCCGACGGTTTGGGAATAAAGATTCTATCGGGAGGCTGGGGTTCATATGCCCCCCCCTTTATTCGCTTTATTAAAGAGTTGAGGTTGGCCTCAAAAGATACTTCGTATCCGAGATATGAGTCACGGAAGAACCTTTTATAGGATAAATTTGAACCCGTAGTAATCCGTCGCCATGCAAGAAGGAAATTGGAGGGAGAGAGGAATTTGTTCCAATAATCCAATGCGTTCCCCAGCCTTTGAATTCCCTAATGTGTCTGAAGTTGTAAGTAATTGATATTAAACCCATTTATAGTTGACATAATCGGTATTATGCGCCACAAACGCAACAGCTATTTTAGCCTTTTGACCTTAAAAACCGGCTCAGAGTACTGGCGTTTACCCCCAATTCTAGTGCTGTTCCTCTGACCCCCTTCGTCCTGACGGATGATTCCAAGGCTTCTCGGTCGTACTTTGCCAATCCCGACCTCCTGACCCTTGTCCTAGCCTCGATTCCATAGGCCTTCAGGGCTCTCGCAATTATGTCTTTTGAGCAGTTCAGGGCCTCGCTAATCTCCCTGATAGACTTTCCCTCCTTAGCATAGAGGCGGAGTAGGATTTTCTTAGAGGGAGCTTTCCCAGAAGGGGGACGGCCAGCCTTAGCCCGACGAGTTATTGGTGCTTGCCCTTCTGTCATGGTGACCTTGACATCTTCATTTGCCAGCCATATCGGCTGCTAATTCGAGAAGTAGTTCTTGAATGCCGCATCGATAGTATCTGGCAACCGATAGATTATTACTGAGAGTCTGCCGGACACCCCGAGGAGGGAAATGCATAGAAGAATTAGTTCGGGAAATCCGAGCCGATTTTGTGTATACCTGTCTAGGAACAAGCCCAGTCCGATGCACCCCGCAAAGCCACCGATGAAATTGAAAACGAATTGAAATAGCAAGATGTAAATCGAACCGGCCCACTCCCGGAGCTTGCCCCATTTCATAGTTGGATATGGCGTATAGAAGAAGAGGGCGAAGATTCCCCAGAATGCTCCGACTGCAGTACCGAGTAACATCCAATTGACGTTGGGAATGCTCATTGCTCAATTACCCCCTCAACATTTCTCTATGTGCTATGGAAGTTCAAAGTTCTCCATTGAACGCTCGATGGAGGAGCGATTGGAACAGGGCCTCGAGGCGGAGGCGGCTGGCGGCTTGGTCGGCTTCGAGATTGCGGATTTCGTTCACTCGGTCGGAGAATCCCCTTTGAAGCGGTAGCGAGGGGACGGGGATATGCACCTTCCTCAATTCCGCTTGCCGGATTCCACGGACGGTTGAGCCAGTTGCTCGCTCTTCAATCTGCTTCCATACGGCTGGCACTTTGAGTGCCGTCATGAAGTATTGGCTATTGAGCACATCTGCTCGGGGACGCATCAGTAGGATTCTCTGAGCAAGTGCTATTCTAGCATCCTCTACAATCGCTACTTCACCGAGCGGGGCTTCCATTGTGAATAGAACATCTCCGGTTTTTGGCAATCCCCGCCGCATCCAGCTCTCATATAATGCCTCCCGGATGAACTCCGTTGGCTGAAGGATTCGACCACCCTTTACAATTCTTGCAGTAACAAGGGGTATCCCGTTAGCAGACTTCTCGGGTGTCTTGCCACGATAATCAATAAATCGTTCTATGACATCTTCAATAGAAAGGGTCTTGACGGAGACCTTTGGGTCCCCAAACATCTCATGGAATAGTGCGGGGATTAGTTCGGCGGTGTGGCGGTCGGCTTTGGCACGCAGTTTCCGCAACTCGTCCGCTTCGTCTAGTAGTTTCACCAACCGCTCTTGCTCTTCTAAAGGCGGTACGGGGAGCGGATACTTGCGAAGCGTGCTTCGGCGCACTTCTTTGAAGGTTGTAGAGCCTGAAAGTCTGGCGATGTCCTCCCGGCGAACCCAGAGCGCATATGCAAGGAACCGAGAAGTGACTTCCGCATGCGGGATGAAGTTGGCGAACCCTTGATTGGTCGTGAGCGGCATATCCGCCACGGCAACCTTGCCTATCGTTGCACGAGATGAGAACAGGACAGCACCCTTAGGAACAACCGAAGCCGAGCTGTTGTCTAGGCCAGCTTGGGTGATGCAGTCATTTGTTCTTCTAACCACCGAAATGCCTTCGTCAGGCATTGGCAAATCAGTCGGAGTGACCCAAGGAATGTCTCCACCCCAGAAAGCCGGATTGTCGCGCGAGGGCGTGCTTCCGCCATAAACGTCCGCGATTTCTTCGAGTGGTTTTGTCAGCCAGCGGTTCATTTCTTCTCGCTGATTTGCGCAAGCCACGCGTTGCCACGCCGAATGATTTCTTTATCTAGCATGAGTGCGCCCATCATGTTTTGAAGAGAAACATTTTGTCTCGTGGCCAGGTAGCCATATCTAATCTTCTCCCATGAATGCGCGGTGGAGAAGCGATTGGAACAAGGCCTCAAGGCGGAGGCGGCTGGCGGTTTGTTCGGCTTCCAGCTCCCGGATTTCCGATACGCGGTCGGCAAAACTTGCCTGTAACGTCAAGGGCGGAATTGGTACTAGTAGCTTGCGGAGGTCACCTAGGTTAATTCCCTTCACAGCTTGCCCCAGAGTGTGATGCTTCATCCAGCTCTGCGCCCAATGTGTGTTCAGAAATTCGATAGCATAATTAGCTTCGACGCTGGGGACTATTGCCAGCCGTGCTGTGTCTTGAGTAATGTTTGCGCCTTTCAGTTCCTCAGGGACAATACACGTGCGCCCAACTGTACCACGGATAGTTATCAGAATGTCCCCTGGACAAAGCATCGAACGGCGATATTGATAGCCAATTTCTTTGGATGTTCTCATTAACTGTTGGACTCGTAGACGGTTTTGCTTGATATCTGTTACCCGAACATATGGGATGCCACCCTTGGTATCCGCCCCTGGCTTCAATATTCCATAAGTGATGGGCCGTTCCTGAGAAATGAGCTCGAAAAGTCTTTTCACGGGAAAGCGAGGGTATTCCGGGTCCCCAAACATTTCATAGAAAAGGGCGGGGACTAACTCAGCAGTACGGCGGTCGGCTTGAGCGCGTAGCTTTCGCAACTCGTCCGCTTCGTCAAGGAGCTTCACGAGACGCTCTTGTTCTGAAAGCGGGGGCACGGGAATCAGGGATTTTCTAAGGAATTCAGCAGGGACACGTTGTTGCCCTGCACTTCCCGTGAAGCTTGCCATGGCCGCGGAGCGTAAGGATGGTTGGCGGATAAATGCAAACACCCATTCAGGGAGCAAACCGGGACGAGGACGTAACACATGAAATTCCGTCGAACCAAAGCCAATGCTCGCACGAAGGTTCCGGGCAATCGCCGCCTTGCCGTTCTGCATACAAGGCGTGATTTTCGCAAACAAAACATCCCCTTCCCTAAACGACGAGTAGCCCTTTGCGACCTCGCTGTATCTGCGACTTTCTGACCCGACTATTGAGCCGCTTGCCTCATCAATAGCCGCCATTGGAACAAAATTGACTTGTACGTCTGGGGACGGAGATTCCGAGGCCGCAAATCTTGGGTTGATGTCACAGACATCGCTAAGGGGTTTCAACGGCCAACGTTTCATTTCGTACTCTTGATTTGATTGAGTAGCCCGTTTCCACGTTGGATGATTTCGTTTTCAAGCCTGAGGACGTTGACGAGTATTTCCGCAGGAGCATCATGATGCACAGATTCGACAGTCACGGGCTTGTAGCGTCCTGCCGCAAGACTCCAATCGTTCTCCTGTATCTTCTCAATTGGAACACGGTAGCTGTTCAGGCTTTCCTCACGGCTAGGCCATTTGGCCAGCACGTCCAGAATGTCATTGGCTTCCGTCGGCGTTCGCTTGTCGTCGAGGCTAAATCCGTCGGCGGTGATGTCATAGAACCAAACGGATTGAGTCATGGGTTTAAAGCTAGGTGTTGACGGACGGGCGAAGATGAGTGCGGCGGTGCCGACGCCCGAGTAGGGCCTGAAAACCCCGCTAGGGAGGCCAACAACCGCCTGTAGGTCGCATTCGGTCAACAGTAGCTCACGGAGACTGGTGACGGCCTTAGTAGAGCCAAAGAGGACCCCGTTAGGGACGATGACCCCTGCTCTTCCCCCGGGTGCGAGATGGTCAACGAACCACTTGAGGAACAGCAGTTCCGTAGCTCGAGTGTTCAGCTTGTAGTTGAGGTCTGAAAGTATGCTCTCGTCCTGAACCTTCCCAGCGAAGGGCGGGTTGGCGAGAATGACATCGAATCTTCTACCGGGATAAGCACCGCCAAAGCCCGTGGTGAGTGGATTCATTAGCGAGATGCGAGCCTTTTCTAGCTGATGGAGGTAAAGATTGAGAATGGCGATTTTCACCATGTTAGCGTCGTTATCGAACCCGGTGAACGCCTGTTCCTCGAGGAATTTCCATTGTCCGGCTTTGAGGAGCGAGCCGTCAACAAGGCCCCGCTTCAGGTCTGCAGGAGGTGTATGGTCACGTAGGATATGCATGAAGGCAGAGATAAGAAATCCCGCCGTCCCACAGGCAGGGTCGCAGATGAGCTGACCGGGCTGGGGATTCACCAACTGTACAATCATGTCGATGATGTGGCGAGGGGTTCGGAACTGCCCGTTGGTGCCGGACAAGGAGAGTTTACTCAGGAGATACTCGTACATGTCCCCCTTTAGGTCATGTCCTTCGTGGGCGGAAAGGTCTAGGTTGTGGATTCCCTGTATGACTGCTCTGAGTGTGGGCCTGTCGTAAATCTTGAGTGTGGCCCGGCTGAAGAGGAGTTTCCCCGTATCAGAGAGGCCGGGAAGTTCATGGAGGCTCTCGATGGCATCTCGGGCGGCATTGAATAGGCTATCCCCGGTGAGGGTCACGAAATTGCCCCACGCAAATCTCGCCCATTTGTCGGAGAAGATACGGACGTACTTCTTATCGAGCGAGGCCAAGGCGTCGTCCTTCTCACTCAGTAGGCGAAGGAAAAGCAGATAGGAAATCTGCTCTATGGAATCCATGGGGTTGTTCACTCCCCCAGCCCATAGGATGTCCATGAGTTGGTCGACTTTTTGACGGAGGCCGGAGGAAAAGAAGTTGGTCCCGTTAGATTTCCCATTATCCGAAAGCGAATTCGTCATTGAGTTGTTGCTCCTAAGAGGGCTTGCCGAACAAGTTGGGATTGCCGCAGGGCTTCAAAAACCTCGTCACGCCTTTCAAGGCGAGCCAGAGCGGCAATGCCGCCGAGCTGGTTGAACTGGCTGGAGGTAAAGATTGTCATGTCTCCGGACATGAACCTTCGACGGGCGTCCGGGTCTTCCACGAGTAACTGTGTCGTTGCATCGAGCCATTTCTGCTCGCTATAGCGAAGATTGAACCTTGCGGCGATGGAATCCACGACATCAGCAATGATATCGTCCTTGGTGGGCAAGGGCCTCTTCCCGACGGCGTTGTAGACAAAGGCTGGAGTCGGGGCAGGAACCCCGTAGGAAGCCACGAGTTTGTCCTGCGAATAAAACATCCGGGGCCTGTGGAAGAACCGCTCATTCACGACTATCTCGACGGTATCGTCGTCTTCCTCCTCAACTGCCTTCTTCATTTCAACATCTCGCTCCGTGAAGTCCCTGACGTCATGCTCGAAGGAACCACGGAAAGTCATTACGTCCACCTTCTCTCCGTCCGGGCCAACTTCAATGACTTCTCGGCTCTTTAGGACGTCGACGCCCTCCCAAACAGGGATTTCATGGGAGGGAGGCGATGACGCCGACGGAGTTTCCTGCCCCTCTTGGACGAATCCCGGGATTGTACCCCCAGCGGGATACGGCTTCGGTTCTTTTTTGGCTGATGGAAGCTTGAGGGGAACCGAATAGTCGTACTTGTCCTCGAAATACTCAGCGACACCGCAGAAGTCGAGAAGGAAAAAGTTCTTCTTTTCGTATTCGGTATTCCCGACTCTGAACGTGAACAGGCGGGTCCCTCGCCCCTTGATTTGGACATACTCCGTGGGTGAAAAGATGGGACGCATCAGGCCGATATTGAGAAGGTCCCGGCAGTTGTACCCGGTGGAAAGCATGTCTACCGAGACGGCGATACGCTCGGTACGCTTATTGTCACGGAACTCCTTGGAAATGACGGAGGCTTCGGGGATGCGAGACGTGATAGTGACGGCGATATTCGGCTGAAGCTCGTTGAATATCTGTGTAAGGTTCGTGGCATGAGTCTGATTCACAGCGAACACTATGGACTTGCCGACGGCCCCGGTCGGGTCTTTCTGGGCCTCTTTGAGGAAGGCCTCGCACATCAGGCGATTCCGCCCCGGCGTGAATATCTTCCGTTCGAGGTCCTGAATCTTGAAGTTCTCTTCCTGCTCGTTGATATAGACTGCCCAGCCCTTCTCGGCGAGAGCTTGGGTGGTGATATCAGAACGGAGGTCGTAGATTTTGGGTAGGCAGAGGAACGGGCCTTCAGGGTCCTTGACAGCATCGATGATGTCATACCGATAGGTCGGGAACCCCGGTTCACAACCGAAATAGTGATAGGTATCCCGGAGCTGTCTGGCCTCAAGAGCCTTGGGATTCGAGGCCTCCAGCTCCCTGACATTCACGTTCTTCAGATAGGCCTTGGGAGTTGCCGTCAGACCGATTCTCGTGGCTTGGAAGAACTGAACGACCTCTCGAGCGTCTCCGTAAATCGACCGATGTGCTTCATCGTTGATGACGAGGTCGAAATAGAAGGGGGTGAACTCCTCCCGGTAACGGCGGCCAATCATCAGAGACTGGATGGTGGCGACGACGACAGAAGAGCCGAGAAGTTCCCCAGTACGGCGTGCCGACTTAAAGATGACGGGCTTGTACTCCGGGAGGACAACTGCGAAATCCTCCATCGTCTGCTTCGCCAACTCGATTCGGTCCACGATGAACAGAACCCGCTCGGCGTTTCGGGTTACTAGGAAACGACGGATGAGGGCCGCACACAGGAGGGTCTTCCCGGTCCCGGTGGCCATCTCAAGGAGGAACTTCCGGCGGGACTCCCCATCAAAGAGAGTCCCGACCTTGTCCATCGCCTCGATTTGATAGCGACGGAGAGTGAGGTCATGTTTCAGATGGCGGAGGTACTCTGGCGTGATGGGTTCGCTCATCAGAGGCCGGGGTGGCTGGAGGTTCTTCAGCCGGACCCGCTCGAGGTCGTCCCTTGAAGGCAGTCGTTCGATGCGGTATGCATCACGCTGGTCTGCCCGTTCATAGTTCCAGAACCAATGTTCCCGACCGTTGGATAGGATGATGAACGGGGCCTTCAGGTTCTCAGCGTAGCCCCGGGCTTGTTCCTTCGCATCATATGGGTCGAGGTCCTCACGCTTGGCCTCGAGCACGCACAGCACTCGACCGAGGGGGTCAAGGAGTAGGTAGTCCGCTCGTCCGCTGACGGCGTTTTGCTCAAAGCGGACTTGTCGGGAGTCCAGCAGGTCCCAATCGCTCGCCTCGAGGGCCTTATCAATCAGGATTCGAGAAAAGGCTTCTGGCCTATCAGATGACACTTGTTAGCCCCTTGATAACCGACACATGCCCATCTTGGACGGAATAGACGCCGGATGACCTCTTCGCACTATATTTCAAGTGGAGAATCGGTGTCAATCAGCCGTTAATGGCCCCGGGAGGCCCGTAGAGGCCTTTTTTCGGCGAAGGATGGGGGTTACTACCGTGTTAGACAGACGTCCCGCATCGACTGGGGCGAACCTTGACATCTGCGAATCGTCGAGAATAACATCCATCTCAAAGCGTTATGTGGGAGGAGTTGAAATGGCCATACCCGATTTCCAAACAATCATGTTGCCCCTCCTCGAATTCCTCAGGGACGGCAAGGAACATACCCTGAGGGAGGCGATTGAGGCTCTTGCCGTCCGGTTCAAGCTGACCGACGAAGAGCGGCGGGAACTTCTGCCCTCAGGCCTCCAACCCACATTCGATAATCGGGTCGGTTGGTCCAGAACATACATGAAGAAGGCTGGGCTTCTCGAATCGAAGAGTCGAGGGCATATCCAGATAACTGAGAGGGGCAGGGAGGCTCTGAAGGGCAACCCTCCACGTATCGATATTGGCTTCCTCGACAAGTATGAGGGGTTTAAAGAATTCCGAGCTGGAGGGGTACGGACCCCCAAACGGCCTCCCGAGGAGCCTCACACTCCCGAGGAAGTGCTGGAAGAAGCGTATCAGAGCCTGAAGAACAACCTGGCCAATGAGATGCTGGCCCAAATCAAGAGCACTACACCCAAGCTGTTCGAGCGGATAGTCATCGAACTACTTGTGAAGATGGGCTACGGAGGCAGTCGACCAGACGCTAGCAAAGCTATTGGAGGGACTGGAGACGAAGGGATTGACGGCATAATCAAGGAAGACAAGCTGGGCCTCGATACCATCTATATCCAAGCGAAACGATGGGAGAATACAGTCGGGCGGCCTGAAATTCAGAAATTCGCTGGTGCATTGCAGGGCCAACGAGCGAAGAAGGGCATCTTCATCACCACAGCCACCTTCTCCAAGGAGGCTCAGGACTATGCCTCGAGAATCGACAATAAGATTGTCCTCATCGGTGGAGAGGAGTTGGCTGAGTTCATGATAGACAATAACATCGGCGTTTCTCTCGTATCGAACTACCCGGTCAAGCGTATAGACCTCGACTATTTTAGCGAAGAGTAACCTTCAAGAGCTGGACGGTGAGTGGCTTAATGTAGAGGACGTCCCGGCAGGAAGGCAGACCAGTCCCCGTGTGACGGTGGCGTGCTAAAACCTGAGGGCCTCTGCTGTCCTTGCCTTGTAGAGGGCTTTTTCCGGGGTTAGTCCGGCCCTCCGTCTGTCAGAAGAGCTCATCACCCCCCGACGTGTTTTAGGGGTTGGCCGAGCAATGCGGTATGAAACCCCTTGACACGCTAGCTCTGGAGACGCACTATTTAATCGCTAGAGCAAACGACCCGGGGGGGGTCGGCGTAATGTCCATTACGTCGTTTCTGTAAAATCCGCCTCAGTCCGTATAGATGCGGTCTATTATGCGCGCAAATCTTCTTACCTTGGAGGGGAAAAATGAAGAAATGGTCGGTTTTGGTCTTGGGTATCTTGGTTGTTTCCGGAGGGTTGTTGTTTGCCCGTGGGGGCAGAGTTTCGCCCGTAGCCTTCACCTTGGTAACGCCGGGGGGCGAAGCGCTCAGCAACGGCTCACCCCGGATATCATTCCGGCTAACGGGGACATCTGTAGAGCCAGCTGGCTATGGAGAGCCAGCAGGCTCCGGCGACGTCGAGGATTCCAACCATAACACGGGATACGGGATAGGCACGCTCGCCGTTAACACAGGCGGCTATAACACAGCCATCGGATGGTATGCGCTCTCCTCCAACACCACCAGCAGCAATAACACAGCCATCGGATGTGATGCGCTCGGGCTCAACACCACAGGCGGCTATAACACAGCCATCGGGGCGGCGGCGCTCTATGCGAACACCACCGGCAACAATAACATAGCCATCGGGGCGGCGGCGCTCTATTTGAACGCCGGCGACTCTAACATAGGCATAGGCGGTCTCCGCATGAACACCACCGGCGGGGCGAATGTAGACATCGGAATGGCAGGGCTCTATATGAACACAACCGGCAGCTGGAACACAGCCACCGGAAATTATGCGCTCCAGAATAACACCACCGGTGGGTTCAATGTAGCTATGGGGTATGGGGCCGGCTGCAACCTCCAAACCGGTTCTTACAACATTATTCTGGGGGCCTACGTGGATGGCCAGGCCAGCGACACCAACACAATTCGAATCGGAAGCCCTTATAACAACCCTAACAACCCCGGGTCTCCAATTAACCCGACAGGGCAGAATCAAACGTTCATCGCAGGGATTGTCGAAAATCCCATAGACCCTTCACTGACTCCGTCCGTCGTCGGGATAACCAGCGATGGTCGCCTGGGCACGGTCCCGCCTGCGTCGTTGCCTGCGGGACCGGCTGGTCCGCAAGGTATCCCAGGTCCAGCAGGCCCTACGGGTCCAGCGGGTCCAACTGGTGCAATCGGGCCTGCGGGACCTGCGGGAGCGGTAGGGCCAGCCGGTCCAACTGGTGCAACCGGTGCAATAGGCCCTGCGGGACCTGCGGGAGCGGTAGGGCCAGCCGGTCCAACTGGTGCAATCGGGCCTGCGGGACCTGCGGGTCCTGCCGGGGCAACCGGTTCGGTGGGTCCAATGGGACCTTCGGGGCCTCAGGGCCCGGCGGGAGCAAAGGGACCTGCCGGTCCAGCGGGGCCTGCGGGACCGGTCGGTGCAATGGGACCGGCGGGACCGGCTGGGTCTGGCTTAGTCTCCGGGTCGGTGCTCCTGATGCGCCCCGGCTATGCTGTCCCGGCTGGCTACATTCTTATCGGTCAGACCGAGATTATTGGTAAAGGGACGAACGGCAAACCCCTTCTGACGCCTATCAACGTTTACGTGAAGCAGTAGCACGGTTCGCACGGCTGAGGGAACGCTATTAACTTAGCTATAGAGGGGGAAGTCTGCATAACGTTAGCGTGAGTAGTCTGCGGGCGTAGTGCCCGCCGTGTGCCGGTGGCGTGCCAAAACAGACTGAAAACGCCCCCGGTTTCGGCCTGTCGATGAAGGTCCGAGCCCTCCCCGGCCTCTTCCCCTGCCCTGGAGACCCGCCTATTGCGCCGCCGGCGGGGCCACGGTAGAATCGGCTTAACAAAGGTGAATGAGGCGATTAGGCCTAAGCCACGCCACAGATTGTCCCAATGAGAGTGCATAGATGATTGAAGACCCGACCGTGCTTATTCTGGGAGCCGGGGCGAGCATGCCATATGGATTTCCTTCAGGCCGCGAATTATTCTTCTTGATAAAGAGGAAGCTTGATACTCAATCGCGAGACCCTAATAAGAGCTTCCTTTGGGGGAAATTGCTCAGTTTAGGAATCAATAATAAACAGATATTGAATTTCCATTCTGCGCTCACATACGCGGACCCCCCTTCGGTTGACGCATTCTTAGAGCATCGCGATGAATTTATGGAAGTAGGAAAATTAGCAATGGCATTGAGTCTGATTCCATATGAAAATGAGCGGCGCCTATTCAATGCCGGAAGTCATACTGATATGCCGACAAGTTGGTACAGATACTTAATGGATAAACTTGCGACAAACGATGCTGCCGTATTCAGGTTAAATCGACTTTCAGTTATTACATTTAATTATGACCGTTCGCTCGAGCATTACCTTTTTACAGCACTAAAGTTTCGATATCGGAAGACGGATACCGAATGTGCTGATTTGCTTTCTGCTATTCCTATCATTCACGTGCATGGGTCTCTCGGCTCGCTACCCTGGCAGGGCGGCAATCATGTTAGACCGTATAAGAACACCGACAACCTCGACGAAATACGACTCGCAGGCAATAATATTCAAGTAATGTCTGAAAAAGATGAACATGCAACTGTTTTTCAAAAAGCTATCGAACTCTTAGAGCAAGCATCCAAAATCTATTTTCTCGGTTTTGGTTATCATCCTACAAACTTAAAGAGATTAGGCATTCACACACTTAAAAATAAGCCTGAGAAGTATGGAACCTCACTCGGTCTGGGCGCTGCTGAGTGGCGTGCCATTTCAGATTCTTGGGGCATTACTTTCAAAGGGACAGATATCGATATCTGGGGTTTGTTCCGGGACCATTGCCCGCTTCAGACAAGATTAAATATCTAGCTGTGCAGGGCAGCCGACTGGTCGGCCCGAGATGGTTTGCACTGTCACGGCCTGCGAAGGCGACGCATAGACTCGGCTCAACTTCTAAACGGCCCCCATATCCCCCCGTCGTAGGCCCAGCGCAGCCCAAAAGCTTTGTTCGGTCACATGCCCATAGTAAGCAGAACCATCAACAGCGGCTTGAAATGGGGGCGCTGCTTCGAGCATCTCGCGGCCTCCAAGATATGCAAGCCTCCTTGTTATAAGCATTGGACCGGGATTTTCAATTATCAAACTGATAGGAATGGCGGGGTTCTCCCCGTGTGACGGTGGCGTGACAGAATAGGTTGAAAGCGCCGGCCCGCCAACCTTTCGTGTCACCTTTCGTGTTGGTGGCTGAAAACCGCCCTTTTTGGCTCCTTTTGGCTCCCTTGACCCCTCACTAAAGTAGACCTCAATCTGAGGTCTAACTGATTGATTTTATTGGTGCCGGTGGAGGGAATCGAACCCACACCCGAGTTGCCCCGGACGGGATTTTGAGTCCAGTGAGTCTATTCCACTGGGCAAAGACCTCTCCCCCTGTTGAAACGGTGTGGATAAAACCGTTTTAAAGGGCCCGACCAAAGTCATTAATACGGAAGGATTCCCCCCTTGCTTTTTCCCGAATGGTCTGGAGTATAATGGGCAGGATGAATGCTCAAGAATTGTTTACGGTTGGTTATGAAGGCCGAGATATCGACACATTCATAGGCTATCTTAAAACCTTCAACATCACTCGGCTCATAGATGTGAGGGAAATACCGATATCCAGAAAGAAGGGATTCTCAAAGTCGCAATTGAAAAGCAGGGTCGAGGCTGAGAGCATTGAGTACGTACACATCAAGTCACTTGGAAGCCCCTCCCATATACGCCATCAACTTAAGGAAGACCATGATTATGGTAGGTTCTTTTCGTCATACTCGAAGTATCTAGAGGACAATCCAGATGCTATTACAAAGGCCTACGAGTATGTACGTGATGGCGTCACCTGCCTAATGTGCTTCGAACGTATCCCGGAGTATTGTCACCGCTCGGCCGTCGCGATGAAGATAAAAGAGCATGACGGGAACGGGCTAAGAATCGTCCACGTTTGAAAAGGCTTGATTTTCGACCCAAGAGAGTTTTCGTTACCGTCAAAGCATATCCCAATCCCAGCTACAACTATGGAGAAACCGTATGCTGCGCTGGGGTAGATATGGACACGGGCTTTTGGGTCAGGCTTTATCCAATACCTTACCGCGACCTCGAGAACGACCAGAAATTCAAGAAATATAGCCTGATTGAAGCGAACTGCGCAAAGGCCACGGACGATTTGCGGCCGGAGAGTCTTCGCATTCAGCCAAACTCAATCAGGATAATTGAGCAAATCGACACGCACAGAGATGGTTGGGATAGAAGAAGAGCAATTGTCCAAAAGCTAGCAGTTAAGTCCATGTGTCAAGTGCTCAAAGAAGAAGAACTACACAAAACGTCTTTGGGCCTCATTAAGCCTGAGGGCGTCTCATTTCTGACAAAAAAGCGGCAGATTACGGATTCGGCCAAAAGAGAAAAGGCCTATGCACGCCCCGGCCTCTTTGATAAGCCAAAGGAGCCAGCAGAAGAGATTCCTTTCCAATTCTACTACCAGTTCAAGTGCATTTCAGAACCCGATTGTGCAGGACACACGCTCTCCATAATAGACTGGGAAATACACCAATCTTATCGTAAATGGAGAGGAATCTATCGCGATGAACGAGAACTACTGAGTAAGATTAAGCAACGTTGGATGATGATGGTCGATAGTACTACAAGAGAAGTTTTCTTCTACGTAGGCAACCTGCATAGATTTCAAGACATTTTTACTGTTTTGGGTGTTTTTTATCCTCCTATAAAAAGGGCCTAGCACCGCCCCGCGCCGCGAACCCTCCTTTCGTGTTACCTTTCATGTCGGGACTGCGAAGTCAATTCATCCCCTTTGGAACGCTTGAAAATCGGCCCTTGTTCCAGTATCCCGGCGGGAGGGTAGACCAATCCCCTAGCCGATTTGACGAACTCGTTCAGTCGCCGGGATGCCTGAAGCGGAGTGGGACTATTTCTGTGCTATCGCCGAGACATTAGTCGCCACGCACTGCCAACGGCCGGCCTTTTTAATCCAAGTGTCAGTCCACCTTTCTTGACCACTGAAATCCTTGCCCTGAAATGTTCCTTTGAGTGTATTGCGGCCAGTCACCACCGCCGCATCTCCATAGACCCGTGCCTTCATGTCGTCAGCCACCATGGACGATATCACCACCTCGCCGGACTTCAGGGACGCCAGTTCCTGGGCCTTAGTCGTGACGGACCCATCGCTGTCCATTATTACCCAGTCATCCGCCAAATTCCGGTTAAGGAAAGCGCAATCGGCTTTGACAAAAGCATTCGTGCAATCTTTCTCAAGTTTCAGCAGTTCCTGCTCCGCACTCCCGCTTTTTGGCTTAGCCGGTGCCTGTGCCCAGACAGCGACTGCAGAGACCAAAACAACCACGCAGACTGCAATAGCAATGTGTTTCATAGAACCCCTCTCCTTTAAAATGATTCAGAGACGCAGGGACGGTAAAGATAGATTTCCCGAAAAAGCTTACGTTCGACTTCCCCTGAGTTTCTTGCTGGCTAACTTATAACGCCGCGAGACTACGAAGTCAATCCGAATAACGGCCCTCCCCCCTCTGGAAGGCACGGAGACCGGCCTGGTTCCAGCGTCCGGGCGGTGGGCGGACTCCCCCCTTGTCACCAATTTGTCACCAAAACCGCTGTAAAACGCCTAGTTTCTCAAATGGGTGAATAGGTAGGCGGATGCAAAGGCTGATTCAGAAGACGGTGATTTTTCTCGGGATATCGGGTAAAAAAATGGTAGCGGGGGCTGGATTTGAACCAGCGACCTCCGGGTTATGAGCCCGACGAGCTACCAGGCTGCTCTACCCCGCGGTACCGCCGTTATTATAACAAATCCAGCCCATTTGTCAAAGATATTCTGGCCCGGACAAAGTCGCCTTTCCCTCACCCGCTCCTCCGGGAAATTCCGGCTTGACTTTAAGCCCCAGGGTTATTTTAATATAGGGGCGCAATCCACCATGGCCTGGGTTATTTTCGTTCTCCTCTCCCTCCTCTGCGTCGGCTCCGTTGTGGCCATGATCATTTCCAGGAACCAGGCCTATAACGCCCTTTTCCTGGTCCTCTCGTTCGCCTCTCTCGGCGGGATCTTCGGCCTCCTCGATGCACCGTTTGTCGCCGTCGTCCAGGTCATCATCTACGCCGGCGCCATCATGGTCCTTTTCCTCTTCGCCATCATGACGGTCGATCTCAAGGAAGGCCTGCCGCCCGAGAGAAAAAAGGTCGTTCATGGGATCTCCGCAGTCCTGGGGGCCGTCCTCTTCGCGGAGCTCCTCATCGTCGCCCGGAGGGCTTTTTTCCCGGGGGCCGTGGCCGCTCCTGCCGGAGGGGCGAACCCCGCCGGGCTCGGGCGTCTCCTGTTCACCGATTATCTGTATCCTTTCGAGCTCACATCCCTGCTTCTCATCGCGGCGCTTGTCGGGGCCCTGACCTTGGCCGGGAAAAGGGAGCCTTCTTGATCCCCGGGTCCGCCTTTCTCGTCCTGGCCATCATCCTTTTCGTGCTCGGCGTCCTGGCCTTTTTTATCAAGAGGGACCTTCTGACCCAGTTCATGGCGGTCGAGGTCATGCTCAACGCCGGGAACCTCGCCTTTCTCGGCTTGGCCAGAGCCTCTGGCAAAGCGGAAGCCGAGGTCATCGTCTTTTTCATTCTGACGGTGGCCGCGGCCGAGGCCGTTGTCGGAATGGCCATCGTCCTTCACGTTTTCAGACAGCGGAAGTCCATCCGGACCGAGGACATGAGCGGTCTGAAAGGATAAAATGGCCGGGATCTTCTGGCTGATACCGCTCGTCCCGGCGGCAAGCTCCGTCGTTCTCGTCCTCTCCGGTTCGAGGATTTCCCGAAAAGCGGTCTCCCTCCAGGCCTGCCTGGCGGTTTTGGTTTCATTCATCCTCTCGCTCGCGGTCCTGGCTCAGATCCTGAGAATGCCGCCGGGGTCGGCCCGCCTCACGAAAACCCTCCTCGGCTGGATTACGAGCGGCGCTTTTTCCGCCCCTGTCACGTTCTCTGTCGATCCTCTGGCGGCCGTCATGTGCCTTGTCGTCACCGGAGTCGGGTTCCTGATCCACGTCTATTCCGTGGGCTACATGGCGGAAGACCGCTCCTACGCCAGATACTTCGGCCTCCTCAACCTGTTCACCTTCTTCATGCTCGTCCTCGTCATGGCCTCAAATATCGTCCTGATGTTCGTCGGTTGGGAGGGCGTCGGTCTCTGCTCGTACCTCCTCATCGGCTTCTGGTTCGAGCGCTCGGCCGCAGCCAAGGCCGGCATGAAAGCCTTCATCGTCAACCGGATCGGGGACGCGGGCTTCATTCTGGGCATTCTCTTTCTTGTCTCGAGCGTGGGCAGCCCTGAATTCGCCAAGATCAACGCGGCGGCCGCCGGCGGGGTTTTGGGTCCAGGACTCGTGACCCTGGCGGCGATCCTGCTTTTTATTGGGGCGGCCGGCAAGTCCGCCCAGATCCCGCTCTATGTCTGGCTCCCTGACGCCATGGAAGGCCCGACCCCGGTCAGCGCGCTCATCCACGCTGCGACCATGGTCACGGCCGGAGTTTACATGGTCGCCAGGCTGAACGGGCTCTACTCCGCGTCGCCGGCCGCCGGGTCGATCGTCGCGTCGATCGGGGCGGTGACCGCCGTTTTCGCCGCGTCCATCGCCCTCGTCCAGACGGACATAAAGAAGGTCCTGGCCTATTCCACGATCTCCCAGCTCGGTTACATGTTCATCGGCTGCGGCGTCGGGGCCTACGGGGCCGGGATATTCCACCTCACGACCCACGCTTTCTTCAAGAGCCTCCTTTTCCTGGGGGCCGGGAGCGTCATCCACGCCCTTTCCGGCGAGCAGGACATCCGAAAGATGGGAGGACTTCGGAAGCTCCTGCCAAGGACTTTCCCCGCCTTCCTGGTTGCGGCCCTGGCGATCTCTGGCATTCCTTTCCTTTCAGGTTTCTTCTCAAAGGACGCCATCCTGACCAGTGCGTTCATGGGCGGGCACTACGCCGTCTGGGGCCTCGGGCTCCTGGGCGCCGGCCTGACCGCCTTTTACATGTTCCGCCTGGTTTTCCTCGTTTTCTTCGGCGAATCGAGGCTGGGGGACGGGGCCAAACGCCATTTGCACGAGTCCCCGAGGAGCATGACGACCCCTCTCTTCATCCTGGCGGTTTTGTCCGCCCTGGCGGGATTCATCGGCCTCCCGGCAGTCGTCGGGGAGAAAGCGGACCTTTTCGGCCGCTTCCTCGAGCCGGTCGTCCGGGCTGCGAATCTTCCGTTCCCGGAGGCGATCGAATGGAACCTTATCCTCGTCTCCACGGCCGCCGCCGTGGGCGGACTGTTCATCGCTTATCTTTTCTATATTCGGTATCTTCTGATCCCCGGCCAGCTGGCGGCTCGTGCCCCGTGGATCTACCGTGTTCTCGTCGGCAAGTATTACATAGACGAGATCTATGACGCGGTGATCGTCCGGCCCGCCGTCCGGGGGTCCGAGCTCGTCTATGCTCAGTTCGACCTCAAGATCATCGACGGAGCCCTCGACGGCTCGGCCTCGGCCGCGAATCTCGCAGGGCTCGGCTTGAGCCGCCTCCAGACGGGTCTGATCAAGGACTACGCCCTGGCCTTTCTCCTGGGGCTCGTCCTTTTTCTGGGAGCCATCCTGGTTTTGAAGATGTGACCATGCCGCTGCTGAGTCTGCTGACATTCCTGCCGCTCGCGGGCGGCCTCGTCTTGATATTCTTCCCCAGGGAGAGGACGCGGGAGGCCCGCGCCTTTGCCTTGGCCGTCGCCCTAGCGGTTTTTCTCGTATCCCTGGCCGTCTATTTCGGTTTTGAGGCCGGGTCCGGGGCCGCCCAGTTCGTCGAGCGTGGCCGCTGGATCGGCTACGGCCTCGATTATCATATTGGGATCGACGGCATCAGCCTCTTTCTCGTTCTCCTCACGACTTTCCTCACCCCCATCGCGCTTCTCTCCTCTTGGAAAGCCGTGGACGGGCGGCTCAAGGAGTTTTCGTTTTTCATGCTCCTTCTCGAGACCGGAATCATCGGCGTCTTCGTCTCGATGAACCTGTTCCTGTTCTACGTCTTCTGGGAGGCCATGCTCATCCCGATGTACTTCCTGATCGGGATCTGGGGCGGCCAGCGCCGGATCTACGCGACGCTCAAGTTCGTCCTGTTCACCATGTTCGGCAGCCTCCTGATGCTCGTCGCAATCTTCGTCCTTTATGCGCGGTATCATCAGGCGACCGGCGGTCAGTCGCTCGCCTTCCAGGATCTGTACGGCCTGTCCCTGCCCCCCGGGCTCCAAACGTGGCTGTTCCTGGCCTTCGCCCTGGCCTTCGCCATCAAGGTCCCGCTCTTCCCCCTCCATACATGGCTCCCTGACGCCCATGTTGAAGCGCCCACCGCAGGGTCCGTCATCCTGGCGGCCGTGCTCCTCAAGATGGGCGCCTACGGCTTCCTGCGGCTGGGGCTCCCCCTCTTCCCCGACGCTGCCCGAACGTTTCTCCCGGAGCTATCGGTCCTGGCCGTCATCGGGATCATCTACGGCGGATTCATGGCCCTCGCCCAGAAGGACATGAAATCGCTGGTCGCCTACTCGAGCGTCAGTCACATGGGGCTCATCATGCTGGCCCTTTTTTCGCTGAACATAGAGTCGACGGAAGGCGCGCTTTACCAGATGCTCAACCATGGCCTGAGCACGGGAGCTCTCTTCCTATGCGTCGGGATCCTCTATGAGCGTTCCCACACCCGGTTGATCAAGGATCATGGCGGCCTCAGCCGGCAGATGCCCGTGTTTTCGGCGGTCTTTCTCGTCGCCACGCTCTCCTCGATGGGGCTCCCGGGTCTCAATGGCTTTGTCGGGGAGATCCTCTGCTTCTTCGGCATTTTCGCCGCGAACAAGGTCCTGGCTGCGCTCGCCGTGTCGACGGCTATCTTGTCGGCGGCCTATCTCCTCTGGCTCTTCGGCCGGGTCATGCACGGTCCCATCCTGGACCCCAAGATCCTTGATTTCGAGGATATGAACAGGCGGGAGCGACTGGTTCTCGGGCCCGTCGTGGTCCTCATGTTCTGGCTGGGGCTTTTCCCGGGGACGGTCCTCCGGAAAATGGACGCCTCGGTTACGAAATATCTCCATACGGTCAGGCAGAAAGTTGAGGTCCAAGAGAAAACGGCGGGTTTGAGTTTATCGCTTTCTTCGCGCGACGGGTCCGTAAAACGTTTCAAGTCTCATTTCGAAGGAGGGCATGAGTAGGGCCATGATGAACCTCCGGGCCTTGGTTCCACTTCTGTGCCTCGTCGTCGGGGCCTTGGCCGACATGCTTTTAGAAGCCTTCCTGCCGAAAAAAAACAAGGATCACCTCGGTTACGTCGCCCTGGTGTCGCTCGTCTTGAGCGGATTTTTCTATATCCGGTCGTGGGGCCGCGATTTGTCCTGCTTCGGCGGGAGCCTCACGCTCGACCGGATGGCCGTCGTCCTCTGCCTGGCTTTTGTGGCCGCCGGCTTCTTCCTCGTGCTCATGAGCCTGAAATATATCGTCCGCCAGGACATGAACCACGGGGAATACTATGCGCTGCTCCTCTTCGCTCTCTCCGGCGCGATGGTCATGGTTTCGTCGCCGAATATCCTTGTCGTTTTCCTGGGGCTGGAGATCCTCTCGGTCTCGAGCTACGCCCTGGCCGGAATGAAAAAGAACGACCCTGGATCGTCGGAGGCAGCCGTCAAGTATTTCTTGATGGGGAGCTTCGCCAGCGCCTTCCTGGTCTTCGGCTTGGCTCTCGTCTACGGCGCAGCCGCAAGCCTGGAGATCAACGGGATCCGGGCGGCGTTGATGGGCCGGGCCGGGAGCTTTGGTCCGGGCGGGTGGGCAGGGCTGGCCTTGGTCATCGCCGGGTTCGGCTTTAAGATCGCCCTGGTCCCGTTCCACATGTGGGCGCCCGACGTCTATCAGGGAGCACCGACCCCGGTCACGGCGCTCTTCTCCATCGTGCCCAAGCTGGCCGGGTTCGCCGTCCTTTTCCGGCTCCTGGCCCCCCTTTGGGGTGGGGGCGCAGCAAAGCCCGTGATCTGGTGGCTCCTCTGGGGGGTCGCCGCATTGACCATGGCCGTCGGGAACCTGGCGGCCCTCAGGCAAAGGAACCTCAAGCGCCTCCTTGCATACTCGAGCATTGCCCACTCCGGCTATATCCTGTTGGCCGTCCTGGCCGGGGACGGGGCCGCCCTGCTTTTTTACCTCGTCGCCTACCTCTTCATGAACGCGGGGGCGTTCAGCGCGCTTGTCGCCATGACCCGGGAGGGACGGGAATACGTGGATCTGGATGATTTCGCGGGGATCGGTTTCAAGTACCCATGGATCGCCGCTTCATTCGCGATCTTTCTTTTTTCCCTGGCTGGATTCCCCCCGACCGCCGGTTTTCTGGCCAAGTTCTATGTCTTCAGCGCAGCGGTCAGGCAGGGCCAAGCCCCCCTGGTCGTCATCGCGGTCCTGGCCAGCCTCATCTCCGTTTTCTATTACCTTCGGGTCATCGTCTTCATGTACATGAAGGACCCCCTGGCCGAAGTCGATATCGAGACGGATCAGCCGGCGCTCTACCTGGTCATGTTCATCTGCCTGTGCGGCGTGATCCAGCTCGGGATCTGGCCCGGCAATCTGCTCGTTCTCATCCGCCAGGCCGTGGCCTCAATTTTCTGAGAGGCCGGCTCCCCCGATCCCTAATTTCGGTAATTTTGGTGACATACACCTAATTACCAAAACTCCGATCTCGCAACCAAACACCTATTTCGGTAATTAGTTCTATGTCACCGAATTTGCCCGGCGTTTCTATTCGAGCTCCCGGCCGCCCGTTTCCGGAATCCAGATCCAGAGGACGGCGGCAGCCGCGAAGGACAGAGCGATGAGTGAGAAAGCGAAACCGAATCCCCTGGTCTGGGCCAATGAGCCGACGGCGAAGGGGGCCAGCGCGCTAACGATTCGGCCGGCGTTGTAAGTGACTCCCTGGGCCGTGGCCCGGATGGACGTTGGGTAGAGCTCCGCAGTCAGGGCCCCGAAGCCGCTGAAGTGGCCCGTTCCGAAAAAGGCTACAAAGGGACCCAGGAAAAGAAGGAAAATCGGTTGTTTTGTGCTCGAATAGAGGAAGACTAATAAGGCCGCCGCGATGAGGAATCCCACGTACGTTCTTTTCCGTCCTGCCCTGTCGCTGATGAAGCCGAAGCTGACGTAGCCGAGCCACATCCCGACCTGCATGAAGATGACAAGGCCGGACATGGCACGGGTGCTCAGGCCGACCCCTCCCTGGCCCGCGGCCATCGACAAGTACGAGGGGATCCAGAGATTGAGGCCCCACCAGGCGAACAGGGCGAAAGCGTTCATCAGGGTGACCATGGCCGTGAGTCGGAACCGGCCTTTCCCGAACATCAGCCTGAACCCTGATCCGGACGGTCCGGGCGCAAGGCGTCGGGCTTTCCAGATCTCCGGATCCTTGACACGCTTCTGGATCCAGAGGGTGAAGAAGGCCGGGATGATGCCAATAAAGAAAACGGCCCGCCACCCCCAGCGCGGCAGGATGACGGCCGATACGGCCGCCGCGGCCGCATAGCCGGCAGCCCAGGCGCTCTGAACCAAGCCCAAGGCCTTGCCCCGGTGCTCGGCCGGCCAAGTCTCGGAAACGAGGGAGGCCCCGCTTGCCCATTCGCCGCCCATTCCCAGGCCGAGGAAAACCCGGAAGACGGCGAGCATCAGGACCCCCGTCGAAAAGCCGCAGGCCGCAGTGAAGACCGAGTAGATCAGGATGCTGGCCATCAGGGCGCGTCGCCGTCCGAAGCGGTCCGCCACAAGCCCGAAGGCCAGCCCGCCGAGAGCTGAAGCGAAGAGCGTTAGGGACCCGAGAAGCCCCCCCGTCGATTTGGCTAGGCCCAGGTCCGACACCAGGGCGGCCAGGACCATGGCATACAGCATGACGTCGAAAGAATCCAGCATCCAGCCGAAAGCCGCCGCCAGCAGGGCCCGTTTGGAATCCGCCGGCGCGTCCTTCCACCAGGCGAAGCGCCTGACGGGTGTCAGACGATGGGGAATCATCTTAGCCCGCTTTTATATTGAGCATCTCGTCTTCGAACGCCCCGACATTCTGATAATATCTCCGGACCATCTCGGGGGACGCCGGATTGGTATACAGTTCGGCCCTGGGATCTTGGATCAATGCCCAGACCATCTCGGCCACCTCTTCAGGCGTTTGCGGGATCATCGGAGAACGCCCGCCGGGAGGCATCAAAGGGGTGCCGCCGAGCGCGTTCCTTGCAAAATCGGTCTTAACGGTGCCTGGCATTACGAGCGAGACATGGATTCCCGGGTGACTAAGCCGCAAGTCCATGCGTAGGTTGGCCGTCAGAACATTCACGGCGGCCTTGGCGGCATTATAAACCGACCGGAAGGTGACTAGAGGAACGCGCCCAAGAAAAGAGGAAATGTTGATGAGATGCCCCTCCCCCCGCTGTTCAAAATGCGGAATGACGACCTGCATGCCATAGAAAACGGACTTCAAATTGGCGGCCACGATCTCGTCAAAATCCTCTTCCGTCAGTTCGAGGACTTTTTTGGCGACGCCGCGCCCCGCATTGTTGATCCAGACATGCACTTTCCCGAAGGCCCGCACGGCCTCTTCGAACAGACGCTCCATGTCCTCTCTTCGACTCACGTCCGTCATGACCGGCAGGGCCCGTGTCCCTGCCTGAGAAGCCACGAGCTCCAGCTCTTTTTGCCTGCGGGCCGCGAGGACCAGGTTCCAGCCCTTGGCGCCCAATCTCCTCGCGATAGCTGCCCCGATCCCGCCGCTCGCGCCCGTCACCACGGCCGTTTTTGTTTCCATCACGTTCCCCTTCTCATGATCATCGATGGTTCAAATGTCAAAGCTCACCTTGATAAAAGAAACGGCCGGAGTCGGACGTAAGCCGAATTCTGTTCCCGCCGAAGCGGGGGCGGTTATTTGTCTAGTCCCCGGATTGCTCCGGGACCCGAGCGGCCTACCCACCCCCTGGGACGGGCCATCCCAAAGTGGGGTTCGTTTGGCCTTGCTCCGGATGGGGTTTGCCGTGCCCCTGATGTCGCCATCAGGGCGGTGAGCTCTTGCCTCGCCATTTCACCCTTGCTCCCCGGGGAGGCTGCGCCTGCCCCGGAGGGCGGTGTCATTTCTGTGGCACTTTCCCCCGGTCGCCCGGAGTCGCCGTTAGCGACCATCCTGCCCTTTGGAGTTCGGACTTTCCTCTCCTCCTTGTCCCTCGCGGGAAGGAGCGGCAACCGCCTCGCCGACTCCGGCCGTTATTTTTATTCCGTATTGTTCGAGCTTTTTGTAGAGGTTGCTCCGCGGCGTATCGATCTCCCTGGCCGTCTGGGAGATGTTCCACCCGTTCGCTTCCAGCTTGGCCAGGATGAAATCCTTTTCCGCGATATCCCTGAACTCGCGGAGCGTTTTGACCCCGCCCGCCGCGGGAAGGCCGGCCTCGCGCTCTTCGTGAAAAGACGAAGGCAAATCCTTGGCCTCTATTGTATCTTTTTCCGTCATGATCATCAACCGCTCAACCATGTTCTTGAGTTCCCGGACGTTGCCCTTCCAGGAGTGAGTCATCATGGCCTCGAGGGCCTCCTGAGAGAATCTCTTGACCTTGAAGTTGTTCTCCTCCGCGAACGCCCTCGAGAAATATTCGACGAGGAAAGGGACGTCCTCCTTCCTGTCCCGGAGGGGCGGCGAGAACAGGGGGACGACGTTCAGCCGGAAGAAGAGGTCCTCCCGGAAACGGCCTTCCTGGATCTCCTCCCGGAGGTCCTTGTTCGTGGCCGCGATGACGCGGACGTCCACCTTCGAGATCCGGCTCGAGCCGACCTTCTGGACCTCCCCCTCCTCGAGGACCCGGAGAACCTTGGACTGGGTCTTGAGGCTCATGTCGGCGATCTCGTCGAGGAAGATCGTCCCGGCGTCGGCCTGCTCGAACTTGCCCGTCTTCTTCTCGGTGGCGCCCGTGAAAGCCCCCTTCTCGTGGCCGAAGAGCTCGCTCTCGATGAGCTCCTCGGGGATCGCGGCGCAATTGACCTGGATGAATTTCTCCTTGGCCCGGAGACTGTTCGCGTGGATCGCCCGGGCGATGAGCTCCTTGCCTGTGCCGCTCTCGCCGTGGACGAGGACCGTCGCGTTGGTGGGGGCGATCTTGAGGATCTCCTTCCAGAGGCCCTTCATGAGAGGGTGGTTGCCGACAAGCTCGTAATGCTTGTCGGCCCTCTTCTTGAGATCCTGGTATTCCCGGGTCAGACGGTTCTGCTTGAGGGCGTTCCGGATGCTGAGGAGGACCCGTTCACGATGAAGGGGCTTCTCCAGAAAGTCAAAAGCACCGAGCTTGGTCGCCTCGACGGCCGCTTGGATCGTCCCCTGTCCGGAGATCATGATGATCTCGGGAGAATAAGGCTTCTGCTTGAGTTCCGTCAGGACCTCGAGCCCGTCCTTCCCGGGCATTTTGATATCGAGGAGGACAAGGTCGATCCCGACCGTCTCCCGGAGCATTTCGAGGCCGTCCTCCCCTGTCGCGGCCTCGAAGAACTCGTAGCCCTCGTATTCGAGGATCATCCGGAGCGACTTGCGGATGTTCTCCTCGTCGTCGATGACGAGGATCCGGGCTGATCGTTCTGGTCTCATAGGCGCTCCCCTGCCTCGGGCTGAATTCTAGCACACTCAGGGGCGTGGGGCAAAAAGAAATCTGAGGATCTGTTCGGAGCCGGCTGGAGCGCGCCCCGGAAATGTGCTAGACTCGTAAAAAAGATTTCGTTTCGGAATCCCGTGACCAGAATTCGCAGAGCCTGGCCGGCAGGCATTATTCTTTCGGGGCTTGTCTTGCTGCCTTCCGTTCTTCCCCGGGCCGGCGAACAGGGAAGGCCCAGCCGGGCGTTCGTTCTGCCCAACGGGCTCAGTGTTTTTCTTTACGAGAAGCACGACCTTCCCCTTGTCAACATCGTCGTGTCCGTCAACGCCGGGTCCAAAGATGAGACCGACGCGACCAACGGGATCGCCCACCTCCTCGAACACTGCCTCCTTTTCCGGGGAACGGCGTCCAGGTCCGGAGGCGAGGTCAGCCGCGATGTGCGCAGACATGGCGCCTACTTCAACGCCAACACCGGCCAGGACCTGACCCTCTTCGAGACCTCCCTCCCCTCGAGCGAGGCCGATTTCGCGCTCCGGAACCAGAAGGAAGTCCTTTTCGACTTCGCCCTCACCCAAGCCGACCTGGACGAGGAAAAGGCCGTCGTCCTCGAAGAGATGAACCAGACGGACGACGACCCGCAACGCCACGGGATCGACCTTGCCATGAGGTTCCTCTTCGATGGCCATCCCTACGGGAAGCCTGTCTATGGCCGCGCGGACGTCGTCCGGGCGGCCCGGGTTGAGGAGCTCCGGGACTTCCATGCGAAATACTACGTTCCGAACAATTGCGCCCTGGCGGTCGTGGGCGAATTCCGGAGCCAGGAGATGGAAGAAAAGGTCAGGGCCATCTTCGGGCCCATGGAGAAGGCCTCTCTGCAGCCCGCCTCCATCGCCAAAGCCCGACTCCTCGGGAAGAGCGTCACCTTTCAAGAGGAAAAAGACGTCAAGGAAGCTTACCTTTTCATCGCCTATATCGGCCCGGATTGCAACCACCCCGACCAGTATGCCATGGACCTCCTGACCGAAGCCCTGGGCCGGGGCTGCAATCCGCTCCTGAACATCGCCCTCAGGAGCCGGAGGGACCTCGTCCAGAACCTGAACACGGCCTACATCCCCGGCCGTTTCGGCGGAGCCGTCATCGTTTCCTTGACCCTGGATCCGGGGAACATCGCGGCCGCGACCCGCGAGACCCTGAACTACCTGAGGAAGTCCCGGGCCGAGAGCTTCTCCAGGGACGATTTCCCGGGCGATGAAAAATATGACGCCTTTGATTTCCTGGGGAGCGCCAAGAACCAGATCCGGTTTGCGGCGGAGCAGGCCGAGGAATCGGGCCTGACCCTGGCCTCGTCCTTGGCGCGGTTCATGCTCCAGAATGAGCGCGAGAATCCCGGGAGGTTCCTGGACCACATCGCCAGGACGAGTTCGGGCGACTTGCGGAAAGCGGCCTCGGTTTATTTCGGCAAGGGACAGTGCGCCGTCATCTCGATCGTCCCCAAGAAGGCGGCGGGGTCCGGGAGGAAAGGCTAAAATGGGGCCGCGACGGCAGAAGTCCGAAAGAGCGGCCAAGGCACGGATCGCGGTCGTGGCCTGCCTGGCCTTTCAGGCGGTCCTCCTGATCGCCCAACAGTCCCCCGGACTCCCTCCCTGGAAGGAAAGACCGGAGAAGCTTCGGCTGGAGACGGGCATGGATTGCCTTTATCAAAGGGACCTGTCCTCCTCCATCACCTCGATCCAGCTCTTCATCCCCGGAGGGAAAAGCGCGGTCCCCGGGGGCAAGGACGGCCTGGCTTATCTTGCGACCAGGTTGGCCATCGAAATCCCCGACTTCTCGGTCGCTCAGGACATCATGGCCCTTGGGACCCGCATGGGAGTCGCCGTTTTCGAGGATTGTTCGGTCGTCAGCTTGGAGTGCTTTTCCGAAAATCTAGATAACGCCCTCAAGGTGGTCTCGGAGATCGTCCAGGACCCGCTTTTTTCTGGTGTGAGGATCGCCAACATCAAGAATGTCATGTCGATCTACGGCAAGGCCGAGGAGGACAACGCCCTGGAAGCCGGCCACGATGTGGCCATGGGACAATTCTTCGGCGGACAGGGATACGGGAGCGCGCTTTTCGGAACCGAAGTCAGCCTCAAAGCCATCGAGAAAAAAGACATCACGGCGTACTACGCCAGCTTCTTCATCAAGGGCAAGGTGCTGTTCTCCGTGTGCTCGGACCTTGAGAGAGACAAGGTCCGCTCGCTTCTTGAAAAATATTTCGCGAAATTCAAGGCTGCGCGGGCCGGGGACAGCCTCCTCTCCCCCTCATCACCTTCCGTGCCCGGCGACCGGACCATCATCCTCGACAGGGACACGAAACAGACCTATGTGGGCCGGGCCTTCCTCCTCCCTCCCGTGACGGCCGGCAACTGGGCCAAGGGCTACCTCCTGGAGGTCCTCCTGGGCAGGGGGCCGGGATCCCGGTTGTGGGACCTCAGGGCCTCCGGGAGGCTCGCGTACAATGTCGGCGCCCGGTTGACATGGATGAAGACGAGTGGCGTCCTGGAGGCCTATCTCGAGACGGAGAACGCGAAAAAAGACCGGGCGGTCTCGGCCCTGGATGAAACCCTCAGGCTGCTCCACGAGAAGGGCTTGAATGAAGAAGAGCTGCGGCTGACCCGGAACCTGGCCCGGGCTCAGCTTCTCCGGGCGAACGAGGCCAAGAGACCGCGGGCCCAAGCAATGGGTGTATGGGAAGTCCTCGGCCTTGGGTTTGATTACCTGTCCACTGTTTTTGACAACATCGACGCCGTCACCGCGGCCGACCTCAACGCCTTCATCAAAGAAATCCTCGACCCCGACAAGTCCATCCTGGTCCTCGTGGGCCGCAAGAGCCTTCCCTGAATCCGGCGCGTTCCGGCCTCCCGTCGTTCGGCTTGATGGCCTGGGCGTTGGGAGCGAAAGATGCCTATTCGGCCGTTTTTTTGTAGTCGGCGTACCGCTTTTTCGCCTCCTGGGCGGCCCGGGCGAACAGCACCTTGGCGATCTCCGGGTACTGCTGGGTGAGAGTGCGGTAGCGGATCTCGTTCTTCAGGAAGACGTCATATTCGAGCTTGGGCTCTTTGGAGTCGAGCTGGAAGGGGTTCTTGCCTTCCCCGGCCAGTAACGGGTTGTAGCGGTAAAGGATCCAGTATCCCGTGTCGACGGCCAGTTTCTGCTCGGCCTGGGCCTTCCTCATGTCGATCCCGTGGTTGATGCACGGGGAGTAAGCGATGATGATCGACGGGCCGGGGTAGGCCTCGGCCTCGAGGAATGCCTTGAGGCACTGGTTCATGTTGGCCCCCATGGCGACCGCCGCCACATAGACATAGCCATAGCTCATGGCCATCCGGCCGAGATCTTTCTTCTTCGTCCTTTTGCCCGAGGAAGCGAACTTGGCGACGGAGCCGGTCGGGGTGGATTTGGAGGCCTGGCCTCCCGTGTTGGAATAGACCTCGGTGTCGAGGACGAGAAGGTTGACATTTCGGTTCATGGCCAGAACGTGGTCGAGCCCGCCGAAGCCGATGTCATAGGCCCAGCCGTCGCCGCCGATGCACCAGACGCTCTTCTCCACGAGGTAGTCCTTGAGCTCGTCGATCTTGCCGAGGTGAGGTTTGGCCCCGTTGGCCTTGGCCAGGGCCCCGGGCAGGGCGGCCCGGACGGCCTTGTCCGCGGCCTTGGCCTCGTCCCCCGTATTCGACCAGGCCGATTTCATCCGGCCCAGAGCATCGGTGAGCCCGGGCGTTGTTCCGGCGGCGAGGGCGGCCTCGATCGAGGCGGCCAGGAGGCGCCTGTTGGCGTCGACCGCGAGGCGCATGCCGAACCCGTATTCAGCGTTGTCTTCGAATAGGGAATTCGCCCAAGCCGGCCCCTTCCCTTCCGCGTTGACGGCGTACGGAGACGTCGGGAACGTGCCGCCATAGATCGAGGAACAGCCCGTCGCGTTGGCGATGATCATCCGGTCGCCGTAGAGTTGGGTGACCAGTTTGATATAGGGGGTCTCGCCGCAGCCCGCGCAAGCCCCGCTGAATTCGAACAGCGGGCGCAGGAATTGGCTGCCTTTGAGCGTCTCGATCTTGACGCCGTCGATGACGTTGTCCGGGAGCCGGTCAAAGAACTCCGCCTTCCGGGTCTCACCGGAGGCTCTCAGTTCCGCGATTGGGGTCATGACTAGGGCCTTGGTCTTGGCGGGACAGACCTCGGCGCACGAGCTGCAGCCCACGCAATCTTCGACGTAGCACTGGACCCGGAACTGGAGGTTCCGGTCGTTCTTCGTATTTGATTTAAGGACGGCAAATCCCTCGGGAGCGGCCTTGAGGTCGGCCGGGGCGATCTGCTTGGTCCGGATGGAGGCGTGCGGGCAGACGAACGAACACTGGTTGCATTGGATGCAGTTCTCGGGGAGCCACTTTGGGCACTCGACGGCGATGCCACGCTTCTCCAGGCGCGCTGTGGCCGTTGGGATGGCCCCGTCATACGGCATCTTCGAGACAGGCAGGCTGTCACCCTTAAAGCGGGTCACCGGGTCGATGACCTCCCTGGCAAACGGGATGGCGTTGTCGGGCACGATCTTCGTGACCGGAGCCGACTTGGTGATCCGGGCAGGAATCGGGACCGCTTCCAGGGCCGCCGCGGAACGGTCGACGGCGTCCCAGTTCATCTGGACGACCTCCTGACCTTTCCGGCCGTACGTCTTTTCGATGGCCTTCTTGATGAGGGCGATGGCCTCGGCCTCCGGGAGGACTCCCGAGAGCTTGAAGAAGCAGGCCTGCATGATGGAGTTGATCCGCAGGCCCAGGCCGAGCTCGCCGGCGATCTTCAACGCGTCGATATTGAAGACGCTGACTTTCTTGTCGATGATCGTCCTCTGCATGTCCTCGGTCAGGTTCTCGAAGACGTCGCCGGTTTTCCAGTTGGAGTTGATGAGGAAGGTCCCGCCCTCGCGGATGCCCTCGAGGATGTCCAGCCGTCCGATATAGGACGGTTTATGGAGAGCGACGAAATCGACGGTGTTGAGGAAGTACTGGGACTGAATCGGCGCCTTGCCGAAGCGGAGGTGGGAGATGGTGACCCCGCCGGATTTCTTCGAATCGTACTGGAAGTAGCCCTGGCCGTACATGTCCGTGTGGTCGGCGATGATCTTGATGGAGTTCTTGTTGGCCCCGACCGTTCCGTCCGACCCGTAGCCCCAGAACTTGCAACGGACGGTGCCCGGGAGCTCGGTGTCGAGGACGGGACCGATGGAAAGCGAAGTATGGGTGACGTCGTCCTCGATCCCGACCGTGAAGCCGTGCGTGGCCTTGCCGTCCAGGTGCTCGTAGATGGCCTTGACCATGGGAGGAGTGAACTCCTTGGAGGAAAGGCCGTAGCGGCCACCGATGACCTTGACCAGCCGGCCGGCGAGAGCCAGGGCGACATCGAGGTAGAGGGGCTCGCCGAGGGAGCCGGGCTCCTTGGTTCGGTCGAGGACGGCGATCTTTTTCGCCGACGCAGGAACGGCGGCGTTGAGCGCGGCCGCATCGAACGGCCGGTAAAGGCGGACCTTGACCAGCCCGAGTTTGGCGCCACGGGCGTTCAGGAAATTGATCGTTTCCTCGGCCGTCTCGGCGCCCGAGCCCATCATGACGATGACCTTTTCTGCCCTCGGGTCACCGAAGTAGTCGAACAGGTGATATTGGCGTCCGATCGCCTTGGCCACTTTGTCCATGTAATTCTGGATGATGGCCGGGGCATCAGCATAGTGCTTGTTGATCGTTTCTCGCCCCTGGAAGTAGACATCCGGGTTCTGCTGGCCCACTTTGAGGACGGGCCGCTCGGGATTGAGGGACCGCTTGCGGAAGGCCTCCAGGTACTGCGGCTCGAAAAGTTCGGCCAGCGTTTCGTAGGGAACGACATCGACCTTCTCGACCACGTTCGAGGTCCGGAAACCGTCGAAGAAGTGGAGGAACGGGATTTGGGTGCGGAGGGTCGAGAGGTGGGCGACGATGGCCAGGTCCTGGGCCTCCTGGACTGAGCCGGCACAGGTCATCGCGAAGCCCGTGTTGCGGGCGGCCATGACGTCGCTATGGTCCCCGAAAATGGACAGCGACTGGCAGGCCAGCGAACGGGCCGAGACCAGGAAGACCGTCGGCAGCATCTCGCCGGCGATCTTATGCATGTTGGGAAGCATCAGCATCAGGCCCTGAGACGCGGTGAAGGTCGTCGTCAGGGCGCCGGCGGACAGGGCGCCGTGGACCGCGCCGGAGGCGCCGCCCTCGGACTGCATTTCGACCACGTCGACCTTCTGGCCGAAGATGTTCTTCCGGCCCTGCGCGGACCACTCGTCGGCCAGTTCCCCCATCGTCGAGGACGGGGTGATAGGATAGATGGCCGCGACCTCGGAATACGCGTAGGAGACGTGTGTCGCCGCCGTATTCCCGTCAATTGTCTGGAGATTCTTCTTCATCCGATGACTCCTTGTGCCGCCCGTGGCAGCAGGTGATTCGGGGGCGCTCCGGGACCTCCGTCCCGGGCGCTCCTCCCCGTCGCTCTATGATCAGAACGTCCTCGCCGACGCTCCAGCGTTACTCCTTGAGCTCCGTCCTCCCCTCCAGGGCTTTCTTGATCGTGACCTGGTCGGCGAAGTCGAGGTCCGACCCGACGGGGAGACCCATGGCCAGGCGAGTGATCCGGACCTCCAGATCCTTGAGGACCTTCAGGAGGTAGAGGGCGGTGGCCTCTCCCTCCACCGTGGGGTTGGTGGCGATGATGATCTCCTTGACCGGCCCGTCCTTGACCCGTTTGATGAGCTTCTCAAGCCGCAGTTCGTCCGGCCCTCGGCCCTTGAGCGGCGAGAGCGCTCCCAGGAGCACGTGGTAGCGGCCGTGGAACGCGCCCGTCCTCTCAATGGACGAGATATTGAAGGGCTCTTCGACGATGCAGAGAGCATCGTCGGACCGGTGGGTGTCGGAGCAGATCAGGCACGGGTCGACATGGGTGATGTTGTTGCAACGGGAGCAGTAGAAGATCCTCCGCTTGGCCTCCCGGATGGCATCGGCCAGCCGGTCAACGTCCTCGGAGGGCAGGCCGAGGAAATAAAAAGCGATCCGCTGGGCCGTCTTGGCCCCGATGCCGGGGATTCTCCGCAGCTCTTCGATGAGTTCCTGAAGCGGCTGGGCGTATTCGAACATCAGACGATCCCGGGGATTTTCAGGCCGCCCGTGAGGCCGCCCAGCTTCTGACCCAGGGCCTCGTCCACCTTCGCCGCCGCGTCGTTGAAGGCCGCAACGATAAGGTCCTGCAGCATGTCGATCTCGTCCTTGCTGACGACCTCGGGCTCGAGGCGGAGCGAGAGCAGGTGCTTCTGGCCATCGAGGACGACCGTGACCATCCCCCCGCCGCTCGTCCCCTCGGCTCTCATCTCCGCCATCTCCTTCTGGAGCCTGTCCTGCATTTCCTTGGCGGTCTTCATCATTTTTTGAAGGTCCAGCATGTTCTTCATGATCCGTTCTCCCCGGGGCCGAAGCCCTTAGGTTCCTTGTCCTTGCCGGTCTTGACAGGGTCCGCCGACAGGACCTGGGCCTTGAAGGTGTTCATGAAATATTGGACAGTGGGGTCCTTGAGAGCTGTTTCCATCTCCCGGCCCTGGCCCGGCCCGGGCCGGACGAGGCCTTTCGCGGCTCCCCCTTCTTCGGCGAACCGGACGGCTAGGTCGCGGCCGAGGACGTCCCGGGCCGCTTTTTCGACGGCTCTGACGTCCTTGTCCTGGATCGTCGTCCCGAAGAATCCCTTGCCCTTCTCGAAAAAAACCTCGATCAGGCTGTCTCCGATCCGGACCGAAGTGTACTGGGACACGAGAGCGGCCAGCGGGGCCCGCTCCTTGGCCAGCCTTTCGAGGACCCGGCCGAACGCTTCTTTTTGAGAGGGGCCGGATGGCCCCTGAGCCGGGCGCGGGATCGACGACATGGGGGCACTCGACGTCGGGCCGGCGACCGGGCGTGGAGCGGTCCGGGCCGGGTCCGAGGGGCCCGGAGAATAGCCCTGGCCCGCCCTCGGGACCTGGCCAGGGCGGGCCCCACCCGGTGCCCCGTCAGCTTTCTTCAAGTCCTCCACGTCCTCGATGAGCTCTTTGAGGGGTACAATCTTGCGGAACTGGCAGAGCTTGATCAGGAACGTCTCCAAGTAGATCCGGGGTTGGGTCGAGTATCTCAACCCCTGCTCTCCCTGTTGGAGCGCCAGCAGGTAGCGCAGGAAGTCCTCCGCGGTCGCCTTTGCGGACTGCGTCCTGAAACCCTGAAGCTCCTCGGCCGTGACGAGCAGAAGGTCCTCGGGCCTCTCCACGGAACTCACGAGAAGGAGGGCCCGGAAATGCTCGATGAGCTTGGTGAAGAAGAACCGGAGATCGTATCCGGAAGCGATGAGGTTCTCGGCCAGAGGGAAAATGTCCTGCGGCCTCTCGTCGAGGATGGCCGAAGAAAACTGGAAGAGGATGTCCCGGCCGATCGTCCCGAGGATCGTCTTGAGGTCTTCGTCGCTGATGTTCTCCCCGCTGAAGGCCACGGCCTGGTCGAGCAGGCTCTGGGCGTCGCGCATGCTGCCGTCGGCGGCCTCGGCGACCATGGCCAGTCCCGAGGGAGTGATGGTGATATTTTCCTTCCGGGTGATCTCCATCAGGTGGTTGATGATATCTTTGTGGGAGATCTTCTTGAACTCGAAATGCTGGCATCGGGAAACGATGGTGGGCGGGACCTTGTTGAATTCCGTGGTGGCGAAGATGAAGACCGTATTGGACGGGGGCTCTTCGAGCGTCTTGAGGAGGGCATTGAACCCGTCCCTCGTGATCTGGTGGACCTCGTCGATGATGACGACCTTGTATCGCGTATAGATCGCTTTGTATTTCAGGGATTCCCTCAGGACCTTGATGTCCTCGATGCCGCGGTTCGAGGCCCCGTCGATCTCCAGGACGTCGATGGCCCGGTCCTCGTTGATGGCGGTGCAGAACTCGCACTTGTTGCACGGATGCGGTGTCGGCCCGTCGACGCAGTTGAGGGCCTTGGCCAGGATGCGGGCCACGGTCGTTTTCCCCGTCCCCCGCATCCCCGAGAAGAGATAAGCCTGGGTGATCCGACCGGACGTGATGGCGTTCTGGATCGTCTGGACGACAGACTTCTGCCCGATGACCTCCTCGAAATTCTTAGGCCTGTATTTCCGGGCGAATATCAAATAGGACATGGATGGCGGCTGCTCGTCGCAGACAGGAAACCCTCAGGTTTCCTCTAAAAAGTAAAACATATCTTAACATAATCCGTCAAAATATCAAGAAAAATTCGCCGCGAATGGGTATAATGATGGTCGCGCATGCCTGATCCTGAAGCGACGGACCGCGCCCCGCGGACCCGGGGTCTCGTCGAGATTCACATCGCCGCGCTCCTCTTCGGATTTCCCGGGCTCTTCGGGAAATGGATCCCCCTCTCGCCTCCCTTGATCGTCCTCGGACGGGTTTTTTTCGCGGCCTTGGCTTTGAGCCTGGTCCTGGCCCTCAAACGCCAATCCCTGAAAATCAGGCCGATCCGCGACCTGGCCCTCCTTGCCCTCTGCGGCCTCGTCCTCGCGATCCACTGGACCATGTTCTTCCGGTCCGTCCAAGTCTCCACCGTGGCCGTAGGACTCCTCGCTTACTCGAGTTTTCCTGTTTTCACGGCCTTCCTGGAGCCCTTGGCTTTCCGAGAGCCGTGGGATCCCAGGAGCCTCCTCTTCGCGGTCCTGTCCGTGGCCGGCGTTTTTCTGATGGTCCCCCGATATGGCCTATCGGACCCGATCTTTCAGGGGGTTCTCTGGGGCCTTGGGGCGGGGCTGACTTTTGCCGTCCTGACCCTTCTCAACAGGAGGCTCGCCCGGGGCCGATCCGGCCTGACGGTCGCTTTTTACCAGGACCTCTTCGCTCTCGTTTTCCTTTCGCCGTTCGCGGCCCTCGCGGGCTTCAAGCTGACCGGGCGGACGCTCTGGCTCCTCGCCCTGCTCGGGGTCTTCGGGACGGCGGCGGCCCACTCCCTTTTCATCAGCGGGTTGAAGCACGTCCGGGCCCGGACGGCGAGCATCATCAGTTCCCTTGAGCCCGTGTATGGGATTGCCCTGGCCCTGGTCTTTCTCGGCGAAAGTCCCTCCCTGCGGACGCTTTCGGGAGGGGCCTTGATCCTGACGGCGGCCCTCATCGTTACCGTTCGGGCCGCCCGAACGCCCTAGCTCTTCTCGCCGGCCTTTCCTGATTTTCCGCTTTTCCGCTCAGGAGCTTTCGAGCCGCTTGAAGACGGCTTTGATGCGCTTGATGGCCCAGTTGATGTCCTTGTCCCGGATGATGAGGGGCGGGGCCAGGCGGATGACATGCTCGTGGGTCTCCTTGCAGAGCAGGCCCTCTTTCATCAACTCTTCGCAGTACCGGCGGGCGCCGCCGGCTTCAGGCTTGAGCTCGATCCCTACGAGGAGCCCGCGGCCGCGGATCTCCTTGATCTTCCGGCTCCGGATCTTGCCGAGCTTTTCGACGAAATAACGGCCCCGTTCGGCGGCGTTCTCGACGAGCTTTTCCTCACGGATGACTTTCAGGCTCTCGCGGGCCACGGCGCAGCCCAGCGGGTTCCCGCCGAAGGTCGAACCGTGCTCGCCGGGCTTGAACACCCCGAGGATTTCCCGGTCGGCCAGGACCGCGGAAATCGGGTAGCAGCCGCCCCCGAGGGATTTCCCGATGATGACCATGTCGGGCCGGACCCCTTCATATTCGCAGGCGAAGAGCTGGCCGACCCGGCCGAGCCCGGTCTGGATCTCGTCGGCGATGAAGAGGACGTTCATCCTCGAGCAGATCTCGCGGGCTTTCTTCAGGTATCCGTCGGGGGGGATGAGGATGCCGGCCTCGGCCTGGATGGGCTCGACGAAGAAAGCCGCCGTGTTCGGCGTGATGGCCCTTTCCAGGGCTTCGGCGTCGCCAAAGGGCACGATGGTGAATCCCGGCGTGAAGGGGCCGAAATCCTGGCGGTAGAGCGGCTCGGTGGAGAAGCTGATCACGGTCACGGTCCGGCCGTGGAAGTTGTTGGCGCAGGCGATGATGTCGGCCTTGTCCTGGGGAACGCCTTTTTTTTGGTAGGCCCACTTGCGGGCCGTCTTGATGGCGGTCTCCGCGGCCTCGGCCCCCGAGTTCATGGGCAGGACCATGGTGTAGCCCGTCATCTCACAGATCTCCTTGGCCAGGAGGGGCCATTGGTCGTTCCGGAACGCCCTCGAGGTCAAGGTCAGTCTCTTGGCCTGGTCGATCAGCGCTTTGACGATCCGGGGATGCCGGTGGCCTTGGTTGACGGCGGAATAAGAGCTCAGGCAGTCCAGGTACTTGCGTCCTTCGACGTCATACATCCAGATCCCTTTGGCCTTATTGATGACGACGTCCAGGGGATGATAATTATGGGCTCCGTAGAGGTCTTCGACGAGGATGAGGTCCTTGCTGTCCATGTGATTCCTCCTTCCTTTCCCGGCCCACCGGCGTTTCTGATTGGCGGAGAGGGCGGGATTCGAACCCGCGGTACGCCTTACGACGCACACACGCTTTCCAAGCGTGCTCCTTAAGCCACTCGGACACCTCTCCGTTTCGAAGGAACGGGGCAAACCGCACGCCGATGAGAGACCTAAGGTATCAAAAAACCCGGGTGAGGTCAACGGAGCGGCCTTCGTCTCCGCCCGTTCGTGGTCACCTCATGGATGACGCTCGGATCAGGTTTGTCCACGATAGATGTTGATGAGGTCTTTGAGCAGCGCGGCCGCGGCGCCGCGGGGGTTCGACCGGCCGCCCGTCAGCGTCACGGCGCCCATCGTGTCCGTAAAGAAAGTGATCCCCTTCTCGGTCCCGTTGACATGAAAGAGCGGGTGGGCTGGGTCGAGGAGCGAAGGCCGGACCTCGAGGCTCCACCCCCGGCCGTTTTTCTTGGGAGCGGCTGTCGCTAGGAGCTTGACCGACTTCCCTTCTTTCCTGGCCTCGCCGACGTAGCCCTCGGGCAGGCCGGAGATTCCCGAGATCTTCACATCATTCAGGGAAAGGTTCGTGCCCAGGCAGGCGTTGGCGATGAGGAGGAGCTTGGCCGCGGAATCCCAGCCCTCGACATCGGTGGAGGGGTCGGGCTCGGCGATCCCCCAGCGGCGGGATTCCTGGAGGGCTTCTTCATAGCTGAGCCCGGCCGCCATCTTGGTCAGGACGTAGTTTGACGTCCCGTTGAGGATTCCCTGGATGCCCTCGATGCCGGCCCCGGCCAGGGAAACGAGCCCGACGTCCAGGGTCGGAAGGGCGGCCGCTGTGGCCCCGCTGAATTTCAGGGCCAGCCCCTGGGCGGCGGCCATTTCCCTGAGCTTCCGGAAAGCGATGACCAGGGCCCCCTTGCTCGCGGTCACGACGTTCCAGCCGTTTTCCAGGGCCAGGATGATATAGGAAAGGCCCGGCTCGCCGGTCTTCAGATTCGAGGGAGTGCACTCCACGAGACACCCGCCCCTCCCGGCCGTTTTGAAGATCTCGGGGATCCACATCCCCGGCTGCCAGGCCGGGCTGCCTTCGACCCCCGCCCCGCCGCTCTTGAAGACGTGGCCGATGTCCAGGGGCTGGCCGGAGAAGAGACAACCTTCCGCTTTGACGACAGCCATGATCGTGAAACGAAGTCCGTAGCGAGACTCGAGGTCCCCTTCCTTTTCCCGCAGAAGCGTGACGAAGGCCCGGCTGACGTGACCGAAACCCGTCAGGGCAATGGGGATCGTTTTCATTTTTTCCTGTCCAACCGTTCCCGGAAACACGGGCTCCTCGGGATGGTCATGTTTGGCGGAGAGGGCGGGATTCGAACCCGCGATACCGATTGCTCGATATATCGGTTTTCGAGACCGACGCCTTCAGCCACTCGGCCACCTCTCCGTTTCACTTATAAAGCCGCGAGGCCAAAAGATTATAACCGAAATCCTCCCTCTTGAACAGGCTCGGAAAGGGATGGTTGATCATGGCTTCCGCCCGCGATCAGGGTTTCTCTTTCGGCGAAAGAAATCCCGGAGCAGCCGGCCGGACTCCTCCGCCATCAGGCCCCCGAGGACCTCCGGACGGTGGTTGGCCTTCTCGAACGGGAACATCATGATGGAACGGACGGCGCCCGCCTTCGGGTCGAGGGCCCCGTAGACCAACCGCCGGACCCTGGCTTGGACCGCGGCCCCCAGGCACATCGCGCAAGGTTCCACCGTGACATAAAGGTCGCAATCCGGAAGCCGGTAATTCGCCGTTTTCCGGGCGGCGCGGCGCAGGGCCACGATCTCGGCGTGGGCCGAGGGGTCGGACGTGCGGACCGGCCGGTTGGAACCGCGGGCCACGACCTTACCGTTCCGCACGACGACCGCCCCGACCGGGACCTCTCCCCTTTCGGCCGCCTTCTCTGCCTCCCGGAGAGCTGCCTTCATGAAATAACGATCGTCCCGGGCTACGGGGTCCTTCATGGCGCTGGGATTTTACCCCGGACGAGCGGACTTTGACAACCCGGGGTTTGCCACCGGTGCCTGCCGTTCCTTTCATTGTCCGACTTTTCAAGCTATAATCCGGTTTCGCTGAAGGATTCGCGCTATGGACGCCGTCGCCTGCCTTTTCTGCTCGAAGAATTATCCGCATGACCCCTTCTCGCCCTTCTGCCCGGACTGCGGCGAGCCGCTGTTACTGGTCCCGCTTTCCGGGCCCTGTCTGAAGACGATACCGACGGACAGGTCCCATCCTCTTGAGAAGTTCTCGGATTTCCTGCCGCTCCGGTCCTTTGACGCCTCGCTGAGCCTCGGTGAGGGGAATACGCCTCTTGTCCCGCTCGGCCGGCTGGGCCCAGAGATCGGGATTCCGAAGCTCTTCGCTAAGAACGAGGCCCAGAACCCCACCTCAAGCTTCAAGGACAGGGGCACGGCCGTTGCCATCCAGAAGGCCGTCACCCTCAGCTTCAAGAAAATCGGAACCGTATCGACCGGGAATATGGCCGCTTCGACAGCTGCCTACGGAGCCCGGGCGGGGCTCAAGACTTATGTCCTTCTCAAAGAGGGGACTTCGCGCATGAGCCTCCCGGCCGCGGGGATCTTCGGGCCGACCCTCATCACAGTCCGGGGGGATTATGGCCGCCTTTTCTATCGGAGCCTCGAGATCGGCAAGAAGCTCGGGATCTATTTCATGAACTCGATCGATCCCTTCAGGGTCGAGGGCTACAAGGTCACGGGCTTCGAGATCTTCCTCCAGCTCGGCGGCCGGCAAGCGCCGCGCTTCGTATTCGTCCCCGTGAGCTCCGGCGGGCATCTCCTCGGCCTTATGAGGGCCTTCGAGGACCTCGAACGGGCCGGCCTCGCCCGCGGCTATCCGACCTTCGTCGGCGTCCAGGCTGAAGGCTGCGCCCCGCTGGTCCGGGCCTTCGGATCAGGAAAACTGAAATATGAGCGTTTGAGCGAGGTCCGGACGATCGCCCATGCCATATCCAATCCCGCCCCTCCGGCTGGGAACGCCGTCCTCAAGCTGATCAGGGACCACGCCGGGATCCTCATGTCCGTTTCGGACGACGAAATGGTCGCGGCCCAAAGGGCGCTGGCTGCAGCGGAGGGGCTCTTCTGCCAGCCGGAGTCGGCCGTCACCCTGGCTGGGCTTCTCAAGCTCCGGGAGAAACGCATCCTGCCCGCCGACGGAAGCTCGGTCCTCGTCCTCACCGGCAGCGGGCTCAAAGCCCCCTACGCCTTGGATTCCCTCCCGCTCAAGGTCCGTGAGCTCGACCTCGACGACCTCGAACAGGGCCTCGATGACCCGGCCTGATTCTCGGCCGACGGCTAAGGTCCGCCAGGATCATCCAGAGCGGACGAGGGCCGGCTACTTCTTCGAGAGGAATTCCACGATCCGGTCGCGATATGGGAAGAGCGCCGGCGTTCCGCCCGTGTGGAAGAAGACCACATTGTCCGTCTTCCGGAAATATCCTTTTTTGATGAGGTCGATCATCCCTGCGGCGGCTTTCGCCGTATAAACGGGGTCCAGGACGATGCCTTCCCGCTCGAAGACGAAGCGGATGACCTCGGCGACCTCCCGGTCGACCACCCCATACCCGTCCCTGATGTACTCATCGAAGACGATGGCATCATCCGGCCCGAAATCCAGGCCGAGGCCGAGCGCGTCGTCCGTGGCCCGGGCGATCTCCACGACGTCCCGGGAAAAGGGCCCCTGCGGATCGGAGACGCTGATCCCGACGACCCGGCAGTGGTCCGACAAGGCCTTCGCCCCGACGGCCAGCCCCGCCTGGGTCCCGCCCGACCCCGTCGAATGGACGACGGCGTCGACCCGGACGCCCGCTGACTCCATTTGGGTCATCATCTCTGCGAAGGCGTTGACGTAGCTGATGGCCCCGAGGGGCTTGTCCATGTCCCCTCTCGGAAGCGACCCGCCCACCGGCACGAGGTAAGGCCTGAGCCCCTGAGCCCGGACTTCCGCGGCGGCCTCCTCGAGAATGCCCATGGCCTGGCCGGATTTCACGACCTTCCCCCCCGGGGCTTCCCTGATCCTGATCTCCGCATCGAGGATATAATCCAGGAGGAGGTTGCCGTCGTAGCCGGGTTCGAGGTCGGAGGTCCGGAAGAGGACGAGGACCGGCTTGAGGCCGAACTTGCGGGCGGCGGCGGCCGTCTGCATGCACCAGTTCGATTGCAGGCTGGCCCAGGTGATGACGACGTCGGCCCGCTTGTCCAGCATGTCGCGGACGATGAACTCGAGCTTCCGGGACTTGTTCCCGCCGAAAGCCAGGCCGGTCAGGTCATCGCGCTTGATGTAGATCGATGGGCCGCCCAGCGCCGCCGTGAGGTTCTCGAGCTTGCGGACGGGCGTCGGGAGATGAATGAGGTCGACCCTTGGAAAGCGGCCCACCGTGCGCCGGATCTCATCGGTCGTCATTCTGGGCATGATCAAGTCTCCGGCCCTAACTTAACAGAAGACTCCCGCGAAGACAACACAGGCCCGAACGGGAGAATGGATCGCCATCTTCTTTATGAAGGACCCGCCTCGTCAGCACTCCGCATATTCAGGAATTTTTCGGGAGCGTGACCAGGGCGGGCTCCGGCTCCTCTTCGTAGATCAGGGACGCCGAACGATAGAAGCGCCCGTTGCCGGTCCGGAGAGCCAGCCAGAGGACGGCCGGCCTTTATGTAAAATATCTTTACTGGCCCGGCGCATCTCACGAAACGATCGGAAGAATGACAGATGAACCAGAGGGACAATCCCCTCCCGCTGGGAGGATTGCCCCCTTGGATCATTGGTACCAGAAGTCCTTGAGGATCGTGGCGGTTCCGGACAGAGCCTTGCCGTCCACGGTTAGGACGACCCTGTAATCGCCCTCCTGGGCCGGAAAGCTGGCGTAGTTGATGTCCATGCCGCCTCCGTAGCCCCTCTCCTGCATGCGCCGGACCTGCTCCTGCATGGCCTTTTTCTCCTCGGCCGTTCGTTCCCTCCGGCCGGTCATGTTCCAGACGGCGCTGTTCAGTCCCGGATTGGTCGAGCCCTTGATCTCGCTGAGCAGCAGATTCCCCTTGAAAACCTGGATCTTGATATCATCCTTGGGCTTGGCCTTGAGGTAATAGTTGATGACAATTCCCGTCGGTTCGCTCTGACCGGCGTAGTTCGAGGAGCTCGAATTGGCCCGGTCGAATCCGACCCAGCGGACCTTGGGCTTGATTGCGAACAGGTGGACGTCCTTGGCCAGGACCTCGGCCGACAGCTCTTGAAGAGGGGTGATGTCGGCGATGAAGACGCCCCGGCCGTGGGTCGCGATGATGAGGTCGTTCTCGCGCGGCTGGATTTTCAGGTCGTGGACCGGCTGGGTGGGCATGTTGGCCTGCATCTTGGTCCAGCGCTGTCCGGCGTCGATCGAGACGTAGACGCCGAAATCAGTCCCGGCGAAGAGCAATCTCGGGTTCTTGACGTCCTCACGGACGACGTTGACCGGGCCCTCGGCGAGGTCGCCGACGAGCGGCAACCAGGTCTGGCCGTAGTCCGTCGTCTTGAAAATGAACGGCCGGAAGTCGTCGTTGCGGAAGCCCGAATAACTCACGTAAGCCGTTCCCGGGTCGGAGCTCGAGGCCGCTACCCGGCTGACCCAGTATCCCGGGTTGCCGGTGATCTTGTCGTTGAGCTTGACCCAGGACTTGCCGCTGTCCCTGGTGACCCAGACGTTCCCGTCGTCCGTCCCCGCCCAAAGGAGTCCCGGGACGAGCGGGGATTCGTCGAAGGTCGTGATCGTGCAGTACTGGATGCTCTGGTCGCCCCCCTTGCCGTCCGCCTGCATCTTGGACTTATCGTTCGTCGTCAGGTCAGGGCTGATCCCGGTCCATGTTTCGCCCCGATTGGTCGACATGACAACGATGTTGCCGCAGTGGTAGATCGTGTCGCTGTTGTGGGTTGACGCGAGGATCGGCGAGCACCAGTTCCAGCGGAGTTCGGGATTCTGGGACTGGTAGGCGATGTTCTTGGTCTCCCCCGTGACCAGGTCGGTCCTGGTCAGGGACCCGAACTGGTATTCGTTATAAAGATAGCGGTTGGTCTTCCGGTCGAAGACGTTGTACATGCCGTCCCCGCCGCCGACCGTGGACCAATCCTCCAATCGGATCGGAGGACCGCCCGCGAACCCCCCGCCGGTCCCCTCAAAATCGTACATCCGGCCGCCGCCGCTCCCCCGCTTGGTGCTCGGCCCCATGAGAGAGCCGTTGTCCTGGAGCCCCCCGGCGACGCGGTAGGGGTAGGACGTGTCATAATCGATGGCGTAGAACTGGGCCAGGGGCAGGAAGTCCGGGTGATACCAGTTTTTCCCCCCGTCCCATGTGAGCCCCATGCCGTGGTCATAGCCGAGAAGCATGTGATGGGAATCCCCGGGGTCGATCCAAAGGGCGTGGTTGTCTCCACCGAACCGGAACGGCGCCGTCCAGGACTTGCCGCCGTCGCGGCTGCCCAGGACGCCGACGCTCAGGACATAGACATTCATATCATCGGCCGGGTCAACGATGATCTGACCGTAATAATATCCAGGATTGCCGCCGATGCTTCTCTTGTCGGGGCTGACCTTCCGCCAGGTGGCGCCCGCGTCATCGGACCGGTAGATCTCTCCGTCGATCATGCCCTGGCTCGACTTGCCGTCGAGGATTTCCTGCCAGCGGTCGGCTTCTGACATCCCGGGCTTGTTGGCATTCTCGATCATGGCATAGAGGACGTTCGGGTTCTTGGCAGAAATGGCCAGCCCGATCCGGCCGAGGATCCCGCCGGGAAGCCCGCCGGCCAGCTTCGCCCAGGTCTTGCCCGCGTCGACAGTCTTGTAGACACCGGACCCGGGACCCCCGACCTGGTAGGTCCACGGCTTCCGTAACCTGTCATAGGCGGAGGCATAGAGCGTGTCCGGGTGGACAGGGTCCATGACCAGGTCGACGCACCCGATCGTCCGTCCCCGCTCAACGATATCGAGCGATTTCGTCCAGGTCTTCCCCCCGTCGATCGTCTTGAACACGCCCCGCTCGGGGTTTTCCGTGTACAGGTGGCCAAGGGCCGCCACATAGACGATGTCGGGGTTCGCCGGGTGGATGATGATCCGGCCGATGTGATGCGTTTCCTTCAGCCCCATGTTCGTCCATGTTTTCCCCGCGTCCTTGGATTTGTAGGCTCCATCACCCCAGTAGACCGAGCGGGAGTTGTTGGCCTCCCCGGTTCCCACCCAGAGGATATTGGGATCGGATGGTGCCACAGCGATATCGCCGATCGAAAAGACCTTCTCGTTGTCGAAGATGGGCTCGAAGGTCTGGCCGTTGTTCATGGTCTTCCAGAGCCCACCCGAGGCCGTGGCCGCGTAGAAGGTGTTCGGCTGCCCGGCCGGAACGGCGAAATCGACAACACGGCCGCTTTGCCGGGTAGGGCCGATCGACCGGCAGGAGACACTTTTCAGGAGATCGCCGACCGGCACGGGGGCCGCGACAGGGCCCTTCCCTTTTTCCGGGACCTTGGCCTGGGCGAACGGTCCGGCCGCGCCCAAGGCGAGATAGGCGACCATCAATAATGCAAACGGAACCTTGCGGATGGACATGCTTCCTCCTCCCTCCGGGATCAGGGGATTACGGTCAGCCGCTGATCCTGTAATGGACATTCCTCTCCCGGAGATGGTCCATGACGTAGCGGAAATTGCCCTCTTCGAGACCCAGATACTCGGGCGGGCAGATGCCTTTGAGCGAAAGCTTCCCCTCGAGGACGAGACGGGCCGCGGCCGTGGCCGGAAAGCCGGTCGTCCGGGCCATGGACGAGAAACCCGTCACCCGGTCCTTGCGGTCGAACAGGCTGTACTGATACGTCCGTCGGCGGCCCTCCTCTTCCCCTTCGATGAGGATCCGCATCGCCGTGAACTCGTCATCCTCCTCATGGAGATGCCACTCTTTGAACAGGATGGCCGAGGTGAATTCGATGGGCTTCATCTTGCGTCCCCGGACCCCGATCTCTTCTTGACTGAAAAAACCGCTGTCGCGAAGGGCCTTGATGTGCTCCGCGTGGCCAGGGTAGCGGAGGGTTTTCTCGATCATGTTCGGAACCTTCATCGTTTTGAGGAGCGACCGGAGGCCGTCCGAATTGAACGCCTCGAGAGTGCCGACTTCCGGGAAGTCCAGGAACTCGGCGTCCGAGAGCGCCGGCCGGACGACGACGTGCCCGTTCTCGACATAGCGGGCGGGGCGGATATACTCCTCGATGACGTCGGCCGGGGAAAAGGGAGCCTTGTACTCGAACGGGAAATCCCGCTTGAACGGGAGGCCGCCGACGTAGCACTTGAAATGGCTGACGGCCATGCGGGCGGCATGATAGCCCAGGATCATGTTGCTCATGCCCGGGGCCACCCCGCAATCCACGATGGCCGTTACTCCGTTGGCCCGGGCCCGGTCGTCCAGGAGGAAGGCGTCCTCGGGGAAAAAGGAGATGTCGACGGCGTTCTTGCCCGCCTCGATGACAGCCTGCAAGGTCGAGAACCCCATGAAGCCGGGGACCGCCCCGATGACCAGGTCGAAATCGCGGACAAGGCTCCCCACGGCCCGGCCGTCGGCCAGGTCCGCGGTCAGCTTTTTTACGGGGGCGTGGCCAAGCTTGTCCAAGCTCGTCCGGTCGACGTCGACCGCGGTCACGTCGAAATCCCGGGCCAGGTCCGCGGCCATGACACGGCCGACCATGCCTGAGCCAAGGACGATGATCTTCTTCACGAAGGCCTCCTTCTGATGGGTCTATTCAATCCGAACTGGCGCGGGCCCTTCGGGTTGGCTCATTAATATAGACCAAGAGGAGCCCGCTTTTCAATACGGGAGTCGGATCGCGCCCCGGTCGGGGATTGCCCTTGGCTCCTGGCCGGGGTCCGTATTTACTTTTTGGGAGCGCGTCGGTATGATAAGGGACCTCAGGATTAAGAGGAAGGGAAGAGCCATGCTCGACGACGTGAATCAAGCCTCTCCCCGGCGGACTGCGGGAGCCATTCCTCGCCTGATCATCTGTTCGGCCATTTGCGCCCTCGTCCTGCTCACCGCCGGGACCGCCGTTGCCCAGACCGCTCCGCCCGAGGAGAAGAAGAAAGAGGAATCTCCAACGGACAAGAAGTTCAAGCCACACGTCATCCTCCTCCCGATCTTCTCTTACTCCCCCGAGACAAGGCTCGCACTCGGCGCCGGCGGCGTCCTCTACTATCGCCTTGGCCAGGAGAAAGAGAAAACCCGTCCATCCTCACTCGGGCTCGTGATGGTCTACACCATGAACAACCAGTTCCGGATCCAGCTGAGGCCGGAGATCTATCTTTCGAATAACGCCTACAGAGTCAACGCCTACGTTAGATTCGAACGGTATCCCACGGAATTCTTTGGGGTCGGGGACAACGTTCCGGCGAGCGCGGGAGAAGCTTACACTCCCCAAGCCATTGGCTTCCATCTCTCCGTCAAAAGGAAGGTCTTTGGCAGCGTCTTTGTAGGAGTCCAGTATAGGATTGAGAAGATGTCGATCCTGGACGTCGAGCCGGGCGGGCTGCTCGCACAGGGGACGATCGCCGGGAGCACCGGCGGCCTCCTCTCCGGCCCGGGTCTCAACCTCAGCTGGGACAACAGGGACAACATTTTTTTCCCCCGCCGGGGCAGCTATCTCCAGTTCTCGGCTGATTTTTTCAACCCCGTTTTTGGCAGCGCCTTCCACTATACGGTGACGAATCTGGACCTCCGGACATATGTCCCGGTTTTTTCGACCCACGTCCTGGCTTTTCAGTTCGTGATGAGGGACATCGGCGGAACCGCCCCGTTTTACGAGCTTTCCACGCTGGGCGGACCGTCGATATTACGGGGGAACCTTAGCGGCCAATACCGGGACAAGGCGCTCCTGGCCGTCCAGGCGGAATACAGGGTGCCCGTTTGGAGGCGTTTCGGCGTGGACGCGTTCGTCGGCTTGGGAAATGTCGGCCCGGCGATCTGGGATATCAGCTTCAACCGTCTCAAATACTCGGTGGGAGCCGGACTCAGGTATCGGCTCGATAAGCAGGAAGGCACGAACCTCCGGCTGGACTACGGCTGGGGCCCTGCCCGCTCCGGCTTTTACATGACGGTCCAGGAGGCGTTCTGAGCCCGCTTCTCCCTACCCCTTCCGGACGACCCTCAGCGTTTTGATCTCGTAGGGGCCCATCGCCACGACGACCCCATTATCCTGCCCTGAAGACATCCCCGGGGTCGCTCCTTTGACCGGCCTTTCAATGAGGTCCGTTTCCTCGACCTGGACCGGCCAAGGGAAGGAGATCCTGGCCTCGCTCTTCTGCCCGAAGGCCTCGTACAGCCGGATGATGAGGTTTCGGCTGTTGTACCCGGATTCCATCTTCAGGGTCGAGAGGACGATGCCAGCGGGGGAAACCCGGACGAACGACCGCTCCGATGGCTGCGTCCCCTTGTGCGACATCCCGGTTCTCACGATGAGGACGTTATTGAGCTCGTATCCGCGGCGGATGGTGTCGGCCTCTTTCCATGTGCCCGAGTGAGGATAGAGGGAATAGAGGAGTTCGTGGCGGCCGCGGTCGGCCTCGGGATCCGGAGACGTGGCGCCGTGGACAATCGACATTCGGAGCGTCGTCCCCTTAACGTCGAAGCCGTACTTGCAATCGTTGAGTAGGCTTAGGCCCGACCCGGAAACGGGGTCTGAAACGTCGACCCAGCGCAGGGCGGGAACCTCCGCGCCGTCCGCAGGGCGGGGGACGGACCCGAAGGGGATCTCGAATTCCGCCTGTCCGGACTTGAGGTTCAGGGGAAAGGCTGCCTTGATCATCAGGTTCCGCTCCTGCCAGTCCAGCCGCATCCGGCAGTCGACCCTTGCCATCCCGGCCGCGAGGATCAGATCCTGCTCGAAGACGGAATCATGGAACGGCGTCGTGATCCGGATGATCCCTCTGACCGGCCCGGATTCGACGACGCGGACCGTTCCCCCCGGGGCGCCCATGTTGGCGGGTTCGCCCTTGAGGCCCAATTCCCAAGCGGACATGGATTCCGGCTCATCGGTGATGGACTGGAGGACGTTCCCGGGGCCCGAAAGGACTTCCCTCTTGGCCCGCTTGTCGTAAAGGCTCTTGATCCAGCCCGTTCTTCCGTCGATCTCCAGCCGGAAGAACTCATTCTCAAGCCCAAGCGCAGATACGCGGAGGCCGGTCCGGAACGGCTTTCTCGGCTTGTCGGCCGCCACGGCCCTGTAGATCCGATATCCGAAAGACGGCACGTCTTCCGCGAGGAAGGCCAGCCGGAAGCGGGTCTGGTTCCCGCCGGCTTCCCTCTCCAGGACCTGGACGGCGATCTCTTCCCCCCGCGTGTTCAGGATTTTCAGCGACGGCGGCGAGGACGGCAGTTCGACCTCGGCCGTCACGGTCTCCGTCCGCGGCCAGAAGAGCGGGTTGAAGACGGCGACCGGGACCCCCTCTCCCGTCGTGTCCGCCATGTTCAGGATGGTCTCGAGGGAAAAGTCCAAGGCCCGCTGGCCCCGCGCCAGGGCCTCCCGATAGAATCGTCCCGTCTCCTCATAAACGGGCCCGATGGCCGACCCGGCCAGGATGTCGTGGAATTGGTGCCGGAGGACGGTCTTCCAGGCTTCATCGATGTCCCGCTCGGGATAATAATCCCGGAACCCTGCCGCCACCGCCAGGGCCGAGAACCGCTCGGCCTGGAGGAGGAGACCCTCGGCGGTCCTGTTCCATTTCTTGGTCGCCGCCTGGGTCGTGTAACAGGCCGGGAACGTGAAATTGAGCTCGTTCCGCACGACCGGAAAATCCACGCCCGAGGTTTCGATCTTCTTGAAGAAACTTTCGGGATCGTCAAAGATCATTTTCGGATGGTCCGGGTCGTCCTTGAATTTCCGAATGGCCGCCACATCGGAATCCCGCGGGCCCCCGCCATGGTCTCCCTCACCATAGAGGATGAGGAAGTCCTTGATGGCCGTTTGAGTGGAAGCGTCCTTGAGGACGTCGTTGAGGCCGTTGCTCAGGTTGGCGAGGTACCACCCCTGAGGAACGTGGGCGAGCAGGCGGGAGCCGTCCTTCCCCTCCCACCAAAAGAAAGGCGCCTTTTCCGGGGCGCACCGCTCGAACACATAATAGCGGATCCCTGCCTTGCTCAGGATCTGGGGGAGCTGCCAGTTGTGGCCGAACGCGTCGGGGTTCCAGCCGACCGTGACATCCACCCCGAACCTGTCCAGGAAATAACGCTTGCCGTAGAGGAGCTGACGGGCCAACGCCTCCCCGTCGGGCATGTTGAGGTCGGGCTCGACCCACATCCCGCCCACGGGGAACCATGTTCCTTCGCGGACCTTGCGGCGGATCTCATCGAAGAGACGGGGATAGCTTTTCTCCATGGCCTCGTAAAGGGCCGCCTGGCTCTGGGCAAAGGTCAAGCCCGGCATTTTCGCCATCTGGGCCAGGGTGCCCTGGAACGTCTGGACCGCGATGTCGTTGACGGTTTCCTCCCACCGCCAGAGCCAGCTCAGATCGATGTGGGCATGACCGACGAGGTGGGCGGTGTAGCTGCGCGGGTCCTGGAGGACCGCCGGCCGGGTCTTGTCGGGCTGCTGACCCGAAAGAACCGCCCCCCCGATTGAGAGGGCCGCGATCAGACACAAAAAAAATCTCAGCCTTTGTCTGGCGTTCATGGTTTTTGAATACCCTCCCGGAAAACAGACTTCACAGAGAACCCCGGAGCCCCTTTGGCCTGGCGGCAGCGCCCGCTTACTTCCGCAGTTCCGCTGTGCAGTTCGGGCAGCGGACCGCCTTGATCGGGATCGTGGTGAAGCAGAACGGGCATTCCTTCGTGGTCGGCTCGACGGGAACGGCCTCGGCCTTCCTCTTCATCTTGTTCATGCTCCGGATCACAAAGAACAAGGCGAAGGCGACGATCAGGAAGTTGATGATCTTATTGATGAACAGGCCGTAATTGAAAGTGACCGCGCCGGCCTGCTGGGCCGCCGCGAGCGATGCGTATGGGCCGACCACCTTCCCGGCCGTCAGCACGGCATACAGGTTAGAAAAATCCACGTGGCCCAGGAGCAGCCCGATCGGCGGCATCAGGACGTCGGAGACGAGCGACGAGATGATGCCTCCGAAAGCCGCGCCGATGATGATGCCCACGGCCATGTCCAAGACGGACCCGCGCAACGCGAACTCCTTGAACTCTTTGATCATTTCGACCTCCTTCCTATGATTCTGACGGGGAACCCCAAGCGACCTATTTTTTGACAGTCGGAAAAGACGAGACCCTGAGCCGGGCGCAGCCCATCGGGATGAGCTCGACCTCTTCCACCGGCCCCTCCGCCTCGGCCGGGCTCCGCGGCACAAGGCCGGCCATCCGGCCCTCCGCACGCCACCCCGGGACTCTCCGGGCCTTGGCCCTCAGGACGACCGGCGCGGCGGCGGGCTCGAACGGCTGGTAGGCCGATGTTTTTTGAGAGGCCACACGGATGGACGCGCCCGGATTGGCGGGGTTCACCAGGAGGCCGTAGTTCCACTCCGTCGTCGGGAGGATCTCGAAGGCCGGCCATGCGTCCGTCCCGCCATAGCGCTTCCATTCCTCCCCGATCTTCAGCGAATACCAGAGCGGCCCCCTGCGCACCGAAACGGCGTCCCCGATCCGGGGCCAGCGCCTGACCTGGATGTCCATCGGGAAATCGAGACGGACCTGGTCTCCCTGCCGCCAAAGACGCCTGAGCACGGCATAGCCCGGACCCGCGAGATCGCGTCCGACCTCCCGGCCGTTGACCTCGACCCGGACCTTCGTGGCCCAACCGGGGACCCTGAGATAGAGGGGGAATTCGACCGGACGCTCGGCCGCCACCGTCAGATCGGCATGGTCCCCGAACGGATAGGCTGTGTCCTCCGTAACATCGACCTTCACGCCCTCTCCCACCACAGCGCTGACGGACGATGGGGCGTAGAGGACGGCCGCCAGACCGTTGTCGGCCGTCGCCATCCAGAGGTGTTCGGCGTAATAGGGCCACCCGAACCCGACGTTGTGCTGGCAGCAGCGATAACTCCACGGGTCGTACGAGACGAGCGTCCCGCCGTTCTGGAAGTCGTGTTCCCCGGAGCTGTCGCAGGAGATCAAATTGGGCGCCGTCAGGTAGTGAAGGCCCTTGAGATCCGACGTCATCGAGGCGGGAAGGGAATTGAAGGCGATCTCCTCCGCCCGGTCCGCCCAAACCGGGTCGCCGGTGATCCTGAGGAGGGACTCGAAACTTGCCATGAACTCCACCACGGAGCAGGTTTCGGCACCTTGGCGGGGGTCGACCTTGCCGGGCCGGATGTTCTCGTCGGCTCCGAACATCCCTCCGGGCTGCTGTCCGTACTCCTCCATGAGCTGGCGATAGTTTCGCTCGACCGCCTCGAGGTATTTCCGTTCCCTGGATTGCTGATAGTAGACCGCCGGCTCGCGGATGCCCATGGTGATGTTGACGCCGTGATAAACCCCGCTCTCGGACCAGTTTTTGTCCCGGTCCAGGGTCAGGATGGGAGAGGTCCAGTCCGAGGTCCGTTCGAAGACCCGGCGGGCGAGGTCGAGAAGGAAGTTCTCGCCGGTCCTGTTGTAAAGCCAGTAGACGCTCTCGAGATCGTCCCCGCCCCGGAGCTTCTGCCAGCTCCCCGGAAGAAGGTTGTCGACGGGGATGTGGTATTGATACTGGAAATAGCGGCTCATGAGCGAGATGATCCGGCGGTCCCCGGTGACATCATAATAGCTCTGCAGGGCGAACAGCATGACCATGTTCGGCCAAAGGTCGCGGGCCGCCTTGTTGTCGGCCGGGCCGAGCCAGCCGTCCGGCTGCTGGGACTTGAGGACATAGGTGATCCAGCGCTCGGTCTCCTTGCGGATGGCGGGATCCTTCAGAAGGTAGCCAAGGTCGCCGTACCCCCTGAGCCAATACGGCAGTTCCTCCCAGCCCTTGCCCTTGAGGGTGATCCCGCCGCCGTCCTCCTTTAAGAAAGGGCTGATCTCGGCCAAGCGCCCGGTGAAGCCATCCCGCATGAGCTGGAGCTGGCTCAGGAGCCAGCCGTGGGGTTCGACCGTCCCGATCGGGAGCTTCACGAGCGGGCTTACGACGAGCGGCGAGCGGTTGGAGACGTAATGGGCGCCGGGATGGGACGCCGGGGGGAGCCTGACGATCGTCGGCCCAGAGCCCAGGTTTTGGCCGCTGCCGATGAATGCGGCGAACAGGAAGCCCGAAAAGAGGAGCCCGGGAACGAGGAGATTCCTCAAGAAAACACTCCACATCTTCTTTGCATTAATATAATGGTTTCGTCCTTTCTGAGTCAACCGTTCCAAGGGCCTCCGCGCGGCCGGGCCACATCTCTCACCAGGCGATGCCGTAATCTTCGCCGTAATTGCTGCTCCCGCCCCAGAACGTGCCGTGAGCTTGGTCAAAGAAAATGGCGTTGATGGGACCGGACGTGTATTTTTTGATGGAGAGCACATACCCCATGGCCTTGAGCCTGTCACGCACGGCCTGGGGCACCTTCTCGTTGATCTCGAGCCGGCCGGGCAGGGATTTGTGGTCATTGAAAGAGTCGTGCATCTCAAAGCTCGTGATGTTGGGCGCCTCGCAGGCCTCCTGGATGTTCATGCCGAACTCGACGACGTTGAGGAAGAGCTGGAGCAGGTTCTGGTCCTGGGTGTCCCCTCCCTGGACGGCGAACGAGAGGAATGGTTTTCCATCGCGCACGGCCAGGCCCGGCGTCAGCGTCGACCGGGGCCTTTTCCCGGGTTCGATGACGTTGAACGGGTTCTTGAACTCGTCGAGGACGAAGCTCTGGGCGCGCTGGCTCATCCCGATTCCCGTCGCTCCCGCGATGACGCAAGGGACCCAACCGCCGCTCGGAGTGACGGAGACGACCCAACCCTCCTTGTCCGCGGCCTCGATCGACGTCGTGCCGGTCCGGAAGCTCCGCTCGAGGGCCGAGGCCTCTTCCTCTGTGAGCGACTCCGTTTTCTCCCGGCCCCATGTGAGCCAGCGATCGAGATAGCCGAGATAGGGATTCTTCTTTCCCTCGAACGGATAGGGGTCGCCGGGCTTCGTGTCCGGGTCGTTCCTCTTCCAGTCGATGATCGCGGCCCTTTCCCTGGCATAGGCCTTGGAGAGGAGGCCCCGGAGAGGCTCCGCGGGAGGAAAGTACGGGTCACCGTAGTAGAAATCGCGGTCAGCGAAGGCCAGGTTCATGACTTGGTACAGGGCGTGGATATATTCCGCGCTGTTGTATCCCATGGCCTTGAGGTCCATCGCCTCGAGCATGTTCAGGGCCTGGAGCATGACCGGTCCCTGGACCCAGCTCGTCAGCTTGTAGACTTCGATACCTTTGTAATTCGTGGAGACCGGCTCCTCGATGTGGACCTTCCATCCGGCGAGATCGTCCATGGTGATGAGCCCCCCGACCTCCGACGAGCCCCGGACGAAGTCCCGGCCGATGTCGCCCCGGTAGAAACGGTCGTACGCCGCGTAGATCGCCTCCTTCCTGCCCTTCCCCGCGGCCAGGGCCTTCTGCTCGGCCTCGACCAGCTTCCGGAGCGTTTCGAGGAGCTCCGGTTGACGGAAGATCTCGCCGGGCCTCGGCGCCTCCCGTGATTCACCGAGGTGGGGCAGGAAGACCTTCTTGGAGAAGGGCCACCGCTTGATCTTCTCCTTTTCCCTCTCGATCCTGTCGCAGAGCTCCTTCTCGACCGGATAGCCTTCAGCCATCTTGAGAGACGGCTCGAGGACATCCTTGAGGCTGAGCGTGCCGAACTCGGCCAGCATGGTGATGAGCCCGCCCGGTGTTCCGGGCGTCACGGCGGAGAGCGGGCCGTCGGCCGGGGGATATTCATACCCCCTGCTCTTGTAAAAATCGACCGTCGCTCCCGTCGGGGCGACGCCCAGGGCGTTGATCCCGAGGACCTTGCCCGTCTTCGGGTTGTAGATCAGGGCCTGGGTCTCCCCTCCCCAGGTCAGGACATCATGCATTGTGCAGACGGCCCCCAGCATGGCGCAGGCCGCGTCGACGGCGTTCCCGCCCTTCATGAAGATCATGGCCCCGGCCGTCGCGGCCAGCGGCTTGCCCGTGATGGCCACCCAGTTCCGGCCGTGGAGGACCGGCTTCTCCGTCCTCTGCGCGGGCGGAGCGAAGCTCATGGCAGGGATGCCCAGGATAACGAGGGCCAGGATGACGGTTTTCATCGGACCTCCTTCGGCAAGGGCCTGGATGGCGTGACCCGCTCATCGTATCAAGCCCGCGGCCATTTGACAAGATTGGCGAATTCTTCTTTTGTGCTATAATAGCCGCCTTTGCGAGGTCATCCGCAAGGACAATGGCCGAAGACATGAACCCGTCACCGAGTCGCGAAGGAGGCCGACCTCCCGTGCATCGCATCGACCAGCACCCCATCTTGCCCATCCCGCCACGCGCCGAAATATCCTTCACCTGGCGCGGCCGTCCGCTGACGGCTCTCGAGGGAGAGACCATGGCCTCGGCTCTCTTCGCCAACGGCATCCGGATTTTCGGCCACCATGCCAAGGACGGGGCCGCCCAGGGCATCTTCTGCGCCAATGGCCAGTGCGCCCAGTGCCTGGTCCTGGCCGACGGGACCCCGGTCAAATCCTGCATGGAACTCATCAGTCCGGGGGTCAGGCTGGAGCCCGTGGAAGGCCTCCCGATCCTCCCCCGCGTTCCTCCGGGGACGGACCCTTCCTCTTTGTTCAAGGACATCGAGGAGGTCCGTGTCCCCGTGCTTGTCATCGGCGGCGGACCGGCCGGCCTGTCGGCCGGGATCGAGCTCGGACGGCGCGGGATCGAAGCCATCATCGTCGACGACAAGCACCGGCTTGGCGGGAAGCTCGTCCTCCAGACCCATCGTTTTTTCGGCTCTATCGAGGCCGTCTACGCGGGCACCCGGGGGATCGATATCGCCACCCGGCTCGAGAGCGAGGTCCGGTCCTTCCCGAGCCTCAGGGTCTGGCTGCAGACGACGGCCCTGGCCGTGTTCAGCGACCGGAAGGTGGGGGTCCTCGTCGAGGGCCAAAAATACGTCCTTATCTCTCCCGAGGTCCTGCTCGTCACGGCCGGGGCGCGCGAAAAGAACCTGGCTTTTCCGGGGAACACATTGCCCGGGGTCTACGGCGCGGGGGCCTTCCAGACCCTCGTCAACCGCGATCTGGTCAAGCCAACCGACCGCCTTTTCATCGTCGGCGGAGGGAATGTCGGGCTCATCGCCGGCTACCACGCCCTCCAGGCGGGGATTCCGGTCGTCGGGCTCGTTGAGGTCATGCCCGAGTGCGGCGGGTACAAGGTCCATCGCGACAAGCTCGCCCGCCTGGGCGTCCCGATTTACACGTCTCACACGGTCCTCAGCGCCAACGGAGCGGAAAGCGTCGAATCGGTGACCATCGCCAGGGTCGATGACGGCTTCCGGCCCGTCCCCGGAACCGAGAGGTCGTTCGCCTGCGACACGGTCCTGATCGCGGTCGGCCTCGACCCGGTTAATGAATTCTACGAAAAGGCCCGGGAGTTCGGGATGACGGCCTTCGCGGCCGGCGACGCGGAGGAAATCGCCGAAGCCTCGGCGGCCATCTTCTCCGGCAAGATCCGGGGGCTCGAAGTGGCCCGGTCGCTGGGACTCGATATCGGGGAGATCTCCGAGGATTGGTACCGGACGGCCGACATCCTGAAGTCCAAGCCCGGGAAGACCTCCCCGGAGACGGTCCCCGCCGAAGAGAGCGGGGTCTTTCCAGTGCTCCACTGCAACCAGGAGATCCCCTGCGACCCCTGCACGGCGGTCTGTCCCAACAGCCTCATCGATATCGACAAGACCGATATCCGGTCTCTGCCCGCGTTCCTCGCCAAGAGGGACGGCAAGGGCTGCACGGGATGCGAGAAATGCGTCGCCATCTGCCCGGGCCTGGCCATCACGATGGTCGACTACCGCAAGGATCCGGAGTTCCCGACGGTGGCCATCCCCCTCGAGTTCCTCAAGGAAACGCTCAAGGCCGGCGACAAGGTCGTCGTCGAAGATACCGAAGGCCTGGCCCTGGGACGGGTGGAGGTGGCCGCGGTCAAAGCCATCAAGGCCAACGACCGGACCGTGATCGTCAAGGTCCGGGCGCCCAAAGGATATGCCAAGAAAATCGCGGGGATCAGGCTCCAACCAGAAAAAGAGAGCGAGCCCATGGCCCGCTATGTCGAGAGGACGGCCGACGACACGATCGTCTGCCGCTGCGAGCGCGTCACCGCCGGCGAGATCCGCAGGCTCATCCGCGGCGGCTCGCGCGACATCAACGAGATCAAGGCCTTGACCAGGACGAGCATGGGGTCCTGCGGGGCCAAGACCTGCACGCCCCTGATCCACCGCCTGTTCCGGGAGGAAGGCATCCCGGAATCCGAGATCGTCGACCAGCCGAAGAGGCCGTTGTTCATGGAAGTGCCGCTCGGGGTTTTCGCGGGGCTCGCCCGTGAGGGAGAGAAAGACGATGGCGGCCGATAGATCTTTCGACGTCATCGTCATCGGCGCCGGAAGCGTCGGAACGCCCACGGCCATGTCCATGGCCGAAGCGGGCCTGCGGACCCTCGTCCTCGACGAGCTCCCGAGCGTCGGCCAGGGTTCGAACAAGCGGGCCATCGGAGGCCTCCGGGCGACCCATTCCGACCCGGCCAAGATCCGGGTCTGCCTCCGCTCGCTGGACGTTTTCTCGACCTGGGAAGAACGTTTCGGGGACAAGATCGAGTGGCGCCGGGGCGGCTATTCGTTCGTCGCCTACCGGAAAGAGGAAGAACGGGACCTGAAAGGGCTTTTGCCTTTCCAGAAGGCGCACGGCCTCAAGATCGACTGGCTCGACCGTCAGGACCTGCTCGAGGCCATCCCCGATCTCAATCCCGACGGTCTCATCGGCGGGACGCTCTCGCCCGACGACGGGAACGCCTCTCCCCTTCTCGCTTCCCATGCCTTCTTCCGCCGGGCCACGAGCCTGGGCGTCGGGTTCCGGTTCAACGAAAAGGTCACGGGGTTGACGACGGCGGGCAGCCGGGTGACGGGCGTCCGCACGGACAGGGGGGAATACGCGGCCGGAGCGGTCATCAACGCGGCGGGCCCCCAAGGCGCCGAGGTGTCCAGCCTGGCCGGGATCGATGTCCCGGTGCGGCCTGACTCCCACGAAGGTGCGGTCACGGAAGCGGTGGCCCGCTTTCTCGACCCCATGATCGTCGATATCCGGCCCGGCGAGGGCTCGGCCAACTATTATTTCTACCAGCACGACACGGGCCAGGTCATTTTCTGCATCACGCCGAGCCCCAGCATCTGGGGTTTCGATATCAGGGAAACGAGCTCCTTCCTTCCCATGGTCGCCAAGCGGATGGTCGGGATCATCCCGCGCCTCCGGAACCTCCGTGTCCGAAGGACGTGGCGGGGTCTCTATCCGATGACCCCGGACGGCCTGCCCATCGTCGGGGAAGCGCAAGAGGCCCGGGGTTTCTTCCTCGCCGTCGGGATGTGCGGGCAGGGATTCATGCTCGGCCCCGGTCTGGGAGAGCTCCTGGCCCGCTTGGTCAAAGGAGATCTGACCGAGGAGGACCGGGATACGTTGGCGTACTTCAGCCCCTCCCGCGCGTTCAAGGGACAGGAAAAGCTGAAATAGATAAGGAGCGACGAGATGGCGACAGCCTCCGCAGACCTTAAGATCCGCCGCCGGCTCGGCCGTTCCGAGCTCATGGTGACCCCCATTGGACTGGGTTGCTGGCAGTTCAGCAAGGGCCGCGGTCTTTTCGGGAATTACTGGACGGTCCTGGACGACGGCGAGATCCAGCGCATTCTAGGCCTGGCCATCAACGGCGGGATCAACTGGTTTGACACTGCCGAGGCCTACGGCAAGGGAGAATCGGAAAAAGCCCTGTCGAAGGGGCTCCAAAATCTTGGAAAATCGCCAGGCGAAGTCGTCATCGCGACGAAGTGGAACCCGGTCCTCCGGCGGTCCTCCTCGATCTCCGGGACGATCGACACCCGTCTCCAGAACCTCGCTCCATTCCCGATCGACCTTCATCAGATTCACAATCCCTTTTCCCTTTCTTCCGTCAAATCGCAGGTCCGGGCCATGGCCGGTCTGGTCCATGAAAAGAAGATCCGGTATGTCGGGATCAGCAATTTTTCCCGCGGGCAAATGGAAAGGGCCCGTCAGGAGCTCCAGAAATCGGGGCTTCCGCTGGTCTCGAACCAGGTCCGCTACAGTCTCCTCGACCGGCGGATCGAAGCGAACGGGGTTCTCGAAGCGGCCAAGGACCTCGGGATCTCCATTATCGCCTATTCCCCTCTGGCCCAAGGGATCCTCACGGGGAAATTCCACGACGACCCCCAGCTCATCAAGAGCCGGTCGGGATTTCGGAAATACATGGGCGCCTTCAAGCCCAGGGGCCTCGAAAAGAGCCGGCCCGTCGTCGAGGCCCTCCGCAGGATCGCTCCTAAATACGGGGCGACGGCCGCCCAGGTCGCGCTCAACTGGCTCATTGCGTTTCATGGCGAGATCGTGGTCGCCATCCCGGGAGCCAGCAGGGTTGAGCAGGTCCACGATCTCACGGCGGCGATGTCGTTCCGTCTTTCAGACGAGGACATGGAAGAAATGGACCGGATCTCGTCCCCTTTCAAGAAGTCTTAACGCCCTGATAACCGCGGGGGGGGTGCGCTCATGAAAAGAACCGCTTTCAGCACGCTTTTTTTGGCGGCATGCCTGACATTCTCGTGTCGGTCCCCACAGGCGCGAGATGCAGCCCGACCCCAACCGAAAGCGTCCTCGGATTGGCTGATCTCGCCGGAGTCGTTCAAGGCCGAGGTCAAGGCCGATGACGGCTCGGGCACGATCCATCTCTCGAACGGCCTGCTCCGCCGGACTTTCCGCCTCAATCCGAACGCGGCGACAGTGGATTTTCGCAACCTCGTCACTGGGCAGGCCATCCTCAGAGCGGTCCGTCCGGAAGCCGTTGTGGCTATCGGAGGGAAGTCTTGGGTTGTTGGAGGCCTCGACGGGCAGGTCGAACAGGCCTATCTTGTGCCGGGGATGCTCGAGAGGATGACCGCCTCGCCGGCCGCCTTCAGGTTCCGGGATTATCAAACCGGACCGATCAGGGAGAGGTTCCCCTGGAAAAGGAAACGCTATAGCGAAAACAGGCCCTGGCCCCCAGACGGCATCACGCTCACGCTGAATTTCACGCCGCCGCCGGGAGCACCTCCCGGCCTTGTCATCGGGGTTGTCTATGAGCTCTATGATGGGATTCCCCTCCTTGCTAAGCGGGTCGTCATCCGGAACGAAGGCCCTTCAACCGTCCGGCTGAACTCGTTCATCAGCGAGATGCTGGCCGCCGTCGAGCCGGAGTCCCCGGTCAATTCGCCCCCCTTCTGGGACTGGCCGGGCCTCCACGTCGAGAGCGATTACGCCTTTCTCGCCGATTCGCCCAAGACCGCGGCCCGAACGACATATTGGGCTTCCGACGGGGGCTATACTTCCCAGGTCAACGACAAGCTCGAAACGCCGTGCCTCCTCTTGTCCAAACCGCCCATCGGCCCCGACCAGGATATCGCCCCGGGCGCGGTCTTTGAGACCTTCACAACGTGGGAGCTGGCCTTGGACTCGACGGACCGGGAGCGACGGGGGCTCTCCCTGAGACGCATGTATCGGACCATCGCCCCCTGGGCGACGGAGAACCCCATCATCATGCATCTTGTGTCCAGCGACCCCAATGTCATCCGGGCCGTTGTCGACCAGTGTGCGGAAACCGGGTTCGAGATGGTCATCCTGAGTTTCGGCAGCGGCCTGGATATGGAGAACGAAGACCCGGCCTACCTCGCGAAAATGAAGGACGCCGCGGACTATGCCCACACCCGGAATATCGAGATCGGGGGCTATTCCCTTTTGGCCTCGAGGCGCATCGACGACGCAACGGATGTCATCGACCCCAAGACGGGAAAGCCGGGCGGCGCCGCTTTCGGGAATTCTCCTTGCCTCGGGAGCGAGTGGGGGCAGGACTATTTTCGAAAGATGCGGGGGTTCTTCGAAAAAACCGGTTTCGACATGCTCGAGCACGATGGCTCCTACCCGGGAGACCTCTGCGCCTCAACGAAGCACCCCGGACACAGGGGACTCGAGGACTCCCAGTGGAACCAGTGGCGCCGGATCACGGACTTCTACAAATGGGGCCGGGCGCGGGGGATCTATCTCAACGTCCCCGACTGGTATTTCCTCTCGGGATCCAACAAGACCGCCATGGGCTACAGGGAGGACAACTGGTCTCTTGCCAGGGAAAATCAGGTGGTCCTGGCCCGCCAAAACATCTACGACGGAACGTGGCAAAAAACGCCGAGCATGGGCTGGATGTTCGTCCCTCTCAACGTTTATCATGGCGGCGGGGATGCGGCGACGATCGAACCGCTGGCCGAGCATCTGCAGTTCTACGAAGCCCACCTGGCCCAGAATTTCCTTTCGGGAGTCCAGGCCTGCTACCGTGGGACGAGGCTGTATGATACCGAAACGACGAAGGCCGCTGTCAAGAAATGGATCGACCTGTACAAGAAATACAGGGACATCCTGGACTCGGATATCATCCACCTGCGCCGGCCGGACGGCCGCTCGCCGGACGGGATCCTCCACGTCAATCCAGCCCTCAGAACCAAGGCTTTTGCCGTCATCTACAATCAAACAAATCAGGATGTTTCCGAGAATTGGACCTTGCCCCTTTATTATACTGGGCTGACCGATGGGGCCAGGATCCGGGAAGGTGAAGGTCCGACCAAAGAATACCACCTCGACAGGTCCTTCCGGGTGCAGGTCCCGGTCCGGCTGGGTCCGGGGCAAATGACCTGGTTTATCGTCGAGTAGCCCGCTTGGGACGGGCCCCCTGCCCGCCCTTGCGCCCGGAACGGCCGCCGCGTTATTTCACGAAGAACGTCTGGCCGGCGCATTCGACGATCTTCATATCGATCTCATAAACTTCGCGGAGGAGCGGCTCGCGCAGGATCTCCGAGGGCGCTCCGGAGGCGACGACCCGCCCCCCCTTCATGAAGACCATGGCGTCGGAATATCTGACGGCCATCTCCAGGTTGTGCAGGGTCACGATGACCGTCTTCCCCTTCTCTTCGGCCAGCCTCCGGCATAGGGACATGGTCTCGACCTCGTGGCGGGGGTCGAGGAAGGAGGTCGGTTCGTCGAGGAGCAGGACGTCAGGCCCCTGGGCGAGGGCCCGGGCGATGAGGACCAGCCGTCTCTCCCCCGAGCTCAGCTCCAGGAACAGCCGGCCGCCCTGGCCATTGAGCCCGACATAATAGAGGGCATCCTCGGCGAGCGAGACGTCGTGGGCGGAGGGCGATGAGAACGCCGCGAGGAAAGCCGCCCGGCCCGTCAGCACGAAATCCAGGACCGTGTAATTAAAAGTGAACGACGGCTCCTGGGGGACATAGCCGACGAGCCTCGCCCTTTCCCTACCCCGGAGATCCGTCAGGTCCTTCCCATCCACGAAGAGCGACCCGCGCGGCGCGGGAAGGACGGAGGCGGCGCACTTGAGGAAGGTCGATTTCCCCGCCCCGTTGGGACCCACGATGGCCGTCACCCGGCCGTCGGCGAAATCCAGGGAGCCGACCTCGAGGCGGAAGTCGTCGTAGGCAAAAGCCAGGTTCTTGACCCTGACTCTCATAGCCAGATCTTCCCCGATCGTTTGAGAAGGACGATGAAGAGCGGGATCCCGACGACGCTCGTCAGGATGCCGATAGGGATCTCGAACGCCGCCGCGTTCCGCGCGATGTCGTCGGCGACGATGAGGAGGCTCGCCCCGAGGGCCGCCGAGAGCGGGATGACCTTCCGGTTATCGACCCCGACCATCATCCGCACGAGATGGGGCACGATCAGCCCGACCCAGTTGATGACCCCGGTCACCGACGTGGCGGCTGCCGTGATCAGGGCGGCGGCGGCGATGACCAGGGCCTTTTCCGCCTTGACATTGACGCCCAACGCCCGGGCCTCGCCGTCCCCGAGAGAGAGAACGTTCAGGCGCCAGCGGAGGAGGATGAGGATGATGATGCCGAGCCCGATGACGGGCAACGTCAAGGCCAGGTCTTTCCAGACGGCTTGGGACAGGCTTCCCATGAGCCAGAAGATGAGGGCCTGGAGGGCATAAGGGTTAGCAAAAAACTCGACGAACGAGAGCAGAGCCTGGAAGAGGGCGGACACGATGACGCCGGAAAGGAGGATGGGGACGATTTGCGATACGGATTTCCCGGCGATGACGAGGACGAGCAGGACGGCCATGATGGCGAACACGAAGGCCGAGAGCTGGGGCGGGAATCGGCGCCCCAGGAACACCAGCGAAAGGGCCGCTCCGAAAGCCGCGCCGTAGGAGATGCCCAGGCTGAATTCGAAAACGAGAGGGTTCTTGAAAAGGGCCTGGAGCGACGCCCCGGAGACCGACAGGGCGGCGCCGGCGAACAGGGCCAGGAGGAGCCGTGGCAACCGGATCCGGAAAATGATATCGGTGAGCGGCGAGGCCGCGGCGGCTCCCGGAGCCGGGCCACGGACAATGGTCGCCCAGACCTCCTTGAGAGGGATGTGGTACGAGCCCAGGTTCAGAGAGAGGATGAGGAGGATGACGGGCAGGGCGAAGGCCCCCCAGAGGAGCCAGCCCGATCCCTTATTTACGGAGCCACTCATGGCAGTTCAAGACCTTACTGAGCGCGGTAATCCCGCCCTCGACGCCGTAAAACTTCTTGAAAATTTCGTTCCCTTCTCTTTCAAGCTCGAAGGCCGGAAAAAGGTCGGGATAAAACAGCCGGGCCAGGTACCGCGTCTCGAGGAGGACGAGGGCCGGGTCCCACCAGTACCAGAATCCGAACGCGTAGTTCACCTTCCTCGAACGCACGGCCTTGAGCGAGGCCAGCCTCGAGTCCCCGAGGACGCCTTCGACGGTCACCAGCCGCTCTCCGGGCGGGTAGTTCCCCTGGATCAGGATGATATCCGGGTCCCACCGAATGATCTGCTCGACGCCGACCGTCGCCGCCGCCGTTCCTAGATAAGAAGGGATAAGACCGGCGGCCCGGTTGACGCCCCCGGCGGCCTCGACCGGCTCGTAAACGACAGGCGTCCGGAGAAGGGACCCCCAGAAAGAGAGAAAGACCCGTGGCCGGCGAGCCTCCGGGATGTCTCCCACAACACGATGGACGGCCGCGATCCCCGTCCGGAAATATTCCAGGAGCTCCCGGGCTCGACCCTCACGGCCGAGGATCCGGCCCAGGACATCGATCTCGTTGAGGAGGTTCTCGAGCTTGCCGATCGAAGCCAGGGCGACGACGGGCACGCGGAGCTTCTGCTCGATGGCCTCGGTCGACTTGTCTTCCGAAGGAGACGAAAAAAGGATGTCGGGTCGGAGGTGGAGAGCGAGTTCGAAGTTCAAATCCTGGCCCTGGTTGGAGACCACCGGCAGCTTCCGGCCGGCCGGATAGATGATCGGGAAAAGATGGTCCTGATTACGGAGGAAAAAATCCAGTCCGACGAGCCTGTCCCCCGCTTGCAGGGCGACGATGATCCTGGTGATCTCGGGCTCGAGGGAAATGATCCGGAAAACCCGGCCGGGTATCTCGACTCGCCGGCTGAGGTTGTCGGTGATGACGAGAGGCGGACGGTCCTGGGCGACGCACGGAAAGGACGCCTTGGCTTGGAGGGTGGACAGGATCCCCACAACCAGGACAAAGCCCAACCGCTCGACCGATCTCATCGTCGCATTATACCATTTTTCGCCAGGCCTCCCGCCCGGGGGATGCCCACGGAAATGCCGACCGGACGGTCCGGGGCGGATCACATCCGTCCGAAGATCAGCGTCCCGAAAAATTCAGGCCGGTGGAAATCCGGGGACGGAGTCCCGACCGGACTCCAGGCGCCGTAGTGAGGGAATTCCGCCTCGTCCCCGCATTTATAGAAGTTGGCTGCGCCGCGCCCGCCGGGCCGGACGGGCCGACCGTACATCTTGTCAAAAAGCTCCAGCGGGATCCTGTAGGCCAGGGCCCAGCGTCCGGTCCGGATCTCGCCGTCCATGGGCCGCTTGATCGACGAAGCAGACTTGAACCCGCGCAGGTCCGCTTTCCGGAGCGGCCTTCGGGAACGGCGGTCCGGGCCGAAGGCGATGAGAAAGGTCCCGACCGCGTTCGCCTCGAAATTGAGGTAGCCGCGCTTGAGATCGGGGAACGGGTCAACGAAGAATTCGACGCAGCTGTCCTTGTACACTGGGTCCTGGAAACGCGTGAAGCGGGCCCGGACTTTCTTCTCCTCAACGTCGAAACGGACATACAGGAACCGGTCCGTGAGGCCGAGCTGGACTCTGACCCGAGGCTCATAGCCGTTCTTGAGCCAGAGGTAGTGGTCGACCGAGAGGGACGGGAATTCCCGCCAGACCGACGCCGGCCCTCCGACATCGAAGTCCTTTCCGGCCCGGAGAATCTCGTATTGAGGCGCCATGATCCGAGCAGGCTACTTGCCGTTCGCGGCACAGGCCTCGAGGAGCTTCTCGACCGCGCCGGCGACGGCCAGCTCGCACTGGGCTTTCGGCTTCCTGGCCTCGGCCAACAGCTGCTTTCTGCCTTCCGTCCAGTTGTTTTCCGGGGTCTTGCCTGAGGTCAGGAAGTCCAAGGCTTCGAGCCCGGTCCGGGAAACTTGTTCAAGGCCTAGCGACAGGGCTTCGACCTCTCGCAAGGCCGGAGAGGAGGCGACGTAGGGCAGGACCAACGGGTGGTTGTCCGTCCAGCGGACGAGCGCCGCTCTCAGCTCTTCGGCGATGGCCGGATCCCGGGTTTCGACATACCGGTCGACCTTGACTTTGAAGGCCCGGGCGACGAGCGACTCCGGGAAGCAGGCGTCGACGAACTTCGTCAACGGCGAGAGGGTGCTGTACGTAACGCCTTGGTTGCCGCGGTCATAGCCCTTCAAGGGCTGGGCGGCCCCGGCCAGAACCACGAGCGGCCCGATGTCCGGGGTCCCGGCCAGCCGCCTGAGCATCATGCCCTGGTTCTTGATGTGGGTCAGGCCCAGCTCTTCGAGGTCGACCTCGACGAGAGCCAGTCTCCGATACATGTCGTCGACGTTGTTGACGGACCGGGGGGACCAGAGGCGCTCGGCGATCGCCGCAGTCCTCGGCCAGATCCTCGAATCGATCGTCTCGGGCGTGACCATTTCGCCCCACATGGTCGCCTCGCCCCCCAGAATGAGGGCTTTCTGGTCATCGGTCAGGGGCGAATCGGCCGGGATCGGGTCGTTCGCATAATGGTCCGCGGCCGGCTGGCACAGGTCGATGTAATATCCGTTGGACAGGATCCCCTGATAGCCCTTCTGGGCCGATTCGACCAGGGCCTGGGTCCCGCGCCAGGAGTGGATGACGATGTTGGACGGCAGGCCCGGCTGAAAGATCTCGTCCCAGCCGATCATCTTTTTGCCGTACTTGGTCAGGATCTTGAGGATCCGGCGGTTGAAATAGGCCTGGAGCTCGTGGTTCGTCGCGAAGCTGCTCTTTTTCATGAAGGCCCGGATCGGGCGGCTCGCGCTCCACTGGTCGGGATTGACCTCGTCCCCCCCGATATGGATGTACGGGTCGGGGAACAAGCCGGCCATCTCCTTGAAGAACTTGTCGAAAAAGGCGAACACCCGCTCGTCAGCGGGATTGAAAGCCGGGCCGAAAACCCCGAAATGCCGTTCGAGCGCATATGGGCCGGGCGCGCTGGCGTATTCCGGATAGGCGACGAGCCAGCTTGTCGAATGGCCCGGGATGTCGAATTCGGGCATGACCCTGATCGCCCGGTCCGCGGCATACTCAATGACATCTCTGATCTGGGCTTGTGAATAGAAGAGCCCGTCCGACCCCGCCAAGGCGAGCTTCGGGAAGGTCCTGGATTCTACCCGGAAGCCCTGGTCCTCGGTGAGGTGCCAGTGGAAAACGTTCAGCTTGACGGCCGCCATCGCGTCCAGGTTCCGCTTGATGACCTCCACCGGCTCGAAATGACGCCCGGAATCGATGAGCAGACCGCGCCAGGTGAACCGGGGCCGATCCTGGATCTCCACGCACGGGAAATAGTACCCCGCCTCGTCTGAGCTGAGGAGCTGGAGAAGGGTTTCCAACCCCCAAACGATTCCGATGTCCGTCTCGGCGGTGAGGCTGATGCCTTCGGGCTTGACCGTCAGCGTGTAGGATTCGTTCTCATTCGGCTGCAGCTTCCCGACGGACTGGCAGTTGTAGACGATGCCTGGCTTCCCCTGAAAGGACTGGTCGGCGAGGAAATCCTGCTTCAGGAAAAGCCCGGTCCGGCTGCCGAGCCGGGACATGAAACGGGCCGCCGACCTGAACGCCCTCGGGCTCGCCGACCCCTGGCCCGCGATGCCCAGGTTCTCATCGACCTTGAATTTTCCGGGCTCCACGGTCACCTTTTCCGGAACGGGCATGAGTCCGAGGACCCCCCGTCCGGAATCCGCCCGTCCGGGAATGGGCAGAAGGACCGCCAGCAGGATGGTCATGAGGACTGCGTAGAACTCCGACAGGGCAAATCTTTTCATGGGCTCCTCCTTCTTTCCTGGGCTCTTTTCGCTGCTCCGCGAGGATGGGCAGAGCCTCCCGTGCCGACATGCGCCCGGCGCGTCTCCGGCTGGGGGCTCAGGCCGGTCCTAGTTGATATTCCCGACAAGCGGGTCGGGCTTGACGATGATGTTTTTTGTTTCGACATCCTTGCCGTCGATGTTCAGGACGGCTTTGTACGTGCCGCTCGGGGCCTGGAGGCCCCTGCCGAAACGGCCGCCTCCCATTCCGCCCATCATGGGCGGCTGGTCCTGGCCCTGGGGCGGGCGCCTATTGAGGGTCCAGAAAACTTTCTGGAGGCCCTTCTTGGCCGTGCCCGTCATTTCCTGGATGAGGTTGCCCTCGAGGTCTTTAATGGTCACCTTGACGGTCTTGGGTTCGGACTTGAGCCAGTAATAAATGGTGGCGCCGATCGGGGGATTATCGACCTTGGCGAACTCCCCGTACTGCTCTCCGCCCTGCTCCAGCCTGTTCCAGCGGATGGCCTCCTTGACGTCGAAGAGCACGGCGTCTTTTTGGAAGGACTCGGGCTTGAATTCCTTGATCGGGCCGATGTCAGCGATATAGAAACCGCGTCCGTAAGTGCAGATGACCATCTCGCGGTCGCGCTTCTGGATGGCCAGGTCGCGGACGATGACGTTCGGGGCCGTGGTCGAGAAGGGGGCCCACGTCTTGCCCTTGTCGAAGGTCACGCAGACCCCCAGGTCGCCGGAGATGTAGAGGACCGCCGGGTTGTCGGGGTCTTCTTTGACGTCGAAGAGCGGGTTCATCATCTTGCCGGCGATGTCCTCCCAGGTCTTGCCCTTGTCGCGGGTGACATAGAGCCAGGTCTTATCCTCGTTGTGGGTCCGGTAGCCGCTGAAAGCCACATAACAGACATTTTCATCGAACCGGGAGGGGACGACCCGCTTGACCCACCGGTCGTAGGGGATGAGGTCACCCTTGACGCCTTTCTTGGGCCTGCCCGAGGCGTCATAGAACTGGGCCGTGATATTGACCCAGTTCACTCCCCCGTCGGGGCTCATCTGGACGTTGCCGTCGTCGGTGCCGGCCCAATACAAGCCCGGCGTCTTGGGCGATTCGGCGAACGTGTAGATCGTCGCGTACTGGAGGTTGGTTTTTTTCGACTGCTCGATCCGCGACTTATCGGCTTTGGTGAGGTCCGGGCTGACGGTCTGCCAGGTGTTCGGCTCGCCCCGGCTCAGGGAGCGATGAACGAATTGGGAGCAGACGAAGACGATGCCAGGGTTATGCGGCGAGAGGACGATGGGGGCGTTCCACTGGTATCGCTGCTCGGGCTTGCCTTCGTCCCTCTCCTCCGGAGTCGTCCGGCGGGCCAGGGGAATCGTCGCCCCCGTCCGGAGGTTCCTCCTCATCGACGACCCGAACTGGCTCTCCCAATAAATATACTCCGGGTTCCACCAGTCGCGGACGACGTAGAACCCGTCGCCCGACGGCAGGTAGGTCCAATCGCGGGCGAACACCCCCCACTGGTTGCGCGTCTGGGAAGGCCCGATCCAGCAGCCGTTGTCCTGGGTCCCTCCCATGACGTTATAGGGCAGCTCATTGTCGACGGACACGTCGTAGAACTGCTGGGCGCTGATCGTCGATTTCTGGATCCAGTGCTTGCCGCCGTCCCAGCTCTCGCACGCTCCCCCGTCGTTCGCGGTCATGATGTGGTTCCCGTTGGCCGGGTCGACCCAGACGGCGCGGTGGTCGACGTGGGTCTTGTAGGCGCCCTGGTCCCACGGGGCAACCTTGAACGTCTTGCCTGAGTCGGTCGAGGACGTCACGTTCGTGTCCGGGCAATAGACCACCTGGTCATTGGTCTGGTCGACGACGATCCGGCCATAATATCCGGCCTCGGTCTGGTTGATCATGGCGCTCCCGCCCGAGAGCTTGTACTCGGTCATTTTCTTCCAGGTTTCGCCCTGGTCCTCGGACCGGTAGATGACCCCCGACCTCTTGACCGTCTCCTGGTTGCGCAGGGCGTCGGCGTAAAGGACCTCGAGGACATGCCTGTTGATGATCTGGGCCCGGCCCTTGGCCTCGGTCGAATCCGGCTTGGGGGCCTCGGTCTTGAGGAGCGCCTCGAGGGCCTTGACGTTGGCCATAAGTTCCTTGTTCTTAGGGAAGGCCTTGCGCGCCGCTGCATTGAGCTTGGCCACGTCAGCGCCCGTTTTGGTCAGGAAGTCCTTGTCCCGGACGATCTCGTTGAGCTTCTTGACCAGGTCGGCTTCGGAAGTGGCCGCGGGCGGAGTGAACTTGACCAGCTTGGCGATCTCGGGAGGGATCTTATAGGCCTTGAACCGGTTGAAATACCAGTCATCGCGGAAAACCTGCCCGGCCCGGAAGTCCGCCACTCCGTCGCGGAGCGAGAAGCCGAGGTCGACTTCCTCGTCGATGCGGGCGTAGAGGATGTTCGGATTTTTCTCGAAGATCGCCAGGCCCGACCTCCCCAAGTCGAGGCCGGCCGGCAGGCCGGCCGTCAGCTCCCTCCAGGTCTTCCCTCCGTCCGTCGTCTTGTAGAGATGGTTCCCGGCCTGGCGGTCGATATAGGTCCAGGCCCGGCGGAACGTCTTATAAGCCGCGGCGATGACGATGTCCGAGTTGCCCGGGTCGATGACGAAGTCGGCGACGCCGCGGTCCTTGACCGGGAAGACGTTCGCCCAGGTCTTGCCCCCGTCGATCGTTTTGAAGAGGCCCCGCTCGCAGTCCATCTCATTGTCGTAGAGCTTTCCCTCGGCCGCGGCGTAGGCGATATCGGGGTTCTTCGGATCGACGGCGACCTTAGGGATGAAAAAGCTCTTCTCCAGACCGGCCTTGACCCAGGTCTTGCCGGCGTCCGTGGACTTCCAGAGGCCGTTGCCATGGGCGGAGGCTCGAGCGTGCATCGGCTCGCCCGTCCCGAGGTAGAGGGTCCTCGGGTCGGACGGGGCAATGGCCAGGTAGCCCATGCTCATGTTTCCGTACTTATCGAAGATGGGCTCGAAATGGATGCCCGAATCCTCGGTCTTCCAGAGGCCCCCGCTGGCCGTCAGGACATAGTATGTCAGGATCTGGCCGCGGGGGACGGCGAATTCCGTGATGCGTCCCGAAAAGTCAACCGGGCCAATCCATCGCCAGGCGAGCTGGTTCAGGTCTTCGGCCGTCATCGGGACCGTAGCCTGCGCCGGCGCCGGCTTTTCCTCCTTCTTTTGTCCCGCGGCCTGAGGGAACGCCAGGACAGAGACGCCGAGGAGCGTTCCGAGAAGCAAGCCACTCAATTTAAAGGTTCGAAGGCGGCGGATCATGGTGGGTCCTCCTTGGTTCAGGAGTGAGACACATTTATAGCACAGAGGTCCGGAAAAACGAAATAGAGAATATCGGCGAAGAACAGGGCGTCGGGCCCGGCTCAGAAAGCTCCCCGCGCCGGTGGATGCGGGCTCCGCGCGTGGCCCCGGCCTTCAGTCGTCGGTCTTTTCGACGATAATGGTCAGGTTAGAGGCTAGGGCCGCGACAGCGCCGACCGCGGCCAGGATCGGGACGACCAGCGCCCCCACGACTCCAACCGTCAGGGGGATCTCCATGAAGGTCTTGCCGTGCTCGTCCTTGAGGATGATCCGCCGGGCGTTGCCCTCATGGATGATCTCCTTGATCTTGTTGATGATCTCTCCGCCGTTGACCCGGAATTCCTCCGTCCTCGTTTTTTCCTGGCACTTTTTCTCGTCCATCTCAAGCCTCCGTTCCGTCCTGTTAAAGGAGCGACGGGCCCCGCGCGGCCGATGCCGCTCATCTTGTTTTACGTCAAAGGTCGGGAAAGAGTTTCTTCAGGACAGCCAGCGATTCAGGGAAAAGTCCGGCCAGGGGCACGGACTCCCAAGCGGCCGATTCGACCTTCCAGGCAACGGCCGGTGATTTCCTGAGCTTCAAGTTGAAGCGGTAATAGTCCCCAGCGAATCGGATGAGCTTCCGGAAAACCTCGGCCGCCCCCGAGGAGAGCATGGCCTCGGCCCGGACGCCGGCCCGGCCGTCGGTCTCTATCGTATCGACCTTGACGCTCAGGAGATGGATCACGATCCCGGTCCTCCGGAAATAGTCCCGCACGAGGGCCTCGGTGGCGCGCTTGTCCCGCCCCTCGAAATCGGCGTAGTCTTCCGTCAGGCGGTCCATCACGGCGGCGAGGTCCCGTTTTTCGGCCAGGGAGATCGTCCGCTCCAGGAACTCACGGATCCGGTCCTCTTCGGACGGACGCCGGCAGAACGGAATGATCGACGCCGTTAAAACAATGAAGGCTAAAAGCCTGACGGCACGCATCTCTGGTCTCCCTCAGTTCCGGCCGGAACTCCTACCCTAGGCGAACCGAGGACGGAGATCATCCGGCTCCGCCGCCCCCGCCGCCGCCTCCTCCGCCCCCGCCGCCGCTGAAACCTCCGCCGCCGCCCGAGGAATAGTGGGCGGCCGCGGTGCTGGCCTGGCTGACGGCGGTGGCCATGTGCTCGATGCTGCTGATCATCCCGGCCAGGTTCCCGGTCGACAAGAAAGAGGCCTGGCTGGCTCCCGCGTACCACGCGGGGACCGCCGCATGCTCGTTCTGGAGGATGACCGGGAGGGCCTTGAGGATCTTCTTGGCATTCCCGAAGAGGATCCCGAAAACAAGATAGTGCTCCCAGAGCCTCAAGGCCTCGGGCGGCAGTTCCTGGAATTCGGAGAAGTCATTAAGGAAATGACGGAAGGCCTTCCACATCTCGTTCTCGCGGGCCCAACCCTGGGTCCGCCGCTTCAGGGTCGGGATGAGGACGGAGGCCAGAACGAGCAGGACCAGGTTGAGGGTCAGGATCGCGACCGGCAGGGAAACCGCCAGGAAGACGTTCCGGGCCCTCAGGCTTGCGGGCTCGAGGAACCGCAGGGGTTTGGTCTCTTCCTTGATATCCTTAGCCCAGGACTGGTACCATTTCTGGAATTCCTGGGGCTCCTTTTTCAGATAGTCCTTGAGATTGTCCAGGGTCAGGGACGACCCTTTGCGGTCGCCTGACTCGCCCAGCTTGCCGAAAAGAAGGTCCAGGAGGTCGTGCTCATAGGGCCTTAGGGCTGGATCGTCGTCGAATTCCTTCCTCAGGGTGAGGCGCGTTTCGACCTTTTCCCTGGACCCGAAAAGGCCCTGCTTTTCCACGGTCTTGTCCTCCATCCCGACCCAGCCCCGGCGAGCCAGGTCGAAGATGGTGGCTGTGAAGGCCGCCGGCGTGATCCCGCGGCCCTCGCGCAGGAGCACCTGGACGAAGGCAGGTGGCAGGTCCGAGGGGAGCTCCCGGACATAGTCGGGGAGGCCGTCGAAACTGTAATCCTTTCCGATGTTCGACCACGTCCGGAAATAGAAAAGAAGCCAGAGGAGGGGTCCGACGATCTGCCACCCCCCCCAGATCCCGATGATCTTGAGCCACTTCTGCTTGTTCCTCTCCTGTTCCTCCCGGGTGCGCTGGACCCGTTCGATGGTCTGCTGGACGAACCTCGCTTCCTCCTGTTTGATGGATCCCAGGGTCTCTCCGGTCGAGGGAACGCCGGCCACCGTCCCGGCCGGCCAGACGCAACGGATCTCGATATATTGCCGGGAAGGCACGTCGAGGGCCGAGAACCGGGCCGTCCTTTCGTCCAGGACCTCGGCCCAGCCGGTCAGGGGGCCGTGACCCCAGACTTTGAGGTCAGCCTTGCTGGGGACCGGCTCGGGCAGCCGGACCTCGATCGAGACTTTCTTGGTCGGCCTGTCCCAGCCGTCGCCGATGACTTGCCAGTAGAGCTCGGTAACGTCCGGGTAGCTTCGGATCCCCCTTCCTACCCTGTAATGGATGTGGAATGTCCGGCGTTCGTTCCGGGCCGAAAAGAACCATTTTGCCGAGAACAGGCCATGATCCGACGACGTCTCGGCCCTCATCGGCCGGCCCTTCTCGTCGCTGACGCCGAATTCCGTCAGCGACACCCCGTAGCTTCGATTCATCCGGGTGATGGAGAGGGGGATCCGGAGGTAGGCAAAAGAGAAACTCCCCCTGAACTCGTAGGTCCGGAATTCATCGAGGAGAAAAGACCCGTCCTTTTCGACCGCCACCTCGACCCGGACTTCAGGGAAATAATAGTTCTTGGTTTCGGCCCTGATCGGCAAGGCCATCAGGGAAACGAAGAGGATGATGCCGGCCGCCCTTTTCATGGCCGTTCCCCCTATTTAAGGAAAATCTCGATCACGGGCACCTCGATGTCGGGCTTTTGGACAGGAAGCCTCAGTGTCACCGTATTCTTCCCGTCCTCTCCCCGCTTGCCGGGCAGGAAGCCGGTCTCCATCCCTTTTTCGCTGAAAGCGACCTCGGAGGCGTCATGGAGGAGCTGGGCGTAGGCGACCCGCCCCGCGAACCCGTCCAGATGCAGGACGCCCATGGGCCATTCCAGCACATGGACATAAAGGCGCTTGGCGGCGGGGTTCGAGGTCAGAAGGCAGTTCGGAGGCACCGGGAATTCCGCGGGCGCCTGAGTGCAGCCGTAGACGGACCGCCCGTTGTACTTCATCCACTGGCCGATGCCCTGGAGGCGGTCGAGGGCCCTCTGGTCGAGAGTTCCGCGGCCCGTCGGACCCACGTTGAGAATGAGGTTGCCTCCCTTGCTGACCGTTTCGACCAGCATGACGATGAGTTGCCGCACGGATTTCCAGGTCGATTCGTCCCGATAGTATCCCCAGGAGCCGGAAAAGGTCTGACACGTCTCCCATGGGACCGGCCGGCCTTCAGCCCGGACCCATTCCCTGGGCATGAACTGCTCGGGTGTCCGGTAGTCCCAGCCGCCGGGGACGTCGAGAAGGTCCAGGCGGTCGTTGACAATGATCCCCGGCTGGAGCTCCCTGATCATTTTGATCAGCTTCTCCGACCGCCAGTCGTTCCGGCCTTTCCCGTCCGGCCCGGGGAACGAATAATCCAGGAACAGGACGTCGATCTTGCCGAACTCCGTCAGGAGCTCCCTGACCTGGCCGAACAGGTAGTCCACGTACTTGTTAAAATCGCGGCCCTTGGCCTTCGCCGCGAATTCTTGGTCGTCGCGCATCGGGTGGTAAAGGTCGACGGTATACTCCGGGTGGTGCCAATCCAGGAGCGAGTAGTAGAACCCGACCCGGAGGCCCTCGGCCCGCATGGCCTCGACTAGCGCTCTGAGGAGGTCCTTCCCGACGGGCGTTTTGGGGGCCTTATAGTCCGTGAGCTTGGAGTCCCAGAGGCAGAACCCTTCATGATGCTTGGCGGTCACGACGAAGTACTTCATACCCGCGTTCTTGGCGGCCCGGGCCCACTCGGCCGGATTGTAAAGGTCGGGATCGAAATGGTCGAAGTACTTCCGGTAGGCCTCGTCCGTGATCCTCTCCCGGTTCTTGACCCATTCGTGGCGGGCCGGGAGGGCGTAGAGTCCCCAGTGGATGAACATGCCGAACCGGGCCTCCGTCCACCACTTCATCCGGGCTTCCTTCTCGTCCGCCGTCTCCGGCCTCGCCGGCAGGACCGAAGCCGACACCGTGGTCCCGAAGATCAAGACGGCCATCCAGATAAGGAACCGGGACATGGATGCTCCTTTGGCGGATTCAAGATGAGTTCTTTTTATCTTAGACGGGCGGGAAAATCAAGCCCTGAGCCCTCAGGTCTTTGGGCGGCTTTTCCCGTAGACATGGTCGATCAGGGCCAGCTCAGTCTCGGGGTCGATCCCGACGAATTCGAGTCCCATGTCATAGACGTCTTCCCCGATGAGCGCGTTGACCCAGCGGACCTCGGCCAGGGCTTGGACCCTCTTGCGCGATTTCGTCAGGCTGATCTCTACCCTAACCCGGGAGCCGACCGCGAGCGGAGCGTTCGTCATGATCCTGATTCCGCCGACGGAAAGGTCCTTGGTCAGGCAATAGTAAGATTCTTTTTTTGTTCCCTGAGGGCTGCCGTCGGGGACCGGGTTGAGGATGACCTTGTTCTCTTCCTTGATCCTCGGGTCCCGTCGCCGTTCTTTCATGCTCCGCATTTCCTTCCGCTCAAGAAACGATTTTCGTTTCGCCCCATCCGCCGGGGCTCAAGCCCTCCACGCGCCCTCGATGGAATCAAGGATAACAGAGACTTGGAAACCGGTCAAACGCCTCCTCATCCCCATGTCCAACTGCTCATCTTGACGGCCCGTCGGCCCCGTAGATGACCGCGGACCGGAGGATGAGCTCGGCCCCGGCCGTCGGATTCAGGACGCTGACGATCAACCGGTGCTTCCCCGGTGCCAGACCGTAAGCCCAGAAAAGCGGGTCCCGCCGCCAGTGTTCATCCGTCGCGAGGTCGCAGGTCTCGACGGGCTTGCCATCCACCTGGATTCCCGCCTTGAACACATGCTCGTCTTTCCCTGTCCGCCTCGCTTCCCCGCCGACCACGATCCCCGTCCCTTCGAAATCGAGCGCGTATTCGTTCTGCAAGCGCACGGCGAGCTCCCTTTTTTCGGTCGGGCGGAGCCCTGAAAAATTGACTTCGAGCCGAACGGGCCGGATCTCCCCCGAGTTGATGATCACGTCCCTACCCTGGATCCTCCCCCCGTTCTTCTTGACCATGCCCAGGGCCTGCTCGAAGGAAAACCCGCAGGCCTCCGTCAGGCTGAAATCCATGTACGGGAACTTGCCTGCCTCGACGGCATCGAGACCGGATCTCCAGATCGCGGGGATTTTCCGGAACCCCAAGACCGTCCCCAGGATGCCACCGGCGGTGGCCGGGTTGCAGTCGGAATCGTCCCCGCACCTGGCGCTGATCTCCAGGGTCCGCCCGAAATCGCCGTTCCCGTAAAGGAGGCCGATAAGGACCCAAGCTGCGTTGATCTTGGCATCGATGTTGAAAGCCGAAAAAACCCCATCGGGACAGCCGATGTCCTCGGACCATTTCCTCTGGACCCGGAACCAGGTCCCTTTCCCGTCCCCCGGGCTCTCCCTGTGCCAGCGGAGGACATCGCTCATGACGGCGTGGAAACGGCTGGCCTCGGGAATGACCTTGAGGGCCTCGCTCGCGATGTGTTCCACATTGTCGGAAACGAACGCCAAGGCGTACATCGCCGCGATGTAAACGCCGCCGTACCAGCCATCGCCGGAGTTCATGATATGGCCGACCCGGTCACAGATCTCGGCCGCTACGGGAACCATGCCCGGCGACATGAGCCCCGCGAAGTCGGCCTCGATCTGGAAATCGATGTCGTCGGCATGCGGGTTGTTCCGCCAGTGGCCGGAGGCGGGCGGCGCGAGCCCGCGCTTGATGTTGGCCCGGGCCATCTGGTTGGCATGCCAGAGGGGATACGGGGCGTGCGCGAAGGCGCTGGCCAGCGCGTGGGCCGGGGCTTCGAGGCCTTCCTTCCTGAAAACGTCGACGAAGGTCAGGTTCATGTAGACATCGTCGTAGAGCCCCGGCGAGTTCTTGAAGGCCCACGGGATGGCCTGGCCGCTCCAGGCGAGCGGTTGGTAGTCCTGGATGATCGTTCCCTGGAAGCGGAATTCCGTAGGCCCCCCGTAGGTGCAACCGACGACCTTGCCGGCCCACCCGCCCCTGATCTTGTCCTGGAGAACATCCTTGGGGATCCGATAGGTCTCGGCGGCCGTCGCAGACGCGACCAGACCCGCCAGACAAATTCCGACCCAGCATCTTCTTCTTCCAACCATGCTCACCTCCGGTCCTGAGCGATCGCCGCGACGGACCCCGTCCGGCGGCCCCTTGGGGGGTTATCTTCCAAGAGTCCATAAATGGAAAGTCGTGCCTTTCGCAGGGGCCTCCAGGGCTTTGACATTTTCCATGACGGGAAGTAGGATGAGGACACTCTTTCCGCCGAGGAGGGTGAACATGGCGGAACGGACTCTCCCTCAACTTTTTGAGGACAGCGTCAGGGCCTATCCATCGAACGTCCTGATGTGGGAAAAAAAGGACGGCCGCTATCAGGGGACGACCTATGCGGAAATGCGCCGGCGCGTTTATGCCTTCGCCGCCGGGCTCAGGGGACTGGGCCTGGCCAAGGGGGACCGGGCCGCCCTTATTTCCGAGGGCAGGAACGACTGGGTCATGAGCGAGCTGGCCATTTTATACGTCGGGGCCGTCAACGTGCCGATCTCCGTCAAGATCGACGAACTTTCCGACCTCAAGTTCCGGCTGGCCCATTCGGGATGCAGGATGGCCATCGTCTCCGGGACGCAGGTCGCCAAGATCCGTCAGGTTAAAAAAGACCTGCCGGACCTCGAAAAAACGATTATCCTGGACGGAATGCCTTCCTTCGAGGCCGACGAGATCTTCGCCGGCGAGGTCCTCAGGCGTGGCGAACAGGACCTCCGAACCTGTCAGAAAGAATTCGATGAAATCTGGCCGGCGGTCAGGGAAACCGATTACGCCAATATCTGCTACACATCCGGAACCACGGCCGACCCCAAGGGCATCATTCTGACCCACCGGAACTATACAGCGAACATCGACCAGGGCCGGGGCCTGGTCGATTGCCCCGAATACTATGTCAGCCTGATCATCCTTCCCTGGGATCATGCCTTCGGCCACACCTGCGGGATTTACAGCCTGATGAAAAGCGGGGCGGCCATCGCCTCCGTCGAGTCCGGACGGACCGCCCTCGAAAGCTTGAAGAACGTCCCCCGGAACATCCAAGAAACCCGACCGCATCTCCTCCTCAGCGTCCCCGCCCTGGCCAAGAATCTCCGGAATAACATCGAGAGGGGTGCCCGCGAAAAGGGGCCGGCGGTCGAGTCCCTCTTCAAGAGAGGCCTGAGGCTGGCTTACGGCTACAACGCCGAGGGCTGGAACAGAGGGAGAGGCTTCAGGAAGTTGAAAAAGCCGCTCTACTTTCTCTATGACAAGTTGATCTTCAAGAAGATCCGGGCGAATTTCGGTGGCCGCCTGGAGTTCTTTGTCGGCGGCGGGGCCCTCCTGGACATCGAGCTCCAGCGGTTCTTCTACGCCCTCGGGATCCCCATGTTTCAGGGATACGGCTTGACCGAGGCGTCGCCCGTCATCTCCTCCAATAGCAAGAAGGCCCATAAATTGGGTTCGTCGGGCAAGGTTGCGCCGAACCTGGAGCTGAAGATCTGCGACGAAGCCGGGAACGCCCTTCCCGCCGGCGAGAAGGGGGAGATCGTCATCCGGGGCGAAAACGTCATGGCCGGCTACTGGAAGAACGACAAGGCGACCCGGGAGGTCCTCCGGGACGGCTGGCTCTATACGGGAGATATCGGACATGTCGACGAGGACGGCTTCCTTTATGTCCTGGGCCGGGTGAAGAGCCTGCTGATCGCCAACGACGGCGAGAAATACAGCCCCGAGGTCATCGAAGAGGCCGTCACAGACCACTCCCCCTACATCGAGCAGTTCATGCTTTTCAACAGCCAATCGCCCTATACGGTCGCCCTCCTGGTCCCCAACAAAGAGGCCATCGGCCGCTGGCTCAAAGAGAAAGGGCTCTCGGCCAGGACGCCGGAGGGCCAGGAGGCCGTCCTCAGGCTCCTCTCCGGGGAGATCGACGCGCTCCGCGAGGGCGGAAAATTCGGCGGGGAGTTCCCCGGGCGCTGGCTTCCCTCCGCCGTGGCCGTTCTCGGCGAGGGCTTCACCGAGCAGAACGGCCTCCTCAATTCCACGATGAAAATGGTCCGGGGCAAGATCGCCGATTTTTACAGGACCCGGATCGACTTCCTCTTCACGCCCGAGGCCAAGGACATCTGCAATCCCCAGAACAGGACCATCGTCGGCCGTTGGGAGTAAGTGTTTCCGGGATCCCCGCGCAGGCCCGCCGGTTTGTTGACAAGCCCGGCGTAACTAAGGTATGTAGAAAGCCGCACGACGGAGGTCTCATGAGCGTGAAGTTCCGCCTCGGCGCGATGATGTTTCTCCAGTACACGATCTGGGGATCGTGGATGCCCGTGCTTTCGGCCTATCTCCAGAACAATCTGGGATTCAACGGCGTTCAGACCAGTCTTATCTATAGCCTCTTGCCTTTGGCCACCATCATCTCGCCTTTTGTCGGCGGGCAATTCGCCGACCGCTGGTTCCCGACCCAGAAAGTCATCGCGATTCTCCAGCTCGCCGGCGGCATCCTGCTCATCGCCATGGCCGGCATCACGACCTTCACGCCCATGATGTGGCTCATGCTCCTCTATGCCCTCATCTACGCCCCGACGCTCGCCCTGACCAATTCCATCGCTTTCATCAACCTCAGGAGCTCGGAGAAAGAATTCGGCGCGATCCGGGTCTGGGGCACGATCGGCTGGATCGCGGCCGGCCTGGCGTTGGCGGGCTGGCGGGCCCTGGCCAAGTCGCCCGAGGGCATCGCCCTAAAGGGCGACACGCTCATCCTGGCCGGGGTCTTTTCGCTCGTTATGGGCGTGCTCTCTTTCGGGCTGCCGCACACGCCGCCGCAGAAGGAGGGGGCCAAGCCCTGGGCCTTCCTCGAAGCGCTCAAGATGTTCAAGGACAAGAGCTTTGCCGTCTTCGCTGTCATTTGTTTCGTGGTGGCCACGGAGCTTTGGTTCTACTACATCCTGACGGCCCCCTTCCTCACCTCGGCCGCGATCGGCCTCAGCCAGAGATACGTGTCCGCGGTCATGACCATCGCCCAAGTCGCGGAGATCTTCGTCATGGCCTTCCTGCTCTCCCGGGCCCTCCGGAAATACGGCATGAGGAAGACCCTGACCCTCGGGATCCTGGCCTGGCCGATCCGCTACATCATCTTCGTCATCGGCGCGCCCGCATGGCTTGTCATCGCCTCCCTGGCCCTTCACGGTTTTTGTTATGTCTTTTTCTTCACTGCGGCTTACATTTATGTTGACAGCATCGCCCCCAAAGATATCCGCCACTCCGCCCAGGGCCTGATCGCGATGATCATCCTCGGGCTCGGGAGCTTCCTGGGCAGCCTTTTCTGCGGTTGGGTTCAGAACCTGTTTACTACGACGACGGCCAACGCGGCCGGCGAGGCTGTCAAGATGGTCAATTGGAGGGGGACGTTCCTTGTCCCCGCAGGCCTGACGCTCATTTGTCTCATCATTTTTCTCGTTTTTATCCGGGATAAGATGCAGGCGCCGGCGGACAGGACGCCGGCCTGATAGGATCCGCGCCCGCCCCGAATCCCGGGGCCGGTCCGAGTCCGCATGAAGGAGACGTCAAGCATGAAGAAAAAAGACACGCTGGGCATCGGCCTCATCGGCGGGGGGTTCATCTCCCGCTTCCACATCCGCTCCTGGGTCGGCGTCCGGGACGCCGACATCCTGGGAATCGTCGACCCCGACGAAAAGAGAGCCCGAGAGGCGGCGGCCTTGGCCAACAGCCTCGGCGTCGGCGACCCGCGCGTCCACAAGTCGCTGACGGCCATGGTGGCCGACCCCCGGATCGACGCGGTCTGGATCTGCTCGCCGAACTTCACCCGCCTCGAGGTCATGGACGAGATCGCCCAGGCCGTCCTCAGGGGCAAGGGCGAACTCATCGGAGTCGCCTGCGAGAAGCCCCTGGGACGGAACGTCGGCGAAGCCAAGGCCATGCTGACCCTGGCCCGGAAGGCCGGGCTCCTCGACGGCTACCTCGAAAACCAGGTCTTTTCTCCGGCCGTGACCAGGGGCCGCGACATCGTCTGGGCCCGCGGGGCCAGTCTCTGTGGACCGCCCTACCTGGCCCGGGCCGCCGAGGAGCACAGCGGACCACACATGCCCTGGTTCTGGGAGGGGACCCTCCAGGGCGGGGGCGTCCTCAACGACATGATGTGCCACTCCGTCGAGGAGGCGCGATTCATGCTCACGCCACCGGGGGCCCTCCGGGATACCCTCAAACCCGTCAAAGTCACGGCCTACGCCTCCTGCCTCAAGTGGCAGGACCCCAAGTACGCCAAGATCCTGGCCGATCAGTCCGGCGGGAAAACCGATTATCTCAAGAGGCCCGCCGAGGACTTCGCCCATTCCCTCATCGAGTATCGGGACAAATGCGGACGGCCCCTCGTCGTCGAAACGACGACTTCCTGGTGCTATATCGGCGCCGGGCTGCGGCTCTCCCTGGAGCTGCTCGGGCCCGAGTATTCCCTGGCCATCAATACCCTGGACTCGGGACTCAAGATATTCTTCAGCCGGAAGGTCCGCGGAGAAGCCGGAGAGGACCTCGTCGAAAAGCAGAACGCCGAGGTCGGGCTGATGCCTGTCGTCAGCTCCGAAGAGACCGAATACGGCTACACCGCTGAGAACCGGCACATGGTCCGGGCCTTCCTGGCCGGGAAGAGGCCGGACGAGAATTTCAGCGACGGCCTCAACGTCACCGAGCTCCTCATGGCCGCCTACATGAGCGCCGAGCAGGACCGGACCATCCCCTTCCCTCCTCCGGACCTCGAATCGTTCATCCCGGCGGTCGCCCAAGGCCGGTGGAACCCAAGAAAAAAGAAATAAGGAGAGACGATGAAAAACATCACCGCGCTATTTCTCTTGATCCCAGCCCTCGCCGTTTTATCGACTGGCCAGCCGGCTCAGAAAGGAGCGGCCCCCGCCCAGATCATCCCCCAGGCCATCGTCGCCCAGGTCAAGAACACGGATTATCGCGATGTCCGGATCAAGCCATTCCCGGTCGCGGTCCAGTGCTGGACCTACCGGAAATATACCTTTTTTGAGACCGTCGATAGGGTCAAGGCCCTGGGCCTGAAATATCTGCAGGCCTTTCCCGGCCAGCCGCTCGGCCTGGGCAACTCGAAAGAGGCCTTCGGCGAGGGCATGTCCGAGGCGGCCATGAAGGCCGCCCAGGCCAAGGTCCACGAGGCCGGTCTTTCTGTCGTCGCCTACGGCGTCGTCGATATCGGGACGACGGAGGCGAGCATGCGGAGAGTTTTCGATTTCGCCAGGAAAATGGGCGTCCGGACCGTCGTCTGCGAACCGCAGGATGAGGTCTTCCCGTTGCTCGAGAAACTCCTCCAGGAATACGATCTCCGGGCGGCCATTCACAACCATCCCCGGCCGGCCAAGTACGCCTGGCCCACGACAACTCTCGACCGCCTCAAGGGCCGCGACGAACGGATCGGGGTCTGCGCCGACACGGGGCACTGGATGAGGGAAGGCCTCAATCCGGTCGAGTGCCTGCGTCTTCTGCAGGGCCGGATCCTGGACGTCCATTTCAAGGACAGGAGCGATTTCGGCCAGGGGCCATTGGCCAAGGATGTGGCCTGGGGCTCCGGCAAGGCCAAGGCCAGGGACATCCTGGCCGAGCTGACCCTCCAGGATTTCGACGGCTATCTGACCATGGAGTACGAGAACGAAGAGGAGGTCATGACGCCCGAACCGGCCATCCGCAAGAGCGTCGAGTTCGTGAAAAGCGTCACGTACTATCAGGGCTACGAGCAGCTTCTCAAGCGGTTCGACGGCGCCTACGAAAAACACGGCTGGAACCATTACGGCCCCGGCTACTTCGAGCTCGACGGCAAGACCGGGGTCCTGAAATCCCAAGGCGGCATGGGCCTCCTTTGGTATAGCGTGAAGAAATTCAGGGATTTCGTCCTCGAGCTGGACTTCAAGTGCTCCCAGAAGAACACGAATTCCGGCGTCTTCGTCCGGGTGCCGGACGTTCCGACGAGCGACGATTACATCTATCATTCCTTCGAGATCCAGATCGAAGACGCGTCCCAGGGCATCCACGCCACCGGAGCGGCCTACGATGCCGAAGCGCCGAGGATGAGCGCCTCCCGGCCGGCCGGCGAGTGGAACCATTTCAAGATCACCTTCAAGGGGAAGCATCTGCAGGTCGATCTCAACGGCAAGCTCGTCCTGGACTGGGAGGCGGTGCCGAGGGGAAAGGTCAGGGATTTCGCCCCTGAAGGTTATATCGGGCTCCAAAACCACGACAGCCTCTCGCCCGTCTATATCAAGGATATCTTCGTCAAGGAGCTGTGATCCCTGGGGCCGCGTTCCTCACGGCAAAGGAGTCCGGGCTCGGGCCGCTCCCTCGACTCCCGGATCCTTAATTGTTTTTATGTTGTATGGTATGATGAGTCAGCGAACTCCAAGGCCCCGGGCTTATGAAGATCAAATATCTCGACGGGAAAAGGCTTTACTATGCCTTCCTCGCCGGGGGGCGGGCCGTCATCCGGGACCAGCAGGGCCTCAATAGGATCAACGTCTTTCCCGTTCCGGATTCCGACACCGGCACCAACCTCGCGACGACCATGCGCTCCATCGCCGAGCGGGCGAGAGCTTTCCGGTCGGCTCATCACACCCTCGGCTCGATCGCCGACGCGGCCCTGACCGGCGCCCGGGGCAATTCAGGGCTCATCTTCGCCCAGTTCGTCTACGGCCTCAGTCAGGAGGCCCAGAACGAGACGCGTCTCTCGCCCCGCCGCTTCGCCGAACTGGTCCGGCGGGCCGCTCATCACGCCCGGCAGTCCATCCTGACGCCCGTCGAAGGGACGATGATCACCCTCCTCCACGACTGGGCCGAGGCCGTTTACGAACAACGCCTGAAGATCGCCGACTTCGCCGAGCTCCTATCCTATTCCCTCCATATCGCCGAGAAGTCCCTCAAGGAAACGCCTGAAAAGCTGGAGATCCTGGCCAGGGCTGGCGTCGTGGATGCCGGGGCCAAGGGCTTCTTCGACTTCCTCGAGGGTGTCGCCAACTTTATCAGGAAAGGCGACCTCAAGGACATCATCAAGGCCGAAACCGCCCCTCTGCCCATCCCCGCGGAGGCCCATGCGGGCCGGGATCGCGTGACGAAAAGATACTGTTCCGAAGCCCTGATCACTGGCACGGGGATCGATATCGACGCCGTCCGGGCCGCGGTCCGGTCGGCCGGCGAATCGGCCATCGTCGCCGGCTCCCGGTCCAAGGTCCGCCTCCATGTCCATACGGACTCGCCCGCGGACCTCTTCGCCAGGGCCCGCGAGTTCGGGACGATCGCCGAGATCAAGGCCGACGACATGCTCCGGCAGTACCAAGCCGCGCACCAAAGGATATCGCCGATCGCTTTGGTGACGGACTCGGCCTGCGACTTGCCCCGTGAGATCCTGGACGAACATCAGATCCACATGATCCCGTTCACCCTGTCCTTCGGGGACAGCCTCTATCTGGACAAGGTCACCATCACCCCCCACGAATTTTATACTCAGCTGAAGATGAGCCGGGACGTTCCGAGAAGCGCCCAGCCCTCTCAGGCGACGGTGAAAACGCTCTTCGAATTCCTGGCGGGACATTATGAGCGGGTCCTGGTCGTTACAATATCGGACAAGCTCACCGGGCTCTACCGGCAGGCCCTGGCCGCACGGGAATCGCTCGACCCGGACAAGTTCTGGGTCATCAATTCGCGGCAGCTTTCGGCCTCCCAGGGGCTGATCGTCTTGCGCCTGGCCGAGGCCATCCGTGAGGGTCTGAACGCGGAGGAGATCGCGATCCGGGCCGAGGATTGGGTCGCCAAGACAAAGCTCTGGGTGGATATCCGGACCTTGAAATACATGGTCCGCGGCGGACGGGTGAGCCCCCTCAAAGGCCTTCTGGCGGGGCTCCTCAACATCAAGCCCATCATCTCCCTCGACCGGGAAGGCAAAGCCGTGGCCCTGGGCAAATCCTTCAGCCGCCGCCGGAACATGGCCAAGATCGTCAGCTTGATCAGCCGGGAAAGCTCGGGAAAAAAGGTCTGGAACTATGCCATTGTCCACGCCCAAAACCCCTATCGCGCCCTGCATTACGCCGAAGAGCTCGGCCCGGTCCTCGGCCGGAAGCCCGCTTTCATCATGGACATCTCCCCCGTCATCGGGGTCCATAACGGCGTCGGGGTCGTCGGTATCTGCCTGATGTTCGAGTGAGCGCGCCGGGCGGGGGCGAAGGAGCTTCAAGAGCATGGGGCATATCCTCCTCCTCTGTTCCCTCACCGTCTGGTCTTACATGACGGCCTGGTTCATCCTGGCCCTGTTCAGGAAAGACAATTCCCTGGCGGACGTCGCCTGGGGGCTGGGGTTCATCCTCCTGGCCGGGCTGACTCTCGTCAGGCAGAATGAATATGCCGCCAGGCAAATCCTTGTCTCATGCCTGGTCCTTCTCTGGGGGATCCGGCTGTCCCTCCATATCTTCTCCAGGATCCTGAAACGAGGCGAAGATCCCCGGTACGCGGCGTGGCGGGCGAAATGGGGGCGGTCTTTCGTCCCGAGGAGCTATCTTCAGATCTTTCTCCTGCAAGGCGTCTTCCTCCTCGTCACCAGCCTGCCCGTCGTCCTGGTCAATTCCTCGCCCCAGAAGGGATTGGGGGCACCGGACCTCGCGGCCGCTCTCGTCTGGCTCGCGGGCTTTGTCTTCGAGACTGCGGCCGACCGCCAGCTCGTCCTGTTCAAGAAAGACCCGGCCAACAGAGGAAAGATCATGACGTCCGGCCTCTGGAGATATACGCGGCATCCGAACTATTTCGGGGAAGCCGTCATGTGGTGGGGGATTTTCGGCCTCGCCCTTTCGACGAGGAACGGCTGGATGACCGCGGCGAGTCCTCTCCTCATCACCTTTCTGCTCCGTTTCGTTTCCGGCGTACCGCTGCTCGAGAAAAAATACCTCGGCAACGCCGAATTCGAGGAGCATGCCCGCCGGACCAACGCCCTCGTCCCCGGGTTCCCCAAAAGATAGGCCTGGGCGGGAAAAAAAGGGGATGTCCCCCCCGGACATCCCCTCCGATCCTCTCCAACGGTTCTTCAGAATCCCGGGCTGATGCTGAGCTGGAAGTGCCAGCCCGTCACGGGGTCGGCGAACGGATAGACGTAATTGAGACCGAGGACGAGCATGCCGAAAAGGTTCGTCCTGATGCCCACGCCCGCGCTCGTGAGAGGCTTCCGGTTGCCTCCCAGGAACCAGGCCTTGACGTCCGCAGGCACCGTACCGCCCCACCAGTATCCGGGTTGGTTGGCCCAGGCGATTCCCCAGTCATAAAAGCCATAAAACTCGAGCGGCCAGGCCCCGAAATAGCCTTTGCCCAGGCCGAGGAGCCTCAGCAGGGGAAACCGAAGTTCGACGTTGCCGACGAGCATCTTGCTGCCGAAGAGCCGGCCGTAGTCGAATGTCGAAGCGCTCGAGAAGGTGTCATATCCCCGGACGAGGTCCCAGTACCCGATATAAAGAGGATAGAAGCGATCGTCCTCGGCGTCCTTGCCGTAGCGCCCATAGTGGAGGACCCGGAAGGCCAGCGTGAACGGTTTGACCGGGAGGAAATATTTCCGTAAATCGGCCGAAACCGTCGTGAACGAGATGTTGCCGATGGCCGGAGACACTCCCAGGCCGACGCTCTGGCCGATCAGCGGGCTGGTCGCCCCAAAGATCCCCGTGTCATAGTAGTAGCCGGCGGTGACGTAGCCGAAGTCGAGGCCCGGGGGCGAGGCGGGGTGGGTCTTGGAGTAGAAGAGCTGGGTGCCCGTGTCCATGGAATAGGCCCAGGTGTAGAGCGTCTGGCTGAATCCGATGTAGCGGTAACCGCCGGCCAATTCGATTCGCTGGACGGAGCTCAGGGGGTAAGAGGCGAAGGCGGAAACGTCATAATTGATGATCCGGTAGAGGAGCTCCTGCTCGACCAGGGCCGGCTCGCCGAAAGTGGTATTGTCTTGGGTGATACTATAATAAGGATAGGGATAGACGATCCGCGAGGCCGCCAGTCCCCAGTTCAAACGGTTCTTGCTGTTGAGGTAGGCCACAATGCCGGAGGTGTCAACGAACTGGGGGCCGACGATTGCCGTCGTGATGATCGTATTGGTCCCCAGCATGTCGCTCCAGTACGCGGAGATCCCTCCCGCGCCGTAGGTCCCATACCGGTCGACGGCGACGGCCAGCTCGGGCGGCGTGACGAAATCCAGGGTCAGCTTGGGCTTGTACGGGGAGACCGCGAAATTCGTGTCCTTGGGCAATCCGAACAGGGGGTTCTTGAGGAGCCCCATGAGGGAGCCCTCGGGCTGCGACCTCGGCGGCAGGAGGGCGGGGTTGCGGTCGAACTGGGTCAGGAAAGTCTGGCCGGCCAGGATGGTCGGGTCTTCGATGACCGAGATCGAGAAGAAGTTCCCGTCGTACGTGCTGAGGATGACCCGGCCCGCCTGCGTCAACGTGATCGCGGGGCTCAGCTCCGTGATCCCGCTGATGCCGGTGTAAAGGTTCGTGACTTGGAAAATCTTCCCCGAGCCCAGGTCGATCCGATAGAGATCGGTCTTGCCGTTCTGGTCCGAAAGAAAATAAAGCCCCTTGGAGTCCGCCGTCCACTGGGGATTGATGTTCTTGCCGTTGGGGAAGGCGAGAACCTGTTGGATCTGGCCGGATTCGACGTCCATGAGGGCCAGCTCGTAACGGCCGACGTCGACCCATTCCAGGTTCGTCGTGAACCTTTCGGTCACGAAGGCGATCCTTTTCCCGTCGGGCGACCAGACCGGCTGGAGGTCGCCGTAAACGTCGCGGGTCATCTGTTTCAGGCCGTTGTGCTCAAGGTCGTAGATGAAAATATCGGTGACGCCCCCGGCCAGGGCCGAAAAAACTATATAGCGGTCATCGGGAGACCAACAGGGGCTCAGGATCTCGCCGAGCTCCTTGAAGGGGATCTCCTTCTCGACCCTGTCCTTTTTCATGTCGAGGATGGTCAGCACGGGACTCCCTTTGATGATTCCGCCGAAGACGAACTTCTCCCCCTTGGAGTCCCATGACCCCGTCGAGCGGATGAACTCGATGCTCTCGAAATGGGGGTCGAGGGCCGTCGAGATCAGCTTCCTCTTGACCTTGCCGGTTTCGGCGTCCGCCAGGAACATGTCGATGGAGAAGAGGTCCCGGCTGGACATGAAGACCATCTCCTTGCCGTCAGGGCTGACGGCTGGGGAGATGTTGTACATGCTGTTGTCCGTCCCCTTGACGAGGATTTTTGCGACCTTGTCCGTGCTTTGGGTCTTCTCGATGAGCGGGCTGTAGGCGTCCTTCATCGATTTTTGCCAGTCGGCCGAGAGTTGCTTGAGCTTTGTCCCCAGGATGCCCTCGAGGATGACCTCGTAGTCCCCGGCCCGGCCGACGGACTTCATCATCTTGCCGATGATCTCATCCCCCCAGCGCCCGGCGATGTAGGCCCACAGGGCCTGACCCCAGCGGTAGGGGAAGTATTTATAGGTATTTTCAAGCTTATTGATCGCCGGAAGGTCCTTGCGGCGGACGGCGTCCCTCATCCACATCGAGGTGTTGGCGTCCACCGGCCCGATCGAGAAGTACTCGGCCATCCCCTCGATGAACCAGAGCGGGAGGCGCAGGTTCTGCTCGCTCACCCGGGAGGCATTCGTGTGCCCCTGGGCCATGATGTCGTATTGGAAGGCATGGACGAGCTCGTGGCCGATGACATGGTCGGTCTCATAAAGCGAAGGGCCGTAGGGAAGGATGATCCTCCGCTTGAAGGACTCCGTGACCCCGCCCGTCCCCTCCCCCATCAGCTCCGAGATTACGGTGGTCTGCTGGAATTGGGGGCCGCTGCCGTAAAGGATGAGGGGTTGACGCGACCTCAGCTCATAATTGAACATCCGGGACAGGCGGGAGTACCAGCGCTCGGCCATGAGCCCGGCGAGCTTGACGGTCTGTTCGTCCTCCAGATAGAAATAGATGTCGAAATGCCGGGTCTTCATGATCTTGAAGTCGAACCTCTGGTACTGGACCTTGTTCCGTCCGTAGTATTGAGCGTTCAATTCCGGGGCCAGGGCGCCGGCTGCAAAAACGAGGAGAATGACCGCGACGAGGGATCTCGAACGAGAGGTCAAGCGCATACGTCTCCTCCTTTGACGGACGTATTGTAGCCGATACAAGGCAGGAATGGAAATCTTCCCGCTGACGGGGATCCGGGCGTGTCCATAGGTCGAAACTCCTTTCGACCCCTCTCCGGACATATTCTATAAAAGACTCCGGGAAATGTCCATAGCCCCGTTTCTTGGGGTCGTTGACCTCGCCTCGCTAATTACGGTAAGATGCGGTCGATATCCGATGACCGCGCACATCCTGATCATCCTGGCCGTCATGGTCGGCGCCTACGCCCTGGCCAAAGCGAAGGGCCTGTCCGTCGAGCTGAGCATGTTCGCATCGTCCGTGGCCGGGGGGATCGCGGGTGCCTTTGCCGGGACGCCGCCGGCCGGCGAGCTTGGACGTCACCTCGTCGAAGGGGCCTTCACCTATCTCGACGTCATTCTCGTTTTCTTCACGGCCACCCTGTTCATGGCCATTGTCAACGAATCCGGAGGCGTCAACTATGTCGTCAGGGCCACGGTCAGGGCCTTTGCCCGCCAACGTGCCCTGGCCCTCCTCGTCCTGATGATCATCGTCCTCATCCCGGGCGCCCTGACCGGGGCCGGCAGCGTTTCGCTCCTCGTCGTCGGGGCTCCCGTGGCCATGGCCTTGGGCAAGCTGGGGGTCCCGAAGAAAAAGGTCGCCGCGATCCTTTTCATCCTGGCCGGGCTGAGCGCCGCGGCCCCGCCCGTGAACATCTGGGCCATGATCCTGTGCGCGGGAACGGCCATCCCGTATGTCGGGTTCGAGCTCGTCCTGGGACTCCCCTGCCTTCTCCTCGGCGCGTTCACCGTCTTCCTCCTCGGCTGGAAGAAAGACCCGCTTTCCGCCGAGGCCTCCGGCGAGCTGCCTCCCGCCCCGGCCGGAATGACCTGGTGGCGGGTTCTCGTTCCCTTCGCGGTCTTCTTCGGCCTGGTCGTCGCCGGCCGCGTCTGGCCTTTTAGAACCCCCATTCTCGGCCTGTCCCTGGAATTCACGGCGAGCGGCCTGGTCGCCCTCGCCGTGAGCCCGCGCAAGCTCCCGGTCCTGACCCTCGCCCTGGACACCGTCCGACGGCTGCTGCCCCTTCTCTCGACGATGGTCATCGTCGGCATGCTCCAGCAGATCATGACGGCGACCGGGGTCCGGGGCCTGCTGTCGTTCACCGTGATCTCGGCGCCTCTGGTCGTCCTCTTCATCCTTTTGCCCGTCATCATCCCCGTTTCGGAGGGGATCCTGACCTACGGCGGGGCGGCCATCATCGGTATCCCGCTCGTCTGGTTCCTGAACTCCATCGGCTATCATGCGACCGTTGTCATCGCCGGGCTGAGCCTCCTCTGGCCCTTGGGTGACGGCCTGCCGCCCACGGCCCTCATCGGGCGGCTGAGCAACATGGTTTCCGGATACAACGGTTCGTACTGGCAATTTCTGAGATCGACCTGGATCCCCTGGCTGGTCATCACGGCCTCGGGGCTCCTGATGATCATCTTCAGCTCCAAGCTGGCCTTCCTTGTCCGGTGGAGCATGTGAGGACCGTGATACCTGGCTTTGTCCGGAGGTTCGGATGTCCTGGGTCATGATCGCTTATTATGTGATCAGCGCTTTCCTCCTGGCCCTTCTCGCCTGGAACTTCATCCGGGAGAGGAAGAGCCCGGACAACCTCGTCCTCTATCTCCTGGTCATGATCCCGCTCATCCTGAGGCTTCTCCGGGTGAAATAGGATGAGGCGATGAAGCGCGAAGGATTTCTGAAATCCCTGCTCGGGGCGGCCACCCTCGCCCTTCTCCTTTGGGGCGGGCTTCCTCTCTATCGGCACCGCCATTTCGATATCCCGGTCGTCGAAGGCCCCGGGGTGACGTCCGTGGTCAGGCTGAGCGATTTTTGTCCCTCACTCAAGGGCACGATGGCCGACACGTCCGTCTTCATCCTCGAAGGGAAGGAGCCGGGGGGGAAGGCCATCCTGCTCGGCGAAACCCACTCGAACGAGCCCGAGGGGCTGCTGGCCGCGCTCGTCTTCATCGAGAACGCGACCGTCGAAAAAGGGACGCTTTATGTCATCCCGTTCTTCAACAACAGCGGAAGCCGGAACACCCGGCCCGGGGACGGCTATCCGCTCTATTTCGAAGTCCCCACGGACTGGGGGGCCCTGAAGATCAGGCTGGGGAACCGTGACGCCTCCCCCCTCGACCAGTGGCCGGACCCGGACGTCTACATCCATTATCCCGAACGACAGCTCCTCTCTTTCATCGACGTCCGGAACGTCAACCGGACCTGGCCCGGGCGCCCGAACGGCCCCCTGATGGAGCGCGTCACGTTCGCCGCTATGGAGATCATGCGGAGGGAGAAGGTCGACGTGGCCGTCGACATGCACGGAGCCGAGACGATGTTCCCGGTGACGAACTGCATCGTGGCCCCCGAGAAATCCGTCAAGATCGCCACTCTGGCGGCCATGACCGTCAAGGCCAAGGAGGGGTTCGAGAGTCATGTCGAGCCGTCTCCGGCGGGCTTCCGGGGCCTATCCCACCGGGAGATCGGCGACCACTCCGGGACGCTGCCTTTCCTCCTCGAAGCCCCCATCCCATTCCTTGACCAGCCCACGGGGCCCAAGACGACGAAGCTTCTCCTGGACGGCAAGGATCCCTTCCTTCTGAGCCTCGCCCGGGGGAAAAAGCTCTTCGTCCCCTATGACGAATCCGGCTGGCCCATGGACAGGCGGGTCGGACAGCATTGTTCGGTTGTCCTTGAGATCCTCCACCAGTTCTCAAAAAAGTTCCCTGATAAAGCCGTGATTGTCCGGGACGTCCCACGATACGCCGACCTCGTCAAGAACGGCGTAGGGCATTATTTTCCTAATCCGGGCAAGGTGGAGCGAAAGGCTATCGTCCTGAATTGACGGATCGACCTTAGATCTTTCGGAGGTGACCCCGATGGCACTGGCCAAGAAAACGGGCCCGGCGCTGGTCCTCGTCGCAACCCTCGTCATCACGGGGATGGTGCTTTTCCCTTCCCGCCCGGAGAGAACCGAGCCGCCGGCGACCACCGACAGCTTTGAGAACTGCACGGTCATCATGGTCGGGAGAAACGCCTCGGCGGACGGTTCGGTCATGGCGACCCATGCCGCCGATTGCGGGGTCTGCGATTTTACCTGGCGGCACGTGCCGGCCGCGGACCACAAGCCCGGCGAAAAAAGGAAGATCTACCACATCAATCAGATCCGGACGTGGCCCCCCTCGCAGGGCCTGAAGTGGGACCTGATCAAGAAAGATATCACGGGTGTTGAGCTCCCCGAGGTCCCCCATACGTACGGATACCATCACGCCGTTTTCGGCTACCTGAACGATCAGCAGCTGGCCATCGGCGAGTCGACGGTGGGCAACCAGCGCAAGATGTCGAACCCCACGCCCTCGGGCGTCATGGACATCACCATGCTCACGCTCCTGGCCATGGAACGGGCGCGGACCGCCCGCGAAGCCATCAAGCTCATGGGCGGCCTCGCCGAGCAATACGGGTACGGCTTTCACGACTCGGGCGAAATGCTGGCCGTCGCCGATGCGAAAGAGGTTTGGGACTTCGAGGTCATGCCGGTCGGCCCCCTGTGGACGCCCAAGACCGGCAAGCCCGGCGCTGTCTGGGCGGCCCAGCGTGTCCCCGACGATGACGTCTCCGTCTGCCCGAACGAGTCGAGGATCGGCGAGATCGACCTCGCCGATGCGGACCATTTCATGGCCTCACCGAACGTCGTATCCTACGCGGTCGAGGCCGGGCTCTACGATCCCAGGAGCGGCAAACCCTTCAACTGGAAACGGGCCTATAACCCGGCCGAGGCAAGCGCCGCGGCCGACCCCCGCCGGTCCCGTCTGTGGCGGCTCCTCGACGTCGTGGCCCCATCGCGGAAGTTCAGCCCGGAAACTCCCAACATGGACTTCCCTTTTTCGGTGAAGCCGGATAGGAAGCTCTCCGTGGAGGACGTCATGGCCCTGACCCGGGACAAGTCCCAGGGAACGGCCTTTGATCCTGTGCGCGGCCTCCGCGGCGGCCCCTTCCAGAACCCGAATTACTATAAAGGGACCCGACTGATCAGCGTCCCCAACGTCGAGTACACCACGCTCACCCAATGCCGGTCCTGGCTCCCGGACATCATCGGCGGCATCGTTTGGGTGGCCCTCGGCTCCCAGGACACGTCCTGCTATATCCCCTTCTACGCGGGCGTCACGGACATCCCGAAGTCCTTCTCGGTCGGCGACCACTGGGTCCTCAACCGCGAGGCCGCCCGCTGGGCCTTCGATTACGTGGATTTCCATGTCCAGGTCGCCTACAACGCGGCCATCGTCGATGTCAAGGAAGCCCAAAGAAAATGGGAGGGCGAAGCCGTGGCCGGCGTGCCGGAGAGGGACCGGCAGGCCCAGGAGCTGTTCCGCAAGAGCCCGGCCGCGGCCGCCCGTTTCCTGACCGGATACTGTCTGACGAATGCCAGGAACGTCATCGAGGCCTGGTGGAAGCTCGGGGACGACCTCTGGGTGAAGTACAACCACGTCATGCTCTACAACCCGGACAAGCGGCTGAACGGCAGGATCCCTACGGCCAGCCCGGAGTGGTGGAACAGGGCGGTCCGGGCCCATGACGTCCTGACGGAGCCCGAAGCGAAAAAGTGACCGCCGGAGCCAGCGTCCCGCGATCCCCATGAATCCTCATCAAGGAGAGCACGAATGAAAAGCCGAAAAATCCCGGCCCTGGCCGGAGTCCTCTTCCTCACGGTGCTTCTGGCGGGGGCCCTCATCGGCCAGAAAGCGGCGCCGCCGAGGCCCTCGTCGGACGATCTCCTCGTCCCCCGGGAGTCCTGCACGTCCATCCTCATCGGCAAGGACGCCTCGGTCGACGGCTCGGTCATGACCACCCATACCTGCGATTGCGGCATTTGCGATTGGACCTGGCGTCACGTGCCGGCGGCCGACCACAAGCCCGGCTCGACCCGCCGGATCCTCCACATCTCCCAGTACCAGACGTGGCCCCCGGCGGAGGGTCTCAAGTGGGACCTGGTCAAGAAGGACTACGCCGGATTCGAAATTCCCGAGGTCCCGCATACCTACGCTTATCACCATGGGATGTTCGGCTACATGAACGAGAATCAGGTGGCCATCGGCGAATCCTCGATCGGCAACCAGCGCAAGATGGAGAATCCGACCCCCGCGGCCGGCCTGGACCTCACCATGCTGACCCTTCTCGCCATGGAAAGGGCCAGAACGGCCCGGGAGGCCATCCATATCATGGGAAGCCTGGCCGAGAAGTACGGTTACGGCTTCCACGACGAGGGGGAGATGCTGGCGGTGTCCGACCCGGCCGAGGCCTGGATCTTTGAGATCATGCCCGTGGGGCCGCTGTGGACGCCCAAGAGTGACAAGCCCGGGGCAGTCTGGTGCGCCGAGCGCGTGCCGGACGACCAGGTCAGCGTCTGTCCCAACGAATCGCGGATCGGCGAGATCGAACTGGCCAATAAGGACATGTTCCTCGCTTCGCCGAACGTCGTCTCCACGGCGGTCGAGATGGGCTACTACGACCCCAAGAGTGGCAAGCCTTTCAATTGGAAGAGGGCCTACTCCCCCCAGGAGGGCAGCGCCGTGAGCTCGAACGGCCGGATCCAGAGGCTGTGGCGGTTCTTCGACCTCGCGGCCCCCTCCCTGAAGCTCAGGCCCGAAATGCCCAACATGGACCTTCCCTTCTCGGTCAAGCCGGATCGCAAGCTCTCTCTCCAAGATGTCATGGACATGACCCGGGACCGGAGCTATGGGACGCCCTTCGACCCCGTCCAGGGGATCCGCGGCGGGCCGTTCAAGAACCCCAGCTATTTCCGGCAAACCCGGCTCATCGACGACGGCCGGGCCGAATACACCACGGTCACCCAATGCCGCGCCTCCCTGCCCGGCCCCATCGGGGGGATCGTCTGGATTTCCTTCGGATCCCAAGATACGGCTTGCTACATGCCCTTCTACGCGGGCGCGACGGAGCTGCCGAGGTCTTTCGCCGTCGGCGACCATTGGATCTTCAGCCGCGATTCGGCCCGCTGGGCCTTCGACTATACGGATTTCCACGTCCAGGTCGCCTACTCCGAGGCCATCAAGGATGTCAAGGCCGCCCAGGCGCGATATGAAGGCGAGACGATCGCCCGCATCCCCGAGATCGACAAACAGGCCCTGGAGCTCTATAAGAAGCAGCCTGGGGAAGCGGCGAGGTTCCTGACGGCCTTCGGCCTGAACAACGCCAAGACCGTCGTGGACGCCTGGTGGAAACTCGGCGACGAGATTCTCGTCAAGTATAACCGGCTCTACCTCTACGACACGCAGAAAAGGATCTACGAGCGGGGCAAGCCGGCCACCCCGGACTGGTGGAAAAAGGCCGTCCGGATCTTTGATATCCTGTCGGAACCGGAGAAAAAAGACAACCGTTGAGGAGGAATGCCATGAGAACCCTTTCCACGCTGACGATCCTCGCGGCCAGCCTCGCCCTGCTGGCCGGGCCGGGCCTTAGTGGCCAGACCGTTCCCAAGGCCGGACTCCCCGTCCTGACGACATCGGCCGGCCAGAGCACCGACGTCGAGACGCTCAACATCGTCATGGAGGAGGCCGGGATCAAGTACGATTACTGCGACGTCCCCACCGCGGACATGTTGGCGTCCGGGGTCGGACTGGGCGGGAAGCAGTCCGGGCCGGGATTCCATGTCGAAGTCACGACCGACACTGCCAAGTTCCCCGTTGGGACGCCCTACAAGGCGGTCATTTTCGCCATCGGGGCCAGCCTGAAGGGCATGGGCGCCTCGGGGCTCACGCTCGAGAGCGAGGAGGCCCGGCTCAAGAAGCTCGTTGACTATTGCAAACAGAAGAAGATCCTGATCATGGCCGTCCATGTCGGCGGCGAGTCCAAGCGGGGAGCGTCCGGCAGCGATAACGAGCGGATGATCGACGCCGTGGCCCCGTTCGCCGACTACCTCGTCGTCACCAAGGACAGCAATAGGGACGGCCGGTTCACCAAGCTCGCCAAGGGCAGGAACATCCCCTTGACCGAGATCGACTATGCCCTCGGCCTCGTGGACATCGTCAAGCAGGTCCTGCTCTAGGACAAGGGCGTTTGATCCGGCCTTTACGGGCACGACCTCGGGCCCGTCGATATGCCGGTCGGGGAGGAGATTTTCCATGAACCAGGGGTTTTTCATCAAATCCTCATTTCTCTTGTCGGTTCTGATCCTGGTGACTTTTCCGCCGCCGGCCGGGGCCTCCGAGCCGATCCCCCGCGCGAGTTACCTGGCTTACGCCCGGGCCTCAGCCGATTGGGCCTACGGGCATTCCGCGGACATGTTGGCCCAATGGAAGAAGACCTTCGACCCCCTCAACGTCTTCGGCTATCGGCCCCCGGGAGGGTTTCTCGAAACGGCCGTCATCTATTCGTATCTTTACGAAAAGGAAAAAAAACCCGAATACGCCGAACGGGCCAAGGCCATCCTCCTCTCCTACGGCGATTACCGGTCGGCCTACCCTGAATCGTCCGTTAAGCTCAGGCCCGACTACGCCGAGGGTGTCCCTGCCCTGCCCGATTTTTTCACGGCCATGCGGTACATCCGGGCCTACGACACTCTCCGCCGTCTCGGCCGCTTCCTGCCCCAAGAGAAGATGAGCGCGGAGGGTCTCATCGCCGAGAGCATGCGCTACCTCCTGCGGACCCAGGAGTGGGGGCCGATGAACCGGTCCGCGCTCCGGGCCGAGTCCCTGGCCTGGGCGGTCCGGGCCCTCCCCGACAACCCCGAAACGCCGAAATGGGAGATGCAGCGCCGGGCCCTGGGCGACGACAACTGGGCCCACTGGGAGATCGAGGACGCCACCATCTACAACGGGGTCTGGCTCTACTCCGTCCTGGGCTACGCCGACGCTCTGGGAAAAATGGATGACCTCTTCAGGACGCCCGAAATCTTTTATTATGCCCAGTATTACACTCAGCTCATGAGCCCCGCCGGCATGATCCCCGATTATGGCGATGCCCACTGGATGTCGAATTGGACCCATTTTCTAGTCTTCTTCGAGGCGGCCGCGGCCCGGCTGAAGGCCCCGGCCATCCAGTGGGCGGCGGAGACGATCGCCGCCAAGTTCGTCGATTTCACGAAACCGGACAACGTCGGGCTCGGGGCCATGCTTCTCGACTGTTACCGGTGGGGAACGGACGACATCAGGCCGGTTCCCCCTTCCCCGCTCTCCGGAGAAGTCCTGGATGATATCGTGGGCAAGAAGATCGTCTTCCGGGACGGCTGGACACCCCGCTCGACCTACCTCCTCCTCAACTACCGGGACGAGGGGGACGGCGGGCTGAACACCCGCGACTATCTGAGGGACTCCATCCCCGTCGAAGAAGAGAAGATGACCCACGGCCACGCCGACGAGAACAGCCTCGTCCTTCTCATGTCCGGAGGCTCGGTCCTCCTCCATGACGCCGGCTATCGGGACTATATGCCCTCGGGTCCCTTCGGCGCTTATCGCCAGGACTATTTTCACAACCGGCTGTGCGTCCGGCCCGAAAAGATCTGGATGGGTCAGAAACAAGGCGATCATCGCTACAGCATCCGCGACGCCGTTCCCGGTCAGGACCTGCTCGGCTTCCTCCGGGACGCCGGTTCCTACCGCCGGACGCGGACCCAAAAGATCGATTTCCTGACGTTCCCGGATTTCGATTACAGCCGGACGCGAGTGACCGATGACAATTGGGGCTATCAATCCGACCGAGTCGTGGTCTACGTCAAGGATCCCGGGTGTTTTGTCGTCTTCGATATCTTCAAGGCCCTCCGCGAAGAATATTTCACCCTGGCCGACCTCTGGCACACCCAGAAGATCTTCGCCCGGGGCGAGCACTGGTACGACACCGGATACGAGAGGATCCAAAGCTTCGAGCTCGGGACGGACCGGCGGCTGCTCATCGTCTTCCCCTCTCCGCAGGCCGTGATTGAGGGGACCGAACCCGAGCGAAGACATTACCAGGACGAGTGGCTGGTCCACCAGACCATGGCCCAGCATTTCGAGCTCGGCGGGACGGCCGTCCTCGTCTCCGTGCTCGTTCCCCATGGGGCTGCAGACGATCCTCGGTCATGGCTCGAGCGGATTTCGCTCGCGCCCGCCGGGCCTGAAGGAAAGGCCGCCGGGGTCAGGATCCGGCGCGGAGGGAGGGACGTCTGGATCGGGGTCAAGATGGACCTCCGGATGGACATCAGCCGCGATACGCGGCGCCCCCGTTATACGTACGACGCCGGCCGGATCCGGGTCGGGGAGATCGAGACCAACGGGGATTTCCTTTTCGCGTCCGTGGAGGGCGACCGGCTGCGCTACACGATCGTCAACCTGACCAAGGCCCTGTTCAAGGGCTCGCCGCTCGTCGAGGCCAAGGACACTCTCTACGGGCTGGCGTTCGACGCGAGCCCGGACCAGGCGGGGACCGGAAAGCTGCGCTACTGGAGGGATGAAGCCGCCGTCAGGAGATAAGAAGGCTCAGACGGGCAGCCCCTGCTGCTTTCTCTGAGCGTCCTTCTGGAGCCCTTGGCCCTCGGCGAGAAGCTCGGCCAGCCTGTCGAGGATCATCCGGATCTTGATGTTGGCCAATCTCCTTTTTCCCGACTTCTGGGTCTCGAAATGGGCCTGGAGGTAGCTCTCAATTTCCTCGGCCCCCATGATGCCCCGTACGAAGTCGTCGCCGGCAAGCTCCAGCTTCAGATCGTCCATCGTCTGACCCTGGACGATGATCTTGTTCTCGACGAGAGCCCGGGACCTCCATTGCTCGAAGTCCTTGGCGGCGTACACCGGAATGGGGCCCAGGAGCTTCTTGGCGTCCTGGAGCGTCTGGTCGAAGAAAGCCTTCCCTTCCTTGAGGAAATTCCTGGCCCGGTAGTATTCGGGATCGCTCGCGGGGATGCGGTCTTCGAGGTAATCGTTGAAGGTCCGGATGGAATCCGAGAGGAGCTCGAAGCACCGCGTCGCACGGATGTAGATTTCGCGCTCGACCTGGACCTTCATTTTCGCTGAACTCTGGGCCTCAATCTAGCACAGGCCCCGCCCGAAGTCAACGGGAGTTTTCGGCCCCATTTTCAGCCCTATTTCTCGAGGATCGAGGCGGCGACGACGTTGGCGACCTTGCTCCGCATGGCGATGATCTCCCCCTTGTCGTCGGGGTGGATGCGGTTCGTCAAGAATATGACGGCCGTCTTCGTCTCGGGGTCGATCCAGATCGAGGTTCCCGTGTACCCCGAATGGCCGTAGGAGCCATAGCTGAAAAGGTCGCCCCGGACGGTGCCGTAATCGGAAGTGAAGTCCCAGCCGAGGCCGCGGCCGGAGTCGGCAACCTTCGGGAAGACCTCCGTCATGCGCTCCACCGTGAGCGGACTGAGGATGCGGACCCCATTCCATTCGCCGCGGTTGAGCATCATCTGGGCGAAGACGGCCAGGTCGTCGGCCGTGGAGAACAGGCCCGCGTTGCCTGAAACGCCGCCCTGGAGCCTGGCCAGGGGGTCATGAACGATGCCGCGGAGCGGACTGCCGTCCACGACCTGGGTCGGGACGCAGAGCGGCAGGAACTGGGGCGGCGGATTGTAGAAGGTCCGGCTCATTCCGAGCGGCCTGAAGATGTTCTCGGCCGCGAACTCAGCGATCGTCTGGCCGGTCACTTTCTTCACGATCCAGGCCAGAGTGATGTAATTCAGGCAGCTGTAGGTGAACTGCTTCCCCGGGGGAGATTCCTTGGGGATCTGGGAGATGACCTTGACGAGGTCCTCCGTGGAACAGGGGTTGCCGTATTTCTTCTCGACCTCCTTGGGATCCGTATACGGCGGAAGACCCGACGTGTGGGTCAGGAGATGCCAGAGCCTGGCGTCGTCACCGGGTACCCCCTTTTCCTGGAGGTAGACCGCGAAATCCGGGACGTAGGTCTTCACTTTATCCCAGAGCCGGACCTTCCCGCGCTCGACGAGGATCATGACCGAGGTCGCCGTCGCCACGGGCTTGGTGACGGATGCCATGTCGAAGATCATATCCCCGGACATGGGTTTCGGCCCGGGCAGCCACTGGCTCTCCCCAAATGCCTTTTTATAGACCATCCTGCCTTTGCGGGTCACGAGGAGCACGGCCCCGGGGAAGTCTTTCCGCTGGAGGGCTTCGCCGATGATCTGGTCAAGATAAGCCAGATGCTTCGACGACATCCCGACCTCCTCCGGCTTGGCGGCCGGGACCGGCTGCCCGAGGAGGAACGGAACGCTCCCCAGGAACAGAAGGACAATCCCCAGGACTGTCGACGGTTTTTTCATGGCGGCCTCCCCTCTGCCCGGCCCCCGGGGTCGGGCCTATTTTTTCTCCGGCTTCTTCGGCTCTTCGTTCCAGACAAGGCCGTCCTGCCTGATATGCCAGCTTGCGCCCGCCTTGTTGGTGTAAATGGCTTCGAAAAGGCTCTTGGTGGTCTGGAGGAGCGGCGGATACAGCCAGCCCTTAACCTTCAGCTCCTTCGCGTTCTTCAACCCGAGAGAGCCCAGGTCGTCCGCGAAGGCCCCTTTCTCGTCGAGCTGGGCCCTCTCCCCATAATAGATCTTCCGCAGGGCCCACTTGACCTTCTCCTCGGGACGGTCGACGAACTTGTCGCCCCCCGAGCCGGCTTTTTTATCCGAAAACTGGACGTAGCCCCACATTTCGGGGTAATGGATGTTGATGACGCCCTGCGGGGACCACGTCCAGTTATCCTCGGGCAAGTATTGCCCTGAGCACGGATCCTTGGCCTTGACGTACTTCCCGTTCTCGACGTTCAGATAGTATTCGACCCTGGAGAAATTCATCCGCCATTGGTCGCCCGCCGTAGGCCGCTCGGGCTTGCCCGGGATGCATTCCCTGAGCACGCTGAAGGGGATCGCGATCTCGACCGTCCAGGCCCTGTCCCTGTCCGACGGGTCGTTGAGGGACCCGTTGACATGAACCGCCGTCTTGAGGCCCTTGATATCCCAGGCATTGACGGCAGGCCCGCCGTCGCGGTAAGGGCTGACGAGGAAGAGGTCCCAGACCGTGTTCAGGGCGTTCATCTCGAGCTCGTAGTAATCGTGGGTGTCCCCGTCAGGGTCAATAAAGACCTCGAAGTCGTTGTCCTGGAAGATGATCGAGTCCCGCTCGGTCAGTGTGGCCCAGACATCGGGCTCTTCAAGGTAAGCTCCGATATAGAGGAATTGATCATCCCAGAGCAGCTGGACCCTTGTCCGGTAGCGGGGCCTGGGCTTGGCGGGACCTTCAATATCCCCGAAGACTTCGGTCCAATCGGCCTTCAGCCACGAGTCCTCGCTGAGCCGGCCGTCGATCTCGATGGGGCCGGTCGCGCGCTGAACGATATATCGCTGGGGCGAGAAAGGGATCTTGGGCACAGGGACGCTCGAAAGCGGTACGGCGGAGAGCGACAAGGATCCTAGGATGAAGCCGATGACGACGAGGGGAAGCCTCGAAGCACAGGTTTTCATCATCCGATCCTCCTCATGCCCGGAGATCCAGGTAGCGGACATCGTTCCCGGACCAGGCCAGGAATCTCTCGAAGTCCGCGAACGAAATGTCCAGGGTCACCGTGTTGACATTGGGATGGAAGCCCAAGAAGCCGCTTCCCCGAAGGTCCTGGTCGACAATGACCCTGACCTCCTTGGCGGCGTCGTTGATCAGTCCGAAGGGTGAAACCGAGCCCGGCTCGAGACCGAGGCAACGGGCCAGCCGCTCGGGCGAGCCGAAGCTCAATCGGTCCTCCTCGAGCGCTCTGTTCAATCGCCGGAGGTCGATCTCCCGGGATGTTGGGGCGACCACGAGATAGTGGCGGTTCCCCTTCTTGTTCCGGAGGAAAAGGTTCTTGCAATGCGTTCCCCGGAGCTCCGTCCAGTACTTGCCGGCGTCCTCGACCGTGAACACGGGCGGATGCTCATGACGGACATAGGCGATCCCCAGGGCGTCCAGGACGTCAAGAACTTTGCGCTCGGCTTCCGTCACAGGCTTCTCCGGCCGCATCAGGGCGGCAATTCAAAGGTTACGATAAATCAAAGGGCCGCCGCCGCGCAAGCCGGAATTTCCCGACCTGTTCCGAAGCGCGCCGGTTTCGGTTAGAATAGGCCCTTCGAGGTCAAGATGGCTTCCAACGCGAAAAAAAACGTATCCGTTCTCTTCACGCCCGTCCGGATCGGCCAGGCGCTCATCCCCAACCGCTTCGTCCGTTCCGCGACCCAGGATTTCATGGCCACGGACGATGGCGAAGTGACGGACAGACAGGTCGAGCTTTTCAGCCGGCTGGCCGAGGGCGAGGTCGGTCTGATCATCTCAGGCCACGCGTTCGTGGAGCCGCGGGGGAAGGCCAGCCCGCGCCAGCTCGCCGTCCATGACGACCGCTTCATCAAAGGCTTGGGCCGGATCGCGGCGGCCGTTCATCGCTTCCCCTCGAGGATCTTTCTTCAGATCGCCCACGCCGGAAGGCAAACCAAGGAAAAGCTCTCCGGCTCGACGCCGGTCTCGCCGTCCGCCGTCTACGACCCGGCTTCCAAGGTCATGCCCCGTGAGCTTTCGACAGACGAGATCAGGGCTCTCATCGAGGCTTTCGTCCAGGCCGCCCGCCGGGCCAGAGAGGCCGGCTTCGACGGAGTCCAGCTCCACGCCGCCCACGGCTATCTGCTGAGCGCCTTCCTCTCCCCCCATACGAATCGACGGCAGGACGAGTGGGGCGGCCCGCTCGAAAGCCGGGCCCGGGTCCTCGTCGAGATCCTGAAAGGGATCCGGGCCCTCAATGGAAACGGTTTCCCCGTCATCACCAAACTCAACTCCACGGATTTCCTGGACGGGGGCCTGAGCGTCGAGGAGAGTGTCCGGGCCGCGATGATCCTGGAAGCCGCCGGCATCGACGGGATCGAGGTGAGCGGAGGGACGGCCGAAGCCGGCCGGGGCTCGATCTGGGCCGGGCTCCGGAGCGAGGAGGACGAGGGGTATTTCGTGGCCGCGGCGGCCAGGATCAAAGCCGCCGTCAAGGTCCCCGTTTTCGGCCTGGGCGGGATCCGGACCTTCGATGTGGCGGAAAGATTCGTCAGGGAGGGCCGGGTCGACCTGATCTCCCTGAGCCGACCTCTCATCCGCGACCCTTACCTGGTCAAGAATTTCCGGGAAGGCCGCGTCTCGAGATCGGAGTGCATCTCCTGCAACAAGTGCATGAACCCTCGCGGGATCCGCTGCGCCGAGCTCAAGCCGTGAAGGCATCAAGGTCGCGGTGAGCGGCTTCCATCAATAAGAAAAAAGCCTGGCCCTCGGTGGCCGTCCCGGGCGCTTCGAAGCTCGGCGAGCCGCAGACGCCCTGGACGAGGCCCAGGCCGTCCACCTTGGCCCTGGCCGCGGCCCTCATCTTGTCCGCCCGGGCTTCGTAGGCCGGGCCGATCCAGCCGCCCTTGATCCCACGGTAGATCGTGTAGGCCATGATCTGGGCCAGGTTGACTTCGACAAAGGTCTTCGGGTTGTCGAGGACGTCGTGGAAAAGTCCGTCCGGGCGCTGATGGGCCAGGCAGCCGTCGATGACGTCCCTGATGTATGTCTGGAGGCGCTTCTTATCCGCCGACATCCGCTCCGGCATGGCTCTCAGGACGCGTGTCATGCCCGCCGCGGCCCAGCCGTTGCCCACCCCCCAGAAATCCTTCCGGCCAAAGTCGTTCTTGGCGTCGTCCCAGATGTGGGAGAAGAGTTTTTTCCTCCCGTCCCAAAGCAGCTTGCGAAAGCCTTCGATCTGCTTCATGGCTTCGTCGGGTTGGCCGGCGATGGCCAGGAACGGCGGGGCCATGTACATGGAATCGATCCAGACCTGGGGCTTATCGTCGATGTGATAAAAGGTCCCGTCCTTGCGGCGCGGGGCCTTGTGGAGGAAGTAATCGAGCATCCGGTCGGCGCCGGCCTTGAGCGTCGGATCGCCGCTTTTGAGGGCGGCATAGAGGACAGCTTCGCCGTTCGCGCCCGGGTCGGTGACGCCATGGTTGTCGCAGACCTGCCCGAGCCGGCCGTCGTCGGAGATGCGGATGACGGCCTCTTTGGCCATGAGAACGACGAGCTCGTCATCCCCGAGCTCGAGCAGCGCCTGGGCGGCGACGCCCTGCTCCCAGGCATGGCGCTGCATGGTCAGCATGGCCAGCTTGACCTTCTCGATAAGCGGATCGGCCGCCTGCGAAATTGCCCTTTGACCTGGGGCGTTTTTCGCCGTCCATGAGACGAGAGGGACTGAGGAGGCGCCCACGGTCAAAAGATTTCTCAGGGCTGTTCGTCTTTTCATCGCCATTCCCTCCTCCCTTCTCCTGGCGGACGCGGCCCGGCGCTCCGAGCCCGGGAGGTCCGCCGGCTATTCTAATCCAGCCCCATTGACCCAGGCAAGAAGAGGACTCTGATACCGTTCCAAAGGGGTCACAGACATCTTCATCAGTCCGGCAATTGGGAATCCAGGTCCCGGCCAAGATCGAACGCCCACTTGAAAAGACCTCTCCCGCCGCTGTAATATCCCCGCCGCGGGAGGCTCACCGTGATCAGAGAGCTTTTGATATCGATCCTCGTCCTGTCCATGGGACAGACGGCCCTCATGGCCTCGGCGGCGACCGGTCCCTCTTCGGGCATCCGGATCTTCAATGTCAAGGACTACGGGGCGACCGGCCGCAAGGCCGATAACGCGCAGGCCGCGATCCAAAAGGCCGTGGCCGCCTGCGCCGCCGCCGGGGGCGGTATGGTTTACATCCCTCCCGGAGAATACAGCTCCGGGACCATCCATCTTAAGAGCCACGTCCGCCTCTACGCGGAAGCCGGCGCCACGGTCTATTCCATTCACGACAAGGCCCTCTTCGACAAGGACGCCCTGCTCTACGGCGAGGACCTTGCCAACATCACGATCGAGGGCCGCGGCGTCTTCAACGGCGAGGCCGCATATGATTGGCGGCTCAAGGGAGATCACCAGGACGACTTCATCCGGTCCAACCAGGTCGAGATGGAAAAGCTCGGCAAACCTCTCTTCCGCTCATTTCCCAAGCCGGACCAGACCGGCAAGATGGTCCTCCTCGTCCACTGCAAGGATGTCCGGATCACGGGCGTTTCCTTCATCGACTCGCCCTCCTGGACCATGAACCTTGTGGACTGCGAGCGGATGGTCATCGACGGGATCTATATCAGCACGAGCCTGAAGGCCGGCGTCTGGGCCGACGGCATCGACCCCGACGGCTGCAAGGACCTCCGCATCTCGAATTGCACGATCGAAACCGGCGACGACGCCCTGGTCTTTTATTCGATGGACTGGTTCGGCCCGGCCCGCCCGTGCGAGAACATCACCGTCACCAATTGCCGCCTGAGCTCGGCCTCGAGCGCCATCAAGTTCTGCGACGGGAACATCGCCGGCATCCGCAACGTGACCATCGACAATTGCGTGATCACCAACTCGAATCGCGGCATCGCCTTCATGACCTTCGACGGGGGCCCCGTGGAGAACATCGTCCTCTCGAACCTGACGATCGAGACCGTCCGTAACGACTGGTTCTGGTGGGGCGACGGCGAGCCCTTCCATTTCAATATCCGGAAACGGAGCGAGGTCCACGCCGGCTGGCCGAAGGCCAAGGACAGGCCGGCCGGGGCCATCCGGAACGTCAAGATCCAGAACGTCATCGCCCGCGGCTACGGGATGAGCGTTTGCAACGGCCATCCGGACTCCTGGCTCGACGGCGTCAGCTTCGAGAACGTCAAGCTCACGATCGCCCATGACCCCAAGGCCCCCTATGACAAGGCCGTCGAGGCGATCAGGTTCGAGCTGGCCCGCAACCTCCGGCTCCGGGACTTCGAGGTCGTGTGGGAGAAGCCGCTCTATGGGCAGTGGCGGAGCGCGTTCGCCTTCGAGAACGTCAAGGGATTGACCCTCGACGGGGTCATCTGCCGCCAGGCTCAGGACGGCGGCGCATCGCCGGCCATCCTCTTCCGCGACGTCGCCGACGCGATCATCCGGGACTGCAGGGCCGCCGAGGGCACGGGGACGTTCCTGCTCTTCTCCGGAGAAGGGACCCGGGACATCGTCCTCGCGGGGAACGATCTCCGCCGGGCCAAAACGGCGTTCACCCTCGCCAACGGGGCCAAGGAAAAGGGAATTGAAATAAAGAATTGAATTTTGCCCGGCGTTTGACTAAATTGGTTTTTCGATCTCTACGGAGGCTCCATGCAGAACAGCCGTATTCTCAGTCCTCTCGAAGGGATCCACTCCCGTATCCGGGCCCGTTTCCCCCTGGTCGACCGGGATTCGCAGGGCCGGCGGAGGATCTACCTCAACAGCGGCGCGGGCAGCCTGATGGTGGATACCGCCATAGAGGCGGCGGCCTGGGCGAACCGGACGCTTAATCCGATGCCCGGGGCCGGCTGCGCCGGGGAGGCCGAGACGGCCCGTTTCCATGACGAAGTCCGGGGCATCGCCGCGGATTTCGTCCATGCCTGGAGCGGCCGCGAGATCTCCTTCCACACTTCGACGACCGCCGCCTTCTTCAACCTGGCCTTCGGTCTACGCGAAACCGTCGGACGGGGCGACAACCTGCTCGTGACCGACCTCGACCATATGGCCAACATCTCTCCCTGGGAAACCGTCCTGGGTGAAGGAAACGGCTCGGAGGTCCGGCGGGCCAGGGTCTCGATCGAAGGGACCCTCGACTTCGAACACCTCCTGGCCCTCACGGACCCGAAAACCCGGCTCCTGGCCGTGACCATGGCCTCCAACGGATTTGGCACGGTCCCTCCCCTGCCCGAAATCGTCTCCGCTGTCCGGAGGAAGTCGCCGGAATGCCTGATCGCGGTCGACGCCGTTCATCACGCCCTTCACGGGCCCATCGACGTCCGGTCCATCGGCTGCGATTTTCTGGCTTTTTCTGGATACAAGGTTTTCGGACCCATGCTCGGCGTCCTTTGGGGCAAGGGAGAGATCCTGGAGGGGATCAAGCCTTACCGCGTCGAAACCAACACGAACGAGCCTCCGTGGAAGCTCGAGCAAGGCATGCTCAACAACGCCTCTCTGGCCTCGCTCAAGGCGGCCCTGGAATACCTCCTCTGGCTCGCGGACGAGGCCGCCGGGCCCGGACAGGCCTTCGCCGGACGCCGCGAGCGGCTCGCCTTCGCCATGATGGCCATCGCCGACTACGAGAGAGGGCTTTCCCGCCGCGTCCTCGAAGCCTTCGGGCGGCTCGGTCTGCGGGGTTTGACGTGTTACGGTCTCGCGGACCCCGACCGGTGCGCTGAGCGCGACCCGACCTTCGCCTTCGAAATCTCCGGCCAGCCGCCCCACGAAACTAAAAGGCTTCTGTGGGACCGTTACGGGATCCAGATCGGGGACGGGAACCATTATTCCGCAGCCGTCTATCGCCATCTCAAGAAGCCCGCGGTCTGCCGGGCCAGCTTCGCCCATTATGACAAGCTGGAGACTGTCGACCTGTTCCTCGCCGCACTCGAAGACATTGCCGGTGGCAAATCATGATCCGGACGTCCGCCGCCGCCAGACGTCTCGCGCTTCTGACCCTCCTCGCAGTCTGGCTCCTCCCGCTTTTCCTGCTGGGCCAACCGGCCGAGCTGTTGCGAAAACCCGAGAACTTCGAAAGGAGCCGGGACTATGACGCCCTCCACTACAAGCTGGTCCTGGACTTCCATGACAAGGAAAAATCCTACCGGGGCGAAAACACGATCACTCTGTCCTCTCTCAAGGACGACCTGAAATCGCTCGTTTTCGACGCCGAGGGGTTTACGGTGACCGAGGTCGCTGGGCCGGACGGGCGGCCCCTGCCTTTTTCGGTCGATAGCAAGAAGCTCAAAATCACCCTTTCAAAAGGGCTCGCCTGGGGGGAAAAGACTTCGGTCGTCGTCCGTTTTCATCAGGAAAACCCGAAAATAGGCCTGAAATTCATCGACGCAGGGCCCGGCCATCCCGCCCAGATCAACACCTACGACTGGCCCGAAGACGCGCATCACTGGTTTCCCTGTTACGATTACCCGAACGACAAGGTGACGAGCGAAGTCATCGCCACAATCCGCGGGGACTATAAGGTGCTGTCTAACGGCCGGCTGGTGGAGGTCACCCGGGACAAGGCCGCTGGGACCTCGACCTGGCACTGGTCCCAGGAGGAGCCCCACCCCGTATACTGTATCATGCTGGCCGCCGGTCCCTTCGAGGTCATCAGGGATTCTCTGGGTACGCTCCCGGTCGATTATTGGGTTTATCCCCAGGACGTCGCAAACGCCCCGCGTTCTTTCAGGAAAACTCCGAAAATGATCGACTTCTATAATAAGACCTTCGGCTACGCATATCCCTGGGCCAAGTACGACCAGGTTTGTATCGCGGGCTACGGCGGGGGCATGGAAGCGACCACGGCCACGATCCTCGGTCAGTCGACGATCCACGACGAAAGGGCCGACCAAGACTTTTCGAGCGACGGCCTGGTCGCCCACGAACTCGCGCACATGTGGTGGGGGGACCTCGTCACGGAACGGGCCTGGCCCGACGTCTGGCTGAGCGAGAGCTTCGCCACCTACGCCGAATATCTTTTCACGCGTTTCGACCGGGGCGAGGACGAAGGCGCCCTGGATCTCGAGGAGAAAAAGGCGAGCTACCTGGCGGAGGCCCGGAGCCGCTACATCCGGCCCATCGTCTTCAACCGCTACAACGAGCCCTGGGAAATCATGGACGCGCATGCCTACCCCAAAGGAGCGGCCGTCCTCCATATGCTCCGCTCCGTCCTGGGTGACGGGGCGTTCTTCCGGGCGCTCGGGGCGTACTTGAACCGCTTCGCCTTCAAGAACGCCGACACCCACGACCTCATGACGGTCGTCAAGGACGCCACAGGGGAAAACCTCGACTGGTTCTTCGAGCAGTGGATCTACAGTCCCGGCCATCCTGTCTTCCAAGTGAATTGGGACTGGCTCGAAAGCTCAGGGAAGGTCCGGCTGACCGTGCGTCAGGTCCAGGATTTTTCCAAGGGGATCCCGGTCTACAGGTTGCCCATCCTTATCGGCTTGAGGACCCCTGGGAAAAAATGGGCGGAGCGGGTCTGGGTCGCCCGGAAGGAAGACACGTTCGAGTTCGACGCCCCGGAGAAGCCCCTCCTTGTCCGTTTCGACGAGGGCAACCATCTCTTGAAGGAACTCATCTTCAAGAAGCCGGCCGAAGAGCTGATCTTCGAGATCCAGAATGACGACGTCGTCGGCCGAATATGGGCGGCCGGAGAGCTGGCGGGTTTCCTGTCTGAGACTGGGGCGCGGGCGGCCATTTCAGCGGCCGCCGTCTCGGATCCCAGTTGGGCGGTCAGGCGGGCGGCCCTCGAGACTCTGGCCAAGACCGGAGGGAGGGACCTCGTCCCATTCTTCAAAAACAGACTCGCGGACGGCAACTCCCAGGTCCGGGCGGCCGCTGTCCGAGCGCTCAAGGGAACGCAGGCCCCTGGTCTCGCCCCTTTCCTTATGCATGTCTTCGACCGGGATTCGAGCTACGTCGTCCAGGCCGAGGCCCTCACCGCCATCGGAGAATGCGGCGGCCGCGGCCAGATCGTTTTTTTACGGAAAGCTGCGGGCCTGGCATCGCCCCGGGATATTCTCAAAAGGAGGGCGGAGTCGGCCATCAAGAAAATCGAAGGTTCCCCCGCCAATAAATAGCCTGGGGATCAAGGAGAAGATCATCTCTGTCCGAAGGATCGGCCCATCCTAGGGGCCGGTCACTTTCAAGGAGGTCGCATGAAGAAACTCTCAAAGCTGATGATCCCGCTCGCCCTCATCCTGGCCGGGTTCGCCGTCGTGCCCTCGTTCTCACGCACCGACCCGGCCGCCAGGCCCGTTCCGGGCAAGCAGCGGATCGTCGGCCGGGCGCTCTATGACAAGCTCCGGAAGGACGGCCGGACTCTCGTCAAACTCGACGGCCTCGCCAGTCTCAACTGGACCCCCGACGGCAAAGGGTACTTTGTCTTCGAAGACGGCACGTTCAAGAGGATCGACCTCGCGACCGGCGAAAAATCCTCCCTCTTCGACGACGCCAAGCTCCTGGCTGCCGTGAACGCCGTGACCGGCCGGCAGGAAGGCAAGCTCTTCTTCAGCCGGTTCGAGTTCCTCGAGGATGGGAAGAAAATCCAGTTCTCGGGCTTCAACAAGGTCTTCATCTACGATCCCGCGACAGGCAAGCTCTTCTCCTACGAGCCTGAGCGGACGGTCGCGGGCGTCCGGGGCCGCGGCTATGGCGATGTCCTCTCGCCCGACCTCAGATACCGGGCCTTCAACCGGAGCTACAATCTCTATATCAAGGACATGGACGGGAACGAGACCGCCCTAACCGCGGACGGGACCGAGGACCTCCGGGACGGTTTCCCCGACTGGGTCTACCCGGAAGAACTCAACCAGTACCAGGCCTTCTGGTGGTCGCCCGATTCGAAAAAGATCGCCTTCATGCAGTTCGACGAGAGCCCCGTCGCCAAGTATCCCATCGTCCACGACGTTGCCCCCATGCCGCGCACCGAGTTTCAGGGCTACCCCGTGCCGGGCGCCAACAACCCGATCGTCCGGCTCTTCATCGTCGACGTCGCCACGAAAAAGATCGTCCGCCTCGAGACCGGCGATGACCTCGACGTCTATCTCTACCGGGGCCAATGGACGAACGACGGGCGGGAGTTCACCTACCACCGCCTCAACCGGCTCCAGAACAGGGTCGAGGTCTTCGCTGCCGACCCGGCCACGGGCAAGACCCGTCTCGTCCTCAAGGACGAGGACCCTTGCTACATCGACGAACAGACCGACCTCGACTTCCTCAAGGACAATCAGCGTTTTCTTTGGACCTCGGAGCGGAGCGGCTGGCGGGAGATCTACCTCTATGGACTCGACGGAAAGCTCCTCAAACAGCTGACCAGCGCCCGCCTCCCCGTCCAGAGCATCCTCGACATCGACGAGGCCGGCGGCTGGGTCTATTTCACGGGAGCCGAGAATAACGGCACGGAGAGTCATCTCTACAAGGTGAAACTCGACGGGACCGGATTCACGAAGATGACGAAGGAACCGGGCATGCACATGGTGAGCCTCGCCCCCGGTTTCTCCTACTACACGGACACCTTCTCGAATTTCGACCAGCCCATGAAGTCTACGCTCTGCCAGGCCGACGGCAAAGCGGTCAAGGTCATCGGCCAGGCCGTCGCGGGGAAGGAATTCCAGGCCCTCAAGCTCATCAAGCCCGAGCATTTCCTGTTCAAGTCGGCCGACGGCAAGTACGACCTGGACGGCCTTGTCTATTTTCCCGCTCATTTCAACCCCAAGGAAAAATATCCGGTCCTTCTCTCGGTCTATGGCGGGCCCGGCTCGAAGGGCGTCTCCAACACCTACAAGATGACCGACGGCAGCCAGGCCCTGGCCCAGCTGGGCTTCCTGGTGGCGGTCTGCGACTACAGGGGCGTCTCCGGTCGCGGCAAGAATTTCCAGAATCTCCATTACCTTAAGCTGGGCCAGGTCGAGCTCGAGGACCACATCGCCTTCGTCAAGGCCCTCGGCCAGAGGCCCTACGCGGACACAGGCCGGGTCGGGATCACCGGACACTCCTACGGCGGCTACTTCACCTGCCTCTGCCTTCTCAAGGCGCCCGATGTCTTCCACGTTGGTGTCGCGGGGGCCCCGGTGACGGACTGGCGCAACTACGACTCGATCTATACCGAGCGCTACATGCGGCGGCCCCAAGACAACCCCGAAGGCTATGAGAAGGGCTCCTGCCTGACCTACGCCAAGAACCTCAAGGGGAAGCTCTTCATCCATCACGGCGCCGTGGACGACAACGTCCACCCCACGAACACGATCCAGCTCGTCCAGGCCCTGCTCAAAGAGAACAAGACATTCGACCTGATGATCTATCCCGAACAGCAGCACGGCATCGGCTTTCAACGTTACCCCGAATCCCGGGTCGAGTATTTCATCGAGCACCTCAAGCCGGTCGTGAAATAAGGACACAAAGGAGTCATCCCATGGCAAAATTCGAAGGCGTCAAATGGGCCCCGCGCCAGATGCGCTACCTTCTCCCCGAAAAGCAGTTCGCCATCCTGGAGTCGGACGCCAAGGTTTACGGCGTCTCGCGGTCGATCTTTTACGCGACGTTCCTCTGTTTCGAGGGCATCCGCTTTTTCGCAAAAAAGAACCCCAAGGGCCAGCTCGAGGTCATCTTCCTCAACTGGGACAAGAACCTGGAGCGGATGCAGAGGGGCATGGCCTTCAACCTGAGCCAGAGCCAGGCCGCCCTCATCCCGACGGTCGAAGAGATGGAGAGCATCATCATCCACCAGTATTTCCGGGACCCGGCCGTCCGGGCCTTCCTCGGAGAGATGGCCGATGACGGGGTCCAGGGGTACCTGAGGCCCTTCACCGTGGACGAGGAGCAGTCCATGGGGGTCACCTTCCCGGCCCAGCCGTCCCTCCGGGCCATCTTCTGCCGATACGACAATTATCTCGGCGAACCCTTCACCGGCGTCGTCATCCCCCAGCTCATCCGGGCCACGAGCGCCAACAAAACGGGCTGCCTGAAGCTCGGCATCAACTATCTGATCAGCCTGAAGGCCATGGAGGCCGCCAAGGACGTCGACCCCCGGGCCGCGGCCGCCCTTTTCCTGGACGACCGGACCCACCTGAAGCTCGAGGACCGGTGCATCACAGAGTGGGATTCCTCCTGCTGCCTCTTCGGGCTCAGGGACGGGACGGTCGTCAAGATCCCGGAGAGCGATCTGATCCTCCCGTCGGTCACGATCCAGGGGATGGTGAGCATCCTCAAGGAAATGGGCGTCAGGGTCGAAGAGAGGCCCGTGACCTACGGCGAGCTCGTCGACCGGGTCAAGAAAAATGACCTCGTCGTCGTCGCCAGTATCGGGACGGCGGGGATCATGAGCCGGTGCCAGAAGCTCCTCTGCGTGGACAAGGACAATTCCGTCGTGGCCACCCACCTCCCCGACCTGAAGCATCCGGTGTATGAGAAGCTGGCCGAGGCCAAGACCCATTACTGGGATATCTACAGGGAGAAGGCCCGGCTCGTGACCGGGATGAATCTCTTCAAGTACGCACTCTAGAAAACCGCGGAAGAAAAAAGGGACGTTCCTCGTTCAGGAACGAACGGGAACGTCCCTCTGGCTCGTCGGCCCTCAAAGGCTCATTGCGATGAGCATCCAGAACTTGTCCCCGAGCTCGAGATATTTCTGGATCGCGGCCCGGGCGAAGTCATTCGTGTATTTGGTCACGTACTGGTTGGCCGTGAACGGCTCCTTGTCGGGCGTCTTGCTGCTCAGGATGTCCTGGACTTTTTTCTCGAGCATCGGCAGGTCGGCGAAGGCCTTCTCCTCGAACTCGGCTATCGTGCCCTGGACCTGGTCCTTCGCCATCCCCCACTTCAAGGCCGCCAGCCGGTTGGCCCGGCGGAAGGCCCAGTCCGCCGAATCCATGCGGTAGCGGTGCTGGCCGCAGATCTCAAACGCCGGCGGGAGCTCGGTCGCTCCGGCGAAGATGGGGATCCGGGCGCTCATGGCCGGGTTGTCCAAGGCGAACCAGCAGATGGCCCCGACCGAGGGCGGCAGCCAGCCGCGGACCTGGATGACCGTGGCGTAGGCGCAGCCGGAGATGGGGATCGTCCGCTGCATGCTGATCGTGCCCGGCTTGAGGGTGTTGATGAGCTGGATCATGTCCCGGGGCATCCAGGCGCTGGCGATCGGGCTCTGGACCATCTCGGGGGCCGCCGGCGGAGGCGCGGGAGTTGCCTGCTCGCCGCGAGGGCCCCTCGGCTGGCGTTTGGGGACGAGGAGGTTCTTGGTCACGTCGAGGTCGGTCCCGGCATAGGGATCGCGATAGATCCTCAGGATGTCCCGGACCGAGAGCTTTTTCTCCGGTCTGACCGAGAACGGCAGCTCCGCCATGTCCATTGTCAGCTTAAGGGAGGGGGCCAGGGTGCTCAGGACGAAGAACTCCCGGGTCGAGAACGGCTTGCGGCCGCTATAGGCTTCCCAGAATTTGAAGGGCTTGCCGCCCTTCGGGTCCCACCAACCCATTTCCTGGGCGAGCTGGAAAACGTTATCGGAAGCCAGGTAATGGTCGGGGTCCTTGAGATCGATCTCGGAGATGCGCGGGATATTGGCCGAGATGCCGACGTTGTCGTCGGGGATCCGTACGGCGGCCCAGACAGCGCCCTTCTGAAAGGGGCCCGCCCCGAAGATCTCGAAATGCCAGACTTCCTTGCCGTCGGCGACGGTGATGCATTCCCCGGAGTCGCCGTAGCCGTATTGCTTGACGAGATCTCCGGCGAGGCGGATGGCTTCGCGGGCGGTTCTCGCCCGCTCGAGCATCAGCCGTTCGACCTCCTCGATCATGAACATGCCTTCGTTATTGACAAGCTCCTGGCGTCCACCGATGGTCGTCTCGCCGATGGCCAGCCCCTGCTCGTTCAGGCAGGGATAGGCCGTGTTCAGGAACTGGTAGGTTTCCGGCACCTGGGGGACCTCGCCCGTCTGGAGGACGCCCTGGAGGTCGGCCGGAGTCTCGGTGTGCATCTTGCCCGAGTAAATCTTGTTCATGGCCTTGTCCGGCCACTTCTGATGGGGCACGATGTTCAGCCAGGTCCTATAGGGGCCGTCACATGTGTGGCAGGTGATGACCGAGCCGTCCACGGTCGCCAGCCGGCCGACCTGGACGGACGTGCATCCGTCCCCATCGGAGGGCCAGGGTTTCGGGGCGGGCCGCTCGGCGGCGGGCAGGGAAACGACGGCTGCGAAAAAGAACGAAAGGACGATCAGAGGGAAGAAGGCGTTTTTTCGGAAGGTCGCTATCATCCGGTCACTCCTCTAGGACAGATACGGAGATTATTGAAAAACCGCTGCGCCAGTGTCAATCCTTTTCTCGGAGACGAGGAACGCCTGAGGCTTATTCCTTGATGATAACGAAATCCCAGGGCGGCAGCCGGACGCTGCGGGAATGAGCGACCGTCCCGCCCGTCAAAAGATCGGTGCCGTCCCGATAGAAATAGACGAACTCGCGGGCCTGCCCGGAGAAATTGAAAAAGGCGTGCACGGGAGACCCGTCGGCGAGGACGGCGTGCTTGACCTTGACCCCGGCCGGCAGCCCGGCGTCCGTCAACGGGATGCCCGCTGCCTGGAGTGCTGCGGCGATGACCTTGGCCTGAAGTCCATCCGAAAGACACGTCCCCTCGTAGGTCAGCGTGCCCTTCCCGAAGCGGTTCCGGGTGACCGCGGGGTACTTACCGAAGACGGGATGATCATAATAGGCCAGCGCCTCCGCCTTTTCCGGGACAAGGTACTCGGCCCAGACCGAGACGGCGTTCTCCTCCCCGGCCTTGAACGGGTCGCCCCGGAGCCGGAGAGGGGCCCTCAGGTTCGAGAACTCCTGGTAGGAAAAGCCGCAGGCCTCCCGGAGGGGACCCGGCGCCCGGACCCAGCGGACCGTTGAATGATCGTCCGCGAAGCCGCTCTTGAAAGACATCAGGACGTGCCCGCCGCCCTTGACATACTCCGAGAGCCTCAGAAGGAGCTCGTCGCTCGCGATATAGAGGGGCGGGACCAGGACGAGGTCGTAGTCACCTAAGTTTATGCTCCCGGGGAAGACAAAATCGGTCCCGACATTAAGCCGGTAAAGGACCTTATACATCTGGTCGAGGACGGTCATATAGCCCACAGCGCGATCGAACGGCATGAAATCGAGCCCGTTCCGCGAATCCATGCTATAGAGGATCGCGACACGGTTCTTTTTCTTCAAGTTGACGAGTGAGGGCCCGGTCTTCTTCAGCTCATGGGCGACCCGCGAAACTTCCTCATAAACCCGGCCCGGCTCGAGGTCGTGGGCGAGGACGCCCTTCCAGTACGTCTCCTGCCCATAGTGAAGGGAATGCCAATGCCAGTAGGCGACGAGGTTGGCTCCGCTGAGGACGTTGGCATAGACCGCGAGGCGCAGCTGGCCGTCGTAGGGAGGGAATTGGTCCCGGGAATCCCAGCCGGTCGTCTGAGCCGTTGTTTCAGTGACCAGGTAGTTCGTCCCTTTGAGCGACCGGTTGATATCGCCGCAATAGGCGATGAATTCGCCGTCCATCCCGTCCTGGAGCCCCATATAAATATTGACGGCCGGGACGTCGAGGAAGGGCGCGATCTGGGTCTGGCTGATATCGCCGGGGAACCCGCCGACAAAATCATGCGTGATGAACTGTCCGGGACGCCTGAGGCCGCGGATGATCTCCGCCTGCCAGCCCAGGAAGTCGGCGGCGATCTTCTGCTCGAACCGCTCCCACTCGAGCTTGTAGCCGGGATTGAGGGCCCCGTCACGGGGCGGGAGCTCTTCGAAATCGTTGATCCTCTGGCCCCAGTAATTCAGCCCCCAGGCTTTGTTGAGATTCTCCGGGGTCCCGAACTTCCTCCGAAGATGCTCGCGGAACTCGGCCTGGACGCGGGCGTCGGCCGTGCCCGACGGGTGCGTTTCGTTGTCGAGCTGATAGCCGATGACGGCGGGGTGGTCCCTGAATTCGGCGACAAGCCGGCGGATGATCCGTTCGGCATATCTCCTGTAGACGGGATGAGTCATGTCCGACATCTGGCGCAGCCCGTAGGTGTAGCGCGGCTGGTTCGTCTGCTTGACCTGGATCTCCGGGTGCTCTTTGTAAAGCCAGGCGGGGATGGAATATGTGGGCGTCCCCAGGATGACCTTGATCCCGGCCTTATGGACGCGGTCGAGGACGCGGCGGAGCCAGCCGAAATCGAACACTCCGTCGCTCGGTTCGAGGACGCCCCAGCTCGACTCGCCCACTCTGATGAGATTGATCCCGGCCTTTTCCATGAGCTCTACGTCCCTCTCGAGCCTCTCGTAGGGCATGTATTCCCAGTAATAGGAAGCCCCGTAGAGGATTGTCTCGAACTTCGGCGCTTCGGCTCCGAGGGAGGGCAGGCCAAGGACGAGCCCAAGGCAGAGGGATATCATAGCCTGGTGTTTCAGGTTCTTTCTCATCGGACATCCTCCGTCAGGAGATGCTGTTTTTCCTGGCCAGGTCGAGCACCGCGCCGTACAAGTCTTCCGTCGTCGTCCGGGCCCGGACCGTGAGCCGGGCGACGGGCACTTCCCTGTTTTCATAGTATTCGACGAGCGGCAAGGTCCGCATCCTGAAGATCACCAGCTTCTGCCGGATGGCGTGAAACTCGTCATCCGGTCTCTCCACCCTGTCGCCGCCGGTGTCCAGCAGGATCCTCTCCCGGACGACCTCGGGAGTGGCTTCCAGACTAATGACGGCCTGGATCCTGACGACGTCCTCCATCATCCGGGCCTGGCCGATGTGACGCGGCAGGCCGTTGAGGATCAGCCGGTCATCTTCCCGGAGGGCCTTTTTCCGGGCGAAGGCCCGGAGCACCTTGAGGGCGATGGGAAACTCATGGTCCTCAAGGAGGACGCCTGTCCGGAGAGAACGCCGGATGACCTCGACCTCCGAAGCGACCAGGACCGCGACATTTTCCGGGGCGGCCGCCACGGCTCTTAACTCGGCACCGAAGTCAAAATGAACACACCGCAGTCCCTCCGCGCCCTTCTCCTCGAGCAAGCGACCGAGAGGGGTCTTGCCCGCGCCGGTGGGGCCGACGAGCAGCCAGGAAGGCTGCAAACGGACGTCCATGGTCAATTCTCCGCTGCCCCGCCTGACGGTCCGTCCGCCGGGTCGGTCCTCAGGAACTCGAAAGCCCTGTTCATGTCCCTGTGGCTGGCCACGAGGACCAGGGTGTCACCCGCCTCGATCGTGAATTCCGCCCCCGGACTGGTGAACGACTCCTCGCCCCGGACGACGGCGCTGACCGTCGCGCCCGTCCTGTTCCTGAGGTCGACGGCGCCCAGCGTTTTCCCGACCGGCCAGGAGCCCTTCATGATGTAATAGGAGTCGGCCGTCCCGGCCGAGAGGAGGTCGGAGACCCTTGCCATGGACGGCTTGAAAGCTTCGCACGTCCCTCTCAGGAGCCCGTAGCACTCGTTCCGGATGATCTTGACTTGGGCATCGATGACGTTCCGGGGGATGTGGAACCGTTCCAGGACCCGGGTGAAGATCTCGACGGAGGTTTCGAACTCCTCCGGGATGACGTTGTCAGCCCCGAGTCGATAGAGCTCGTCGATCTCGGAGGCGTAGCGCGTTCTGACGATGATGAAGACGTCACCTCTCATCTCCCTCACGGCCCGGACCCCGCGCCGGGTCGTCGACGGGTCCGATATGGCGAAGACGACCGCCTTCGCCTTCTCGATGCCGGCCTCCTTGAGGATGATCCGGCTCGACGCGTCCCCGAAAAAGACCGGGTCTCCCCGTTCCGCCGCGGCCCGGACCGCCTCCGGATTGACCTCGAGGATCACGTAGTCGACGCCAGCCTCCTTGAGGACATGGGCCAGGTTCCGGCCGTTGAGGCCGTATCCCGCGACGATCACGTGGTCCTGAAGCTTACAGCCTGCCTCCGCTTCCGAGGCGAGGTGCCGGCGCTTGCTCTCCGCCGGAACCTTCGTTCTCGAAGCCAGGGCCGGGGAGATCTGGATGAGGAACGGCGCCGCCAGGATGGTCAGGATGGACGAGGCCAGGAAAGCCTGGAAGACGCTTTCGGGGAGAAGGCCGTACACCCGGCCCACGCCTGCCAGGACGAAAGAGAATTCACCGACTTGGGCCAGGGCCAGGCCCGTGAGGACGGCGATCCTCGAATCGTAGCCCAGGATCCTGACCGTCAGGATGACGATCACGGCTTTCAGGAGGAGGATGGAGAGAACCAGGCCGGCGATGACCGCCCGGGAATGCCAGACGTCTCCCGTATGGAGAAGCATCCCGATCGAAATGAAGAACAGACTGTTGAAGACGTCACGGAAGGGAAGGATGTCGGAAACGACCTGGTGGCTGTAGTCAGATTCCGAGATGATGACGCCGGCCAGGAAGGCCCCCAGGGCCAGGGACAGACCGAGCGAAGACGTCAGCAGGGCCATGCCGAGGCAGATGAACAACGAGGCGATCAAGAAGATCTCCCGGATCTTGGTCCTGACGACGATGTGGAGGACCCTCGGCATGAGGAACCGGGCGATGGCGAAAACGGCCGCTATCGCCCCGGCGCTCAGGAGGAACCTGACGATGATAGCCGCCGGCGAGGCGGCCCGGACGCTAGCCAGCACGGGGACGAGGGCGATCATCGGAACGATGGCCATGTCCTGGAAGATCAGGATGCCGAGGGAGATCCTCCCCTGGGGCGTATCGGTCTCGTTGCGATCGGAAAGGATCTTGAGGACGACGGCCGTGCTGCTCAGGGAGACCAGGAACCCATAGAACACGGCGTTCTTTGCGGGGACCTGGAGGAGGACCAAAACCAGGACGGCCGCTGAGGTCGTCAGGACGACCTGGAGCCCGCCTCCGACCCAGAAGTTCCTTTGGATCCGCTTCAGCCTCTCCAGGGTGAATTCGAGGCCGATCATGAAGAGGAGCATGACGACGCCGATCTCGGCCAGGACGTCGACGGTCCGAGTGTCCTTGACGAGTGAAAAACCGCCTGGGCCGATCAGGATCCCGGTCAGGAGAAACCCGACGACGGGAGGGAGCTTGATCTTGTGGGAAACGAAAATGACGAGAACGGAGGCCGCCAGGATGATGACCAGCTCTGACAGGAGAAAAAGGCTCATGCCCCGATGGATCCCTCTCTCGGTGCTTATAGCACAGAAAAAACGGGCCGGTCAACACGGAGCGGAGCCCTGCCTGACCCGCGGCTCCTCGCCCGGCAGGGTGAGATGAACGATCAAATATTACCCCTCAATATCACCCGGAGGGACGATTGACCGCCTCCTGAAGCGCGCTAGACTGGGAGGCGACGGAATTGACTTTCATCAAGGAGGTTTTCGTGAAGAAATTCCTGATCGTTGTCCTGGCTGTTCTGTTCACCGCGGCTCTTTTGCCGCAAAGCGGCGCCGCTTCCGTAGGCTTCAAGGGCGGCCTCGACCTGTCCAAGTTCTCGCTGACAGGCACCGATATCCCGACCGGACTTGTGAACCTCAAAGCCCCCATGGGCGGCGTCTTTTTCGGCCTGAACTTCGGCTTGTTCACCATCCAGCCGGAAATCCTTTACGTGCGGATAGGCGCTCGGATGGAAAGTGGCGCGGACTGGATGGAAGATCGAATCGAGACCATTCAAGTCCCCCTGCTCCTCAAATTGAACCTCATCCCCGGTCCCATCAGCCCGATGGTCTTCGGCGGTCCCTATGGCGCATACAGATTGTCCGCGAAGGCCGTTTCGTCCGTCGGCGGCGTGAGCTCCTCCGAGGACATCAAGGACCAGACCACGTCGACGGACTACGGCGTCGTCTTCGGCGGCGGGATCGATTTCAAGCTCGTGGCGATCAAGCTGTCGGCGGAAGTCCGCTACAACCTCGGCCTGGCCAACCTGGCCAAGGACCCGGAACCCGGTGTCTCTATCAAGAACCGAACGCTGATGTTCCTCGTCGGCCTCGGCTTCTAACGGCGGCAGAACGCAAGCCGAAGCGAGGCCCTGGCCTCGCTGAGCCATCCCCAGGCGCTGCGCCCGGGTCCGGGCGCAACGCTTTTTTTTGACGAACCGCAGTCGAATCGGTTAATCTTATCCTATGACCAAGCGCTGCGACGTCGCTGTTGTGGGCGGCGGGGCTGCGGGCCTCGTCGCGGCGATCAGCGCTGCCCGCCGCGGGGCGTCGGCGCTCATTTGCGATCGCATGCCCCGCCTGGGGAAAAAGATCCTGGCGACCGGGGGAGGCCGCTGCAACCTCTCCAACGAGGACCTCTCCCCCGCCGCCTTCTCGTCCATGAGCCGGAACGTCATCGCTTCGGTCCTCGAAAAGTTCGGTCGCGACGATATCCGGAATTTCTTCAAGGGCCTGGGCCTCGAAACCTATTCCGAGGACGGCCGGATCTTCCCGGTCACCAACCAGGCCTCTTCGGTCCTCAGCCTCCTGGAGGCCGAAGTCGGGCGGCTCGGGGTCGGCGTCGAGCTCGGGTTTGAGGCCGCAGAGATCCGAAAGCAGGAAAACCGCTTTGTCATCGCCTCAGGGGACGGCCGGACGGTCGAGGCCGCGTCGGTCATCCTGGCCGGAGGGGGAAGATCCTATCCAGCCCTGGGGTCGAACGGGAGCGCTTACCGGCTGGCCCAGCTGTTCGGCCACCACATCATCCCGCCCGTTCCGAGCGCGGTCCCCATCCTCGTCAAGGACAAGCTCTGCCATCTCCTCCAGGGATTGAGGGTCCGGTCGAAAGCGACGGCTCTCATCGCGGAAAAACCCACCCAGGCGGTCGAGGGTGAAGTTCTGTTCACGCAGTATGGGCTGTCAGGGACGGCGGTCCTTGATGTCAGCGAGGTCCTATCCATCGCCATCAACAGGGACGGCCTGACAGGCGCCGGGATCATCGTCGACCTCGTCCCTTTCCTCACCCAAAACGCTCTGGCCTCGAGGCTTTTGAAAAGGATGAAGGACGGGTGGGTCACGGTGGACCTCGCCCTGGGGATTTTGCCGGACAGGTTCTCCGCCGTCCTCCCGGGGATGATCCCCGCCGGATGCCGCGATCACGAGGAAGGAGCGGCTTCCCTGGCGGCTGTTCTCAAGAAAAAACGGTTCAACGTTCATGGAACGCGAGGCTGGAACGAGGCCGAATTCACCTGCGGAGGGATAGACGCCCGCGAGGTCGACCCCCGGACGCTCGAATCCAAGATCCAAAAAGGACTGTATTTTGCCGGCGAGATCCTCGACGTCCAGGGGAAGCGCGGCGGCTACAATCTAGCCTGGGCCTGGGCTTCCGGCTTCGTTGCGGGCTTGGGGGAATGAATAACTCGTCAGGGAGGGCATCATGAAAAAGATCAAGGTCGGGCTCATCGGCACGGGCTACATCGGCGTCGTCCACCTGGAGATGCTGCGACGGCTCTGCGGGGTCGAGGTCGTCGCCGTCGCCGACAGTAACCAGGCGCTGGCCCATTCGGCGGCAGAAAAGCTGGAGATCCCTAAGGTCTATGCCTCAGGGGCCGACCTCGTCGGGGATCCCGATGTCGAGGTCGTCCATAATTGCGCGCCCAACAACGTCCATTTCGACTTCAACCGGAGGGCGGTCGAGGCCGGCAAGGACATCCTCTCCGAGAAGCCCCTGTCGCTCGACGCCCGGCAATCTGCTGAGCTCGTCCGGCTGGCCGAAAAGCATAAGACGCTCACGGCCATCAACTTCTGTTACCGCTACTACCCTGTCGTCCAGGAGGCCGCGGCCCGTGTCCGGCGGGGGGACTTGGGTGACGTCCGGGCCTTCGTCGGCCATTTTCTGCAGGATTGGCTCTTTTATGACACGGACTATTCCTGGCGCCTGGATCCGGCCGTCGCCGGCGCGGCCAACGTCGTCGCCGACCTCGGCAGCCACTGGTGCGACCTGGTCCAGTTCATCACCGGCCGGAAGATCGTCGAGGTCATGGCCGACCTCCATACCTGCATCCCGAAACGGAAAAAGCCGCGCTCGGGCCCGCTGTCGTTCAGCACCCAGAAGGCCGCCGACTACGACGAGGTCGAGGTGAAGCTCGATGATTATGCCTCGCTTCTCCTCCGCCTCGACAACGGGGCCCGGGGGAGTTTCACGACCTGCCAGGTCGCCGCCGGCCGGAAGGTCGACCTCGAATTTCAGATCTTCGGGGCCAAGGAATCGTACGCCTGGAGCCACGTCCACCCGAACGCCCTTTGGATCGGCCACCGCGAGCGGGGAAATGAGGTCTTTTATGAATCCTCCCAGCTCCAGGCCGAGGAAACGCGGAAATATGCAGCCCTCCCGACCGGCCATCCTATGGGCTACCACGACGCGGTCTATAACCTGTTCCGGGATTACTACAGGGCGCTCGCGGCCAAGCGGGAGGGAAAGCCGGTCGCCGTCGATTTCCCGGATTTCCGGACCGGCCACGAGGAAATGTGCATCATCGACGCGGCCGTCGAGTCCAATAAAACCGGAAAATGGGTCAGGGTCCGCGAATGAACTCGCTCGGGCCCGGCCCCGGACCCCTCAGATCCTGAATCCGATGAAAATCCCTGCCCTCGCGCCCCCCAACTTGATCTTCAGGCCCTCGACCGTATCCGAAGCGGACATGTAGCCGAGATCCACGCCGGCCAGAGCGATCTTCCCCTGCCAGAGGATCCCGATCTTCCCCTGCCAGCCCAATGATGACCCGCTGACCGTCGTCTCCAGCGCTTCTTCCTTGTAGCCGATATCGACAGCCCCGGCTTCGACCTTGAATTTCAGGCCTCCCGAGATCGTGGCGAGATAGCCGAGCCCGGCCGAGAAGAAACGCTGGGTGGACTTGGCCGGGAGACCGAGGTCCTCCGTTTCCCCGTTCTTCGTGAGCGTCCCGAAGCCTCCCATCAAGTAAAGGCCGCGGCTCAATCTGACGCCGGCCTCCACCTCGGGATAAAAAGCGCTGTCGCCATAGACTCCCCGGTATCCGGAGTCGGCGGGCCGCAGGTAGGTCCAGCCGGCCGAGACGATCAGATGGTCGGCCCCGAAGACCGTTCCGGCCCCCCAGACCAGGAGGAACAGGATCAAAGCTTTCTTCATGGCGTTCACCTTTTGATGATCGTATGATCCGGCCTCGTCGCAGGATGGGCCGCGGGTGAAACGGCCCCAACTTCGCTCGAACTCGCGATGACCCTGCCGCCGCAATCCAGAGCATCGACTTTATAGGTATAGCTCACATTGCTGGTCAGGAACATATCGAGATAAGTCAGCCGGCCGGACGCCAGGTCGGCCTCCGTAAAGTCCTTGATCGCGGCGTACGGGCCGGTCCCGGTCTTCCTCGAAAGCCTGTAAGTCGTGACGTTGAACGGCGCGGACTTCGTGACCGTCAGATCGATCTTCCCGTATTCCCGCCGGATGATCCAGGCCTGTTCCACCAGCCGCTGCGCGTGGAGGGTCAGAGTGATGGATGGGATGAAGCCCGTCCCGGAGACGCCGAACGTGGCGCCCGCGGCCCCCGGATCGTTCGACGCGACGGCGAAAACCGCGGCCTCGGCCCCCGCCGCCGACGGGGCGAAACGGACAGTGACCGCCTGCGACCCCAGGGGCGGGACGGTGAACGGCGTCGCCGGCGCCCGGTAGCCGAAGTCGGCCGAGCCGGATGCGAGCGTCACGGCATTGACGGTGAGCGCGGTCCCGCCGTCGTTATAAAGGACCGTCGTTCGATCGAGCGTCGCACACTCGTTCAGCGTGCCGAACGCGATATCCGAGATCGGGAGCCGCAGGAGGGGCTGAGAGGCCGGCGTGGTGACCGGCGCTTCGTTGGAGTATCCGGAATTGCCGGCGTTGTTGTATGCCCGAACCCGGTAATAATAGGTCGTGCTTTCCGTGAGACCCGTGTCCGTCCAGCTCGTCGCGTTGGCGCCCGCTGCGCCGACCTGGGCCCAGGCGCCGCCGGCACCCGTCTTGCGCTCGAGCTTGAAGCCGGCCTCGTTGTAAGAGTTGTCGATCCAGGTCAGGCGCGCCTGCGTCGCGGACAAGGCCGTCGCCTGGAGCCCCGACGGAGCGGCCGGAATGGTCAGGTCCGGGGTCGTGGCCGAGGCCTCGTTCGAAGGCGCCGAATCGCCGCCGGAATTGAAGGCCAGGACGCGGAAGGTATAGGTCGTATCCTCCACGACTTGAGTATCGGCGTAGGTCGTCACGTTGGCGGCCACGGTCCCGATCGCGTTCCACGGATCCCCGGCGTTCAGCTTGCGCTCGACCCGGAACCCGGTCTCGGAAGCGGAATTGTCGGTCCAAGCGAGGTTGATCAGGCGTTCATTAACGGCCGTGGCCGTCAGGTTCGTCGGCCCGGCCGGGCGGGTCAGGACGGCGAGGCCCGCCTGACTCGAATACGCCGAGTTCCCGATGTCGTTATAGGCCCGGACCCGATAGAAATAGGTCGTCCCTTCCGCCAGTCCCGTGTCCTGGTAGGTGGTGACATTGGCGCCGACCGTGCCGATCTGGGACCAGGCCCCTCCCGCTCCGGTCTTGCGTTCGATCTTGAATCCGTCCTCATTCGTCGAAGCATCGGTCCAGGCGAGGTCGACCTCGCTCGACGTCACGGTCGTCGCGTGCAGGCCAGAGGGAGCCGCCGGCGGCAGGTCTTCAAAGATCCGGGCGATAAAGGCATCATCCGAAATCATCAGGGAGCCACCGCTCGGAGCCAGGAAGGGGCCCACGATCACCGGAAAATCGTTCGACCGCGTATAGCCGGTGACATAAACGTTCCCTGTGCCGTCCGCGGCGATCCCGCCGGCCGCGTCGTTCTGGGAACCGCCCAGGAAGCCGCAATAGATCAAGCGGGAGCCCGAGGGGTCCACCGTAGCCAAAAAGGCGTCCGCCATTCCGGCGTTAACCAGGGAAGGGCCGCCGTTCACTGGAAAACCGGTAGCGGACATGGTCTGGCCCGCGACGTAGACGTTCCCCGCCTGGTCCACGGCGATCGCCGTTGCTATATCGTCGCCCGTACCGCCGATATACCCGCAATAGAGAAGGCTCGTTCCCGCAACGTTCACCTTGGCCACAAAAGCGTCCTGCCCGCCGTTATAGACAAGGTCAGGCCCTACCGTCACGGGGAATTGGGCAAGGGAATTCGTATCCCCCGTAACGTAGGCGTTGCCCGACGCATCGACGGCGATCGCCGCGCCGTGATCGTCGCCCGTACCGCCGATATACCCGCAATAGACAAGGCTCGTTCCCGCAGCGTTCACCTTGGCCACAAAAGCGTCATCGCCGCCCGAATATGTCAGGAGCGGGCCGACCGTGACGGGAAAATGCTCGGTCGGGTAGGAATTGGTAGATCCGGTGACGTAGGCATTCCCGGAGATGTCGACGGCGATCCCCTCTCCGTAATCCGAACCCAGGCCGCCGATGTAGCCGGAATAGATAAGACCCGCGCCGGAAGCCGCCACCTTGACGACGAAAGCGTCCGTGGCCCCGTTGAATATCAGGTCCGGACCGACTGTCGTCGGGAAATCCGGCGATGCGGTTGAGCCCGTGACATAGGCGTTCCCCGAACCGTCGACCGCGATCCCCGCCGCCTGGTCGCCAGCGGAGCCGCCGATAAAACCGGAGTAAACGAGCCCTGTGCCCGAGGGGTTGACCTTGGCGACGAACGCCTCGCTGTATTGGGAAATATTGGCGTTAGGGGTCAGGCCCGGGCCGACGAGGGCGGGGAAGTCCATGGAATTGGTCCAGCCGCAGACATAGGCGTTCCCGGAGCCGTCGACCGCGATCCCGGTCGCGGCGTCATCCCAGCCCCCGCCGATGAAGCCGCAGTAGATCAGGCTCGTGCCGGAGGCGTTCACCTTGGCCACGAACGCATCCGTTCCCTGGGTCCCGCTGTTGAAGCCGAGGTCAGGGCCGACCACCACGGGGAAATCGAATGAGCCGGTCCAACCCGTGACGTAGGCGTTCCCCGAAGAGTCGATCGCGACGCCCGTCCCCCGGTCGTCAAGCGCCCCGCCGATGAAGCCGCAGTAGATGGTCGTCGTCGGGTCGAGGACGAGCGGCAGGCTGTGATCGTAATCGCCGATATCAAAACCGTAGGAATTCGCCCGGCCCGCGCCGGGCTCTTCCAGGTGGAAGGCCGCCGGCACCGCGACCCTTTGGCCATCCTTTTCCTGGTAAGCCACAGGCGACCCGTCGCGGAAACCGCCGAGAGGGGTCTCGACCTCGAGCTGCCCCTTCTTGTCCATGATGACGACGGAAGCCCCTCGGTACGCCAGGCGGATCATAGATGGATCGGCGCCAGAGTGGACGATGAACTCGTGCTTGAGGCGCTCGGCCGTGCCGTAATAAGCGAGGTCGATCCCCGGCCAGAGGTCCCTATAGACGATGCGGGAATAAGTTGCGAGACCTTTCCGCCACTCGTCCGGCTTTCCCTTGAAATAGGATATGACGGCGTTCGCTTTTTCTCCGCCGGCCGGGTGAACGCCCGGACCCGCCCCGACGAAGTCGAGCTTCACAGTCCAGCGGGCTATTTCCCCGCGACCGTCAAGAGCCGACGCGCCGGCGGCGCTCTTTTCCCTATCGCTTTCCCGGGCCTTTTTCCGACCCTCAGGCCGGGTCAGGGCGATCGTTATCCCCGAGGGACCGAAATAAACGCTCTTGTCAATTCCGGCGATATAATAATCCACCCGCGGGTCGAGCTGGCCCCTGTTCGGGATGAAATAAACCGGCATCCGGCCGAAATTCCGGTCAAGCCGCGGGGCGGATAACGCAGGGCCACCAGCGCCTTTTCCTTCGGGCTCGGGCCGTCCCGCCGCCGGGTCTGATAATAAGCCGATAATAAGGAGACCCAGAACCGCCTTAAGGGCTGTACGCATGAATCGTCCCCCTTTGGTCATTCGACCCATTGTCTCTTCCAAGGCTTGCCGAAGGATAGCCCAAGGATAGCACCGACACCCGAAGGGAGTCAACCGGAGTGCGAACCGGGGGCCCGAATCAACCGGCCTATCCCCGCCCCGACGGCGTCGTGATTGACGCTCATTGATTCCGGCCTTTTCTTAATCAAGCACGAAAGCGGCCCGCTGAGGAGGACTCGATTCTCAAGTCCATTTATTTTTCATGGATGGCCGCCGCGTTGACGCGGAGGAAGACTCCGAGCGCGTTGAAATCGGACAGCCAGGTCTTCGCCACAGCTTCCCCGAGGGCGGCTCTCTGCCCGGCGTTCCGGTAAAGGTTCCGGCTGAGCGAAAAATAGATGTTCTGACTCTTCCAGAGGTCGAGGTCCAGCCGGAGCGGTTCCAGAGCCTCGAAGATGTCCACGATGGAACGAAGGAACTTCTGGTCATCCGGATTCGCGGCCAGCCTCGCCATCAGGAGACCCATCTTCCGGCTGACGGCAAAGCCCAGGCCGGCCTTGTCGGGCTCGAAGGACCAGGTCCCGTATTCGCCCACGACCTTCCGGAGCTCTTCGACATCGATGTCGTCCTGTTCCACGAGGCGGCGGAAGTCGACATTGAGGACGAAGGCGGCGGGCGCGGCCAGGGCCTCGGGCAGAGGAATCTGCATCTCGTTCATGGCCTGCATGACTGCGTAGTTGCTCTGGAAAATCTGGCGGAAGACCGCTTCGAGCCCGCGCAGGGTGGCGTCCAGGATCTGGCCCAGGACCTTCCTTTTCTCGTCCTTGAAGAGGTGCCACAGGGAATAGCTGCGGGTCCCGAAATCCTGGTCGATCAGCCGGATGACCGTGGTCATATCGCCCTTGGCGAAGGCCTCCCGGATCCCCCGGCACATGCGTTGGAACCGGCTCTCCCCGTCGAAGTCCCTCACTCCGGCGGTCAGGTTCTGGTCTCCGAAATGGAGGACGGCGTAGCAGACCGTCCTCTCCTCCAGGGTGACCGCCGATTTGAGCGTCACCTTCCCGAGGGCCAGTTTCCGTTTCCCGACCTCGGCCTGTTCGCAGACGTCGGCGCTCGCCGAATAATGGGCGATCTTCGTCGCCTTGGGGTACTCCTCGAACAGCGAGGAGACGGCATAGTGGGCGCCGAGGCGGAGGAAGTCGACGAAGGCCGGCCGGACAAACTGGTCGTAGATCTTCGCGCCGTTGCCGTACTCGGGCTCGTTGCTCGCCGCCTTCTTCAGCATCCGGACGTATTCAGGCTCAAGGTCCATGCCCGTGACCTCCCGGACGAGCTGCATCGCCCTGGTGGCGTACTGGATGATCTGGACGGTCTCGACATTCGAGATGTCGTCGAAGAACCAGCCGTCGCTCGTAAAGATGAGCATGGCGTGCCGCTCGAGCTCGAGGAGCTTGAGAAAAGTGGTCTTTTCCGGCGGGGCGAGGGGGCGCCGGACGTTCCCGGCGATGAAGGATTCGACCGTCTCCGGAGACCGGTCCAGGACCACCTGGATGTATTCATCCCTGAGCGCCCAGGGGTCGCTTGAAAAGGAAGCCATCTCTTTTTCGTAGACCGCGGCCGCCTTGAACCCGAGCCAGTCCATGGCGTCCCGCAGCGGAGCGCGCCATTTTTGGTTCCAGCCAGGATTCGCGCCCGTGCTGTCGCCGCAGTCGCTCCGCCACCGCTCGACGCCGTGGGCGCAGCTCCAGGCGCTCCACTCGATGATCTCGACCTCGAGGGCGGGCGGGAACCGCTCGAGGTAATCGCCGTACACGGTGATCTCGGCCAGCTTGTTCGCTTGGAGGTAGTTCAGGCTATAGGCCAGGGCCATGTCTCCGAAGCGGTGGTGGTGTCCGTAAGTCTCGCCGTCTGTGGCAATGTGCACGAGCTCGGGCCGGGCCGGGTCGTCGGAGAAAGCCCTCACCAGCCTCTTCGCGAAAAGCTCGCCGTTCCGGAGGAGGCCGCCGAAAGCGATGTCGTGGGAGATCGGGCCGTCATAGAAGAAAAGGGCGATGTTGCGGCCCGAAGGGAGCCGGCAAAGGTAGGGCATCCTTGGGTCGATCCGGCCCCCGCTGACGTTCTTCCACTCGCCCCCCTTGAGCTCCCTGACTCCGCAGGCCTGGTAGGGGGAAAGCACCGTGAACAGGATGCCGCGCTCGGCCATGATGTCCAGCGATTCGAGGTCCACGGCTGTCTCCGGGAGCCACATCCCCTCGGGCATCCGGCCGAACCGCGATTCGAAATCCCGGATCCCCCAGATGACCTGAGTCCGCTTGTCGCGGCTTCCGGCCAGGGGCATGATGAGATGGTTGTAGGCCTGGGCCATCGCCCCGCCGTGCCCGCGGAACTTGGCCCGGCTCTGCCAGTCGGCTTCGAGCATGGCCCGATAAACGGCCGGGCTCGATTTCTCCATCCAGGCGAGGAGCGTGGGCCCGGCGTCGAAGCTGATCGAGGCATAATTGTTGACGATGTCGATGATCCTGTCTTCGATGTCCAGGATCCGCGACGCCGAGTTGGGCTCGTAGCATTCGGCGGTCACCCGTTCGTTCCAATCGTGGTACGGGTGGGCCGAGTCCTGGACTTCGACCTCCTCGAGCCAGGCGTTCTCGCGGGGGGGCTGATAAAAGTGTCCGTGGATGCAGATCCAGCGGTTCATAACGCGCCTCCCGTTGGTGCCGTCCGGTCCTCGCCCATCTCTTTCTTGAAGACCAGGACGGCCAGCGGCGGAAGCGTCAGGCTGAGGGAATGGTCCCGGCCATGAGTCGGATGGGGCCGGGCCTCGGCCGACCCGCCGTTGCCCAACCCGCCGCCGCCGTATTCCCGGCCGTCGCTGTTCAGGACCTCTTTCCACGTCCCGCCCTCGGGAACGCCGACCCGGTAGTCCCACTGGGGTATCGGGGTGAAGTTGGCGACGACAAGAATGATGTCCCGGGTCGAGCTCCCCTTCCTCAGGTAGCTGACGATGCTCCGGTCGACGTCGTTGAAATCCACCCACTCGAATCCGGCGGGGTCGAAATCGAGCTCGTGCAGGGCCGGTTCGCGCCGGTAGAGCTCGTTGAGGTCCCTGACCCAGCGCTGCACGCCCACGTGGGGTTCGTACTGGAGGGCGTGCCATTCCAGACTTTCGTCGTGGACCCATTCCTTCCATTGGGCGAATTCGTCGCCCATGAAGAGGAGCTTTTTCCCCGGGTGCGTGTACATGGCGCCGAAGAGAGCCCTGAGGTTGGCGTACTTGTCCATCTCGTACCCGGGCATCTTGCCGACGAGCGAGCCCTTGCCGTGGACGACCTCGTCGTGCGACAGGGGCAGGACGAAATTTTCGGTATAGGCGTACCACATGCTGAAGGTCAGATCGTCGTGCCGGAACTTGCGGAAGATCGGGTCCCTCTGGAAATACTCGAGAATGTCGTGCATCCAGCCCATCTTCCACTTCAGGCCGAAGCCCAGGCCTCCCACGTAGACGGGGCGGGTAACCATGGGCCAGGCCGTGGATTCTTCGGCGATCGTCTGGACATCGGGGAAGGCGCCGTAGACCGCTTCGTTGAGGCGCTTGATGAAGCCCAGGGCGTCGAGGTTTTCCCGTCCCCCGAAGGGGTTCGGGATCCACTCCCCTTCCTTCCGCGAATAGTCGAGGTAGAGCATGGAGGCTACCGCATCGATCCGGAGGCCGTCGGCGTGGAAGCGGTCGAGCCAGAAGAAGGCGCTGCTGATGAGGAACTCCCGGACTTCGTGCCTCCCGTAGTTGAAGATGGCGCTTTTCCAGTCGGGATGGAATCCTTTGCGCCGGTCCGTGTGCTCGTAAAGCTGGGTGCCGTCGAAATTGCCCAGGCCGTGGCCGTCGACCGCGAAGTGAGACGGAACCCAGTCGAGGATGACCCCGATGCCGTTCTGATGGAGGTGGTCGATGAGGAACATGAAGTCCTGGGGGGACCCGTAGCGGCTTGTCGGAGCGAAGTAGCCGATCGTCTGGTACCCCCACGATCCGTAAAAGGGATGCTCCATGACCGGCAGCATTTCGACATGGGTGAACCCCATGTCCTTGACGTAGACGGCCAGGAGCGGGGCGATCTCCCTGTACGTGAGGGAGCGGTTATTGTCCTCGGGGACCCGTCGCCACGAGCCGAGGTGGACCTCGTAGATGGAGAGGGGGCTGCGGAGCCCGTTGCGGTTCCCCCGCCCGGCGAGCCACTCCTCGTCGCCCCAGCGGTAGTCCAGGTCCCAGACGACGGACGCGGACCGCGGGGGGACTTCCCAGGAGACGGCGTAGGGGTCTCCCTTTTCGGCCCGGAATCCGGTCGCCGCGGAACGAATATCGTATTTATAGGCGGCGCCCTTGCCCAGGCCGGGAATGAACCCTTCCCAGATGCCGGAACTGTCCCAGCGGGCCGCCAAGGGATGCCGCTCCGGGTCCCAGCCGTTGAAGTCCCCGATGACGGAAACCCGTGAGGCGTTCGGGGCCCACACGGAGAAGCAGGTGCCGGCCAAGCCGTTGACGGTCATGGGGTGGGCCCCCATTTTGTCGTAGAGCCGGAAATGGTTGCCTTCTTTGAACAGGTAGATGTCGTCCTCGGTCAATAAAGTGGGCCCATGGATGATGTCTCCGGCACCTCCCGGCCCGGCCATGATCTTGGGACGCTCGTCCGGTTCTTCGCTCGGCCTCGTATTCCTCCGCTCTTTTTCTGAGAGTGGTCCGCTCATCACATTCCTCTTCGGGTCTCGCGAATAAATTTGGTCCCTCAACGCAGAGGGGACCGTCGTTCAGATTTCCGGGCTTCCGCTCGACGGCCTTTATTGTAGCATTCGGGGTTGAAGAGTTCCAGGCCCGAGGCCTCAGTCGTGCCTGAGCGCCTCGATCGGGTCGAGCTTTGAGGCCTTCAGGGCCGGATAGACCCCGGAGGCCAGGCCGATGACGGTGCAGACGAAGAACGAGAGCAGAACGGCCGTGATCGTCCAGCCGACGGGCCAGCCCGTGATCACGGAGATGACCATGGACAGGGCGAACCCGAAGAAGACCCCCGCCACCCCCCCGATCGCGGAAATGGAAACCGTCTCCGCGATGAACTGGCTGCGGATATCGACCTGCCTGGCGCCCACGGCCCGGCGCAGCCCGATTTCCCTGGTCCGCTCGAGGACCGTGGCCAGCATGATGTTCATGATCCCGATCCCGCCGACGAGCAGCGAGATCCCCGCGATGCAGGCCATGACGATAGTAAAGATGTTCTGGGTCTTCCGGTGCTGCTCAAGAAGCGCCTCGGGCACGATCATCTCGTAGTCGTTGATCTCCTTGTGGCGCCGCTTCATCAGGTGGGCCAGCGTCGCGGCCGCGGTGCCGCTCGAGATCTCCGTCTTGAGCTGGACGCGGAATTCATCGATATCCGATTCATAGGGCCCGAACCGGAACACTTTCAGCGCGGTCTGCAGGGGGACATAGATATTGTTCTGCTCGCCCTTGAGGGCGATGCCCTGGAATTCGTCCTTGATCAGGCTCTTGTCCTTCAGGACCCCCACGACGGTCATCCAGACGTGGTTGATCTTTACGTGCTGGCCGATCGCGCCTTGGCCGGGGAACAACACTTGGGCAACACGGGACCCGATCACGCATACGTGGGCGTAGACGACATCGTCGAAAGGAAGCAGGAACCGCCCCCTGTTCACGCTCAGGTTGGCCATTTCGAGATGCGTCGATGTCACGCCCCAGACCTCGGCGTCGCACTCGCCGGCCTCACTGAAGACGGCATAAGCCTTGACCTGCTTGCTGGCGCTGGAGATGCTCAGGAAGGGCAGCGTCTCCCGGGCCGCGTTGAGGTCCTGCAGCGTGAGCCCCGGGGAATTTTCTCGAATTTCCTTGAGCTTGCTTTCCTCGAAGGCCTTCGCCTTGACGATGATGTTGCGCAGGCCCATGGTATCGATCAGCTGAAGGGCTTCCCGCTCGGCCCCCCTGCCGATGCTCAGCATGGCGATGACCGCCCCGACGCCGAAGACCATCCCCAGGAGCGTGAGCAGGGTGCGGAGTTTGTGCTGCAGGAGGGATTCCGCGGATTCGGCGATGTCGAACTTCATTTTCACGTGGATTTTCCCCCTTGGGCGGGCGCCGGATTGCCAAGGAGAACGAGGTCGCCTTCGTTCAAGCCTTTGAGGATGATCGTCAGGGTAAGGCTCCGCGCACCGGTTTCGACCGCCCGCTTCTCGACCCTGGCCGAGTTCTTCACGAGGAGAAAGGCCTTGCTCTGCTCGAACACCAGGGCCTGGTTCGGGACGGCGAACACACCGGCCTGCTTCTCCACGAAAACGGAGGCCTTCACCTGGACTCCCGGCTTCATCAGTTGCGGCTCGGTGGCATCGAGCGCGACCTTGGTCTCGAAGTATTTCAAAGGGCTGTCCTCGCCCAGCGGCTTGGCGATCGTGTCGATCCCGATGACCTTGCCGGAGAAGGCCCGCCCCGGCTCGAAGTCGAGGCTGAGGGAGACCGGGAGATTCTCCTTGAGCCCCGAGGCCTCGGATTCGAGGACGAAGAGCTTGGCCTCCATCCGCGTCAGGTCGGGCAGGGAACCCAGCTTTTGCCCTCCGAAGGCGTTCATCCCGACACGGTACTTTTCTCCGCTCCATTGTTTTTCGATGACCAGCATGCCGTCGTGAGGAGCCTTGATCTCAAGATTGTTCAGCTGGTCCTGGATCTGTTTGATCTGCATCCGGCGGGTGCGCGCCTTCGATTGCAGAAGCCGCAATTCCGCGGCGATCCGCTTCTCCAGCTGGTCTTTTTTTCGTTCAAAATGGCGCTCCCGGAAGTTCTGATAGTCCAGATCGATGGCGTCTTCGATGATCTTGTTCTTCGGGAAGATGCTTTCGTCCCGGGCGGCGTAGACGTCCGCCAGTTCGCGCTGGACCGAGGTCACCGCGAGCTCGCCGTGAAGGTCGCTCTTATCCTTCTCGAGCTGCTTCTCCTTTTCGCGGATCTCGAGGTCCAGTTTCGCCATTTCGGATTCCTCGACCCGCAGGCGCTCTTTCAACTCCGTGCTGGCCAGCCGGATGACGACCTCTCCTTCTTTCACCGACGAATACTCCGGGGCCATCCAGGCGATGGTCTGGATGAAGAACTGGCTTTCGGGCGGAACGATGATGGGCGTGGACTTGGCTGCCTGCAGCTCGCCGAATGCCGGGATGACGACCTGAAAGGTCCCCTTGTGAACCTTCAGGACCGCCACGGCCGAGTTCGTCGGCCCGCCGCACGCGGCGGCGAGGGCCGCGAAAACGATCAGCGCTCCGCTGAGCGGCTTGGCTTTCACCGCCCGCCCTCCCCGCCCCCGGCCCGGATGACGATCGCATCGTTCTCCTTGAGCCCCCTCAGGATCTCCACCATCCCCGAAGACCGGGCCCCGACGGTGACCGGTGTAAGCTCCTCGGAAAAAGCCCCTTTCTTCCAGACTGCCAAACTGTTTTCGTGATAAACAATGGCGGCCTCCGGCACCTGGAGGACGTTCTCCTTGGAGGAGATCGTGATATCGACACCCGCCGCCATGCCCGGGCGCATCACTCCGGGGTCCGATTCGGACAGGTCGATCAGCGCATCGAACACGATGGCCGGCTGGGAATCCGATTTGACCCGGAAAACCCGGCCGAGGGAAATAACGACGCCCTTGAACACGCGGTCCGGATTCGAATCGAGGCGGACCTCCGCCTTTTGGCCGGTCTCGACCCGGCCGGCCTGGACTTCGAGGATCACCGCCTTCATCTGCATCCGGCTGAGATCGGGCAACTCGAGGATGTTCTCGCCCATCCAGCACCTGTCGCCCACGGCTTTTTTCTTGCCGTCCCAATCGGGCGTGTAGACGACGATCCCCGGCTTGGGAGCCTGGACGTTCATCATCTGGACGTTCCGCTTCAACCGCTCCACCTCTTCCTTCAACAGCCTGACCTTGGATTCCTGGATATGGATCCGGCTTTTCATCCCCGAGATCTGGTTCGCCAACCGACTCTCCGCGAGTTTCTCCTGCAAGTCGGCCAATTCGAGCTCCATTTTTCTTTTCTGGAACTCGTTGGCCGCGATCAATTCCTCGGGATAGTCGGCCTTCCGCACAGCCTTCTGCTTGTTGACCTTCTCTTCCTCCAACTGCAGGGCGGTATCTTCCTTGGTCTGTTGCTCCTGTAGCTGCATCCGCTCGAGCTCCTTCATTCCCGTGTCGAGTTCCGATTGCTTGAGCTGGAGCTGCTGCGTCAGTTCCCTGGCATCGAAGGAGAGGATCAGGTCGCCCTCTTTAACCGCCTTGCCTTCCGGCGCCATGAAGGAGATGATGTACTGCCACATCCGTTCAACGGACGGGCAGCCGATATAGAAGGACGCGGCCGACTGCAGCTGGCCCGTGGCGTGGACCTTGATTTGGAAAGGAGCCTTGACGACCTTGTCCACGCGAACCTTGCCAGAGTGGGAGCAGGCGAGGAGGCAGAGCGCGGCCGCGACCGGGATTGTCCAGAGAGCCGGCCCGGGCCGTTTACTTCTTCGTTTCATCGGCCTTTGTCTCCCGGGTTTCCTTCACGATTCCGACCGGAGCGAGCGGCAAGCCCGCCTTGATGGCCGGATTATCGCCGGCGCCGACCGCCACCAGAAACTCATTGAAGCCTAGCGCCTTGAGTTTCAACGGCTCGCCACGAGCGGGCCGGATCCAGAAGGACTGTCCGTCGAAAAGGGTCATCTCCAGGGGGACGAGCATGACGTCGTTGTATTGGGGTCCCTGAACCTCGCACTTGACGCTCATCCCCGGTTTCATGATCTCCGGCTCGAGCTTCTCCATTTCGATCTGGACCCTGAAGTAGTGCGACCGTCCCCAGCGCCGGACCGTTTCGGCGCTCTTCGAGATCTCCCCGATGACGCCCCGGTAGTGCTTGTCCGGGTAGGCATCTAGAGAGAGGTCGACGCTCTCTCCGGTGTTGATGCGCTGAATGTGGGTTTCGCTGATCAAGGCCTGGACTTTGAGGGAGGACATGTCGGGGATTTGGGCCACCACGTAGGTCGAGTAGACCGTGTCCCCGACCTGGACTTTTCTGCCGCTCCACTCGTCCACGGCGTAGAGCACTGCACCCGCGGTGTTTGCGGCGAGGGTTAGTGAACTCAGGCTTCTCTTCAGGTTCTCCAGCTTGGCTTCGAGGTCTCGGACTTCGATCTCGAGAGTCTTGATTTGACTTTCACCCTCGGCGAGCTTGACGATCCTGTTCGTCCGGGCGCTTTCGAGCGAGAAATCGCTTCTCTTCTTCTCGAGTTGCTTGCGATCATATTCATATTTGGCTTCGAGCCCCGGGGGGATGGACGCGTCGATCTCCTTCTGCCGGTTGTCATTTTCGGCCTTCCGGACTTCCACGTCCAGCTCGAATTTCTGATGCTGATAGTCGGCTTCCTTTTGGGTCTTCTCCTCGCGCTTGGTTCGCAGCGAGTCCTGGGCGGTCTCGATATCGGACGCAAGGTTGGCCGTGTCGAACCGGACCACGGGGTCGCCGGGTTTCACGGATTCGCCCTCTTTCACCATCCACTTGATCTGGACCCGCCAATTCTCGATGATCGGGACCTTGAATTCCTCCGCTCGGAGCGACACCAGGGTCCCGGTCAGGACGACCGTCGACCGGAAGTTCCCCTTGGTCACTCGCGGCTCGTTGGCCTCTAGTTGCGAACGGTCATTGCCTATCAGGAAGAGAGAGAAACAAGCTAGGACGATCGCTCCCAGAACGGGCCACATTCTGGGCCGGCCTCTCAATTCAAGCTTTGACGGAATCATTGATGATCTTCCCGTCCTTCAGGGAAATGATCCGGCCGGCATAGGCGGCCATGTCGTTTTCGTGGGTCACCATGACGATCGTCTGGCCGCTCTGATGCAATTGCCGAAGCAACGCCATGATCTCGTGGGCCGTCAAGGAGTCCAGATTGCCGGTCGGCTCATCGGCCAGGATGATATCCGGGTCGTTGACCAGGGCCCGGGCGATGGCCACCCGCTGGCATTCTCCGCCGGAGAGCTGGGCCGGTCGGTGATGCAGGCGCCCGGCGAGTCCCGCCAATTCCAGCATCCGGGCGGCCTTGCCCATGCCGGCTTCCGTGCGGCCGGGCGCGTACTTCAACGGCAGGTACGTGTTCTTCAGAGCCGAGTACCGGGGGAGCAGGTTGAAATTCTGGAAAACGAAGCCCAAGTGTTTGTTCCGCGTGAAAGACAGCTCATCGTCGTTGAGACGGCTGACCTCTTTCCCGTTCAGGCAATACGAGCCCTCCGTCGGCTTGTCCAGGCATCCCAGGATGTTCATCAGGGTCGATTTTCCCGAGCCGGACGCTCCCATCACGGCCACGAATTCGTTCCGCCGGATGTGCAGGTCGATCCCGTCGATGGCGCGGACCGTCATCTCCCCCATCTGATAGTACTTTTTCAGAGCCGCCAGCTTGATCATGAATCGACCCAGATGTGCTTGGTCATCGCCAGGCTGCTTAAGGCATGGATATAAGACCGGTTAATGCCTAAATACGACTCCCCTATTTATCACTATACGCTTATGCATAAATGGTGCCAAGTCTTAATCTGTTTCTTATCTCCTTGCCTTTGATTCTTGGGTACTTGGTTACCCGGTAATTGTGTAAGAAGTTTTACAATCCCCTTGACCCCCGCGACCTCATCCCGCAAAAACAGTTTATCTAAACTCGATTCTTTTGCGAAATACCGTTTGTCTGAATCGGCCAATATCGGGAGCGTCAGATCTTCCGGATGGACCGCTTTTCTAGTTTGAGCCCGTTTTCACCGCTGTTAAGAGCCAATGGAACCACCTCGATTCATTTTGTCCATCCAAGTTCACGGAGGTTTACACAGCTTTCCTTACGCGCCCACTTTTCTGCAGGGTACAATTAAAAGTCAATTCGCTTTGATTTATTGTAATATGAACTTATTGCCATGGAGAATGTTGTGCTCGTGCCTGTTCCGCATAAGAAGATGAAGTCGGCGAAGGGGCTGACATAGAATATCTGACACTCCCTCGTGAGGCCTCTTGCTCCAGAGACTCTGGCGCCTCGAACTTTCACTCTTCAAGTGGTAGAATAAACAGAGAATGGTTATTTCTTCCTCGGAAGGCATGCCAGGCCGGAATCTTAATAATCTTCATGGAGGTATGGCCATTTGCCAAGAGCGATGACGGAAGACCGCTTGAAAAGAATCTTCGGCGCGTATGATATACGCGGGAGAGTGGGAACTGACCTTGATAGCCCCGCGGTGAGGGCAATCGCTCGCGCCTACGGAGGATACCTTTGCCCTCAGGGGCCAGGGCACTTCCTTATCGGCCATGATGACCGCTGGAGCTCAGCAGCATTCGCTGAAGCCGCAAGTTACGGCCTCCGTGAGTTCGGCCACAAAGTGACACACATCGGGTTGGCCAGCACTCCTCTGGTCTATTGGTACGGGGCTGAAGGCGGCTTTGATGGTTCGATCGCCATAAGTGCCAGCCACCTTCCGCCGGATTATAACGGATTGAAGCTCTGTTCACGTGACGCGTTGCCCCTGAGTAGTGAACACGGGCTGCAAGATATTGCGGATATTCTGCGCAAGCCCCAGAGGACCTCGCCTTATCCATTCAACGAACTCGTCCGGTACACCTCCCCTCTGGCCGAATATGCCTCGGAAATCAGGCGGCATTTGAAGCCGATGACACCTTTGAAAGTCGTCGTAGACGCGGGCAATGGGATGGGCGGTCTAGCGACAGAAGCCATGCTGGCCTCTGTTGATATGGTTGAGTTATGGCGGTTAAATTTCGATCTTGATAGCAAGTTCCCGGTACGCCCATCAAATCCCCTTGAGCCGGGGGCCCTTGAACAGCTGGCCGGTACGGTCAAGAGATGCAGCCTCGACTTCGGACTGGCTTTTGATGGAGACGCCGATCGGGCCATTGCGGTTGACGAACAAGGCAACATGTTGCCTCCGGACGCCCTCGGGGGGTTGATTGCAGTCCACATGCTGAAAACCAATCCCGGAGCAGTTATTCTCCATGACCTCCGTGTGTCCCGCGCTCTTCCTGAACAAATTGAGGCGGCAGGCGGCAAGCCGGTGCGGAGCCGGGTCGGGCACGCATTCATCAAGCGCGCGATGCGCGAGCATAAGGCCATCTTCGCGATGGAGCTTTCCGGACATTACTATTACTCAGACCTCCATTTTACAGATAATGCTCAACGCACTCTGGTTGAATTGGTCAATATCGTTTCCGCCGAGAATCGACCATTATCTGGGTTGATAGAACCATTTGAACGCTATCCCACCAGTGGTGAGATCAATCTCGAGGTTACGGACAGAGAAGAACTGCTGGCAAAACTTGAACCGCAATATAAGGACGCGAAGGTGGATCATTTGGATGGATTATCGGTGGACTACCCCGATTGGTGGTTCAACGCACGACCGTCTCATACGGAGTCACTGATGCGGGTCAACGTTGGCGCGGTCAGCCGAGCGCTGCTCAAAGAGAAACAGCAAGTTCTATTGGGGCAAATTCATAAAATCAATGAAGGGTTAAAACGTCCCTAGCCTGGCGAAGGGAAGACCTGAAGAGTCAGGAGGAAAAATGGTTGGTATCGTCGGAGGTGACATTAGCTAAACCCCGCTGAGGGACACCTGGGAGAAGAAAAAAGAGCTGAACCCTCGCCTCAGGCAACTTATTCAGCTTCTAGAGTGAACGGTCAGCAATTAAGAGGCCAGTGGATATCCGGATGGGCAAGGATAAAGACCATGAGACGATCCAGACTGTATGGTAGACGTACCAAGATCGTATGCACGATAGGCCCGGCTACCGGGTCAAGGGGGATGATCGAAAAACTGATCAAAGCCGGCATGAATGTGGCGCGGCTCAATTTATCTCATGGCACGCTAACGGAGCACGCGGGTTATGTCCGAGCGATCCGGGATTTGAGCCGGAGTTTGGGCATCATCGTTGCTGTTCTGATGGACTTGCCCGGGCCCAAATGCCGTACGGGGAGATTAAGGGGCCACCAGGCCGTTCTGAAAAAAGGGGCTCAGTTGTCATTCATAACAGAACAGATAGAGGGTGACGAGACAAGGGTATCGGTCAACCTACCTGAACTTTCCAGAGATGTGAAGCCGGGCGACACTGTTCTCCTCGATGATGGTGCGATGCAGCTCAGGGTCCAGCAAGTGGATAGCGGCGAAGTAAAGTGCCGGGTCATCGTCGGAGGGATTCTGACCGAAGATCGAGGTCTTGTCGTGCCGGGCATGCGGAGTTCCGGCCCATTTATCACTGACGCCCTGCGGGAGGCTCTTCTCTTCGCCATCAGCCAGCGCCCGGATTACCTGGCCCTTTCTTTTGTCACTGCGGCCGATGATATCCCCGGTGTCAGAAAGCTCATGGCTGAGCAGGGTATGGATATACCGATCATTGCCAAGATTGAGCGGGGTGAGGCGGTAAAAAACTTTGAACGTATTCTGGCGGAGAGTGATGGTGTCATGGTTGCCCGGGGGGACCTCGGGGTCGAGATTCCCCTGGAAAGAGTCCCTCTGGTCCAAAAAGAGGTCATCAAAAGATGTAATCATGCCGGCAAGCCGGTGATTACCGCTACGGAAATGCTTGAATCAATGGTCAAATCTATGCGACCAACCCGGGCTGAGGCGACTGATGTGGCCAATGCCATATTCGACGGCACGGATGCCACCATGCTTTCGGAGGAGACTTCAATTGGCGAACATCCAGTCCAGGCGGTAACGGTCATGGACAGGATTGCCCGCGAGACGGAAAAGAAGCTGCCTTATGAGCTGGCGCTATCCGAGAAAAAGACATGGTTTGGGCAAAGAACCGAGGAACTGATCAGCTACAATGCCTGCGTTGCCGCTCATAATCTGGGTGTACGCGTTATTGTTGCTTTGACCAGGTCAGGCAGTACAGCCGAGCGTGTCTCAAAATACCGACCCCGGGCAACTGTTTTGGCCATGACCCCCGATGGGGTCGTTGGCCGCAGGTTGATGCTCTATTGGGGAGTACAACCTGTCCGTGCAGCCACGCCTTCGTCGATATCCGGTCTATTTTGTATGGCATCGTCCCTTACCAAGGAACTCGGGTTGGCTAGACCGGGCGACCTTATTGTCATTACCGGCGGAATACCGCTTGGTTTGGCGGGCACGACGAATCTCCTCAAAGTGGAGGTTGTTCGTTAGTCCGGCATGATCCTGCCTGGTGTGGGAGTTATTTAAGACAATGAAGCTCGTACTCCTGAGGCATGGAGAAAGCATCTGGAATTTGGAAGACAGATTCACCGGATGGACGGACGTTGATCTGTCTGAGAAAGGTATTGCCGAGGCTAAGGAGGCCGGCAAGACCCTCAAAGAAAACGGCTATCTCTTTGATGTTGCCTTCACTTCTGTTCTTAAACGGGCTATCAGGACGCTCTGGCTGGTCTTGGATGAGATGGACCTCATGTGGATACCGGTGCACAACTCGTGGCGACTTAATGAAAGGCACTACGGAGCGCTTCAAGGCCTGAACAAAGCCGAGCTGTCAGAGAAGCTGGGCGAGAAGCAGGTACACATCTGGAGAAGGGGTTATGATGTCCGGCCACCGGCGCTGAAAAAAACGGATCAACGATATCCGGGAAATGACCCGAAATACCGTGGGCTAGGTGAAAACGAACTGCCGCTCACAGAGAGTCTAAAGGACACTGTGGCCAGATTCGTGCTTTATTGGCATGAGGTTCTGGCGCCAGCGTTAAGGTCGGGAAAACAGGCCATAGTTTCCGCCCATGGGAACAGCCTGCGCGCTATGGTTAAGTATCTCGACAACATCGGTGATGACGAAATTGTTAACGTGAATATTCCAACCGGAATACCGCTTGTCTATGACCTTGACGAAGAACTGAGACCATTGAAGCATTACTATCTGGCCGATGGAGAGAAAATTAAAAATCGTATCCACGAGGTTGTCGCACAGGGGAAAATCAGCTGATGAAGAGTGGGCTCATGCGGATATCGATACAATGCGAGGTTAGGCCAGGGGGGAACCGTTCAAAACCTGCGAATTCATTGAAGCTCCCCCTGCTCTGACTCGCTCAGGCGATCCATGGATCGGGAATGTGGTCAGGGCCTAGGACCTGGCATCCTACAGGGGACAGTGGATTTTCCCCTTATGAATGACGTTTTCGTTTAGCTTTGCCTTTATCCATTCCGTCCGAGATGTCAGCGGCTCCGGGCAAAACCCGAGTTGAGATTGGCGCAAAGGAGATAGCGTTCGGCCACTCCCCTGGTGATCCGCCGGAAATGCCTATGCCTCTTTTCGAAGCGTCGCTCATAATCGGCCAGGAAGGTATCGGAAAGCATGCCTCTTATCAAATTGAATATGGAGATTGGAAATCGTAATTTTTTCCGGGCGCTTGGAAACAGGACGGTCATAACAGTGGAGGTCCGCACTTTTTATCTTAAAATCTGAACCACGCCATAATCCGCGATTTCCCTCCGGGATGTCTTGGAGCGATCATTCTGCTAACCGGGTTAGCTGTGCGCAGCGGGCATTCTCACTTCGACCGAGTGTTCCTGACGGTCGTCAACAAGAGGAATCGCCTGGTCGGGTCGCTCGACGCCGTCCACGGTCACGCTCATCTCGCCATTTCCGCCACGCGTTTGCAGAACGACGATGTGGTAGACCGTCTCGCGATACCGGTAATGCACCTTGAAGGCCGGCCAATCCTCCGGGAGGCACGAGGCAAAACGCAGTTTGTCCACTTCCAGCCTCAGCCCCAGGAGTGCTTCCACGATCAGCCGGTACATCCAACCGGCCGAGGCCGTGTACCATGTCCATCCCCCGCAGCCCGTGTGCGGAGAGAGCGCATAGACGTCGGCCGCGGCGACATACGGTTCTACTTTGTAGGTCGCAATCTCCTCCGGAGATCTCGCATGGTTCACCGGGTTGATCATGGCCGACAGCTCCCATGCCCGCCGACTGTCGCCCAAGGCAGCGAAGGCCATCGCCGCCCAGACCGCCCCCTGAGTGTATTGACCGCCATTTTCTCGCACGCCCGGGACGTACCCTTTGATATAGCCGGGATTCAAAGTCGACTTGTCGAACGGGGGGTCCAAAAGTTGGATCAACCTATGGTCCCGACGAACGAGGCGCTGATCCACCGCTTCCATGGCCATGCGGGAACGCTCGGCATCGCCCCCTCCGGATAGAACCGACCAGCTTTGGGCAATCGAATCAATCTGACATTCGGGATTACTCGCCGACCCAAGGGGCGAGCCGTCGTCGAAGTAAGCCCGACGGTACCATTCGCCATCCCAGCCATTTTGCTCGATATTCCGACGGACTTGAGCCGCCTCCCTCTGGCAACGTTCGACGAAAGATAGGTCACCCCGGGTGCGGGCAACCTCCATGAACTGCATGAGAACTTCGTACAGGAAAAACCCCAACCAGACGCTTTCGCCCTTGCCGTGTTCGCCCACAATATTCATGCCGTCGTTCCAGTCTCCAGAGCCGATGAGCGGCAGGCCGTGCTCCCCAAATCTGAGCCCCCTCAGGATGGCTCGCCGACAGTGTTCGTAGAGAGTGGCCGCCTCTTCCGACCGGCTCGGCAGATCGTAATACGAGTCCTCCTCACTGTTTACCGGGCGGCCTTCGATAAAATGGACGGGATCATCCAACACTCCGGTGTCCCCTGTGCTGAGAACGTAGCGACATGTCGCTAGCGGCAACCACAGGTAATCATCAGAACAATGAGTCCGCACGCCCCGGCCCGAGGGGGGATGCCACCAATGCTGGACATCTCCCTCCGGGAACTGACGGGCGCCGCATCGGAGCAAATGCTCGCGCAAAAGGTGTGGCGCGGCGTGGACGAGCGCCATCCCGTCCTGCAACTGATCGCGGAAACCAAACGCACCTCCCGGCTGGTAGTATCCGCTCCGCGCCCAAAGACGGCAGGCCAGGGTCTGGTATAAGAGCCAGCCATTGGTCAGCACGTTGAGAGACGGGTCCGGAGTTTCCACCTGCACGGCGCCGAGCGTGTGATTCCAGTAATGCCACACCTCTTCGAGCGCGCCCCGTGCCGCCGATGCTCCCCGGAAGCGGGAGGCCAGGCTACGGGCATCGTCGGCGTTCCGTCCTACCCCGAGCGTGAAGATGATCTCGCGCTCTTGCCCATCGGCCAGCTCAAAGGGAACCTGGATCGCGGCGCAGGGATCCAAAGCGGGCCCCACCTTACCGGAAAGCCGCGACCGGGCCATGGACGCCGGACTCTGGAGCGCACCGTTACGCCCGAGAAACTCAGCCCGGTCGCCGCTGATGGTCCGAACAGCATCGTCCAAATCGAAAAAGGCCACCCGGTCGGCGAACTCCGTGTTGTAGGGGTTGCGGGCGAAGAGCGCCCCACTCCCGGGATCAACTTCGGTGGCCACGTGAAAGGCCGATTTCGGCCGCAGGTCTCCCAGCACCCACTCCACGTATCCCGTAGCCGAGAGACGGCGGGTTCGACCGCACTCGTTGCGCACTTTCAACACCGTGAACTTGATCGGCGCGTCCAGGGCCACGTAAACCCATAGTTCAGAGCGGATGCCCCGTTCCATGTGCTCGAAGACGCTGTATCCGAATCCGTGCCGGCTGACATACGGCTGCGAGCCGCGGCTGGGTAGCGGCGTGGGGGACCAGAAGTGGCCCCTCTCTTCGTCACGGAGGTAAAAGGCTTCTCCGCTGGAATCGCTCACCGGGTCGTTGGTCCAGGGAGTGAGGCGGAACTCGTGGGCATTCTCGCTCCAAGTGCAGGCCCGGCCACTCTCTGAGATGACAGTTCCGAAGTCCGGGTTCGCCAGCACATTCACCCATGGTGCCGGCGTCACTTGCCCGGGCGCGGTTGTAATGACGTACTCGCGCCCATCGGGAGTGAAGCCTCCCAGCCCGTTGAAGAAGATCAGATCGTGGCGAGGCAACGCGGCCGTTCCCGGGGCTTCGGCGCGGCGGATTCGGGGCGATGCGAGGCGCGGGACGTTTACCTCCCCAAGGCCGCGACGGTTGATCTGGTCCGCCAGCGTTCCGCGACTGTCGACGAGGATGGCCCGGGCGACGCTCTGGAAAAGGATGCGGTCCTCATTTGATATCTGGTCTACAGGTCTTACAAAGATACCCCCGGGTCGATCCGTGACGTTGGCTTCGAGGCCGGCGGCAATGAGCCCCATGATTTGTTCGTTGAGGAGTTGCCGGTATCCGACGTGGTCTTCATTCCAGATCACCAGGTCCACGGCCAATCCTTTCAGGCGCCAGTAGGCATGGGCCTGCACGAGTTGGCGAACCAGTTCGATATTGGCCGGGTCGCCAATCCGCAGCAGCACGATCGGCAAATCTCCTGAGATGGAGTAGCCCCACAGACTTGATTGCCCGCGACGGTTCTTGATGAGGAGGCCCGGGTCCGCGCGCAGCGAGGAGTTGGCGTAGATGACCGAGCTGGCCAGGCGTCCATAGAGTTGCGCGTCGCCCTCGGTGGCATTGAGCTGTCGCAAGAACACCTGGCTGTGTGACCACGCCAGATCGAAGACGCGATCCGCGAGACGGCGATCCCGGTATTTGCCGATCAGCCCCAGGCACACGTCGCGAGTGTCCCCGATGCCCGAAACCATATTGATCGTTGCGCTTTCTTCCGGATCGAGCGTCATTCGATAACGGATGGCGACAATCGGATCCAGCACGGAACCCTCGCTGCCCGAGAGCGTGGCGGCGCCACTCATCGCTTGGGGGTTGGCGGCGGTATTGCCGCGGCCGATGAACCTCAGGCGGTCCGTCTCGTAGGAAATTTCTCCGATTTCCGCCCCATGCACGGCCAGCAGATGAAACATCCAGGGCGTGTGCTCGTCCACGGAGCGGGGCCGGCGAGTGCAGAGAATCGCCCCCTGGGGCCGGAGGATCTCGGTTTGGACAAAGAGATTGCTGAACGCCGGATGCAAGGCGTCCGCGGCCGGTGAGGCCAGAACGACTTCCGCGTAACTCGTGACATCAATCGCCCGGCGCGTGCGGGAGCGGTTGGTGAGGGTGATACGGCGCAGCTCGACATCATCCTCGGGCGATACGGCGATCTCGGTATGGGTGTCAAATTCGTGGTCGCGGCGGCGGAACTCCGCTCGCGCCTCCGAGAAGATCGCTTCGTATTTCTCCGACCCTTTGAGCGTCGGCTGATAGGCGGTTGACCAGACCTCCCCGGAGGCTACGTCGCGGAGGTAACAGAACGCACCCCAATTGTCACAGGTGCTGTCTTCGCGCCAGCGCGTGACGGCGATATCCTTCCAGCGGCTGTACCCGCCGCCGGCGTTCGTGATCATCACATGGTATCTTCCGTTCGACAACAGCTGCACTTCAGGTATCGGCGTGTCTGGGCTGCTGAAAACGCGTACCGGCGTCTCCGAACCGTTGAGAGTCGTGCGGACCCCGGAGAGCTCGGCGGTGTGCCAATAGAACGCCGTGGCTTTGGGAACCCGCTCCTGGAGTAACAGCATGGTTGCCTGGAACAGAGGATCCGACTCGAATCGCTTCTGCATCGGACGGTCCAGGAGCAGGCAGGCCAGAGACAGGAAGCTCATGCCCTCGTGATGGGCCATGAACGACCGGACCACGGCGCTCGACTGCCCGCGGGGCAGACGCGAAGGAGTGTAGTCGATCGCTTCATAGAAACCGTATTCTCCCTCCAGCCCTTCAGCGGCGAGTCTCTCCAAATTCAGACACGCCTCCTTGGGCGCCACCATCAGGGCGAGCACGGAGGCATACGGGGCAATGACCAAATCATCGGCGAGGCCGCGTTTGAGGCCCAGGCCGGGCACGCCAAACGCTCGGTACTGGTAATTGAGATGAACATCGATCGAATTGAAGCCGGACTCCGAACTCCCCCACGGTACCCCGCGATGCCTTCCATACTCAGCCTGCCTTTCCACCGCCGCCCGGTAGGTCTGGTCGAGCAGACTGTCTTCGTAAGTCGGCATCACGAGAAGCGGCATGAGATACTCAAACATTGAACCGCTCCACGAAAGGAGGACCGGTTTTCCGCCGGCGGTGGTGAGCAGGCGCCCCAGGGCAAACCAACTCTCTTGAGGCAGTTTTCCCTGTGCGATCGCTACGAAAGTGGACAATCTCGCTTCCGAAGCCAGCAGATCGTAGTAACTCGAGTCCCGGCGTCGCTCGCCAACGTTGTAGCCGATCGCCAGCAGATGACGTGCCTTGTCAAACAGGAAGTCATACTCCATCTCGGCCAGTTCGCCGGATTGCCGCGCCAGACGTTCGATCGCCGCAATCCTTGCTGTAGCGCGGCGGCTTGCTTGGGTGATGAGCCGGCGAAGCTCGCTCAGCCGCTCGTTTTCCCCGGGTGTCGTGTCCGAGCCGAGGTGATTCTCAATAGCCGACAGCCACTCCCCCTCGAATCCGGCCAGTTCGCGCAGCGTGGGGATCGCATCGAGTCCGCGAAAGGTGTTGAGCCAATCCGGAGAGGTCGGCAGCAAGGTCCACGGAGCGAGAAAGGTCAGCTCGTCGAGGGCGCCCTGGCATTGGCGAGCGAGGGTACGTGCCCACCGCATGGCTTGGCTTTCGGCGTCGGCCTCGGGGCTGTCCACCGCCTCCGCGACGGCCGTCGCCAACCGGGCGAGGCACAGCCGCGCCCCCGATAGCGTCGTTGGCCGGGAAGCGGAGGGAGACGCCAGGTCCTTCTGAAGTTGAGCGAGCTGGGCTGGAGCGGCTTCTCCCCTAGCGTCCATGAGAATCTGCAGGGTGTCGCTGAGTCCGTCAAACCATCGCGCTTCCAGGATCTGGCGATCGGGAAGGGCGGCCAGACCCGGCCGCAAGGTCAGCAGATGGCCCGCAAGGTTCCCGCTGTCCACCGTCGAAACGTAGAGGGGGGGCAGCGCTTTCAGCGACCGCGTATCATACCAGTTGTAGAAGTGGCCCTGGTACCGTTCTAAGGCTCCCATCGTGTGGAAGGCATTCGCCGTGCGTTCGATGAGTTGTCCAGCCGGAATGTAACCGAAGTCATAGGCGGACAAATTTGCGAGTAACGCCAGTCCCATGTTGGTCGGCGACGTGCGATGCCCGATCACGGGAGTGGGATGCTCTTGATAGTTATCCGGCGGCAGCCAATGATCTTCCGGACCGACGAAAATCTCGAAGAAGGCCCAGGTCTTTCGGGCGAGCTTCCGGAGAAAGAGAGTCTGGTCGGCGGTCAGCCTTGTTTCGCGGCGGGCGAGCGGCCGGCTGATCCACCACTCGATAGCCGGAGATGCCAACCAGAGGCCCAGGATAGGCCCGGCCACACCCAGCGCGGCCGGCCTCGAGAGCGCCAGATACAGCACCCCGGCCGTGGCCAAAACGGGCGAGATCCACATTGTGCGCCAGGAACCGGCGAGGTCCGCGCGCCTATTGCGATCCGGGTTGCCCGACGGATTCCATTCGAGAAGTCGTCGATGGGTGACCCACATCCGCCAGACCGTGCGCCCAATCGCATCCAGACTGAAGAAAGCCTCGTAGGGGAGGCAGGCGAGCGCAAAGGCGGCCTGAGCCGTGTGCCGGCCAGCCGAGCGCATCGCAGTCGTAAGGTGCTGACGTAGCAGCACATCGCCCGACTTCTGAAACAGAGCCAGAAAAGAAGCCGTCCAGGGAGGAATCAGGATGGTTCCGATAACGGCCAGGGTCCATAACCAGGATGGCGACAAGACGGTCCAACTGAGCAAACACAGCAGGGTCAACGCCGCCGCTACGAGGCTCCGACGAAGATTGTCGAAAATCTTCCATCGGGACAGCCCGGAAAGCGGGTTTTTCTGTCGGCTTCCCTCAGGGCCGGGAACGCCGGGAAGCAGCCAGCGGGCAATTTGCCAATCCCCGCGAATCCAACGGTGCCGACGGCTCACGTCCTCGCTATAGCGGGATGGGTATTCCTCGTACAACAGGACATCGCTCAACAGCCCCGCCCGCGCGTAGCACCCTTCCACAAGGTCATGGCTGAGAATCCGGTTTTCGGGAAACCGCCCTTTGAGGACCCGTTCGAACACATCGACATCATAGATCCCCTTGCCAATGAATGAGCCTTCACCAAACACATCCTGGTAGACATCGGAGACAACCCGGGTGTATGGGTCGATGCCGGGCTCGCTCCCGCACAATCGTGCATACCGCGAGCGGCTCATGCCGGGCAGGCTAACGGCCATGCGTGGCTGAAGGATGCCGTACCCCTCACCGATCCGCCGCTTGTCTTCATCATACCGCGCCCGATTCAGCGGGTGGGCCATGGCTCCCACAAACTGCCATGCCGAATCACGGGGGAGCTGCGTATCCGTGTCCAGGGTGATCACGTACTTCACGTTCGCTAAGACGGCCATGTCTCCAACGATGAGGGAGAACCGGTCTTTTGGACCGCCGCGCAGGAGCGAATTCAATTCCTCAATCTTCCCTCGCTTGCGCTCGTAACCCATCCAACGCCGCTCCCGAGGGTTCCAGCGGCGCGGGCGATGAAAGAGGAAGAACGTGTTGCCCTTCGCACTCCTGTACTTTTCATTCAACTCTTCGATTCTCTTCTGGGCCCGCTGCAACAGCGGGCCGTCCTCCGGAATCGTTTCCTCTTGTGCGTCCCGGAAATCCGTTAGCAGACCGAAGTGCAAGTTCTCGTCCCTATTGGCCAGAAACCGAACCTCCAGAGCCTCGGTCAGATCCTCGATGTTTTGAGCGCTTGTGAGCATCGTCGGGATCACCACGAGAGAGCGCGATTCCGGCGGAATTCCCCCGGAGAAGTCCATCCGCGGCAGCAAGCGCGGGGTCGCCACCAAGGTCGCCAGCCAGTTCGCCAACGCCACCGCCAGATGACTTGCCCCCAGTACCAAGGGGAGCCCGATCAGCGCGACGTGCCAATTGTGGAGCCCGCTGGCATGCGCCTTGGCCAACAAACTCCCGGAGAAAATCGCCGTAATCAGTGCGATCGTGCCCAGATAAAGGAGCAAAGGAAACCGGTCGATCATCCCCCGGAGAACCTCGGGAATGGAGCGGCGGACTTCCGCCGTCCGTCCGAGCTGCCGCCCTCCCTTGCCGATCAGGTAGTACCCAACATGTGCCGTTCGTTCATCGCTGCCTTTCCCGGCCGCGCCTTCGCGGGCCAATTTGACCGCTTGGCGGGCCACCTCGCTTTCGGACAGCGGGCTGCTCCTCGCGACCTTCTCCACGACATGCCGGTAGCGATCCCGGGTGCTAAAATCCATCTTGCCATAAACTCCCCCAGGATCCTCCCGCAGGACCTGCTCGACAACGCTCATCGTCTCGACGAACTCGCGCCAGTCCATCGCCCCTAGAATCCGGAGGCTGCCGATGCTGTTGCTGATGGAAACCTGATCGGCCGCCTGTTGTTGGTTCTCCGACTGCACCAACTGCTCAATCGTCAGGCCGGATTCGGAGAGCCGCTGCTCAATCCAGGTGAGGGGCAATGCCAAAGCTGGGCTCTGCCCTTGCAACCTCCGGGCCAATTCCGCAACAAACGAACTCACCATGGGCGGTCTCGACCGCGCCATATCCGCGATCACAAGAATGAGACTCTTAGGGTCTTTCTCGGCGGTTTCCGTCATCTGGTCCGCCCAGTAGTCGGCGCGGTTGCGGTCGAGCCTGTCGCAGGCGATCCGGGCTCCAACGCGTCGCAAATTCTCGATGAGGGCCAGACGCAGCATGATCGGGATGGCCCATATCTCGCCTAACTTCAGGACGGTCACCGTTTGGTAGGCGGCTACGAAATTGCTGAGACTTTCCAGGTCGAACCGTCCATCGCCGTGCGAGATCGTCTCCAGCGCGAGGTCGTACACGCGGGGAAGCCCGGCCGATGGGCCGTTCAGCAAGCGTGGGAGTTCACGGCTGTAACCCTTGGGCAGGTGGCGGTTGGCTGTGCGAATCTGTTCTTCAATCAGATAGAAGTTGTCGAGCAGCCATTCCCCGGCCGGCGCAATCCGCCGATTGGCCTGGACCGCCGCCGTAAGCAAATCGCAGGTTCCAATCAGGACTCTTTCGTTCTCCGCGAGCCGCGCCAGCAGCAGGTCCGGAGCCTGTCCCAAACTGAGCGTGTGCGATTCCGCCAGGGCCTTGCCATGCTGCTTCATCTGGTCGCTGCTGAACAGTTCCGATCGCAGCGGTGGTTCGGTACCGGCGAATTCTCGGGCTAAATCGTTTCCGCGGAGACGCGCCCACGAATGGAGCAAGTTTCTGCGAATGGCCCTGCTGCTCACCGGCAAGTGTGAGGTCTCCTTCTGATGTTAAGGGAACATCCCTATGTTCGGGGACATCCTTTGAAAGTCAGCAACAAATAGCGATGTTCTGAGAGAGGGCCACCCGAAATCGTGAATTTCGCAATTCATCTTAATCGAAGGGAGGCCAATCATGATGACTTAGTCTAGCATATACCATGGGGGGAGTGTAAGAAAAACTGGGTAGACCTCCTTGGATGAGGACGACGAATCAAGAAGGTTCTCTTGGCTCGTGATAAGGGTGAAAACAGACTCAAACGTGAAAAGGAGTCTATACGGAAAATCTGACAGTCCCACTACTGGGATTTGGCACAGTTCGAACGTCAGCTTCCTACGTCGGTTCGCACAACATGAGAATTCCGTGTGACGGTGGCGTGACAGAATAGGCTGAAAGCGCCGCCGGTCTCGGCCTATCGATGAAGGCCCGAGCCTTCCACGTTGCGTCGCCCACGGGGCTGCAGTAGAATCAGAATAGGGCGTTAACCGAGGGGTAAAAAGGAGCATTGAATGGTCGGAAGATGGCTGGCTAATAATTGGCTTGCGGTTCTTACGGCGCTTGGAATCCTATATGGAATTGGCATGTCCACATATAACTTCGTAGAACTGCGAAGGATAAGACGCCGTATCTTAGAATACGCGGCGTCAATGCTGCCCCGCACCTGGACAAACGACAAGGCCCCGGAATAATCCTTACCTGCCAGCCGTGTGACGGTGGCGTGACAGAATAGGCTGAAAGCGCAGTAAAATTACGGTTTCGGACGGAAGACGATGAGAGGGTCAAGGCTCATCGTAAATCGCTGATAAATCAAATAATCAGGGGAGAAAGAAAGAGCGCGCCCGGGGTGACTCGAACACCCGACCTGCTGATTCGTAGTCAGACGCTCTATCCAACTGAGCTACGGGCGCGCAGGGACTTTCAAGTGTCGATAATATAGCCCAAGAGGCCGTCTTTTTCAATGAACCCCTTATCGAGCGGCCGCCGCTCAGCTGACTTTGAGGACGGCGGCGCCGGTGACCTTGCCCACCCTGAGAAGCCTGAGGGCTTCATTGGCGTGCTCGAGCGGAAAGACCTGGACCGTTGTCCGGATGGGAATCTCCGCGGCGACCTTAAGAAGCTCTTCCCCGTCCTCCCGCGTGGCATTCGCCACGCTGAGCATTTTCCGCTCATGGTACAGATAACGACCGTAATCCATCTGGGGGATGGGCGACATGTAGATCCCGGCCGATACGGCCGTCCCTCCCCTCTCCAGGGCCCTCAGGGCGTCCAGGAAGAAGCTCCCGGCCGGGGCGAAGATGATGGCGCTGTCGAGCTTCGCCGGCGGGTCGTCCTTGGCCAGTCCCGTCCAGCTCGCCCCCAGCTTTTTTGCCAGCCTCTTATGCTCCTCGCTCCTGGTGAAGACGTAAACGCGGCACCCCCAGTGCCTGGCGATCTGGATCGCGACATGGGCCGAGGCGCCGAAGCCATAGAGCCCGAGCCTTCCGCCGGCCTTGATCCCGCTCAGCTTCAAGGACCGGTATCCGACGATCCCGGCGCACATGAGCGGGGCCGCCTCCGCGTCGCCGAATACACGCGGTACGGCGTAGGCGAATTTCTCGGGGACGGCGATATATTCGGCGTATCCGCCGTCGTGATGGAACCCGGTGAAACGGGCGCTCTCACAGAGGTTCTCTTTGCCGCTCTTACAGAACCTGCATATCCCGCAGGCCCAATAGAGCCAGGCCGCCCCGACGCGCTCGCCGACCTTGAACCTTTTCGCCCGCCCCCCTCGCTCTTCGACGGTTCCGATCACCTCGTGGCCCGGGATCCGCGGCAGCTTGATATCGGGAAGGTCGCCCTCGGCCGTGTGGAGGTCGGTATGGCAGACGCCGCAGTACGCGACCTTCACCAGGATCTCCTCCGGACCCGGCCGCGGGACCGGAACGTTCCTGAGCTCAAGAGAGTTCTCTGCGACCCTGCCGAACCGCGTGAGGACCATAGCTTTCATTTTCCGGCCGCTCCCTTCTGTTTCCTGACCTTGCCCCTCAGCCGCTCGAGCCGCTTTTCGAAGTCCTTCTGGTCGGCGATCGACCGCCCGATCGAGACCGACAGCCCTTCCTCGGCCACGCGGATCGCCTCTTCGTAGTCCTTCGCCTTGTGCTCGAAATACATGGAGAGTTCGCGGAAGGAGAAGACGTCGTCCCTGGCGCTCATGTCCTGCCAGAGCGGCACGGCTTTGTCCCAGGCCTGATTTTTTTTAAAGTGGTGGGAGAGTTTCTTACGGGCGGTGTGCGTGACATCCGCCGGGAGTCGTCCCTCCAGGGCCCTCTCGAGAAGGGCGGCCGACCGGGACGCGTCGCCCGCGCTCTCGAAAAGCTTCGCGACGCCGTAGAGGTCCAGGGCGTCGGTATCCCCCCTCTCCGCGGCTTCCTGGTTCCTGTCGACGAGCACCGCCCCGGCCACGACGACGCTCAGGAGCGACAGGAGGTCCTCCTGGTTGTGGTAGAGGATGGGTTCGATGAGCGAGAAATCTCCCGTCCGGATGTATTGGAAATAGCGCAAAGGGATCTCCGCGCCCGGGATGTCCTCGGCCCGCTCGGCCTGGGCGATCTGCTGGGCCAGGTTGAAAAGCCGGCAGTTGTCGTACTTGTGCTTCCAGAGGTTCCGGGCCGAGAACAGGAAATCGAGATGGGGCAGGTCCCTGAACGGAAAAGGCGTCCTGTGGAGGGCGAACCGGGTCTCAAGTAGGGGGACGTCGAAGGCCTTGCCGTTGTAGGTGATGACGGACCGGAAATCCATGTCCTTGAAGAACTGGCTGACCTCCCGGATCAGCCGGCCTTCCTCGGCCATCTCGCCCAGAAAGAACTGGGCCACCTTGAACCGGTCGTCCCGGAAGTAACCCAGGCCGACGAGGAACGGGACCGTCCCCGTCCCGCCCGCCAGGCCCGTGGTCTCAAGGTCGAGGAAGACGGCCGAGCTGAGATCGAGCGGCTCGAAGGCCTGGTCCCGGCTCAGGAAAGCCAGGATATGCCCCGGGATCTGGAGCCCCATCGCGATCGGGATCTGCCCGTAACGGGCGTCGAGGAGGTAGGGGTTTTCATAGAGCGCGACGGGCTCCCGCCGGATGACGTCCGGGGCCTGCGGTTTGAAAACGGTCCGTCCGGCATGCCCTTTATCCGTGAGGGTGATCAGGCGCTCGAGCTTCTCCTTGACGGAAAGGCCTTCCTCGCCGTCGATCTTTTGCCAGGTCGTCCGGACCTGCTGGGCGCGGCTGCGGGCATCGCGCTCGCGGCGCAGATGTTTCAGCTTGTCGTCGATATCCATGGGTCTCTTGGTTTTCAGAGAGGAGTCACAAACACTCTTCTTATAATAGAACAAATAGCCCTGCATTTCAAAAAAATCCGTCCGGAAACGCTTGAAATGCCGGCGGAGATGGCTATATTAGGGGTTGACCATGACGCCCTCATGTTTTCTGGCGTTCGACCTCGGCGCGGAAAGCGGCCGGGCCGTCCTTGGCCGTCTCGAGGCGGGGCGCCTTTCAATTAAGGAGATCCATCGTTTTCCTAATACCCCCCTCCGGCATTCCGCGCATCTCCACTGGAACATCTTCGGCCTTTTCGAGGAAATGAAGAAGGCCATGAAGGCCTGCGCCTCCGAGGTCCCGGCGGGCCTGGCCGGCATCGGCGTCGACACCTGGGGCGTGGATTTCGGCCTCCTGGCCCGGGACGGGAGCGTTTTGGGCCTACCGTTCTGCTACCGCGACTCGAGGACCCTGGGTGCCATGGAAGAATATTTCAAGCTCGTCCCTCGCGAGGCCCTCTACGAGGTCACGGGCATCCAGTTCATGCCCTTCAACACCCTCTTCCAGCTCTACGCGATGGTCCGGGACCGGTCTCCCCTTCTCGGCGCGGCCTCGGACCTTCTCTTCATGCCCGACCTCTTCAATTATCTTTTGACCGGCCGGAAGGCCTCGGAATTCACGATGGCCACGACATCACAGATCTTCAACCCCAGGACCCGGAGCTGGAACCTGGGGCTCTTCCAGGCCATGGGGCTCTCCAAGAAGATCCTCCAGGACGTCCTCGAGCCCGGCACGGTCCTCGGGCCCCTTCTCGCCGATATCGCCGAAGAAACGGGGCTCCAAGGCGTTCCCGTGATCGCCACGGCCAGCCACGACACCGGCGCGGCCGTCGCCGCCGTCCCGGCCCGCGGAAAGAACTGGGCCTACATCAGCTCCGGGACGTGGTCCCTTGTCGGGGTCGAGGAAAGCGCCCCGATCATGACGAAAGAGGCCCTCGACCGGAACTTCACCAATGAAGGCGGGGTGGCCGGGACGATCCGTTTCCTGAAGAACGTCACGGGCCTGTGGCTCGTCCAGCAGTGCCGGAGGACCTGGGAAGGCGCCCGGGCCTTGAGCTACGACGAACTGACGCGGGCGGCCGGCGAAGCGGCCCCGTTCGGGGCCCTCATCGACCCGGACGATCCCGGGTTCCTCAACCCGCCGAACATGCCCGAGGCCATCCGCGGCTACTGCCGGAAAACCGGCCAGACCCCGCCGGCCTCGGAGGCCTCCTTCATCCGCTCGATCCTCGAGAGCCTGGCTCTCAAGTGCCGCCTGGTCATCGACCAGATCGAGCGGGTCACCGGCCGGCCGGTCGAGAGGATCCATATCATCGGCGGCGGCTCGCAGAACCGCCTGCTCTGCCAATTCACGGCGGACGCCACGGGTCGGCCGGTCGTCGCCGGCCCGGCCGAAGCGACGGCCATCGGGAACGTCCTCGTCCAAGCCATGGCCCTGAGGTCTGTTCGTTCGCACGAGGAGATGCGGACGATCGTCAGAGATTCCTTCGAGCCCGTGGACTACGAACCCCGCCAGGACAAGGCCTGGCTTGAGGCCTTCGACCGCTTCCGGGCGGTCCTCGGCGGCTGAAGCTCCACGGACTTACGTCCGTGGGATCCGACTTTCGCAAGCTCTGGAGCGCCTGTCCCCGAAGCGGGGTTCGCTATTCCTCCAGGACTCACGTCCGTGGAATCCCGCGAAGGGGATTGACAGAACCGGGCGCCCATACTATAAGAATGCTCGTCCGGAGTGAGGAGGGTTGTCCATGGATCCAACAGCCGTAGAAAAGGCCTATGCCCTGAGCCGGGGAAAGTACGCCGACCTCGGCGTCGACACCGACAAGGCGATCTCCCGCCTCCAGTCGGTTTCCCTCTCCATCCATTGCTGGCAAGGAGACGATGTCGGCGGCTTCGAAACATCGGCCGCCGGACTTACCGGCAGCGGCCTCCAGGTCACCGGGACCTATCCCGGAAAGGCCCGCGACGTCCAAGAGCTCCGCTCGGACCTTCACCAGGCCTTCGCTCTCATCCCCGGCCGCCACCGGCTCAACCTCCACGCCATGTACGGAGAATTCGGCGGGAAGCCTGTCGACCGCAATGAGATCGAGCCGGGGCACTTCCGCGGCTGGGTGGAATGGGCCAAGCAGGAAAATCTGAAAATCGACTTCAACGCGACCTGCTTCGCGCATCCGAAAGCCGCAGCCGGATTCACCCTGAGCAGCAAGGACCCGGCCGTCCGGAAATTCTGGATCGAGCACGTCCGGCTCTGCCGCAAGATCGCGGCGTATCTGGGCCGCGAGCTCCAGGCCTGCTCCATCCACAACATTTGGATACCCGACGGGAGCAAGGACGTCCCTGTCGACCGCTGGACCTACCGGGCCCTTCTCAAGAACTCGCTGGATGAGATCTTCGAAACGGAGTACAGCCCCCTCCAGATGAAGGATTCCCTGGAGAGCAAGCTCTTCGGCCTCGGCAGCGAATCGTTCGTCGTGGGCTCCCACGAGTTTTACCTGGGATACGCCTTCACCAAGGGCAAGCTCGTCTGCCTCGACCTGGGGCACTTCCACCCGACCGAGTCCGTGGCGGACAAGATCTCGGCCGTCCTCCAGTTCTCCGACGAGATCCTTCTCCACGTGAGCCGGGGGGTCCGATGGGACAGCGACCACGTCGTCCTCCTCAACGACGAGATCCGGACCGTGGCCGAGGAGATCGTCCGAGGCCAGGCGCTCGACAGGACACACATCGCCCTCGATTATTTCGACGCCAGCATGAACCGCGTCGGGGCCTGGGTCCTCGGCGCCCGGGCCACCCTGAGGGGGCTTCTCATCGCCCTCCTCGAGCCCCGGGAGACGCTCCGGGAGCTGGACGGCGAAGGGCATGTCCTCGCCCGGCTGGCCGCGCTCGAAGAACTCAAATCTATGCCGTTCGGACCCGTCTGGGATTACTTTTGCCTCAGGAATGGGGTCCCGCCGGCCGACTTCTGGCTCCGGGAGATCGAAGCCTACGAGAAAAAGGTCCTGAGCAAGAGATAGAGAACTCCCCGGTCCCTCGGACCCCCGGTTTCCCCAGAAATACCGGTTGACGAAAGCCCAAAAATGGCTACACTGAGGGTGAAGATCCGGAGCCGCGCTCCGGACATGACCGACTATGGACGAGAAGAAGAGCCCGGTGATCGTGGCCGTGGGCGGTGACTTGAGCCTCGATCCCAAGGCCGTCAATAAAACCCGCGACATCCTCCATCAACTGTCCAACACTGTCTCGGCCATGAAGATCTTCCCGCCCGAGCACGCCACGGTCAAGAACTTCGTCGACGACCTGACCCAGAAGATCCGGAGCTATCTCGATGCCTATGGGAAGCTCGAGATCTGGGTCTCGGAATATTCGTTCCTCTGCGGAGGCCGGACGGTCTTCACCGACGAAATGACGATCAAGAGCCTTCCCTTCTTTTTTTTCAAGGACGGGATGCAGGCCCTCTATTTTTACCAGGGCCTCGACCGGGACGAGGTCCTCGATTTCCTGGATCTCATCCGGCAGGAGTCCCAGAAGCCGGCCAGCGACGGCGATATTGTCACGGCCCTCTGGGAGCGGGATCTTGCCAACATCCAATACTACGCGCCCGACGATTTCCTGGAGAACCGGATCATCCAGGAACGGGCGGAGTCCCAGGCCGCGTCCGCTCCCGGCGCCATGCCCGAGTTCGCCGACGAGGTCATCGAGATCAGGGTCGATACCTCGAAGTTCACGACCGGGAAGATCGAGCTCACGCCGGAGGACCGGGACGATGTCCGGAGGAGATCGGCGATCAAGGAGCTCGCGGACGAGGAAGCGCCTCGGGCCGCGCTCGAGGAGGCCCCGGCCGAGGGAATCGGGGAGGTCCACAGGAGTCCCGCCGCGGCCATGGACTCGACCCTGACGGAAGGCGAGATCCAGAAACTCGAATCCCTCGTGCGGGCCAACCGGACGATCTCCCCCGACGAAGAATTCCTAAACCTCATGATCGAGATCCTCAACCTCGAAAAGGACCTCGATCATTTCAGCGCCAGCCTCGAGACCCTGGTGGATTATCACCACGAGCAGCTCCAGCAGGGCAACTTCGGCTTTTCCATCCCGCTCGTTCACAAGGTCCGCGAGCTCAGGGATTACCTGTCGCGGACAGATCCTGAAAAGTCCGCCAGGCTTGACGCTTTCCTGAAAAAGATCATCAGCGCCAAGACCGTGGACGCCATCAAAGTGCTCTTCGAAAAGAAAAGGCCGGTGGACTGGAATGCCCTGGTCGATTTCTTTAAGCTCGTGGGACAGCCCGCCGTGCCTCTGGCCGTGGACCTCTACGAATCCGTCCCTGATGAAGAATCCAGGGCGAAAATCCTGGACTTTCTCAAGACGGTCTACACCCAGGATCCGGGAGGGTTGGCCAGTCTGGTCGCCGATGAGCGGCCCCTGCTCTCCAAGGGCATCGTCGGGCTCCTTGCCCAGTCCTTCGGCAAGAAGGGGCTCGCCCACTTCTCGGTCTTCCTCGGCTTGAAGGACAAGGACGTCAAGCTCGAAGCCATCCGGGCTTTGGGTCAGATCAGGGACGAGCTGGCCAACCGGATCCTCCTCGGTTTCCTGAACGACAAAGACGAGGACCTGCGGATCCAAGCTGCCATGAAGCTCAATCCGGTCGAAGAGACGTCAAAGATCCAGCATCTCATCGGGGAAGCGGGTACGCGGGCGTTCAAAGGCAAGAGCCTGAAGGAAAAACAGGCGATCCTGTCGTTCATCGGCCGGACTCGGACCGAAGAGGCCCTGGCCTTCCTCCGGAGGACCCTCGAGAAAAGGGCCCTCTGGATGCCGGCCGGGACGAAAGAGATGAGGCTGGCCGCGGTCTCGGGCCTGGAGAGTATGGGGACGGAAGAGGCCGTCAGGGCGCTCGAAAAAGGGGCGGGGTCGCGGAACCGGGACGTCCGCGACGCCTGTTCCCAAGCCCTGGCCAGGCTAGCCCAAATGAAGATCGGCGGGGTGTGAGGCGGGAACATGGGCGAGCCTGAAAGCAAGACTCCCAGGCGGGGCCGTCGCGGCTCCGAAGTCAGGCCCGACATGAAGGCCTTCCAGAAGTCTGCCGTCGACCTCCTCATCCGGTTTCACATCGTCGTCAAGAACGCCAAGCTGTATCAGGCCAACAATGAGATGTTCCAGGAGCAGGCGACGGCGCTCTTCAGGAGTCTCGAGGCCTTCCTGAAGGAGGAAGGCGAAGCCTCGTTCCAGGTCCGGCAGAGCGCCCTGTTCTTCAACGGCGTCCGGCTCAAGTTCGCCCTGGGGACCTACCCCATCTTCAAGTTCATTCTGGAGGCATTCCGGGTTCGGGAGATCGGCACGCTCGCCTTCTCGCCGGGGCTGACCGCGGAGGAGCTGGCCCGTTTCATTTCGGTCTTCGGGAAGCCGGGGAAAAGGGAGGGTCCCGCCTGCCAGAAGCTCCTGGCCGACCTCGCCGACGCGGACGTCCGCCACGTCAGCCTCGAAACGGCCTCGGCCACGGAAACCTTCACCAGCCTTCACAAGGATACGGCCCGGATCTTCTTCCTGAGCATCCTCCACCTCAAGGAGAGCTTCGAGCGCGACCAGCGGAACGAGCCGGTCCAGATCAACACCACGCGGCGCCTCATGCAGTCCATCTTCAACCATATCGTGGACAACGAGTCGTTCATCTACGGCCTGACCAACCTCAAGAACTACGATGAGTACACCCTAAACCACTCCGTCAACGTCTGCATGCTGGCCCTCGCCCTCGGGCGGCGCCTCGGCCTGAGCCGGAGCGAACTGGTCGACCTCGGCATCGCCGCGTTCTTCCATGACCTCGGGAAGCTAGAGACCCCTGTCGGCATCCTCAACAAGCCGGCCAAGCTCAGCGAGGAGGAGCGGGAGATCATGGAGCAGCATCCCCAGCAGGGAGCGGAGAAGCTCATCCATCTCAAGGAATTCCGGCATCTGCCCCTGAGGGCCATCCATGTCGCCCTCGAGCACCATATCAAGGAAGACCTATCCGGCTATCCGCATTATTTCAAGAAGGGCGATATTAACCTCTTCAGCAAGATCGTCAAGGTCGTGGACTATTTTGACGCCATCACGACCAAGCGCGTGTACCGGAAAAAGGTCCTTACTCGGGTGGAAGCTTTGAGCCTGATGCTCGAGTACAGCGGTACCGAGTTCAACGCCGTCATCCTCAAGGCCTTCGTCAACCTGATGGGCGTGTTCCCGATCGGCACGCTGACGGCCTTGAACACGGGCGAGGTCGGGATCGTCGTCGATCTCAACCCTGACCCGCGGTTCATGCTCAGGCCCCAAATCAAGCTGATCGCTGACCCCGCGGGGAACAAGGTCGACGGCGAAGTCGTGGACCTTTCTGAAAGAAACCCGGAAACAAGGAAGTTCCCGAGGACCATCGTCAAGGCCCTGGACCCGAGCACCTACGAAATCGAGGTCGCCGACTACTTCCTGGCTCAGGCGCAGTGATCCCTTCCCGGCTCTCTTGTCTCGTCAGGCCGATTCCTTTATCATGAGCGCAAGACGCCCCGGGCGGTAACCAGCCACCCCTGGCTGGAAAGGAGAGCTGCCATGACGCCCTTGCCTCCCGTCGATCTGAGGTGCGAGTCCCTCGCCGAGCCCCTCGGCGTGGATGCCCCAAAGCCGAGGTTCTCCTGGCTCCACGTGAGCCCGGAGCGTGACGAGAGGCAGACCGGCTATTCGATCCTCGTCTCGTCGGCCCTGGAACTCTGCCAGAAGGAGATCGGTGATTTCTGGGACGGCGGACAGCTCCAGGGCGAAAGCTCCTTCAACGTCGAGTACCAAGGCGATCCGCTCTTGAGCTGCACGCGATACTACTGGCGGGTTCGCTGGCGTGACAAGAACGGGGCGGAGAGTCCATGGAGCGAGATCGCCACGTTCGTCACCGGGTTCCTTTACGAGAGCGATTGGAAGGCCCGGTGGATCAGCGCCAGGAACATCCGCGAATTCAAGTCCCGGGGGAGCGTCGTCCTCGGCGAGGCCGGCCCTGAACTCGCCCAGGCCTTCGGCGTCTATTTGCGGAGGGAATTCGACCTTCGGGAGAAACCGGTCATGGCCCTGGCCTTCGTTTCCGGGCTCGGACACGGCGAGCTCCGGATCAACGGGCAGAAGGCCGGGGACCGCGTCCTCGACCCAGGCTGGACGGATTACCGGAGAAGGGCCCTTTATTCGACCTTCGACGTGACCGGGCTTCTTCGGGAAAAGAACGCCGCGGGGATCATCCTCGGGAACGGCCGCCACATCAGGTCCTTCGGCTACGACGCGCCCCGGGCGACGGTCCGCATCGAGATCGAAGGCGAGAGCGGCGAGCGAAATGTCATCCTGTCCGACGATACGTGGAAGACGTCCCTCGGCCCCCTCCAGGAAAACGGCATCTATTTCGGCGAAAAATACGATGCCCGCCTCGAGATGCCGGGGTGGGACGAACCGGGCTTCAACGATTCGGGCTGGGAAAAGGCCGTTATCGTCCCCGGTCCCCCCCTGGCCTCCCAGCTCATCCCCCCGGTCCGTGCCTGTCAACGTTTGAAACCGGCCGATTTCTACGCCTCCGCGCCAGGGTCCTGGGTTTTCGATTTCGGCCAGAACATTTCCGGCTGGGTCCGGATGCAGGTCCAGGGTCCCATGGGAACTGAGGTCCGGCTGAAGCACGCCGAGCTCGTTCACGAGGACGGCTCAGTGAACATGGGCCCCACGGAGAACGCCGAGGCCACGGATATCTACATCCTGAAGGGCCGCGGCCTTGAGACCTACGAGCCCCGCTTCACCTATCATGGCTTCCGCTATGTCGAGCTCAGCGGCTACCCGGGCGAACCGTCCGCCGACACCCTGGAAGCCCTCTTCGTCCACTCGGACGTCGAGACGGCCGGGGCATTTTCCTGCTCGAACGAGCTCATCAACAGGATCCACACCAATGTCCTGTGGGGGCAGCTGTCGAACCTTATGAGCATCCCCACGGACTGCCCGCAAAGGGACGAGCGGCACGGCTGGCTCGGCGACGCCCATCTCTCCGCCGAAGAGGCCATTTACAACTTTGACATGTCGGGCTTTTACGCTAAGTTCCTTGAAGACATCCGGCTCGCCCAGAAGGAGGATGGCAGCCTGCCCGACGTGGCCCCGCCTTACCTGCCGAGCCTCTACCCGGCGGACCCGGCCTGGAGCGCGGCCTACGCGACGCTCGCATGGCTGCATTATGAGCATTACGAGGACGCCAAAGTCCTGGCCCGCCACTATCCTAGCCTCAGGAAATATATCGACTTCCTCGGCCGGAACGCCGGGGGGCACATCATCAAAGGCCTGGGCAAGTACGGCGATTGGTGTCCTCCGGGCAGCATCGTGCCCAAGAAGACCCCGGTGGAATTCACCTCGACCTGGTACTATTACCACGACGTCCTCCTTCTCGCGAAGATCGCCCGGGTTCTCGGCCGCGACGAGGAAGCCAAGGAATATGCCCGTCTCGCCGAAAACATCCTGGAGGCCTTCAACGCGACCTTCCTCGGCGACGACCAGTACGTCGCGATCCGGGTCAGCCGCATCGACAGCTATCCAAATCAGACGTCCAATGTCCTGCCTCTTTATCTGGACATGGTCCCTCCGGGGAAAAAGGGCAAGGTCCTCGAGAGCCTTCTCCGGAGCGTCGTCCGTCAGCAGGACGGCCACATCGATACGGGCATCCTGGGCACCCGATATATCCTGGACGTCCTGACCCGGAGCGGCCAGGCGGAAACGGCCTTCCGGATGGCGACCCTGAAAAGCTATCCGGGCTGGGGGTACATGATCGAAGAAGGCGCCACGACCCTCTGGGAGAGATGGGAAAAATTGACCGGGCCGGCGATGAACTCCCAGAACCATATCATGTTCGGGAGCGTTGATGCCTGGTTCTACAGGACGATCGGAGGCTTAAGCCTCCTCGAGCCCGGCTGGGAAAGGTTTCAGGTCAAGCCCCATATCCTCGGCGATCTGACGTCCGCCGAAGCGAGCCTGAAGACCGTCCGGGGTCCCATCCGCGCGGCCTGGAAGAAGGACGAGTCGTCCTTCGACCTCGAGGTCCTCGTGCCCGTGGGTTCAGCGGCCAGGGTCCATATCCCGGAGCTCTATAAGGACGGCCTGGTCACGGAATCCGGGAAAGTCATCTGGACGGGTTCCCGGGCAGGCGAAACGGTCCCGGGGATCACAGCGGCCGGAAGGGAAGAGAGGCACGCCGTGTTCGAAGTCGGAAGCGGCGCCTACCGATTTGAGTTGACGAAGGCGGGCTGATCCCTCACGGTGCGGCGGCACCCATGCGCGGGGCACGCCGGATTCGCTTCAGGGCTTAGAAAAGGAATTTCTTGAAGAGGCGGGCCGCCTCGCCGTAAGCCTCGATCGTCCGCTCGAGGTCGGCTTTTCTGTGGGTTGTCGATATGGCGCCGCCGCCATGGACGACGTTGACGTTGTGAACCAGCAAGGCCAGTTTCAACAGGTCTTCCCTCAGTTGGACGTTGGACCGCCGCTCATCATGGAGATCTTCCGGGCTCCGGAGGGCCGTCTCGCCCGTGGGAAAATGGACCATGATCATGGAGCTCCCGGGAATGACATCATTTCCTCCGCCGGTGCACATGGCCGGCACGCCCTCGGCCGCAAAAACGCGCTCGACCCCCGTCCTGAGCTTCTCGCCCGACTGGGCCAGCCGCGGATAGATGGAGGCCGCGTTCCGGATCAGGTGGCGGAGCATGATCAGGCCAGCCTTCATGTATTCTGAGTGAGCGGAAAACGTCCCGCCGTCGAAACGGACGCGGCCCCGGAAGCCCTTGCCGCTTTCGCAACCCTCCATGATGTCGCTCCGGCCGACGACAGCGGCCACGGCGTGCCCGCCGCCGATGATCTTGCCGAAGACCGTGAGGTCAGGGCGGACGCCGTAAGCAACCTGGAGTCCCGACGGAACGAACCGGAAGCCCGAGACGACTTCATCGAAAATGAGGACAATGCCGTATTTCGCGGTCAGCTCCCGGGCCAAGGTCAGGTATTCCCTGGAAGCGGGAAGGAATCCGCCCACGCCGAGAAAAGGCTCCAGGATGAAGCAGGCGATACGATCGCCCTTTTCCTTCAAGATCCTCTTGAGGTCCTCGCAGTCGTTGAAGCGGGTGATCAGCGTCCGTCGGAGGATGTCCTCGAGGACTCCGGCAGACTCGTCCCCTTCGAACCCGGAGCCCGGGTGGAACTTTACGCCTTTGAGAAGATAGGGCGAGGCGCCGTGCCAGCCGCCGCCGATCTTCAGGACGAAGTCGCGGCCGGTGAACCCCTCGGCCAGCATGACCGAGTACATCGTCGCCAGGGTCCCGGATGTCGTGAAGCGGAGCCTCTCGTTTTGATAGCCAAGCCGGCTGAGGATGAGCTCGGCCAGCTCGATCTGATGGCTGGCCTCGAACCCGGTGTGGAGAGCGCCCCTGTCGAGAGAGGCCGCGATCTCGCGGCGGATGAGCCGGGGATTGTGGCCCAGAACGTTGGCGTAATGGCCCTGCCAGTAATCGGTGTACCAGTTGCCGTCAGCGTCGCGGACGGCCGGCCCCTCGGCCCGCGTGGCGAAGAAGGGATAGGGCCGCCAGAGACGGATCGTGTGGCTCCCGCCGGCGATCATGACCTTCTCGGCCCGATGGAAGACTGCCCGGCTCTTTTTCGTTTTCTTCTTGTACTCCCGGACCAGGTGGTCCCGGAGCCTGTCCATTCCGTTCATGTATCCTCTCACGTGTCCCCTCATTTAACAACCTCGGCGGAGGAATGTCAAATGAGGCCGGGAGGGACCGGCCCTCTTGGAGGCGACTGCCCTTCTTTAATCCGGCGCGTTGATAACCCGGGCCGTTCGGGGTAAAATATCCGGAAGACCGGATAAGGATATCATTCATGGACCTGCTCAACGCGGAAATCCGCGACATCACCCGGAAAAAATTCGAGTCCGAGCTGGCGAGCAAGGTCTCCCTCCTCTTCTTCACCCAGGAGCCGACGGTCCTCATTGTCCCCAACCGCATCCCCGGCCTGGAGTGCCAGTTCTGCCGGGAGACCCGCCAGCTCCTGGAGGAGGTGAAATCTCTCTCCGACAAGATCGACCTCCAGGTCTTCGATTTCGTGGCCCATAAGGAGAAGGCCGCCGAATTCGGCATCGACAAGATCCCGGCCACCGTCGTCCTCGGGGTGAAGGACGTCGGCATCCGCTTTTACGGGATCCCTTCGGGCTACGAATACACCAGCCTGGTCGAGGCCATCGTCGACGTTTCCAAGGGGACGACGGAGCTGGGACCGAAAACCAAGGAATCGCTGCGGACGGTCGGCCGGGACGTTCACATCCAAGTCTTCGTGACCCCGACGTGCCCTTATTGCACGGCCGCGGTCCGGCTCGGTCACCAGATGGCCGTGGAATCTCATAATGTGAGGTGCGACATGGTCGAGGCCACGGAATTCCCCCACCTGGCCCAGAAATATACCGTCTACGGCGTCCCCAAGACCGTCATCAACGAAACGGTCGCCATCGATGGGGCCGTGCCCGAAGAGGTCTTCCTGGCGAACGTCCTCAAGGCCGCCGGGCAGGAAAACGCCTGACATGCCGGTCTTCAAGCTCCGGAAGAAGAAGCGCGTCTGTGTCATCGGCCTCGACGGCGTCCCGCACGGCATGGTCCTCGACCTGGCCGCGAAGGGCGTCATGCCGGCCATGGCCAGGCTGGTCGACTCGGGGCACCTCCACAGGATGAAGGCCAGCTTGCCCGAGATCTCGGCGGTCTCCTGGACCGATTTCATGACGGGCCGGGACTCCGGGGCCCACGGAATTTTCGGGTTCACGGATTTTAAGCCCGGTTCCTACGGCGTCCGTTACCCCAATTTCCACGACGTGAAAACCCCGACGATCTGGGATACGCTCGGAGACAAAGGGAAAAAGAGCATCGTCATCAACCAGCCCTCCACGTACCCGGCCCGGCCCATCAACGGCGTCCTCATCTCCGGCTTCGTGGCCATAGATCTGGCCAAGGCGGTGCACCCTCCCTCCATCCGAGCCGCCCTCGAACGGATGGGCTACCAGGTGGACATCGATGTCCTGAGGTCGCGCGCGGACCCCGATGTTCTCATGAGAGAGCTGGCGAGGACCCTGGCCGGGCAGGAGAAGGCCCTGGATCTCTTCTGGGAAGAGCCCTGGGATCTTTTTGAGTTCGTCATCACCGGCACCGACAGGCTCCACCACTTTCTCTGGGCGGCTTACGAAGACACATCTCATCCTTTCCACGGGCGCTTCCTTGATTATTATCGCGAGGCCGACAGGCTGATCGGCAAGATCGCGGCATCCTTCCGCAAGGCCACGGGGAGCGAGGAGGGTCTCTACCTCCTCTCCGACCACGGCTTCACGGGCATCGTCCAGGAGGTCTGCCTCAACGCCTGGCTCGAGGAGAATGGATACCTGGCGTTCAACATGAGCGCGCCGAAGGGGTTGGAGGACATCGCGGCCACGACCCGGGCCTTCGCCCTGGACCCCAACCGGATCTACCTGAACGTCAAGGGAAAGTTCCCCGCGGGGAACGTCGAACTCGGAGAGAAGGAGTCCCTCCGCGCGGAGATCGCCCGCAAGCTCGAGATCCTCGAGTTTGAGGGCCGGAAGGTCGTCCGGAAGGCCTTCTTGTCCGAGGAGATCTACTCCGGCCCGCAGGCCGAGAAGGGTCCCGACCTCGTCGTCCTCGGCGAGCCGGGGTTCGATATGAAGGGGTCGGTCAAGAACAAAGAGGTCTTCAGCCGTTCGGACCTCCAGGGCATGCACACCTGGGACGACGCATTTTTCTTAGCGGCCGCGGACCACGGCCCGGACCTGGCCATCAAAGACATCGCCAAGATCCTCCTGGAAAACCACGCATGAGAACCAGACGGCGAATGACGGGGCTCCTCATCGGCCTCACCGCGGTCTTCGTTCTCTCCCTTTCGACCCGGCTCGAAGCCTATGTCGGGCCCGGGGCGGGTTTCGCCTTCCTCTCCTCCTTTTTCGTCCTCTTTCTGACTTTTTTCATGGCCATCTTCTCGTTCCTGGCCTGGCCCTTCCGCTTCCTGTGGCGCGTCCTCCGGGGCCAGAGGGCTTATAAGGACAGCAAGATCAACAGGATGGTCATCCTCGGGCTGGACGGCATGGAGCCCACCCTGGCGGAAAAATTCATGGCCGAAGGGAAACTCCCGAACCTGGCCCGGCTCAGGAAGGACGGGACCTACGCCCGGCTGAGGACGACGACGCCCGCCATCTCGCCCGTGGCCTGGTCGTCCTTCATGACCGGGTCCGAGCCCTCCAAGCACAACATCTTCGACTTCCTGAGCCGCGACCCGCGGACCTACCTTCCCGACCTTTCTTCGGCCCGGGTCGGCAAGCCCCGACGCGTCCTCTCCATCGGGAAGTACAACATCCCGCTCTCTAAGCCCGAGATCCGCGGGCTCAGAAAGAGCGTCCCGTTCTGGAAGATCCTGGGCGACAAGGGCATTTTCAGCACAGTCCTCAGGGTCCCGATCACCTTCCCGCCGGAAAAGTTCAAAGGCCACCTCCTCTCCGGGATGTGCACGCCCGATATGAAGGGCAGCCAGGGGACGTTCTCGTTTTACACGACGGACGGGGAAAAGGTCCGGAAACACGAGGGCGGGGTCGCGATCCCCGTCGAGATCCAGGGGGACAGGATCCGGACGCATCTTTCCGGTCCTGAAAACACGATGCTCAAGACCCCCGAGGAGATCCGTCTGCCGCTGACCCTGACCCTCGACAGGGCCAAAGGCGGGGCCTGGGTCGAAGTCGCTGGGGAAAAAAAGTTCTTCCTCAAGGAAAAAACGTTCAGCCCCTGGGTCCCGGCCGTTTTCCGGCCCGGATGGGGGATCAAGGTCCGGTCTATCTGCAGGTTCTTCATCTCCGGGCTCGAGCCCCACTTCGAGATGTACGTGACGCCCCTGAACATCGACCCGGAGAAGCCGGCCCTGCCGATCTCGCACCCGTTCATCTACTCGATCTATCTGGCCCGGCTCCTGGGACGCTACATCACCCTGGGCGAGGCCAACGACACCTGGGCCCTGAACGAAGGGATCCTCGGCGAGCAGCCCTTCCTCGACCTCACCTACTCCAACCACGCCGAGTGGGAGGCCATGCTCTCGAACGCCCTGGAAAAGACGCCCCGGGGTCTCGTGGCCATCGTCTTCGAGACGACCGACAGCATCCAGCACATGTTCTTCCGTTACCTCGACAAGAGCCACCCCGCCCTGAAAAAGCCCGGCCAGAACGGGCTCAGCGCCCGGGTCATCGAAGATCTCTATGTCAGGATGGACGACCTCGTCGGCCGGGTCAGGAAATCCCTGGACGAACGGAGCGTCCTCGTCGTCATGTCCGACCATGGCTTCAAGTCCTTCCGGCGTGGGGTCAACCTCAACTCCTGGCTCCTCAAGAACGGCTACCTGCGCCTCAAGGACGGAAAGGCGCAGAGCGGCGAGTGGTTCAGGGACGTCGACTGGGAAAAAACCACTGCCTACGCCCTCGGGCTCGGCGGGCTCTACCTCAACGTCCGCGGCCGGGAGGCCAAAGGGACCGTCGGCCCTGGCGACGAGGCGAAGCGCCTCAAGGCCGAGCTCCTCCAGAAGCTCAAAGGCCTGAAGGACACGGCGACGGGGGCCGTCGCCATCACGAATGTCTACGATAAGGATGCGGTTTATTCCGGGCCCTACAAGGACAACGCCCCGGACCTCATCATCGGCTATAACGAAGGCTTCCGGGCCTCGTGGGAAGGCGTCACGGGCATCGTCAACGACACGATCTTCGACGATAACGACAAGGCCTGGAGCGGAGACCACTGCATCGACCCGGCCCTCGTCCCCGGCGTCCTCTTCTCGAACCTCAAGATCAAGGGCCAAGCCCCTTCCATCATGGACATCGCCCCGACGGCCCTCGAGCTCTTCGGGCTCCGGCCGCCGGTCCACATGGACGGCCGCAGCCTCGTCGACGCCGCGGATCCGTTTGGAACGACCTCAGGAAAGAAACCATCATGAGCCGTCAACGAAAACCGTCAACGCTGAGCCGCAGGGAATTCATGAAAGTCGGGGCGGCGGCCTCGGCGGCCCTGACCCTCGCCGGCGGGAAAACCATCGTTCCCAATATCTTCGGCAAGGCCCGGGCGACGAAAAAGGTCATCGTCATCGGGATGGACGGCCTGGACCATGGCTTGGTCAAGGGCTGGATCGAGGCCGGGAAGCTTCCGACCTTCGGCAAGGTGCTCCGCGCGGGCGGAGACCTCCGGCCGCTCCGGTCGAGCATCCCGCCTCAGACCCCCGTGGCCTGGGCGAATTTCATCGCCGGCACGGACCCGGGCGGCCACGGGATCTTCGACTTCTTCCGGCGCAATCCTCTCAACCTCGATCCAGCCCATATTCTGGACTTCTCGGCCACGGAAACCACGGCCGCCAAGCACACGCTCCGGATCGGTCAGACCATCATTCCCCTTTCGGGGGGCGAGGTCAGGAACCTTCGCGGCGGCCGGGCCTTCTGGCAGGTCCTCGAGGAGAACGGCATCCCCTCCACGATCATCAGGATGCCCTCCAACTATCCCCCAGTCGCGACCCGCCAGCGGACCCTCTCCGGGATGAATACTCCCGACCTCAAGGGGACCTACGGCATCTTCAACTACTACACGAACGAAGCCAAGCAGATCACGGAGGAGACGGGCGGCGTCGGCCGCGTTCACGACGTTTCCGTGGTCGGCAACCGGGTCGAAGCCAAGCTGCCGGGCCCGACGAACAGCTTCCGGGCCGGGAACCCCGAGACCGAGGTGGATTTCAAGGTCTTCATCGACCCCGTCAACCCGGCGGCCAAGATCGTCGTCCAGGACCAGGAGTTCATCCTCAAAGAGAAGGAGTGGAGCGGCTGGAGAAGGGTCCGGTTCCATTTCCTGCCGACCCAAAGCGTCGGCGGGATCTGCCAATTCTATCTCAAGGAGCTCCGGCCCAAGTTCAAGCTATACGTCAGCCCCGTTCATATCGATCCGGCCGACCCCGCTCTGCCCATTTCTACCCCCGATTCCTACGCCAGGGACCTCGCCCGGCGCTTCGGCCCGTTCTTCACGAAGGGCCTTCCCGCCGACACGGCCGCCCTGGATAACGACGTCCTCGACGAGGCCGAATTCCTGGCTCAGGACGACGTGGTCCTCAAGGAGAGTCTAGAACAGCTCGAGTTCGAGCTCGGCCGGTTCGACGAAGGCCTTTTCTTCTATTACTTCTCGAGCACGGACCAGCGCCAGCACATGTTCTGGCGGCTCATCGACCCGGGGCACCCCAGTTACGACCCGAAACTCGCCCAGAAATACGGCGGGACGATCGAAGACATTTACCGCGAGATGGATAGGACTCTGGACCGGGTCCTCGGGAAGGTCGACAAGGACACGCTCCTCCTCGTCATGTCCGACCACGGCTTCAACCCCTTCCGCCGGGGCTTCAACCTCAACACCTGGCTCTACGAGAACGGCTACCATCGGCTCATCAAGCCCTGGAAACAAGAAGAGACGCTCCTCTTCGACAATACGGACTGGGCCAAGACCACCGCATTCGGGGTGGGCCTCAATGGCCTCTACATCAACCAGAAGGGGCGCGAACGGGAAGGGATCGTCGCGCCTGGACCCGAGAAAGAGAACCTCGTCCGGGAGATCGCCCGGAAGCTCGAGGCGCTGACCGACCCGAAGACGGGGGAACAAGCCATCCTCCATGCCTACGTCGCCACAGATGTTTATCATGGCCCCTACGTGGACAAGGCTCCCGACATCGTGCTCGGCTTCAATCGCAACTACCGTATCTCCTGGCAATCCCCCCTTGGGGGCATGCCCAAGGATGTCTTCGTAGACAACGACAAAAAGTGGAGCGGTGACCACATGACCTCCCCGGACGTCATCCCGGGTATCGTCGTGACCAACCGGGCCATCCGGGCCGGGGAACCGGCGCTCTACGACCTCACAGCGACAGTCCTCGACGTTTTCGGTATCGAGAAACCCAGGGACATGATCGGATCGACCATTTTCCAAAAGGAGTGACGACATGGGAAGCGCGAAGATCAAGATCGATAAGGACCTCCACGCGAAGATCAAGAAATACGCGGAAATCGCGGGCTATTCTTCGCCCGGCGAGTTCATCACTCACTGCCTGGAAAAGGAGATCGCCAAGATCGAAGAGGCCGACTCTGAGGAGGAGATCAAGAAAAAGCTCAAAGGGCTGGGCTATATTTCCTGAGGACCATGGGGATCGTCAATCTCATCAGCGGCGGGATCTTCGACGTCCTGCTCTATCCCTTCCGGGGCCTGTCCCCCTGGTTCGGGATGGTCTTCGTCTCGCTGATCACGGCCTTCCTGATGCTCTGGGTCTTCAAGCTGACCTCGGACCAAGAGGGCATCCGGAAGGCCAAGAACGCGATCAAGGCCCACCTTCTGGAGCTCCGTCTCTTCAAGGACAACATGCGGATCTCGCTCCAGGCCCAGGGCCGGGTCCTGCGGGCGAACCTGCGCTATATCGCCTGCAATTCCAAACCCATGCTGGTCATGGTCGTCCCGCTCTTCCTTATCCTGGCCCAGCTCAACCTCTGGTTCGGCGCCGCGCCGCTCAAACCCGGCGAGGAGACGCTGGTCAAGCTCGGCCTGGCCCGGGGCGCGGACCCGCTGGCTCTGGACGTGGCCCTCGAGCCCTCGCCGGGGCTGTCCGTCGAGTCGCCCGCCGTGCGGATCCCTGACGGACAGGAGATCGCCTGGAGGATCAGGGCGACGGGACAGGGGCCGGCCAGCGTGGTTTTCCGGGTGGCCGGGCGGACCTTGACCAAGCCCTTGGCCGTCGCCGGTCCCCGCCGCCTATCGAAGGTCTCGACCCTGACGGTCGGGCGGTCGCTCCTGAAGCAGCTCCTGTACCCCGGGGAGAGAGCCCTTCCGGGCGACACGCCGGTGACGTCGATCGAAGTCTTGTACCCTGGAAGGAGCCTGCGCTTTTTCGGCCTGTCCGTCCACTGGCTGGTGGCTTATTTCGTCCTTTCCATTGTTTTCGGGTTCGCCTTCAAGGGCGTCTTCAACGTTGAGATTTGAGGGGCGATCCGCCCCGGGATAGGGCCCGAAACTCGGGTCCTTCAGGGTTGCGTTGAAGAAATACTTAAAAAAAACCGCCAATCGTGGTAAAATCAATACCCCGTTCCCTTATGGGAATGAGAGTGATATCCGCAAAACCCATAGGAGGTTGTCATGAGAAAAGGCAGAATCCTCATCCCCCTGATCATCGGACTCGTCCTGGTGCCCGCCGTCGCCGTGTATGCGCAGCAGCCCGTCAAGATCGGGATCGTCAACTCCGCCCGGGCTTTCGAGCAATCCACCGAAGGCAAGAAGGCCGTGGTCCAGTTCCAGGAAAGGGACGCGAAGATCAAGGGCGACATCCAGAAGCTCGATGACTCCATCCGGGCCCTGGAGAACAGGCTGAACACGGGCCGCCTGACCATGACCCAGGAAGCCCTCATCGCGACTCAGGCCGATATCGATAAAAAAACGACCGAGAGGAAGCGCTACGAAGAGGACGCGACCCGCGATTTCCAACAGTTCCAGGCCAACATCGTCCAGCGCATCCGGACCGAGATGGTCACGATCATCCAGCAGCTGCGCAAGGAAAAAGGCTATGAGCTCGTCCTCGACCTGCAGGGCAGCGGCGTCGTCGATTTCGAGCCCGCCATCGACATCACCGACGAGGTCGTCCGCCGCTATGATGCGACCAAGGCCGGCGCTCCCCCCGTCAAGAAATAAAGGAACCTTTGGAAAGCCTCTCCCAAGAGGCGCTCTGGGATAAACCTCGTGGAGAAGGGCGTTACCCGCTCTCCACGGGGTTTTTCATTTCCGATGTCGAGCAGGAGCCTCCAGGGCTGAAGAACACGAAGTCCGGGGCCCGGGGCCTTTAGGGCCTAATATCTGACTTCGGTTTCGACGATGAAGAACCTATAGTCCCTGTAGACGACCGTCGCTTCCGAAACCCGGAAGAGCCCTTTTTTGGAGTCGTAATCCTCACGCGTCGTCAGTCCGCTTGGAAAACGGATGCCATTTTTCTCGATCCCATAGAGGCAGATGATCGAGATCTTGGGCTCGGCCCCGTGACCGATCATCTCGGCCATCTGTTGAACCTTCTCGAAATGGCCCAGGCAAGTCTGGTCCCACTCGATCTTGACGATGGCGAAATCCTTTTTCCTGACCCAGACTTTTCCGTAAAGCAAGTCAGGCTCCGGCGGGCCCGCGGGCCTGGCTTCGATCAGGAAGGCCTTTTCTTTATCGACCACGTCCTCTCCGAGATAGGCATAGAGGTGCCGCGGCTGCCAATATCCCCCGAGGAGCCCGACCGGCCCGAAGACAAGATACTTGTGTTTATACAGCTTTGTTCTCAGGGGGGCATTCGGCTCGTTGCGCGGCTGCCCTCCTTCTCTGAGAAGCGTCCGTTTTTCTCCGATGGTCGCTCCGGTCCGGACGAGCTGGTAGTCGTACTCGAGGGAAACGCCGATCACGTGCCGGGGCCCTCCGGTTGCGCTCGACGCGAACGAGAAGGAGAGCGGCGGGCTGTATTGCCGTTCCTCGATCCTCTCCCGGCAGACAAAATAAAGAGAGGCCGTCTCCAGCCGGTTGCAGTAGTCTCTCGTTTTTTCAAGGATCCGGGGAAGCGGGTCGGCCGCCGGAAGGCTCTTCTGTTCCGCGGCCGGCGTTCGTTCCAAGGCCAATCCGAGGAATGCCAGTCCCGCGAGAAGCGCGAGGGCGCAGAGCGGTCTTCTGCTCACGCGGAATCCCGCGCCGCCGACATCGCCCGTGATGCGATTTCTCACGATTCCCTCGTTGGCCGATCGACATTCAAGGGCAACCCCCTCCCCCTATCAAGCCGGGCGAAGGCGGCGCCGCCTGCGGCGCTCAAGATCATCCCTTCGACCGGATCGTAACATCACGCCTGATGAATTCTCCCGGCTTCCCCGCGGGGATGGCTATCGTGAGGCGGCGGCCGTCGAATCCGGCGCCCGTCACGGAATCGACCCTCGCCCCGTTCACGACCTCAAGGACGTAGCTTTCGCCCGCCAAACCTTCGATCGTGACCTTGAGGTCCCGCCCGGCGAGAGCGGTCCGGATGATTTTCAGCCCCCGGTTGAGGTCGCCGGTCCGGGACACAACGTCGGGAGGGACGATCTCGGGGGCCGGGTCGACGGTTATTTCAACCTTGTCATCCCCGTGCAAGGCGAGTTCCACGCGGGGCCTTATGGCTTGGGCCGAAGCGGACTCATCGAGTTTGAAGGGCAGCGAGACGCCGTTCAAGGTCACGCCCCGGACCCTAGTCCCCAGGCCGAGAGCCGGGGCGAAGAAGAGCTTGAAGCCGCCCCCGCCGGCCGAGCGGACACGAAGAGTGATCCTCGTTTCCTCGCGGGAATAGTCAAGAGAGAACGTCCCGTCGCCGATTTGCCAGTTCGCGATCCCGACGTGAGGCCAGTCCGCCGGAAGCGCCGGCTCGAAAAGAAGCTCCTTCTTTAGGGCGTTCCCGTCGAGCCCGAGAAGCGCGCGCACGAGAGGGAGGACGACCCCTGACGTGGAAAACCCCTGGTGCGGGACCCCTTCCTGCGGCCAGGCGTTCTGAGCGCCAGAGAAGAGCTCTGTAGCGCTCCCGAGGGCATTGTCGAAGGTGTGCCGGACGTTGCTCATCAGGTCCTGATATCCCTGGGGGATGAAGCCATGCCGGAAAAGCGCCGCCGAAACCCATCCGGTCAGGAACGGCCAGGCCGCCCCGTAATTATAGTTCAGGGGCTCGAAAAGAGGGCTCCGGACCGAGAGCATCCGGACCCCCCAGTCCGTGGTCAAGTCGGAGGCGTTCATCTTGGCCAGGGTCTCTATCCCGCGGTCCGGTCTTCCTAGGCCCCAGGCCAGCCCAACCGCGCTCCAGGGAGTCAATTCCTGGACCAGGCGGCCGTCCTTGTTGAAAGCGTAAGAGTACTGCCCTCTCTCCCCGTCCCAGAATTTCTCGTCAAAGGCCCGGACGGCCATGGCTCCGTTCTTTTCAGCGGTCTTCATGACCGCCCGGTCTCCGACGGCCCCGGCCATGTCCCTCATCGCCCGGGTCGCCCGGACCCAGACCGCTGCCAGGTAGATGTCGGTCTGTATCCCGGTCAACTCGCCGAACTCGAGCGCGCCAAGGCCGGCCCGGGCGTTGTCCATCAGCCCGTCGCCGTCCGCGTCCGTCGTCAAGCACCAATCGTAGGCCCGGACGAGCGATGGCCAGCCCGACTTGAGGAACTCGAGGTCGCCGGTATGACGGACATAATCCTCCATGGCGATGATGTAATAAGGCGTGGTATCGCCGTGAATATAGCCGTAAGGATAATCCTCCCACCACCTGAGATAACCGGCCGCCTGGGACAGCTCGTGGGCCATCTTGCCGTCCGCGCGTTGCCATTTTTGTGTGAAAAGGAGCGCCTCCCTAGAACTGGCATGGTCGCTCAGGCTGTTGAGGCTCAGGGAGTTGAGGTAGGCGTCCGTGCCGAAGAACCAGCCGAACCCAGGCCGGCCGCCGGTCCCCGACGGGCCCAGTCCAGCGACGAGACCCTTCCCCAGGTCCGGATTGTCCACGAAGAGATCGTCCAGGGAGATCTTGGCCCACTCAAAGGCCAGGTCGAGCTCTCTCCGGCCCGTGCGGACCTGAAGGGTCGAGTCCCGCAACGCCCGGTAATGGCGGACCGCCTCACGGTAGCATCCCTCTGGGTCCGAAGCGAGCTTCCGATAGATCGCCCGGACATCTTCCCGCTTGCCTTTCCCTCCCGCAAGAATGACCGGGAGGAAAACGCCCGATACCGCCTTGGGGTCCGGGATCTCGATCTTGAATTGGCTGGGAGAATCCGAGAGCATGTGGGCCGGCGCATGGGAGATCCCCCGGCCCGCCGGGGACCCCACGTACCCGTGGTTCTTCCGGGTGGGCTCCGAGATCAGGTAGGCCTTGAGCTCCTCATCCCAGGAGGCGAACTGGCCGCCGATCCCAGCCGGCCACATCGGCTGGAGGACCGGGAGGAAGCTGCAGACGACGGCCAGGGGTTCCGTTGAGTCCACCTCCAAAAGGATGACAGCCCCAGGGTCGTCGACGGCCGTGACATAATGAGCCCGGACCGTGAACGATTGATAAGTAAATGTCAGGGTCGTCACCGCGGGGTCGACCGAAACGAAGCGAACGATGTCCCGGCCCTGGACCGGGACCGTGCTTGAGCCGATGAGGAAGGAGAACTCAAAATTGCGCAGGACCTTGAGCGGGTAGGCCCAGGCCTCGAAGCTCCCGTTTTCGAGGCCGAGAACGCCGAACTTTCGGCCGACCTTGTCAAAATAGGTGAACGGCTGGGCGGGCCGGACGAGATTGATGTCGGTCGGGCCGATCCTGAACCTGGGTATGGCCCCGGCCGGAGCAGAACATTGTTCAGTACTGGCCGAGGTCGAATGTCGTTTGACCTCGGCCGGTGCCGTTGCCTCTCGGCCCGCGACGGCCGTCGCCACCGAAACGCATAACAGCAGGAAGAAGCCTGCGGAGATCCTCGTTTGGTTCATCATCGCCCTTCCCCCTCTCTCCTGGTTCTCTTCATTGATGTTATCAGCTTATCCGGAAGAAGACAAAGCCATCGGAAGGACCGGGCCGTCGCGATCATGGCCTTGAGGTCTTGAAGGTCAGCCGGATGCGGACGATCTCGGGGACGCTCCCAGTCCTCACCGGCGGACCCCATGTCCCAACGCCGCAGGAGACGTAATAATGGGTCTTTCCCTTCACTAGGGATCCCCAATTCTGCTCGTAGATGAGCCGGTTGATGAGATTGAGCGGGAAAAGCTGCCCGGCGTGGGTATGTCCCGAAAGCTGGAGGTCGATCCCCGCCCGCTCGGCCTGCTCGAGGTGGATGGGCTGGTGGTCGAGGAGGATGAGGGGCCGGCTCGGGTCGACGCCGCCGGCCGCCATGATCTCCTCGATCGGCATCCGGGCTGAACCACGGCGCAGGGACGTCGGGTCCTTGCGCCCGATGAGATAAAAAGAGCGGTCCACCATGACCGCCTCATCCTGGAGAACCCTTATCCCCCATTTCCGGAGATAGGCGAGGTTCCGCTCCAGGCCCCCGTAATATTCGTGATTCCCGGGAACGGAAAAAACTCCCAGGGGCGCCCGGATCTTCTGGAAGACCTCCGTCATCTCCTCCTCTTCGCGCTCCGTGACGCTCTCGTCCACGATATCCCCTGGCAGGAGGACGATGTCCGGGGCTAGGGCGTTGATCCGGTCCGCGAGCATCCTCAGCCGCGAGCTGCCCGCAATCGTCCCGAGGTGGACGTCGGAAGCCACGACGATCGAGAGGCCCGTCCTGCCGCCGGCGGACTTGTCGATGGGGATCGCGAGCTCTCTCAGCCGCGGCCGGGCGGCATTGACGGCCCCGCCTGCGATGGTGAGGAGGGACGCCCCTGCGACGAAAAGAAAGGCCACGAGCGCCGTCTGGTGAGGCCGGGCCGAGAAGGATTTCGGGAAGATCGGCAAGACGGAATTGGCCAGCCGGAAAAGATCGATCAGGACGACCCCCAAAAAAAGATAGAGCATCAGGGCCAGATGGAACGACCCGGCCTTGACAAATATCGAGGACAGGGAATTCCGGCCGAAACCCATGGCGATCCTCGCCGCCGGGTAGGCAAGAACTGAGGCCAGGAAAACCGCGAGAAAAACCCATCGGGAACGGGGATATCCGGCCAGGGCCTGGAAGCCGCGCCGGATGATGTAGAAGTTGACCAAGCCATAGATGGACAGAACAACCGCCAGAAAAACAGGCATTCCCGGGCTCCTCACTTCGCCGTCGCCGGCTCGCTCCCGCACTCTTTATCCTCTCCACTCTCCCCGATCCTGTTGAACCAGGCTACCTCGTCGAGGGTCTTCCTCAAGGTCTCCCGGGGCGGCCTCGAAGAGGCGTAGCCCACGGGCAACAGGGCCATGAGCTTATATTTTCGAGGGATCCCGAGCGCCTTCCGAGCCCTCCGGCTGTTGAACCAGCCCATCCAGCATGTCCCCAATCCAAGCTCTTCGGCCTGAAGGATGAAATGCTCGCCGGCGATGCCGATATCGATCAGGTGGAACTTGGTTCTCTGGATACCGCCGCCGAGGTGATGGGTTACAAAGTCCTTTCGAGCCAGGATGGCGATGATGACCGGCGCCTGGGCGGCAAAACGGCTCATGGAATAAATCCCTGAAAAAGCCTCGCGGCAGAGCCTGTCCTTGAGTCCGGGATCATCGATGACGAGAAAACGCCAGGGTTGGGCATTATGGGCCGAAGGCGCCAGACGCGCGGCTTCGAGGCAGCGCAGAATCTTCTCCCGTTCGACAGGCCGGGGAAGGAAACGACGGATGCTTCTCCTGCTCCGGACGAGATCGATGAAAGTCGCCATGGGCTCCTCCGCTGGAAGTCATTATTTTTATACCAAAAAAAGGCCGGGCGCAATAATTTTCGGCCGGATCAACGCTTCTCTGACCAGGTTCCATCGTTGGCGATTGCGCTGAGAGGCTTTTTTTTGTATAGTCCATCTCAGGAACTTTCAACAGGAGATTCCGTATATCCTTTTAGCAAGGAGGTTCGCGCTATGAAAAATCACCTCAGGATCGGATTGGTCATCCTCATCGCCACAGGCCTTGTCTCCTGCGTCGAGCAGGGCGGGCTCAAGGCCGGCACCGCTACGGGCAAGTCCATGCTCAAGCTCATCCCCGCGAGCGCCCGCATGGTCTTTATGGTCGACATCCACAGGTCCCTGACGGCGGACGCCGTGACGAAGGCCCTCAAGGACGAGAAGATGAAGCAGAAATACGACGGCTTCGTCAAGATGGCCGGGCTTGACCCGATGAAAGACATCTATTTTCTGGCCGTAGGCCTGTCCGGGACGCCGGCTGGGAATGAGCGGGAAGGGGCCATCATCGTCAACCTAAGGTACGACAAGGGGCAGCTCCTCGCCAAGCTGAAGTTAGTCGCCAAGAACCTCCAGGAGGAGACCTACAACGGCCTCACCGTCTATAAGAACGTCGACGCCGCCAAGCCCGGGAAAATGGCTCCGGCGGGCGCTTTCCTGGACGATTCGAACATCGTCCTCGGCACCGACAAAACCGTGCGGGCCGTCATCGACGTCTATCAGAAAAAGGCCGACTCGGTGGACAAGAGCCCCGAGATGAAGAAGCTCTTCAAGTTGGTCAACATGTCCGCGAACGTCTGGGCCGCCGTGGCCATCCCGCCGGGCATGCTGAAGCAGGCGGCCGACAAGAACCCGATGCTCAAGGACCTCGTGGGAGTGACGGGCCTGACCCTGTCCTTCGACTATGCCAACAAGACCCTCACCACCGAGGTCCAAAGCCTGGGCGGGACCAAGGAGCAAAACAAAACGCTGGCGGAAAGGCTGATCGCCCTCAAGAGCATGGGCGCCTTGGTGACCGCCAAGCTTCCGCTCCAGGGCGAGCTCCTGAACACCATCGAGATCTCTTCCGGGGACGACCACGTGAAGATCTATTCCAGCATTCCGGCCGAGCTCATGGAGAAGCTCCAGGCCATGGCCCAGGAGAAGCTCGGCAGCCTGATGCAGGCGAGCCCGCAGGCGCCGAAGGAAGAAAAGAAGGAAGGGAAGAAAGAAGGGGCCGAGGTCAAGAAATAAGCCGACAGCCTGTCCGGGGACCGGGCCATCGGCCTATTCCTCGTAAAGATATTCTTTCGTCCGGAAGAGCCAGCAGGCCAGGGCCAGGAAGGCCGCGGCGATCACGATCAGCATGAGCACCGCGACGGCGGGCCTGGTCGGCTCGAGCCGGAAAAGCAGGATCGACAAGGGCCCCCCCGCGGCCCGCCGGGGCATGAGCGACTTCATGTAGTGGACGAGGGACAGCCTCTGCGTCGACCCCGGGAAATATTGGACAACGTTTTCCCACCCGAACCCGAAGAGGAGCCCGACCAGGATGGCCCTTTTGAGGAACGTGCCCAGGAACGCGAAGAGCGCCGTATAGGCGAGGATCCCGAGCCCTAGCGCCCCTGCATACCTCAAGAAGGTCAGGTAGAGGACGGGATCCAGGAAACGGTGGCCGTTCATGATGAAGAAGGAAAAGAATAGGCTCGACGTCACCATCAGGAACATCAGGGTGACATAGGCGGCGTATTTTCCGAGGAATATCCCGGACTTGGCGAGCGGCCGCGTCGTGAGGTAGGACAGCGTCCGGTCCTCGATCTCGTCCGCCACGATGGACGTCCCGTAGAAAAGCGACAGGATGACGATGTAGAGGGTGACGTAAATAACCAGCAGGATTTCGTTGAAGACCGCCACGACGTCTTCGGCCCGCCCGGGCGTAAAGACCCGGACAATGACGGCGATGGCGACCGGGATGAGCCCGGCGAGAATAAAGACGCGACTTTTGCCGGTCTTCCTCCCCAGGAAGAAGAACAGGGTGAAGACCCGCCGGAACGACAGCCAGAAGGAAGCGCCCCCGGGGTTTGTGTTCGGCTTCATGCTATTTCACCACCAGATAATCGAAGACGGCCTGGAGGTTGTCGTCGGGAGACGTGAGTTCCTCGACTTCGATGCCGTCCTCGAGCACGACCGACTGCAGGCGGCTGAAGAACGCGTCACGCTTGTGGGTCTCAACGACGAGCGACCGGCCGTCCGGCCCGAAGGATATCTTGAGGATCGACGCGTCGCTGACGAACCGGGCCGCCACGGCCCTGGGATTGCCGCACCTGAGCGAAATCATGTGCGGATAGGACTCGATCAGGTCCCGGATGCTGTGGATGTCGCCCTGGGCCAGGATCTTGCCCTGGTGGATCATGACGATCCGCGAGGTCATGGCCTCGATCTCCGGCAAGACGTGGCTCGAGACGATGATGGTCTTGCCCTCGTTCTGAAAGTCCTTGATCAGCCGGATCAGCCGTCTCTTCCCCAGCGGGTCCAGGCCGCTGAGGGGTTCGTCGAGGATGATGATGTCCGGGTCGTGGGCCACGGCCTGGGCGAATTTGACCCGCTGGCGCATGCCGCGGCTATAGCTCCGGATCTTGCGGTCCTTGTCCTTGGAGAGCTCCACGATTTCCAAGGCCCGCGCGGCCATTTCCGCGGCCTCGGCTCGGGAATATCCGGATAACCGGAGAAGGCCGGTCAGGAACTCCCAGCCCGTGACATCCCCATAGAAGGCGTCCTGTTCCGGGCAGAAGCCGATCCTCGCGAAAACGCGGTAATTGTTCCAGACGTCCTGGCCGGCGACCGTCACCCGCCCGATGTTCGGCTTCATCTGGCCGGTGACGAGCTTCATGAAAGTGGATTTGCCGGCCCCGTTCGGCCCGAGGAGACCGGTAATGCCGCTTTCGATCTCGAGCGAGACGTCGCTCAGCCCGAGGACGTTTCCGTACCATTTCGAAAGCTTCTTCGTTTCGATGACGGCGCTCACCGGATCACCTCGACGCCGCGGATCTTCCTGTTCAGGACGAGCGCAGACAGCCCGCATATGCCCCCCAGGACCAGGAAGGACAAGACGACCGGGACCGCTTGTGACGGCTTCTGGGCGAAGACGAAAGCACCGACCTGCACGATGTTGGCCCGGATCGAGAAGAGGGACATGTAAGGGGTCCTGAAAATACTCTGAAGGATGCCGTAAAGGATATCTGAAAAGATATAGATCATGAAAACGAGGATCATCACGTATCGGCTGTTCTTGCTCAGGGCCGAGAGAAGGAGGGTGTAGAAGGCGAAAAATACGGCGAGCATCGCCGTATAACCGATGATCGACAGGACGAGCCAGGGATAGTCGAGAAAGAACTTGAAACTCCCGTCGAAGATGAGTTTGAAGATGTAAACCAGCAGGCCGGGTACAAGGGTCACGATGAGGATGAAGAAAAAGACAACGGCCATCTTGCCCAGAAGGTAATCTTTCTTGCGCAGAGGGCGGGAGAAGTAGATCTGGAGCGAGTTGTGCTTGAGGTCATCGGCGATGAGGCCGGCCCCCGCGAAGACGAGCATCGCGATCATGAGGAACAGGAATCCCTGGTTTGTGAGGAAGACCTTGAAAGAGCCCGGGGTGATGGTGATGAACTGCTCCGACCCGCGGGCCCAGAACTTGAAATCCGCGAGGTGCTCGGAAATATAGATGATCGCCAGGAAAACGACGGAGGGAAGGAAGGCTCCGGCGAAGAGGAACCGGAAGCCTCTTTTCTTGAACGCTAGCAGGATGCCGGTCCGGGTGATCGGCAGCCAGGGGAACCGGCGCTCGGCCAGTTGGCCGTCCCAGTGGTAGTAGCCTTTCTCCCGGACCGTGGCCATCAATCCACCCCCACGACCTGGGCGAAGAGGTCTTCGAGCGAAGTCCGGCTTATGACGAAATAGCGGATCTGGACGCCGGTCCTGGCCGCCGCCCGGAAGATCTCCATCCGGTTCCGGCCGGCCGGCATATAGACCTTGATCAACTTGTCCTCCGTCTCCTCCACGCGGCATTTCAGGGATTCCAGGTCCTTACGGAAGACTTCTCCATCACCCTTGATCTTGAGCTCGTAGAGGCTGACATCGGTCGCCCTCAGGTCTTCGATCCGCCCCTCGGCGGCGAGCTTGCCTTTATTCAGGATGACGACTGAGGAGCAGAGCGTCTCGATGTCGGCCAGGATATGGGAGCAGAGCAGGACCCGGATGTCCTTGTGAGAAGCGACGTCCGCAATGAGCTCGAGGACCTCGGTCCGGCCCTGGGGGTCGAGATTGGAGGTCGGCTCATCGAGAAAGAGGAGCTTGGGGTCATGGACGAGGGCCTGGGCCATCTTGAGCCGCTGCTTCATCCCTGCCGAATAGGTATCGAGGAGCCGGTAGCGGGCCTCCTCCAGGCCGACATAAAAGAGGACCTCGTGGGCCCTTTTCATGGCCTCTTCGCGAGGCATACCGGACAGCTCGCCGAAATAGGCGGTGAAGGTCACGGCGTCCATGCCGGCGATGAAGCAGTCGTCTTCAGGCATGTAGCCGACGGAGCGGCGGATCTTGTCCTGCTCGCGGCGGATGTCGTAGCCCAGGACCGTCCCCTCACCGCTCGCGGGAGCAAGGAACCCGAGCAGGATCCTGATCAGGGTGCTTTTGCCCGCCCCGTTCGGCCCCAGCAGGCCGACGGCGCCGTCGCCGAGGCTGAGGCTCACGTCGTCCAGCGCTTGGACTTTCCCGTAGCTGAAACTCAGGTTCTTGACTTCAATGCTCATCGCAGGCGCCTAGTTTATTCTCTTCTTGATACGGCTTTCAAGAAGAAAAGTTCCCCGGAACCCTGATGCCAATCGCCATGGACGATGGCCCGACAAGCTTTCTCGACGCTGTCCGGGAAACCCGCAAGCTCCCCCCCCCCCTATTTTTACTCTCCGGAAGCGCGATCGCGGCCGAGGGGAAAAGCCAGCATGGCAAAGGGATCGACCCGGCTGTCGCCGACCCTCATCGACCAATGGAGATGGGGCCCCGTCGAGCGGCCCGTGCTGCCGCATTTTCCGATGACCGCCCCTTTATCGACCATGTCGCCCCGGTGAACGAGGAGCGTCGAAAGGTGCCCGTAGAAGCTGAATGTCCCGAGGCCGTGGTCGATGATGACCGAGTTGCCCGAAAGATAGAGAGGGCTGGCCAGGACCACCCGGCCCCGGTTGGCCGCCCGGATGGGCTCGCCCCAGGGCACCTGAAGGTCCACTCCGCCGTGGACGGAGCTGAGGACGTTGTTGGTCAGCCGTCTCTGCCCGAAGTTCGGCCAGGGCTTGGCGGGGTGCGGGGCCATGAAGCCGCCGTCGCCCAGCCACTCCGGGTCGCTCGAGGCATAAACCAGGCCGACGATCTCGGCCTCCCTTCCGATCCTCTCGACCGCCGGCCTCGTCGGGGTCACGAATTCCTGGGCGACCCAGATCTTTTGCGACGGGAACGTCTTCCCGGATACGATGACGTCCCTGTGCAGGTTCTCGAGCGTCCCGTCTCTCTTCTCGGCCAGGATGTCCAGCGGGTAGGGGCCCGGTTTGACGTCGAGGTCGATGCCGAAGAAGGCCAGCGGCTCCCCCCCCGAAGCGTCAGGCTTCAAAACGACGGTTTTCCCCATGAAGCACAGCCTGGCCGCAAGGACGTCACGGCTTTTCAGGATGAAGAGAACAGGCTCGCCAGGTTGGAACGACCTGCAGGCCATCTCGACCAGGACCCCAGAGGGGGTCCGCAGGGACTCCCGCGTCACGGCCGACAACCCCACGGGAACGGCCAGGAGGAGAAGGGCCGCGATAATTCGCGTGTTCATGGGGTTCCTCGTTTCTCCCTAATACGACGGACCGGAACATCCAATATAGGAAAAAACCGGCTTGATGTAAACCGGAATTGATTTCCGGGGCGGTTTCTGGTAAATTAGGGCCTTCTTCCCCGCCAAAACCCGGGGAGGGATCGAAAGGAACGGAACATGGCTGAGAAAAAACCGGACCCGAAGCCCGAACCCCAGGCGGCAGCAGCTCCCGAATCGGGCCCGAAGAGAAAGAAGGTCAACCGGCTCAGCCTGGCGGAGATCGAAGCCCGCCTGGCGGAGTGCCAAGAAAAGCAGGGCGGCCTGGTGTCCAAGTACGCCCGGCAGCTCCAAGACCGGAAAAAAGCCCTGGCCTCCTAAGCGCAGGGGGCATTCTCCCCTTTCCCACCCTGTCAGGCGGCCGTTTGGCGCCGCCTCGGGGTTAGCATTCCATGACCTAAAGGAAAAGTTTACTTTTCCATCCGTATTTGATAAAATGACTCAGAAAAAAAATAAAAAGAGAAAAGCAAGATAGGAGTAACAGAAGACGTGTTAAGCAAGGACGACAAAACGCGAATTATCAAGGACAACCAGAGCCACCCCACAGATTCGGGTTCGCCGGAGATCCAGGTCGCGATCCTGACGGAGAGGATCAACCTGCTGGTCAAGCATTTCTCCGGCCACAAGAAGGATTTCGGCTCCCGGTCGGGGCTCATGAAAATGGTCGGCCAGAGGAAAAGGCTCCTCGAGTACATCAAGAAGAACGACGTCGGCCGCTACGAGAAGCTCATCCAGAAGCTGGGCCTCCGGAAATAGCCCCGGGTCCTCCAAGGGAAAAACCATGTTCGACACCATCAGTCTGGAGATCAACAAGAGGACCCTGTCCATAGAGATCAACAAGGTCGCCAAGCAGGCCGACGGCTCAGCCCTGGTGCGCTACGGCGACACCATCATGCTCGCGACGGCCACCTCCCGGAGGGAGATGAAGACCGAGAAGGATTTCCTCCCTCTCATCGTGGACTACCGGGAAAACACCTACGCCGCGGGCAAGATCCCGGGCGGCTTTTTCAAGCGCGAGGGGCGCCCGTCGGAGCGCGAGATCCTGGTGGCCCGGCTGATCGACCGGCCCATCCGGCCGCTGTTCCCCGAAGGCTATCATTATGACACCCAGGTTGTGGGCCTTCTCCTCTCGGCCGACCTCGAGAACGAGCCCGACACCCTGGGGGTGATCGGCGCGTCGGCGGCCCTCTACTTTTCCGACATCCCCTTCACGACCCCCTTGGGCGCGGTGAAGGTCGGGATCATCGACGGCAGATACGTCGTCAACCCCTCGGCCACCGAGTTCGATTCCAGCCCCCTCAACATGACGGTCGTCAGCAACGAGGGGGGGATCATCATGATCGAGTGCGGCTCGAAGGAGATCGCCGAAGAGAAGATCCTCGAAGGTCTGACCGTGGCCCACGAGGCCAACTTGCTGATCATCCAGGCCCAGAAGGACCTTTACGCCCGACGGAGCGTCAAGAAGCGCGAATTCACGCCCAAGGCCGTCGACCGTGAAAAAATAGAGAGGATCGAGCGGGAGATCGGGCCGGCCTTGCTCGAGGCCCTGCAGGTCAGGGGCAAGCTCCTGAGCGAGGCGGCCGTCACGGCCGTCCGCGATAAGTACATGGCCGCGATCCCCGAGGAGAACGAGGACGAGCGGGCCGAAGCCAAGGGGCTGATCTACAAGATCGAGGAAAAGCTCTTCCGGGAATTGATCCTCCAGAAGCGTCTGCGGACCGACGGCCGGCAGTTCGACGACATCCGGCCGATCACGATCGACGTGGGCTTTCTGCCGAGGACTCACGGCTCGGCCCTGTTCACCCGCGGGGAGACCCAGGCCCTGGCGACCGTGACCCTGGGAACCGTCGAGGACGCCCAGCGGCTCGACAGCCTGGGCGAGGAATCGAGGAAGAAGTTCATGCTCCACTACAACTTCCCCCCCTTCTCGGTGGCGGAAGTCGGGTTCCTCAGGGCCCCCGGGCGGCGGGAAATCGGGCACGGCGCCCTAGCCGAAAAATCCATCCTGCCCGCCATGCCGGACGACGAGAAGTTCCCCTACACGATCCGGATCGTCTCCGACATCCTGGAATCGAACGGCTCCTCCTCGATGGCCACGGTCTGCGGCGGCGTCCTGGCCCTCATGGACGCGGGCGTGCCGCTGAAGATGGTCGTTGCCGGGATCGCCATGGGCCTGGTCAAAGAAGGAGACGCCTACGCGATCCTGACCGACATCGCCGGCCTCGAAGACCATCACGGCGACATGGACTTCAAGATGGCCGGCACGGAGAAGGGCGTCACGGCCATCCAGCTCGACCTCAAGATCTCATCCGTCAGCCTTCCGATGCTCCGCGAGATCGTCGCCAAGTCCCGGGCGGCCCGGCTCAAGGTCCTGGCCCGGATGAAGGAAGCCATGGCCGCTCCCCGGCCCGAGATCTCCGTCTACGCGCCGCGGATCCTGATCCTTTTCATCAACCCGGAGAAGATCAGCGAGGTCATCGGGCCCGCCGGAAAGATCGTCAAGAAGATCATCAGCCAGACGGGCGCCAAGATCGATATCGAGGACGACGGGAAGATCGTCATCGCTTCGACGGATATGAGCGCCGCCGAGCGGGCCAAGCAGATGATCCTGGACCTCACGGCCGAGGCCGAGCTCGGGCAGATCTATACCGGCAAGGTCGTCCGCCTCGAGGAGTATGGGGCTTTCGTCGAGATCATGCCGAACCTCGTCGGGCTCCTCCATATCTCGGAGGTCGCGCCCTACCGGATCAACAGCATTCGGGACGTCCTCAAGCTCGGCGACACGATCACGGTCAAGGTCGTCAGCATCGACCCCGTCGACAACAAGATCCGTCTCAGCAAGAAGGCCTTGGAGCCGGATGCCGCGTCCGGCTCGACGGAGTCTTCCCCGCCGCCTCAACATAGGCCGCACCGGGAGCATTCAACCAGTCACCCCAAGGACCGACGAAACAGGTATTGATCGTCTTACGGATGAGGCCGCCGCGATGATGGCTTCGAGATCTCTCTGCCGGGGATTCACGCTCGTCGAGATGATCGTGGCCCTGACGATCCTCTCTATCCTCGCCTGGTCCGCCCTGCCTTTGGGGAAGATTGCCATCCAGCGGGAAAGGGAGGTCGAGCTTCGCCAGGACCTCCGCCTCATCCGTGATGCCATCGACGCTTACAAGAAGCTCTCCGACGAGAAGAAGATCGAGGTCAAGGAGGACACGGAAGGCTATCCCCCGACCCTGGACGTCCTGGTCAAGGGCGTCGAAGTCCAGGGCCAGGAGCAGACGGAGGGAAAATCGAAGGGCAAACGGACGGTCAAGTTCCTCCGGCGGATCCCCCGGGACCCCATGACCGACTCCCCCGACTGGGGCCTCCTCTCCTACCAGGACTCTCCTGACGCCGACAAATGGGGCGGGGAGAACGTCTACGACGTTTACACGAAAAGCCAGGCCAAAGCCCTGGATGGAACGCGTTACAGGGATTGGTGAGCCATGAAGACACGGATCGGCCGCCGGACCGGCGGATTCACTCTGATCGAGATGGTCATCGTCTTCGCCCTGATCGGCATCCTGGTCGGGCTGGGGCTCCCGCAGTACAAGTATTCGCTCGTCAAGGCCCGGGAGTCCGTCCTCCGGGAGAACCTCTTCGTCCTCCGCAAGTTGATCGACCAGTACTATCAGGACAAGGGCAAGTATCCCGTGGCCCTGCAGGCCCTGGTCCAGGACGGCTACGTCCGTTCGATCCCCGTGGACCCCATCACGAAGTCCTCGACGACCTGGGAGGAAGTCCGGGAGACCTTGCCGCCCGACGAATACGTCATGCCCGAGACCCTTGGGGTCATCGACGTCAAGTCCGGGTCCGAACAGAAATCCCCCATCGACGGGACCGTCTACAACACCTGGTGAGGCCCGGCGGAGGCCGATAGAGCGTGGGCGCGAAAAAGGGCTATCTCGTCATCATGTTGATGCTGGCCGTTTTCACTATTTCCATCGGCCTCCTTGTCGTCGTCCCCGTCTGGCAGACCGAAGTCCAGCGGGAAAAGGAGGAGGAGCTCATCTTCCGGGGGAAACAATATGTCGAGGCCGTGCGCCTGTACGGCCTCAAGAACCCGGGCCAGTTTCCCTCCAGCCTGAAGGAGCTCTTGGACAAGAGATGCCTCCGCAAGCCTTACAAAGACCCTATGACCGAAAGCGGGGAATGGAACGTCATCGTCAATCCCGGGACCGCGGGGTCGCAGGCCGGGGCCACCGGCGGGGCCGAGCAGCAGGTCCTCCTCGTCCCCGAAAAGGTCCTGCCATCGATCCGGTCCGCCCTCGTCCTGGGCGTCGCGAGCCCATCGACGAAGAAATCCATCAGGATCTACAACGACCAGGAAACATACGACAAGTGGCTTTTTTACTACGGGCAGGACCCCAAGAAGCTCCCGAAGATCACCCATTACGGGGAAAAAGAGAAGGCCCCATGAGACCGGAACCCCTCCTCAGCGGAGGACTTTCCGGGCCCACCCCGGCAGGACGAACTGGAGCCGGTCTCCGACCTTGATCCCGTCCGCCGCGGCCTCCCCCCCCTTGAGCTCAAGCACATAGCGGGCCGGCAAGCCCGGGCCGTATGAAGGGCAGGGATCCTCCTTGCAGGGAGGAACATCGGCCGCGATGTGGATGACCCTTTTTTCGCTGTCGAGCCAGAGCATGTCGAGCGCGACGAGCGTATTCTTCATCCAGAACGAATGGATGTCCTCGGTTTCGAAAACAAAGAGCATGCCCTGGTCGGGCAGGATTTTCTCCCGGAACATGAGGCCCCGGGCCCTTTCTTCGTCGGAGACCGCCAGCTCGGCCGTGACGGGTTTCCCGCCAGGCAGGAAGACCTTGATGAACCGGTCCCGTCCCCGGTCCTGGCATTCGGCCTGGAGGCCGAAAGAAAGGAGCAGAAGAAAGGGAAGCCCGGCTTTCAACAGGGATCGAAGGGGTGAATTGATCATCACGCTCATCCTTTCAGATAACTCTCAATGCGGGCCCACCAGGGGCACGAAGCGGACGGCCAGCAGCCGGTCGCGCGTCAGGCCTTTTTTCTCTCTCCGGATGCGGACGAGCTCCTGGAGATCGGTCCCGACGGGCACGATCATCGTCCCGGAAAGCCCGAGCTGGCCCTCCAGGTCCTCAGGCACCCTGGCCGCCGCCGCGGTCACCATGATCGCGTCGAAGGGCGCTGCCTCTGGCCATCCTTTCGACCCGTCGCCGACCCGGAAGCTGATGTTCCCATAGCGGAGCGACCGGAGGACGCCCTGGGCCCGGAACGAGAGGGATTCGATGATCTCGACGGAATAGACCTCTCCGGCGAGCTCCGCCAGGACCGCCGTCTGATAGCCTGAGCCCGTCCCGATCTCGAGGACCCTCTCCCCTCCCCGGAGCCCCAGGGCCTCGGTCATGTAGGCCACGATGTAGGGCTGGGAGATCGTCTGACCGTCGCCGATCGGCAGCGGCTCATCGGCATAGGCCCCGCCGCGCATTCCCTCCGGGACGAAGAGATGGCGGGGCACTTTCGCCATCGCCCCGAGGACGGCGGGGTCGCTGACCCCCCGGGCGCGGATCTGGGTATCCACCATCCTCAAGCGTTCACGCCCATACTCAACTTCTTTGCTCATGATTCGCAGAAGGACCCCCGCTCAGCCCGACCCGGCCATGTCCGGCCCGCGGGCAAGCGCTTTGCCCGGCCGTGGCCCCGGCAGAGCTTGGCCCGGTCCCTCAATAAGCCCGGGCGAAATATGCGACGGCTTTTCCCGGCCGGCCGCAGCAGGCGCAGGCGCCTTCCGTCCTTCCTTCGGCCTCGTCGAGCGGGATGACCCGGATCGTGGCCATGGTTTCGGTCTTGATCCTGTCTTCGCAGTCCTCGCCTCCGCACCAAGGCGCCCGGATGAAGCCGCGCTGGTTTTCCAGGATGTCCTTGAAGCGCCCATAGTCGGCCGCGTCACGGATATTGGCCTCCAGGAAAGCCCGGGCCTCCGCGAGGAGCCCGGCCTGGATCTCGCCGAGCAGCTCCGGGACACGGGACGGGAGCGAGGCGAGCGGCACTGTTACCTTGGCTTTGGTGTCGCGGCGGACGAGGACGGCCTGGCCGGACTTGACATCGCGGGGGCCGATCTCGACGCGGAGAGGCACACCGCGCATCTCGTATTCGGCGAACTTCCAGCCGGGCGTCATTTCCTCGCGGGCGTCGACTTCGACCCGGACGCCGGCCGCCCGCAGTCCGTCGGCCGCAACCTGGACAACGGGAAGAACGCTCTCCTTCCAGTTGCCGACGGAAATCGGGACGAGGACGGCCTGGACCGGGGCGATCCGGGGAGGGAACCGCAGGCCGGAATCGTCACCATGGACCATGATCAGGGCCCCGATCGTCCGGGTCGTCATCCCCCAGGATGTCTGCCAGACATATTGCAGGGTCTGGCTCCGGTCCTCGAACTTGATGTCGAAAGCCTTTGAGAAGTGCTGGCCAAGGTTGTGGGATGTCCCCATTTGCAGGGCCTTGCCGTCCGACATCAGCGCTTCGATGGCGTAGGTCATCTGGGCCCCGGCGAACTTCTCCCGCACGGACTTGCGGCCGGAGAGCACGGGGATGGCCAGCTCGGTTTCGCAGAATTCTTTGTACATGGCCAGGACCTTCAGGGTCTCGGCTTCCGCTTCCTCGGCGGTCTCGTGGCAGGTGTGACCTTCCTGCCACAGGAATTCCGTCGTCCGCAGGAACGGCCGGGTCACTTTCTCCCAGCGGACGATGTTGGCCCACTGGTTGACCAGGACGGGGAGGTCACGCCAGGACTTGATCCACCGGGCGTACATGTGGCCGATGATGGCCTCGGAGGTCGGCCGGACGGCCAGCTTCTCCTCGAGCTCCTCTTTCCCGCCAATCGTTACCCAGGCCACCTCCGGCGAGAAGCCCGCGACGTGCTCGGCCTCCTTCTTGAGGAACCCCTCGGGGATGAACAGGGGGAAATAGGCGTTGACGTGCCCCGTGGCCTTGATCCGGAGGTCGAGCGACCGCTGGATGTTTTCCCAGACCGCGTAGCCGTGGGGCCGGATGACCATCATCCCTTTCATGGGCGTGTAGTCGGCGAGCTCGGCCTTCTGGACGAGCTCGAGGTACCACTTGGAGAAATCCTCGCTTTTCGGAGTGAGCTGCTTGACCTGCCGTTCGTTCTCGTTCACGTCTTCTCCTCGCCTTTCGGCTTTTGGGATTCTAGCCGCCGGCCGGTTTTTTGTCAAGGAACCGGGGCCCGCGGGCGGAGGCGGGGGCGGGGAGAAAACCGGGGGAGATTCCCTGATGGACCGGGTGACGGGAATATCCCCCAGCATTTCATCGTGAGGGGTGATTGACCGGGTTTTGAGGGAATGTCATTTTAGGGTCGCGTTTCGCTAAGGAAAAGGATAAGGAAGCCAGACATGCTCAGGAGGATTCCCACCGACACACTCCCTGTCAGGCGCCACGCCGAACAGCGGGGGTTCAAGCTCTCCCTGCCTCTGACCGTCGAGGGACCCGATGCAGATGGCGCTCTGTTCAGGGAGGAGACCACCCTCTCCTACATGAGCCACGTGGGCGCCCTCTTTCCGCTCAGGACTCCCGTCGCCCCCGGCTCGCGGCTTAAACTGGCCGTCTCCCTTCCTCCCAAGCTGGGGGAGGGCAAGAGCCTGAAGCTCATCATCAAGGGGACGATCGTCTTCACGGAGCCCGGGAACGAGGACGGGGCCCCCGCCCAGGTCTCCCTCCGCCTCGAGAGCCGGTACATCGTCGAGTCCGCAGCCGCCGAGGCGGACGCGAACCAACCCGCTTGAGGAAGCCCGGGATGGCGCCTCCCGGTCCGAAAAACCCGGTCCGCATGTTTAGCCGCCGACGGTGAGAACAAAGGCGATAATTTAACCCCGCGATTCCTCATGAGGAGGGATTGAAGGCGGCCCGCCCCTGAGCCAAAATGCGATTGAAATGAATACGGTCAAGGCTTTTCATAACCCCTCCACTCAAGGCGCGGCCAGGGCCGGAAAGCGAGAGCGCACCTTCGAGCTCTCTCTTCCGGCCCTGGTCAAGGGACTCGACGCGAGGGGAAAGCGGTTCGAAGAGCAGACCCAGATCGCCGCCATCAGCGCCCAAGAGGTATCGGTCAGGCTCAATACCCGCCTCCTAATCGGCTCCAAGACGACGGTCTCCCTGGAGATCCCCAGGACCCTGATCCTGGAAAGCCCCCTCCGCCTCATGGTGACGGGGGTCGTCATTTACGTCCGGTCGGAGGCCGGGAACGGGAAAAGCCAGTACGTGTCCATGCACCTCGACCGGAGCTTCCGCCTCCAGCCCAATCCGGCTTTTCCCACCTGAGCCCGGGCCCCCTTCTTCCCGGTGCACTCCCCTGCCCAGCCCGCTCTTGACAAGTCCCCCGCCGATAGAATATGATTCAATAAAATTCTGACCATGTGACTTGAAACCGGATGACCAAATTGCCAAAAGGGGCCGAAATGAGCATGGAGAAAAAGAAAACTCAGCCGTCCTCGGACACAAAGATCACCCTCCTCATTTTCTGCCCGTCAGACATCATTCTCGCCGGGATCCTGCGGGCCCTCGAGGCGGACCCGGAGCTCGAGATCCTGAACATCGAGAAGAACACGATCGAGTCGTTCATTGACTCCATCAAGAAGCTCAAGCCGCAGGTCATCCTTTTCGCCCACATGGAGCCCCTGCCGAACCTCCGCGAGATCTGCAAGGCCATCCGCGAGATCTCGAAAACCCAGGGTCGGTCCCAGCTCCTGCTCCTGGGGAGCATCCCGGCCCACGAGGAGATCGTCAACCTCATCAACGCCGGGGCCCGGGGTTACTTCGACCTCAACGATTCGTCCAGCCAGCTCCCGGAAGCCGTCCATGGCATCCATAAGGGCGAGATCTGGCTCCCCCGGGACAAGATGTCCAGCATCATGGACCGGATCATCTCGGTCGTCGGCCGGGATCTCAAGGAAAAGACCCTCGACCAGCTGACGCCGACCGAGTTCCAGGTCCTCCGCCTCATCGGCCAGGGGAAAAGCAACGACGAGATCGCCGAGCTGATGTTCATCAGCAAGAACACCGTGCGGTCCCATATCAAGAGCATCTACGCGAAGCTCGACACCCACAGCCGCCTGCAGCTGGCGCTCTACGCCATCAATTCGGCCCTGTTTTAGTCTTAGGAATCGAGGACGCCATGACCAAGAGAGCCGCCCCCAAAAAGAAAGCGAAAAAACTGCCCAAGGACCTGGAGGTCAATCGCCGGAGAGAATGGCGGTTTGACCTGCCCCTGAGGACCGTCATTGAGGGCAAGCTGCCCCAGGGCGACAAGTTCCATGAGGAGACCGAACTCCGGAACATCTCCTCGGGCGGCGCCTACTTCGCCCTGGACTCGGGCGTCGTCGTCGGCTCGAAGCTCAACCTCATGATCGAGCTCCCGGACAAGCTGACCGACGGAAAGAAGATGAAACTCTGGATCGGCGGCATCACCGTCCGCCTCGAAAAGCCGGACCCTAAAGCGAAGCGGCAGGGCGTGGCGATCCGTTTCAGCGACGACTTCAAGGTCATCCCCGCCGCAAAGAAAAAATAGCGTGCTCCGCGCCGCCCTGACGGGGGGGATCGCCTGCGGCAAGTCCGTCGTCGCCTGCGTTCTCCGGGACAAAGGCTGTTTCATCCATTCCGCCGATGAGGCGGCCCATGACCTCATGTCCCCCGGCCGTCCCGCCTGGAAAGAAATCGTCGCCCGGTTCGGCCAGGAGATCCTTCAGCCGGACGGGGCCATCGACCGCATCCGCCTCGGCCGGACCGTTTTTTCCGACCTCGGGGCCCGCCTCTTCCTGAACAAGCTCCTCCACCCCCTGGTCCTGGCCGAAGAAAAGCGCCTCATCGCGGGCCTCGAGCGGGATGGTCGCACGGCGATCTTCATTTCCGAAGCCGCCCTGACGATCGAGGCCGGCTATTCCCGCTTTTACGACAAGATCATCGTCGTCCACTGTCCGGAGGACGTCCAGGTCCGAAGGCTCATGGAGCGCGAGGGGATCACCGAAGAGGAGGCCCGGAGAAGGATCAGGGTCCAGATGCCCGGGGAGGAAAAGCGCCGCCATGCCGATTACGTGATCGACGCCTCGGGCTCCGTCCTGGAGACGATCGAGCAGGCGGAGAGAGTATACGCCGCCCTCCTCCAGGACGCCGAGCTCAAGGCCCTGTCTGCGAAGAAATTGACCACCCGCGTCCGCCGGCCCCACAAATAGTGTCGGAGCCCGGTATCCTCAAGGAGGCAAACCTCAGAATCCGCTTCCTGCCGGAGGCCATCCCCGAGGCCCTAGGGGAATCAGACGGGGGGAGCGGCGGAAAATCAGCCGAGCTTGGCCTTGGATAAGAGGGTCTTCAATTCCTGACCGGGCCGGAACTTGATCCTCCGGCCCTTTTCGATCCGGATCTGTTTCTGGCGGCGGATGTCCCTTCCGAAACCGGTCTTCTTGGCCACGACCTTGAAGCTGCCGAAGCCGCGGATCTCCACCTTTTCATTTCCCGCCAGGGCGGACTTGAGCGAGCCCAGGACTCCCTCGACGATGGATAATGATTTGGCCCTATTGAATTCGGATTTCTTCTCGATCGCAAGGGCGATACCATTCTTGATCATCGAAAGAGCTCCTTCCTCCAAAAACAATAGATATTAATTAATTTATTGATAATAAAAAGTCAAGCACAATTATGCCCGGTTGACTTGACCCCCGCGAGTTCCTATAATGAAGACACGGTGCGCGCCAGAATCCTTCTTTTCCTCCTGCTCTTTTGTCCTGCCCTTTCGTCCGCCGCGATCCTGAAGATCGCCGTCGACGCCCCGATCCATCCCATCACCGCTGAGTACATCGTCCGGACGATCGAGAGGGCCGACCGCGAGGGCGCCTCGCTCGTTATCATGAGCCTTAACACGCCCGGCGGCCTGGACAGTTCCATGCGTCAGATCATCGAAAAGATCGTCAACGCGCGGACTCCCATCGCGGCCTACGTGGCGCCGAGCGGGGCGCGGGCCGCGTCGGCCGGGTTCTTCATCGGCATCGCCTGCGACATCTTCGCCATGGCGCCCGGGACCAACACCGGGGCCGCCCATCCCGTGGGCTTGTCGATCACCGGACAGGCCATGGACAAGACAATGGAGGACAAGGTCACCCACGATGCGGCCTCCTATATCAAAACCCTGGCCGAGAAGCGCGGCCGGAACATGGGGATGGCCGAGGACGCCGTCCGGAAGAGCCTGTCCTACACCGAGCAGGAGGCCCTCAAGGGCGGCCTGATCGACATCGTGGCCAGGTCGGACCGGGATATCATCGAAGCCTTCGACGGCAAGCGGCTCAAGCGGTTCAACGGAGAAGAGACGACACTCTCCCTGAAGAAGGAGCCCGTCATTCCCATCCCGATGTCGTTCCGCCAGCAGTTCCTGCTGACGATCTCCAACCCGAACCTGGCCTACATCCTGCTCATGATCGGCCTCCTGGGCCTGTATTTCGAGTTCGCCCACCCCGGGGCCATCCTGCCCGGCGTCCTGGGCGGCATCTGCCTCCTGCTCGCGGTGTTCTCCTTTCAGATCCTGCCGATCAATTACGTCGGGCTGATGCTGATCCTCCTGGCGATCGTTCTTTTCGTCCTCGAGGTCAAGGTCCATAGCTACGGCATGCTTTCCCTGGGAGGGATCACCGCCATGGTCATCGGCTCCGTCATGCTCATCAACTCCCCCATCCCCGAGCTTCGGCCGAGCTTGCGGGTCATCATCCCGATGGCCCTCGGCATTTCCATGATCCTCATCTTCCTCGTCTATCTCGTTGTCCGGGCCCACGCCCGGCGGGCCTTCACCGGGAAAGAGGGAATGGTCGGCGAGCTCGGCATCGCCCAGACGGACCTCAACCCATCGGGCAAGGTCTTCGTCCATGGCGAGATCTGGGAGGCGGAGGCGGCGGAGCCCGTGGCCAGGGGTGAAAAAGTCAGGGTCGTCGCAGTCTTGGACACGCTGAAGGTCCGGGTCAGGAAAGCCTGATCCGAGAAATATCGGGAGGCTACGGGCCTCCGCAAGGAGAAAGATCATGATCACGTATCCCGTCATCGTCATCGGACTCATCGTGCTTTACATTTTGAACTCGATCAAGATCCTCAGGGAATATGAGCGGGGGGTCATTTTCCGGCTGGGCCGCGTTCTCGCCAAGCCCAAGGGGCCCGGCATCATCCTGGTCTTCGCTCCTATCGACAGGATCGTGAGGATCAGCCTGCGGATCATCACGATGGATATCCCGCCCCAGGATGTCATCACCAAGGACAACGTCACGGTCAAGGTCAACGCCGTCCTCTACTTCAGGGTCATCGACCCGCTCAAGTGCGTGATCGAGGTCCAGGATTATATCTACGCCACCTCCCAACTGGCCCAGACGACCCTGCGCAGCCTCCTCGGCCAAGTGCCGCTCGACGACCTTCTCTCGGAGCGGGAAAAGCTCAACGCCCGCCTCCAGGAGATCATTGAGCAGCATACCGACCCATGGGGGATCAAGGTCCAGCTCGTGGAGATGAAACAAGTGGACCTTCCGGAGAACATGCAGCGGGCCATCGCCAAGCAGGCCGAGGCCGAGCGCGAACGGCGGGCCAAGGTCATCCACGCGGACGGCGAATTCCAGGCCGCCGACAAGCTCACCCAGGCCGCCGACATCATTTCCCGAAACCCCCAGGCCCTCCAGCTCCGCTTCCTCAGCACCCTGACCGAGATCGCCACCGAGAAAAATTCTACGATCGTCTTCCCGCTGCCCCTCGAGCTCCTCAGGGCCTTCACTTATGAAAAGCCCCAGGAGAAAAAATAAGAGAGATGAAAACAAAAGACTTCCGGGAAATCCAGGTCTCAAGCACCCTCCTTGTGATCATCTTCCTGTGCGTGCTCGTCCTCGGCGTCTTCATTTTCCTGTTGGGTGTTTCGGTCGGGAAGAAGCAGGTCCAGATCGTCGCCGCGACGCAGGTCGTGGCCCAGCAGATCCAGGAGCCCGTCAAGGACCAGGCCGCCGGGAAACCGGCCGAGCCGGCCCAGGGTCAGGTCAAGAGCGGACCGGAATCGGGGCTGACGACGAGCGCTCCCCTGTCCGGAAGCCAGGGAAAGCCGGCGCCCAAGGCCTTGCCCTTGCCGGCCACGAAGAATCCCCCCAAGACGGCCGCGGCGGCGGCCGGGGCTGGGCTTTTTTATATCCAAGTCGCCGCCTTTACGGACAGGGCTCAGGCCACAGCGGAAGCCGAAAAGTTCCGCAAACGGGGGTTTCCGGTGATCGTCGCCGACCCCCGTCCGACCGATACCAAGTCCTGGTATCGGGTCAGGGTGGGCGGCTTTTCCACCCGGGAGAAAGCGGCCGCGAACCTGACCAAGCTGAACGAGAGCGCTAAGAAGAAAACCGACTACAGGATCGTCAGGGACTGAGACCTTCCGGCCCGGAGCCCGGAACGAGCTTCCCAAGGAAACTATCGCCATGTGGCTGGCTGTCCTGAGCGGGGTCTTGACGGGCCTGGCGTTTCCCAAGCTTCACTTCGCTTTTCTGGCCTGGGTGTCCTTGATCCCGCTTTTCGTCGCGCTCTCCGGCAAGCGCGTTCTGTCCGGGTTCAGGCTCGGGGCGGTCGCCGGCCTTTTTTTCTACGGCGTCCTTCTCTATTGGATCCCGGCCGTCCCCCGGCATTACGCCGGCATGCCGCTCTGGCTCTGCCTCGTCATCTACCTGGCCCTCATCGCATTCCTGGCCCTTTATTGGGGACTCTTCGGCGCCCTCTTCGTCAGGGCCCGCAGGGCGTTCCCGACCGGGGCGTTCATCCTGGCCCCATTCTTCTGGGTCGCTTGCGAATATCTCACGACCCATCTCCTGACGGGATTTCCCTGGGGGCTCCTGGGCACGAGCCAGTTCGAAAACCTGCCCTTCCTCCAGACCGCTTCCCTGACCGGGGTGAGCGGGATCTCTTTTATCCTCGTCCTTCTCCAGAGCTCTTTCGTCCTGGCCATGACGCGGAAAAAGCGGGGACCTTTCTTTGCGGCCATCGGGCTTCTCGTCCTCGCCCACTCCTGGGGCTGGTACGAGCTCAAGAAGGCCAGCTTCGACGGGCCGGCGAAAGTCCAGGCGTCGGTCATCCAGGGGAATGTTTCCTCGGATATCTATTGGGATTTCGCCCAGGCGGGACAGGTCCGGCAGATCTTCGACCAGCACATGGCCCTGACCCGTCAGGCCGCTTCGGGCGGCTCGGGCCTGGTCATCTGGCCGGAATTCACGGTCCCGCTCTGTTTCAGCTGCAGTGAGGAGATCTACCGTGAGCTTGGCGCCGGGCTCGAAGACTACGTCCGGTCGAGCGGGGTCACGCTCCTCATCGGGACCAACGAAACGACGGGTCCGCCCGGAAACCGGCTCTACCACAATACGGCCATGGCCCTTCACCCGGACCTCTCCCGGAGCCTCTACTTCAAGATGCATCTGGTCCCCTTTGGGGAGTACACGCCCTACAAAAAGGTCTTTTTCTTCATCGAAAAGCTGACCCACGCCATCGGCGAGATCACGCCCGGGACCGAGCCCGTCCTGCATGCGTACGCGGGGCACAAGTTCGCTTCGCCCATCTGCTACGAGGTCATCTTTCCCGGGCTCGTCCGGGGCTTCGTCCGCCGGGGCGCCACCTTTCTTGTGACGATCACCAACGATGGCTGGTACGGCACCTCCGCGGCTCCTTATCAGCATTGGGCCCAGGCGGTCCTCCGGGCCGTCGAAAACCGCCGATATCTCCTCCGGGCCGCCACGACCGGCATCAGCGGGATCGTCGACCCCTTCGGCCGCGTGCTCGGCCGCTCCCGCCTGATGACGACGGCCGTCCTCACCGGAACGATCTCTCCGTCCAGCCGCCTGTCGCTTTACACGAGGACCGGAGACGTCCTTCCCCTGGCCGGCTTGACATTGGCCTTCCTGTCCTCTATTCTGGCTCTGATCCGTCAACGGAAGGACAGGCACCGCCATGGCTATGACAGAAATCTCGTCTGAACTCAGGACGCGCCTCGACGGCTTCTTCGGCAAGTACGAAGAGCTGCGGGGCTTCCTTTGACCTCGATCATAAAAAAGCCGAATGCGACTCGATCAACCAGCGGCTCGCCTCGCCTGAGGTCTGGCAGGACCAGAAGACCTCCCAGTCCCTCCAGCAGAAAAAAAAGCGGCTCGAGCGGGACCTCCAGTTCTTCGGAAAGATCCAGGACCAGAAGGACGAGATCGACGTCCTGACGGAACTCCTGTCGGAGGGCGAAAACGTCGGGCCCGAGATCGAGGCCGCCCTCGTCCGCTTCGAGAAGGACCTCTCGGACGGAGAGCTCCGGGCCCTCTTTTTCGAGGAGAATGACCCCCGGAACGCCATCCTGACCATCCACCCCGGCGCCGGCGGCACGGAATCCCAGGACTGGGCCCAGATGCTCTTACGGATGTATCTCCGCTACGCGGAGCGCAAGGGGTTCAAGACCGAGGTCCTCGACCTCCAACCCGGTGAAGAGGCGGGCCTCAAGAGCGCGACCCTCCGGGTCGAGGGGGATTACGCTTTCGGCAACCTGAGCCAGGAATCCGGGGTCCACCGGCTTGTCCGGATCTCGCCCTTCGACGCGGCCAAACGCCGCCACACCTCGTTCGCCGCGGTCTTCGCCTGCCCGGAGATCGACGAGGACATCGAGGTCGCCATCAACCCGGACGACTTGAAGATCGACACCTACCGGTCCGGGGGGAAGGGCGGCCAGCACGTCAACACCACGGACTCGGCCGTCCGCATCACGCACCTCCCGACCGGCATCGTCGTCCAGTGCCAGAACGAGCGCTCCCAGCACAAGAACAAGGCCTCGGCCATGAAGGTCCTCAAGGCCCGCCTCTATGACCTCGAGCAGCGGAAGAAGCGCGAAAAGATCGAGAAGCTCGAGGACGCCAAGACCGACATCGCCTGGGGCAATCAGATCCGCTCCTATGTCCTCCATCCGTACCGAATGATCAAGGACCTCAGGACGCGGGTGGAAACGGGCGATACCGAGCGGGTCCTGGACGGCGACCTCGACGAGTTCGTCAGGGCCGCGCTCGTCCTGAGGAAAAAATCAGCGTCCGCTGTCGTCACCTGATCCCCGGAACTCGTTCGGCCTCCCTGGCCCCTGTCCCCGAGAGGTTTCGCGGCGGACCGACCTTGATGTTTGGCCGATAAAACTGTAAGATGGGGATCCTTGACAGTCTCGGCCCATCCGGAGAGCAGGGTCCGGAGCGGCGAGAGCATCCCAGAACGAAGGATCCTTCCATGGCCTCAGACGACCGCTCGGACGATCAGGGCGAACGCGCCCCCTCTTCAGAAGGCAAAAGGTTCCTCCCCCCGCTCGAATTCGGCTCCATTGTCGTCCTCCTCTACTTCCCCGCCCTCATCCACCTCGGTCTCATGGACGACCCGGCGGCCGGCGACCGGCACGAGGACCTGACCCTGGCGAAGCGGAACATCGATCTCCTCGACCTCCTCAAGGACAGGACCAAGGGGAACCTCGACGGGGAAGAGGAAAAATTCCTGGAGGGCGTGCTGGACCAGCTCAAGATGGCCTACCTCAAGAAGGCGGATATCCTCAAGATGTGACCCATGATGGTCTTCCACGGGTTTGAAGAGTTCCGGGCCCTTCCCCGGCCCGCGGCCGTGGCCATCGGCAATTTCGACGGCGTCCATCTCGGGCACCGAAGGATCCTGGCCCGCCTCTGCGCCCTGGCCGACGCGCGCGACTTTTCTTCGCTCGTCCTGACGTTCGACCCCCACCCGGAGCGAGTTCTCGGGAAAAAGGCCGTCCGGATGATCGACTCGCCGGAGCAGAGACTGGAGCGCCTCCGGAAGTCGTGCGTCGAGGCCGTTCTCGTGACCAGGTTCGACCGGGCCTTCTCGGAGCTCTCAGGGCCGCATTTCGTCGAACGGATCCTCCTCGAGCGGCTGGGGGCCCGGGAAGTCGTCGTCGGCCGGGATTTCCACTTTGGCCGGGGCCGCCGCGGAGATGTCGGGCGACTCCGTGAGCTCGGCCGCCAGCACGGCCTGCGTGTCCATGTCGTGCCCCCCGCCGTCATCGACGGTGTCGCCGTCAGCTCGAGCGCCATCCGCCGGCTCCTCATCCAGGGACGCGTCAACGAGGCGGCCCGCCTGCTCGGCCGGCCTTACGAGATATCGGGCGAGGTGGTGAGGGGCCTCTCCCGCGGGCGTCGCCTCGGCGCGCCAACCGCCAACCTCCGGACCGCGAACGAGATCCTGCCCGACGGCATCTTCATCACGGAGGCGATCTGGAGAGGGCGGACGTTGCCCTCGGTCACGAGCATCGGGACCAACCCGACCTTCGGGCTCCACCCGACGAGCGTCGAGACACACATCCTGGACCGCCGTGTCCGGCTCTACGGAGCCCGGCTCACGGTCCGCTTCCTCCAGAGAATTCGGGAGACAAGGAAGTTCCCCGATGCGCAGACCCTCGCGGCCAGGATCGGGAGGGACCTGGACGTCGCCCGGGCCTTTTTCGCCGGCCCGGGTTGACTTTTTTCCCGGGATATAGCATTTTCCTTGCGAGGAGTTGACGAATGGACAAGAAGATCAAGGCCCGGATCATGGACTCGAGCAAGATCCGGCGCGTCCTCAACCGGATCTCGACCGAGATCATCGAGCGGAACCGCAACCTCAAGAGCCTGGTCATCATCGGCATCAAGACCCGGGGCATCTTCATCGGCAAAAGGATCGCCCGCCTGATCAAGGAGCTCGAGGGCGTGGACATTCCGGTCGGCGTCCTGGATATCACCCGGTACCGGGACGACCTCCCGGCCGGGGAAATCCGGACGGCAGGCAAAACCCCGAAAATCGATTTCGCCATCGACAAGAAGGACGTCCTCCTCATCGACGACGTCCTGATGACCGGACGGACGATCCGAGCCGCCATGGATGGCCTGATGGACGCCGGGCGGCCGAAGACGGTCCAGCTCATCGTCCTCATCGACCGTGGCCACCGGGAGCTCCCCATCCGGCCGGACTACGTGGGGAAGATCCTGCCGACTTCCCGCCGCGAGGTCATCCAGGTCCGGCTCAAGGAGCTCGACTCGATCGACGAGGTCCTGATCGCGGAGCCGACCAAGATCTGAAGGGGTGGCGCGGGGGGGACCATGGAGCTTCTGATCAAGAACGGCCGGGTGGTCGACCCGGAGACGAAAACCGACGGGACCCTCGACCTCCTCATCGTCGACGGCAGGATCGCCGAAATCAAGCCCAGGATCGAGGCCCGGTTGTGTCCGACCATCGACGCCACGAGGCTGGCCGTCGTGCCCGGGCTCATCGACATGCACACTCACCTCCGGGAGCCGGGGTTCGAGCCCAAGGAAACCATCGCCACGGGGTCTCGCGCTGCTGCCAAGGGCGGGTTCACGACAGTCTGCGCGATGCCCAACACAAACCCCGTCAACGACGACCCCCGCGTCACCCAAGACATCCTCGCCGTGGCCGGGCGCTGCGCCGTCGTCAACGTCCTCCCGATCGCGGCCATCAGCAAGGGATCCCGGGGCGAGGAGCTCGTGGACATGGCCGGCCTGCTGTCAGCCGGGGCCATCGCTTTTTCCGACGACGGCCAGCCGGTCCTCGACAGCCGCTTCATGAAACGGGCCCTCGAGTCCGCCAAGGCCCTCGGCGCGCTCGTCATCGACCATTGCGAGGACAAGGCCTTGAGCCGCGACGGCGTCATGCATGAGGGAGCGCGCTCCCGCCGCTTCGGCCTCAAGGGGATCCCGGCGGAGGCCGAGGAGGTCATGGTCACCCGCGACCTCGCCCTCGCCCGGGAGACCGGGGGCCGGGTCCACATCGCCCATATCAGCACGAAGGGCGGAGTCGCGGCCCTCCGTGCGGCCAGGGAACAGGGGGTCGCCGCCTCGGCCGAGGTGACGCCCCACCATCTCATCCTGACCGACGCGGCCCTCGAAGATCATTACCCGAACTTCAAAATGAACCCCCCCCTGCGAAGCCAGGCGGACGTGGACGCGCTCGTCGAAGCCATGAAATCCGGCGTCATCGACGCCATTGCCACGGACCATGCCCCTCACACCATCAAGGAAAAAGGCCAGGGCCTCGAAAAAGCGCCCTTCGGGATCGTTGGCCTGGAGACGGCGGTCCCTCTCATTCTCGACCGTTTCGTCCATAAAAAAATCATTTCCCTTGAGCGTTTCGTGGCTCTCCTGTCCGCCAACCCCGCCCGCCTGCTCGGCCTGCGGAGAAAAGGCCGGATCTCCGTCGGGGCGGACGCCGATATCACGGTCCTGGATCTTTCCCAAGAGGTGACGGTTGACCGGGAAACCTTCGAATCCAAAGGGCGGAACACGCCGTTCGACGGCTGGAAACTGAACGGGCGGGCCGTGATGACGATTGTCGCCGGCCGGGTGGTCTATCCCTTCGATTTCACCTTCCCGGAGGCGCCCGCAAGGTCCGCCTGAAGCCGGAGGACGCTGGCTATGAAGACCGACCGCATCGAGAAGGCCGCCGGATACGCGTTCAAGGACGCCAAACTCTTGCGGAAGGCCCTGACCCACAGCTCCCACGCCTACGAGAACCAGCCGGACGGACCCCAGGACAACGAGCTCCTGGAGTTCCTCGGGGATTCGGTCATCGGCCTGGCCACGGCCGAGTTCTACTTCAGGGCCTTCCCCGACCGGACCGAAGGCGAGCTGTCCAAGCTCAAGGCTTCGGCGACCAGCACGCTGGCCCTGGCCGGACAGGCCCGGAGGATCAAACTTGACAAAGCCATCCTCCTCGGCCGGGGGGAAGAGAAGAGCGGCGGCCGGACGAAGGGCTCCATCCTGGCCGGGGCGTTCGAGGCCCTGGCCGGGGCCATCTTCCTGGACGGGGGTTTCGAGGCCGCCCGCGCTTTCATCCACCGTCTCCTCGCCCCGACCCTGAAACCCATCCGGACCGAGACCTTCCAGATCAATAATTACAAGTCGGCCCTTCAGGAACTGTTCCAGAAGGCCAACTTCCCCGCGCCCGCTTACACCACCGTCACGGCCAAGGGGCCCGAGCACAAAAAGACCTTCACCGTAGAAGTCTCTCTGGGGGGCAAACCCCTAGCCAAGGCGAAGGGCCCGTCCAAGAAGGCCGCCGAGCAGAAGGCCGCCCAGAAGGCCCTCAAGAACTATCTCGGCCGGAGGATGAAGGAGATCTCTCCCGAGGCTTTTATCGTCGAGGGCGACGAATGAGCGGTCCGGCCTCCGGACTCCTGCCCGGAGCCGCTTAAGAGCCGATCAGGACGGCGACCGGCCGGAGCGAAGGGACGTTCTGGCAGACGATCTTGATGACCGCGACCAGGGGGACCGCCATGACCATCCCGGGGATCCCCCAGAGCCACCCCCAGAAGACCAAAGAAAAAATAAGGACGAGAGGGCTCAAACCGAGTCCCTTGCCCATCATCCGGGGCTCGATCATGTTCCCCAGGAGATTGTCCGCCCCGACGGTGATGACGAGGATCCAGAGCGGGGTCCAAATCGTCCCGAACTGGAACAGGGCAAAGCCCACCCTGAGCACGGCGGCGACCACGGAGCCGACATTCGGGATGTAATTCAGAAGGAAAGCCAGGAAGCCCAAGAGGAGCGCGAAATGCACGCCGAAGAGCGAGAGGACGGCCCAGACCATGAGCCCGTTGATGAGGCTCAAGACGGTCTTGATCACCAGGTACTTCCGGACCTGGGAGTTGATCTTCTCGAGCGCCTCCATGACCTGGGCCACCCTCTCCGGACTCAGGGATTTCCGGACCTTGACCGTGATTCTGCCCCTCCCGAAAACGATGACGGCCAGGAACAGGAAAAGCAGAAAGAGCTTGCCCAAGAGCCCGAGGACGGGGCCCAGGGCACCTATCACAAAGGAGGCCGCGCTCTGGAGGTTGACCTTTTCGAAATAAGAAGCGACCTGCTGTTTGAGAGGGATCCCGCCGACGGCTTTTTCTAGCCACCCTGTGAGGCCGGTCAGCCTTTGCTCAAACCGGGGAAGTTCCGCGGCCAGGGTTTTTCCGCTCGTATACACGACGATGCCGATGACGGAAAGGATGACGAACGCCCCGAGGAGGATGAGGACGACGGCCGCCGCTTTGGGGACCTTGAGCCTCAGGAGAAAAGCGATGATCGGGTCGACGACATAAGAAATGAAAATGGCGAGAATAAATGGATAGATGACCTCCCGGGCCGCCTTCAGGACAATCCCCAGGACGAAGATGACGATCAGGCCGACCGAGAGGCGGAAAAACTTATGATCGTCCACTGGATGTACCTCTTATCATATTTCCCGCCGTGAACGTGAGGTCCTCAAGTCCTCAGCCTTTGGCGGCCAGCATCTTGGCCAGCGAATCGGTCAACTCCCCGAGCAATTTTTCTCCGGCCGGCCCCAGGCCGTCAGGAACCCGCATGACGCCGCAGAGGATGTTCCGGACATGGCCGATGTACGTGAGCTGGGAATAACGGTTCTTGACCCGATACCCCCCCGCGATCTTTTCCGGAACCTGCTTGTCCTTGGCGAAAAAGTCCAAGAGCCGGCCGAGTGCGGCCTCGGCCGCCTTTTCCGAGTCCGATGCAGCCACGAAGCAATCGACCTCCTGACCCTCGATCTTGTAGGTGGCCAGGAAGCCGTCGTGCAGGAACTCGTAGCCCAGGAAATTCTTCTTGACCGATTTTTCGCTCCGGGCGACGAGGCCTTCGGTCGGGAACACCCGAAGAAGGGGCGGGAGGGCGCCTTTTTCCGGGATGGCCGCGGCGATCCTCTGGCCGTAATCCGCCAGGGCCGAGGCCGTCCCCTCTCCCAGGCCGAAACTGAGCAGTTTCACGTAGTAGCGGCCGGCCAGGAAATTCAGGGCCTCGCCTTCGAGGTACCCGAGCTCCCCGACCGGAACGGGCTTGTTCTCAGGGTACCGCTCGGCGCTGAAAATGCCGAAGGCGTTGTCCGGCCCCGACATGTCGTAGATCTCGACGGTCAGGGTGGCCTCGGTCCCCTCCTTCTTGAGCTGGACGACGAGAAGCTCCCTGAAGTCGTAGCTCAGGTAGCTCTCGGCCGCCCCGTCGATATACTCATAGAGGGTCTCGGGAAAAAAGCTCTTCGGCGCTTCCGCATTTATCCAGGCCTCGGCTCGCGGGACCAGCGCCGCCAGCGCCGGATCGGCCTTCCTCTCCTGGGCCCGTGCCGGCGCCAGGGATAAAGCCATCGTTACCAAAAGGACAGTCCGTGTTGCAGTGCATCTGTCCCAACGGGTCGCTTTCATGCTGAACCTCCGCGCGTCTTCACGAAACTAATATAGACGACCGGAGTTGTCTTGGCAAGCACAAACACCCAAGCCATGAGATGGGTGGTTCGATGCATGACAGGGGCTGAGCGGAATGGCCGGAACTTGATCAAACGGTTTAGCCTGTCCGGCTTGGGACGAGAAGACCCAAGGCTCGCTCCGGATAATTACCAGAAGCGCAGCTCCGAGTTGCTCCGCAGCACTTCTGCTGGTCGCTCCGTGGAAATCACTCCTTGCCGGGGGGACTCCCCGAGTCCGCAACCTCAAGGTGGCTTTGTTGACAACCCTGAAAAAAGCGGTCATCATGGAAACGCTATGCCCAAGTCGAGAGTCGTCATCGTCAGATCGGGCGGCCTCACGGATCCGGGCAGCCCGGCGGACCAGGCCAGGATCCTCAAGATGTTTTCCAGGGGATTCGGGCTCCTGACGGGTGAACGGGAAGAGAAAAGCGCCGTCCTCTCGGTCTTCCGGCCGGAGGACCGCGTCGGGATCAAGATCAACACCATAGGCGGCCGGGCGATCAGCACCCGTCCTGAGATCTCCCTCGCTCTGGCCGGCTGGATCTCGCGGAACGGCCTGCAAGAAAAGAATATCATCGTCTGGGACCGGACGAACCGCGAGCTCCGTGACGCGGGCTACAGGCTCGCTGCGGGCGCGGACAGGTTCCAGGTGTTCGGGACGGACGCGGACGGGGCCGGCTATGGGAGCGAACTCGTCTCCCACCTCAACATCGGCAGCCTCTTTTCCAAGATCCAAACGGACCTCGTGACGGCCTCCGTCAGCCTGGCCATCCTCAAGGACCACGGCCTGGCGGGGATCACGGCCGGGATGAAGAACTACTTCGGCGCCATCCACAATCCCAACAAGTACCATGATTTTCACTGCAACCCGTTCGTCCCCGAGGTCTTCGATTCGCCCCCGGTCAAAGGCAAACATAGGATCTCCGTCCTGGATTGCCTCGTCGTCCAGTATCACCGGGGACCGTCGTTCCATCCCCAGTGGACGGAACGGTACGGCGGCTTCATTTTCAGCCTTGACCCGGTGGCGGCCGACCGCATCGGCTGGGCCCTTATCGAAAGGTTCCGGGCCGCCAAAGGCCTCCCGTCGCTGGCCGAGGAAGGACGCGAGCCCGCGTATCTGGCCACCGCGGAAAAAATGGGCTTGGGCCGGGCCGACCTCGGCGGGATTGAAACGATCGAGGAGACGGTCCCATGAAGCGCCGAGATTTTTTCAAGAGCGCGGCCGGGGCCGGACTCGTCATCGGGGCGGGCCTGCCGTCCCTCTGCTCCCGGCTTTCTGCCTACGGGGAAAAGGGCGTCCTCTCCCATGTCGAGGCCCGCTACTACAAAAAGCTCCCGGACCGCGAGATCGAATGCGAGCTCTGTCCCCGGGCTTGCCGTCTCGGCGACAAGGAGCGCGGCTACTGCGGCGTCCGGGAAAACCAGGGCGGGACCTACTACACGTTGGTCTATGGGAAGGCCTGCAGCCTCAATGCCGACCCGATCGAGAAGAAGCCCTTCTTCCACTTCCTTCCCGGAACCAAGGCCCTCTCCCTGGCCACGGCGGGCTGTAACTTGAACTGCAAGTTCTGCCAGAACTGGGAGATTTCCCAGGTCCGGCCCGAGCAGGTCGAAAACGTCGACCTCCCGCCGAGGGTCATCCCCGCTCAAGCCGAAAGATACGATTGCCCCTCCATCGCTTACACCTATACGGAGCCCACCGTCTTCTATGAATACATGTATGACACGGCCGTCGAGGCCCGGAGGCAGGGCCTGCGGAGCGTCGTCGTGACCGCAGGACACATCAAACCGGAGCCGCTCAAAGACCTCATCGGAGTCGTCGACGCCATCAAGGTCGACCTGAAGGGGTATACGCAGGATTTTTACGCGAACTACGTCCGGGGGGAACTTAAGACGGTACTCGAGACCATCCGGACCGTGGCCAAGAGCAAGGTCTGGCTCGAGATCGTCTACCTTGTGATCCCGACGCTCAACGATTCGGCTGAGGACATCCGGAAGATGGCCCAGTGGGTCAAGAACGAGGCCGGGGACCGGGTCCCCCTCCATTTTTCCAGGTTCCAGCCCCTCTATCTCATCAAGAACCTCCCCCCGACGCCAGTTTCGACCCTGGAAATGGCCCGGGACACGGCCCTTGCAGAAGGGCTGGGGTTCGTCTACATCGGGAACATACCAGGTCATCCTGGCGAAAACACGTATTGCACGAACTGCAAAAAGACGGTCATCCAAAGGACGGGCTTTATGGTCGATGAGATCCGGCTCAAGGGGGGAAAGTGCCAGTTTTGCGGGACGCCCGTGCCGGGGATCTGGGCCTGAGGGCCCGGCTGCCCGCCTTTCTTCTCGGCTTTCTGGCCACCTCCTTCCAGATCTTCCTGTTGCGGGAGTTCGCCGTCCATTTCTACGGCAACGAGATGACCTTCGGTTTTGTCCTCGGGGCCTGGCTGCTCTGGGGCGGGATCGGCAGCCTGGTGGGGCCGAGACTCCGCCTCCGGCCGGACCATCTTCCCGGCTTCTACACGGCGACGATCGGCCTATATTTTTCGTGCCTCGTCCTCCTGCGTTTCTCCCATCGTCTGCTGGGCACCCTGCCCGGCGAGCTCACCGGCCTCGTCCCCGCCCTCCTCTTTTCCTTGGGACTGTCCATGTTTGTCAGCTTTCCCCTCGGGGTCGCCTTCGTCCTCAACGCGGCCCTTCTTCACGGCGATGCACCGCGGGTCTATCTCCTCGAGTCCCTGGGGGCGGCGGCCGCCGGCCTGTCCGTCTATCTTCTCCTCATCCCCCATTTCTCGAATTGGCAGGGGGCCGCGCTCGTATCGGCCGCGGTGGGATTCGCGATCTTTCTCGTGCTTCGGCCGGCCAAGGCCTGGCTGCTCTTCCTCGCCACCGCGGCCGCCGCCGCGTTGTTCGCCGCGGCCGACTTTCCCGCGCTCCGCTCCGCCTGGAAGCCGTTCAACCTCGTGCACGCGGAGGACACGCCCTACGGGAAGCTCCAGGTCCTGAAGACGGGGGAACAATACTCTTTTTACAGCAACGGGCTGCCGGTCTTTTCTTACCCGAACACGGAGGCCGCCGAAGAGTCGGTCCATTTCGCCCTCCTCCAGAGAGAAGGCCCGAAGGACATCCTTCTCATCGGAGGCGGCGTCAGCGGGGGCTGCGCCGAGTGTCTCAAGTATCCAGGAACGACGCTGGAATACGTCGAGATCGACCCGGCCATCATCCGGCTGGCCGAACGATACCTGCCCCTTCCAGGGCTAGCGGCCCTGAGGGACTCCCGGGTCAGGGTGTTCTTCGAGGACGGGCGGGCCTTCCTGGGGCGGACGTCAAAGACGTACGATGCCGTCATCCTCAGCCTGCCGGAGCCGGCCACGGCCCAGATCAACCGCTTTTATACCCGGGAGTTCTTCGCCGAGGTCAGGAGAAAGCTCAGCCCGGACGGCGTTCTGAGCTTCGTCGTCCCCTCTTCCGAGAACTATATCAGCGGGGACCTCGAACGGTTCCTGCAGACCCTCGAGACCACCCTGAGCGCCGTCTTTCCCGAAGTCCTGGCCGTGCCCGGGGAGAATAATGTTTTCCTGGCCTCCGCCTCCCCCCTCTCGATCGACCCGGGAAGGCTCGTCGCGGCTCTGAAACGCCTCGGCATCCGCAACCGCTTCGTCAGCCCGGAGATGCTTCCGGCCAGGCTGGCGCCGCTCCGGGTCGACTATCTCAGCCAGAAGATCCGGGCCCGGCCCGGGCTCGTCAACCGGGACCTCATTCCGGTGAGCTACTACTTCCATTCCGTCCTCTGGGCCGCCCAGTTCAAAGGCGTCGAGTCTGCCGCGCTCAGGATCTTCGCCAGGGTCCCCGCGTTCTGGCTCCTGGACTTTCCTCTTGTCCTCGCGGGGCTGGCCCTGGCCCTGATGGCCTGGAAGAGGAGGCGCTCGCCGGTCCGTTTCCTCGTTCCCGTGGCCCTCGCGGGGTTTTCGTCGATCCTCGTCGAAATGGCCGTTCTCATCGTTTTCCAGGCCTTTTACGGGTACGTCTACGGAAAGATCTCCCTGCTCCTTTCGGCCTTCATGGCCGGGCTCTTCGCCGGCTCCCTCGCGGGACGGCAGAGGGAACGACCCTCCGCGATGGACTTGGCCGCTGTCCAGGCGGGATCCGCCGGGCTCCTCATCCTGGGCCTGAAAATGATCGAACGACGGGGGCCCGAGATCCTTCCCTTTTTATTCCTGTTCGCCTTCGGCGTCCTGGCCGGTTACCTGTTCGTCGCGGCCAACCGGCTCTACCTCAGGGAGAGCCCCCACCCGGGAACCGGCTACGGCGTGGACCTCCTCGGGTCTTTTCTCAGCGTCGTCCTGGCGTCTTCGTTCGTAATCCCCCTCCTGGGCATCCCCCGGCTCCTCGGCCGTCTGGCCGTTCTGAATCTGCTGGGCTTCCTGTTCGTCGTGGCCATCGCCATCCACCGCGAAACTATCCCCCGCCGGACGGGATTATAATATAATAGTTCGTTAGGAAGTTTTGCTGTGTTTGAGGACTGCGTTCAGATCCGGAAAGGGAACGGGAGTAACCGTTCCAAAAAGATTCTCCCGCTCGCCCTCTCCCTCATCTTTCATATTTTTCTCATCTACGGGCTCTATCATGCCCAGATTTCGATCAAGATCCTCAAACTCGGGCCCAGCGTCCATAACGTCGTCATCGGGCCCGCCTTGACATCTTCCCTGCCCAAGATCGTCGGCTCCATCGGGCCGGGGGTCCCGGCCAAGGGACCTCCTCCCGGAGGTGGCCCCGGGCCGGAAGGTGCAAGCGGGCCGCCCCGCCGCCGGGCCCCAAGCGTGGAAAGCACGCCGGCGGCCCCGGCCCAGCCCGGCCGTGAGGCTTCGGGAACACCCAGCTCAGACATTCCAGCGCTGTCTTCCAAATTTCAGAAGGCCCTGGCGTCGCATCTTAAGACCGACCAGGGAGCGGAGTTCAAGATCGTTCTCGCCCCGCCCGGCTCGAAGCCCGGTCCCGCCGGCCCCGCCGCCAAGGGCGCCGTCACCGACTTCTTCAGTTACCTCCCGGGTCCTGTCGGGGAAACGGGAGGCGGCCGGTACGGGACCGGTAGGACGGGAAGGGGAGGAAGGGGGACGGGCTCCGGTCAAAGGGCGAGCATATCCATCCCACTTAAAGGTTACGATCTCACGCCCTGGGCCCAAAAGGTCCTCGAGCTCATCGTGCGGAACTGGGACCTGCCATCCGTCGGGAATCTTCCGGACCGGTCCGAGGTGAGGATCATCCTTATTATTAGTAAAAGCGGCGACCTCTCCTCCCTGGAAATGGTCGAGGGCACCGCCCTCGACGTCCTGGACCGGGCGGCCGTGAAAGCCATCCGGGCGAGCCTGCCGTTCCCGGCCCTGCCGGCCGATTTCCCGGGGGATTTTCTCGAGGCCCACGTCGAATTCAGCTATCATGATTAGAAGAATCTCCGTCGCCGGCCTTTTTTTCCTGGCCTTCGGTCTGGCTTGGGCCGCCGACTGGAAGGCCGAGCTCCTTTCCTGTCTCGGTCCCCACCCCGACTACCTGAAGGCCATGAACTTCCTCGCCGGCCAGGCCAAGGGCATGGAGGCCGGAGACCGGCAGACCGCTGAAGCGCTCCTTCCCTACCTCGCCAGCAAACTCGGGAGGACGGCGGAGGAGCAGGACCTGATCTCGGATTATTATGAGAAATATAGGGACAACGACCCCGAGTTCGGGTTCCTGGATGATCCCACTCACCGGGACTTCCTGGTCTTCTGGATGCGCTGGAAGTCGACCTACCCGCTCGTCTCGGGCGTGAACTTCATCCTCCGCCCCGGGAGCGCGGGCGCGACCCTGCCGACCGGGATCGAAATCGGGCTCGACCTCCTGAATAACGCCTACTACAAGATCTCCCTGGGACCCTATGTCCTCGAGGGCGGTTTCTGGCCGAGGGGTTTTCACATCGTGACCGTTCCGGTCGAGGGCCTGTTCGATCGATCCGGGGCGTACGAGTTCATGCTGGACCTCAAGTCCGGAGATTTTGTCTTGAGGAAGCCCATCAGGATCGAAGTCAGCGTCTCCTCCGTCGCCCGCCTCGGGTCGCTGCCACCCGCGATGCCCCCTGTCGTCGACGGTTCCAAGGCCCGGAAGGCCCCGCCCATTCAGTCGGATCTCGAGGGCGACCTCTCTCTCTACGTCGGCGGCAAGCTCATCATGACCAGCCGGAAGCTCGCCGTCAGGATGCCTCCCATCAATATTCCGATCCCAGGGCCCTCCATGCCCGGCACCAAGCCCTACCTTCCGCCCCCCAGGACGGACCCGATGGCAAACAGCGTCTCCATCCTGGACGCCCTCGCCCTGACCTACAAGACGCTGAAGGACCTCCTCTCCAAGAAACCTCCGGCGCCTTGGGCCCCGAGCTACCAAAAGGTCACCAGCCTGTCTTTCTCTTTTGACCGGGCAGCGGGCGACGGCGCGGCGTCCGGCGCCCGGGCGGACGTCCTATTGGAGCCGGTCCGGGGCACGATCCTCCGCCGGTGAGGATCCTGTCCGCCCGGCTCAAATAGAAAAATCTTTGACTTTTCCAGCTTTGTTGATATATCCTACAGCGTAGGGATTTATGTGGTTCCGGCCCTGAGGCCCTGCTTACGGACAGGCGACGAGGCCAATGAAGGGAGGCTGATCATGGGAGACAAGGGGGTCGAAAGGCGGTTGTGCCAGCGTTTCAAAATCCCCGGGGCCACCATCTCCTACCGGAAGGAAAGGCTCTTCTCGACCCAGGTCGGCTTCGACGAGGAATTCTGCCCCGTCCTCGACATCAGCCGAGGCGGCGTCCGCTTCCTGACGCAGAAGCCCCTGAAGTTCAAGTCCAGGGTCGTCCTCCAGATCTCCATCCCAGGAGAAAGGATCCCCCTGAACCTGAAGGGGCGTGTCCGGTGGTCGTCCTTCAATCCGGGCAAGAGCTACAAGTACCAGGCCGGCGTCCAGTTCAATCCCTACGGTGAAGAGAAAGGTCAGAACTATCCCGGCAACCTGGTGAAGATCATCGCCCTCGAACAGAAGTTCAGCGAACCGACGAACGGCGAGGGCACCGATAAGGCCAGCGAGTTCAGCATCTAGCGCGGGGCGCCCTGCTTCGCCGGCCGCTCCCCTTCCACCACCACCTGCGAATAGTCGGCCATCCCGGAGAACATCCGGTTGATGGCCTGGAGCAGGCCCAGGCGGTTCTGCCTCAGCTTCTTCTCTCCCGCCATGACGAGGACGCCGTCGAAGAACGCGTTGAGGACGGGCTGGAGCTTGAAAATGATGGTCTGGGCCCGGACGAAGTCCCCGCGGGCGATCATCGGCGAGGCGTTATGCTCGATGATGGAAAAGGCCGAAAAGAGGTCCCGTTCCTCTTTCTCTACGAACAGGTCGGGATTGAGCTTTGCGGCGGGCTGGTCCCGGAGGATATTGTTCGTCCTCTTGGCCATGAGGATGAAGGGTTCGAACTGCGGGCTGGCCTTGAGAGAATCGAGCGCCCGGACCCTCAGGAGAACGTCATGCACCTGCTGAATCCCCGGCCCCAGGGCCGCGCCGATGAGATCGTAGCGGAAGCCCTGCTTTTCCAGGATGAATCGGAGCCGGCCGGCGAAGAATTCGAGTATGTATCGCTTGACGGAATCCCGTTTCACCGTGAGCCTGTCGCCATAAGCCGCCAGGACATTGTCGACGAGGAGAGGGAAGGAGAAACGGAATTCCCTATCGAGGATGACCTTGCAGACGCCGAGGGCGTTCCGGCGGAGGCCGAACGGGTCGCTCGACCCGCTGACCTCGACCCCCACGCCGACGACCCCGACGATGGAGTCCAGCTTGTCGGCGAGGGAGAGGACGGCCCCCGGAACGGATGACGGCGAATCGTCTTCCAGGCCCGCCGGCAGGTAATGCTCGTAGATCGCTTCGTGGACCGCGGCGGGATAGCCCTCCTCGCGGGCGTAGAGGCCGCCCATTTTTCCCTGCAGGCTCGGGAACTCCTTGACCATTTCCGTCAGGAGGTCGGCCTTGCAGAGCCCGGCCGCCTCCGCGACGTCCTTTTTGACCTTGGCCGCCTCGAGCTTGTCACAGAGGTAGGAGCCGATTTTCTTGAGCCTCTGGGCCTTGTCCTCGTAGCTGCCGAGTTTTTCCTGGAAGACGACGCTCCGGAGTCCTTCGGCCCGATCGGCCAAGGAGACCTTGCGGTCCTCTCCCCAGAAGAACCGGGCGTCCTCGAGCCTGGCCTTGAGGACGCGCTCGTTCCCGCTCCGGATGAGGCCCTTGGCGTCCTCCCTGGCGTCGGCAACGCCCAGGAAATGCGGGAGCTGCTTATTGTCCCTGAGGACGGAAAAGAACTTCTGGTGCTTCCTCATGGCCGTGGACAGGACTTCCATGGGCAGGCTCAGGAAGCTTTCGGGGAAAGCGCCGAGGATAACCAGCGGATGCTCGACGTTGTCGATCAGCTCCTCGAGCAGGTCCGGGTCAGGGTAGACCCTGGCCTTGAGGGGCGCCAGTTTTTCCGCGATCTGGGCCAGGATGATCGCTCTCCGCTCCGCGGGGTCAACGATGACGTAGTTCTCGGCGAGCAAAGTTTTGTATTCGGCGAAGCTGCCGACCCTGAACTTCTTCGGCGAGAGGATCCTGTGTCCGACCGTGGAATCGACGGCCTTGAGGCCCTCGAAGGCAAGGTCCAGGGGCTTCCCATCAAAGAGGCAGAGGAGGTTATGGATGGGGCGTGAGAAACGGAACGGGCTCGTCCCCCAGCGCATCATCTTGGGAAAGGCGAGGGAGCCGAGGATCCGGGGCACGGACTCGGCCAGGATCTCCCTCGTCGGCGACCCCGTCGACTTCTTCTTGAAACCGAGGTATTCACCCTTAGGGGTCCTGACCACCTCAAGGGCGCTCTCCGAGATCCCCTGGGACCTGGCGAACCCCTTGGCCGCCTGGGTGAAGGCGCCGTCGGGCCCGATACCAACGGACTTGGGCGGGCCGGTCACGACGGCCTCTCTGTCTTCCTGGCCGGGGGCGAAATCGCCGACAACGACGAGGCGCCGGGGAGTGGCAATGGTCTTGAGGTCGGAGACCCCGACCCGGGCCGCTTCGAGCTCCTGCCGGAATCTTCCGTCGAGATGTTCCAGGGCCGACCGGATATGGGAGGCGGGCAGCTCTTCGGTCAGCAACTCCAGGAGGAATTCCATCAGGCCTCCTCCTTCCCCGCGGTGAACTTCCGGGCGATCGCGTTCACGAGGGCACGGATCTCGGCAATCATCTTGACCCGCTCGGTGACGCTGATCGCCCGCCTCGAGTCGAGGAGGTTGAAATTGTGCGAGCACTTCAGGCACATGTCATAGGCCGGAAGGAGCAGGCCTCTTGCGATGAGGCGGGCCGCTTCCTTCGCCGAGGCCTGGAAGGCGCGCCGGAGGGTGTCGACATCGGCGGCCGTGAAATTGTACTCGGAGAACTCCCGCTCCTCGCGGTGGCGGAGGTCGCGGTAGGTGACGTCGGACGACCAGTCGAGGTCATAAATATCGTCCTTCTGCTCGAGGAACATCTCGAGCCGCTCGAGGCCGTAGGTGATCTCGACCGGGACCGGGGAAAGCTCGATCCCGCCGCACTGCTGGAAGTAGGTGAACTGGGTGATCTCCAGTCCGTCGAGGAGGACCTGCCAGCCGACACCCCAGGCGCCGATGGTCGGCGACTCCCAGTTGTCCTCGTCGAACCGGAGGTCGTGGTCCTCGAGGGCGATCCCTAGCGACGCGAGGCTCCGGACATAAATGTCCTGGATGTCGTCCGGCGAGGGCTTCATGATGACCTGATATTGGAAATGCTTCTGGACCCGGTTCGGGTTCTCCCCGTACCGGCCGTCCGTCGGGCGCCGCGATGGCTGGACGTAGCCAACCTTCCAGGGCCGGCGGTCCAAGACCCGGAAGAAGGTGTCCGGGGTCATGGTCCCGGCGCCCACCTCGAGGTCATAAGTCTGGGCGAGGTAACAGCCCTGGGCGGCCCAGAACTTGTGCAGGTTGAGGATCAGGTCTTGGACGGACATCTAAGGCTTCTCTTCCCACCTGAGGACGGGGGTCTTGGCCGCGGCCACCTCGTCCAGCCTCCGGACATAGGTGACGTGCGGAGCAGATTTCAGGATCTCCGGATTCTCTTTGGCCTCCAGGGCGATCGACTTCATGGCCGCGATGAAGAGGTCCAGGTCGCGCTTGCTCTCGGTCTCCGTCGGCTCGATCATCAGGGCGCCGTGGACGATGAGCGGGAAGGACATCGTCGGCGGGTGGAGGCCGTGGTCGATCAGCCGCTTGGCGATATCCAGGTTCGTGATGCCGAATTCCTTCTGGAACTTGTCCGAGAAGACGCACTCGTGCATGGAGGACGCCGTGTATTTCAAGTGATATTCGCCCTCCAGGCTTTTCCGGACGTAGTTGGCGTTGAGGACGGCGTATTCGGCGATCTCCCGGATCCCTTTTGGGCCGAGGCTCAGGATGTAGCAAAGGGCCCTGACGATGACCGAGAAATTGCCGTAGAAGCTCCGGACGCGCCCGATCGTTTTGGGCCGGTCGAAGTCGAGAGAATATCGGCCGACCTTCTCCTCGATGACGGGCACGGGGAGATACGCCGCGAGCTCCCTCTTGACGCCGACGGGGCCGGACCCGGGTCCGCCGCCGCCGTGGGGGGTGGAGAATGTCTTGTGGAGGTTGATGTGGATGACGTCGACACCCATGTCGCCGGGCCGGACGATCCCGGTCAGGGCGTTCATGTTGGCCCCGTCCATGTAGATGAGGCCGCCTTTGGCGTGGACGATCCCGGCGATCCGGCAGATGTCGCTTTCGAAGACGCCGAGGGTGTTGGGGTTGGTCACCATGAGCGCGGCCACGTCCTCGGTCATCTCTTTCTCGAGGCCGGCGATGTCGATCATCCCGTCCTCGTTCGACTTGATCTCCTTGACCGTGTACCCGCAGATATGGGCCGAAGAGGGATTCGTGCCGTGGGCCGAATCCGGGATGAGGACGTATTTCCGAGGGTCGCCCCGGTCTTCGAGGGCGGCCCGGATGATCATCATCCCCGTGAGTTCGCCGTGCGCCCCCGCCGCGGGCTGGAGCGTGAAGGCGTCCATGCCGGCGATCTCGCAGAGGAAGCCCTCGACCCTCTTGAGGACCTCCAGGTTCCCCTGGACGAGGTCAACCGGGGCGTTGGGATGGGAAGCCGCTAGGGGAGGCAAGCCCGAGAGCCTCTCGTTGATCTTGGGGTTGTATTTCATCGTGCAGGACCCGAGTGGATAGAGGCCCAGGTCCACGCAGTAGTTCTTCTGGGAAAGACGGGTGAAATGCCGCGTGACCTCCGGCTCCGAAACCTCGGGAAAGCCGTCGATCGTCCGGCGGAGCGGAACGACGCGGAGAAGGTCCTTCGTCTCCGGGACGTCGAGGGACGGCAGGAGGTCGGACTTCTTGCCGGGGGCGCTGATCTCGAAGATGAGGGGCTCGCGGATCTCCTTGATCATGACAGTGCCTCCTTGACAGCCCGGCCGAGCCGGTCGATGTCGTCCTTTCGCTTGAGCTCCGTGACGCTGACCAGGGCGCAATCCTTGAGCTCGCCATAGGCCCCTTCGAGACCGAGGCCGCCGAGGATCCCCTTTTCCCGAAGGGCGGCGTCGACTTTGGCCCAGGGCTTGGGGAACTCGAGGACGAACTCGTTGAAGACGGGGCCGCTGAACCTCCTCCGGACTCCGGGCACGGCCGTGAGCGCGTCCAGGGCATAGGCGGCCTTCTGGGCGTTCTGCCAGGCCATCTCTCTCAGGCCGTCCTTGCCCAATGTTTCGAGGAAGATCGTGGCCCGCAGGGCACAGAGAGCCTGGTTCGTGCAGATATTGGAGGTGGCCCGCTCCCGACGGATGTGCTGCTCCCGGGTGGCCAGGGTCAGGACGAAACCCCGGAGGCCGTCGACGTCCGTGGTCTGGCCCGCGATCCGGCCCGGGAGCTGCCGGACATACTCTTTCCGGCAGGCCATGAAGCCGAGGTAGGGTCCGCCGAAGCTTAGCGGAATCCCGAAGGACTGGCCCTCGCCGGTCACGATGTCGGCCCCAAGAGCCCCCGGAGACTCCAGCAGCCCCATGGACAGGGCCTCGGCCACAACGGCTACTGACATGGCCTTGCGGGAGTGCGCGATCTCGGACAGGGCCTTGATGTCCTCGACGACACCGAAGAAATTCGGCGACTGATAAACGACGCCGCAGACCCGGTCGTCCATGCGCTCCGAGAGCGCCGCGGGGTCGACCCGTCCGTCCCTGCCGCTGGGGATCTCGATGGCCTCGACCCCCAGGTTCTTGATGTAGGTCCGGATGACCTCCCGGTACTGAGGATGGAGCGTCCGGGCGACTAGGACCTTGGACCTTCCGGTCAGGCGGTGGGCCATCAGGACGGCCTCGGCGGCGCCGGTGGCCCCCTCATAAAGGGAGGCGTTGGCGATGTCGAGCCCGGTGAGCTGGCAGATGAGCGTCTGGAACTCGAAGATGATTTGGAGGGTCCCCTGGCTGACCTCGGGCTGGTAGGGCGTGTATGGGCTGACAAATTCGCCCCGCGAGCTCAGGTAGTCGACGACCGTCGGGATAAAATGCTCGTACGCCCCGCCGCCCAGGAAGGACAGGAAGCGCGAATAGGAATTCCGGCGCCCGACCTCTTCGACGGCCCGGACGAGGTCCATTTCCGCGAGGGGCGCGGGCAGGTCCAGGTCCCTCTTGAGCCGGACGTCCTTGGGGATGCAGCCGAACAGCTCCTCCGTGGAGCGGATGCCGACGGCGGCCAGCATCTCTTTTTTGTCTTTGTCGCTGAGAGAAAGATAGCTCATGGACTCAACCTCTGGTCATTTTCCGGAAGGGACGGTCAGGATTCCAGCCCCTCCAGGAATTTCTCGTAATCGGAGACCTTCATCAGGCCTTCGAGCTCTTTCCTGTCCTTGATCTTCAGCCGAACGATCCAACCCCGGCCGTGCGGGTCCTTGTTGAGAAGGTCGGCCGTCTGGGACAGGCCGTCGTTGACGGCGACGATTTTGCCGGCGACCGGGGAATAGACGTCCGACACCGACTTCACCGATTCCACGACGCCGATCGATTGATGGGCGGCGAGCTCGGCCCCCACCTGGGGAAGCTCGACGAAGATGATGTCGCCGAGCTGGTGCTGGGCGAAATCCGTGATGCCGACCAGGCCTTCATTGCCTTCGACTTTGATCCATTCGTGGTCTTTCGTGTAATAGAAATCGCTAGGATACATCGGAACCTCCTCCTTGATCTCAGGCGGCGGGCCCGCGGCCCGCGGGCACTGTCCGTTTATTTCTTGTCGGCCCTTTTGTAAAAAGGCGTGGGGATGACTTTCGCTCTCGTCATTTTATCCCTGATGCCGACTTCGAATTCCGTGCCGATGGCCGTGGCCCCGATCGGAAGATAGGCCAGGCCGATGGGCTTTTTCAGGAAGGGCGAAAACGTCCCCGAGCAGACCTCCGAAACTTTCTGAGCGCCCACATAAACCGGGTAATGAGGGCGGGCAATGCCCTTGTCGATGAGCTCGAAACCGACGAGCTTCCGTTGGAGGCCCTCGGCCAGCTGTTTCTCGATGACGGGCTTGCCCAGGAAATCGCCCTTCTGGAGCTTGACGATCCATTTGAGGTCGGCCTCGAGGACCGTCGTCTTATCCGAAATGTCGTTCCCGTAGAGCATGAGCTTGGACTCTAGCCGCAGGGTGTCACGGGCGCCGAGCCCGATCGGAAGCAGGCCGAGAGGGGTTCCCTTCTCGATGATCGACGTCCAGACGGCGCCGGGATCCGGGTCGGTCGAGTAGACCTCGAAGCCATCCTCGCCCGTGTAGCCTGTCCGCGAGACGAGACATTCGATGCCCGCCACCTTTCCCTTGGACCACCAGAACGACTTCATGGCGCCCAGGGCGATGTCGGTCAGGGGCTGGAGGATCTTTTCCGCCAGCGGCCCCTGGAGGGCGACCTGGGAATAGGCGTCGCTCTGGTTTTCGACTCTGACCTCGAACCCCTTGGTGTGGCCGGCGATCCAGGCGAAATCCTTGTCCACGTTGGCCGCGTTGACGACGAGGAAATAAGTTCGGGGATTGATGCAGTAGACGAGCATGTCGTCGACGAACGTCGATTCCGGGGTCATGAGCGCCGTGTATTGGACCTGGCCCGGGAGAAGCCGGGCCGCGTCGTTGGGCGTCAGCCACTGGACATAGGCCAGGGCGTCCTTGCCCGTGACGAAGACCTCGCCCATGTGGCTGACGTCGAAGAGCCCGGCCCGCGTCCGGACAGCCATGTGCTCGTCGATGATGCCCTTGTATTCGATCGGCATCTCCCAGCCGACGAACTCGACCATCTTGGCGCCGAGTTTCTTGTGGAGCTCATTGAAGCGGGTCTTTTTCATGGAGTCATCCTTTCTCGAAAGAACATCAAAATTATCATATTCCGCGGCCTCGTTCAAGTCCAAGGAGACGCGCCGGCCTGGAGACGTCTGCCCGACGGGGAGCCCCAGCCCGGGCGGCGGCGCTTGTCGCGGGCCAGGATTTTGCTATAATATTAAACTGTTATGCCGGACTTCAAAACTCGTTTGAAAGAAACGATTTATAAAAGGCTCGCGGGGACCTATCCCCTGTCCCTCGAAGAGCTCGAGGTCGCGTCGACCCCGGACCAGAGCATGGGGGACCTGGCCCTTGCGTTTCCCCTTCAGCTCGCTAAAAAGCTCAAGAAGGCGCCCCGGGCGATCGCCCAGGAAGCGGCCGGACTTCTCGCCGGGCTCGACGGCGTTCTCAAGGTCGAGGTCGCCGGGGCCGGCTTCATCAACCTCTTCCTCGACAGAGAAAAATATTTCCGCGGCCTCCTCCGGGACATCGGCCGGACGGAGCTCGTCCCCGAGGAAGAGAAGATCATCATCGAGCACACGAACATCAACCCGAACAAGGCGGCCCACATCGGCCACCTCCGGAACGCGTGCCTGGGCGACACGCTCGCCCGCTGCCTTCGTTACAAGGGCGAGAAGGTCGAGGTCCAGAACTATATCGACGACACGGGCGTCCAGGTCGTGGACGTCGTCTTCGGCTTCATGGAGATCGCAGGCAAGACCCTCGCCGACCTCGACGGGCTCCCCGGGAAATTCGATTACTATTGTTGGGACCTCTACGCCCGCGTCTCCGGCTATCTGGCCGAACATCCCGGGTCCGAGAAGCGGAAGGCCGAGGTCCTGAGAAAGATCGAGCACGGCGAGGACTCCGAATACGCGATGTCCCGCTATATTTCCCGCCGGATCGTCCGGGCCCATCTGGCGACCATGGCCAGGCTTGGGATCACCTACGACGTCCTCCCGTGCGAAAGCACGATCCTCCATCTCAAGTTCTGGCAGAAGGCTTTTGGGCTCCTCAAGGACAAGCAGGCCATCGAATATGTCACAGAGGGCGAGAACAAGGGCTGCTGGGTGATGAAGCTCGAGGACGAATCGGACCGGGAGAAGATCATCGTCCGGTCCGACGGAACGGTCACCTATGTCGGGAAGGACATCGCCTACCAGCTCTGGAAATTCGGCCTCCTCGGCCGGGATTTCTATTATGAGCCATTCGCTGACGACGGCGGCCGGACGCTCTGGATATCGACGGACGTCCCCGGCCCGGCCTCTCCCGGCTTTGGGAAGGCCAGCAAGGTCTACAATGTCATCGACACCCGGCAGTCCTACCTCCAGAAGGTCGTCGTCCAGGGGCTGCGGTCGCTCAAGTTTGCGGCCCAGGCCGCGAAGTCGGTCCATTTCTCCTACGAAATGGTCGCCCTCTCCCCCAACAGCCTGAAAGAGCTCGGCTACGCCGCCTCGGAGGACGAGAAGGACAGATCCTTCCTCGAGGTATCGGGGCGCAAGGGTCTGGGCGTCAAGGCCGACGACCTTCTCGACCGGCTCGAGGAGAAAGCCCTGGCCGAGATCGAAAAAAGGGGCGCCGGCTTCTCCGCGGAGGACAAGGCCAGGATCTCCCGGGAGATCGCCGCCGGGGCCCTCCGCTACTTCATGCTCAAGTTCGCCCGGAACTCCCTCATCGTCTTCGACTTCGAGGAGGCCCTGAGCTTCGAGGGCGAAACCGGCCCCTATCTCCAGTACACCTTCGTCCGGCTGAGCAGCATTTTCCGCAAGCTCAAGGAGCGCGAGGGAACGACCGAGGAGGACGTCCTCCGGTCCGTCGCTGCGCCGTTCGACCTCACCGCGCTCTCCGACAGGGAGACGGCCGATTTCTGGGACCTCGTCCTCTACGGCTCCCAGCTCGAGGAGGCGGTCGTTCGCTCGGTCAAATCCCTCGAGTTCTCCCACCTGGCCAAGTTCGCCTTCAATCTTTGCCAAGAGCTCAACACCTACTACCACCAATATCCCGTCCTCTCTGAAGAGAACCCAGGGATCAGGGCCGTCCGGCTCCTGACCATCCGATACATCAAGGAGCAGCTCAAGAGCGCGCTCGGGCTCATGGGCATTCCATTGCCCGAGCGGATGTGACGCAACCCTCGGAGCCAGCCTCGAGTTTTCGAACAAGGAAGGGAGGTTTTCATGATCGAAGTCCAAGACCTCACCAAGAAGTACGGGGAGCTCACGGCCGTCCGGGGCCTCAGTTTCAAGGTCGATAAGGGCAAGATCTGGGGCCTGCTGGGCCCGAATGCGGCCGGCAAGACGACGACCATGCGCGTCCTGACAGGATATCTGCCGGCAACTGACGGCAAGGCCACCGTGGCGGGCTTCGACGTCTTCGAGCAGCCGAACGAGGTCAAGAAGGTCATCGGCTATCTGCCCGAGGTCGTCCCCCTCTACCCCGAAATGACCGTCGCCGGCTACCTCGAGTTCGTGGCCGAGATCAAACAGGTCCCGGCCGCCAAGCGGAAGGCCGCGGTGGACCGCGTCCTGAAGTTGGCCGCGCTCGGAGACGTGAAAGGCCGCCTCATCAAGAACATCTCGCGCGGCTTCAAGCAGCGCGTCGGCATCGCCCAGGCCATGATCCACGATCCCCGGGTGCTCATCCTGGACGAGCCGACGATCGGCCTGGACCCCGCCCAGATCAAGGAGATCCGGGAGCTCATCAAAAGCCTCCGGGGCGAGCATACGATCATGCTCTCGACCCACATCCTCCCCGAGGTCACCCAGGTCTGCGACGGCGCGGTCATCATCAACGAGGGACGTCTCATGGCCTCCGGGTCCCTCGCGGAACTGACAGCCACTCTCCAGGAGAGGGACAAGAAAGGCGGGGCCGTGCTCAAGATCCGGCGGGACGCCGCGGAAGCCGCGAGGGCTTTCCTGGAGATCCCCGGCGTCGAATCGGCCGTCGCCGAGGCCGGCGAGATCCGCCTCGAGTGGAGCAGGGGCCGCGATCTCAGGGAAGAGGTCGCGGCGCTGGCCGTCGGCAGGAGGCTCGGCCTCCTGGAGATGAGGCCGACGGCCCTGAGCATGGAGGAGCTCTACATGAAGATCGTCTCGGGAGGGCTCGGACAATGAGAAACCTTTGGTCCATCGCCAAAAAAGAGCTCGGGCTTTACTTCCGTTCGCCCGTGGGCTATGTGGTCTTCTTCATCTTTCTGCTCATCTGGGGCTTCTTTTTCGTCAGCGCCATCCGTTGGTTCAACGACTATAGCCTCCAGGCGGCCCAGAATCCCTACTATGCCCAGCAGCTCAACATCAACTTGATGGTCTTGGCCCCGACATTTCAGAACATCACGATCTTCTTCCTCCTCCTGCTCCCGGCCTTGACGATGAGGCTCTTCGCCGAGGAAAAAAAACTCGGGACCGACGAACTGCTTTATACATCTCCCCTCTCGGTGGGCCAGATCGTCGGGGGGAAATACCTGGCCTCGCTGATCATGCTCGCGGTCATGCTGGCCCTGTCCGTCGTCTCGTGCCTCTTCACGTTCATCTACGGCAATCCCGAGATCGCTCCGCTCCTCGTCGGCTACCTGGGCCTCTTCTTGATGGGCGCCGCCTTCATGGCCGTCGGCCTTTTCTTCTCTGCCCTGACGGAGAGCCAGGTCGTGGCGGTCATCGTGCCGATGGGCCTCAATCTCATGCTCTATATCCTGAGTTGGGCCGCTTATTCGGCCTCCGGGCTCAGGAAGGAGGTGCTCGACTATCTCTCCTTCCTGCAGCACTTCGACGGCATGGTCCGCGGCGTTCTCGACACCAAGGACATCGTGTATTTCCTGAGTTTTTGCTTCTTCTGGCTCTTCCTGACCCATTCCGTGATCCAGTCCAGGCGGTGGAGGTGAGTCATGGAAATTCTTAAGAAAAACCTGAACATTGTCGCGATCGTCCTGATCCTCTCGGCTCTGGCGGCAGCGATGGTCTGGCCCTATAAGAAGGCCCTCATCCTGGCCCTCGGCGCAGCCGGCCTCCTGGCCCTCCTCGCCTACGTCATCCTCCATCTCCCGTCCCTTAGGCGGGGATTTCGCAGGAGATCGTTCATCTACTCGGGCAATATGCTCCTTGTCATCGTCCTCGTCCTCGCCATCCTCGTGCTGGCCAACTTTTTCCTTTCCAGGCACACTGTCCGCCTCGATCTCACGGCGGCCAAGATCCACAGCCTGTCCGACCAGTCCCTCACGGTCCTTAAGAGCCTGAAGACGGACGTCTCGATCAAGGGCTTTTTCCGCCTGGGCAACGAGAGCCGGGCGGCCACGGAGAACCTGCTGAAGATCTACGCTTACCATTCCGCGAGGATCAAGGCCGAGTTCATCGACCCCGATAAGAACCCGGGCCTGGTCAAGCGCTACGACGTCACCCAGGACGGGACGACGGTCTTCGAAGCCGGGGGCAAAGAGAGCCGGATCACGTCCTCCTCCGAGGAGGACATCACCAACGCCCTTATCAAAGTCACCCGGGCCCAGAAGAAAGTCATCTATTTCCTGGAGGGACACGGCGAGGGGACCCTGGCCGAGACCGGAGACACCGGATATTCGACCGCCAAGACCGAGCTCGAGAAGCTCGGCTACGAGGTCAAGAAGCAGACCCTGGCCCTGGCGGACGGCTTCCCGAAGGACTGCGCCCTCCTCGTCGTTCCGGGGCCCAAGAAGGACCTCCTGCCGAACGAGCTCGACACCGTGAACAAGTATATCCAGGACGGAGGCCGGGTCTTCTTCATGATCGACCCGGAAACGGCGCCGGGGATGAAGCCGTTCCTGGCCCGGTACGGTTTCAAGCTCGACGACGATGTCGTCGTCGACACGGTCTCCCGCCTCCTCGGCGGAGACTACTTCATGCCGGTCGTGAGTGAGTACGAGGAGCACCCGATCACGCGGAAGTTCAACTACGCGACCTTCTACCCCTATGCCAGGTCCGTCGAGATCAGCGACACGAAACCGGAGGGGGCGACGCTCACCGCCCTGGCCAAGACGAGCCCGAACTCCTGGGCCGAGCGCGAGCTCGCGGCGAAGCAGGTCAAGTTCAATAAGGACAAGGACCGTCAGGGCCCGATCACCCTGGCGGCCGTGGCCTCGCTCAAGGTCAAACCCCAAGAGGCGCCGCCCGCCGAAGCCACGCCCGCCGGGAAGGCGGCCGGGGAAAAGACGGCAAGCGAAAAGGAGGCCCGGATCGCCGTCGTCGGCGATTCGGACTTCGTCAAGAACAACTATTACAACCTGTCCGGCAACGGCAACTTCTTCCTCAATATCGCCAACTGGCTGACCGAGGAGTCCGACCTCATCTCCATCCAACCGAAGACCCAGACACCGCGGACGATCCAACTCACGTCCGTGGAAATGTCCTTCATGAAGCTCGTCGTCCTCTATCTGCTGCCGCTCGGAGTCCTGGCCCTGGGCCTCCTCGTTTGGTTCAGGCGGAGGTCGCTGTGAGATTCAAGACGACCCTCATCCTGCTGGCCGTTTTCGCCGGCCTTCTCGTCGTTGTCCTCCTCTTCGAATCCAAGGGGAAACGGGAGGAGGCCGTCAAGGAGAAGAAGCAGAAGCTCGTCGACGTGGCGGCGGCAGACGTCGAGAGGATCGAATTCAAGAAGGAGGACGGGACGATCTCTTTCCGGAAGGACGGCAAGGGCGCCTGGCGGATCACGGCGCCCCTGGAAGCCAATGCCGATGGGGCCGAGGTCGACGGGCTCCTGTCGGGCTTTTCCAGCCTCCGCATCGAGCGAGTGGTCGAGAAGGAGGCCAAGGACCTCAAGGCCTATGAAATCCCGGGGCGAGAAATCGCCCTCTGGGTCAAGGGAAGGGCCGTGCCCGTGAGGATCCTCGTCGGCATGGAAAATCCTCTCGACAAATCGCTCTACGCCAAGCGCGAGGACGACCCGCGCCTCGTTCTGCTCTCGAGTTCCCTGAAGACAACGCTCGACAAGAAGGTCTTCGATTTCCGGGAAAAGGACATCTTCAAGTTCGAAACGGCCGACGTCAAGACCGTCCGCGTCAGGGCCAAGGACGTATCTTGGGAGGCCGTCCGCGAGGCCGACGGCTGGCTCCTCAAGTCCCCGGTCCGGGCCCTGGCGAACAAGAGCAAGGTGGACACCTTGCTCGAATCCCTCTCCGCCCTCAAGGCCAAGGAGTTCCTGTCCGAAACGAAAGATCCTGAAGACGTCAGGAAGCTCGGCCTGGGAAAGCCTGAATATGAAGTGACCCTCACGATGCCCACGGCCAAGAAGGACATTGTTTTTTCTCTCCACAAAGACGGCGACAAATCCTCTGTCATGACCTCTCAGTCCAACAAGATCATCGCCTTCGACGGCTCTCTTCTCGCCGACCTCGAGAAAAAAACCGACGAGCTCCGTGAAAAAAAGGTTGCCCAGTTCGCGAGCTGGGAGGCGAACAGGATCTCTGTGAAGGAAGGCTTGTTCGAGCTGTCCGCGCTTAAGGAGAAGGTCAAAGACGAAGAGAAATGGCTCCTGGGGACGAAGGCCAAGGATGTCGCCGACGGGGCCAAGATCGAAGAGCTCATCCGCAAGATCGGAGGGCTGGAGGCCACGGCGTTCATCGACAATCCGAAAAGCCTGTCGGAATTCGGGCTCGACAAGCCGACCGCCGAGGTCACGGTCTGGACCAAGGCGCACGACGGCAAGGTCGGGGAAACCCGCCTCCTCATAGGCAAAGAGGACAAGAACAAAAAACAGGTCGTCGTCAAGAACGTCAGGCTGGATTATCTCTTCCGCGTCGATGCCTCCTTCCTCCAGGACCTCCCGAAGGGAACGAAGGACTGGAAAGCGGAGCCGGCCAACCCGCCCGACGCGGGAGACAAGAAAAAATAGCGGCGCCGGACCCCATGCCGAAGCCACATCCGGCCTCTCCCTCCAAAAAGCTGGACGCGGGGATTGGGGACGGGAATTTCGTTCGAAAACTCGTCACTTGGTACAGGGCCCATCACCGCAGGCTCCCGTGGCGGGAAACCTCGGACCCCTACCGGATCTGGATCTCCGAGATCATGCTCCAGCAGACGACCGTCCGGGCCGTCATCCCCTACTTCAAGAGGTGGATGCGCCTTTTCCCGGACATGCGGGCGCTGGCCCGGGCGTCTCTCCATAAGGTCCTTCGGGCCTGGCAGGGGCTCGGCTACTATCAAAGGGCGAGGAACCTCCACCGGACAGCCGGCATCCTCGTCCGCGACTACAACGGCCGGATCCCCGACGATGAAAAAACCGTCCGGAGGCTGCCGGGCTTCGGGCCCTACACGACGGCTGCGGTCCTGAGCCTCGCATACGGCCGGCCGCTCCCGGTCATCGACGCCAACGTCCGCCGCGTCCTCATGAGGGTCCTCGGCCTCCGGGGCGAGGCCTCGGCCCGGAACGACAGGACGATCATGGAGTTCCTCGGCGGGCTGTTTCCAACCCGCGACCCCGGCCTCTTCAACCAGGCCATGATGGAGCTCGGGGCGCTCGTATGCCGGAGCCGCGATCCCCTGTGCCTGCGCTGTCCGTTCATCGGCTCCTGCCGCGCCGCCCGCGAGGACCGGCAGGAGATCATTCCCCGGCCGAGGAAACGAACGACGAAGAGGATCGAAGCCGTCGTCGCCGTCATTGAAGACAGCGGCCGGTTCCTCATCCAAAGACGTCCTCCGGGCGGGCTCTTCCCCGGCCTCTGGGAATTCCCGGGAGGCAAGAGGGAACGGGGAGAGAGCCGCGAACGCGCCCTGCGCCGAGAGGTCCTCGAGGAAACGGACGCGCGGATCAAGAACATCCGCTTCCTGACCACCGTCAAACACGCATACACACAGTTCCAGGTGACGCTTCATGTTTTCCGGTGCGAATTGAGGGCCCCTGCCCCGCTTCCCGGCAAGGACCGCCGCTGGGTCTCCCTCCGCTCCGTCAGGCGTTACCCCCTGCCGTCGGGAAGCGCCAAGATCGTTGATTTTCTGGCGGAACGCGGCTCCGACGCCTCGGACTGAGGGGGACGCCTTCTCGAAATCCTTCCGCTTCTCGGCCGGCCGATGACAGTTACTTCAAGCCGAGCTCTTTGTGCTTCCGGGCCACGGAATCGGCCAGCCGGTCGAGGGCTTGGAAATCCCCTTCCTTCGGCATCCCCTTGCAAACAACCTGGTCCAGGAACTCAACCTTGAGGTTGGGCATGGACGCCTTGATCATCTCGGGCATCTTGCCGGCCCAGCCGAAAGAGCCGATGATCGAGGCGAAGCGGGCCTTGGGTCGCAAGGCGTTGGCCAGGACGACGGCATAGAGAAGGGCGGGATGAGGGCCGACGTGGACGGTCGGCGCCCCGAAGATGATCGTCGCCGCGTCCACCAGGCTCATGGCCAGCTTCCCGATGTCGGCCGTGGCCATGTTGAAGGGTTGGACAGTAACGTCCCGCTCCGCCAGCCCGGCGATCAGCCGGTCGACCATGAGGGCGGTCGACCCGTGCATGCTCACCCAGGGGAGGACGACGACGTTGTGAGGCTCGTCGTCGGTCCAGTCGCGGTAGGCCTGGATGATGGACGCCGGGTTACGATAGATCGGACCGTGGCTCGGGGCGATCATCCGGATGTCCAGGCCGCCAATCTTCTCCATGTCCTGCCGGATGATCTTCCGGAACGGCATCATGATCTCGGCGTAGTATCTCTTGGCCGGCTCGGCCACGCATTCAACGCCCTCGATGAAAAGGTCCGACGACGCCAAGTGGGAGCCGAACCAGTCGCAGCTGAAGAGGACTTTGTCCTCCTCGAGATACGTGGACATGGTCTCCGGCCAATGGACCCACGGCGTGTAGATGAACCGGAGGGTCTTTCCGCCCAGGGAAAGGGTTTCCCCGTCCCGGACGGCCCGGATGCGCTCCTCGGCGACATGGAGGTGGTCGATGAGCATTCCCTTGGCCAGGCTCGAACATAGGAGCACGGCTTCGGGGTGGCGCCCGAGGACCCACGGGATGGACCCGGAATGGTCCTGCTCGGCATGGTGGGCGACGAGATAATCGATCCTATCGACCCCCCGGAGGTGGCTCTCGAGCAAGGGGAGCTTGGCCGGATCGACCGTGTCCAGAAGGGCCGTCTTATCCCGGCCCGTGATAAGATAGGCGTTGTAGCTCGTTCCGTCCGGGAGGGGGATCAGTGAATCGAAAAGCCTCCGGTCCCAGTCTTCAGCCCCGACCCATAAGACGCCCGGCGCGATCTCTCTCGGTTTCATGAAGTGATGACTCCTTCGCACATTAATCCCTACTTATTTTATAGTATTTAATTGCCGGATTCAAGCCCCTCTCTGGGGCGCGACACGGGCCAAGACCCCTTATGATGAAGGCGGTGCGCTGGCGGGCGGTCCGCTAGACGTCCGGGTACCGGCGTTTGGCGAAATAGATGATCTCCGGGTGCTTCTCGTAACCCAGCCGCCCGAAGACCTCCATCGAAACCGTGTTCTCTTCTTCGATGAGGCAGGCAAAGATCTCCATTCCCGCGGCGGCCAGGCGTCTTTCGGCTTCAAGGATGAGCCGCCGACCGATCCCCTTCTTTCTCCACGACGCGTCCACGGCCAGCCGGTTGATCCAGCCCTTGCGGCCGTCGTGGGTCGCCAGGACGGTCCCGATGACGCGGCCCTCACCTTCGGCCACGAGGAAAAAGATGTTGGGTCGGCCGAGCTGTTTCTCGATATTGGCCCGGCTGTCCCGGCCCAGCGGCTTGAGGGGAAGCCCGCCCTCCGCCCAGAGCGCCATGACCCGGTCGTATTCCGTCATCGAGAAATCTCTGACGATAACCCGGCCCTCCCGACGAACGTGCGGCATCGGGCACCCCCTTTCTTGAAGCTCTCCGGGACCTTCGGCGGCCCCGGCCGGTCAGCGGACGAACAGCACGAACGTGCCCGCAAGGACAGCGGCAGCGAGGATGCCAATGATGACCGCCCTCGCGCGCCCGCCTCTCTTGATATGACCCAGGCCCGCGGCCAGGGTCAGCAGCCAGGCCGCTGCCATCCCGGCCAGGATATAAAAAGCGAAATAGAGGACCTGCCACAACCCGGGCCGGGCCAGGATGTCGACGAGCTCCTCCTGGCCCATCCCGAGGGCCATGAACAGAGCCGCCACGCCCAGGGGGATCCAGGCCAGGAAAAGCGACCCCGCCAGGGCGATCCCGCTGAGTGCGGTCGTCTTCTCGAATGCCGGCCCGCCCTGTTCGCGCTTCATGAGAAGGCGCATCAAACCCGCGACCAAGGCCCAGGCCAGGAGCGCGTAAGGGACTGCGAAAATCGTCTGCCAAAAATAATAGTTCTCGGGCGCGATCTTCAGGAAGGCTGTCGTCAGAGGGACTGCCCCGGCGACGGTCAAGGCGAGCGAGACCGCGGCATAGAGGGCGCCGACGAAGACGACGGCCTGGGCCGCCCGCAGGGTCGGGCGCGGCTCCTTGAGGATACGCTTCATGCTCTTGGCGGGAGAAGCGGCCGTTACGACGACGTAGGAAACGAAATTCGACATGACGGAGGATTCCTTTCAGCACACGAACAGGCTCTTGGTCATCGGGTCATGATCCTCATGATCTTGAAATCCTCGAAAAGGCCGTAGTCGACCACGGAATATTCGGAGCCGGGCGGAAAGCCGCCCCTGGCCCCCTGCTGGAAAGACCCCGGCCAGGCCCTGCCGAGCGGCGGGCTGTTGTGGAAAGGTCCGAGGGTGTTCTTGAGCGTTCCGCAGACGACGACGGAAACATCGTTCGGGCCGGGGACAAGCGCATCCGTGACATCGAGCTCGAAAGGCGCGAAGGCGATGGCCCCGGCGGCCTTGCCGCCGACGAACACTTCGGCAACGGCGCCGCGCCAGGCGCCGAGCCGGACGATGAACCTGGCCTTCGGTCCAGCGGAGGCCGGGATGTCGAAGGTCTTCTGGTAGCGGACCGACGCTCCGTAGAGGGGCAGCCCCTGCCCCGCCCAGGAACCGACCTTCATCGGGGCCGGCGGCCTGAGCTCAAAGCCCCTGGGCGCGGCCGTCAGCCTGAAATCGCCCAGGATGTAGACCGGCTCGAGCTCGGAATGGATAGTGAACGGCCGGGCCTTGACCGAGATCCTGTTCTTTCCGGCGACGACGTACGGACCGATGGGGTACAGGCCGAAGGCCCTGTCGAGCCACCATTCGCCGGCCAGGGGCTTGACCGCGCGCCCGTTGACCGAGACGGCGAAGAGCTCGGGCCTTTCGACGACCGCTTTCAGCTTCGAGAAATCCAGGGCATCCCCCTTGACGGCCGTGAACCAGAAGACGGCCTCATAGCCCGAGTCGGGGCGAAAGTTGTTGAGGTCCAGGATGTTCGTTCGATATTGGACCGCGCTGTCCCAAGGGTTCCGGGGGAGGCCGTGGAATTGGAAGGTCTTCTTCTGGGCGTCATAGAAATAAAGGTCCTTTTCCGTCTTCCCCCCGAGAACGAGGTCGCAGTAATCGAGCGTCAGGACGTTCGGGGATTCACGTTCGACAACGGGCTCGCCGCGGGCCGGGACCTCCTCGGTGACAAGGGAGGGAGCTTGGGCCGGCCGGGCCCGCTTCGAGAGGACGCAAAGGAGAAGGCTCCCGCCCGGCGGCAGGGAAAAGCGTGTCTCCACAAATCCTTTTTGCCTCGTGAACGGATAAGCCTTCACGGCGCCCGTGAAAAGGTCCCACTGCTCGACGGACCCGCCCTCAAGGCTCATCTTTCCCTCCGCCGACCGGACGGGGTCGGTGTTGGCCAGGAAGACGAATTGTCCTCCGTCGAATTCGCGGCGCTGGTGATAGAGCCCGGAATGGGTCGAAGGTTCGCTGAAGACGATCCTGGGCGGGCCCAGCGCGCGGACCTTGTCGAATCCCCCTCCCGGGCCGGGGTCGAGCCACCTGTCGCCGAAGGAGGCGGCCAGGGTCCTGATGTCGTTCGTGACCTTCCCGTCCACGTAATCCGGGGGCGCCGGCCAGGAGATGATCTTCCCGCCGCGCATGAGGTAGTCCCGGATGAGGACGAGGGTCGAATCATCGATGTTCTCGAATCCCGGCGGCAGGAGGACGAGGTCGTAGGACCGGCCTCCGACGGCCAGCTTGAGGTTCCGGATCGAGCCGAATTCCTCGAGGGTCTTCTCGCTCGCGAGGTCGTATTCGACATGCTGGGCCTCGAGGAGATGGACGAAGCTCTGGAAGTCCTCGCCGACCGCTTTCAGCCGGGCCGATTCGGCCACGGGCGAATAGTGCATCCAGGCCGTGGTCGTCGGCTCGATGACCAGGATCCGGTTGACCTGCTCGCCCGAGCTCATCACGACGGACAACCGGCCGAAATAATCGGCCAGGATGTTGTAGGATTTCCACCACGGCTCGTGGTAGGAAAAGGAGAGCGGATGGTCGCGCTTGCGGGCGCCCTTGATCGTCGCGTAGGACAGGTGCTGGGTGAGGAAGTTCACGCCGAGGGCGAACTCCCAGTCGCCGATCCTCTTCTGGTCGAAGAAGGTCATGTCCCAGCCCCCGGCCCCGTAGGTCTCGGACATCGTCCGGCGCCGGCCGAGCTGGTTGGCGGAGCTCCTGATCTCGCGGACAGACCGGTCGTTGCCGAACTGGGCGTGGGGCCCGGCCTCCCAGTCGTTCATGAGGATATCGATCCCGGGCATGTGGGCATAGGCGGCGATGGCCAGGTTGTCGGGGGATTCCCGGGGAGTGGGCCATTCGTGGTCCCAATAATGGCCGGTGAAGACGAGGTTATTGTCGGTGCAGTAGGCATAATAGGGCTTGGCCCAGTTCTCGATGAAGAGGTCGAGCAGGGTCGAATAATAGTTATGGCGGACCCGCTTCCACTCGCCGACCTCGTCGAAGAGCGAAACAAGGTTGGGCTTGAGGTCGTAGCCCCACTTCGTTTGGAAGGCCTGGAAAAGAGCCGGCGTATAATTGATGACGTCGGCCCCGCCGGGCGGGGCGATCTCGGCCTCGTCCTGGAAAACGCCGGGCACGGTCTGTCCGAAATCAGGCCCGACGGCTCGCTTGTAGGCGTTGAGGGTCACGTCCAGGAACTTGTCCGTCACGTTCTTGCGCATAAGGTCCACGTAGGTGAATCCGCCGAACCAGGGTGAGGGCTCCTGCCTGACGATGTCGAAAACATAATAGGACGCCCTGTCGGCGGCGCCCGGTTTCATCTTCCCGGTCACGTCCTCGAATCCGGCCAGGGTCTGCCTGAGGACGACGAGGGGCGGGCCGCCGAACGCCTTGGGCGCGCCTTGGACACGCGTCATCCGCAGCCCGCTCCGGGCCGCGTCCGGCATCTGGGCCGGGACGTGGCCGCCGGCGAACCCTGAGGGATAGGAATTCTCGTCGTAGATCCAGACCTTCAGGCCGAGGGACTTTCCGGTCTCCACGGCGTAGCGGCAGAGAGAGAACCACTCCTCCGAGAGATACGGCGTGATCAGGCCTGGCCGGGGATGGATGAAGACGCCGCCGATGCCCCGGTCCTTGAAATCGGCCAGCTCGCGGCTGATCTCGTCCTTCGTCATCCGGTCGTTCCAGACCCAGAGGGGTGTCGTCCGGAACTCGGCCGGCGGGTTCCGGAAGGACTTGAGCACGTTGTCATAGGTATCGCCCGGCGATTTTGCGGCGCAGCCCGCGAGGCCCGCGGCCATGGCCAGAAAGCAAAGGAACGGGATCCACCGGTCTTTTTTCATGGGAGGTCCCTTTCACGCTCGAATGGGAATGCGCCGCCGGGACGCGAACTGTTCGTGAGCGAAAGCATGCGGCCCAAATTTAAGGGAACGGAACCGCAAAGTCAAGAGAATGGGGTGGCGTGGCGGAGAGGGCGGGATTCGAACCCGCGGTCCCGGCTTTCACCAAGACAAACGCTTAGCAGGCGTTCCTGATCGACCACTCCAGCACCTCTCCGCGGTCCTTCGGAACGTGGGGCTATTCTAGCATGTTTCGGAGGAGATGAAAACCTCCGGGTGAGCTGACGAAAAAAAGAGGATCGTCCGGCTGTCAGCAGGGACCCCACGTGTGGCGGGGGTGGCGCTTCTTGTATTCCGCGGCGGTTCTCTTCGTGATCTTGTGCCAGGGCTCTCCTGTTTTTGCCCCGACGATGGAGGCCAGGGCGCACCGGCAAAGGGTCGGGTCCACTTCCTTGAGGAGCCTCTGATAGACCTTGTAGGGATCCCGCCGGAGGAAGTCCTTTTTCCCCTTGATCCCGATTTTTTCGAGCTTCCCCGCCGTCGTCGCGCCGATATTCGGCAGGTCCGTCAGCTTGTCCGCCTTCTTCGCGGGCCTCATCATGGGACCTCCTCGCAGTTACGCTTTTCGGGCTGATGCAACATCGGATGGCGGAGGGAGAGGGATTCGAACCCCCGTTCCGGAGACCGGAAAGCGGTTTTCAAGACCGCCGCCTTCAACCACTCGGCCATCCCTCCGCGCGTTCATTTTAAGATCCGTTCGAGTCCGTTCATGTATGGCCGCAGGGCCTCGGGGATAGCGACCGAACCGTCCTTCTGCTGGAAGTTCTCGAGGATTGCGCTCACCGTGCGGCCGACCGCCAGGCCGGACCCGTTGAGGGTATGGACGAACTCGGTCTTGGCCTTGGGCTCCCGTTTGAAGCGGATGTTGGAGCGGCGCGCCTGGAAATCGGCGCAATTCGAGCACGAGGAGATCTCCATGAAGCCGTTCCGGCTCGGCATCCAGACCTCGAGGTCGTACGTCTTGGCGCTGGCGAAGCCCATGTCCCCTGTACAAAGGAGGACGACCCGGTGGTGGAGGCCCAGCCGCTTCAGGACCTCCTCGGCCGACGCGGTCATCAACTCGAGCTCGTCGAAAGACTTCTCCGGGAGACTGAAGATCATCATCTCGACCTTGTTGAACTGATGCTGCCGGACGAGCCCCCGGACGTCCTTGCCGTAGGAGCCGGCCTCGCTCCGGAAGCAGGGCGTGTAGGCGACGAACCGCTTGGGCAGGACGCCGCCGTCGAGGATCTCGTTCCTGTAGAGGCCCGTCAGTGGCACCTCGGCCGTCGGGATGAGGTACCAGTCAAAGCCCTCGAGCTTGAACAGGTCCTGCTTGAACCTGGGAAGGTGCCCGGTCCCGGTCAGCGTCTCGGCGTTGGCCATGAACGGCGGCAGGACCTCGGTGAAACCTCGGTCACGCGTGTGGAGGTCCAGCATGAAGCTGATGAGGGCCCGCTCCAGCCGGGCGCCCTCGTCCATGTAGACGGCGAAGCGCGAGCCCGCGATCTTGGCCGCCCGCTCGAAGTCCAAGATGCCCAGGCGCTCGCCGACGTCCCAGTGGGCCTGGGGGTCGAAATCGAAGTCCGGCGGCGTCCCCCAGCTCCGGATTTCCCTATTGTCTTCGGAGCCGCGTCCGACGGGAACGGATTCATGAGGGACGTTCGGGATATTGAGCAGGGTCTGCCGGATCTCCTCTTCGACGGCCTTGAGGCGCTCGTCGAGGCCGGAGATCTCGTCGCCGACCTTCCTCATCTCCAGGATCCGGGAAGAGGCGTCCGCGCCTTCCTTTTTCATCCGGGAGATCTCCTCGGAGGCCTTGTTCTTCTCCGCCCGGAGCTCCTCGACCGCGAGGAGGACGTCCTTCTTCTCCCGGGAGGCCCGGACGAAGTCCCCGAGGTCGATCCGCTGGCCCCTCGTCCCGAGCCTATTTTGAACGAAATCAAGATGTTCCAGGACATACTTCGGGTCTAGCATGCCCCCGATTATAACACAGGTCGCCGTCGTCGAAAAAAGGAATTCTGCGGATTTTTGACTTCGGGGACCTGATTGGTCAACAATAGACCCGATGGAAGCGAAGCCAGGCCCGGGGCCCTTCAAAGGGCTTGTCCAAATCTACACGGGAAACGGAAAAGGAAAGACGACGGCCGCCCTCGGCCTGGCCCTTCGGGCCGCCGGGCATGGGATGAAGACGTTCATCGGCCAGTTCCTCAAGGGGCAGCCGACCGGCGAGATCCAGGCCTCCGAAAAGATCGCCCCGCTCATCCGGATCGAGCAGTTCGGCCGAAAAGGGTTCATCCACGTCACCGACAGCGTCGACGACGCGGATGTCGATCGGGCCCGCCGGGGTCTCAGGAGGTCCCTTGAGGCCATGCTCTCGGGAGAATTCCGGATCATCGTCCTCGACGAGGTCAACACGGCCGTCTCTTTCAAGATCCTCTCCGAGCAGGACGTCCTGGATTTCCTGGCCCGGAAACCCGCGGACGTCGAGGTCGTCCTGACGGGCCGTTACGCGACGCCGTTGGTCATCGAGAGGGCCGACTTGGTGACCGAGATGCGGGAACTCAAGCACTACGGCGACCGGGGCGTTAAGGCCAGGGAAGGCATCGAAAAATGAGGAGGATCCCGAAGCCTTTCGGCAAGAGCCCGTTCCTTCCGTTGATGGAGAAGGCGGACTTCGAGCGCCTCGTGGAGGAGGCCCTGGCTGGCATCCCGTCGGGCTTCAAGAAGCTCATCGAGAACCTGACCGTCATGGTCGAGGACGAGCCGCCGCCCGGCAGGCCCCTTCTGGGACTCTACCACGGGGTGCCTTACACGCACCGCAGCCCCGGATATTACGGGAACATCCCGCCCGACGTCATCGTCATTTACCAGGGGCCGATCGAGAGGATCTCCCGCGGCCCCGAGGAGATCAAGGACAACGTCCGCGATACCGTCCTGCACGAGGTCGGCCACTATTTCGGGATGGGTGAAGCCGAGCTCCGGGAGATCGAACAGGCCGTCAGGAGATCGCGGCAGGGAGGGAAGAAATGAGCCAGCCCCTTGAAGGCGTCTACGTCGCCCTGACCACCCCCTTTATTCATGACGAAGTTTCGACGGAAAAGACCCGGGACAACGTCCGGAAATACAACCGGACGGACGTCGCGGGTTACCTGGTCCTGGGTTCGACCGGGGAGAGCGTCTCCCTGACGGACGCAGAGTCGGAGAAGCTGGTCGAGGCCGTCCTCGCCGCCGCCGGTCCGGGGAAAAAGGTCCTCGTCGGGACGGCCCGCGAATCGACCAAGGGGACGATCGACTTCACGAACAGGTTCGCCGGCCGCGGGGTCGCCGCCGCGCTTGTCCGGCCGCCATCCTATTTCAAATCGAAGATGACGCGGGAGGCCCTCAAGGCTCATTATCTCGCCGTGGCCGAGTCGAGCAGAATCCCGGTCCTCATTTACAACATGCCCCAGAACACGGGCATTTCGCTCGAGCCTCGGCTCATCATCGACCTCGCCCCGCACCCGAATATCGCCGGCCTCAAGGAAAGCTCGGGCAGCCTGGCCTTCCTCGGCGAGGTCGTCCGCGAGGTCCCCGCGGACTTCCACTATTTCCTCGGTTCCGGCCACGTCGTCTACCCGGGCCTCGAGATGGGGGCGTGCGGCGCCATCCTGGCCGTGGCCAACGCCGCGCCCGAAATGAGCGCCGAGATCTATAAGCTGTTCAAGGCGGGGAAAAAGGACGAGGCCCGGAAGCTCCAGTTCGACCTCATCCCCCTCAACAAGGCGCTCGTGGAAGTCCACGGGATCGCCGGGCTGAAATACGCTCAGGACCTCCGGGGTTATTACGGCGGGCCCGCCCGGCCACCCCTTCTGCCGGTCGACGATAAAGGGAAGCGGGAGATCGAGTCGCTCCTCGGGAAGCTCGGCCTGTCTCCTGCCTGACGCCGGGACAAAAAAAACGACCGTGCACCCTGCTCCGACAGCGCCCTCCCTGCGTGTCCCCCGCCGCCGGCTCAGGCGAGGCTGACTGCCGCACAAGACACCCTCCCGCTGCCGCTGCTACCTTCCGGTCCTGACGGGGTTCACGGGCGGCGCTTTGCGCAGGGCCCCGGCCCTCAACGCCACGTGCGAAGGCACCGGCCAGAAAGAGAGAAGCCTCGGCAGGGGGTTCAACCCCACTGGAGCGGATTGTGGGTCACAGGGCACCGCTAGCTCCCCGTCTAGCACGGTCGAGTTCCTATTATACACCGGAAGGGCTCAAATCGATATTCCCTTTTCCCTCCGCCTGGAGTAAAATAACATGGGTGTCATCTCCAGAGGATAAGCCATGTTTTTCGCGGATTACACGTTCTTCCTTCTCATCCCTCCCCTGATCCTGGCTTTTTACGCCCAAGCCAGGGTTAAAGGGGCCTACAGGAAATATAGCCAAATATACGCTTCGTCGAGGATCACGGGAGCCCAGGCCGCCCATGAGCTTCTCCAAACGAGCGGGGCCGGCGACGTCAAGATCGAGAAGCTCCCGGGAGAACTCACCGACAATTACGACCCCCGGACCCGCGTCCTCCGTCTCTCCGCGGGCGTCTACGAGAGCTCGTCCATCGCCGCCCTCGGGATCGCCGCCCATGAAACAGGCCATGCCATCCAGCACCAGACCCACTACAAGCCCCTCCACCTGAGGAACGTGATCTATCCGGTGGCCAGCCTCGGCTCGACGCTGGCCTTCCCGCTGTTCTTCATCGGCTTCATTTTCAGCCGCCGCGGCCCGAGCGTCCTGATGGACATCGGGATCCTCCTCTTCGCCGGCGCGGTCGTTTTCTCCGTGATCACGCTGCCCGTCGAATTCAACGCCTCGAAACGGGCCCTGGTCCTGCTTGAGGAGCGCCGGTTCCTCACGACGCAGGAGATGGCCGGCGCCCGCCAAGTCCTCAAGGCCGCCGCCCTGACTTACGTCGCTTCGACGGCCATGGCCGCGATGCAGCTCCTGAGGATGCTCATCCTCCGCCAGTCCCGCGACTAGGATCGCGGCCGGCTTCGCGTCCCGGTTGACTCCCCCACGTCCACCCTGCTATTCTGCCTGTCTCATGCCATACCGCCGCCGCGGCGGACAGGTCCGCGGCTGAAAAGAGGATCGATGGGCCGGACAATCTCACTCAGGCGCAGGCAGTTTTTCAAGGACTCCGCCCTCGGGATCTTCGGGGCCGGGCTGGCCGCTCGGAGTGGCGGAGCGACGGGACAAGACCAGGCCGAAGCTCCCCTCAGGATCCGGGAATACCGCCTCCTGGGCCGGACCGGCTTCAAGGTGTCCGACCTCGGCTGCGGCTCCATCATGGACGACGGAGTTCTCCGGGCCGCCTTCGAGGCCGGCATGAATTATGTCGACACCGCGGAAGAGTATCCCGGCCACCACCGGATCGTGGCCAAAGCCATGAAGGGGCGTGACAGGAAGTCCGTATTCATCGCGACAAAGCTCGAGGTCCAGGACGACAGGTCGAAGGCGGGCTTCTTGAAACGGGCACGCAAGGCCTTGGAGGAGCTCCAGCTCGAATCCGTCGACTGCCTGATGATGCACATGCCGGAGAAGGTCGCGACGCTCAAGACGGAGGGGTTCCACGCGGCGATGGCCGAGCTCAAGGCCGAGGGCCGAGTCCGCTTCGGCGGGGTTTCCAACCACGGGTCGTTCTGGTTCCGCGACCCCGAGGAGACCATGGAGACGGTCCTCGGGGCGGCCGCCGAGGACGGCCGCTTTGACGTCTTCCTCATGGCCCACAACTTCCTCCGCCGGGACCAGTCGGACAAGGTCCTGGAGCTGTGCGGCCGGAAGAGGATCGGGGTGGCCCTGATGAAAACGACCCCGATCGCCATTTATGAAACCTTGAGGTCCCGGATCGAGGACCTGGAAAAAAAGAAGCAGGCGGTCGACCCCCTCTACGCCGACGGCCTGAAGCGCTATAAGGAGAAGTTCGAAGCCGCCCGGGAGTTCGTCGAGAAGCACAACCTCCGTGACGCCGGCGAGATCCGGGACGGAGCGGTCCGGTTCGTCCTCGGCAACCCGAACGTCGGCACGGTCTGTTGCCTGGTGAAGACCTATCAGGAGCTCGATGGGTTCCTCCGTCTCTCCGGGACACGGCTGGGCGGGGCGGACAAGGCCCGGCTCGAGGCTTACAGGGAGGGCTGCGGCGGGCTCTATTGCCGCCATGCCTGCGGAGTCTGCGAGCCGCGCTGCCCCCACGGTGTCCCGGTCAACACCATCATGCGCTACCAGCACTATTTCGCGGCCCAGGGCCGGGAGAAGGAAGCCATGGGGCTCTACGGCCGGATCCCCGGGGCCAGGGCGGATGCCTGCCAGACCTGCGCGGGCCACTGCGAATCGGGCTGTCCCTACGGCGTCCCCATCCAGGGCATGCTCATCGCCGCCCACGACACGCTGAGCCTTGCCTGAGCCCGGAATCGGGCCGCGCGCGGGCAAGACCGCTTCTTCCTGGCCCACAGGGGGCTTCCGCCGTCCAAAAATCAGGACATCTGTATCTCTATATATACTATCGGATTATGTTATTCATGGCCCCGACCCTCCGAGTCCTGCCGGGGTGGACCTCCCGGCCGGCGCGACCATCATTTCCCCTGATGAATGGCGTCAGGCCCGGGCAAAAGGCTCCTCTCCTCTTTTACGGCATTTGGCACGCCTCTTGCATATCATAATAATGAAATGAGGAGGTCACAATGAAAGTCTTAACCACGTCCTTAGCGGTCCTTTTTCTCTGTGCGGCCGCTCTTCCCCAGACGCAGGACCTGGGGATGGGGGCCTACTCGAACGAAAAGGGCCCCATCATGCTGGCCGTCGACTCCAGCCTCGTTTCCTTGGAGATGAAGGAACCTTACGTGATGTTCGTTGTCTACATGGCGGCGAAGGATCCCAACCAGAACATCGCCGTGAACAGGGACGGCGTGGTCCTGGTCTACAATGGCCTGGAATACAAAATGCCGTCCATCAACGTTCTCCAGAAACAGTACAGGGGCGAGATCCATGATCTCAACTTTTATCGGCACCTGGGGAAGGAGGGCCTGATCGCAACTTGGGTGAGGTTCTACAGATTCCCTGAGCAGGGCGATTTCTTCCCCCCCGTTTCCATGCGCTCACAGGTCGTGACGGACGAGGGGTCGATGGCCGGTCAGCTCGGCTTCCGGACCAAGTGCTATTTCAAGAACCCGGGCTTCCAGAAGGGCGATAAGCTCATCATCCGCGTCACCGCCAAGAACAATCCTGCCCTCAGCAGCGAGGTCGAGGTCACGCTCAAGTAACGTCCTAAAGTGCTTATCGGTCTCTCCGGCCCGGCTCCGCCGGCCGGGCCGGAGCGCGATTCTGATCCCCGCCGGCCTTCATGATCATTTTGACTCTCCCACACGTCACCCGGCCAAAATCCGTCTTCAGACGCGCTTGACAGCCCCCACCCCGAGTGATAAATAGGACTTCTTGATCTCGAGAAGGAGGCCCTCATGAATCACCCCCGCGCGGGACGCTTCGTCCTCTTCCTGACCATTGTCGCCTTGGCCGGCCCCGTCCTTTTGGCCCAAACGCCGCCCGAGAAATTCCTCGGCTTCAAAGTCGGCGCCGACAGGAAGCTGGCCGATTACGTCCAGATCACGGCCTATTTCCAGAAGCTGGCCCAGGAGTCCCCGAAGATCAAGCTCTTCACGATCGGCGAGTCGGTCCAGAAACGGCCGATAATCATGGCCGCGATCTCCACGCCCGAGAACCTGGCCAGGCTCGACCGATGGAAAGAGATCACCCACAAGCTCCGCGACCCTCGCCTGACGACCGCCGAAGAGGCCCGCAAGCTCGCCCGCGAGGGCAAGGCCATCGTCCTCATCACATGTTCTATCCACTCCACGGAAATCGGCGCCTCCCAAATGTCCATGGAGCTTGCCTATGACCTCGTCGCGGGCAAAACGTTCTATGACGCCAACAAGATCCTCGGCGACGTCATCCTCCTCCTCGTTCCCACCAGCAATCCCGACGGCAACCAGATGGTCGTCGACTGGTACAAAAAATACGTGGGCACGAAGTACGAGGGCGGCAGCATGCCCTGGCTCTATCATTATTACGCAGGCCACGACGACAACCGCGATTGGTTCATGTTCAACCTTCCGGAGACCCGGGCGGTGAGCAGGGTCGACTACCAGGATTGGCTGCCTCAGATCCATATCGACGAACACCAGCAGGGATCGAACGGGGCCCGGCTCTTCATCCCGCCCTTCATGGACCCTCCCCTTCCCAACATCCAGCCGATGGTCTGGAGGACCGTCAACCTCATGGGCACGGCCATGGCTTACGACCTCCAGAAGCACGACATGAGCGGGGTCGTCAACGGCCGGTCCTACACGGCCTGGTGGATCGGGGCCTGCGATGACACGCCGTGGCTCCATAACATAGTCGGCATTCTGAGCGAGGCCGCCTCTTGTCGGGTCGCAAGTCCGATTTCCATCGAGCCGAGCGAGATCCCGGGTTCCTTCTACGAAAAACGGACGGACTTCATCGACCCCTGGCCGGGCGGCTGGTGGCGGCTCCGCGACATCGTCGACTACGAGCTCGTCCTGTCCCAGAGCCTGGTCAAGGCGGCGGCACTCAACAAGGAAGACCTGCTGTTCAATTTCTATCAGATGTATAAGGATTCCATCGAAAAGGTGGACCGGGGCCAGCCCTACGCCTTCGTCATCCCGGCGAAGCAGCGTGACTACCAGACGATGTGGAAGATGGTCAAGATCCTGATGTTGGGCGGCGTCGAGATCCACCAAGCCAAGGCCGACTTCGTGGCCGGCGGCCGGCTTTACGGCGCCGGATCGTTCGTCGTCAAGATGGCCCAGCCATATAAGACCTATGCTTGGGCGCTCCTCGAAAAACAGAAATACCCCGACATCCGCCAATTCCCGGGCGGCCCCCCTGTCCCGCCTTACGACAATGCGGCCTGGACGCTTCCCCTCCAGATGGGCGTCGCCTGCGACCAGGTCGACGAAGCCTTCGAGGCCAAGCTCGAAAAGATCGATAACGTTCCCTACCCCAAGGTCCCGGCGCAGGGCGGACGGGCCTATTTCGTCCTCGATTCCCGGGCCAATGCGTCCTACGCCATGGCGTTCGCCCTTCTGAAGGACCAGGCGGAAATCTGGAGGACGAAAACAAGGACTTCCATTAAGGGGACCGAGGTCCCGGCGGGGAGCTTCATTGTTAAAAACTCGGCCGCTGTGAAAAAGGCGCTCCCCGCCCTCGCCGAGAAGTACCACGTGGCCGTCCTCGATCTCGACGAAATCGGCGGCCTCGACAAGGCCCCGGTCAAGAACCCGCGAATCGGCCTCTTTCAGTCCTGGCGCGCCAACATGGACGAGGGCTGGACCCGCTACGTCCTCGATGACATGGGCATCCCCTTCAAGACCCTCCACAACGACGATATCAAGGGGACGAAAGAGAAGAAGGCGGACCTTCGGGCGGACTTCGACGTCATCGTCTTCACTGACGAGAACACCAACACCATCAAGGGCGTGCGCCCCGGTGCCGGCGGGCCCGGTGGGCCCGGCGGCGGTCCGGGCGGTCCGGGCGCCGACTTCTTCATGGCCCGCATGTTCATGCAGAACGTCCCGCCCGAATACGAGGGGGGCATCGGCCAGGAGGGGGTCGACGCCCTCAAGGCCTTCGTCGAGAAGGGCGGCACCGTCGTGGCCCTCAACCGGGCCGTCGATTTCGCGATCGGCGAGCTCAGCGCGCCGGCCCGCAACGTCCTCCAGGGACTGGACCAGGCCAAGTTCTTCTGCCCGACCTCGATCCTCAAGATCCTCGTCGACAACGAGACGCCGATCGGCTACGGCATGCCCAAGGAGGCCGCGGCGATGTTCGTCAACAGCCTGGCCCTGGACACGTTCTCGCCGCCGTTCGATTGGGACCGCAAGGTCGTGGCGGCCTATCCCGACGACAACGTCCTCATGAGCGGCTGGCTGCTCGGCGAGGAGTACCTGGCCCGGAAGGCGGCCGTCGTCGACACGAAATACAAAGACGGGAGGATCATCCTGATCGGGATCAGGTGCCAGAACAGGGCTCAGTCCCACGGCACCTACAAGTTCCTGTTGAACGCGCTCCTTTACCCTGGGCAATAAGGGGGACAGTCGAAGGACGGGCCGGCAGGGAATCGAAGCAATCCGGAGGAGCGCGCGCCCCGGCGGGGCCTCGGAGCGGCCAGGATGGGGAGCTCTTTTATTTGACCCTGAGGACGACGGATTCGCCAGGCTTCATTTCTATCTCGAAGATGTCCCCGGCTTTTTGGACCCGGCCGGCGGGGATCCCGCTGACGGCAGGGGTCACTCCGACGCTGAACGGGTTCTGGAGCCTGAGCTTGCCGCCTCTTTCGGCGACGACCCGGACTTCCCCGACCGCCCCGTCCTTTTTCCTGGCCGAGACGAGGAAGGCCCCGTAGGTTCTCAGGAGGTCGAAGGCAACGTCCTTCCAAGCGCCCGGAATGGCCGGGAAAAGGCGGACGACACCCGTGTGGCTCTGGAGGAGCATCTCCTGGACCGCGGCCTCGAAGGCGAAATTTCCCTCGAGGGTGAACGGCCTGTACGTGAACTTTGATTTACCGCTTTTTGTCTGGTCGCCGTTCACGTGGAAGCTGTTGGGGAGGCAGAAGCAATCGGCAAAGGTCCTCAAGGCCCCCGCGGCCTTAACTCCGTCCGAGGCGCGCGCGGACAGGCTTCCCAGCCAGCTGTAAGAATAGCCGCACCACGCGTCAGGCCCGAGACGGTCGAGCTCCGCCAGAGAGCTCTTAATCGTCTGGCGGTCGGCCTCCCCGTTCGCCCAATCCACGAGACCCAGCGGGTGGATGGCCATGAGGTGCGAGAAATGCCGATGGGATTCCTTGAGCGGGTAACCGGGAGCGACGAGGAGCCGGCCGTCGTCCTGCGAGCGGGCGAGCTCGGGCCATTCGGAGAGCGTTTTGAGCCAGCGGTCCCGGTCCTTTTTGAGATCCAACTCCCCCGCAAGCTCGGCGGCCGCGCCGTAGAGCCAGCGGATGAGGGCCAGGTCGAAGTTGGTCGTCTGCGTGAACCAAGCGTCGACCCGGTTGTCGTTGATCTCAGGGCTCGAGCTGAGGGGCAGCTGCCTCTTTCCGTCGGCCCGGCGGACGGCGATGGCGTCGAGGAAGGTCGCGACGTCCTTGATCCATGGGTAGGCTCGTTCCTCGAGGAAGGCGCGGTCCCGGCTGAACTGCCAGTGCAGGTAGAAGTGCTGGGCTAGCCAGGCAGAAACCGTCAGCCCGAGGGAATACTGGATCCAGCCGCCCATGGGTTGGCCGGTCAGGGTGCAGACGCCCGGCACGTTCAAGCCGTCGGCAATGAAATAGCGCTTGGTATATCGCTTGGCCTCCGGCCTGATCGCCCAGAGCCAGTCCAGGAAGGCCAGCCCCTCCTCGAGATGGTTGCCGCTGTAACATGGCCAGTAGCTCAGCTGGGTGTTGAGGTCGTTGTGGAAATCCCCCCTCCAGGGCGGCAGGTTGCCGTCATCGGCTGTCCAAACGGCCTGGAGGGTGATGGGCGGCGCCCCCCGCCGGGATGCAGCGCCGAACTTGTAGGTCTCGAGATACCACTGCCTCTCGATCACCGGGTCGGGCAGCTCGACCGCCGACTTGGCCCAGAACCTTTTCCACCAGGCCTTGTGGGAATCGAGGTCGATGGCGGCCAGCCGCTTCCAGGCCGCGGCCACGGATTCGGAGGCGTCCCCGCCCCCTTCCCTTCCGGGAACGCGCGCGCTCACGCTCCAGACCCCGATAAGAAAATTGGGGTCCGGCTTCTTCCATTCGACCGCGACATCGTAGCTCATCCCGCCCCAGCCCTTCTGATGGTAGCGGATCGCGGTGCTCTCCTGAGCCAGCTCCGGCCCCGGATAGCCCAGGCTGGCCAGCGTCTTGCCGGGGGCGGCGTCTTTCGGGGCGCCTTCGGGGACAGCCGGCGCATAAGCCGGCGGGACGAGTCGCGGCGCCAGGGACTCGGGCACTCCCTCGAACCTGAACCACCCGACGGGTTCGACCGCGTGGACGTAGGTCGTCAGCCTGGCCCCGTTTTTCCACCTGACCTCGCACACGGCGTCTTTCAGGGTGAGCCGGACCGATTCCACCTCGCCGAGGGCCGCGATGTCGAACTCCAGGGCCCCGGCCGGGATCTTCGTCGGCGCCGGGTCGCGGTCATAAGGGACGTCGCCCAGCTCGTGGACGGGCTCGTAATCGTTCTTCAGGACCTGCCCTAAGACCCAGGAGAAGCGGAATCTCCCCGCCTCGAACTCCTTGACCGGCCTCAGGTCCCAGAGGTCGGCCCGGTCGAGCGACATGCGAAGCGAGCCGTCTTTCTGCCAGACCAAGGCCCCGAGGAGCCCGTTGCCGAGCGGGATCCCCTCGTCCCAGCTCCGGGCCAGGGCCTTGAAGGCGAGGTCATGCTGGTCCGGGGGCAGGGCCGCCGCCCCGCCAACGGTCGAGATCCACAAGCAGAGAACGGGCAAGATCCGGACGAGTCCCGGAACTTGCCGGGCCCGGCCTTTAGCGTTTTTTTCCATGGGCTTGCCCTCCGTCCATTGTTGCCGGGTTGATCTGCTGCCTATTTTAAATGAAGGCCAGGCAAAAGTCACCGGAATTCTCACCGTGCGGAGGGCGCGGCCGGACCCGGGCCGGGAGCGCTCCCCGGCGGACAGAACCATGGGAAGGAAAAGAGGGCCGTAAGAAAGCCGGAAGGCGCGACTCTTGTCCGGGAGCTCAAGCGCCCAGGACCTGGGTCGCCCTGTCGATGTTGGAGACGTCCATGATGACCGAGACGGTGTTGCCCTTGCGGGAGAGCGTGCCGTAGCAATATTCGATATTGATCCCCTCGTCGCCGAGCTTGGTCGTCACGTCGGCCAGGGCCCCCGGCCGGTTCTCGAGGTCGACCCGGAGCACGTCCCGGAGCTCGACGATGTAGTTGAGCTTGCCCAGGAGCTTGACCGCCTTATTCAGGTTCTGGACATAAATCTTCGCGGTGTCATGGAAAACGCCGATGGCGTCGATATTGATCTCGTTCTCGGCCAGGAAGCTGCAGAGGTCGCCCAGGACGGACGGCTTATTTTCCAGGATGACGTAAAGCTCGGTGACCCTTTCGATCATGTCTTGACCCCCTTCCGAAGATTGACCTTTATCGCCGGCGGCGATGATTCACCAGTTGTCAAGTCGCTCATTCCCCCGTTCCGTTTTATATCACGAACGGCCCTGCCCCGCAAGGGAAGCCGCCCGCGGAACAACCCGGCTCAATCGAAGATCTTCCCGGGGTTCATGATCCCGGACGGGTCGAAGACCTTCTTGATGCCCCTCATGAGGTCGATCTGCTTCTCGCCCAGGGCCAGGGAGAGATAGGCTTTCTTGACCAGGCCGATGCCGTGCTCGCCCGAGATGATGCCCCCCCGCTCCCGGCAGTCCCGGAAGAGCTCCTCCCGGACCTTATCGACCTTGTCCCGCCATTCGCTCACGGGCACGGGGACCATCTGTCCGTTCATGTACCTGGCCTTCATGATATGCGTATGGATGTTGCCGTCGGCGGCGTGCCCGAAGGTTGGCAGCCAGATGTCGTACTTCCGAGCGATCTCACCCACCTTCCGGACGTGGCCGGCGATCTCTCCCCGGGGGACCGAGATGTCCAGGATCTCGACGGTCCCGGCCTTGATGGCCTCGTAGATCTTCGAGCGGATGGACAGAACTTCCTCCTGCCGGCTGGGTGTCTCGGCGATGAAGATGTTCATGGCCTCCTTCTCGAGGCAGACGTCCGCCACGACCTGGGAAAGCCGGTCCATCTCCTCTTCGGAGTTGGCGTCGAGGATGATCAGGAGATGGGTCTTCCCCATCTTCGTCGGCCATTTCAGCCGGAGATATTCCTCGGCCAGGGCGATGGGCTCGACCTCCAGGAACTCGACCGCCATGGGAACGATGCCCTTCTTCAGGAGGAGCGGCACGGTGTCGATCGCCGGTTCGAGTTCGGCGAAGGGGACCACGAGCGACCGGGTCAGGGCCGGCTTGGCGATGAGCTGGATCACGGCCTTGGTGATGACGCCGAGCGTGCCCTCCGAGCCGACGAACAGGTGCAAGAGGCTGTAACCCGTGCTCGACTTGATGAACTTCCCGCCGAGGTTGAGGACATCGCCCGTCGGGGAGACGACCTCGAGGCCCCGGACGTAGCTCCGGATCGTGCCGTACTTGACGGCCCGGCTGCCGCCCGCATTGGTCGCGATGAGCCCGCCCACCATGGCGCTCTCGTCGCCCGGGTGCGGCGGGAAATAGAGGCCGGCGTACTCGACGGCCGTCGCCAGGTCCGAGAGCCGGAGTCCCGCTTCGACGACGGCCACCTGGTTCTCGGTGTCGATCTCGAGGACCCTGTTCATCCGTTCGAGAGACAAGACGATCCCACCGGGTGCGGGGACGCAGCCGCCGCAGAGCCCTGTCGCCCCGCCGCGGGGGGTCACCGGGACCATCCGCTCCGAGGCCAGCTTGAGGATTTCGGAGACCTGGTATTCCGTCGCCGGCTTGGCGACGAGTTCGGGTTCGCGGGCGATCTCCCGGAGGGAGAACTCGTCGTGGCTGTAATCGGCGGTTTTTTCGGCGCCGGAAAGGACATTCTCCTTGCCGACGATGGCCTCGATGGCCTCCCGTACTTCGGGGGTTATTTTTTCATCCATGGTCAGATCCCATTATATCAAACAAGGCGCGATCCCTGTCAAACGGGATCCCAAAGAGCTAGCGTCCGGAGTCCACGATCTTGACTTGGACCGGGAGGCCGATCATGATCTGGGGACGGGCCTTGAACTCTTCGATGAGGCCCGTGACCTCCAGCGCCCGTCTCTCGAAATCGAGGGATCCGGGGAGGGCGGCCAGGACGTCCGTCGGGATGACCGCCTCGAACTCCCCTTCGTCGGGCACCAGGACCCTGAACCGGCCGCGCTTGAAAGAGCGGACGCAGCGGAAGCGCACCGTCACGACCTGGCCCAGCCGCACGCGGGCCTCAGCGGGGCCGACGACGGGCCAGGGCTTCACGCGCCAGATGCCCTTTTCCGCCTGCCGGGCTTCCGCCTCGGCCTCGCGGAGCCTATTTTTGATCGCCTCGTCAAAGGGGAACTTGAGGTAGGCGGAGGCGTAGCCTTCCTGGACAAGGATCTCGTTGAACATCGTCCGCTCATCCGTCCAGACGTAGGCCAGGAGCCTCCCGTAGACGTCCTCTTTCTCCCTGTCCCGGACGAGCCGGACAGGCTTCTGGCTGAGCTTCCAGGCGGCGAAACGATGGGCGAGAAAAGCGGAGAATCTGAGGTCCTCCCGTGGATCATCGAACTCGGGGGCGTCGACGCCGATGAGGCGGACCCTCTTCTCCCCCCCGGAATCCAATCGCACCTTGATGGTGTCCCCGTCGTAGACATAAATGACGGTCCCCGTCAGGGTTTCGGAAAACTGCGGCGCCTGACCTCCGGCGGCCGCCCGCTGGAGGCAGGGAACGAAAAGTAGTTCGGAAAAAATGATGAGAGCCGGAAGAGCCTTCCTCATGGCGATGGCTTTATCGGCCGACGAGCTCCTTGACGGCCTGGACGATGTGCCCGGCGCTGATACCGTACTTCTCCAGGAGCTCTTCCGGCTTTCCCGACCGGGGGAGCTCGCGGACGCAAAGGTGCCTGAGGACGGCCTTCCCGGCCAGGGCCGCGGCCACTGCTTCGCCCAACCCTCCCCCCGCGTAATGGTCCTCGACGACGACGGCCCGGCCGTTCGTTTCGGCGACCTCCCGCCCGATCGTGACAGAGTCCAGCGGTTCGACAGAGTAGGCATCGATGACCCGGACCCCGAGGCCCTCTTTTAGGAGCTCCGCGTGGGCTTTCAGCGCCTCATGGACCGTGATGCCGGCGGCGATGACCGTCGCGGCATCGTTCTCCCCTTTTTTCAGGACCTTCGAACCCCCCAGGGGAAAGGGCTCGGTTGCCGCGTAAAGCAACGGAGTGGCCGGCCGGGTCGTCCGGATATAGGCCAGGCCCCTGTGGGCGGCCATGGCCGCCACGCACGCCTCGGCGGAAACGGCGTCGCTCGGATAGAGGACGGCGCAGCCCGGGACTGACCTGAACATCGCCAGGTCCTCGAGCCCCATCTGCGACGGTCCGTCCTCGCCGATGCTCACGCCGACGTGCGACCCGCAGAGCTTGATATTGGAGAGCGAGTAGGCGGCCATCCGGACCTGGTCGTGGGCCCGGGTCAGGAAGGCCGCGAAGGTGGCGATGAACGGAGTGTAGCCCTTGGCCGACAGCCCGATGCCCATGCCGACCATGTTCTGCTCGGCGATATAGCCTTGAAAAGCCCTCTCGGGATAGGCCTCGAAGAACTTGTCCGCGTAGGTCGAGTTCTTGACGTCCCCGTCCACGGCCACGACGGACCGGTTGACCCTCCCCAAGGCGAGGAGCGCGTTCCCATAAGCCAGCCGGGTGGCCGTCTTGTCTTTGTAGACTGTCCGGGGGAAATCGAAAACGGGGGAGCCCTTCGGTTTCCGGAAGGGTTTCGGCCGGCGGATGAATTCTCGGGAATCGACATCAGGCAGGCCACCGATCTCCTCGAGCGCTCTGGTCAGCTCGTCGCTCTTGAGGGGCTTGCCGTGCCAGCCATTCCTGTCCTCGATGAAGGAAACGCCCTTGCCCTTGATCGTTTTGGCCAGGATCGCCGTGGGCTTGCCTTGTTTGCCGATCTTCTTGAAAGCCTCGAGAATCCTGTCAATCTTGTGGCCGTCAACCGTCAGGACGTCCCAGCCGAAGGCCCGGAATTTCCGGGCGTAAGCCCCGATGTCGTGCTGGTGCATGGTCGGCTCTGACTGGCCCAGCCGGTTGATGTCCACGATAGCGCATAAGCCCTTGAGCTCGGCGTGGGCGGCGAAGCCGGCCGCCTCCCAGACCTGGCCCTCGGCGCACTCCCCGTCCCCCATTAGGACAAAGGTCCGGGCCGGGGCGCCGTCGAGCCGTTGGGCGAGGGCGATGCCGGCGCCGACCGAAAGGCCCTGGCCCAGAGAACCCGTGGCCGCCTTGACCCAGGGCATGCGCGGCGTGGGATGGCCTTCGAGGTTGCTCGTGATCTTCCGCAGCTCCATCAGGCTCTTCATCGGGATGATGCCGGCCTCGGCATAGACCGCCCAGAGGAGAGGCGCGGCGTGGCCTTTGGAAAGGACGAACTCGTCGTTGGCGGGGTCGTCCGGGTCATCCGGGTTGAAACGCATCTCGTTGAAAAAGAGGCACGCGGCTAGGTCGGCTGCGGAAAGGCAGGTCGTCGGGTGGCCGGAACCGGCCGCCGTCGTCATGCTCAGCGAATGGATACGAAGGCGGGTCGCGATTTTCTTGAGGTCGTCTTTTTTCGCCATCGGCTCACGCTCCTTGGGGCTCAGGTCTCATGTCGTGTCCAGGGGTTCTTTTTTCCCGGAGCACGCTGTTCCGGCCATGCCGGCAAGACTTGAAGGGCCAATCATACCACTATCAATTCATCGCAGGAAGATGTTCGGGAAGACGGGGACAAAAAGAGGACATTAATTGTCGAACGGCGTATCGGGGAAAATGATCTTGCCCCTTGCGCCGCGGGCCGCCGCGTCGAGGTGAAGGAGAAACGTGCCGATCCCCGCCGCGCCCTGCATGTAGCCTGTCTGGGCAACCAGGAAATCGGGCCTAACGCGGTGCTCGGCCTGGACCCAGGAAATCTGGTTCCCGGCCAAAGTGGCCCTGGCCAGCAGCCTAGCCGTGACCCGGTCGCAGAACTCCAGATACGATTTATCCTTCAGCACCCGGCCAAGGTCAAGGAAGAACTCCCCGACTCCGGCCAAGCCGCAGCAGATCCCATCGTTATTCCAGAAGCCGGGGGTTTGCTTCTCCGGGATCCCGCTTTTGAGCAGGGCGTTGGCGGATCTCCGGACCCAGTTGAGCCAGGACGCATCGCCTGTCGCCTCGCTCAAGGCATAAAAGAGCCGGGCCGTTCCGGCCGGGCCGTGACACCAGCCGAGATAATAAAGGTCCTTCCCGTCGGGCTCATCATGGAAGATCCGGCAGGTCTCGCCCTCGGTGCTGGCTACCGAGAGGAGGTATTTTGCCCCTGCCGAGGCCGCGTCGAGGAACTCTTTTCTTTTCGTTTCTTGATAGAGCCGGGCAAGGAAATAAGCGATGCCGGCCGTCCCGTGCGAGAAGTTCGGCATCAGCCGTGGGAATTGCGGATCCATGGCCCACTTGAGCCCCCCGCGCTCAGGCTTGCCGAGCTCGATGAGCCTCGCCGCCGCCCGGGAGGCCAAGTCGAGCCAAGTCCGGTCTTTCGTTTCATGAGAGGCGTAGATCAGGAAGAGGCCCGTCCCGGCGCTTCCGCTAATGATGTCCGTGACGGAGCTCCATTCGACGCCGGCCCCCTTCCGGACAGCACCTGCCCGAATCCTCTCCAGCCCGGCCAGGAAGCCCTGCCTGTATTTTTGGTTTCCCGTCGCCTTGAAGGTTTCTTCGAGGGCGAAAAGGACCCCGGACAGCCCTTCGTAAAGGCCCGTCCCCTGCTCGGTCACAACGTCACTCAGCAGCGCGTCCGCTCCTCCCGCGGCGTCGCCAAGGAAGCCCTTGTCACCAGTGGCATAATAGGTTTCCAGAAAAAAGATGACGATCCCGGGAGTCCCGGCATAAAGGGTGGTGTTCACGGATTTCGGGTCTTTCGGGTCGGCGGGCCAGGTCATGCCCTCCGGAGTCCGGATCGCCGAAGATCGGACCCAGGCCGCGGCCTTCTTCGCGGCATCGAGGAACGGGCGCCCCGTGGCTTGAGCGCCGCCGACGGTCCGGACCGCGGCGAGCCCTGCGCCAGAGGCCAGAGCGAAAAATACGCAAGAAAAGAAGATTGCGAAGAGCCGACGGCAGATGCGCATCACAGAATCGGCCACGACCTCGGCAGGAAGAGCTGTTCGTAGAGGGCCATGGCGTAGCGGTCCGTCATGCCGGCGACGAAATCCCCGGCCCGGACGATGAGCGGGTCGCCCGCCGGATAATCCTTGACGTACCCTTCCGGGTGCCCGGTCACGTAATCGAAAATGTCGCGGATGATCTTCTCGGTCTTCCGGAGCTCCTCCCGGGCCGTCGAGTTGTAGTAGACCCGCTGGTAGAGGAACTCGCGGAGCTCGAGGACGGCCTTCATGATCCGTTCGCTCATGGCGATCCGGTCGAGCCCCGTCCCCAGGCTGGCCCCGACGACGTCCATCACCATCCGATCGATCCGCGTCGCCGGCCACTTGCCCAGGACTCGGATGAGGTTCGGCGGGATGTCTTCTTCCCGGATGATCCCGGCCCGGAGGGCGTCGTCGATGTCGTGGTTGACGTAGGCGATGACGTCCGAGACCCGGACGATCTGGCCCTCCAGGGTCGAGGGCATGTCTTCGGGGTCGGCGTCGAAGATCTCGCCTCTGCCCTTGGAGTGCTTGACGATGCCGTCCCGGACCTCGAAGGTCAGGTTCAGGCCCTTGCCCTCATACTCGAGCTTCTCGACGACCCGGAGGCTCTGGTCAGCGTGGTGAAAGCCGTCCGGCAGGAGCTTCCGGAGGGTGTCCTCGCCGGCGTGGCCGAACGGCGTATGGCCGAGGTCATGCCCCAGGGAGATGGCCTCGGTCAGGTCCTCGTTGAGCCGGAGCGCCCGGGCAATGGTCCGCGCGATCTGGGAGACCTCGAGGCAGTGGGTCAGCCGCGTCCGGTAGTGGTCCCCGAACGGCGAGAGGAAGACCTGGGTTTTGTGCTTGAGGCGCCGGAAGGATTTGGAGTGGATGATCCGGTCGCGGTCCCGCTGGAAATCCGTCCGGAGGACGTGCTGGACCTCCGGGCGGACACGGCCCTTGGTCCTCGAGCTCAGGCAGGCCCTGGGCGAGAGGATCTTCTGCTCGGTCTTTTCGAGTTCCTCGCGGATCGTCAACGCGGCCCTCCTTGGATGCCCCCATTATAACAAAAAACCAGCAGAGGATGGCAAGGATGAGGCAACTCAGGATATTTCATGGGCCCGTTCGGGTATGATAGAATTACGGCTGATGATCGCCGACAACGTCCGTTCCATCCTGGCCGAGCTTCCGCCCGGCGTCGAACTCGTCGCCGCGGCCAAGACCCGCTCGCCCGCTGAGATCCTGGAGGCCGTGGACGCCGGCGTCAAGATCATCGGCGAAAATTATGCCCAGGAAGCCGCCGACGCGTTCCCGGCCGTCGGGCACAGGGCCCGCTGGCACTTCATCGGCCACCTCCAGACGAACAAGGTCCGGAAGGCGGTCGAGCTCTTCGACCTCGTTGAAACCGTGGATTCGATCGGGCTGGGGCAAGAGATCGACAAGCGGGCCGCGGCGGCCGGAAAGACGATGGACATCCTCGTCGAGGTCAACAGCGGCCGGGAGCCGCAGAAGGCGGGAGTCGGTCCCGAAGAGGTCGAGCCCCTCGTCCGGTCGCTCGCGGCGCTCCCCCGCCTGCGCGTCCTGGGCCTCATGACCATGGGACCTTTCGAGGGAGACCCTGAGGATTCGCGCCCCTACTTCAAGGAAACGCGCCGGGTCTGGGAAAAGCTCAAGGCCGCGGCCATCCCCGGCGTCGCCATGCGGCACCTGTCCATGGGCATGACAAATTCCTGGCGCATCGCGATCGAGGAAGGCGCAACCATGGTCCGGATCGGGACCGCCATCTTCGGCCCGCGGACCTGAAACCCGGAAAGGGGCTCTACTTCGTCGCCTCTTTCTCCTCGGCCTCATCGAGGGCCAGGACCTCGGCCTCCCCGAGGACGAACTCGCGCTCGATCCCCTTCAGCCGCCGCAGGTCCTCGAGCCTCTGGAGCAGCCGCTCGAGCTTGTTCCGGCGGGTCGTGGAGAGCCTCTGGAATTCGTCCCTGGCGTCCTCGAGCTTGCGGCCCATCTTGTCCATGGACTCCACGAATTTCTCCCACTCCTTGTTGAATCCACCCATGAGGCGGAGCATGTCGTTGGCCGCCTTGGCCGTGCTGAAGTTGTCTATGGCTTGGCGGATGATAGCCAGGATGGCGAACAGGGTGAACGGCGAGCAGAGGATGACCTTGCTCCGGAGGGCGTCGTCGATGATGGACGGGTCGTTCTGGTTGATGAAGGCATAAACCTGCTCGTTGGGGATGAAGACGAGGACATAGTCCAAGGTCTCGTCCTCGGGGTTGATGTAATCGCGGGTCGTGACCTCTTTTATCCGGGCCCGGACGTCCTTTAAGAACTGGCCCTTCTGGACATCCCGCTCCATGTCGTTCTCCGTCTCGAGGTAGCGCAGGTAGCTGTTCATGGGGAACTTGACGTCCATGTTGACCTTCCGGCCCTGAGGCAGCTGGAAGGTGTAGTCGGGGCGGGACCCAGTCCCTTCGAGGGCTTTCTGCTTGAGGTAGTTGACGCCCTCGACGAACCCGGCCAGCTGGAGGACGTCCTCGGCCATCCGCTCCCCCCACAGGCCGCGGGCCTTGGTGCTGACCAGGGCCTGCCTCAGGTGGTTCGCCGTTTCCTGGAGTTTCGAGGTCTGTTCCGCGGCGGTTTTTAGGTGGGCGGACAGCTCGCCGTATTTCTGGACGCGGTCCTTCTCGAAGCCGGACACGAGGTCTTGCATCTTCTGAAGGTCACCGCGCATGGATTCGAGGTTCTGGTCGATCAGCTTCTTCTTCCCCTCCAGCTCTTTTTCTCCCGACTGGGTCTGCTTGCTGAGGACCGACTCGGCGAGCTTCAGGAACTCCTCCGAGGTTTTTTTCAGGGCGTCGAAGGACATGGAGCCCAGCGAATCCTTGACCCGGCCGAGGAAAACCTCCAAGTCCTTGACCTTTTCGACCTCGGCCTCGCTGACGAGCTCGCGGGCGATCTCTTTCGCCTCCCTCTTCTTCACGAGCTGGAGGACGAGGACGACCGCGGCGCCGAAGACGCCCCCGCCGATGAATAAATAGACACCCGTGAGACCTGTCATCTTCCACCTCCTTCACCCGCGGCGAACCGCTCAATACCCATCGTCATCTTCTCCCATTTCCCCACCGGCGGCGCCTTCTCCCCCGCCCCCCTCGGCCTCTTCCATGGCCTGTTCGACCTCTTGGTCGAAATCCTCGCCCGTCTCCTCACCCATCTCCTTCCCCATTTTCTTCATCCAGCGGGCCACGCTCTTGGGGTCGCTCTCATCCAGCCCGGAGAGCGCAGACGGGTCCGCCATGCTTTCCAGGCGGCTTTCCTCCGAGCGGAGGACGGCGATCCGGGAAACGAGCTTCTGGAGGTTCACGCCGCCGCAGTGCCGGCACTTCGGCTCCACGGCCGACTTGACGGACAGGGTCAGGACCTGCATCTTCTTGCCGCAGTCGGAACAGCGGTATTCGTAGATCGGCATCTAGATCAGGATCCCCTCTTTCCAGCCGAGCCTGACGAGTTCGATCCGGGCCGGGTCGCTCACGCCCAGGTGGTGCCGCGTGTCGGCCAGGAAGATGTGGTGAGGCGACATCCGCGGGGGTTGGTCCTGGCCGAAAAACTCGCGCCCCTTGGCCATGATCACCTGGAGCCCGGTGGCGTCCGCGGCCACGGGGTCCCGGCTGACGATCAGCCCCTTGTAGGCCCAGACATACTGTTTATCGTATTGGGTCTTGCTGCCGGGCACATAGAAAAGAGGGGTGAGCATGACCAGGATATTGAGCCGGGTCTTTCCCCTGACATGCGGCAGGTTCCAGATCTTGGCCAGGTCCGCGCACGAATCGGCGTGGTAGTCGGAGGGTTTGGGCACGAACATGATGTAATTCTTGATGCAGCTCCCCATGCCCGCCCATTGGTGTACCCTGGCGGGGCGGGCATTGATCAGGGCCGTCGCGTTTTGGAAGATCGGGTTCCTGAGCACGCCCCTGTCGTCGACGGAGAGCTTGTCTTCCGGGACCCCGGCGTCCATCACCCGGCCCTTGATGGCCTGCTCCACCTGGGACGTGGTGGGCAGCTGGTTCCAGACGTTGGTCTTGATCCCGACAACGTCCCACGGCTCCACGATCTTTTTCCAGGCTTTAACGACGTCTTTCTCGTCGAAAAGCGCGCGGACCGCCTCGTCCAGCATCCGCTGGATGACCTCGGCGTCGGGGGCTCCCGAAGCGTCGAGTGCTTTCGGGTCGCGGACGAGGACGACCTTGGCCTTCTCTTCAGCACCCGTCGACCCGCCCCTGAGGGCCGGGAGGAGAGCCCCCGCCAGGGGGGCGGCCGAAGCGACCTTCAGAAAATCCCTGCGGGTGATCATGTTCCCGCTCATGGTTCAAAGGCCTCCTTTCGCTGGATGCTCGGCGGGCCCCCCGGCCAGTGACCGGTCCCGGCCGCCCTATTTTTTGTTCGCGGCCTCGATCAGCTCCTGAACCAGAGCCAGCTGGTTCATGGCGAACTCGTCAGAATCCGCGTTGAACACGACGATGAGGATATCGCCGGACCGGGCGGAAGCGGTCCATTTCTTGTCCTCGGTCCGGACGATTCCCGTTTTCTGGGCGTCCGGCATGTAGCTCTTGGCGAAAGAGTCGTAGGCCCGGGCGGCCTTCGCCTCGTCCGGGTAAACGACGACGAGGAGAAAGCTCTTGCCCCGGGCCGACTTGTACGGAGCCAAGACCGCCGAGGCCGTCTGTTCGAGGAGGAGGATGTCGCCCTCGGCGACGAAGAAATGGTAGTTGAGGATGGAATGATTGTGGAAATAGCAGACGTGGCCCGCGTCGAGTCCCTCGGCCGGAAGATAGGACAGGAGCTTCGGCTTCGGCCCTTCTTTCGGGATGGCCGCGGCGATCAGCCGCCCCAGTTCGAAAACGGCGGCTTTGGTGTCCTTGTTCTCTTCCTCGGTTGACAGGGAACCAAAATAGCGGTCCTTCCAGAACGATAGTTGCCCCGCCTTGTAATTCGATCCCTGGCCGACGTCGGCGTCCTCCCCGTCAAGGTCGTGAGTGAAGACGCCGAACGCGTCCAGGGAGGATCCCATGTCGAAGAGGTCGACGACGATGTCGGGCCGGCCGTCCTTGTGGAAGCGGCGGGAAACGAGGACCTTCATGTTGTACGAACGGTAGACTTCGCCCGCGCCGTCGATGTATTGGAAGATCGTCTCGGCGTCATAGACGTGGTCCGCCTCCGACAGCCAGGGGCCGATCGTTCTCGGGATGAACGCGGCCATGCGCCCGGCCGCCGGGCGGTTCTGCGCGGTCATCAAGCCGGCACCTCCAGCAAGAACGATCGCGAGCGCGACGAGGACGGACGCCCGTTTCATTAGAGCGATTGTATCACGCGTCCGGCCGGGAGGCAAGACGGCTCCGGCGGCAGGGCTTCGGGGGGCTATTTCCCCCGGGCGATCCGGTCCCGGATCTTGCTCCAGGTCGGGGTCGTCAGGAAACTCTCCTCCATGTTCCCGACCATGCGGACGAACTTCTCCATCGGGGCGGCGAAAGACAGGCGGTCCGGTTCGACGTACGGCCGGGCGGAGGGGTCGAACAGCCCGATGATGCCGCGGGGCGCCTTCGAGGTTTTCTCGAGGTAGGGGTATTCGACGACCGAGCCGCAACCGGCCGAGAACGGGGCGATGACCCCGCTCGTCTCCGCCTCATCGAAGCTCGCCAGGGTGAACAGGCCGGAGAGGACATCGGCTTGGGCGAAGAATATGACCGCGTCCGGGACGTCGGGTTCCTCGAGGAGGTCCCAGCGCTTGAAGACGATGAACCTTGCCGGCGCTTTGAAGGCGGGCGCCCTGGCCATGACCTCGCGGACGAGCTCGGGGGTTTTCTTGTAGCGCTCGCCCTCCATCTTGCCGGGGATTCCGCAGGAAAGGAAATATTCGAACCCCGGCTGGATGGTGTCCGAAAAACCGAGGTACCTCCTTCCGCCCGGGCAGCCGACGGAATCCGCGTCGAAGAGGAGCGTTTCCCCTTTCCGGACCCTGACCAGGTTCGCGACCAGGCATCGGTTGGATGAATCGGCGGATAGGCGCCGGCCCGCCGTCTTTTCCTCCGTGTAGTAAAACGCCACCGGGAGCTCCGCCTGAGGGAAATATCTTTCCCAGAGGGCGAGGAACGTTGTCTTGAACCGCATGTCCATGCCGACCTCCTCCAAAATCCTATTCCGGCCGTCCGTCGCGGCCGCCGGGACGGCCTGAATCTACCTCCCCGGCCCGACCTTGTGCCCCACGTAAGCCCTCAGGAAACGGACGGCCTCGTCGGCCCGGCGGAACACCGGAATCCCCGAGTTTTCCAAGAAGGCGACCAAGGGGTTGTAGAGCTCGCCGGCGTCGATGCACACGACGAAGGGCTTGTCCGTAGCACGGAAGATCTCGACGATCCGGCGGGCAAAGCTTTCGGGCCTCATGAAGTCTTCGCGGTAGCCCTCGCCCGCCGGGAGAGTCTGCTCAGCCGGCGTCATAGGGACGTTGGAAACGACGGCGCAGTCCACCCCAGGGTCCTCGAGGACAGCCCGAGCGCACTCGGAGAAGACGGCGTCGTCGGCGACGGGCGTGACGTCAAGGGGGTTGTGGACGTCCTGGAGCCGGTCGATGCCGAGGGGGTGCAGGGCCGCGATGATCCTTCGCTGTGTTTCGGGCGAGAACGCGGCCAGCTCCAGGCCCGTCCCGTCCTTCAGGTTATCGGCCAGGACGACGCACTCGAAACCGGCGTTGCTGATGAGGCCCGCCCGGCGACCCCGGACCTTTTTCCCCTCGAGAAGGACGAGGGCCTTCATGAAGCTCTCGAACTCGAAGAGGTCGGCGGCGACGATCGCGCCCGACTGTTCGAGGACCGAGCGGAAGACGGCGTAATCGCCCGCGACCGAGGCCGTGTGGCTCGAGGTCGCGGCCCGCCCTTCGGGGCTCCGGCCCGCCTTGTAGACAAGGACCGACCGGAGACCGCCGGCAGTGATCTCACGGACGGCCCGGGCGAAGGCGAGGCCATCCCCCGGCTTGAAGCCTTCCATGTAGACGGCGAAGTTCCTGACCTCCGCGTCGTCTTTGAGATACCTCATGTAATCCGAAACCGTCAGGTCGAGCTGGTTGCCCAAAGAAACCGCGTAGACCGGCTCAATCATGGGCAGCTTGCTCATCCGGCAGATCATGAAAGCGCCGCTCTGGCTGACCACGGCCAGGCCCGAGCCCGGGCTTTTCGGCCGGGGAAGCTTGTGATCGGGGATGAACGTCGTGTCGTACCGCCCCGGCTTCGAATAGACGCCCAGGCAGTTTCCGCCGTTGACGATGGGCGTGATCCTGCCCTCGGCGCGGCCCCTGGCCAGGAGCGCCCGGATCGCCTCTTCGATCGACCCCCCGCCCTCCTTCTCCCCCATCCCTCCGGCGATGAGGATGACCGAGCGGGCCCGGTCGTTCTCGACGAGCTCTTTCATGACCTCGAAGCACTGCTCGGCGCCTAGGGTCAGGACAAAGAGGTCGACCGTCTGGGGCATGTCCTTGACCGAGGGGACGCAGCGGCAGCCCTCGATCTCAAGAAGGCCGGGCTTGACGACGACCACGCTCTCCCGGGGGAAGCCGTTCTTCAGGATGTTGTTGAGGATGATGTGGCCGATGTTCATCTTTTCCGAGACGCCGATGATGCCGACGGATGCCGGGCGCAACAGCGCGCGGATGTCCGCCCCGGGGCGGTCCGTCACATCCCTTTTCTCACGCGAAAACCGGCAGACACCATCGAGCGGGACGAGTTTCCCCGCCCGGACGACGAAGGGATTGACCTCGGCTTCCTCGATGACGAAAGATGAAAGGTCCGTAGAGGGAGAGAAAGCCGCGGCCAAGTCCCTGAAACGGAGGAACGTTTCGGCCAGGATCCTGGGCGAGACGAGGGGCTTGCGGCCGCGGAATTCAGAGGCCAGCTTGCCGAAGAAGGTCAGGGGCTCGAGAAGGCCCGGGACCGCGCCGTCCGGCGCGAGATGGACGGAGCTCATGGCCGCCGCCCGCCCCTCGCGGAGGCGCTCGTTCATGTACTCGACGTCAAGGCCGCCGCCGCCCATCGTGAGGATCGGTCCGAAGTCGCGCGTGTTCCTGGCCCCGAGGAGGATCTCGGAGCCGAAGCCGACATTCTCGAACTCGACCTTTTCCATGACCAGGAAGCCGCGGACAGAGGCCCTGACCGATCTGAGGTTTGAGGAGTTGCCGGGGTCGGCCTCGAGGGCCTTTTTCTCCCACTCGAGGTAGCGCGACGGGACGGTCCGGAGCATCCGGGCGCCGGCCCGGTTGACCGCGGCCGCGTCCGCCGTGACGAACTCCACCCCGCCCACGTCCGATTTGTGGATGATGAGGGCAGAGACGATCTTGACGACGACGGAATCCGACTCGAGGGCGGCCAGGTCTTTACGGGAGGCCTTCGTTCCCGGGGGGATGAAGACGTGTCTGGGAACGGCGATCCCGGCAAGACTGAGGAGCTCATAGACTTCGGGCTCCAGGAGGAAGCTCCGGCCGTCTCTCTCCGCGGCCTCGAAAATTCTGTCGATCCTGCGGATATTGAGCTTCATGGGCGGCTCCCGGCTCAGGACGGCCCGGCCGCGGCCCGGCCGAGCTCGAAAGCCTTGAGGTTGGCCTCGACAAGGGCCGGTCCGCGCGGCTTGAAAAGGGCTTCGATCAGGGCGCGGAGACTCGACTCCTTGAGGGCGAGGAATGGCGAGGCGGCGCCGAGCATAACGATGTTCTGGGCCTTGGACGTCCCGGCCTCCTTGGCGACCTTTTCCGAATCGACGACAACGCTCCTCCGGGCCTTCCGCACCGCCCCGAGGACCTTGTCCAGGTCGGGATAGTCGGGGATATTCTTGTAGGGTGTCGAGCTCGTGACCACGATCCCGTCAGGTTTGAGGTAATCGAAATACCGGAGGGCCTCGAGGGGCTCGACGCTCAGGATCATGTCGGCCTCTCCCTTGGGGATGAGATCGCTCCAGATCCTCTCGCTCGAGAGCCGGAGATGGGACTGGACGGCCCCACCCCGCTGGGCCATGCCATGGACCTCGGCCTGCTTGAACTGGAGGCCGTCGGCCAGGGCCGCGTTGTCGATGATGAAGGCGATGGACAGGATCCCCTGGCCGCCCACTCCCGCGAGAATGATGTCCTGCTTCATGGCCTAGCTCCTTTTCTTCCTCGATTCCTGGATGCATTCCCGGACGGCCACGATGACGGACAGGCCGCGATGGGCCATCTCTTCCTTGATGACCTGGACATTTTTCGCGTGGTTCTTGGGCAGGGGTTCGATCGTCCGGATGTGCTCCTTCGGGACCCCGACGCCCTCGATGACCCTGAGGAGCCGCTCGCCCGAGCCGTAGCTCGGCTGGCAGCCGGTCATGGCCACGGTCCCGTTGTCGAGGACGATGACGGTCATGTCCGCGTCGGCCGCGGCCGCGTCCAGAAGAGAGGTGATCCCGGAGTGGGCGAAGGTCGAATCGCCGATGACGGCCACGGCGGGATGGAGGCCGACATCGGAGGCCCCCCGGGCCATGCCGATGCTCGCGCCCATGCAGACGCAGCTCTGGACGGCGTTATAGGGCGGCAAGGCGCCGAGCGTGTAGCAGCCGATATCGCTGAAAACATTGGACTGGTCGTAGCCCTCCCGGGCTTTGTTCAGGGCCTTGAAGGTGTCGGCGTGGGGGCACCCGACGCAGAGCTGCGGCGGCCGTCCGGCCAGGGTGACGTCGCTCAGGCCCTGGGCCGCGAGCGGCGCGAAGCCGAGGGCCTGGCGGACGATGTCGGGCGAGAGCTCGCCCGCGGCCGGGACAGCTCCGCTCGTCCGGCCCAGGACCCTCTTCCCGGGGATGCCGAAAAACCCCAGGATCGCCTTTTCGATCAGGGGATATCCATCTTCGAGGACCAGGACCGTATCGACATGCGCCACGAGTTTGCGGACGAGAGTTTCCGGGAGCGGATACGTCGAGATCTTGAGGAACGAAGGCGAGTTCCCGGCTTTCGCGACGGCCTCTCGGAAATAGTTCGCGGCGATGCCCGAGGCGATGACGCCCAGGGAACGGTCCTTGTCGTTCAAGGTCAGGGCGTTCGCCGGCGATCCTTCGGCGAGCCGGGCCATCTCGGCCTGCCGGTCGAGGAGGAGGTCGAACCTCCGCCTGGCGTTGGCCGGGAGGAGCGTCCAGTCCTTCCAGCCCCCGACGCTGAGCTTGTTCTGGGACTTCGGTTCGCGGGTCTCGACCGACGACCGGCTGTGCGAGAGCCGCGTCACGAGCCTGAGGAGAACGGGAAGCCCCAGCTTTTCCGAGACATCGAGGGCTTCCCGGGCCATATCGTAGCACTCCTGGTGGTCCGAGGGTTCGTAGCAGAAAATCTGGGCGAACTGGGCATAGAAGCGGCTGTCCTGTTCGTTCTGGGAGCTGTGCATTCCGGGGTCGTCGGCGCTGACGACGATCAAGCCGCCGTTGGCCCCTGTCATCGCCGAGTTCATGAACGGGTCCGCGGCCACGTTGAGTCCCACGTGCTTGAAGGAGACCAGGGCCCGCTTGCCGGCGTAGGAAACTCCCAGAGCTTCCTCGTAGGCCACTTTCTCGTTCACGGACCAGGCGGCCTTGAACCCCCCATCCTTCTCGGCAAGAGCGATCAGGTATTCCATGATCTCCGAGGCCGGCGTCCCGGGATATGAGTATCCGGCGGACAGGCCGGCGTGGACTGCCCCCAGGGCCACTGCTTCATCACCGAGCAAAACTTGTCGTGCCATGGAGATCCCCCGTTTCTAGATTATTCCGGACGGCGCGGACGGTGGAGAGAGAGCGGGCGCATCGAACATGGGTTGAAGCACTAGGATACAATCCGCCACGCGGAGTGTCAAGACGAGGGAACCCATCCCCCCGTCCGGAGGCTGCAAGGGGCCCGGGCCTCAGATGAAGGGGACGGCGTGTCCCCGGCCTCGCTGAGACTAGTAAATAGATAATTCCTATACATTTGTGTTGAAATCGCCGGTGCCGAGGACTAAGATAGGATTGGCGGGGGACGGTATTTTCAATCTTGCCCCAAGGAGTCCACCATGATCAGGCTCTCGACAAAGGGACGTTACGGGACCCGCCTGATGCTCAACCTGGCCCAGCACTACGGGAACGGCAACAGGCCGGTCATCCTCAGGGACGTCTCGGCCGACGAGGAGATCTCCATTCGCTACCTCGAGCAGATCATTATCCCGCTTAAGATCAGCCGCTTGGTCAAGAGCACTCGGGGCGCCGGCGGCGGCTATAAGCTCGCCCGTGACCCCGGGGAGATCAAACTCAGCGAGATCCTCTACGCCCTCGAGGGAAGCTGCTGCCTGGTCGAGTGCATGGAGGATCCGGATTTCTGCGACCGGATCGAGACATGCGCGACTTACGATATCTGGAAGGGGGCCTCGGAGATGCTGAAGAACTATTTTGACGGCATCACGCTCCGCGACGTTGTCGAGATGGCCGAGAAAAAGAAGAAAAAGCCCCGGGATAAGGCCAAGGCCAGGACCCGCTGACCCTCCCGGCCGGGCCTCCCCCTTCCTTCCGCTCCAACCCTGAAAGGGAATTTTTTGGAAACGGCCTCTTTATCAGAGCCCACCGTTTCCGGGCTCAGGCGTTTTCCAGTCCCTTGAAAAACGCGGGCCAGAAGGGGTCCTGGTCCGGGATGGCCAGGGGGACGACCCGGCCGTCCCGCCGTTTCAGCCTCCGCCGGCGGGGGTCGGCGTCGACCCTCCCGATGACCGATGCGGCGATCTTTTTTCTTTTCAAGCTGGCGATGATCCTGCCGGAAGCCCCGGGCCGGGCGGTGATGAGAAGGCTGCCCTCGGCGATGGCCCGCACGGGGTCGATCCCGAACGTTTCGCACACCATCCGGACCTCGTCGGGGTAGACGAACAGCGATTCATCGACCTCCATGCCGACGCCGCTGGCCGCGGCGATCTCGAAGAGCCCGCCGATGACTCCGCCTTCGGTGGCGTCGTGCATGGCGGTCACCCCGCCCGCGGCCTTGGCCGTCAGGGCGTCCGAGACGACACTCATTTCAAAACAGAGCGCCTTGGCCTTCTCAACCGATGCCGCCGGGTGCGCCGCCAGGAGCTCCTCCTCCCGCAGGGCGGCCAGGAGTCCGGCCGTCTCGATGGCCGGCCCCTTCGTCAGGATGACTTCGTCCCCGGGTTTCGCTCCGGCGGGCGTGACGTATTCGCCCTTGCGGGCCACGGCGAAGACCGTGATCCCTCCGATGGTCGGCGCGGCAAACCCTGGGTAAAATCCGGTGTGGCCCCCGACGATGGCGATCCCGAGGCCGAGGGCCGCTTGGTGGATGGAATCGACGATGGCCGTGAGATCCCCGGCTCCCGTCTCGGGCGGCAGCAAGAGCGAATATGTCATGTACCTGGGCTTGACCCCCATGACGGCCACGTCGCTCGCCCCGATATGGACCGTGAACCAGCCGAACGTTTCGAGGGGAAGCCGGGGCATGGTGAAGATCGGGTCCTCGGCGACCACCAGGACCTTCCCCCCGCCCAGGTCGACGACGCCCGCGTCGACGCCGGCCATCGGAGGGACGACGACCGTCGGGTCCTTCTTGCCGAGCCGCCCCAGGATGAGGGCGCGGAACGTGGCGTCATCGATCTTCCCGATTTTCATGAAGCTCCGAAAGTCCTAGGGGACAAGGCCGGCCTTCCTTTCCGCGGCCTCGATCGTATTCATCATCAACATGGTCACAGTCATCGGGCCGACGCCGCCGGGGACGGGGGTGATGGCCTCGGCCTTCTCTTTGATCGGCTCGAAATCGCAGTCGCCGACGAACCGGAAACCCTTGGCCGCTGTCGGATCCTCGATCCTGGTGTTTCCCACATCAATGACAACGCACCCGCGGGGGACCATGTCCGCCTTAATGACGCGCGGCACGCCCATGGCCGCGACAAGGATATCAGCCTGGAGTGTGTATTTGGCCATATTCGGGGTTCCCGTGTGGCAGACCGTTACCGTCGCGTTGGCACCCTTTTTCTTTTGGATAAGCATCGCGGCCAACGGCTTGCCGACGATGTTGCTCCGGCCGCAGATGACGACGTGCTTTCCCTCCGGGCTGTAGCCGCTCCGCATGAGCAGCTGGACGACGCCGTAGGGCGTGCATGGAAGAGGGCACGGCTCGCCGCGCAGCATCTTGCCAACATTAACGGGGTGCCACCCATCAACGTCCTTATCCGGGGAAATGAGGTTGACGACTCTTTCCGCACTGACGTGCTTCGGGAGCGGGACCTGAACGAGGAACCCGTTGTATCGGCCGTCGCGGTTCAACTCATCGACTGCCTTCAGGATCTCCGCCTCGGAGGTCGTCGCGGGCATCCGGATCGTCGTCTCGAAGATGCCGATCTCTTCGGCGGCCTTGGCCTTGGCCGTCACATACGAGACCGAGGCCGGATCTTCCCCGACGAGGACGACCGCCAATCCCGGGATGACCCCTCTTTCTTTTAGCCTGGCCGCCCGGCCCTTGAGCTCTTCACGGATCTGGCAGGAGACATCCTTGCCGCTGATGATCTTGGCTGGCATCTTTCCCTCCACTCGAGGCTTGGCCCAGCGCCGCCGGGTCACGGGCCCATGAGGTCGGCTGAACTCTTATGATATAAAGTATTCCGCCGGGATGGTCAAGCCCCGGGATGAGGAAGGCTGGACAAGTGCAGTTCATTCGCAGCCGCTTCGTGGCTTGCCATTGGCGCTTGATGCGGGCCCCCGTGAAGTGTATAATTCCCGCGGTTTTTCTCCTGGAGAACGGCCACATCCCACGGGAGGAGAAAGGCATGAGAGTAGGAATCCTGACCGGCGGCGGAGATTGTCCCGGCCTCAACGCCGTCATCCGCGCCGTCGTCCGCAAGGGCATCACCGTCCACGGCTACGACGTTCTCGGCATCAAGAACGGCTGGCAGGGGCTCATCGAGGGCAGGATCATTCCCCTGGACCTGGGGGCCATCTCGGGCATCCTGCCCCGCGGCGGGACCATCCTCGGCACCTCCCGGACAAACCCCTTCAAGGTCGAGGACGGGGTGGGGAAGATCTTTTCCCAGGTCGAGAAGTTCGAAATGGACGCTGTCATCGTCGTCGGCGGCGAGGACACGCTCGGAGTCGGGCTCAAACTCCACGAGCGGGGGCTCCGCTTGGTCGGCGTCCCGAAAACGATCGACAACGACCTTGCCGGCACGGATTACACGTTCGGTTTCGACACCGCCATCACCGTGGTCACGGAGGCCCTGGACCGGCTCCATACGACGGCCGAGGCCCATCACCGGGTCATGGTTGTCGAGGTCATGGGCCGGCACGCCGGTTGGATCGCCGTCGAGGGCGGCCTCGCCGGCGGGGCCGACATCATCCTCATCCCCGAATTCCCCTTCGACATGCCGGAGATCTGCTCCCAGATCCTCAAGCGCCGGGAACGGGGCAAGCTCTTCAGCATTGTCGTCGTCGCGGAGGGCGCCCAGCCCAAAGATGCCACCCTGATCACTCAGACGGAAGAGAAGGACGCCTTCGGCCATGTCCGTCTCGGCGGGATCGGCAACGTCCTCGCCAAGGAGATCGAGAAGCGGACGGGGATCGAGACTCGCGTGACGGTCCTCGGCCACATCCAGCGCGGCGGCACGCCGACGGCTTTCGACCGCGTCCTCGCGACACGGCTCGGCATCGCGGCGATCGACATGGTCAAGAAAGAGGAATTCGGACGGATGGCCGCGCTCCAGGGGAACAGGATCGTCTCCGTTCCCCTGGCCGAAGCCCTGGCCCAGACCAAAACCGTCGACGAAGACCTCTACGCCACGGCCAAGGTTTTCTTCGGATAGATTGACGGGTCCCCGCGGCCGTGCTAACCTTCTCCCCGAGGAAGGAGGCGGCGCACATGCGAGATCTCCGCTCATTAGGGGTTTCTATATTTTTGATGGCCCTGGCCTTGACCGGACCCCTGGGGGCCGATATCAAGGCCGAGCTGGGCTTCGGCTGGTCGCTCGTCGCCCCGGCACTCAGCACGTCGTACGTAAATCAGTTCGCCCCGCCGATGACTCCCGTCGCCAACTATGTCAGCAGCTCGGCGTCGCAGACGGTCCACTTGAGGGGGAATATCGGCTCAGGCATGTCGGGGTTCCTCAACGTTTTCGTCGGCGAGACCGCCGGGGTCCAGGTCCTGGTGGACTATTTCCGGCCGAGCCTCGGAGGGACCAATTCGGATTATGACGTGAATCTGAACTACACGACGACAGGCGCCCGCACCTACGCCCGGCAGGACGCCTGGCCCGACTCGAAGGGTGACTTCATCGAGACGACCTACAGTCTGAACGGTCTCGTCCGCTTTCCTCTGTCCATGGACCTGGCCTTCAACCTCTCGGGCGGCGCGACCGTCTTCTATCTCAAGGGCGAGGCCACGCCGATGGGCTTCTGGAGCTTCCGGCTCGAGCAGAACGCCGATGTTGACACCCTCTATATCAAGACCTACCAGCTGGTTTACGATTTCGGGCCCAAGACGACCTTCGGGATCAACCTGGGGGGCGAGCTGGCCTACACCGTGATGCGGACCATCATCGTCGGCCTGGACGTCCGCTATTTCCTGAGCTCCAGGACGGACTTCAGGATGCATGTCTCACCGAACCAGGGCCTGACCGACCCCGTCGAGCCGATCGAGAGCGCCCTCAGCCTGGGCACGATCAGGGTCGACCCGTCCTATCTCAGGCTGGGCCTGTCGCTCCGGTTCAAGTTCTGATCAGCGGCGGCCCGCCTTCTTCCGGCCGGAGATAAGAAAATACCAGTTGACTCCCACGAGGAGGAGGAGTCCGGCCGCGGTGACGATGATCCTCTGCGCCATGACATTCCGCCCGCTCAGATCCTGGCGCGCCTGAGGCGCAGTGAATTGGAAACGACCGAAACCGAGCTGAAGGCCATGGCCGCCGAAGCGATCATGGGATCGAGGAGGACACCGAGGACGGGGTACAGGGCCCCGGCCGCGACAGGGATCCCGACGACGTTGTAGAAGAAGGCCCAGAAGAGGTTCTGCCGGATGGTCCGGATCGTCCGGCGGCTGAGCTCGATGGCCGCGGGGACGCCCGCGATATCGCCCGAGATCAAAGTGATGTCGGAGGATTCCATGGCCACGTCGGTCCCCGTGCCGATGGCGATCCCGAGATCGGCCTGGGCCAGGGCCGGCGCGTCGTTGATCCCGTCGCCCACCATGGCCACCTTCCGGCCCTCGGACTGGAGCTTCCTGATGACGCTCGCCTTCTCGCCCGGGAGGACCTCCGGGATGACAACGTCGATGCCGGCTTTCCGGGCTATCGCCTGGGCCGCCCCGCAGCCGTCTCCCGTGAGCATGACGACGTCAAGGCCCATGTTCCTGAGCTTGCCAATGGCGGCCGCCGAGCTGTTCTTGAGAGTGTCGGCGACAGCCAGGAGTCCGGCAGGCTTCCCGTCAACGATGACGAAGGCGCTCGTCTTTCCCTCGAGCGCCAGTTCCTCCGCCCGCAACACGAGGCTATCGGGATCGGCCCCCGCCTGGCGGGCGAGCTTGAGGCTTCCGACCACGATCTTCCGCCCGGCAACCTGGGCTTCGACGCCCAGGCCTTCCAGCGCCCGGAATTCGGACGGCGCTTCGAGGGAGACGCCCGATTCCCGAGCCCTGAGAAAAATGGCTTGGCCCAGAGGATGCTCCGACATTCTCTCGGCGCCCCCAGCCAGGGCTAGGACCTCATCGGGACCGTACCCAGCGGCGGGGATGACGTCGGTGACCAACGGCTCGCCGTTGGTCAGGGTCCCGGTCTTGTCGAAGACGACGGTGTCGACCTTGTGGGCCGTTTCCAGGCTTTCGCCGCTCTTGATGAGGATTCCCCTCTCCGCGCCCTTCCCCGTCCCGACCATGACGGCCGTCGGGGTTGCCAGACCCAGGGCGCAAGGGCAGGCAATGATCATGACGGCCACGAAATTCAGGAGGGCAAAGGTCAGGCGGGGCGGCGGCCCGAAATCGTACCAGATGACGAAGGTGACGATGGAGATGGAGATGACGACCGGGACGAAATAGCCGGCGATCCGGTCCGCGAGCCGCTGGATCGGGGCCTTGGCCCCCTGGGCATCATCCACGAGCCTGATGATCTGGGCCAGGGCCGTGTCCTTGCCGACCTTCGCGGCCCGGAAGGTGAAGCTTCCCAGCTTGTTGATGGTGGCCCCGATGACCGCCGCTCCCGGCCCCTTGTCCACCGGCAGGCTCTCCCCGGTGATCATCGATTCGTCGACGGCCGACCGGCCTTCGAGGACGGTCCCGTCCACGGGGATCTTCTCTCCGGGGCGGACGATGACGGAGTCGCCGACCTGGACCTCATCGATCGGGACATCCTGCTCCGCGCCGTCCCTCAGGACGCGGGCCGTCTTGGGCTGGAGCCGCATGAGCCTCCCGATGGCCTCCGAGGTCCGGCCCTTGGCCCGGGCCTCGAGCATCCGGCCGAAGAGGATGAGGACGATGATGACCGCCGACGTGTCGAAGTAGACATCCGGGGCGAGTCCGGCCGTGCGGAAAAGCGACGGGAAAAGGGTCGCCGCCGCGCTGGTGAGATAAGCGGCGGACGTGCCGACAGCGATGAGGGTGTTCATATCGGCGGCCCGGTGACGGAAGGCAACCCAGGCGCCGCGGTAGAACTGAGCGCCCATGATGAACTGGACGGGCGTCGCCAGGGCCCAGAGGACGAAGAAACTCTTGAGGAAGGCCGGCGTCCAGGGGAACCAGTGCCTCATGCTGCCCAGAAAGATCAGAGCCGCCAGGACACTTCCCGCAATGACCTTGCTCCGGACGGTTGTGTCCTCTTTTTCCTTGAGGAGCTTCACCGCATCGACGCTCGCAGCAACGTCGTACCCGGCTTCCCTGACGACGTTGATAAGGGTTTTCGTGTCGACGAGCGTTGGGTCGAAAAGGACGGTCGCCCGGGCCGTGGCGAAGTTGACGTTCGCCTCTCGGACGCCGGGGACGTCCCGGAGTCCGCGCTCGACGTTGACGGCGCAGCCGGCGCAACTCATCCCCAGGATGGGAAGTTCGGCCCGATCCTCCCCGACCCCCATCCCGCAGACGGGGTCTCTAGCCATCCGCCCTCCTTTGGAAACCGCCCTCAGCCAGCCCTCCCCGGGCAACGGAGCGGCCAACTGATATCAGCCGGATGGACCCCCCTGACCCGCGCGATGCCCGCGTTGGTACGCACCCAGAGGGGCGATTGAAGAACTAAACCGTGTCAGGACCTTTCGGTTCGACCTCGCAGGCCTTCTTCGTTCCTGTCGAGAAAATCCAATAGACCGGGCAAACGCCCACGACGCTGGTCAGGAAGAGAATCACGGCCAGAACCCCCAGGACGATGCCGGCGACGCCGGTCAACATCCCCAGAAAGAAGAAGACCGCGATGGCCGCAACGACGATAAGGCGGAGGATCCGGTCAAGAGTACTCATGTTGCATTTCATCTGTGACTCCTTTACAGAATTATAGCACAGAGGCCCGGCCAAGACAATCCCTATCATAATGATAGGATTTAGCCGTCCCCCCGGCTTTCTGACGGGGGGCGCGGGCCTGGGGGCTCCCGGATGGCCGGGCTTGGACGATGTCCTTACAGCGGCGGCAAGATCCCCGGCAGCGCCCTCGCCCGGCCGTTTGCACCGGCCTTCTATTTGTGTTAAAATCCTGGAGCTCATCAGATTAAGGAGAGGACGATGTCCGGACATTCCAAATGGGCTTCCATCAAGCATAAAAAAGCCGCGACCGACTCCAAGCGCGGCAAGGTCTTTACCAAGCTGATCCGGGAGATCAGCTTGGCCGCCCGGGCCGCCGGCGGGGACCCCGACAAAAACCCCCGCCTCCGCAAGGGCATCAACGACGCCCGGGCCATGAACATGCCCGCCGACAACATCAAGCGGGCCATTCAGAAGGGCACCGGCCAGCTCGAGGGCGCCCAATACGAGGAAGTTACCTACGAGGGCTACGGCCCGAGCGGGGTCGCGATCTTCATCCAGGCCGTGACCGACAACAAGAACCGGACGGTCTCCGAGCTCCGGCACGTCTTCGCCAAGAACGGCGGACGGATCGGAGAATCCGGATGCGTCGCCTGGATGTTCAAGCGCATGGGCTACATCGACGTCGAAAAGGGCAAGGCCGATGAGGACCAGCTCATGGACATCGCCCTGTCGAACGGCGCCGACGACCTCCGGGACGACGGTTCCATCTTCGAGATCACGACCTCGCCCGAAAAATATGAGGCGGTCGTCGAGGCCCTCAAGAAGAACAATATCGAAATCTCGGCGTCGGACGTCGGCTACCTTCCCCAGAACTACATCAAAGTCCAGGGGAAGGAAGCCCATCAGGTCCTGCGGCTGATGGAGGAGCTTGAGGACCACGACGACGTCCAGAACGTCTCGTCCAATTTCGACATTTCCGAAGAGGAGATCGCCAGCTTCTCCCAAGCCGGCTGACGGCCGTTCAAGGTCCATGCGGGTCCTCGGGATCGATCCAAGCCTCCAGTCCTCCGGGTTCGGGATCATCGAGAACGACGGCGACCGGGCCAGGCCTGTCGCCTACGGCGTCATCAAGCCGAGCCCCGGCCTCCCCTTCTTCAAGAAGCTGAATGAGATCCGAGAGGAGATCGGGAAGCTCATCCGTGCCTACGCGCCGGACGAGGCGGCCATCGAGAACCCCTTTTACGCCAAGAACGTGAAGACGGCCATGCTCCTCGGACAGGTCCGGGGGGCGGTCCTCGTCGCCATCGCCGGGACGGACTGCGGCTTCCATGAATACTCGGCCCTGGAGATCAAGAAAGCCGTGACCGGCTACGGCCAGGCCGACAAGGAGCAGGTCCAGACCATGGTCCAGGCGCTCCTCGGCCTCGACGACGACCGCCTTCCGCTCGACGCGTCGGATGCCCTGGCCGCCGCGATCTGCCACCTCAACTGCCGGCTCTCCCAGATCAAAGTGGAGGGACCGGACCCGTCATGATCGCCTACCTCAAAGGGATCCTCATCCACAAGTCCCCCGGCCAGGTCATCATCGACACCGGCGGCGTGGGTTACCGCGCCACGATCCCCCTCAGCACGTATTTCAAGCTCGGCGAAGTCCGGGAGCCGGTGGAGCTCCTCATCTACACCCACATGACCGATGATTCTCTCTCCCTTTTCGGCTTCGCCGCCCAGGAAGAGAAGGACATGTTCCTCAAGCTCATCGGGATCTCCGGGATCGGCCCCAAGCTGGCCATGAATATCCTCTCGGGCATCGAGCCCGGGGACCTCGAGGAGGCGATCCGCAAGAGCGACGTCGCCCGGATCGCGCTCGTCCCCGGCATCGGGAAGAAGACGGCCCTCCGGATCACCATGGAACTCCAGGACAAGCTCGAAAAGAAGGAAAAGCTCCTGGCCGCCAAGGGGTCCCCGGAAAGGGAGGACCTCATCTCCGCCCTCCTCAACATGGGCTTCCGGCGGAAGGAGGTCGAACGGGTCGTGGACCAGGCCATCGGCGCCCGGAAGTCCGGCGCGGGCTTCGAGAAGCTCCTCAGAGACTGCTTGAAGCGCTTGGCGAGGATCTAGGGGCCGTCCAGGAAGCGGGGCCGTCCCTCGGAATTTCCTGATTGTTTTCCAGGACTTATTGAGTACAATAACATAGAGCCAACAACGATGCCCGCGATCCTCAGCCCCATCCGGACCAAAGAGGATATCCTTTTCGAGGACAGCCTCAGGCCCCGGACCTTCGATGAGTTCGTCGGACAGGAGACCATCAAGGCCAATCTCAAGGTTTTCATCGAGGCGGCGAAAAAGCGCGGCGAGCATCTCGACCACGTCCTCCTCTACGGCCCGCCGGGACTGGGCAAGACGAGCCTGGCCTACCTCATCGCCAAGGAGATGGCCGTCAACATCAAGCCGACCGCTGGACCGGTCATCGAGCGGACGGGCGACCTCTCGGCCATCCTGACCAACATGCAGACCAAAGAGGTCCTGTTCATCGACGAGATCCACCGTCTCCAGCCCTCGGTCGAGGAGATCCTCTACTCGGCCATGGAGGACTTCAGCCTGGACATCGTCATCGGCCAGGGCCCGGGCGCCAGGAGCCACAAGCTCAAGATCAAGAAGTTCACCCTGATCGGGGCAACGACCCGGGCGGGCCGGATCACGGCGCCGCTCAGGGGCCGGTTCGGCATCATCCATCGCTTGGATTACTACAAGGACGAAGACTTGAAGCAGGTCATCCAGCGGTCGGCGAAGATCCTCAAGGTCAGGATCGACGACGACGGCGCCGGCGAGATCGCCCTCCGGTCGAGGGGGACGCCGCGCGTGGCCAACCGCCTCCTGCGGCGGGTCCGTGATTACGTCGATGTCAAGGGTGACGGCGTCATTACGGCCGGGGAAGCCCGGAAGGCCCTGGACATGATGGAGGTCGATTCGTTGGGCCTCGACGATGTGGACCGGAAGATCCTCGCGACCATCATCGAGAATTTCGGCGGCGGGCCGGTCGGGATCGCCACCATCGCCGCCGCCATCGATGAGGAGAAGGACACCATCGAATCGATCTATGAGCCTTTCCTCATGCGTATCGGCTTCCTCGACCGGACGACCCGCGGCCGGGTGATCACGCCCCGGGCCTACGCCCACCTGGGATATGAATTCGAGGGGTCCCGGGCCCACGCGGCCGGAACGGGCCACGGCAAGGCGCGCCCTTCCGGCCAGAAGAAGCTGTTCAAAGACTGAGGATGCGGGTCTCGGATTTCGACTACGATCTGCCGCCCGAGCTCATCGCCCAGCACCCTCTCCCCCATCGGGACGACTCGCGGATGATGATCGTCGAGAGGGGGACCGGCCGCGTCCGCCACGGCCTCTTCAAGGAATTCCCGGATTTCTTCGCGGCCGGGGACCTCGTTGTCCTCAATGATACGAAAGTCATTCCCGCCAGGGCCTGGGGCGAGCGCGGCGGGGCAAAGATCGAGTTCCTGTTCCTCGAGGAGCGCGGGCCCGGCCTTTGGGAAGTGCTGTGCAGGCCGGCCCGGAAGCTCGAAACAGGAGATAAGGTCCGTTTCGGCCCGGGATTCGAGGCCTTTGTCGAGGAGGTCGGGGCAGAAGGAAAACGGGTCCTCCGGTTTGAAAGGCCGGATGTCCGGGCCGAGCTCGAGACGGTCGGCTACGCCCCCTTGCCCCCTTACATCAAGCGGGTCCAGGAGGACCGCCGGCTTCGGACCGAAGACCTCGACAGGTACCAGACCGTCTTCGCCCGGAGAGAAGGGGCCATCGCCGCTCCCACGGCCGGTCTCCATTTCACGAAGGAGCTGCTCAGGACGCTCGCAGCCAGGGACATCGGAGTACGGCGGGTGACGCTCGACGTGGGCCTGGCGACCTTCCAGCCGGTCCGGGCCGAGGTCGTGACCGAGCACAGGATGCTCGAAGAATGGTATTCGATATCCCCCGCCGCGGCGCGCGCCATCAACGCCGCCAAGACGGAAGGCCGCCCCGTCGCCGCGGTCGGGACGACGGTCGTCCGAACCCTCGAAAGCGCCTGGCGCGACGGAGAGCTCCGGCCCGGGCGTGGCCCGACATCCTTATTCATCTCTCCGGGTTTTGAGTTTCATGTCGTCGACCGGCTTCTGACGAACTTCCATCTGCCGAAATCCACGCTTCTGATGCTCGTCGCCGCCTTCGCCGGGCATGACTTGATCATGAGCGTCTATCGGGAGGCCGTCCAGGAGCGGTACCGCTTCTTCTCCTACGGCGACTGCATGCTCATCATCTAGGGCCCGACCGCGTGCCCGAATGCCGTTGATGCTCTCCGGAGCGCCGATCGGAAGTTTCTTTTCGCGGCCGGCGAGTTCGAAGTGACCGCCGGGGGGGCCGGCTTGGCCGCAGGACCTCGTTCCTGTCTTTGGTGGCAACCCATGATGAGCAGACAGAGGGCGAAAATGGGGAGAACAGTTCGTCGCATGATATCGGATTCCTTTTTGATTTGTGCCGGGTTTAAGGGGATAATGACGAAATGAAGGTCCCGAATGGGGGAGTTATGAGCGCGTTTCGGCCTGGCCGCCGGCGACCAAGAAAAAAGAGCCCGCGCGAACAGGCCTTGCATTGGGGGGCAGGAATCCCGTGAATCGAGGACCTCGGCATTCGGCGCTCCGGGAGCCGCCGATACGCTTCGGGAAAAACTGTCTCGTCCCTGCCGCTCTCGTCCTCTGTTTCTTGTTTTCCCTGTTGATGGCGGTCCTCAAGCCCGTTCCGCATGGGAACCAATACCAGCTCATGATCAGTTTGACGTTTTACTTGCTCCTGGTTTGGCTCCTCTATCGCGTCAAGCCGGAGTGGGTGTTCCAAAAGGGATTCCTGGCGGCCGTCCTGCTCGTCGGCGTCGCCCTCGGCGTCGTAGGATTATTGACGATCCATCCCGACGTCGAAATCGTCCGCCATTACGACTCGGCTTTCGTCGCGATGCATCAGGGGCAAAATCCCTATGCCTGCGGAACGATCTTCCACCAGGGGGAGTCTTTGCAGGCCGTCTATGGGAATTTCAACTACCCCCCCATGGAGCTTTACCCCTATTATCTTGCGCGTCTCATCACCGGGCGCTGGAATGTCGGGATCATGACGATCGTCTTCCTTCTTCTCCGGGGTCTCGCCTGTTGGGTTTTTATCCGGACGTTTCCCGAGATCAAGCGGAGGTATCTCTGGCCCCTTATCCCCTTCTTCCTATTCGACGCGATCCATATCAATTCGGCCATGACGTTCCTTGCCTTGGCCCTGATCCTCTGGGCGATCAGGAAAGGAATGGACCGCCCTCGAACGAAATACCGGGTCCTCATCGCCGTTCTTTTCGGGATCGGCTTGATGACCAAGTTCCTGATCGCGCCCATCATGGCCGCCTACTACTGGAACAAGTTCGAGGCGAAGAGGCTCCGGTCGCTCATCGATATCGCTGTCGACTCGGGCATTGCCGTGGCCACGGCGGTTTTGATCATGGCGCCGTATGGAGTCGTGGCCGTCTTCAAGAGCACGATCCTCTTCAACCTCATTCTCACGAGCCGGGACACCATGACGACGTTTTTCCCCAATGTCATCTCGGGATTCTTCGGCTGGATCGGCGCGAGCGGCCTCTATCCCGTCATCGCCCTGGCTCTTCTCGTCTTGTCGGTCCTGGCCGCCCCCAAGCTGCGTCCCTTCTCGGCCATGCTGGCCGCGGCCTTTACGTTCCTGCTCGTGGCCCCCATCCCGAGATCACAGTTCATTCCCATCGTCCTCTACCTGGCGGTCGCCGGGATCTACGTGAACGCTGAAAAGAGCGGGACGCTGCCGCCTGATGTCCTCAGACCGTCCCCGCCGGCCGAGGCCCACCTGGCGCACCTGTAGCGGCATTCAGCACCAATTCAACCCCTTTTTCGCCGAAGCCGGAGGCTGCGATTGAACTTGTGCGCGGGCCTTTACTCCAGCTTCTTGTGGAAGCGGAGGACGCTCAGGCCGAGGAGCGCCGACCCCAACGCCAGCAGCGCCGCGGCCTGGTCCCAAAGCTCGGGCCAGCCCGCGCCCTTGAGCATGATGCCCCGGATGATGACGAAGAAATAGCGCGTCGGAACGGCAAAGGAGACGAACTGGAAAAACCGGGGCATGTTTTCAACAGGGAACACGAAGCCGCCGAGGAGCATCATCGGCATGATGAAGAAGATGGTCGTGAACATCGCCTGCTGTTGGCTCCGCGAGATCGTCGAGATGAAAAGACCGACGCCGAGGGTGTTGAGCATGAAGGCCAGGCTCAGGGCAAAAAG